>Ga0101944_10000022_pt1 | contig 631608 bp, 474 predicted proteins | sample DewCreD2012metaG_FD_75245 | JGI IMG/M metagenome (GOLD analysis project Ga0101944, IMG submission 75245) | Hot spring sediment bacterial and archeal communities from British Columbia, Canada, to study Microbial Dark Matter (Phase II) - Dewar... ...
GAATTCGGGCAGATCGCCGAGCAATTCACCCGCGTGGCGTTGGCGCATCCTCGGCTGCACCTGGTGCTGCGGCACAACGAGAAAACGGTCTATCAGTTGCCTCCGGTCGATCGGCCGCGCGACCGTCTGGCGACGTTTTTCGGCCAGGAATTCACCGACCAGCTCATCTGGGTGGAATCCGAGCATGCGGAACATCGTTTGTGGGGTTACGTGGGACATCCCAGCCTGAGCAAGTCGACCCGCAAGACGCAGTACCTGTATTTGAACGGCCGGTGGATTCAGGATCGCACCCTGCAATACGCCCTGACCGAAGCGTATCGGGGGCTGGTGATGAGCGGCCGGCATCCCGTGGCGTTTCTGTTTCTGGAGATGCCCTGCGACCAGGTCGACGTCAACGTTCATCCAACGAAAGCAGAAGTCCGGTTTCGGGATGCCCAGCAATTGTTCCGGCAGTTGCTGGCGACGATCCGGAGCAAGTTCAACAGCCTCGACCTGCACAATCGCTTGACGCTCCCGGCTGCCGCGCTCCGCCAATCCGCGGCGATCCTGCCGGTAAACGAACCGGCCCGTCCGGCACATCCTCTCGGAGCCGCCTCGTGGGAGCCGGCATCCGCTCCCCCCGAGGTTGCGGCGGCCGCTCCGGCTGCCGCGGAGCCGAACCACAAGATGTTGCCCGACGAGTTCGCCGCGTGGGCCAAAGAGCAACTGGCCCGTTGGACCCTGGAGTCTCCCCCCCCGTTCGCCGACGCCGCAGCCGAGGGAATCCACCATGCCCGGGCGCCCCAGTCCGACCCGCAATCCACGGAGAACCCGTCGCAGTTACACGGGGAAACCGCGGAGCGAGATGGGGCAATTGTTCCGGCAGGCGCTACTTCAAGCGTTCCGGCACATGCCGCTGCATGGGTGACGGCCACCCTTCCCGACGAGGGACAAACCTCCTCCCTCGCGGCGCCGCCGAGCGCCACCTTGGTCGCGGCGAGTCGACCGGGGGTGCGTGCCCTCCAGATTCACGACTGCTATCTGGTGGTCGAAACCGACGCCGGCCTGACGGTGATCGATCAGCATGCGCTGCATGAACGCATCCTGTACGAACAGTTGCGGCGGCGCGTGCTCGCCGGGGCCGTCGAGTCGCAGCAGTTATTGATGCCCGTCCCGATGACATTCACGCCCCGCGAAGCCGCCACCCTGATCGAATCGGCGCCGTTGCTCGAGCGGCTCGGTTTCGGCGTGGAGGAGTTCGGCAAGGATACGGTGCTGGTGACACGGCATCCGGTGCTGCCAGGACGCCTGGAATTAGAACCACTGGTGCGCGATCTCGCCGAAAAGCTGGAAAGCCGTCCGGTAGTGGATCGGCGCGACCTGCTCGACGAGTTGCTGCACATGATGGCGTGCAAAGCAGCCGTCAAAGCCGGGCAGCGGCTGTCGGCGGAGGAAATCGAAGCCTTGCTGCAACAGCGGCATTTGGTGGACGACGCGCACCATTGTCCCCACGGCCGTCCCACCGCGCTCACGCTCTCGCGCGCCGAACTGGACCGGCAGTTTGGCCGCTTGGGGTGAAGCGTGCCGATTCTGGCGATTCTGCGCCCCCCTGCCTCCCTGTTACCGCACGACACCATTGCAGGAGCTGGTTGGCAGCGTCATTGTATGGTTGCGCATGGAACGAGCGACCGACGCCGCGGGCGACCGTCGGAACAAAGGGGCACGGACCTCTCCACGGCGGCCTCGGGGGGGTCTCGTGTCCGGCCGCGAGGGCCCGTGATGGGCGACGCACGGACCGCCGGGACTGCCAGCCGCTGACGGTGCGTCGATCGTCCCGCCCTGTCGAGTCACACCCTGGTTATTCCACGTAAGCAAGCCATGATTTGCGTCAGCATCGCCCGGACCCGGCACAAAATGGTGATCGCCGAGCATCAGGCGCTGGCCCAGCGGGGCGCGCAACTGGTGGAAGTCCGTCTCGATTGGTTGCAGCGGGCCCCCGATCTGTCGCGGTTGTTGCAGAATCGTCCCACGCCGATGATTGTCACCTGCCGGCGTCCTGAAGACGGCGGGCGGTGGGGCGGTACGGAAGAAGATCGCTTGAAGCTGTTGCGGGCCGCGATCGTCGCCGGCGTGGAATACGTCGATTTGGAAATGGATATCGCCCGGCAGATTCGCCGCTACGGCAAAACGAAGCGGATCGTCAGCTACCACAATTTTTCGCACACGCCCGACCATGTGGAGGAAATCTACGCCGAACTGTGCGAGCTGGACGCCGACATCGTCAAGCTCGTGACCATGGCCAACGCACCGAAAGACTGCGTGCGGCTGCTGAAGCTGGTGCAGACGGGTCGCAAACCGACCGTGGCGTTCTGCATGGGGGAGTTCGGCCAGGTGAGCCGTTTGCTCTGCGGCCGGTACGGGGCGCCGTTCACCTACGCCACGTTCAGCAAGGATCGGGAGATCGCCCCCGGGCAGTTTTCGTTCGACGAAATGAAGTCCCTCTACCATTACGACGCGATCGGTCCGCAGACGCAGCTCTTCGGCGTGCTGGGGGATCCCGTGGGGCACAGTCTCAGCCCCTTGTTGCACAACACGGCCATGCGGAAAATCGGTTTCGACGGGGCCTACCTGCCGATTCGCGTTTCGCCCGATCAGTTCGGAGAGACGCTCGACGAATTCGAATGGCTGGGCTTTCGCGGGTACAGCGTCACGATTCCGCACAAGGAGGCCGCGCTCGAAAAGTTCCCGCTATGCGAAGACGTGGTCCGGCAGATCGGCGCGGCCAACACCATCTATCGGGACAACGACGGACAATGGCATAGCGACAACACGGACTTCGGTGCCGCCCTCGACGCCCTCGCCACCGTCTTTCGCGAAGGGGAAACGCTGGAGGGTAAACGTGTGTTGCTGTTGGGAGCTGGCGGGGCGGCACGGGCCATCGGGTTTGGCGTGCTGCACGCGGGAGCTGGCCTGGTCATCGCCAACCGCACAACCGAACGGGCCCGGCACCTGGCCCAACAACTGGGTTGCCGTTTCGTGACCTGGGAAAACCGTGGGAGTGAAGCGGCCGATGTGCTGATCAATTGCACGCCCGTGGGCATGCACCCCAATGTCGATGAATCTCCCTTTCAACCGCACTGGCTGCGCGAAGAAATGATCGTGTTCGACACCGTGTACAATCCGGAACAGACGCTGTTGCTGCGGCACGCCCGCGACCGGGACTGCCGCACCGTCTCGGGAATCGAAATGTTCATCCGTCAGGCCGCCGCGCAGTTTCAGCTCTTTACCGGTCAAACGGCGACTTTGGAAACGTTTCGCGACGCGCTCCGGCGAGGCATTTCCGCGGCCAAACCCGTGGACTGATTGGATCGAGTTGATGCTGACAGGCGAAGCAGATCCGGGCGGATCAGGCCGCTGGCAAGCCGCAGCCGGGTGATGCCTCGCGTGCGTGCCGCGCGGCACATCCCGCCAGCACCTTGCCAACAGCCAGTTTCGGAGGCGGTAAACGTTTCGCAAGCAGTAAAGTTTCGCAAGCAGCGCGCGGGTGGGAAGCGGCATAGGTTGCGGAGTCGGCACGGGAACCAGCGGACAATCTTGGTGCGATAAGTGGCCTTATGGTGATCACGTTGATCGGGTATCGGGGATCCGGCAAGACGGCCGCCGCGGAGCGTCTGGCGGCAAGCCTGGGCTGGGAGTGGATCGATGCCGACGCCGAACTCGAACGCCGCGCGGGCCGCACGATCGCCGAGATCTTCGCCGCCGACGGCGAGGCGGAGTTTCGACGGCGGGAGCGGGAGCTGCTGCGCGAGTTGTTGCAACGAGCGCGGTTGGTGTTGTCGGCGGGAGGGGGCGCCGTGCTGCATGCCGAAACGCGGCGCGAGATGCGGGAAGCGGGTCCAGTGATCTGGCTTCAGGCCGATGTTGAAACGTTGGCGCGGCGGATGGCCGCCGATCCGACCACGCGGGACCGCCGTCCTCAACTCACGAATCTCGGCGGGTTGGCGGAGATTCAGGCCGTGTTGGCCGTGCGCGAACCGCTCTATCGGGAAACAGCCGCTCTCACGGTCGACACCAGCACAAGGTCGGTGGAGGAAGTCGTCGAGGAAATCCTGGCTGGATTGCGGGCGCGTGGCTTCCCCTCGCGAGCGCCGGCGCTGGGAGGCCCGACATGATCCTGTGGGACTTGCCCCCGGCGTATATGTATGTCGTGTTGTTCGTGCTCGGCACGATCACTGGCAGCTTTCTGAACGTGTGCGTGCATCGCTTTCCCCGGCAGGAATCGGTCTTGGGGGCGTGGCGGCATGTGCTGCATCCGCCGTCGATGTGTCCGTTTTGTCGGACCTCGATTGCCGCACGAGACAATATCCCCATCCTGGGATGGTTGTTGCTGCGTGGCCGTTGCCGCACCTGCCGGCATCGGATCCCGCTCCGTTACCCCGCCGTCGAATTATTGAATGGATTGCTGTTCATCGGTCTGTATTGGGCCATGGTACCGATCGATTTCGCCGACACGGTGCAACACAGTTGCGTGTATTCGCCGTTGGGACCATGGGCCGCGTGGCAGTACAGGAGCCACCGCGCGGCTTCGTATTGGTTGCATCTGCAATACCTGTATTTTCTGGTGCTGGTGGAAGCGCTGCTGGTGGCCTCGCTGATCGACCTGGACCTGCGGATCATTCCCGACAGCGTCACGTTGCCGGCGATGACGGTGGGCATCCTCGGTAGCCTGACCGGGCGGTTCTGGCTGGTGCCCGTGTGGTTTCAAAGCGCGTCGTGGATGAACATGTTATGGACGTTTTTGGGCAACCGGCCGCCGGCTCCCGCGTGGTGGACGGCGAGCACGCCTGCCTGGACGCAGCACTGGCCGATGGCACATGGTCTGTCCGTCAGCCTGGCCGGCGTGCTGGTGGGCGGCGGCATCATCTGGTTCGTGCGGATTGCCGGCGGTTGGGTGTTTCGCCGCGAAGCGATGGGCTTTGGCGACGTGGTGCTGATGGCCACGATCGGCAGTTTTTTGGGATGGCAAGCCACCGTGCTGGTCTTTTTCCTGGCACCGGTGTGCGCTCTGGCGATTGTGGCCGTCGGTTTGCTGGCCAACACCGTGCGCTACCTCTTGGGGTACGCGTCCACGGTGGTTCGCCCGCGGGAGATCCCCTTCGGTCCGTTCTTGAGCATGGCGGCCGTGTGGGTGCTGGTCAGTTGGAAGTCGATGGCGGCGGCGACGAGCAGTTTTTTCGGATTGGGGCCGCTGGTGCCCGCGATTGCCGTGCTCATGGGAGGTACCCTGGTGGCCGTCTTGTGGGCAGTGCAGGGAGTAAAGTGGATGCTTGGCATCCCCTTGGACGAGCCGTTGACCGAAGGCGAATGGACGTCCGCCGATCAACTGGCTTTTTTCGCGAACAAAGACCTGACGGATGGCGTCGGACCGTTGCACCGGGCGGAATGGCCCGGCGTGGCGGCCGGTCGCGGCGAGCATGGACGGCGCCTGTGGCGCGGGTCTTAACCGTGCGGAGCACCACGCCAGGCGGTTTCGTCCGGATCGGTGTCCAGTTTTGAGGCAAGTCGGTCGGCGACCTACATGATTACGATCATCGATTACGGCATGGGCAACTTGCGCAGCGTCCAAAAGGCCTGCGAGAAAGTGGGCGCGGCAGCGGAAATCGCGAGCACGCCGCGGGCGGTGCGTGCCGCGGAAAAACTCATTCTGCCCGGCGTGGGAGCGTTTCGGGATGCAATTCACGAATTGCAGCGGCTGGACCTGGTGGAACCGATTCGGGAGCATCTGCGGGCCGACCGGCCGTTTTTAGGCATCTGCCTGGGATTGCAGTTGCTGTTCGACGTGAGTTACGAGGACGGGGAATGGCCTGGACTGGGGGTCTTCGCCGGCGATGTGGTGCGCTTCCCCGCGCACGCCGAGTTGAAGGTGCCCCACATGGGGTGGAACACACTGGAACCGACGCCCGCCGCGGCACGGCTGCTGAAGGGAATTCCGGCAGGTACCGCGGTCTATTTTGTACACAGTTATTACGTGCGTCCACGAGACGAGTCGATTGTCGCGGCGCGGACGGAATATGGCGGAAAATTCGTGTCGATGGTGGCCCGCGGCCAGACATTCGCCACGCAGTTCCATCCCGAGAAAAGTCAGAAGGCTGGTCTGCAATTGCTGTCCAATTTCGCGGCGCTCTGAGGCGGAAGGGACCTGGAAGCGAACGAGAACGGGCAGCGGCGAACCTAGGCAGCGGCGAACCTAGGCAGCGGCGAACCTAGGCAGCGGCGAACCTAGGCAGCGGACGAACCTAGGCAGCGGACGAACCTAGGCAGCGGACGAACCTAGGCAGCGGCGAATTCTTGCAAGTGGACGATCCTTGCCAGTGGCAGCGAACAACACCGGCCGTCTGTGATGGAGGCTGCCGGGTGCAGACTGGGAAAAGGTCGCGCGGCCCGAATTTCCACCGGTGTGGTGTCTGCGACTCAGAAAGTGCCAACGTATGGAAATCTTGCCTGCGATTGACCTGCGCGGGGGGCGGTGCGTGCGGCTGCGGCAAGGCGATTACGCCCAGGAGACGGTATTCGGCGACGATCCCGCGGACGTGGCGCGCCGCTGGGCAGAACAAGGGGCCAGTCGCTTGCATGTGGTGGACCTCGACGGTGCCAAGGCTGGAAAACCTGTCAATCTGACGGCGATCCGTGGCATCGTGCGGGCGGCGGGCGTTCCCTGCCAGCTCGGCGGGGGTTTGCGCGACGACGCCACGGTCGACGCGATGCTGAACGATGTGGGAATCGACCGCGTCATCATTGGCACGCAGGCGCTCCGAAAGCCGGAATGGTTCCGCCAGCTCGTCGAGCGGTATCCGGGTCGCGTGGCACTGGGACTGGATGCCCGCAATGGACAGGTGGCCACCGACGGCTGGCTCGACGTTTCCACCACGTCCGCCCTGGACTTGGCGTGCCAGTTTGTCGGCACGCCGCTGGCCGCGGTGATCTACACGAACATCGCCAATGATGGAATGATGCAGGGGGTGGATGCCGGAACGCTCGCGGATCTCGAACGGTTGTGCGCTCTCGACCTGCCGGTCATCGCCTCGGGAGGCGTGACCACGCTCGACGATGTGCGAAAACTGTGCGCGTTGTCCCGCCGTCAACCGCGGCTCATGGGGGCCATCGTCGGTCGGGCGATTTACGAGGGCACGCTCCGGCTCGAGGAGGCGATTGCCGCGGCGCGCGGCAAGTAGACGGCATGCGGGGTCTGCCGATCGTGCGGATTGCCGGGGCCTGAACGAAAGTGCCGGCCTCAGCCAACCTTTCTTCCCCCGCAAACCTGGTCCCGCGCCTGGGCAAAGGATTTGCCCCTTGTCGCTGGTCGGCCTAGGTTTCTGATGACGAGTGCCAGCGGGCCGCGAGGGGGCGGGCTGTGCGCGCGGAAACAAATCCAGGGTCGATTTGCAGACGGCACAAGGCATCGCCATGGGGGTCGCCGGCACGGCGCTGTCGACAACGACGAGGCCCGATCACTGGGTGGCGGTCCCTTTGTCGAAACTGCGCGTGGGGGCGGTCTTGCGGTCCCCCATCTACGAAGATGGAGGACCGTCTTCGCCACTGCTGTTGTCGGCGGGACGGGAACTGACCGAAGGCCAGATTCGCGCGTTGGAGGCCCGCGGCATCACCCGGGTGCGGGTACGTTCCACGGAACTTGCCCAGATTATCGACCGTGCAGCCCTGGCGACGCCGGCCGTAACAACCGCCCCGCGGTTCAACCGGCGGCGCCAGCCTGCGCCAAACTCTCTGCCGGCCAGTTCGCTGGCATGGCGGCGGGACCCGGATTCGTACCTGACTCAGATTCGCTTTCCGACGCAACCGCGGCGCGATCCCCAACTGGCGCAGGCCTTTCAACAAGCACATAGGAAGCATATCGCCGCCACGCGCGAAGTGCTCCAGGTGTTTGTGACCGCGGGCACCTTGGATTTCGACCGCGTGGAGAACATCGTGGTCCAGCAGTTGCGGGAACTGACTCTCGATTGGGATGAGTTCCTGTTGTGCGGCTTGCAGCCCGTGGTGGAGAACTATCCCAGCCAGCATAGCCTGCAAACGGCGATGCTGGCCTCGGCCATCGGCACCACGATGGGTTTGCACAAAGAGGAATTGCTGGAGTTGAGCTACGGCTGCCTGCTGCACGACGCGGGAATGCTATTGCTTCCCTCGCATCTGCTTCAAGCGGGCGGCGCCTTGAGCCTCAGCGATCGACTCCAGTTGCAGAAACATCCCTTGTACATCGCCGATCGGTTGAGCCGGTTTCATTACGTGCCGCATGCGGCGAAAATGGTGGCTTATCAAATGCACGAGCGGATGGATGGATCAGGCTACCCCCGGCAGCGACTGGGACCGCAAATCCACCCGTTGGCGCGGATTGCGGCCGTGGCCGACAGTTACCTGGCCGTGGTCTCGCCGCGAAGCCACCGCGCGGCGATCGAACCCTATCGGGCGATCGAGACGCTGCTGCACGACACCCAACAGGGGTTATTCGACCCCTCCGTGGTCCGGGCCTTGTTGCATACCGTTTCCCTGTTTCCCATCGGCTCCCGCGTCAAACTCTCCGACGGCCGGATCGCCCGCGTGATTCGCGGAAACCGCGACCGTTTCGCCCAGCCCGTCGTGATCGTGGGCGACGACATGAATGGCGAGACCATCGACCTCGCGCAAACGCCGGAACTGACCGTCGTGGGAACGTTGTGACACTTCGGCCGGATTTCCCGCCCGTTGTTTCCGCCGTGGCCCACACGGCCGCATTCTCCTCCGACGCAAACTGCGGCCGGATCACGCCGATGGGAGGGCTGTTCGTATCAGCCGCGACAGATCGGCACAGAGTGCTTCCAGGCACAAGTTCAGAGCGCCGTTCTGCTCGATTTGCGCCGCCGCCGCCAAACACCGGTCCAGAAGGGCGGCGAGCAAGTCCACTGCCTCGTCAAGGGCCAGGCGGCATGAGCGGCTCCAGGCGACCGCTTCGGCCAAGGCCGACGGTCCGAAGCTGTGGGGAACCGCGATCGCCAGCAAACACTGGCGATAGAACTCCACCGCGAAACGCACCAGCCAGAGTGCCGCCAGCCGCTGTTCGGCCGCGTCGTGTCCCAATTGCTCGATGCCTTCCGCCAACGCGCGCCCCAAGGCCATGCCGTCCCAACGGTGCCGGCTCAGCTCGCTGAGCAGACGGCGCCGCAAGGCGCGCAGCTCTGGTGCCGCCAGTTGCCGCGCTACCGCCAGGCTGCCCCCCGCCAAGGCCGTGAGTTCGGCGACCTCGGTCGGTGTGGCGGCCAGCCCCTGCTGTTCGATCAAGGCCGCCAGGTCGGGGGGCTGCAACGGGGCGAATGCCACGGGCTGACAACGCGAACGAATGGTCGGCAAAAGCGCGTCGACATTGGCGGCGATCAGGATCAACGTCGCGCCGTCCGGCGGTTCCTCCAACGTCTTCAGCAAGGCGTTCGCGGCCTCTTCGTTCAGCGTGTCGGCATCGTCGATCACCCCGATTTTTCTTCCGCCCGGCAGCGGGCGCAACGACAACTCATGGCACAACCCGGCCTTGCCGCGCTGCTCCCGCCCGCCGACAAACTTTTCCACGGTCAATTCCCGTTTGCCAGCATCCCGTTCCACCAGGTGGAAATCGGGATGGTTGCCGGCGCGAAAGGGCCGGCAAGCGACGCATGTGCCGCAGGCCTCGAGCGGCGGCAAGCCGGGAGTGCGGCAGAGCAGGCTTTGCGCGAGATGGAGGGCGAACCGCCGCTTACCGATCCCTTCCGGCCCCCAAAACAGGTAGGCTTGCGCGAGGCGTCCGCGGGCAACGGCCCGCGCCAAGGCGCCGCGGACCTCGGCATGACCGCGAAAGTCGTGCCACAGCGTGGTCATGAAGATTCGTCCTCGGCCGTTTCGATCCACCCGATGATGTCGCCTGCCTGCCAGCGTCGTTCCGATGGCGCCTGCAAGTCCACCACCCGACCAGCCGCGGGAGCCACCAGGCTCCCCACCAATCCGGGGATGGAGAGTTCCGCGACGACATCACCCGCATCCACAACATCTCCCGCCTCCACCAGCCACAATTCCAACTGGATGGGCGCGGCAGGCCAGTCTTCGGGGGGAATGCGCAGGGGAATCCGCGGCATACGTTGTCGACCCGTTGCGATCGTTCGCGGCCGAGGGACTCAGCGCGTTGCCGCGCGAGCCGCGGCCGTCATTTCTCCCGCATGATAGCTCGAGCGCACGAAGGGACCGCTGGCCACCATCGAGAACCCAAGCTGCCGCACTTGCGCACCCAAGGCATCAAATTCCTCGGGCGTTACGTAGCGTTCCACCGGCAAATGAGCGGGGGTGGGTTGCAGATACTGTCCCAAGGTCAGCATGTCGCAGCCGACGGACCGCAAGTCGGCACATGTGGCCAGCACTTCTTCCCACGTTTCACCCAATCCCAGCATCAGGCCGCTCTTGGTGGGAATGTGCGGCGCTTCCTGCTTGACCTGGGCCAGCAAGGCGAGGGTCCGCTGGTAATCGGCATTGCGCCGGACGCGGTCGTACAGACGCGGTACCGTTTCCGTATTGTGGTTGAATACGTCGGGCTGAGCGGCAATGACACGGCGGACGGCCCGGCGGTTCCCGCGGAAATCGGGTGTGAGCACTTCCACCTGCGCGGCGGTGACTTCCTTCACGGCGCGAATGCACTGGTAAAACTGCTCGGCACCGCCGTCGGGCAGGTCGTCCCGCGTCACCGACGTGATCACCACGTAGGACAGCCCCAAACGCCGGGCCGCCTCCGCCACGCGCTGCGGCTCGTCGAGTTCCACGGCTTCGGTTTTGCCGCGGGGCACAGCGCAGAAACCGCACGGCCGCGTGCAGACGTTGCCCAGAATCATGAACGTCGCCGTCTGCCTCGACCAGCATTCGCTGCGATTGGGGCATTTGGCGCTCTCGCAGACCGTTTCCAACCGTAAATCGGCGATGACGTCGGCGGTGTAACGCATCCCCGCTTGCGGCAAGGGGCGCTTCAGCCAGCGCGGCAGCCGGGATGCAGCCGGAGCCGTCGGCGTGTCGAGTTCGCTCAGCACGGGCAAGGGCAACATGTCCCAGGGGTGTCCTTCGGGGAAGAGGCCAGGCTCGATGTCATCGGGGACAGATCAGGATTCGACACACACCACACCGCGACGAACCGTGCGCCGCAGCCAGGGATGCCCCGTCCAGACGTGGACCTGCTCATACTCGAAACGGGCGGCGAGATGACGGACCCAGCTCTCGCGAACGGCCGCCATCGCCGTAGGACGCATCCGTTCGGCCGCCAGACACGAGGGGCGGACATCTGGTCCCCAGCGGACAAGCTGCAATACGCCGCGCGGCACGGAGACATTCAGACACGCCCCGAATTGCGTGATGCCGTTCCCCACCGACACGCCGACAAACCCGAACTGTCCGCAGCGGCCGCGCACGCCGGGTCGCTCGGCAGGCTCGCCAGCCACGCCAAATTCCCGGGCGACGTCCACCAGGGAGGCCACGAGGCGGTCACGCACGGCCAATGCCGATAGTCCGCAGCGAAGATAGGGCACCAGCAGGTACGCCACGAGTTGTCCTCCATGATGGGCCCAGGCCCCGCTGCCCCGGCGCAGCCATTCCACGGGGACGCCTCGGGCCGTCAACTCGTAACGATCCGCGAACAAGTCCGCGGCGGAACCTTCCCGTCCGAAGGAGATTCCCAAGGGGTGTTCACAGAGCAGCAGCACACCGCGCCGGTCCTGGCGCTCGGCCAGATCGGCAGCCATGCGGTCTTGCAGCGTGAGTGCCGCCGCCAGTTCCGTCAGCCCCAACAGCGACACCTCCAGTGCCGACGAGTGGCACCATCCAGGCAAAGCGTGGTTGAGGGAGCTGGACATAGACTCGGGGGTTGGCGTTCGCGGTAGTCGTGATGCCAAATTCTTGCCGCATGGCCCAATTCTATCGGTTGGCGCGGAGGGGAACAATCTGAGCCTGCGGCAATTCACCGCGGATTGATGATTGATGAAGTGCTGCCCTTGGAAACGACGGGCGGGACCCGCAAATACACCAGCGTTTGACGCAGAATTTCCGCGGCGGTCGGAGCGGCGACCTTTCCTCCAAAGGCTTCTCCGCCCTGTCCCGCCTGATTCACCACCACCAACACCAGCGCTTTTGGATCGTCGACCGGTCCACCGCACAAGAACGAGCTGACATACCGCCCATGTTGATATCCGCCGTGTGGCGACAACACCTGGGCCGTCCCCGTTTTGCCGAACACTTCATAGCCGGGAATTTGGGCCCGCCGGCCGGTGCCGCGCGTCACCACTTCCCGCAAAGGCCCTTCCACCAACCACCGTGCCACCATGGGGTCTACCACGTGCTGGTCGTGCCGCGCCCAATCCGGCCCGTTCTCCCCAGGGCGGGCGATCACGTGCGGGCGCGGCAACTTGCCACCGTTGGCCAAAACAGCATGGGCCGTAATGAGCTGCAACGGCGTCGCGGCCAATTCGTGACCCATGGGAATCGAGCCGGTGGAATAGGTCGTCCACTCGCTCAACGGCCGCAGGATGCCGGGCAATTCACCGGGCAGTTCGATGCCCGTGCGGCGTCCGAAGCCGAAGGCCGCCGCCGCCGCGTGCAGCCGCTCGTTGCCCAGCTTCTCGCCCACCTTGGCCATGCCGATATTGCTCGACTTCACCAAGACATCGGTCAAACTGAGCGTGCCGTAGGGATGGTGGTCGTGCAGCAGGCGGCGTCCCATGCGGTACTGCCCCCACTCGCAGTCGAAGCGGTCGTTCGCCGCCAGCAGCCCCTGATCGAGTCCATAAGCCACAACGAGCGGCTTGAAAGTCGACCCGGGTTCGTAGATGTCGGCGATCACGCGGTTCTTCCAGGCCTCGTCCACTGCCTCTTCCGGCCGATTGGGGTCGAATGTCGGTCGCGACGCCATGGCCAGGATCGCTCCCGTGGCGGGTTCGAGCACCACGGCACAGCAATTTGCCGGACGCCAGGCAGCAACGAGTCGGTCCAATTCCCGCTCGACGAACAGTTGCACGACGGTATCGATGGTCAGCGTGACAGATGTGCCTGGGATCGGCGGAAGGGCGGGATCCTCCAGGACATCGATCACGCGGCCCAAGGCATCGCGCGTCAGTCGGCGCCGGCCCGGAGTGCCCCGCAAAAGATTGTCGCAGCTTTCCTCGATGCCGCCGCGGCCAAGGCCGTCGATGTCGCGCAGCCCTAACACCTGCGCGGCCACAGGCCCCTGCGGGTAAAGCCGCCGATATTCGTCGCGGAAGCCCCAGATTTCCGCGGGCAATTGCAACTTCCGGACGCGTTCGGCTTCCTCTTCCGTCAAGCGCCGCTTTACCCACAAAAAGTGCTTGTCCGAATGGCGGCCGATCCGCTCGAACAGTTCATCGCCATTCAGCCGCAGCGCCTCGGCCAATTGTTGCGCCACCGACCAGGGCTTGGCGATGTGGGACGGAACCAGGAACAAACTGCGGCAGCGCACGGTGGTCGCCAACACGCGGCCATGCCGGTCGAAAATGTCGCCCGGACGGGGCAGCACCTCTTCCACGGATTCCCGCTGGCTGGCCGCACGGGTCACCAGCGCGTCGCGCTCCCACACCTGCAAATGCACCAGGCGGCCCGCCACGATCAACCAGGCCAAACCGAGACAGGAAACAGCGATTCCAGCTCGGCGGTGCACAGGCCGGGACACGGAAGCGGAAGGGAGCGATTCAGCGTGCATCCCAGGTTGGCTTGCGAGCGTCTCGCTGTGGAACTGGCAAGACCATTCACCGCGTGGACAGCACGATTCATGGTGCCGAAGGCACGGTCCATTGCAGCAACGGGGTCGCTCGAGCTTCTGGACGCACCGGCTGACGCGGCCGTTGCAACGACAACTGCCCCCGCTCCAACGGCTCCAACCAGCGCGTAGGGGCGCCTAACCGCTGGGCCTCCGATCTCAACCGCGCATGCCGCTCCATCAACTCGTCCAACCGATATTGCTGTTGGCTCACGCGGCGACGCCACGCGAGATTGGATTTCTCGACCACGGCCCCCGCGAGCGCCACCAACACGGCCAAACACACGGCGGCGGTAAACCGAAACATCATGCCAGCGCTCGCGTGCCGCACCCTTGGATCATGCGCGGTCAACGATCAAACACCGTCTCCGCAGCGGCCCGCGGCGAGCGGCCGGGCGACGGTCACCACCCCGGCCAAGGCCCTTGCTGGCAAGCCGGGGTGACTCCCCCGCCCCTCCCGGAAGCGTCCTTCCGGAAGCGTTTCTCGCCCACGGGGGGCCGTCCCGCCGCTCCGAGGCTTATCGACCGCTGGAAACCGCCGAAATCACCCGGATCTGGCTGGCATCGGGGGGTAACCGCAAGACGGTGCCGATCTTGAGGGTCGTGCCATCTTTAAGTACGTCGCGGTTCATTTCCAGAATCTGAATCCAGCGGGACGACCTGCCCAAGTGGGCTTTGGCGATGCCGCTCAAGGTGTCGTTCGCTCCCACGCGGTAGAACGGCTCGTCGTTGTCGTCCACGAAGAATCCGAAGTTCGCCGGGCTATCGGAACGGATGCCCGGGGTGGTGTCGGCCGTCGTCGATTCCGCCGCCATGAGGACGCCGCCGTAACGTGCCGCCAGTTCCTCGGCGGGGGGCGTGAGCACCGGCGTTCCCGCGCGCAACTTCAACGGATCGGGAATCGTCCGCCGATTGTGTTCCGCGAGGGCCTGGAAGAAACGGGGTGTGCCATACACTTTTTTGGAAATCGTCCAGTAAGTGTCACCCGCTTGCGCCAGATAGACCGTCCCGGGAGGAAACTCGGCGGTGGAAGTCGCGGAGGCTGCGGCGGCACCGTCGATCAAGTCGGGATACAGGGCCAGCAATTCCTCGGGATTCGGCGTGGCGATCTGCGTGCCGGGGCGCATGCGGGTGGGATCCGCCACAATCGACTCGTTGTGCTTCATCAACGCCTGGAAGTACCGCCCCGTGCCATACACCTTCTTGGAGATCAGCCAGTAGTTGTCCTGCGGCTGCACCACGTACACCGCCCCGTCCAAGGCCCGAAACGCATTCCCGCCCCCGGCCGACGGCAGCGTTCTCCCGCCGGTTTCCCGCGACGGCGTGAACTCACCGGCTGTTGCGGATTCCACCACCGTCGTACTGGAAGCCGTCGCCTCGCCTGGCAGCAGCGGTTCCCCGACAGTTGCCTGGCGATCGGGGACGGCAAACGGATCGGTGCCGGTATCGCTTTCGGAAACCGAATCCTCGGCGGGTGTCAGCGACTTCGTTCCCACCGGACGTGCCAATGGTTTGCCGGACGACGCGTTCGGTGCCGCGAATTCCGGCTCGTCCTCGCCCGCGAAGGGGTCGGCTTCCGGCTGCCCGGCAGGGAATGCGGAGCGGGTAGCTGTCGCCCGTGGCCGGGCATCCTCTCGGGACGCCGATTTCACTTCGGGAAGAGTTGACGTTCCGGACAGGTTCGGGTCAGGCGAGTTTGACGCGGGAGCGGCAAGGAACGGATCATCCGCTTCCACTGGCGCGGCGGGGCGCGTTGACCGCAGCTTGCGCGGCGGCGTGTCGAACACAAACGGATCTTCGTCGGCCGCGGCCGCTGCCGCAGTCTCGGGGGAAGACACGTTGCTCGTCAGCGAGGCGGACGTGGTTTGAGCGACCTGCAACTCGCCGCCGGATTGGGGAGCTGGAAACTCCAGGAAGTCGGTCCGATCGGCCACGGCGGTAGCGGGAACAATCGTTCCGTCACCTTGGTCCGGGCCGGATGGTGGTGCTGCGGCGCCATCCGCCGGAGATTGCGTCTGCTCGGAAGTCGCCGTCCCGGCTGCCAGCCCGGACGGCTGGTGCAACCGCTTGTAAACCATGAATGCGAACACGCTGGTCAAGCCGACCACCAGCAACAGGCCGAACCTGGCTTCGCGGGTCATCTGCGCCATCCTTTGCGTCAGAAATCGGATCAACCTTCCCACGGGCAGTGGTCTCCGGCAAGGTCGTGGGGTGGCCGTTCCCGTGCGCGGGAATTTCTCAATCCATTCGGCCTGACGAATCACTGTCTGGACTGTCCATCGACAGACACTCGCTCACGGTGGTCCTCCCCTCGCGCGGGATTCTTCTTGCTGCGCACGCGCGGTCGTCGCGGAGGCAATCTGCTTCCGCTCAATGACACCCTCGGAAGCTGTTTCGGCCTTGGCGGCGGAGGACCGGGGCGGCAACCTGCGTGCCACGCGCAACCTGGCCGAGCGGCTGCGCGGGTTGACACGGACTTCGGCAGGGGACGGCTCCAACGGTTTGGGAGTGAGTTCTTGCCACACGGTCCGGTCGCGGAACGCCTGTTTCACGATCCGATCTTCCAGCGAATGAAACGTCAGGACTGCCAGTAACCCCCCCGCAGTCAGACACGCCGGAAACGTCTCCTTCAGGGCACGCGACACATGCTGCAATTCCTGATTGACGGCGATTCGCAGCGCCTGAAAGGTCCGCGTGGCGGGATGCCGGTCGCGACCAGCACCGCCGATCGTCCGCACGATCAGTTGCGACAGGTCGCGCGCGGATTGCACGGGATGCTGGCGTCGGTGCGACACAATGGCAGCGGCAATCCGGCGGCTGTGCGGCTCCTCCCCATACTCTTCCAGAATCTGCTGCAAGGCTGCCTGATCGCATTCCGCGAGCCATTGCCACGCCGGTCGACCAACCGACACATCGTACCGCATGTCGAGCGGTCCCTCGGCGTCGAAACTGAATCCCCGCGACTCATCGGCAAGCTGATCCGACGACAAACCCAAATCGACGAAGATGCGGTCCACGGCGGCGAGCGCGAGCTGATCCAGCACCGCCCGCAAATCGGCATAACTTGCGTGCACCAGCGTCACGTTTCCGGCGGGCAGCACGCTGCGGGCGCGCTCCAGCATGCTGGCATCGCGATCCAAACCAATCAGCCTTCCGTGCGCTCCCAGGCACTCCAGAATCCGGGCACTGTGGCCACCCCCTCCCACCGTGCCGTCGACGACCGTCAACCCCGGCTCCAAAGCCAGCGCCTGAAGCACTTCCCGCACCATCACCGGCTGGTGAATGCTGCGGCGGGCGGTCTGAGAAGGGGGGCGTGCGGAAAGCATGGCACGGCTGGCTGCGGTTGCGCCGCGAGCGGCACAAAGTCGGGTCGCGGCAGCGATTTCCTGTCTGAATAGTGCAAGTGCGACAATGCTTGGGAATGGTTCCAGTGCAACCATGGTCGAAGATCGAAGCGGGAATGTCGAAGATCAACCGACCACGTTGCAGTTCAATCGGTTACGTTGAAGATCAACTGGAAATCTTACGACGTGGCACGCTGGTGTGGCAGATCAGGCGACCCACGGGGTGGTTCGCCGCCGTCCAAGCCCTCTACGGATCATTTCCCCGAGGCACCAGGGCCGGGGCCTCCACCGCCGGACATCGGCGCAATCTGCCGTTTCTGAAGCGCGACTTGTATGCGGTCGTCCGCCTTTTGAAAAGAGCAGAAAACACAGAAAAGAGGAGAACCGATCGGCGCACTCGGCTCGGTCGAACGTCCTTGCCGCCGTCCGTGATCTGGTTCTCGGCGGGACGAAGCCCACCCCGGTGGCGAGCCGTCACATCCGGAGATCGTTCGCCGGCGACGAGTAGCAACGGCCAATCGGCCGCCACGAAGCTTATCCCACCCGCCGACGAGAATCGGCGAGCATCTGGTCGAACAATTTGCGCTGCCGGGCCAGTTCGGCCACGGGATCGTCGGGGATTTTTCCTTCCTCGAGCAACCACCAGCCGTGATAGTCGATGCCCACGAACAGATCGAGCAGCTTCTGAAACGGATACGTGGGGGAGTCCAGCACGTGAATATGCGTCGTGGTCCCCAACCGGTCCTTGACCAGCGCGAAGTTGTGCTCTAAACCGCCGCCTTCCAGATCGGCGGGGTTGGAGTTCCAGCAGACGGCGACCGCCGAATGGTCGGCCACATCCATGATCGCCTTGATGGTGGGCAATTCCTGGCATTGACCGTGGACTTCCAAACGAATCTGCTGGCCGAAGCCTTCGGCGAACTCCCCTAATTCGTTGAGCGCGCGCCCAATCTGCTCAATCGTTCGCTCGCGCGGAACCTGGGGCCAAAAGCGATCCGGCTTGACCTTCACGCCCGATCCGCCGATGTCGTGACTCAAAATCACGAACGCTTTCGTGGCTTCGATGGCCTTGCGGACGACCGCCGGATCGGGGTTCTCGAAGCGTTCGTCACTGCCGATCCCCAGGCACTTCACTGGGCTTTCCTCAAACCGCCGCCGCACCTCCGCCCGCTGCGCTTCGTTGAGGGACGGTTCCACACCGTGCTTGTGAGTTGTTCGCAGCTCGACTCCCAACACGTTCGTGGTGGTGCAGTGGGCGATCAGCGTGGGCAAGTCCCAATCCTTCGCCCACTGGTACGTCACCAGGCCGAATTGGATTTCTCCCCCTTTTTTGTCCGCCGCGGAGACGGCCGCGGACCGCAGCATTCCGACCGCCACCGCCGCTGTGCCCGTGAGGAATCCTCGTCGCGACAGACCATTCATCGGCAATCTCCCGACCGAAGCGACCTCGACGTACCACACCCCTGCATCGTCACCACCCTGGCATCGTACCCGCCCTCTCGGCGCGGTTGAAGGGGTGGCATGAAAACAACCATCGTGCCCACGCCGGGGACACGCCGTCGATGGCTGTCCGCCTCGCCAACCGCGGACGGAATTACTGTGACGGCGCGGCGACCGCGCCGGTTCCTTGGCACCAATCCTTTCGTGAAATCTCTTTTTTCTCGGCACCATTCCTTCATAGGCACCATTCCTTCATAGGCACGAATCCTTCATTGGAACCATTCCGGGCGCGTCAGCAGTTCGCGCGCCCAAGTGTGCCGCGGCTCTCCCGCCTCGATGGCATCCGGCGAAAAGCCCAACTCCTGCAACAGGTGTTCGGCCCGTTCGTAGGAACAGTGCCGCCCCGTGGCGCGCACCAATTGCTGGACGGCTTCGGCGTGCATGGCTTCGGCAAACGAGGCGAAGCTGCTCAGCAGGTGGCGGGGTGCAAACTTCACGAGCAACCGATGGCACGCCTCCGCCACGTCGAGCCACTGCGCTTCACAGGCGCTGGCCCCCGCCAGCACCAAGAAGCGATCGCGAGCCAAGGCTTGCCGCTTCTGCTGCGAAAGCCACGCCAATTGCGCGTAGGCACACGTCGCGAGTTCGGCATTACGCACGGGAAACTCCTGTGACGGCAAGCGAGGGGGCCGCATCATACCGCAAGCTGGCTCCGGCCGGCGACCGCACTTGTGAGTCGCGGCACCGCTGTTGGGCGGCAACGCACCTTCATGGCAGCGCTGTCCCGCTGCGTCGCCGCCGTGCGTCACCGTGTTTTCGAACGGGGTCAGGGTTCGACATCCGCGGCAGTACCCCTTCGAACGATGCCGACGCCCTCCGCGTGGGTGGGGCGGATGCTTCCTCTTCCGTCAGGCTGCTTGCCGTTCCGGCAAAATCCTTCTACCGTAAGTCCCGTCGCAGATTGTCGCCGAACAGATCGGCCGGCCCGAACAGATCGGCTGGCCCGAGCGGGCTGGTCAATCAACTTGCCGGGTAGTGGTTCCGCGCCTGCCTTGAAAGGACATCCGTGGTGCGACATGCCCTTTTGCAACTGGGTTTGCTCCTGGCCTGTTGCTGGTCGGCCGCGGCTGACGAGCCGGCCCGGAAAGTGTTGTTCATCGGCATCGATGGCTGCCGTTGGGATGCCGTCCAGGCGGCCCGCACGCCGCACCTTGATCGGCTGGTGGAAGACGGATTTCTGGCCCTCGGCACGGACATCATCGCCCCGCGGGAAACGCCGGGCGACACCGTCAGCGGTCCCGGTTGGTCGAACCTCTTATGCGGCGTATGGCCGGACAAGCACGGTGTGATCGACAATTCGTTCAAGGGAGCCAATTACCAACGGTATCCGCATGTGTTCGCCCGGATAAAGGAAGTGAACCCGCGGGCCGTCACGGCTTCCTTCAGCGATTGGGCGCCGATCCACACCAAGATTCTCTCGGCGGCCGACGAAGTGTTCACCGAGGATGCGCGCGGGGCCGCGGAGTACGCGGCGGCCGATGCCCGGGCCGTCGACGCCTGTTGCACCCTGTTGCAAAGGAAACACCCCGATGTGGTGATGCTGTATCAAGGGCAAGTGGACGAAACGGGCCACGCCCATGGCTTCCATCCCACCGTGGCGGAGTACCGGCAGGCGATCGAGCGGGTGGATGCCCACATCGGACGCGTTCTGGAAACCATCCGGATGCGTCCCACGTTTGCCGCGGAAGATTGGCTGGTCCTCGTCGCCACGGATCACGGGGGCGTTGGCTTGAATCACGGGGGAGGGCGGCAGATGGAAGAGATCCGCAAGACGTTTCTGATTGTCAGCGGCCCCTCGGCACTCCGCGGCCGCACCGAGGCCCCCACGTACCAGGTCGACGTCGTGGCCACCGCGCTGGCTCATTTGCGGATTGTTCCCCGTCCCGAATGGGAACTGGATGGCCGCCCGGTGGGATTGAAGTCCTTGCCAATGAGGTGACGCGGCGTCCCCGGCCGAGGCCATGAGGCGTCCGCGAGCGTTCGGAACACGCCAACATGCGCGGACGCCATCCGGCCGCGCGTGGTGCACCGCCGACGCCCATCGAACCCCGTCCTACCGCCTGCTAAACTAACAGTTGCGCGTTTCTCCTGGGCGGAGTTGTGGCGTCGGCGATGAGCAAGCGAAGGCCATGGTTGTTGCGGGCAATCGCCGTGCTGCTGGGGATCTCGGTGTTTCCGCTTGCCGAGCTGGCCTGCGTGCTGCTGGGTTGGGGCCAGCCCTCCGCCTACGACGACCCCTACGTGGGCTTCAGTGCCATCCATCCGCTGTTCGTGCTGAATGCCGATGGCACGCGGTATTTCATCCCCCCCTCGCGCCGCCGATTTTTCGCGCCGGAGTCTTTTCCAGCCCGCAAGCCGCCCGGCACCTTTCGCATTTTCTGTCTGGGCGGTTCGACGGTGCAGGGGCATCCGTATTCCAAGGAAACTTCCTTCACGACCTTTTTGCAGCTTGGGCTAGCGCAGGCCCAACCGACGCGATCCTGGGAAGTGATCAATTGCGGCGGAGTCTCGTACGCCAGCTATCGGTTGGTTCCCATTTTGCAGGAATGCCTGAGTTACGAACCAGACCTGTTCGTGATCTGCACGGGACACAACGAATTCCTGGAAGACCGCACCTACGGACACGTGAAACGGGGATGGCTGACGGGGCGCGCCTGGCTGACCGATTGGCGGGTGGTCGTGCTGCTCCGCGAGGGATATCGTCGAATGGCCCGCTTCGCGGCGGCCTCCGTCCCAGACCAGCGCCCCATTCTGGCCGCCGATGCCGATCCGTTGCTGGATTATCACCGAGGGCTGCGGGCCTATCATCACGACCCGGCGTGGCGGGCGGGCGTCGTCGAACACTTCGAATCGAACCTACGGCGGATGGTCGCGTTGGCTCGGGGCCGGGGGGTGCCACTGGTCTTGATCCGCGAGGCATCGAACCTGTCCGATTGTCCTCCGTTCAAGTCGGAACATCGGCCTGGACTTTCGCCCGCCGAACTCGCCGCGTGGGAAACCCACTTTTCCCGGGCACAAGACCTGTATCGGACCAATCTGCCGCAAGCGATAGCCGAGTTGGAGGCCGCCGCGCGACTCGACGACCAGTACGCCGCCACCTTTTACGAACTGGGCCAGTGCCTCGCCTCGCAGCGGCAATACGCCGCGGCCCGCGAGGCGTTCGTGCGGGCCCGTGATGTCGACGTCTGCCCCCTGCGGATGATCACTCCGCTCGAGGAACGGATGGAGCGTGTCAGCCGAGACACGGGAACGCCGCTTGTGGACGCACACGCGCTGCTGGAGGCGCGGACGGCCACGGGAATTCTGGGGGAGGATCTGTTGTGCGACCACGTTCATCCGTCTTTCGAGGGGCACCAGCATTTAGCCGACGCCCTCATTGAACTGATGGTCGCGCAGCGCTGGGTGCAACCGGTCGTGAATTGGCGCCAACAGGCGCATGCGGCCTATCGCCGCCACTTCGCAGCTCTGGACGAAATGTACTTCCTCCGCGGACAACGGACACTCAACTCCGTGCGGGCGTGGACCCAAGGACGGGCGGGCGGCCCCCCCATCGAATCCCGGGCCCCGCATCGGCTGCGGTCTTCCGCCACGGAGGAATGCGGCGAGGAATCCTGACCGTGGCTCCCTGCAAGCGGACAAGCGGCGTCCCCGACGAATCACCGATTCGATCAGGTCGCCGAGGGAGGTGAGCCACCAATGGAGTCGAGCGGACAAATCGGGTATAAAAAAATCGTGATGGGTTGGCCCAGAGGGGTGAGTCGGAGGACAGCACATGCTGAACATTACCGGACCAGGCGTGGCGCACACCTGTGACGGCCTGTCGCGGCGTGATTTTCTGCAAGTGGGCACCTTGGGTGCCGTGGGCTTGTCGCTCGCCGATCTGGCGGCGCTGGAGGCCCATGCGGCGGCAACCACCGGGAAAGCGGGCCGTGACGAACGCTCGGTGATCATGATTTTCAATTTGGGGGCGCCCAGCCAACTCGACACGTTCGATCCCAAGCCCGAGGCGGCCGCGGAAATCCGAGGGCCATTCTCCACCATTTCCACCAGGTCCCCCGACATTCTGCTGAGCGAGATTCTTCCCAAGCACGCCCAAATCGCGGACAAGTTCTCGCTGGTTCGCAGTTGCAACAGCAATTCGCCGGCGGTGCACGATGCCGGCTGGCAAATGATGCAGACCGGACGGTTCTTCACCGGCGGCGTCGATACACCCCATGCGGGGAGCGTAACCGCCTACCTCATGGGGCGTCGCACCGATTTGCCCCCCTTCGTCGTCTTGCCGGAACTGATGGGGGCGGGCGGCGGAAACTTGCCGAACGGACAGGCCGGCGGATTCCTCGGCAAGGCCTATGATCCCTTCGCCTTGAACGCCGATCCCTCCAAACCCGACTTCCAGGTGCCCGATCTCTTGCCGCCCAAGCACATTGGAGAGGTCCGCCTGGAGCGGCGGCGGAAACTTCGCTCCGTCGTCGATTCCACGCTCGACGCCTTCGAGAAAAGCGAGAACGCCGCCCTGCTCGATGGCAGCTTTCAATCGGCGTTCCGCATCATCAGCAGCACCCAGGCCCGTGAAGCCTTCGACCTGTCCAAAGAGCCCCCCGCCGTGCGGGAGCGCTACGGCATGAATCGCTTTGGTCAGTGCTGTCTGCTGGCCCGACGGCTGATCGAGGCGGGCGTGCGGTTCGTGACCATCAACACGTTCTTGACAGTCTTCAACGAAGTGACGTGGGACATCCACGGCACGCTCCCCTTCACGTCGATCGAGGGGATGAAGAACATCGTGGCTCCCATGTACGACCAGGCCTACAGCGCGCTGATCGAGGACCTGGTCCAGCGGGGCCTGCTGGAGCAGACGCTGGTGTGCAATCTGGCCGAGTTCGGCCGCACACCGCGGGTAAATCCGGCCGGCGGCCGCGATCACTGGCCTCAGGTGTGGACCGTCTATTTTGCCGGCGGCGGCGTCAAAGGGGGGCGGGTGATTGGGCGGAGCGATCCCATCGGTGGCTATCCGGCGGAACGACCGGTGTTTCCGCCCGAGGTGGTGGCGACCATTTTCCACAGCCTGGGATTCGATCTGGAAACGCTCCTGCCAGGGCCGGCCGGACGTCCCTTCCCGCTGGTCGATTCGGGAACCAAACCCATTTTGGAGTTGTTCTCATAGGCTAGGCCGCCGGACCGAGCGGGGGACGCTCATTCCCCTTTTCCCTCGCCGTCTGCGGTGGTGGAAGTGGTCGCTACTGGAAACAACTTGACGGAACCGTCGTTGAGGATTGCCCCTGTGAAATGGACCCTCTGTTGTCTGGTGGTTTCGGCTTCTGCTGCGTTCGCCGCGGACATCGCCGTGTTTCCCCACGACGTCCGGCTGATCGGTCCCGAGGCTCGGCAACGGATCATCGTGCAGGCGGTGCAGGGGGCGTCGATCGGTCGGCAACTGCACGCGGGGGTGCAGTTTCAATCGGCGGATGAACGCGTCGCCACGATCGAGGACGGCATGGTCGTGCCCAAGGGGAACGGCCAAACGACCATCCGTGTGATCGCTGGCGAGCGCGGCGCGGACGTGCCGGTGGTCGTCGAGCGGTTCGATCAGCCCCACATCTGGAATTTTCGCAACCAGGTGCAATCGGTGTTGACCAAAGCGGGGTGCAACATGGGAGCCTGTCATGGAGCCGCCGCCGGCAAGAACGGCTTCAAACTCTCGCTCCGCGGTTACGACCCCGAAGGAGATTACTTCGCGCTCACGCGGCAGGCTCGGGGACGGCGAATCGTGCCGCATGATCCGGGCCGCAGCCTGATCCTCACCAAGCCGACCGGGCTGATTCCGCACAAAGGGGGCCTGCGGTTCGAAGAGGAGTCGCTGGAATACCGCGTGCTCGCGGAATGGCTCGCCCAGGGACAGCCGGCTCCCTCGGCGGACGACCCGCGGATTTCCCGCTTGGAGCTGCTGCCGCCGCACGTGAATCTCGCGGCGGGCGACCAGCAGCAGTTTCTCGTGCGGGCGCACTTCACCGATGGTCACGTGGAGGATGTCACCCGGTGGGCCAAGTATTCCTCGACGAATCACTCCGTGGCGCAAATCGACGACCACGGACGAGTGGAGGTCGCGGGGAGCGGGGAAGCGGCGATCGTCGCGTGGTATTTGGCTCTAAACGTGACGGCGACCGTCAGCGTGCCGTTCCCCCACCAGGTGGCCGATGACGTGTTCGCCGCGGCTGCGTCGCGGAATCTGATCGACCGCTTGATCCTCGAAAAGCTGCGCGCGCTGCGGATGCCGCCGTCGCCACGGTGCAGCGACGCGGAATTTCTGCGGCGGGCATCGTTAGACACCATTGGTCTGCTGCCCACTCCCGAGGCGGTGCGCGCCTTCCTGGCGGATGCCGATCCCCTCAAACGCGAAAAACTGGTGGACGACCTGCTGTCCCGACCGGAGTTTGTGGATTATTGGACGTATTTCTGGTCGGACTTATTCCTGCTTTCTGGCGAACGCTTGCGTCCCCAAGCGCTGAAAACCTTCTCCCAGTGGATTCGGGACCGGGTTGCCGAAAATGCCCCCTGGGACCAGATTGCCCGCGGCATTCTGCTCGCGCAGGGGAGCACGTTTGAAAATGGAGCGGCGAACTTCTATGCCTTGCATCAAGATCCCCAAGACATGGCCGAAACCGTGTCGATGGCTTTCTTGGGCATGTCCATCAACTGCGCCCGCTGCCATGATCACCCGCTGGAGAAATGGACGAACGATGACTATTACGGCATGGTGAGCCTGTTCGCCCGGGTGCGCGGCAAGGGTTGGGGAGGCGACTATCGCAACGGCGACGGGAATCGCACGATTTTCGTCGCCGAGCGCGGGGAGGTCATCCAACCGCGCACGGGGAAGCCGCAGCGGCCGCGCCCGCTCGATGGGGCGCCGCTCGACTTCGACGCTCCCGGAGACCGCCGCGAAGCGCTGGCCTTGTGGTTGACCTCCAAGGACAACCCCTACTTCAGCAAAGCCATCGTCAACCGCATTTGGGCCAATTTCTTCGGCATCGGCCTGGTCGACAAGGTGGACGATTTACGGCTCACCAATCCGCCCAGTCATCCCGAATTGTTCCAGCGCCTGGCCGATGACTTGGCGGACAACGGCTATAACTTGAAGACGCTGATGCGGCAGATTCTCACCTCCGAAACGTATCAGCGGTCCGCGCAAGTCCTGCCGGAAAACGCCGACGATCAACGCTTTTTCGCGCGGTTCTATCCCCGCCGGCTGTCCGCCGAGGTGCTGTTGGATGCCGTGTCGCAGGTGACGGGAGTCCCCACGGCCTTCAAAGACTTTCCGCCAGGAACCCGTGCCTTGCAGTTGCCCGATTCCAGCGTGGCTTCCTATTTCCTGGAAGCCTTCGGGCGTCCCGATCGCCTGATTACCTGCACGTGTGAACGAAGCGATGCTCCCAGCATGACGCAGGTGTTGCACCTCACGAACGGCACGACCTTGCTCGAGAAACTCGAGGCCCCCGACGGACGAATCGCCCAACTGGCGGCGAGCGATTGGCCGGCGGAGCGGATTGTGGACGAACTGTATCTCGCGGCGCTGTCGCGGTTTCCCACGGCCGAGGAACGCGCGCAGTTGGCTCAGGTGCTGGCGGAGGCCCCCGCGGCCGAACGCCGGGCCGTGATCGAAGACTTGTGTTGGAGCATTCTCACCAGCCGGGAGTTTTTGTTTCAGCATTGATATCGGCTGCCCCGCGCCGGCGGCGCGGGTAAGCCAAGGCGATGCCCCGCCTGCCCGGGACCGCCCGCCAACACCACACCCCCTCATTCTGGTTGGGGATAAAAGGTTTAGCCCAGTTAGGGACGGAAGGCAGTTTCCTCGACGACCAGGAACGAGCACCCACCATGCCGCGACTTGCCCCCGCGCTGACGTTGAACGGCATCCTGTTGATTGCGGCGGGATTTGTTTCCGCCGCGGAACCGGATTTCGCGCGGGACGTGATGCCCGTCTTCCGCAAGTACTGCCTTGGCTGCCACAACGCGCGCGAACGGGAAGGGGGGCTGATCCTCGAGGACTTTGCCCACACGCTCCAAGGCGGCGAGAGCGGTGCCGCCGTCGTCGCCGGAAACAGCGCCGACAGCGAACTTTGGCGGCGGGTGACGGCGAAGGACGACAGCCGCATGCCTCCCGCGGGCCACATCGCGCCCAAACCTCGAGAATTGGCGTTGCTGAAGGCGTGGATCGAGGGGGGGGCCAAACCGCCGGAGGGAGGGCTGTCGGCCACGGGGCTGGTGACTCCCCGCATCGAGCCGAAGGCTCCGGTGCGCGAACCGATCACCGCGTTGGCCGTCGATCCGCGGGGACGATGGTTGGCCGTGGCCCGTCCCCACGGGGTCGAAATTCGGACCTTGCCCCAGCGGGAAATCGTCACCCGGCTCGAGGGCCATGCGGGGGCGGTCGCCGACATCCAGTTCTCGCGCGATGGGCAAACCCTGGTGGTGGCCGCGGGGGAGAATGGTTTATCGGGCGAGGCCACGTTGTGGAACACGGCCACGTGGACGCGCCGGCAAGTCCTTACCGGCCATCGCGACGCCTTGTACGCTGCCGCCTTGAGTCCGCAGGGCACGCTGCTTGCCACTGCCAGTTACGACCGGGAAATCCGTACGTGGAGTGTTGCGGACGGGAAAGTTGCCGAGGGCGCGGAAGTCGGGCCGCCGCATTTGCTCAAGGTGCTGACGGGTCACAACGATGCCGTCTACAGCCTGGCCTTCCATCCCGCGGGCGTCCTGCTGGCGTCGGCGAGCGGCGACCGCACGGTCAAGCTGTGGGACCTCGCCACGGGACAGCGGCTCGAGACCTTCGCCCAGCCGTCCAAGGAGCAGTACAGCGTGGCGATCAGCCCCGACGGCAAATACGTCGCGGCGGGGGGCGTCGACATGCGGGTCCGCATCTGGGAGATCACACAAGACGGCAAGGAAGGCACCAATCCGTTGCTGTACGCCCGCTTCGCCCATGAAGGGCCGATCCTCAAGGTGCTGTTCTCTCCCGACGGCAGCTTGCTCGTCTCGACAGCGGAAGATCGCCGGATCAAATTCTGGGAAACTCGGACATTCACCCAGGCGGCGCTGCTCGAGCGGCAAAGCGATTGGCCGGCGGCCGCGGCCTTTTCGCCCGATGGCCGCACGTTATGGGTGGGGCGGATGAATGGCGAACTGGCGAGCTATGCCGTCGATCCCCGTTGGGCCCGCGGCGCTTCCGAACTGCAACCCCTCTCCGAAACTCCCGGCTTCGACAACGACGTGGCGGCTCCCATGTCGGAATTGCTCCGCGAAGTGGAGCCGAACGACGCACCCGCGCAAGCGCAATCCCTCGTCTTGCCCGCTCAAGTCGCGGGCGTGTTGCACAAGGAGAACACACGTGAGCCGCGACCGAGCGGCGACAGCGACCTGTACCGCTTCGAAGCCCGGCAAGGGCAAGTGTGGATTCTGGAGACGAATGCGGCGCGGCAGGGGTCGCCGGCCGATACCAAACTCGAAATCCTCGACGCCGAGGGTCGGCCGGTGCCGCGCGCCTTGCTGCAAGCCGTGCGCGATTCGTGGATCAACTTCCGGCCGATCGATTCCTCGCAAGTGCAGGTGCGCGTCGAATTCTGGGAAGAAATGGACCTGAACCAGTTTCTGTACATGAGTGGCGAAATCGGCAAGTTTTATCGGGCGCCGCGCGGCCCCGATTCCGGCTACGATTTTTATGAGAACAACGGAAAACGCCGCACGTACTTCGATACCACGGCGACGGCCCATGCCAAGGACGAGCCGGTCTACGTGGTGGAAGCGTATCCGCCGGGGGCCAACATCGTCGATAACGGCCTGCCGGTGTTCCCCCTGTACTTCGTCAACGACGACGATGGTGAGCGGGAACTGGGAACCGATTCGCGTCTGACTTTCACCGCGCCCCGCGACGGGGTGTACCTGGTCCGCGTCACCGACAGCCGCGGTTTCACGGGCGAAAAGTTCGCCTACCAACTCACCATTCGGCCTCCGCGGCCCGATTTCGCGGTGAAACTCGACACTCCCAACGTCAAGGTTCCCGCCGGGAGCGGTCAGCGGTTGAAATTCAGCGTGGACCGCATGGATCACTTCGATGGGGAGATTCGCATCGACATCGGCAACCTGCCTCTTGGATATCAGGTCGCCAGCCCCACCGTGATCGAAGCGGGCCATCTCACCACGTTCAGCGTGTTGACGGCACAAACGGATGCCCAGCCGTACGACAAAGAAGCGTGGAACGCCGTAGCCATCACGGCGACAGCGACCATTCGCGGGGAGACGGTGACAAAAACGGTGGGCAACCTGGGTGAAGTCAAACTCGACAAGCCGCCCCAGATCCGCGTCTACCTTGTGCCCGACGACTTGTCCGTCACGGCACCCGATGGCGGGCTGATCTTGAGGCCCGGCACGACCATCACCGCCATGATTCGCGTGGAACGGAACGGCTACGATGGCGATGTCAAGTTTGATGTCGACAACTTGCCGCATGGCGTGATCGTCGACAACATCGGCTTGTCGGGGGTCTTGGTCCGGGCCAACGAAACCGAACGGCAAATCTTTCTCACGGCGCGCCCGTGGGTCCCCGAGTCGACGCGCTGGATCCATGCCGTGGCGCAAGGGCAGGGAAATCAGGCGTCGGCGGCGTTGCCGTTGCATGTCCGCAAGCTGCCGGGCGTGGCAGGCAAGTAGACGGCTGCCTGAAGTGGCAAGCACAAACAGACCGCTGCTAAACCGTTGCCCAGCGTGGCGGGCAAGGAGATCTCGGTGCCGTCCCGCCCGGCAGGAACGACAAGGCTCGCCGCGGGAAAGGTGACAAGGACGCTGCTTGAGCGATGGTTTGTACGACCGCACGGTGACGCGGCTGACGACAGCCGAACCGATCGTTGTCGCTCCGGGCTGCGTGGTATGCGGCGGTAGCCGCGCCCGGCCGGTGTTTCGCATCGAGGGTCTTGCCAGCCCCCTTGTCATTTGCGAGGAGTGCGGGACCGGATTTCTCCATCCGTTGCCGTCCGTGCAGGAAATCGCCGAGTTTTATCCCCCTGGGTATTACGGTGCCGACGGACAAAAGTTCCATTCGCTCGTGGAAGCGGCGGTGCGGATCGTGGCGTCGAGGCACGTGCGGTTCTTGGCACGGCGGGTGCCCGCGGGTGGCCGGGTGTTGGATGTGGGCTGCGGCCGCGGCACGGCCTTGGCGGCGCTGGCCGGTCGGGGGTTGGAGGTCCACGGCATGGAGATCAGCGCGGCGGCGGCTGAAGGAACCGATCCCCGCGTGCGGATGCACATCGCTCCGCGATTGGAAGACGTGGGTTTACCGGCCAACGAATTCGACCTGGTGATGGTCTGGCACGTGCTCGAGCATTTGCCGCAGCCGGCGGAAACGCTGCTGGAAATTCATCGCCTGCTGAAGCCGGGGGGCCGCGTGGTCGTGGCCGTCCCGAATTTTTCCAGTTGGCAGGCCCGCTGGGCCGGGCCGGACTGGTTCCACCTCGATCCGCCGCGGCATTTGTACCATTTTCCGCTGGCGGGTCTGAAGCGGCTGTTGCGCCGATGCGGCTACGATCTTGAGGGGGAATATCATTTTTCGCTGCGCCAGAATCCGTTTGGCTGGGTGCAAAGCTGGTTGAATCGTTACGATCGGGGGCCGCGCAACGCGCTCTACGAACTGTTGCAGCGACGGTCGGGGACGGCGAGTCTCCGGGAGCCTCGTCGAGAGCGCTGGCGATTGTGGTCGGCGTTTTTGCTGGGGATGCCGGTGGGGTTGATCCTGGAATTGGCAGCCACCGCCCTGCGCAGCGGGGCCACGGTGCATGTGGTCGCCCGTGCGCGCAAATGACGTCGCGCCGCGCGACCATCGGAGCGCTGCATGCAGGACGAGCGATTGAGGCGGAAAGTGGTCGGTCGGCTGGCGGCGATCTGGGGGGCGGTCAAGGCGCACCGCGCAGGGGCGGCCGTGATGGCGGTCCATGGGGTGGTGCTGTTGTGCGTGTTGCCGCCGACGGGGGAATTCCCGGTTTGCGACGACGGCGTGTTCGCCGCCACCGCTCGCGATCTGGTGCGGGAGGGGCGGCTGCGCGTTTCGGATTTGCCGGCAATGAGCCTGGTGACGCACGCCTTGTGGGGCGCGGCATTTCTCGCGTTGTTCGGCGACAGTTGGCAGTCGCTGCACCTCGCCACGGTGGTGATGACGTGGTGGGGCGGTTGGGCGATGTATGTCTTGTGTCGTGAATGGGGGCGCTCCCCGTCGGAAGCGGCGCTGGCGTGCGGCAGCTACCTGTTCTGCCCGTTGATTTTTGCGGACGCCTATTCATTCATGACGGATGTGACGGCGGCATCGTTGATGCTGACGTCGCTGGCCGTGATGCCGGCCGTCCTCAGGCACTCCAGCCACCTGCTATGGAGCGTGCAGGGCGTGTTGGGAGCGGCGTGCTATTTGGTCCGCCAGACCGCCGCCATCCCCGCCTGCGCGTTAGGCGTCTGGTTGCTCTGGGAGTGTGTCCGTCGGCGCCGCCGTCCCAGCGAGCTGGCAGCCTATGGGTGGCCCATCCTGCTGCTGATCGGGGCCTACACCTTGTGGTTGCACACGGTGAATGGCGTGCCGAGCGTCCATGGCAGCGTGTCGTTGAAGTTCGATCTGTTCTGGTCGCCTCGAGGGTTGACCAGCAAGCTGGCGGGATTGGGGTTGGAATCGGCCCTGTTGCTGGCGCCGCTCGCCGCGTGGTTGGGGGGCACCATTCCCTGGCGGTTGTGGCGGCAACGCCAGTGGAGCCTGATTCTGGCCGCGGTGATGCTGGCGGGCGCGGCGTTGCATGCGGATGAGTTGCGGCCGTATCGCGGCTATTCCCTGTATGACGCGGGGCTGGGTTATCCACCGACCTATGAAGGTCTGGTGGCCTTTCGCTCAACCCGGTTGGTAGGGGAGTTGACGGTGTTCCATGCGGTCACGCTGACCCTGGCCGCCTTGCTATTCACGGCGGTGATGCTGGCGGTGATCGTGCACCAGCCGGGCGAATGGTCGACGGGCAGCGAAGCGCCCCGGGCGCTGCACGTCGTCCGCGGGGTGATCGCCGCGTCTTTGGTGGTTTACCTGGTGCTACTGCTGTCGATCGAGTACGTGTTCGATCGCTACGTCATTCCGTTGGCGCTGTTGGGAATGATCGGCGCGCTGTCGATGGTGCGCGAACGGCCAGCCGGTTGCGCCGAGTGGATCGGTTGGATAACGCTGACACTGGTCGCGCTGTGTTCCGTGTTGGGGACCGCCGACGCCGTGCAGACGCGGCGGGTGTTTTGGGCCGCCGTCGACCTACTCCGTGCTCGGGGCGTCGCCGACGAACAAATCGAAGCTGGCAATGCCCATCTGATGACCTACGTGTACGAGCCGGCCGTGCGTCGCCGCCCCGTCTCTGGCCCTACCTTTCTGGCGGGACTTCCCCCGGGAACATACAACGGTTTCGACCGCACACCCAAATCGTGGAAGCTCGCGTTCCGACCTGTTGCGGGTTGGGAAGTGTCGGAACGGATCCCCTATGCGACCTGTTTGCGGACGTGCGAACTGCTGATCTTGCGGCCGGCTTCCCCGCGCGAATGAACAACTCGCTGCACAGCATGGGGAAGTCGTGCCCTTGATTTATGGGGAAGTCGTGCCCTTGATTTATGGCCTGTCTCTACCGCACACTGATCGCAGACCTTGTCGGGAGAGGCGACCTTGCTGTTTCGGCAAATCCTGCCGGTCGCGGGTGACGGCTTGCTCCTCGGCTGGGGAACAACGGCCGGAAAGCCCCAAGCTGTACGGGGTTGTGAACCGATGTGTTAAACTGCGGACGAAGGACTGACCGCCGCGCGGACCGTCTGGCTGCGTGTCTGGGTGAGGGAATGCCGCCATGCCTCTCAAAACGATTCCCCTCGACGAGCCGGGCATCAACCTCACTTCGATGCTCGATGTGGTGATGCTGCTGATCATGTTCTTCATGGCCGGCACGCAATTCAAGGACGTGGAACGTCAGTACGACATTCAATTGCCGACGGTGCAGGACGCCACGGCCGTCTCGGGGCTGCCGGATGAAATCGTGGTCAACGTCCAGCGGGATGGTCAGTTGGTGGTGCGTGCGGAAGTGCGGACTCCCGAGGGGCTGGAAGCACTGTTGCGCGAAGCGCGCGAGCGGTATCCCGGACAGGCGGTGGTGGTCCGCGGCGATGCGGACGTGCCCTACCGCCACATCATGCATGCGATGGGGGCCTGCCGGCGGGCAGGCATCCGCAACCTGTCGTTGGCCTATCGTCCCGGAGAGCCCTGATGCCGGCGTGGTGGGAACGATTCATTTCCGTGCTGAGCGGTTCCGCCGATGCCACGGCGAGCGATCGGTTCTTGTTGGCCGCGCTCATCGGCTGTTCGTTGTTCACGCTTGGTCAATTGCTGACGATGCTGGGCACGCGGTGGGGTGACCACCATGCGATGGCCAAGTCGTTCTTTGTGTCGGTGTTGATCCATTTATGCCTGGGGTTAGGCTGGGCCACGGCGGTGAAGTCGCTCCCCCCGCCGCCTGTTTTCACGGTTTCCGCGGAGGAACAGCCGATTCCCATCCGCGACGTGATCTTGACGAGCGAAGAAGAACTTTCGCAGCCAGATCCGGGGAACACGCCCCTCTGGAGGCAGCCCGCCGAACTGCCCGATCCCGAGTTGCTCCGCAGCGAGCGCGATTTCGTGGCGGCGAACGATCACGATGCCAACATGCCGCGCGATCCCTTGGAGGTGCCCAGCGCGCCTCCGGAGGAGGTCGCCGCCGTCAGCACGGCGGCCCCGGAGCCGGCCGACTTGCCGGAATTGACACCGCCGACGAGTGCGCCACCGCCGACGTTTACCGCCGCCGAGGCGCTGGCCACACCCGAGGCGCTGGCGCGGCCCGATGTTGGTCCAGTAGCGGCCAGGCCGCAAGCCGATTCGCGGCCCCTCCTCAGTGAGTCGGCCCCGGACAGTCCTCCGGTGCGCGGCAGTGCCCTGCGCACGTCCCCCGAGGTGCAACCGGAAAGCCTGTCGATTCCTCTCCCCGAAGCCGATGCGTCCGCGATCCCCCATCCCCAAGGTGCCCCGGCGGAACTCATCGTCCGCCGAGCCAGTCCGCTGGCAACTCCGGTCGGAGAACCAAGTCCCGGGGCCACTTCCCCTCCGTCGGCGGGTGCGCCGCAAGGCTCTCGGTTCGCCCGCTCGCCCACAACACGGTCCAATCCCGGCGTCGCGGAGACGGAAGCCCTGCCCGTGGACACGGTCGGTGCGCCCTCGGCGCTGTCGCGAGAGCGGATCGCTTCTGCCCGACAGTCGCTCAGTGAACCGCTGGAAGCAGACGCCCTGCCCGTATTCATTCGGCCTGCGCCGAGCAACCGCCCGGCGACGGCCCCTGCCACGGCGGCGACGACTTACAAGCTGCGTCGCTTGGATCGCCGCAAGGACATCGCCTTGCAAAACGGCGGCACCGAGGCGTCCGAGCAAGCGGTGGAAATGGCTTTGGCCTGGCTAGCGAGGCATCAGGAAGCGGAGGGGTACTGGGACGCCGATAAACACGGCGGAGGACAGCGCGAGGTGCGGCGCATCGACGCCAACAAGCCCCCGGGAGGCCGGGAAACCGACACGGGATTGACGGGCCTGGCGATCCTGTCCTTTCTCGGCGCCGGTCACACACATGAAGAGGGAGATTACACCCGCGAGGTGGCGTTGGCGCTCCGCTGGTTGATTGCCATGCAACGGAGCGACGGCTATCTGGGCGGTCGCGCCACTTACTACGACCAGATGTACTGTCACGCCATCGCCGCCTACGCCTTGGCGGAAGCCTACGGCATGCAGAGCGATCCCTCGAAATATCCCGCGCTGCGGGAGGCGGTTGAGCAGGCGGTCTGGTACATCTGCCAGACGCAAAACAAGGACGGGGGCTGGCGCTATCGCGCGGGTCACGACGAAAGCGATATGAGCATGTTCGGCTGGCAATTGATGGCACTGAAGAGTGCCCAATTGGCGGGGCTGGAAGTTCCCGAGGAAACGCGCCGCGGCATGATCCAGTTTCTCCGCCAGCGCAGCCGCGGAACCCATGGCGGACTGGCCGGTTACAAGGAAGCCGATCCGCCTTCGCCCGCCATGACCGCCGAGGCCCTATTCTGCAAGCAGATGTACGGCCTGAAGCGCGCCAGTGTGGTCAGCCGCGAAGCCGTCGATTATCTCCTGGGGCACCTTCCCAAAATGTCGAGTCCCGACGAATACTACTGGTACTACGGAACTCTGGCGATGTTCCAGTATGGGGGGGAACCGTGGCAGCGCTGGAATGATGCCTTGCGCGACACGCTGATTCGCCTCCAGCGCAAGAACGGCGATGCCGCCGGGAGCTGGGATCCGGTCGGACCTTGGGGACCGGTGGGGGGCCGCATCTATTCGACCACCTTCTGCGTTCTCAGCCTGGAAGTCTACTATCGCTTCTTGCCGCTGTATCAAGTCGGCGAGGATTGACGTCCGCGGCAGACATCACGCTTCCGTCCGCGGAGCCGTCGCACCAGCTCGCCGCGCGACACTCCACGCGGCGTTCCTCAGGTCGGTTGCGGTAAGGCGGCCGTCGTGCAGGGCGGAGGCCGCGAGCACGGCGTCCACATGCAGGGCCGCCAGTCGGGCCAAATCGTCCTGGTCGCGAACGCCCCCACCCGCCGCCAGGAAGGCTTCCGGCGCGGCAGCCCGCAGTTCTCGCAGCAGCCCATCTGTTCGGCCGCCGGTGTTGCAGCCCACGTCGGCCAGGTCGAGCACCAACAATCGGCGAAACCCCGCCGCAAGGGCGCTCGCCGCGATCTCGCAGGGAGACCAGGGGGGCCATTCGCCGTTCGTAAGGGGTCGCCCCTGATGCAAATCGAGGCTGAACATGAGCCGCGCGGCGGAAAGTTGGCGAAGAAACTCCTTCAACGTCCCCGGACCCGCACAGGTTTCCAATCCGACGATGATCGTCTCCACACCCGTGGCTTCCAGTGCCGGAAGATCGTGCGGTCCGCGGATGCCAGCATCAACCCACAGCTCGAAGCCGCGCTGCGCCAGCTCGGAATACAGATCCCCATGCGGCTGCCTGTCCAGAATCGCATCCAGGTCCGCAAGGTACAGCGTGCGACAGCCCAACTTTTCGCGGAGCGCTTCGGCGACGGACACCGGGTCGACACGATCCGTCAGACAACTGACCAAGGGACGGTATTCCTCGCGCCGGCCCCCAACGCCGCGCACCACGATGCCGCGGCGAATGTCGAGCACGGGCACAAGCTGCATGAAGGTTCCACTCCCACCGTCGCGGGCCAGGCGGACAGGAAGCCCCTGGGGACCATGGTCACCGTGCGATTCTCGCTGGTTCCGAGACGGATTGGTAGTTGGCCGGCACCGTTGTCCGCTGAAAATACGGGCTGGACCAGGGCCCCGGAACGTGCCGGATTAACTGCTCCCCGACGAATTCCGCAACGAGGCGATGACCGGTCGGCGACCAGCGCGGCCGATCGGGCAGAAATAGAGCATCGGCCGCCGAGCCTTGGGGAAACGCGGACGACGCGTCGAGGCAGGGGACCTTCCACTCCGCACAAGTCCGCATGAGCGTTTCGAACGGCGTGCGACTGGTGACCAGTCCGTTGGCGGCCACGCCGGCTTCCCGCCGGGCAGACCCCTCCGCGGTCGCCGATCCGGAAAGTTGCCACGGATAAGGGGTGGTCCAAACAATGCAGCGGCAGTAAGTGGTTTCGCACAGTTTTGCCAGGTGTTTCACAGGCTCGATCATGTCCACGAACTCCGCCGATTCGGCGAGGCGCTCCACGTTGGACCAGATGGAAGAGGCGGGGACTTTCGTTTGCTCCACGCGCTGGGACAATTGCCGGCAGCCCCATTCGAGCACGCAGAACTGTCGGCGCCACGGCCCCAAATCGACGCAGGCGGGAGTTGCCAGTTGCGGATGGGGACATCCCAAGGGAACCCCGTGACGATCGGAAATCGCGAAGCGGCGAAGTTCGCGGTCGTCGGCAAGATCGCTCCAGGTCACGTGCAGCAACACCAGATCGGGCTGTAAACCCACAATTCGCGTGCGTGCCGCCAACCACGCCGTCAAGGGGCAGCCGCGCGGCAGTCCCGCGTTGATGACTTCCACGCGATATTCCGTGCGCGCTTGCAACAAGGTTTGCAATTGCCCGCAGAACGTGGCGTCATCGGGGACTTCCGGCGCGAGAATCGATTCATCACCAAGGCACACGATGCGAAACAGGCCCGGCGGCTTGGGCACGGCTACCTCCTCGCCGCGAAACCCCAGCGAATTGGTGCGGAACTTGATCGTTACCCCCTGAGCGCCCCTCACGCGTGCCGTGGCCAAGGGTTGCAGTTCCCACCCTGTATGCCACGAGGGCACCGCCAGCGGACAGTCCCCCCGGCGGTGGGTTGCCGAGAGGGAAGCGTCGTCCGGCGTGCGAACCCGCTGAATGCGGAGTGCGACTTCCGTCAATGCCAGGCCCGACACGAGCACGAACACCGCCGTGCAAATTGTTCGGAGCCAGCGGAGAAGGCCCGCCACCATGGCCGCGATCCGTCGCGCACACAGGACCAGATCCCATCAAGGGGAGCCGCATCCTAGTGAAACCGGGGCGATTGAACAAGCTGGGTTTAGCGGTCGGGGACCGACCGACCGAGCACCGCTCGGTTCCGTCTCGCAGGACGGACAATTTTGGAGGGGAGGCAAGATGCCGCCGGACCGACAGGATACTCCCTGCTTGTTTCGCCGATTTCTCACCCGCCGAGCGCGGAGCCGGCAAAGTCAGTTGGACAGCGGCGGATTGTCGGCCCGATCTTCGGCATCGCTGACTTGCTTCAGGGCGACCAGACTCACCACGAGTGCCGCCGTGGCCGCCGCAAACAGCAGGACCGTTCCATCACCGATCATGCCGAACTGTCCCCGCGTCCCCTGTTCGCCCAAAACCAACAGCGCCTGCTCGCCGGCTTTGGGCGGAGCCGAAGACGCCGGCCACACCCGATAGTGACCCGATGTGGTTCCTGAGACCAGTTGGTATGTGCCCCCACGCTGCATGGGCACCCGAAATGTTCCCGACCGGTCGGTGGTCACGCGCGCCACTTCCAGCGCGCCTTGCCGAACCAACACCACCTGCTCGGCTTTCGCCGTGCCATTGTGATCCACCACCCGACCAATCAGGTCGCCGTGCTCGGTCAACTTGATGTCGACCATGGCCCGATCGACCGTTTGCACGGGGAGAGAGAACTGGTCGGCCTGAACCGGCGGAGCGGGAAACAGCAGTCCCGCCGCGGCGAGCAAGGCCGACCACCGCTGCATCCACCACAAAGTGCCCATGACTCGCATCCGGAAGGATCGCCACGCGGGAAAAGCCTGGGAAGCGGCTCGTCTGCCCGGAGATCATCGGCAGAACACGCCGCGGACATCGAATGCCGCGCGGTGGGTGCGACGGCTTCCCCACCGACTGTGCGACTGACCCCGCATCCTTGGAGCAATCGGCCTCGCCAAGAGGCAGCCGTTGATCGACGGCCGTCGCGACCGAGTTGGCTTCGGAAATGCAACAACGCCGCGCTGCTCGATCCGCTCTGGAACGGCAGCGCGGCGTTGTAGCTGGCTGGCGACTCGTCGTGGCCCGAGGGAAGAATCCGAGTCGCCGGGAGGAGCAGGACCGCTGTTGACGGTGCTTACGGCGACGGAGCGTTCAGGTCGTCCTCGATATCGTTGATTTTGTCCAACGAAACGATGCCGACGACCAACGAAGCGATGATCACCGTGGTCAGCAACAGCATTCCGCCCCCCATGGCGCCGAACTGACCGCGTTCCCCGTTCTGACCAAGCACCAACAGCGCCTGTTCCATTGCGGCCGGTGGAGCCGCATTCCCTTGCCAGGCTCGATACATACCCACTGTTTTCCCGCTGGCCACTTCGTACACGCCGCCCTTCAGGCCCGCGGCACTAAAGCGGCCTTGCCGATCGGTGACCGTTTTCGCCACCACCTGCTCACCCTGGCGGATCACCACTTCCGCGTGCGGGGCAGGATTTCCCGCATGGTCCACGACGCGGCCTTGCAGCGTCCCTTGTTCTTTCAGGGCGATGTCGAAGATCTTGGCGTCGGTAACCCGAACTTTGAGCGGTTGCGCGGGTTGCGTTGCCGCTTGAACATGCGGCGTGGAGATCATCAATCCTAATGTCGTGAGCGCGGTGATCGACGCGCGCAAGAGTGTGGACTTCCACATGCGACCTGCTCCTTGTCCCCTCCAGGGAGTCCTCTGCCCGGGGCACCCTCTGCCGACCGGGCGAGACTGGAGCGCAGCCCATCGCGCTCGAACGCGAAACGACAAGGAATGCCCGTCGGCCCCCTCAGCCGATCGGCCGATCTGGCGCGGCGTGCACTCTTTGTCAAACGCACCCAGTCCAAGGAGAGTTATCGGTAGAAACGCCCGGTGGACTTAAACGCAGAACAGGCGTTAAAAGCGCGGCATCCGGCAAATTTCGAGGGGACGCATGGCGCCTGGCCGGTCGTCCTAGCGGTCGTTAGGCAGATCTGAGCGGTCACTCAATAAAGAGAGCCGGTCATTCCTGGGGGGCGAGGAATGACCGGCCTTTCGATGCGCGATTGTCGTGGGGGGGACAGACAACTCGCGATCGAAGTCTACGCTGGAGGGTCTTCGCTTCAAGGCGATTGGGAAATCTTGTCGTCCACGTCGTTCACCTTATCCAAGGTGACGATCCCGATCACCAGACTGGCGATGACGGCGGCCGTCAGCAACACCAGCGTGGGATCCACCGCGCCAAATTGACCGCGGGCGCCATTTTCGCCCATGACCAGCAGCGCGTGTCCCTTGGCCGCCGGCGGAGCCGTTTGCTCGCTCCACACGCGGAAGTTGCCCAGCGTGTTGCCCGACGAGGCCACGTAGTTGCCCGGCTTCAATCCCTTCACCGAAAACACGCCGCGCGCGTCGGTCGCCACCCGGGCAATCTCCTTTTTGCCTTCGTAGACCACCACTTCCCGGCCCGCCAGGGGATTCCCTTGGTGATCGACCACGCGGCCGGCAAACTCACCCTTCTGGAGGACGACATCGGCAGCCAGCTTGGCTTCGGACTTTTTCAGGACGACGGGAGTTCCGGTGTCGGCACGAACCGGAGTGGGGGGGAGCAGCATGCCGAGCGCCGCCAATCCAGCCGCGGCACCTTGCACCAGCCGAATGCCTTTCATGCGATTCCTTTCAAGCTGAGATCCGGACAGAATTAAGGCCCGTCGCTCTGCGCGGCATGGCCTCATGCCGCCCATGATCAGGCGCCGACGGTTCACGAACGAACAACCCGCAAGGGCTGCCAGTTTTCCACGGAGATGCCAGTCTGACGGGAGACCTGCCTGACCAACCGCGGCAGTGGATGGGTGCGTGCGTGTCGCCGCGGAGCAGTCGTGCAGGAGTGGCGGGAGTATAGTGATCCTTCTGAACGGGTCAACGGGAGTCGGCTCGCATTTCCGACAGAACACCCGGAATTTCTGCAAACGCCGCTCGTCGCGTTGAGTTGTGGCGAAATCTGCCGAACGACTGTCTCCGCATGCCGACAACTCGAGATCAGATCACCGCGGAAATTAGAAACAGCTCCCGCCGGGCTGGTTTCCTTTGGCTGCCCTGGTTTCGTATGGGTGCGCTGGTTTCGTATGGGTGCGCTGGGCCGGGGACCGCAAGGGGGGTTGGCGGCCCGCGCCGGCGGATGAAGAATTGATGGTGGCGCACTTCTGGCCCGTTGGTTGACTGGCGGGTGGTCGCACAGATGGTCAGAATACGGGGGGCTTCGGTTGGTTGCGTCCGAGCCTGCCTGCCCAATTCTGTCCGCCCTTGCCGCCTGCCTCGGTCGATTATGTCACACGAATGGTTTTCCCTCGACGAACTTGCCCAGCAATTGGGCCGTGATCGCCGCGAGATCGAAAAACTGGTGCAGCGGGGGCGCATTCCAGGCCGTCGAATCGGCGGCGAGTGGCAGTTCCATCCCACGGAAATCACGCATTGGCTCGAACAGGAGATGCGCGAGTACACCGAACGCGAACTCGCGGTGGTGGAACACACGCATCGGTCGCAGGAGGTGCACGAGGCCTCGGCGGTCGCCCAACTACTGAGTCCCGAAACCGTGCAGGTGCCGCTCGAAGCCCGCACCAAGCGGTCGGTGCTGGAAACCCTGGTGGAGGTCGCGGGCCGGACGTGGAAGATCTGGCAGCCGGCGGCGCTGCTGAATGCCATTCAGGAGCGGGAGGCGGTGTTGTCCACCGCGTTCGAAAACGGGGTCGCCATTCCGCACCCGCGAAATCCTCTGCCCGATGCCTTGGAGGAATCGGTGGTCGCCTTCGGTCGAACACCGTCCGGGATCCCCTTCGGTGCCCCTAACCGGGTGCTGACCGACTTGTTTTTCCTCGTGCTCTGCCGCGATTCACGGACCCACTTGCAAGTCCTCGCCCGCTTGGGCCGGCTGCTGCAACAGGAAGGATTTATCGACCGGTTGCGGGCGGCGCCCGACAGCGCGACGGCCTATGCGGTGATTCGCGAGGCCGACGCCCAATTGACTTCCTGATGCCGCCCGGCAGCGGCGCTGCCGCAATCGGAAAGCACGTCGCTTGTTTCGCCGCAGCGACCGACCGGCGGGATGACCGCCGCTTTGCCCCGCGGCCGACCGATCGTCTTGAACCAAAGAATTCGCCGTGAGCCTTTCGCAAGGATGTCCGCCGCCTTTGCGCTGCCGTGCTGTCTGGGAAGCCGTGCAGCGGCAGGCAGCGCACTGGACGCTGCCTCGCGCCGGCTACGCCTTGAAGGGCTGGACCATTGGAGCTGGTCCGCCGCTGTATTTCGTGAATGGCTTTGCGGGAACGGCGGCGTTACACGCGCTCGTGGCGTGGCTGCTGCGCGACCAATATCGCAGCGTGCTGTACGATGTCGAACTCGCCGGTCCAAACGGCCCGACCACGTTGGCCGACTTCACGACCGACCTGCTGGATGCGGCCACCTTGCAGGGAGACGCAACGTTCAGTGTCTACGGCTCCACGTTTGGGGGCATGGTGGCGGTGCAGGCGGCGGCCGTGGCGGGGGACCGTGTCGAACGGCTGATCCTGCAAAGTGTGCCGATTCGCGGGCGGCTCACTCCCGCGGAATGGCTGCTGGCCCGCTGTTGCCGGCGGTCGTTGCGTCCGTTGGCGCAATTTCCGCTGCGGATTGCCGTGCAAACGCAAAACCATCGCCGCTGGTTTCCGCCCCTCGATCCCGACCGCTGGAGTTTCTTTTTGGAAACCACGGGGAAACTGCCGACGGGTCTGCCGGCGCGGCAAGCCTTGGCCTGGCACGGAAGGGACCTCAGTTCCCTGTTGCCGTCGATCACGCAGCCGGTCCTGTTCGTCGACACGGAGGGGACCGGTCTCCGGCTGTCACAGTCGCAGGCGGAGCTGCGGGAGGGGTTGTCCCAGGCTCGGGAAGAGCGGTTGCATAGCACGGGACTGCACCCCTACTTGACCCATCCCCATCGGATGGTGAAACTCATTCAGTCGTTTTGCCCGGTCGAATGCTCGACCAGCCACAAGTCGAAGCCGGGGGAGTTAGAGACGTCCTGAAGCGATCGCCTTGCTGGACAGACCGGAAAGCGTTCGCTCGGGATAGACGCCGCGAACAGGGCCAAGAAACGGGTTGCGGATCGGAGGCAGGTACCGACCGTGGTTCGGCACGAACGGGGCGGGATGGGGGGGTGCCATGCTGCCGGACTCTCCCGGGCGCGATCAGGGCATGACGGGTGGCATGACGGGTGGCACGGGAAAGAGATGGCATGAGCGCAGCGTTGCCCGAGCCGTTGGATGTGCTGGCTGTGGGGGCGCATCCAGATGACGTGGAAATCGCGGTGGGGGGGACTTTGGCGCGCTTGGCACAGCAAGGACGGCGGGTGGGCATCGCGGACCTGACCGATGGGGAGCCGACGCCGGGCAGCCCCGGTCCCGCGGTTCGGCTGGCGGAAGCGCAAGAGGCGGCCCGCATTTTGGGAGTGCACGTGCGGGAGACGCTGCGGCTGCGCAACCGGGCCTTGTTCGATTCCTTTGCGGCGCGGGTGGAATTGGCCCGGGTCATTCGGCGTCATCGGCCGAAAATTGTGTTGGGCCTGGCGGGGAAGACGCCGATGGCGTCCCCCGATCATTGGCAGGCGATGCAGATTACGGATGCGGCCGTGTTTTACGCGCGGCTGTCGAAATGGGACGACGAATTTGGCGGCTTGCCCGTCCACGGGGTCAGCAAACAGTATTGGTATCCCTTGGGGTTTACGCCGTTCGACTGGCCTCACGGGGGCGGTCGGTTCGTTGTGGATATTTCCCCGACGCTTTCGCTAAAATTGGAAGCGATTCGTGCCTATCGGACGCAATTCCCTCCCGCGAAAGAGCGGGTTTTTCGTCTCGTAGAAGCCCAGAATCGGTTGTGGGGTACCAGCGCCGGTTTCGAGGCCGGGGAACTGTTGATCAGCGCCGCTACCTTTGGAGTGACGGACTTGATGCAAACCTTGGGGGCATAACGACGCGGCCGGCAGAGCGCCACGCGGCGCTCCACCGGCGGTCGGGCACGGTGCGACAACCATGAAGCTGCGCGTGGGATCCTTGAGCATTACCGGTCGTTATCGCGACAACAACGAAGACAACTGCTACACCGACCCGCAGCAGCGTTTTTTTCTGGTGGCCGACGGCATGGGAGGCCAATCGGCGGGTGAACGCGCCAGCTCGTTGGCGATGGAAATTGTGCCCCGCAAGCTGGAAGCTCTCGATTTCGACCGCGCCCCTCCCGAGCAGACGATCCGCGTGATCGACGAGGCGGTCAACCACGCCAACTTCGAAATCATGGCGCTGGGGGAGCTCGACGCGCGCCTCAAGAACATGGGGACCACCATCGCGTTTCTGGTGAACGTGGGTGGGACGTTGTACATCGGCGGCGTGGGAGACAGCCGTGCGTACCTGCTCCGCCAGGGAAAACTGGAGCAATTGACCACCGATCATTCGCTGGTGCAAGCGCTGCTGGACGCCGGAACGCTCACGCCGGAAGAAGCCCTCAATCACCGCTACCGCAACGTCCTGTACCGCTATCTGGGATCGAAAGAAGGGGGAACGGGGACGCATCCCCGGCAAATTCGGCCGCAGCCGGGCGACCGTTTCGTCCTCTGCACCGACGGCGTCACCAGCGGCGTGAGCGACCAGCAATTGGCCAAACTCCTTGGATGCGGCGACGATCCCCAGGCCATCGCCGAGGCGATCGTCAAGGCCGCCGAGGACGGCGGATCGAAGGACAACATCACCTGCGTGGTCGTCCTGGTGGACGCCTGACGCGGCGCGCGTGGGGCCACCGGGTCGGTTTTTCCTGTGGAGAGTCTTAGCGGAGTAGGCATCGGATGGCCGTGCGTGGAATCCGTGGCGCGACAAGCGTTCCCGAAGACAAACCCGAATTGATTCTCGCCGCCACCCGCGAGTTGTTGCAGGAATTGCTCAAAGCCAACCGCATTGCGCATTTCGAGGACATCGTCTCGGCGATCTTCACCACCTCGCCCGATCTGACGTCCACCTTCCCCGCCGAAGCCGCCCGGGCGTTGGGCATGACGCAGGTCCCCTTGTTGTGCGCCTCGGAAATCGCCGTGCCCAACAGCTTGCCCCGGTGCATCCGCGTCCTGCTCCACGTCAACACCGACACTCCGCAGAGTCAGATCGTGCATGTCTACCTGCATGAGGCCCGGCGGCTGCGCCCCGACGTCGTCAGCGCGCAATAAGACGCGACAAGACCTCGTGCAGCGCCTGTCCGACGGCGATTCGTTCTCCCCGACCAGGGCGCCGACCGACCACACGCCGTCGACCACACGCCGACCGACCACACGCCGACCGACCACACGCCGACCGACCACACGCCGACCGACCACGCCCAATGACCCGACGCCCAATGACCCGACGCAAGCCCTAGCCGCGGCGCCTGCTGCGGGGGGATCGGACGGTGCAACCACATTCTTGCCGGCACATGCGGTCTCCGCCGACGCACACGCACCTTGCGGCTCGCCGTCGGCAATTACCGGCCGATGATTGCCTCGCGGGGATCCCAGTCCAGGCGGAGATCGCTGCCGCTTTCTGGCAGCTCGAGGAAAGGCACGCCTTGCTCGCCAAGCACATCGGCGAGGTCGGCGAGGGGGTTGACGAGAAAGCAGGCGGGGAGCACTTGCGCCAGCCAGGCCGCGTGTTTTTGCGCCAGCTCGAGATTCTCCGCGGGGACTTGGCGCAACCGTTCAATCCGATCGAGGCGATGCAGCCACACGGCGTGGTCGAGAATTTGCGCCCGCTCGTCGACTTCCAGGGCCGAGAAAATCCGCCGATCGCTTTTGAGACCATCGACGATCTTGCGGCCGCGGCGGAGCGTTTCTTCGGGAGGCTCGTGCCCGTTCAGTTGCAGCCGGGCCATCGCCGCTCCAACCGCCAGCACCAACCCCACGAATTGTTCGGCGGTGAGTTGCTCGCGACGAAGACGGCGCGACAGGTCGGAGTGGGGAGACAGCCGCGGCGCAATCAACCGCGGATCCCAGGCTTCGTCGAGCAGACGCTGCTCGGCGGCCACGAGGTCGGCCACCGCCAAGGTGCGTGTCGGCTGCCAGTCGGGAAGGGGCGGAAACACGCCCGGCAGGTCTTTTAGAGGGTGCTCCCCCAAATCCTTCACCACCCGTTCCCACCGGTCCCATTCCTCCGCGGTCAGCGGCTCGGCGATCGTCTTGACGGTGAGGGAAGGAGCCGTTTCCTCGGCACAACCGGCACACAGGGCGCCGACCAGAACCCACGACAAACTCCAGGCAATCCATGGGTTGTCAATCCGGCGCGGCATGGCTGATGTCGGCAACGGGAAAACTGGACGCCAGGGACGCCATGGCTCGTGGCGACCACACCACGGATATCGGCATGGGGCGTGGAACGACTTCGCCCGCGGCCCAGTGGCGGACGTCATTCGACGTGAAATCCTCCCACGCGGTGCACCGTCGCGATGCAGGCCGCCAGCGACAACACGAGCACGCTCCACAGCACGGAAATGGATTCGGAACGGTGCGAATCCTCGGCGGGGGAAGGGGAGGACGCCACGTGGGCCGCGAGCCAAACCACGCCCGGCATCAACAACAGCCATAATCGGGCCGCCTCTCCCGAGTTTTTCCCCGTAAGCCATAACAGGCTCCAGACGACGCCCCCCGCCATGGCCGCCACCGTTCGTGAGGAACCCAGGCCGCGCCAACCTTGCCGGCCAGCGACACGCAGCCAATGGCCGCCCGTCCATAGCGCGGCCCCCATGATCGGCCATCCCACGGCGAAGCTCAGCTCCAAGGGATTCCGCCATAACCAGCCCCAGTAGCTGCGGGCGTATTGATCGTAAAAACCCGCGTGATTGCGATAATTCCACCACCACACCGTGCACAAATTGAGCCGCGCGGTGACGGACAGCACCAGCACCGGCAGCCAAAATCCAAGTAGCAGCGCGGCAAGCCAAACCGCTAATCTTCGGCCGGGCGGTCGCAGCCGCCACCACTCTCCCACGCAAAACAGGGCCACGAATGCCAGCACCGGTAAAAAGGCCAGGCTGCAAAACATGCCCAGCCAAGCCATCAGTCCGGTGCCAAAGCCCCCGAGGAATGCGCCCCGGAATGCAGCCGTTCGCCATGCTGGCGCGGCCGCGCCTTGGTTGTCCGCAAGGGATGTTCTCGTGACGGCGCGCCAGCTCCCCGCGGCGAGCCAGACAATCGCCAAGGCGAGCACGGGAAATGCGGCATCCGACTTGGGCAAAAACACGGCCACCGCCGGCACGGTCGGCCACAATGCCGCTCCCAACCACGCCGTCGCTCGCGGTTGAGTCCATCGCAACAGTCCAAACAGCGGCACGACGGAGAGGGCTGCCATTCCCTGGGCGGTCAGAATCGCCAGCCACAGGACGGATGCCTCGCGCGGTTGCAACGGCAACGCAGACGAGGCCGTGTTTTCGGCAATCACCGCGAGTGATTCACGGACCGACAGCGGTTGCAGCGCGTCCAGCCCGCGCGCGGCCCACGGAACCGCCTCCACGATCGCCGCAAACCCGTAGAACGCGCAAAACAACCCGGGCGGATGCGTGCCGATGTGCAGCACATCCCCCTCCCGCATGAGGGCTTCATACCCGGCGAGAAAGGCCCCCAATCCGCGCGGCGCACTCTCGCGCACGCGGGTGAAATAGCCCGATGACGACGGATAGAACAGCACGAAGGCCGCCTTGCCGAGCGACCCGGCCGGCGGGGCTGTCTCCTGCACGCACCACAACCACGCAAAGGCGGCCGCCGCCAGTCCCGCAAGCCAGCCCCCCGTTTCCCAACGGGTCGCGCGGGCCTTCAGTCGCAGATGCCCCACGACGACCACGGCGGCATAACCACCCGCGGCCAACCCCGCGAGCAGCAGGTTCAAGCCCGCGGCCTCGTTCGCGGGCAGCCGCTGCCACTCCCATTCGCCGGGAAGGCCCAACGGCCACGACGTGCCCCACAGCATGGCCCCGCTGGCGAGCGTTCCCGCCAACAGCCACGCGACGAGCGGCGCGCGCTGCATCCTTCTCACGCGGATTCCCGCCTCCGGAACCTCGCCGCGGAAACACGCCGCGCGATCAGTTCACCGCACTGATCGTCAACTGGGCCGACAACACCTGCTTGATTTTCTCCTGCATGTCGAGCAGATGGGCCCGCGTGTAGTCGTCCAGCTTCAAATCCTCCTTGGCCAGCGCGGCCTGAATCCGCGATTGCAACTGGGTCAGATGCACGCGGGCCAAGACCCGCGCGTCTTCCGGCGTGTCATCGTCCAGCACGCGAATCCGCCCCGACCGCTGATCGATCGACAGCGTGCCGCCTCCCGCCGGAGTCAACAGCCCGGCCAACTTGCGCAGCGCATTCCGCTGCAAATTCCTGCGGAAACTGGGAATGAACTGCTGACGGTTGTTGAACTCGCCCGCCGGTGGATGGGCCAGCTCGCTGAACACGCCGTCGGTGATCAGTTGCAGGTGCTCGGCCAGCGTGTAGACATCCTCTTCGGGAGACACCTTCACTTCCCCGTCCTGAATGCGGGCCAAAGTGGTGGAATCGAGCAACCGGTTGAGAATCGTCCGCTGCGAGCGGTTCACCGTATCGTGGATGGCGTAGTCGATCCGGTCCGGCTCCGACGCCCCCCAATGCGACCACCGCGAGGCCGCCAGCGAGTTCAACAGGACTGGGTCGAACTTCGGAGCGGCAAAGCACTGCTCGGCGAGGAACCGCGTGGCGGCCCGCTGCTGGGCCGCGTCGACCAGCTTGAACGGCGGACGCGCCTGGTTGTCCCCCTTGTGGTCCCGGTGGACCAGCACGCCGCCGGGCAAGCGGCTCACGAAGTTAGCCGTCCGCAGGGATTCGTTCTGCAACAAACCGAAGGCCTGACGCAGCCGCTGATAGCCTTCTCCATTCTCCACCGCCCGCTCCATCAGCTTGGGCAACAACTCGCTGATGGTCCGCATCTGCCGCTGCGCGTAGGCAATGGGGTCTTTCCCCAGGTCGAAGCGGTTCGACAGCGGATCGGGATCGCGCGATTCCGTGTCTTCGTCGGTGGCGTAATCCAACCCGGGTTCGCCGGAACGAGCGGCAATTTTCGCCAGTTCCGCTTGTTCATCACCCGCAATCGGCTTGTAACCGTACTCGATCGCCCAATAGTCGTAAGGCCCCAGCGTGGTCGTGTAGAACGCGGTCTGCTTGACGCCTGGAGGCGCCAGGTTCACCGGATGGTAATCCATCACGCTGGCCACCAGCGGCTCGTTGGACGGGCGATTCGGATCCTCAATCTCCTGGAGGGTCTTCCAGGCGCTGGCCTTGAAATTGTGCCGCAGCCCCAGAGTGTGCCCCACCTCGTGCATCACCACTTCCTTGAGGGCCTGAAACAGATACTCCTCGGGCAGTTCGCCCCGCTTGTCGATCACGCCCCGCGCCAACAAGGCCGCCACCGCGAACCCCATCTGGTGCTGCATGCCCACCGACAGCCGACAGGCACTGTGCCGGGACCGGCTCAAAAATGGCAGCGTATCGCTCGGCAGCGGAGGCTCGTCCTCGCCGAGCAACTCGGCGATCGTTTGCTGGGAGAAGTTTTCGTACTCGCGCTTCCAATAGCGGAGGAAACTGGCGTCGAAAATGATGTCGGCATCGAGAATTTGCCCGGTCAACGGATTGACCCGCGAAGGCCCCATGGCGAAGCCGGCTTCCGCGGTGATCCACCGGAAGGTGTTGTAGTTCACGTCTTCGGGATCCCAATCGTCGTCATCCCGCTGCTGGCGGACATCGATCGCGTTGGCAAAGCCGATCTTCTCGAAGGCCTTGTTCCACTCCTCGATCCCCGAGCGGACAATCGGACGCAGATTGATGGGCACCGTTTTTTCCAGGTAGAAAATGATGGGATCCTTGGGAGGCGACAGCCGGACCGCGGGATCCGCTTTTTGCAGGTCCCAGCGAGTGATGTAGCGGACGAAATTCTCTTCATCCGAATTGTCGGTGAAGTCTTTCGTCGCCACGAGGAAGTAACCCACGCGGTCGTCGGCCTTGCGCGGGCGGTATCCCGTGTTCGTCAACGCACTGATGCTGTAGTGCACCTGCACCTGCATGCCGCGCACGTCCGGCACCGTGTCCAGGTTCGTGGTCGACGGGTTTCCCTGATACACCGCGGCAATTTGCAACTCCACGTTCCGCGGAAAGGCTTTGACCTTGGCCACCGTGGAGCGATCCATGACGAACGTGCCGCCAATCGCCCGGCCAATCTGCTCGTCGTCGCTGAAGAACACGCGGGTCATATCGACCAAAAGGCTGCCCGAGCCTTCGGCCACGATGGGCAAGGCATACAGCACGCTATCGGGGTACGCGAACTTGACGGCGGTCGATTCCGGACTGCCAGGCTTCGCCTTGAACCGCACGTTCTTCCGCAACAGGTGCAGTTTGTCGCCCACTTTGCGGAAGTTCCAAATCACGTCGTCCCCCCACGACATCCCGCCAATCACATTGTTGCTGCTGACGCCGCGAGCGATCGACGTCAACATCAAATAGTCCTGGTTCAGTTGGCTCGTCTTGAGGTCGACGAGGATTTGCTGGTCCTTGTAATAGATGGTCCACAAACCGCCGTCCGCGGTCTTTTTGGAATCCTTGACGGCCTGCTCGAACTTCGACAGGGGTTTGGCCTGCGCGGCGTCGGCGCCGGCCGCCGGCTGTGCCGTGCCGGCTGGTTGTTGGGCCGCGGCCAAACTCCCCCACAGCAGGGCCGCAACCAGTCCCCCGTTCAAACACGTTGACCCCATCCGCGACATGAGCAACTTCCTTTCCCTGCCCGCGGCCAGCGATTTTGCGTTGCACCGCAGACAATGCGTAACTGGCGCTGAAAATTCAGGTTGTGTGGGTGGCTTCCGATAGGAACGGCGTGCGCCCGCTGGCACCAAGGCTCACGGCCCGACCTGAGGGACAGCCGTCTGCCGGGCCGAAACACCGGAATCTCCGGGAGCGAAACCGGCAGATAGTCGAAGTATGCCACAACCAGCCCTCTGTTCGCCTGTGTCAAATCATCAAATTTGGGGATCTTTGGGCGAATTTGCAAGAGAAATGGAATTTCGCGGTCGGGGCCGTCTTGCCTTATGGGTGGAGATTCAGGTACAAATCGGCCCGCTTGTGGGGGTGTTGGAGTACCCCCGCCGTTGTCGACCCAGTTCCATTCGCCTCCACCGGGAAAGGACTCCCCATGGCCGTGGCGCTCGCGCTGCTTGCCGCGCACGTCGAGGGAACCATCCGCGGCGATGCGTCGCAAACGATCACGGGGGGCGCGGCCCTCGAGGCCGCCCAGGAAGGGGATCTCTCTTTTGTGCAGGATGCCCGGCAACTCGGCCGCTTGAAAGACTGTCGGGCGTCAGCCGTGGTGACCACGCGGGAGCTGGCCGAGGATCCGCGGCTGCAACGGTTCACTTGCCTGTTGGTGGCCGACCCCGCGGCCGCCTTCATGACCTTGTTGCAGATCCTGCAACCCCCCCGGGGCCGCCCGCAGCGGGGCATCGCGCCGACGGCGTGCATCAGTCCCACCGCCCAGATTGGCCCCGAGTGCTACATCGGGCCGGGCGTGGTGATTGGCGACGGAGCGGTGATCGGACGCGATTGCGATCTGCATGCGCATGTGGTCGTAGGCCCCGGTTGCCAGATTGGCGACGACGTCATTTTGCATCCCCATGTGGTGCTCTATCCCGACGTGGTGATTCAGGATCGGGTCATCATCCATGCCCATGCAGTGGTGGGAGCCGACGGTTTCGGGTACCGCTTTGCGGCCGGACGGTTCGAAAAGATTCCGCACTTGGGCACCGTGCGGATCGAGTCGGATGTGGAAATCGGTGCGGGAACCACCATCGATCGCGGAGCGATTGGCGCGACCGTGATTGGGGAGGGCACCAAGCTCGACAATCAAGTCATGATCGCCCACAACTGCGAAATCGGCCGCCATAATGTGTTCGCCGCGCAGGTGGGTTTGGCGGGTTCCTGCACCACGGGCGATTATGTGCGCTTGGGCGGGCAGGTGGGGGTGAAGGACCACATTCATCTGCACGCGGGCTGCTGCGTCGGCGCCAAGGGAGGCGTGCACAAGGATATTCCGCCTGGTGAAACGTGGATTGGTTACCCCGCCACGCCCGAAGCCGAGCAGAAACGCCTGGTGTTCGCCATCCACAAACTGCCCCAACTGCGCGAACAGGTGCGGCAATTGACGGCGGAGGTGGCTGCGCTGCAAGCGGAATTATCCCGCCTCCGCGAAGGCCACACGCGAGCCGCGTAAAGGCGGGCTTTGCCGGGCACGCAAGGCGGGAAGTACCCTCCCCTCGGCGAATTCACAGGGCCATCAAACCAGCGCCATCTGGCAACATCCCGAAGAACGAGCGGTGGACATTCGGACGACAGCTACGAACCTTGCAGGACCGCGCCGCATCGGCTTGCTGGCCGGCGCCGGCCGGTTTCCCATTCTGTTCGCGGAGGCGGCCCGTCGGCAGGGACGGCAGGTGATTGCACTGGGCGTGGAAGGAATGGCCGCTCCCGAACTGCGGGACGTGTGCGACCGGTACTACTCGATGCCGCTGGCGCGCATCGGCCGCGCCATCCGCATGTTTCATCGGCATCACGTGAAACGGGCGGTGATGGCCGGCAAGATCGAAAAAACCGTCCTGTTTCAGCCGTGGCGATTGCTGCGGCTGTTCCCCGACTGGCGGACGATCCACATGTGGCTGCGCTATGCCGCCAAGGATCGCAAGGACGACACCCTGCTGCTGGCGGTCATTCGCGAGTTCGAGCGGGATCGCATTTACTTCGACTCAGCCCTCGATTTCTGCCCGGAGCTGCTCGTGAAACATGGCTTCCTCACTCGCCGCCGACCCACCGCGGCCCAATGGCAAGACATTCGCTTCGGTTGGGAACTGGCCAAGGAGATGGGCCGGCTCGATGTGGGCCAATCGGTCGCCGTCCACGATTGCGCCGTCCTCGCGGTGGAAGCCATCGAAGGGACCGATCGCGCCATTCGCCGGGCGGGAGAACTTTGTCCTCGCGGCGGCTTTACCGTCGTGAAAGTCGCCAAGCCGAATCAAGACATGCGGTTCGACGTGCCCACCATCGGCATGACCACCATTCAAACCTTGCATGCCGCCGGGGGCCGCGTGCTCGCCGTCGAGGCCGGAAAAACCATCCTGCTCGATGAAGCGGAGGTCATCGCCGTCGCTGACAAGCTGGGGATCGCCATCGTGGCCGTGAATGCCGACGAACTGATGCAGACCATGGCCGCGTGACACGCGCCCGCGGCAGTCGGCGAATGACCGCCTCTGCCCGGCGACGAGCCGACCCCACCCCGCGGATGTCGACGCGCTCAAACCGAGCCGGTCCCCAGCGGATCGCCTTCGTCCAAGGGGCGAACATCACTCTGGCTGTCATGGCCGGAGCGGACGTCGGCCCGCAGTTGCTGCTGGAAGCCTCCCAACAAACCCGGCGGCGCGACGATCTCTTCGGTCTGGGCGGTGTGCACGTCGGAAGGCGGCTCGGCGACATCGGGACCCATTTCCACCCGGAATTTTTCACTCGCAAAGGCGAGTTCGTCTCCGGGCAGCAGCGCCCCGCGGACGACCCGCTGGCCGTTGACCTTGGTGCCGTTGGTGCTGCCCAGATCGCGCAGAAACAGCAACCCGTCGGTCCGCACCAGCACACAATGCAGCTTGGAGATGCTGTTGCGATCCAGCACGATGTCACACAGGTCCTTCTGGCGACCCACGAGCGTGACGTCCCGCAAGATCGGAATCGGGTGGCCTCCTTTGAGGGGCACAAGCTGGGCGCGCATCGCAATCTCCGCAAAGACCTGTTGACGCTTCATTGTGATCGATCATGGAACGGCGTCAAGGGGCGATCGCGCACTGTTGAGGATGTTGAAGTCGCGCGCAATGGCGGCCAATTGTGCCGTGCAACCTCCTGCACCTCGCCGACCGTTTCCGCACCATGGCCTCGTGGCACTGGGAAGTTCACGTCCACAGAGAGACTCTCCATCGCGCGTTCCCTGATCGCGCCTTTCCTGCCACGACAACACCACGCGGTTGGCCATGGACGGGCGCGTTGTTTGAAACATCGGTCGGCTAGTGCCGTCGATGCAAGTGGACGCAGATGCGGTGAAAGCCAACATCCGTTCACAGGGCGGAAAGCGGCTTGGCAACGGTTTTTGTCGTAGCGTGCGCAGCTTTGGCGCACGGGCGTCGGGGAGATCGCCGGTAGGTGTGGGAGGGAATATTCGGGCGGCGCGGGCCACCGAGGCCTGACCAGGCGGGGCGTGAAACGGTCTGGTTTCCTGACAAGCCTACGAGAATGTAATATTCGCCGCCTGCCGGCAGTGGAGACACCAAATTTTTCCCGTTTTCGGCGAATCAATTTCCGCGTCGGGGTGTTGAATGCAGTGAGAACGGTGCTTGCCCGAGATTTTGATTCAACGAGGGAAGGTGTCGCGTCATGGCTCCACTGCTGGCCTATTTTGACCCCGGTGCGGGCAGCCTGCTGATGCAGGCCCTGTTGGGAGGCATCGGAGGGGTGGTCGTGTTGGTGCGCTACCTTTGCACGTGCGTGAGGCTGCGCTGCGCTTCAGGGCCGGGATCCACGGAATCGTCGGGCTGTTGATGGCGGGCACGGGAGGGGTTGATTACGCAGCCGGTTCGTTTCGCGACCGCGGCGCTCGGGTATTTCACGCCGGCGGACGTGTGCTCCGCGCCTTGAGTGCGACGGCGCTGTCGGATTGGCGGAGCATCGCGCAGCGTCCATTTTTTGCGCACTTGCAGTCTCGGGGCGACGTTGTTCCCACGCGGGAAGTGCCCCCTCAAGAGCAGGCGGCTCTGCGAGCACCGCCTTGGGCGGCTGCTGTCCTCGAGCATCCGCCGGTCCCCTTCTGGTCGTATCCCTACGAATGGTGCTTTGGCATGCTCCGTGACGCGGCGCTGCTTCACCTGCGCATCTTGCACGCCGCGCTCCCCGAAGGCGTGATCCTCAAGGACGCGTCTCCCTACAACGTGCAGTTTCAGGGTTTCCGGCCGCTGTTCATCGACATTGGCTCCTTCACCCCCCATCGGGCCGATCAACCGTGGACCGCGTACCGCCAGTTCTGCGAGTTGATGTTGGTCCCGTTGTTTCTGCAAGCGTATCGCGGCATCGATCTTCAAGTGGTGCTGCGCGGCGAACTGGAAGGGCTGCGCATCGATCAGGCCAGCCGTTGGTTTAGCGGGCGGGACTGGCTTCGGCCGGGTGTCGTGGCACACGTCGTCCTGCACGGCTGGTTGCAGCGATACGCCCAGCGGGGAACCGAGCGCACCGCGGACACCCTGCAAGCCAGCGGTTTTACGGTCGCGTTGATTCAACGGAATGTCGAGCGGCTCCGCCGATTGGTCGAGCGACTCCGCTGGCAGCCTCGCCGAACAACCTGGACCGATTACGACGCCGCGCAGCCGCACGTGCAGCTTGACCGCGACACCAAAGCGGAATTCGTGCGGCGGGTGTGCGCCGCGCGGCACCGCAAACTCGTGTGGGATTTGGGCAGCAACCGCGGGCAATACGCCCGCATTGCCGCCGAATTCGCCGACACCGTGGTGGCCATGGATCAGGATCACGGCTGCGTGGAACTGCTGTATCGCGACTTGCAGCGTCGCGGACCGGACAACATTCTGCCGCTGCGGATCGATCTCGCGAACCCTTCACCGGCGTTGGGGTGGCGCGGCCGGGAACGATTGCGGCTGGAAGACCGCGGCCGGCCCGAACTGACGCTGTGCCTGGGGTTGATTCACCACCTGGTCATCGGCGCAAACCTTCCCCTGGACGAAGTGGTGGACTGGTTCGGCGACCTGACGCGCGAACTGGTGCTGGAATTTCCCTGCAAGTCCGATCCGCTGGTGCAGCGGCTGCTGCGCAACAAGGCCGACCAGTACGACGACTATTCGCTGGAAGCGCTGGAGAGCAGTTTGCGGCCGCGGTTTGATGTCGTGGAACGGGTCCGCCTGCCGTCCGGCGCGCGTGTTTTGCTGCATGCCGTGGCCAAGGAGTGATCGCGTGGAACTGGCTTCGGTGCTTCCCTCTCGCGCGGCGCCCCCTGATTGGACGGTCGGTTGCCGCCGTTGGCTGCAAGTGCTGGGCTTGTATGCCGTGGGCGTGATGCAGCCGCTTCTCGACGCCATCGTTCGCAACGATGCGTTTCGCGACGCCGCTCAGCTCGGCTGGCCGGAATGGCTCGTGTTGTGGCTGGGGCTGGGGGTGGTGATTCCGGCGGCGGCCATGGGCCTCGACGCCCTCCTGCGCCGGTTGGCTGGTCGGATCGGTGGAACAGGCCGCAATCTACTGCTGCATTTCTTGGCTTTTTTGGCGTTTCTGAGTGTGCTTCGACCGTTTCTTACAATTCCCTTGCTGCGCAACAACTACATTGTGTGGCTGGTGTCTTTGATCGCGGCCAGCGGGCTGACGGCGCTGTTCGCCTGGTTCTACGGCCGGTCCCGTTGGCTGGGGGAATGGCTGGCGCTAGCGGGACTCGGCGTGATCGTGTTTCCCGCGATGTTCCTGCTGCAACTCGCGCACCCCTGGTCTTCCACGGCATTGGAGCAGCCGGTGCACGTCGGCCGTCCTGTCCCGGTGGTGATGGTGGTATTTGACGAATTCACCGGCGTTTCACTGATGACGGAACATCAGGAGATCGATGCGCGGCGGTTCCCGCAACTGGCCCGTCTGGCGGCGGCAACAACGTGGTATCGCAACGCGACCTCGGTTCATCCGCGGACACATTTGGCCGTGCCGGCCATGCTCACTGGTCGTTATCCGCAGCGCGACCAGTTGCCGGATTTGGCCCTCTATCCCGACAACCTGCTGGCGCTGATCGCGCATTCCCAGGCTTACGAAATGTTCGTGCTGGAGCCGCTGACTCGGTTGTGTCCGGAGAAGGAGGTGGCTCCGCGGCCGGTGATATCGTTTCGAGAACGCCTGCACAAGTTGTTTCACGCCGCCGTGGCGATCTATCCCCGGCTGATCTTGCCGCAAGACCTGCCCCTCGACTTGCCGGTGGTGCCGGCGGAGTGGTTCGGCCGCGGACCGTTCGTGGCCTTCGACACCCAGCAAGTCGTGGGAAGGTTTACGTATGGGTGGAATTTCGATCGCAACGTGCAACTGAGCCACTTTTTAACCGGTCTGCGGCGGAGTGAGCGGCCCCGTTTCTGTTTCCTGCACGTGGCCCTGCCCCATTATCCGTGGTGTTATTTGGCGTCGGGAGAGCAGTATGAGATCGATCCGGGTTCGGCATCCATGCCGCCGGCCACGGTCGGTGATCTAGGGGAAGACTGGACGCAGGACGCCCCGGCGGTGTTGCGTTGCGAGCATCGTTATCTCCAGCAAGTCGGTTACGTCGACCGCTTCCTCGGACAGTTACAGGATCGGCTGCGGGAATCCGGCCTGTGGGACGAGTGCCTGCTGATCGTGGCCGCCGATCACGGAGTTTCGTTTCGTCCCGGTCATTCGCGGCGGATACCGGACAGCGAAAACCTGGCCGACTTGATGAGCGTGCCGCTGTTCGTCAAGCTGCCGGGGCAATCATCCGGTGGCGTGGACGACCGCAATGTGGAGACGATCGACATTGCCCCCACCATTGCGGACGTTTTGCAGATCTCTCCCGCGGGCCCATTCGACGGCGAGTCGTTGTTGCAACCCGGTCGACGGTTGCGAAAGACGTTTTACTGGGAAAACTTGAACGGTCAGGCAACCGTCGCCGAACCGCACTTTCCGCAAAAGATCGCGGCCATCAATCGGCATCGCCAGTTCTTCGGGGACTTACCGCTGGATGCCGTGCCCCCCGCCGCCGTGTCCCGTCCCGATTGGCTTGGCCGACCCATCCGCGAGTTCCGCCGCGCCGCGGAAGGCGCGGACCTTCCGAGCGTTGAATACTATCGACCTGTGACCGAACCTCCCTCGCATACGCTCGTTCCCAGACTGTTGGCAGGTTGGCTGCACGCGGCCGATCTGGCGCCGTTCACTCGCGAACTGGTCGTGGCGATCGACGGGCGGATTGTCGATGTGTGCCCCATGCACCACAGCGGCTTCGGCAGTTACGGGTTCAGCCTGCTCCTGCCGGAAGACGTGTCGGCTGCGGCCGGACACACGGTCGAACTCTTTCTGATTCGGCGGGACGACGAGACCCTGCAACCGCTCGAGGGCTGGCAGCCGTAGCCGACGTCCCAAGCAACACGACCATCTGCAGACCCGCCGGCACGAGGCCGAGTCGTCACGGCGATCGATCTCCGCGATCACGCCTGCATTCAACGCGCCGGCCACAGGACCACCGTCCCGCGGCCGATCGTGGTGTTGAACGTACCCTGCATGTCCAACTTTTCGCGGGCCGTATCAGCCACGTCGTCAAGCTCGCGGATGTGGGCCTCGCCGGCGGCGTGCGTCTGTTGCATGCGGTTCAGTTCGCCTCCGATCCCAACGCACGTTGGCCCTCGTTCGCCGCCCGGCTGGACACACTGCGCCCCGAATGACGGTCGGCTTTACATTTGCTACACTTAGCCGGGAACGATCCGACGCGCGACTGCTGGCATTCGGCTCTGGAATTCGGCGGCGCAGGGGTATGCTTTACATCGTGTGGTGTGAACAGTGCGGAAGTCATGTTTCTGTGTTGTGAGGAACCAACCTATGCGACCACTCGCGGTCCTTTTGTTCAGTATCATGCCCGCGCTGGGTTGGGCGACGGAAATGACTCGCAAACCGAACATCATCCTCATTATGGCCGACGATTTTGGTTTTGAATGCGTGTCGGCCAACGGCGGACAGTCTTATCAGACGCCGAACCTCGATAAGCTGGCGGCCTCCGGTATGCGGTTTGAACACTGCCACGTCCAACCGCTGTGTACACCCACGCGTGTGGAACTCATGACAGGCAAGTCCAACATCAGGAATTACTTCCGTTTCGGCACGCTGTTGAAAAGCGAGATCACCTTCGGCAACATTTTGTCCCAAGCTGGCTATGCCACGGCGATTTGCGGAAAATGGCAACTCGGTACGGAGCAGGACTTGCCTCAACACTTCGGCTTCGCCGAGTCCTACCTTTGGCAGCACACCCGCCGACCGCCACGCTACGCCAATCCCGGTTTAGAGCATAACGGCCGATCCATCGACTTTCACAAAGGAGAATACGGGCCTCTGCTGGTGAATGACTTTGCGCTTGACTTTGTTACTCGTCACAAAGATCGGCCGTTTTTCCTCTATTACCCGATGATTCTCACGCACGCTCCCTATCAACCGACGCCGGACAGCCCGAATTGGGATCCAAACGCCGTCGGAGAGCAGGTCAACCAGAACCCGAAACACTTCGCGGACATGGTGGCATATATGGATAAGCTGGTCGGGCGTTTGGTCGACAAGCTCGACGAACTCACGATTCGTGATCACACCTTGATCCTGTTCCTGGGCGACAACGGTACCGGCCGGACGATCACCAGTCGATTCCGGAATCAAAACTATCCCGGGGGCAAAGGGACTACGACCGCTCGCGGCACGCATGTTCCACTCATCGCCAGTTGGCCGTCTCGAATCACGCGGCCGGGGGTCAACGAGGATCTCATCGCCAGCGTGGACATCTTGCCGACACTCTGTGAGGCCGCCGGCGTGGCCGTACCGGAGGGCATCGATGGGCAGAGCTTTTTGCCACAGTTGCTCGGCGACCGAGGGAAGCCGCGGGAATGGATTTACTTCTGGTACTCGCCTCGGCAAAAAGCCGATCTGACAGTCAGTGAGTTTGCCTTCGATCGGCATTACAAACTGTATCGCGACGGAGCATTCTTTGATCTCGTGGCCGATCCGTACGAGCAGAATCCGCTCAAGCCCGACGAACAGCGCGGCGACGCTATCCAGGCCGTCGAGAAGTTACAGAAGGTTCTTGACCTTTTTCAGAACGCTCGCCCTGGCAAGTTGGATAGTGATTTCGAGCGACTGATGCGTAAGAAGAATTGAGCTTAATCGCCTTCGATTCGGATTTCAGATGCGCCGACAGGGCTGCGGCCCAGCCGCCCTGTTCGACACCTCAAACCGCATGGTCATGCTGACCGCGGGGGTCGACACCATGCAGAAGAAGGAGCACGACGGATTCGGCCGCCGCACGGTTCGCGGTTGGCCTGGCCACATTCGAGATGCGCCTCTCCGCCTGCCTGCGGAACTGTTGCTGGGCGCCGCCGCAGATCACAATCCCGCGCCGCTCCCCTCGGCTTTCCCCGCAGGGGACCGCGAGATGGCCGTTCGTTCCACTGGATGTTGGGTGACGATCAATGTCCCCGATTTCACGACGACAGGCATTGTGCGGCGGCTCTTAAAATCCCGCCATGGCTGGCCAGGAATTCTCGCGCTGGAAAAACATGAACCAAACGGCGGCATGCGTGGCGGCCAAGAGCACCAGCACATGCAGCAGATCGCCGATCCACAGGTACCGCGGGAAGTCCGTGATCTCCGGACGGATGATCATCAGCAAGCCAGGACGGCTATAACACAAGCAGGACACGGCATCGGCGAACCTGCCGACCACACTCTGCTCCCATCTGCTGGCGCTGTCGGCGGGATGGACAAGGGAGTCCAGCGTCACAATCAGGGGTCGAAAGCCTCGCGGCTGGCTCATTGGCACGTTGCTGTCTCCCGTCGCCACGGCGCTGAGCAAAAGCTGCGGCAGAATCAACATGGGCAGGGCTGCCACCGCCGCTTCTTCCGTCCGCACCATGGTCGACACCAGCAGACCCAGACCCATGCCGCACAGGTAGACGAGCATCAACCCGCCCCACCACGCCCACGGACTAAGTTCCACCAGATCCTGGGACAAATGCTCATCCAGGATCCTGGCGCTGCCCCAGCGGACCAGCCACAACAACATCACGAGCTGCACCGCGCCAATTGCGGAAAATACCGCGGTTTTGCCCCCCAAATAGGCCTCGGCGCGCAGCCCCGACATCCGGTCGCGGATGTACTGCCGGCGTTCGCGCACCAGGTCCCGCACCACATTATTCATGCCCAACCAGATGGCAATGACGACGGTAAAGAACACAATGGGGTCGATCCTGCCCGGATTATACTGCGAGAACACAACCAGCAACCCTAATAGTAAAGGCTGCAGGATCATCATCGCCACCAACGCCCGGTCGCGCGAGATGGTTGCGTAGCATCGCTCCACGACCAGCGCCAACTGGCGGGAGAGGCGGGGAACGTCTTGGGTGCGCGCCAACTGCGCGACCGCCGACCGGCCAGCCGGCCAGTGAGCCGTGGTGGAATGCGCGCGCTGCGGCGTGGGGGCGTCGTCCTCGAACTCCGGTGCCGTTCCTCGCGGCGGTCCCCCTGGATCGACGGCACCAGGATCAGAAGTCGCCGCACCTGTTTCCAGCGTTTCAAACCAATCGGCAGCGTCCTTCCCCTGAAACTCTTGCAGCAGGCCTTCGGGCGGACCATCGTAGGCCAACCGGCCCACCTCCTTTTCCCGACGCAGCACCAACAGGCGATCAAACAGCTTGAACGCCGCGGGCGAGTGCGTGGACAAGACCACGAGCGTCTCCTGACGGCGCGTCACATGCCGGAGAATCTCCAGGAACCGTGCCTCGTTCCCCGGATCCAAACCGCTGGTGGGTTCATCCAACAGCAGCACATGCGGTCCGCGCAGCAACTCGATCGCCGCGCTGACACGCTTGCGTTGTCCGCCGCTCAGTTCGGTCACTGGCTTGCGGGCGTGAGGACTCAGTCGCAGTCGCTCCACCACGTCCTTCACGGCGCGACACTGCTCTTCCTGCGTGGCACGGGGCAGGCGCAAGCGGGCGGCAAAGTCCAGGTTCTCCTCGATCGTGAGCGCGTCGAACAAGATATCCGTTTGCGGAACGAAACCGACGTGTTGAAGGTATTCGTCTCGCTGCGACCAGACGTCCCGGCCGTCCCAGAGGATCCGCCCTTTTTCCGGAGGGAAGTAACCGGCCAAGGTTTTCAACAACAAACTTTTCCCCAGGCCACTGGGGCCTAAAATCCCCACGAACGTCCCCGGCTTCAAGGTGGTTGTCACCCCGTCCACCAGCAGCCGCCCACGCCGGGCGATTCCCACCAGCTCTAATTGAATTTCATGCGGCTGATGCAACAGCAGGTGGAACCCGTCACTCCTGAACTCGTAGGCGATCCGGAGGCCGAACCGCACTCGATCCCCGGGTTGGAGGACCCGCTCCCGCACCCGCTCGCTGTTCACGTAGGTCCCAAACCGGCTCTCCCGATCCACGACCACCACGTTCCCATCCCGCCGCAACAATGAGGCATGGCGCCGCGATACCGTCGCATCCGGCAACACAATTTCGCAGGGCGGGGACCGCCCCACCTCCACCGGCAGTTTCGAGAGGGAAATCAACGGCGAGTTTTCGCGCTCCCCAGTCATGTGCCGCCTCCCGCATCGGTCAGTCCAATATGGTGCACCAGTACTGAATCTCCAGCTTGGGGGACGATTGGAACCGCGTTTCGAATAACAGGTGGTCGGTCGAGACCTCCTCCAGGCGCCCCGTGGCGGTCAGCGTCGCCTTTTGGACATATCCGTCATCGATGTCATAGGAAAGTTTTCCCCGTGGCGTCACATCCCCCAGCCGGCGTCGTCTGTTGTCGGAAGCGTTCACGCGAAACGTGCCGCGCGACATCTCCAACGACGCGAACGTCTTCCCCTTCTCCCGAAAATCCTGACCCCGCGTGATCGTCACCACTCCCGACGGGCGACCTCGCCAGGTCGGCGGCAGAAGGTCCACCAAGGCCGCCGTCTCGACATCCCAGTACGAGCCGGGCTTGCTTTGGACATCCGGCAAGATGTAGCAGTCGCTCAACAAGGCGAGCCCTTCCAAATAGTCGCGCTCTGCCTCATCCAAACTGCAAGCCACCGGTTCCACCGACTTCACCCCCTCCCCGTCCACATAGGTGATCCGCACCTTCTTGCCTTCCAGCGAGTCAATCATCGCTTCCGCCTGACTGGCCGCTTGTTCGACCGCCGCCTGCCCCGCCTTGTTCAACACCATTTCGGCAAGAGGTGCCACGGCTATCGCCGCGGCCGTTCCTTGGCCTCCCGTCAGCCAATTATCCAGAGCAGACAGAAGCCAGATCCCCGGCTGCCCGAGATCGAACGAAATGTCGACATCCGTCAGCAGCTTCACGACGCGGCTTTCGACGACGTGGTACAAAACGACGATCGTCTGGCCGTCGTTTCGTTCCACCTTCCGCCGTGTCCGGCTCTCGGCCACATAGTTCAACGTCACCGTTCGCCTCACTCCCCAGTCCGCGTCCAGCACGCTGGCGTGCAGCCCCACTTTGAGCGCGCTTTCATAAGTCTTGCCCACTTGCAACACCTCGCGAATCCGCTCCGGGTTTCCAATGCGTTTCGGCGGCGGGGGAGGCGGTGCGGCCGCCTTCGCGGCAGACACATCGTTCTTCTTCGATTGAGAGGTTTTTGGTGGGGATGTGGGTGTCGGCGCGGGCGCCTTGGCATCCGTTGGTGCCTCCTGCTTCGCCACCGACGGTTCCGGTGGGGATGTTGGTGTCGGCGCGGGCGCCGTCGCGACCTCTTCCCGCAGGTTTTCGTTCGCGGGCAGAACACGCTCAGGCATCCATAACAAGAGCACAATCACCCCCAGAAGTGCTCCAATCACCACCAGCAACAAGCTGATCACGACGGAACTGTTCCCCTGCCGCCGAACTGGTTCACTAGGAGACATGCTTCCATCCCCTCGCAATAGAACCACGAAACGGCCGAACCACCACAAGTTCAGTTCCTCGCCAGATCGTTCGGTCAACGACCAGAGAGGGCTTTACGCACCAGATCCGGCTGGAAGTATGTCTTGGATTCCTCGGGGGACAGTTCCCTGCCGGTCGCTTGATCGTAGTGCCGCACCAACGAGTGGGTCATCTGGGAACCGTCGCAGTCGTACCAGCCGTCCGCCGTCAGCACGACCCAGCGCTGGGTTTGGAAGCCCCACCAGCTCCGGGTTTTGAGGCTCCACCATTGGCATACTTCCTGGCCAGTCTCCACATCCCAGAGCCGGCACGTACCGTCCAGAGACCCCGTGGCGACCCGGCGGCCGTCCGGACTGAACGCAACAGAATGTACCCTATCGGTATGCCCCAGGAAAGTCTGTAGCAGGTTCCCCGTCTCGGCATCCCACAGCCGGGCCGTCTTGTCGGCAGAACCCGTGGCGACCCGGCGGCCGTCCGGACTGAACGCAACAGAACGTATCCAAGAGGCATGCCCCTGGAAGGTCTTGAGCAGGTTCCCCGTCTCGGCATCCCACAGCCGGGCCGTCTTGTCGGCAGACCCCGTGACGACCCGGCGGCCGTCGGGACTGAACGCAACGGAACGTACCCAATCGGTATGCCCCTGGAAGGTCTTGAGCAGGTTCCCCGTCTCGGCATCCCACAGCCGGGCCGTCTTGTCGTCAGACCCCGTGACGACCCGGCGACCGTCGGGACTGAATGCAACAGAACGTACCCAATCGGTATGCCCCTGGAAGTCCTTGAGCAGGTTCCCCGTCTCGGCATCCCACAGCCGGGCCGTCTTGTCGGCAGACCCCGTGGCGACCCGGCGGCCGTCGGGACTGAACGCAACAGAACGTACCCCATCGGTATGCCCCTGGAAGGTCTTGAGCAAGTTCCCCTTCTCGGCATCCCACAGCCGGGCCGTCTTGTCGTCAGACCCCGTGGCGACCCGGCGGCCGTCGGGACTGAACGCGACGGAACGTACCCCATCGGTATGCCCCTGGAAGGTCTGTAGCAGGTTCCCCTTCTCGGCATCCCACAGCCTGGCCGTCTTGTCGTCAGACCCCGTGGCGACCCGGCGGCCGTCGGGACTGAACCTGACCGAGGTGACGGCCGGAATCTGTTCCATCTGACGGAGAGACGCCGGCCGGGGAGGAGGGAGACTTGGCCGCTGGTCAGGCGCCGATTGGGCAACACCCTTCGCAGGGGCCGGCGTGGGAGCAGCGGTTCGATTGGGCGGCGTGGGAGCAGAGGTTGCCGGTGGCGGCTGTGAATCAGGGGGCGTACGCGCCGATTGGGAAACACCCTCCACAGGGGCCGGCTTGGGAGCAGCGGTTCGATTGGGCGGCGCGGGAGCAGAGGTTGCCGGTGGCGGCTGTGAATCAGGGGGCGTAGGCGCCGATTGGGCAACACCCTCCACAGGGGCCGGCTTGGCTCGAGGCGAACCGAATGGCCTGACGAGCAGGAGGAGCACAGCCGCGAGATAGAACCCCCCGAGAATCCCCAAAATCCCAGTGATCGCGGGAGCGAACATCTTTTGCCAGGTTGAGACGGGCGCGGCCGATCCTGAGGGGCCTGGCCGGAAACTAAACCGGTGCAACGCTGCCTGCAAGGCCGCGACATCCGCGAACCGGTTGCCCGGCTCGCGAGCCAACAACCGCTGGATCACGGCATCGAACTCGACCGGCACGGTGGCATTCAGCCGCGAGGGGGGCAACCACGCCTCCTGGGGCAATTGGCCGGTCAGCAACTCATAAAACGTCCTTCCCAAGGCGTACAGGTCGGCCCGGTCGTCCACCTTTGATGAATCGTCCAATTGCTCGGGGGCCATGTAGCGTACCGATCCAAGGAACGCCCCGGTTTGGGTCAGATCGGACTGCTCGCGGCCCAGGGGACGGGCCAACCCCAAATCGGAGACTTTTAACCGCCCATCGGCCCCGATCAAGAGGTTTGACGGCTTAACATCTCGATGGACTAAACCTCGCTTGTGGAGCGCGTCCAGCCCGCAACTCGCCTGCCACAAATACTGCACACCCCACGAAAACGGCATCTGCTGACGCCAATGCCGCATTTGCTCGAGCATTCCCTTGAGGTTCCCCCCAGGCAACCACTCGGTGATCAAGGCCTCGTTCTGTCCCCAGCGGAAATGCGCAATGATTTTCACCACATGCGGGTGGTTCAACGTCATCAACAGTGCGGCCTCGCGGTGGAATCGAGCGACCATCTCCCGCGACTGCGCCAGTCGCGGGTGCAGGATCTTCACCGCCACGGGCTGCCCCGAGGGACCGTTGCGCCCCTCGAAGACGACTCCCATCCCCCCTTCCCCGACTTTCCGCACCAATTCCACCGAGTCCACCGACTGCGGCAGACAAACCACTTCCCCATCCCGCAGGGCACAGACCATGATCGCCGCGCCGCAGTCGGTGCAGGTTTGCGGCGCATGACTCGGCTGGGGGAGTTCTCGGCTGCCGCACGCGGGACACGCTGCCAGCCACCCTGGCGACGTCGGCACCGGCATCGGTGTTCGAATGTCGCGGGACCGATGCGAAACCGCACCCCTGCCGCCAAAGGCAGTTCTCGCACCTGCTGCCCGTCGCATTCGATCCAGTCGCGGTCGCTGCGGCAGCGCAGCATCAGGCGGTCATCGGGATCGTATTCCACGATCGCATGCTGCCGGCCCACCTGTTCGTCGTCGATTCGAAAGGTGTTTCCCTCCGCCCGGCCGATGGACAAACCGCGGTACACGTAGACCGCCTCGCTGGCGGCGCCGTCACCACGGCACAGCAGCAACGTCGTCGATGGCTGCTGGCTCGAATCGCGAGGGGTGCTCATCACCGGCTCCTCGGTCGAAGGATAACTGGATAAGCAGCGACCAAGCCCGGGTCCGCCCCGCTGCCGGGCGGATCAATGGCGCCGCTGATCGCGCCGAGCGCGGAGAGAACGCGCTAGCTGCCGCGGGACCATGAGCCGGCCAAAGGAAGGACCTGCGGTAACGTCCTACATGCTATGCTTGGCGCCAGCGGCAAGCAAGGGGGGACCCAGGCCGCGGATGCGCTGGGGCGAGCGGGCGAGTTTCTCAGGTTGCCGGCTGATTCTCTTGTCGCGGAGCCGCGGTTAGAATGTGGCGCTTGGTTCTCCGTTCCCAGGAAAGCCAGGATCGGCGATCATGGGGTGTTGCCGTCTTTGAGAGCTGACGATGTCGGACCGCCGCAACTTGTTCCACAAGGTCTGGGACCTGCACACCGTCCGGAGACTGCCTTCCGGACAAACGCAGTTATTCATCGGCCTGCACCTGATTCACGAGGTGACCAGCCCGCAGGCGTTTGCCATCCTGCGAGAGCGCGGGTTGAAAGTCGCGTATCCCGACCGCACGGTGGCGACCGTGGACCACATCGTCCCCACCGACAATCAGGCCCGTCCGTTTCGCGATCCGCTCGCGGAGGAGATGATGTCGGCCATCGAGCGGAATTGCCGCGACTTCGGCATACGGTTGTTCAATCTGGATGATCAGCGGCAAGGCGTCGTGCACATCGTCGGCCCGGAACAAGGTTTGACGCAGCCGGGCATGACCATTGCCTGCGGGGACAGCCACACCAGCACGCATGGGGCGTTCGGAGCGATTGCGTTTGGGATCGGCACCAGCCAGGTGGCCGACGTGCTGGCCACCCAAACGCTGGCCATGTCGCAGCCCAAAGTCCGGCGGATCGAAGTCCACGGCCGGTTGGGCCGCGGCGTGTTCGCCAAGGACGTGATTCTGCACATCATCCGCAAGCTGGGCGTGCAAGGGGGCGTGGGATTTGCCTATGAGTACGCCGGCGAAGTCTTCGACCGCATGTCGATGGAAGAGCGGATGACGGTGTGCAACATGAGCATCGAGGGGGGCGCACGTTGCGGCTATGTGAATCCCGATCAAACCACCATCGACTATCTCCGCGGCCGGCCGTTCGCTCCGGAGGGTGCGGCCTTCGAGCGCGCGGCGCAGTGGTGGCTGAGCCTGGCCTCGACGGCTGACGCCGAATTCGACGACCGTGTGTCCTTCGACGGGGCCGCGATCGAGCCAACCGTCACCTGGGGGATCAACCCGGCACAGGCGGTGGGCGTGACCGAACAGTTGCCTCCTGTTGCTTCGTTTCCCCCCGAAGAGCAAGCCGGTATTCGCGAGGCGTACGCCTACATGGATTTGCAGGAGCGGCAACCGATTCAAGGGTTGAAAATCGACGTGGCGTTTTTGGGCTCGTGCACGAACGGCCGGATTTCCGATTTGCGGGAAGCGGCGGCCATCGTCAAAGGCCGGCGCGTGGCCCCCGGCGTGCGGGCGCTGGTGGTGCCGGGGTCGCAGCAGGTGCGCCAGCAGGCGATGCGCGAAGGATTGGACAAGCTGTTTGAAGCCGCCGGTTTCGAGTGGCGCGGTGCCGGCTGTTCGATGTGCTTGGCGATGAATCCCGACAAACTGGTCGGCCGCGAAATTTGCGCGTCGTCGAGCAACCGGAATTTCAAAGGCCGACAGGGAAGCCCCACGGGACGAACGCTGCTGATGAGTCCGGCCATGGTGGCGGCGGCGGCGGTGACGGGTGCCGTCACCGATGTCCGCGAGTTGCTGTGAGCGGCCCGAGTCGGCCAGCCGGCGGGCCGGCGAAAGTTCAGTTAGCGATGTTCGAATACATCGTCGCTGGACCACGGCGTTTGCGGCGACTGGCCAGGGGATGGCTCGAAGTGGCGGTATGGTCGCTCAATCCGTCGATCAGCAGCGTGCGGCCTTCCCGGCGGAGATCTTCCTGCAAGTCGTACACCTTTTGCAGGATGCTGGAATCGACGAGGGGGGCCTCGGCGAAATCGAGCAGGATCGTCCGCCGGGGATCGACGGCCAGCAGCGCCTTGCGCAGGAACAGCCACGTGGAGAACACCGCCGAACTGCGGACTTTCACCCGCGTCGTCCGCTCATCCGGTTGATCGATTTCCAGCTTGGGGGCGACCAGTGAACGCGGCGAGGCGCCGCGAAGCAGGTGCAGCACAATCTTTAAGGCAATGCCGAGCAGCACGCCCACCAGCAAGTCGGTGGCCAGCACCCCCACCAAGGTGACGCAGAACACGGCCAACTGATCCCACCCCACCTGAGCAATGTGGATGAATTCCCGGGGATGAGCCAGCCGAAATCCGGTGTAGACGAGCATGGCCGCCAACGCCGCGAGGGGGATGCGGTGAATGAGCTGCGGCAACAGCGCCACGAACAGCAGCAGAAACAGCCCGTGAAACATGTTCGCATAGCGGGACTGGGCGCCGTTGTCGATGTTGGCCTTGCTGCGGACGATTTCCGAAATCATCGGTAACCCGCCAATGCATGCTGCCAGCACGTTGCCCGTGCCGACGGCTAGTAGATCGCGGTTGTAATCGGTCTTGCGCCGTTGAGGATCGAGCAGGTCGACGGCCTTGGCGCTCAGCAGCGATTCGAGCGTGCCGATCAACGTGAACATCACAATCCATTTGATTCCGGCCGCCGTGGCGACCCCGGAGAAATCGGGAAACGTGACCGCCGCGAGGATGCTGTCGGGAACATTCACCAAGAAGCGGTCGTTCAGTTCGTATTCGCGTCCGGCGAAAATGTAGGAGTGCGCGTGGTCGAGGTCGAGATACTGTCCCAGAAAAATGCTGATCAGCAAAACCGCCATTTGCCCGGGGATCCGTCGCAGCCACTGGACGGGCAACAGGGGCCAGACGAACAGCAGCAGCAGATTGAACAAGCCCAGAAAGGCGATGCGGGGATTGGCATCGGCCACCAGACGAGGGATTTCGGCGAGGAGTTCGAGCGGCTCCTTGGCGTGCGGGATCGTTCCCAGCAGCACCGGAATTTGCTTCGAGATGATGATCACGCCAATGGCGGCGAGCATGCCGTGCACGGCACTCGAGGGGAACAATTCGCTGAAGATTCCGCTGCGCAGCAGCGCGAAGGCGATCTGAATCAGACCGGCGACCACGCTCACCCCCAAGGCCATGCGGTAGGCTTGCCACTGGGCTTCGGGTGCGGCCTGGGGCCCTCCGCCGAATTCGAGGACGCAGCCGAGGACGATCACGATCAGTCCGGCGGCTGGACCCTTGATGGTGAGTTCCGAGTTGCTGATGAACGGGGCGACCAGCCCGCCAACGATGGCGGTGAACACGCCGGCCGTCGCGGGATATCCGCTGGCCAGGGAAATGGCCAGGCACAAGGGAAGTGCAATCAAGAACACCAGAAAGCCGGAGAGGAAATCCGCGCGGAGCGCATTGCCGCGGACGGTTTGAGGCGCAAGGGATGGCTCGGTACGGTCCATGGGTGGTTGTCTCGGGAAGCACGAACCTGCCGCGGCTTGTCGCGGCGACGGATGGCGATTCTAGCAACGTTGCCTCTGCCGCCTAACTGAAAAGGTCGTCAGTCATCGACCGAACCACGCGGGTGGGGAGCTAGCCATTGCCGCAATTAACGATCGCTCCGGAAAATCGGGCGGTGTTAATAGGACACGGCTGAAGTGACGGGGGGATGCGCCGCTGGAGTTCCAAACGGCAGGCCGATGTCATTCGACGTGGGCATCGCGAGGAGGACGGCCTTTACCTGTCTTCCTTGTAAGGATAGCCGCTTGAGGTGCCTGGCTGGCCCGCCTGCTCCTGCGGGGACGGTCCGCACCGCATACAATGGAGTGTTCAAAGGCGGAAGCTGAGAATGCGCGGCGATGCACTGTGCGAGGGGCGGGCTGATGGACATTCTGGTTATCGAAGACGATCCGGTAGTAGGGCGGGCTTTGATGCAGGGTTTCACGGAAGCGGGGCATCATTGTCGCTGGGTGCAGGAGGGAAGCAAGGGAACAGAGGCGGCGTTGAGTCAGCAGGCGGATGCCATCATTCTCGATTTGATGCTGCCCACGCGCTCGGGGCGGGAGGTGCTGCGCGAAATCCGTTCGCGGGGCGTGCTAACGCCGGTCATCGTCCTCTCGGCATTAGGAGCGACTGAGGACCGAGTGACGGAATTGGAGGCCGGCGCCGACGACTACCTTTCCAAGCCATTCGACTTCGCGGAATTGTTGGCCCGGGTGCATGCGGTGGTGCGGCGAACTCAAGCGCGTCCCGCGTTGACGCTGCAAGTCGGCGATTTGGTGCTCGACGTGACCACGCGGCGGGTGACCCGCGACGGCCGCGACATCGATTTGACGCCGATCGAGTTCAGCCTGCTGGAGTTGTTGATGCGCTACGCCGGGCAGGTGGTCACGCGGAAAATGCTCTGCGAGCACGTGTGGGGATTCAATTGGGACGGAACGACCAACGTGATCGAGGTGCACGTGAACCGGCTGCGGGGCAAACTCGATCGCGGCCGAGAGGAATCGATCATCAAGACCATTCGAGGGCGCGGGTATGCCGTTTCCGCAGCGCCGTAAACTGTGGTGGAATTCATTGCGGGTGCGGTTGACGCTGTGGAACACAGCGGTCGTGTTGGTGGCCGTGATGGTGGCGCTCCTCGCCGTGCGGGAAGGATTGCGATACTCTCTGCTCACCGAAATCGATGTGGTGCTCAACGACGAGGCGAAATCCCTCAGTTTAGCGATTCAGGAATTTTATCCCGATCACCAGTTGGTGATCGACGAGATGCAACGCATTGCCGAAGGCCACAAGGAGCGGGGTTGGCATGTTCACTGGCTCGATGCCCACCGGAACACGATTTGGGCGAGTCCCGCCGCGCCGCCGGCGCCCCTGACGCAATTGGCCGTCGAGCGCGGCGAGCGCAGCGTATGGGTCTCCAAGAGCCATCGCTCAGTCGAGCGGCGGGTCGATGCTCCGGGAATTCCCACTTACTATGTCCGCGTTGGTTCGCCAATTGCGTACATCGAAGAAGATGTCGCACGGCTCACGCGGATTCTCCTGCCGGTCAGTCTGGCTTTGCTGTGTCTGGCACCACTGGGCGGCTATCTGCTCGCCGAGCGAGCCATTGACCCGTTGAAGCACATCACCGAAACAACCCGGCGGCTACGCCCCAGTCGACTAGAGGAACGCTTGCACGTGCGGGGTGTCGGCGACGAGCTGGATCAGCTTGCCATCCAAATCAATCAATTCCTCGATCAGCTTGGCGATCATCTGCGGCAGCAGCAAGAGTTTGTGGCCAATGCGGCGCATGAGTTGCGTTCTCCGCTGACGGCGATCCAGGCTTCGGTGGAGGTCACCCTGGATAAACCGCGCACTGCCGCCGAGTACGAAGACCTGCTGGTTGCCATTCACCACGAATGTCAGCATCTGGGCTGCCTGGTGAATCAGCTCTTGCAACTGGCGGAAACCGAGCGCGTGCCTGGGGATGCGCCGCGAGAAATGGTCGGCCTGGCGGAGATCGTTCGCCGTTGCCTGGAAATGTTCGCCCCCATCGCCGAGGACCGCGCACTGACGCTGCAAACGCACCTCGATGAAACCGCGGCCGTCTGGGGAATGCCGCTGCAGTTGCGGCAACTGGCGACTAATTTGATCGACAACGCCTTGAAATTCACGCCGTCCGGCGGGATGGTGGCGGTGGAACTCGGCCGGAAAGGCGCTGGGCACGTGGAACTCACCGTGCGCGACACCGGCATCGGCATTCCTCCCGCTGACCTGGCGAAGATTTTTGAACGGTTTTATCAGGTCGACAAGGCTCGCTCTCGGGCGGCAACCGATCGTGGCAATGGCTTGGGGCTGAGCATTTGTCAGGCCATCGTGCAGGCGCATGGCGGGACGATCGACGTCACCAGCGAAGTGGGACGTGGGAGCACATTCCGCGTGGTATTGCCGGCCGCGACCGATCGAACCGGGATGCCGGCCCCCGCTTCGCCACGGGAAGCTGGCCTTGTGTGAGGAACATGTTAAGCGGCCTGACGCGGGTCTCGGCGAGGGGATGCGCCCGGTTGTTTCCCTGCGGGCGACCGTTACACTGATCAGGGTCAAGGTGTGCGCTCCTGGGAGCCGTCGGGCGGCTATGGATTCTTACGGCATCTACGCCATCGTGCTGTTGTTTTTGGGGTTGGCGATCCTGGTCACGGAAGTGTTCGTCCCATCCGGCGGCATGCTGTCGGTAGTGACGACCGTGGTGTTGCTGCTTTCGGCGATTTGTGCCTTTGCCGCGTGGTACCAAGACTATCCGGCTCGCTGGTGGACCTACTGCGCCTTGCTGGTGCTGCTGATACCGAGCACCTTGGGTGGGGCGTTCTATATCCTGCCGAAGACCTCGGTGGGAAAGAAGGTGCTGCTTGAAGCGCCCGATCCGGCCGATGTGGAACCGTTCGCGGAGGAAACGGCACGGTTGCAGCAATTGGTGGGGCACCGGGGGCAGACGCTGACGCTGCTCAACCCCGGCGGCATCGTGCTGGTGGATGGTGAACGTCTGCACGCCTTCACCGAGGGGTTGCTGTTGGAGCCGCAGACGGAAATCGAGATTGCGGAAATCCGCGGCACGCGGGTGCTCGTTCGTCCTGTTGATCGCACGGAACCCCGTGCCGGGGTCGCCGAGCCGCCGCGGCCCGATCGAATCGACTTCGAAGTTCCCGGAGAGTAGGCTGAAGTCAGATGGACGTCCCACGGCGGTCGGGGACCGCCCCCACAAGGAATACCTCATGCTCGAGTTCGTCCTGGCGCAGAACGACTTACGCCCGGTGTTGGCGATCGGCGCCGCCATCCTGGTGTTTATCGTCGCTTTGGTGTTTATCGTCGTCTTCGCCAACTACATCAGTTTGTGGATTCAGTGCAAGATGACGGGGGCGGGGATCACGTTCCTCAACCTCATCATGATGACCATTCGGAAGGTGAATGCGTCCGCCATCGTGCGCGCGAAGATCATGGCGGTGCAGGCCGGAATCACCGAGAAGTATCCGCTCAGCACCCGCGATTTGGAATCGCACTATTTGGCGGGCGGCCGGGTGATGAACGTCATCAAGGCACTGGTGGCGGCCCACCGGGCGCAGATCGATCTCGACTGGCAAACGGCGCAGGCCATCGACCTGGCGGGCCGCGATGTGCTCGAAGCCGTGCGGACCAGCGTGTATCCCAAGGTGATCGACTGTCCCGATTCGAAGAAGTCGACCAATTCGCTGGAGGCGGTCGCTGGAGACGGCATCCAGTTGAAGGTTCGCGCGCGCGTCACCGTGCGGACGAACATTCGGCAATTGATCGGTGGTGCCACGGAGGAAACGGTGATCGCCCGCGTGGGACAAGGCATTGTGCAAGCCATCGGCTCGACGCCGTCCTACAAACTCGTGCTGGAAAATCCCGATCGCATCTCGTCCACGGTGCTCAACCAGGGGTTGGAGGCGCAAACGGCCTTCGAAATTGTCTCCATCGACATTGCCGATATCGACGTGGGAGACAACATTGGTGCGCGGCTGATGGCTGACCAGGCAGAAGCCGACATGCGGGTGGCACAGGCCAAGGCCGAGCAGACCCGTGCCGATTTTGCGGCTCGCGAGCAGGAAATGGTGGCGCAGGTCCAGGCCAATCGAGCGCAGGTGGTGCTGGCGGAGGCCCAGGTGCCCGTGGCCATTGCCGAGGCATTCCGTACCCACACGTTGGGACTGATGGACTACTACGAATTGAAAAACGTGCAGGCCGACACGCAGATGCGTCAGGCGATTGCCGGGCTGTCGCCCATGGCGGTCGCCGCGAAAGCCTAAGGAATCCCGCGGACGATGCAGTGCCGCGACTGGCCCCCCTTCTGGGTTGACAACCCGCCGCTGGCGTGCCGGCGAGTGAAAGGATGCAAGCGATGACTGTCCTGGCGGCTACTCTGCCCGTCGTGCTCGCCGCGGCCGACTGGGGTCAATTGCTCGGCATCGCATTCATCGTGTTGTCATTTTTGAGTTGGTTCGTCAAGCAGTTGAAGGGCGGAAACGACGCGCAAGCCGCCGCGCGGCCTGTTCCGGCCGACAAGCCTTTGCGAGCCGAGATCGAGGTGTTTCTCGAAGAAGTGAAAAAAGAGCCGGCGCAGAACCCCCAGCGGCCTGAACCGGCGGAGCGGCGCGAACCGGCAATGCAGCGCGAAGCGAAGGGGCCGCGCAAACCCTCAGGCGCCACGAAGGCCAAAGCCGAAAAAAACCGGAAAACGCGCCCCGAAGCGACCGCCGAACCCGCCACGACGCGGCCGAAACCCGTCTCGCAACTGGCGCAAAAACATCTGTCCACTGCTCCGTTGGGGGAGGTCGTACGCACCCATCTGACCAGTCACATGGGGGACCGCATGAGTGCGGAGGCGCAGCAGCACCTCGGCCAGCGGATCCCCGAGGAAGTGCAGCGGATGTTCGGTCAGTCGGCGGTCGAGGGGACCGAATCGGCCTCCATGCGCCGTGGGGAAAAACACCCGTTGCTTTTGGCACTGGCTCAGCCTGGTGCCGTGCGTCAGAGTTTGGTCCTGGCCGAAATCCTCCAGAGACCGCGGGCGTTGCGGCGCACTCTCCGATAAAGTCGAACGTCCGCCTGGCCACGCAGGGCCAGTTGCGTCACTCCGGCGGGTCGCCACGGCGCTTCACCGGGGTGAGAGGAACGGAGCGGAACCAAAACATCGCGTCTGGGCACGCGCCGTCGTCTCGCGCGGCACTGATCGGCTGGAGTGCCGTCCGAAAATTTCACGGCTCACCGCAGGTCACGACGACTCCCCCGTATGTTCCGCGTGCTAATGAGCCGTCCGCGGCTGTCCGCCGTGCGCGAACAGAGCCCCTGCGTTGCCTTCTCCAAGGGCGTCCCATTAGACTTGCGGTTTTCAACGTCTGCACCGAATGCCCCGCCGCGAGGACCGCTGATGTCGACGCCCCCCCTTGCCAAGGCCCCGCCGTTAACCGCCGTGCAGTGGCTCATTTGCACCATCGCCGCCATCGGCTTCGCCTTCGACATTTACGAACTGCTGATGCTGCCCTTGATCGTGCGCAATGCGCTGATGGAACTGGGACAAATTGCCCCGGGGACGCCGCGCTTCGCCACATGGTTCGGCATGTTGTTTTACATTCCGGCATTCTGCGGAGGCATCTTCGGACTGTTGGGAGGCTACCTGACCGACCGCCTGGGTCGTCGCCGGGTGCTCACGTGGAGCATTTTGCTGTACGCCTTCTCGGCGTTCGCCGCCGGCTTTTCCACCAATTTGTGGATGCTGCTGTTCTTTCGCACGACGACCTTTATTGGGGTCTGCGTGGAATTCGTGGCCGCGGTGGCCTGGCTGGCGGAACTGTTCGATGATCCCCATCAACGGGAGCGGGTGCTGGGTTTCACGCAAGCGTTTTCCTCCGTCGGTGGTTTGCTGGTCGCGGTGGTGGCAGGCATCATTTCCACTCGCACGGCCGAGTTGCCAGCGATTGGCATTCCCGAGTGGCTGCACATCGGCTCGGTGGCCAATCCCCATGCCGCCTGGCGCTACACACTCATGTCCGGCTTGATTCCCGCGATTCCGCTGATCGTCATCCGCCCGTTCTTGCCGGAATCGCCGAAGTGGGCGGCGAAGAAGGCGGCGGGGACTCTGCGACGACCGAGCGTCGCCGAACTCTTCTCGCCCGAACTCCGCTCGACGACCATCGTCACCACCATCATGTTCGCGTGCAGTTACGGAGTGGCCTTCGGAGCAATTCAGCAAATGCCGCAGATTGTGCCGGGCATCGACGTGGTGAAGGCGGAAATTCAAGAGCGGACGGCGGGCAAGTCCGAAGCCGACGCCAAGCGGATCACGGGGGCCATCAACTTCGAAAAGGCCACCGAATATACCAAAGCGCAAGAGGTGGGCGGGCTGTTCGGCCGGTTCGCCTTGGCGCTGGTGGTGGCCTCGTTTGCGAGCCGCCGGGCGTTGCTGCGGCTGTTCCTGATTCCTGGGTTGATCCTCATGCCGCTCATTTTCGTGGCGTTTGCCCACGGGCAGGAAACGACGTTTTATACCGTCGACATTTCGTGGCTGCCTGGCTTTCACGATGCCAGCTTGTCGTTGTTGGGCTTGGGCATTTTCCTGGCCGGATTCTTTACCGTCGCCCAATTCAGCTTTTGGGGCAACTATCTGCCCCATGTTTATCCGGTGCACCTGCGCGGCACCGGTGAAAGTTTCGCGGCGAACATCGGCGGACGGATGATCGGCACACCCTTCGCGGCGCTCACGCAGTATCTGGCCCTGCAATCGTTCGTGCCGGGGACGTCGCCTCCGGAGAAAACCGCATACGTCGCGGCGGGCGTGGCCACGCTGCTGTTCTTGGCGAATTTGCTGCTGACCTTCGTCTTGCCCGAACCCAAGCCGGGTTCCATGGACGCCGAATGACGCGGTATGCCCGCCTCTGTGTCTCCGCCCGCGGTAATCGCCCGCGGGAATCGCCCGCGGAGCTCCGCGCGGTTCCGCGTCATGAACCGAGCAGTCGAAGCCGGTTGATCACAGTGCGCGCCAGCTCGTCCGCAACCTCGTCTACCGGCCGCAAGCCGTCGGCGCCCATGGCGGGAACCGAAACCCACGTGGCATCGTGGGCCGCCAACTCGGCGTACACGGAGCGGACTTGCTCCAGGTACGCGCCATCGGCCTCCTGGAGATCGGCGGCATGCTGGGTGTAGTCGCGCTGCCCCTTGCGCGCAATCAGCATCCGCGCTTGCTCCACCGGCATGTCGAGCCACAACACGAGATCGGCTCGGGGCAAGGCGAATAACTCGTACTCCACGAACTCAATCCAGCGGATGACCTCGGAGCGTGCGCTCCCTTCGAGCTTCGCCCCCTGGTGAGCGATGTTCGACGGGACATAGCGATCGCAAAGGACCACGTCGGCTTCGGCCAGCGACGCCAGCAAGTCCGCGCGGGTTTCCAAGCGGTCGCCGGCGAACAACAGGGACACCAGGACCGGATGGACCTGATGCAGGGTGCCGAACCGACCGTTCAGGTAGGCGGCGATCTGCGCACCGAATTTCGTGGCGCCGTAGCGGGGAAAACTCCACATCCGACAGCCGTAACCCTGCTCCGCGAGAAATCGCTGCAAGCGGGCTGCTTGGGTACCCTTGCCGGAGCCATCGATGCCTTCCAGCGCGATCAATTGCCCCATCTTCCGCCGTCCATTGTCACCTGGAGAGATCGCCGTCACCGGCAGCGATCGACGTGCCGCCCGCGAATCAGGTCGCCGTGAGCAGCGACAGGGCCTGCTGGGTGTCCGCGGCCAGGGTGAAGTAGTCTTGCAGCCGGCTGGTGCGGAGCACGTCGGCCACCGCGCCGTGAGCGCCGCACAACACCAGCTTGCCTTCCTTGCGGTGCATCCGCCGGTGCAGGGTAATCAACTTGCCCAAGGCGGCGCTCGTGATGTATTCGACCACCTCGAGGCTGAGCACAAGCTGGTGGCAGTGGTACTGATCGACGAGGGACAGCAACTCCCGTCCCATTTGTTCCAGGTTTTCCTCTTCCGATAGCTGCGGCCGAGTGAACCGCGCAATGACCGCCGGCCCTCGGTCCTCCACTGCCAGATACGCGGCACGAAACTGTTCCAGCGACATGGCGACCGGCCCTCATGTGGTCCCTGGATAGCGACAGGCCTCCAAATACTGCGGTCCAACGGTGGTGCCCACACCCGACACCATCTGACCGATCTCGCCAATCGAACCGGCCAGCCGCACCAAGGCATACCGTCGATCGGTTCCTTCCACCCACCCTGGACGGTCTTCCACCGCCCGTTCCACGATCACCTCCACCGAACGGCCGACCAAGGATCGATGATAATCCGCTGCCAACTCGCGTTCCAGATGCTCCAGGGCCAACATCCGCCGATTGACGATCTCCCCCGGAACCTGGCCGGCGTGGAGCGCCGCGGGGGTGCCGCTGCGGGCACTGAAGGGAAAGGCGTGAATCCGCAGGAATCCGGCCTTGCGGCAGACGTCCAGAGTGGCCGCGAACTCATCTTCCGTCTCGCCGGGAAAACCCACGATCACGTCGGTGCTGAAGGCGGGATGGTCCAGCCGCTCGCGGAGTTGGGCGAGTTTCTCGAGGAACCTTTCGATCGAATAGCGGCGGCGCATTCGCCGCAGGACGCTGTTCGACCCGCTTTGGAGGGCCGGATGGAAGTGCGGACAAAGGTGTTCGCAGTCGGCGGCGGCGGCGATGAAATCGTCGGTGATTTCCGCCGCCTCGATGCTCGACAGCCGCATCCGCCAACGGCCGGGAATGCGGTCCAGCCGGCGAAACAGATGCCAGAGCCGAAACGGCTCCCGTCCCGATTTGCCGCGGGTGTTTTCCACTCCGTAATGCCCGACGTGCACGCCGGTCAACACGATCTCCCGATGGCCATGGTCCAGCAACCGGCGAACTTCGTCCTCGATCTCCTCGGGGGGACGGCTGTGCAGCCGCGGCCGCACCAGCGGAATGATGCAGTAGCTGCACCGCAGAATGCACCCATCCTGCACCTTGACGTAGGCCCGCTTGCGGCCGGGAAACCGCGAAATCCCCGCCGGCATGTCATAAATGCCGTGACGCGCCAGGATGTCCGGCAATTCCCGTTTGTCGGTGACGACCTCGAACACGCCCGGCAACTGGCGGACCTCGTGCGGCGCTCGGGTCGCATAGCAACCCATCACCAAGGTCTGGGCCTGCGGATTCTGCCGCGCCAGTTGTCGAATCACCTGCCGCGAACGAGAATCCCCGTTGACTGTGACCGTGCAGGTATTCACGACACACAAATCGGCCGGCTCATCGTCCAACGCTTCGCGATAGCCGTTCCGTTCGAGCGTCTCCTTCACCAATTGCGTTTCGTATTGATTGACCTTGCAACCGAGCGTCACCAGCCGGCAGGTCTTGCGCCGCGCGGCGGGACCAGTGGAACCGAGTACGGCTGCGCCCGTCGCGGCCCCGATCCCCGGAGGAACAGTGGGACCGGCTGCGGGAAGATGGTCGGCTTCGGAAACGGGCCACGCAGCTTGCACAACAGGTTTCCACGCAGCCTTCCGAGCCGGAGACCGGGGATTCGTCTCCCGTCTGCCGGGCCGCTGGCTGCTTGAGGCACGGAACAGATGGCACGAGGTCCGCTAGTCGAGCACCGCGGGCGGCTCCTCGCCGCACGCCAGGCCGTGCCTGACCTGTCCTCGCCCTGGGGACAGTCGCACCGCTCAGCGGGATGGACGGCGTCCTCCCCGTTTGTCCCCGCTGACGCCGCGCGAGCGGACCAGATAGGAAATCGCTTCCTCCCACGAGGGAACCGACTCGTAACTGCGTCGCGGAACGACTTCCGCCTCCACCTCGAGCGATTCTTCTCCCGTGTCTTCCATCTCGGCATCCCGAACGGCCCTGGCATCCCGATCGGTGGGAGAGGTCTCGGCGACGGACGCACGATCGTCACGACCACCTCGCCGCCGCCGCCGACGGCGACGCGGCCGCTGTTCCTCCTCAGGTTCGCGCGGTTCGGCGAAGCCCTCTGTTTCGACGTCTTCCTCGAACGACTCCTCCGCGTCCGATTCCAGCTCCTCGTCGTCCGGCGGGGGAGCGGCCTCGGCCGGCGCTGCCGTCGCGGGAACTTTTCCGCCCCGACCTCGACGGCGGCGACGCCGACGACGCCGACGTGGAGCTTCCTCCGGCGTCCCGGTGTCGACGTCCGGTTCCCCCTCTCCACCAACCTCCGGCAATTCCGCCTCGAATTCGTCTACCGCGCCAAAATCTTCTTCTTCCAGTTCGTCGACAGACGGCGCCGGTGCCGGCGGCGCGGTCGGCCTTGTCGGCTCTTGCGGCGTCTCGTCATCCAACAGGCCGGCGGCAAAATCGTCTTCTTCCTCGGGGCGAGTCGCCGCCGGGATGGAACGCGGGGGAGTCGCCGGAGATGCCGAGGCGCGCGGCTCGGCCGAACGAGATCGGGGGCGCTCTTCCCGGGTGGAACGGACTTCCCGAGCGGAACGATCCTCCCGAGTGGAACGGTCGTCTCGGGGGGGGCGTTCTCGTGACGGACGATCTTCCCGTTCACTGCGGATGCGCCGGTCGTCCCGTTCGCGGCGCTCGCGCGACGCTCCCCGGCCTTCCCGCGGCCGATCGGGTCGCTCGCTGCGCACCGTCCGGTCGTCAGGCCGCTCCGTCCGCGGAGGCTGTTCCGAACCGGCTGCTTCCTCCCATTCCCACGATTCGAGGGCGTCCCAGTAGGGATCGCGGGGCGGCTCGGCAGCGGGTTCGGAGGGTTCCTCGGGTTCTTCGAGATGTTCAGGCTCTTGGGCCGATGCGTCGGCCGCCACGGCATGCTGGTTCTGCGGCTCCGGTTCGGCCGGCGGCTGAGGCTCCGAGACTGGAACGGGGGCCGGAGGCTCCAATTCCGGAAAATCGAAGTCTGGCGTCTGATTGAAGTCGACGCCAAACAAATCGGAGGCCAGCTTTCCCCACGGGTCGTCGTCGTCCTTGGCACCGAGGGGTCGAGGAGGGCGTACCATGGCGGTCGTCAGGCTCTATTCATCCAAGATGCAACCACTACCCCCGAACGGAACGGCTCCGCCCCGAGGGTCTTCTCACTATGGCGTTTCGCCGCGCGTCCTGCAATCGCGGAATCGTCGAAACCACGGGAGGGTAGCGAAACATCGACTGTCGCGCGGCCCAAGCGCTCAGCACCAGCCCGTGGAGGGCGTCGGCCGGTGGGAAAGAGAGAAACCGTCCTTGCCAGGCGGGACTTCAGGGACAGGTGCAGGTGAAGATGTTGTTCACGAACAACTGCGGCGGGCCGGAAGGACACGCGTAGAGAGCATACGATTCCGCCGTCAGGTTGTATGGCCCCCAACTCAAACCGACCAGCGACGTGGAAATGCTGGTGATGGAGATCGTGCGACGGACCCTGACCCCGAAGACACCCCCAGGACAGGTGGGAGTCACGTTGCAGTCGAAGATGAAATTCGTGCCCACTTGAGTGACGCCACCGAGCACGATCTCCAGGCTGGGATGGTTCTGGTTGGTGCATGTCCCGGCCGTGGTGTTCAAAACGTACGTGTTGCCGAGGATGGTGTTCGTAGTGAAGGCGTCGTTGGCATCGTTGCGGGCTTGGCTGAACGTGCCCCCTTCGGCCCAGGTTTTGACCCCCGACAAAGCCGCCGCGTCGAGAGCGTTCTTGAACTCTTCCCGGGCCACCCACAACCGCGCAACGTCGATCAACACGACCATCGCCACGGCGATCACGGGCATGGCCAGAATGACCCACATGATCACGGCACCGGGCCGCGAACGAGGCCAATTCGGGAAACGTTCAACTCGCTCCACGGCAAAGCCAGGCTCAATTGGGGGGTGGCGGAAGCGGTTGTGCATGAGCGTCCAACAAATTCCTGTTGGTGAACTGCCGGTCGAGACGGTTCATCCGGTCTCCCGGGGACTGATCCGGTCTCCCAGGGGACCGGCGACCGGTCTCATCTCACAGGGCACCGGCTGCTAGGGCGCCGGATCGCTATCGCGCGTGATTAATACGGTCGTCAGCACACAGGTGGAAACCGCACCGCAACTGTCGGTCACGGTCAACGTCGTCGTGTAGGTGTTGATCAGGTCAGGTTCGGTGGTGGTGGAGTTGGTATCCGGATCGGGCGGACGCTGGAGCGTGGTCGTGTAGGTGGTACCCGTCCCGCTGGAGGGCGAGGCACTCGGATTGAAACCCACTCCGGTGGTTGTCCAACTATAGCTCAACGTTCCCGGCGGCTGTTCCAGATCGGTTGTGCCGGTGGCATCGAACTGGATGGTCACATCGCCTGGGCCGACCGTCGTGCCCAGCGCATTGGAAAAAGTCACCGTGTTGCCGCACCCGAAAGTTCCCGTTTGCGTGTAGTTCACGGGCACAAAGGTCGGCGTGCCCGTGACCACGATGGAAGGCGGCGTGTTGTTCGTTTCGATCCGGAATACGCACGACTCCTGCAAGGTCAGGTTGCCCAACGGCAACCCGAAAGTTGCCAGCAGATTGGGAACGTTGCCGGAAAGATTCACCACCACCGTCACCCGCACATAGGCTTCCCCGGGTGGCGGCTCGACGGCAGCGAGTCCGAAGGGATTCGTTGCTCCGCCAATGATCGTGCACGGGCAGGTTCCCGGAATGGGGGTCGGATTCTCCTGATACTGACCGGGCACGCACGCCGTGTGTTGCAAAATCACCTCGCATGACGGCGTTAAACCGTGATTTTGCAAATACTGGTCGATGCGCTCCTTGAGGTGATTGACGCCCGGCGTGTTGTAGTTGGACAGTCGGGGACTGACGGAATGGTTACGGGTGATCTCCGCCGCCAGCTTGGCCCCAAACCGTGCCGCCCCAGCGACCTCCTCATTCACCTGGTAAATGATCGCGAACTCCACAACCGCCATGATCAGGATGACCAGCACGGGCATGGCCACGATCAATTCCAGCGTGATCACTCCGCGCCGCAGCGCTCCGAACTCCACCCCGTGCCTCAAGGCGCGGCACTGAGCGAGGCTGTTCGGTCGATGGCGGCGGGGCATGTCGGCAACTCCAGCGGCGGCCAGAAAAGCATACTCGTCTGCCAGCAAGGTCCGTGCCGGGACGGAAGGCCACCGTACATCCCCCGCGCCATTTGCCTCCCGCACGCCACGTCATGCCTCCCGCACACCACGTCGCGTCTGGCGTTAACCAGGCGCAAACTTCCGGTAGCGCCCACCCGCGCGAGGATGACTTCAGGCAGTCGCGACCAGCGCGGCGTCGTGCGGAGCCGGTTCGTGGTCTCCCACAACGATCTCGAAGCCCAGATCGGCCACCATCTGAAAATCGGCCTCGGCGGGTTGACCCTTGGTCGTCAGGTAGTCACTGACGAACATCGAATTGGCCGCGTACAACCCCATGGCCTGCAAGGAGCGCAAGTGGACTTCCCGTCCACCCGAAATCCGCAGCTCGGCCGGGGGATTGGCAAGGCGAAACAAGCACAAGGCCTTAAGGCACTTCCGGGGGGTCAGCACTGCGGTGTGTTGCAGCGGCGTCCCCTCGATCGCGTGCAGGAAGTTCACCGGCGTGGAATGCACCCCCAAGTCGCGCAGTTCAAATGCGACATCCACCAGATCGCCATCCGATTCCCCCATGCCCACAATCAAACCGCTGCACAGTTCCAGCCCGGCGTCGCGGCAAACCCGCAACGTGTCCAGCCGATCCTGGTAGGAATGCGTGCTGCAAATCCGGTTGTAAAACTCGCGACTGGTATTGAGGTTGTGGTTGATGCGATCCACACCCGCCGCCTTCAACTCGGCCGCCTGCTCGGGCGTGAGCAAGCCCAGACAACAGCAAATGTGCAAGCCGAACGTTTCCTTGATCTTCCGCACGGTTTGGGCGATGTGCGCCACCTCCCGATTGCTCGGCCCCCGTCCCGACGCGACGATGCAATAGGTGCGTGCCTTCGATCGCACCGCCTGTTCCGCCCCTTCCATCAGCCGAGCTTCGCTCAACAGGGCATAGCGGGGAATGTCGGCGTCGGAGACAATCGACTGCGAACAGTAACCGCAATCCTCGGGACACAACCCGCTTTTCGCGTTCTTCAGGAAATACAGGTGCACCTTGTGGCCGTGATACCGTCGCCGCACCCGATACGTTGCCGCCAGCAGGTCGAGGAGCTCGATGTCGGGACAACCCAACACGGCCAGTCCTTCCTCGCGCGTCAGACGATGACCGCCGAGCACGGCCTCAGCCAACGCCAACCAGCGGGACGGGGACGAAAACGCAGGGTCCATGCCAACCATCGACAATGTTCCTGACAGTCGCAACACATCATTCCTGTCGCCGCGGCGGCACAGGACACCGAAGTCTAATCAATCCGCGCCGAAAGGCCAATTTGCAAACACCCCCCTGTCAGGTACCGGGTGGCAAAGTGCGGCGGCTGCGCGGCCTGCCACCGCCCAAGGTGCCGGTCTCCCGATTCAATCGTCGGCGGTCTGAGTGCACCGGCGGTGCACGTAGACCTTCTGACTATCGAGCGAGCGGACGCGCAGTTCCTGGGTGTCGAGATGTTCGACCCGTCGCTCCGACGTCCGCCCAAAGAGCTGGCTGAGCGTGTCGGCCGCCGGTTGCGGTTCCCCGCCGGTCATTTCCAGCCGCATCACATCCCCGTGGAGCGTCCAGGTGAACTGAAAGGTGAGCTTCTCCCCGTACAAGGCCCGGGAGACGGGATCTTCTGGTTCCACGGTCATGCTGCCGGTGCCATCGTCGCGGTAGACGAACACCCGTCGCCCGAAAAAATGGTCTTCCCATGCGCCCAACAGCAATTGGCGCGGAACCGCCTCGGGAACCGGAGCGATCGGAACGGGATCAATTTCCTCCGGGACGACAGCGCTTGGTTGCGGGGTGGGCTGTCCGGTCGTTGGCTCCCCGGCCGCGGAGGGTGTCGAGTAGGCCGCGAGCCGCTGAGACTCGACCGATCTCGCCGTGCTGTCGCGGTCCGTCCCACTCCGCCAGGCAATCACCGCCGTGCCGGTGAACAGCACCAACCACAGGATGCGGCTGCATCGCAGTCGCCTCGGCAGGAGGGCGCAAACGGCTGGCATGAGCGGGTTCCTCGAGGGGCCAAACCAAGTCCCCCCGCGACATCATCGGGCGAGCACCCCCGCAGGTCAATGCGGTGAAGCCAGTCGCGGCGCCCGTCGCACTCCTGCCGCCAGTGCCGCGGCTACTCGCCCAAAATTCCCTTGGCCAGCCGGCGCAGGGCATCCGATTCGATCTGTCGAACCCGTTCGCGCGTCAGCCCCAAGGTTTCGCCGATCTCCTTGAGCGTTTTGGGTTCCGCATCATCAAGGCCGAACCGCATCCGCAGGATGGTGGCTTCGCGGGGGTCCATCTCATCGAGCATCTGCTTGACGTGTTTGAGGTTGTCGTGATCGAGGAGTTCGTCTTCGGGCCCCTTGAAGCGATCGTCGGCGACGGTATCGCTCATGGACCAGCCGCCCTCGTCGTCGTCGGCTTGGGGTGTGGTGTTGTAGAGCTGGATCGCCATTTTGACGATGCTCAACTTCTTTTTGGGCAACCCCAGCGCCTTGGCCACTTCGTCCTGCGTGGGCGGCCGCTTCAGTTCGTCTTCCAGCAGCATGGTGGCGCGACGCCACTTGGACAGGAGTTCGACCATGTACGCCGGAATGCGAATGGTTTTGGCCGAGTTGATCAGCGCCCGCTTGATCGATTGCTTGATCCAATAGCTGGCATAGGTGCTGAACCGGGTATTCATGTCCGGGTCGAAGCCTTCCACCGCGCGGAGCAGACCAAGGTTGCCTTCCTCGATCAGGTCTTGCAGGGGAAGCCCTTTGCCCGTGTACGCCCGGGCGATGTTGACCACGAGGCGCAAATTGGCCCGCACCATGCGGTCGCGGGCCTCCTTCTCGCCGCAACTGATCCGCCGCGCCAGTTCCTTCTCTTCCTCGGCGGTGAGAAGTGCGGTTTCGTTGATTTCTCGGAGGTAGGTTTCCAGGGGCGTCTGAACGGCATTCGACGACAGGCGCGGGCGGAGGGTTTTTCGCATCGCTGGTCTACCGGTCCGGAGAAGGAGATCGATCGGCCAGCCCACCATCAAGCAACCGTACGGAATACGAATGCGGACGTGGGGCTGAGGTAGATATCGGCGGTGCTTTTGCCAAATTGGAACTGCGAGTAGCGTCCTCGGAAGAAAACGTTTGTCTGAAAGCGTAAACGGCGCAAGAATAACGGCCGTCCGGCCTATGCCGGACGACCGTCAGATTTTGCCCGCACTTCGTAGCCCACGCGTCGCGCGGACTTGAAATGCCGCGCGGCGGTTCCCCAAGAAAATCGCTCGCCGGGCTGTTGACGGCTTACGGCTTACGGATTACGGCGCGCGGCGATCGAGTTGGCGTTGCCCGCCGTCTACGAGTTCCCCTTTCCCTCCCCGCCACCGAGGCTGAACAACGGGCCAGAAGAGCCCTCCATGCCCCCCTTCAGTTCGTTTCGCGGCTTGGCGGTTGTCGATTCCTTGCCCTCGAGGGCCTCGATTTCGGCGGCACTCTTGCGGCTGAGGCCGATTTTCCGCTCGGCCGGATCGATCCGCAGAATCCGCACATCGAGTTCCTGGCCGACTTTGACGAAGCTTTCGGGGCTGTCGATCTTGTGGTCGGCCAGTTCCGAGACGTGCAACAGCCCTTCCAATTCCGGCTCCAGTTCCACGAACACGCCGAAATTGGTGATTTTCGTGACTTTGCCGCGCACCAACTCGCCGGGCTTGTACTTTTCCAGGATGCGGCTTTCCCAGGGATCTTCCTGAAGCTGCTTCAGTCCCAAGGCGATCCGCTTGCGCTCCTGATCGACGCTGATCACCACGCAGGTAAGCTGGTCACCCTTTTTGAGCATTTCGTTGGCGTGGGAGATTTTCCGCGTCCACGACATGTCGCTGACGTGCAGCAGGCCGTCCACGCCTTCCTCCAGCTCGATGAACGCGCCGTAGTTGGTGAGGTTGCGGACCGTGCCCGTGACAATCGCGCCGGGAGGATAGCGTTCGGCAACCTGGTCCCAGGGATTGGGCTGAGCCTGTTTCATGCCCAGCGAAATCTCCTGCTTCTCCTTGTTGATGCCGAGCACCACCACTTCCACCTCGTCGCCGGGGCTGACCAGCTCCGAGGGATGATTGACCCGCTTGGTCCAGGACATTTCGCTGATGTGCACCAGCCCCTCGATGCCGTCCTCCAACTTCACGAAGGCCCCATACGACATGACGTTGACCACTTCTCCCTTGACCTTCGTGCCGGGCGGATACTTCAACTCCACGTCGGTCCAGGGGCTGCGTTCCTTCTGCTTCAAACCGAGGGCAATCTTTTCCCGCTCGCGGTCGACGTGGAGGATCATCACTTCCAGTTCGTCGTCGATCTTGACCATTTCGGAGGGGTGGCCGATGCGGCCCCAGCTCATGTCGGTGATGTGCAGCAGGCCGTCGATGCCGCCCAGATCGACGAAAGCGCCGAAATCGGCGATGTTCTTGACCACTCCCTTGCGGATCTGGCCTTCCTGGATTTCCGCGAGGAGCGACTCCTTCAACCGCTGCCGCTGGTCCTCGATCATCTTGCGGCGGGACACGACGATGTTGCGGCGCGATTCGTCGATTTTGAGGATCATGCACTCGATTTCGCGGCCGATGTAGTCGCCAATGTCGGGGGGCCGGCGGATGTCGACCTGGCTGGCCGGCAGAAACACATTCACGCCGATGTTGACCAGCAGGCCCCCCTTGATTTTCCGCTGCACCACCCCCTTGACGATGTCTCCTTCCTTCTTGGACCGGACGATGTCTTCCCACTGGCGAATCCGGTCGGCCTTGCGCTTCGACAGCAGAATCAGGCCGAACTCGTCTTCGATTTCCTCGAGCAGAACGGCCACTTTATCGCCCGGTTTGGGCGGCGGCGCCGTGCTGTCCCATTCCTCGAGAGGCACGATGCCTTCGCTCTTGTAGCCGATGTCGATCAGCACCTCGTCCCCTTCGATCCGGACGACGGTGCCATCGATAATCGAATTCAGGTCCACCCCGCCGGTGCCGGTGATGTAGAGGTGCTCCAGACTTTCATCCTCGGCGTGTTCCGCCTCCGCCAAGGCGGAACCAAAAGCGGCTTCGAGGTCGGCGTCGTCGACGTTGAATTCGCGGAGAAGATTCCGGTCAACCATGTGCAAAACTGCTTTCCTGGCGACGCAAGCCATTCCTGGCGTCATCCACGACGTTCAGCGGCGGCTTTCGCCCCCCACCACGGGGGTTCGCTGACCACCGGGGGGCTCGATGTGAATCAAGCCGAACCGCTGCCATCGATCGACGCGGGGTCACGGGGGATCGTCGCCGTGTGGTCGCGCTCAGCGGACCACGTCCCCAGGTCGAAATCAGGTCCAATCCCCCCAGGCCGAGAGACACCACGTCTCTCACCCTGCCCCGGAGAGAGTCTGGAATTCTAGCGGAAAAGCGAGCCTCAAGACTAGGGCACCGTCTGGAAATCGGCTCCCGCGGAAAATGCGCGCCTCGAGGCTGGCTGGCTAGGCAGCGGCGAAGCGTCGCTGCCGGAATTGATCGAGCGTGACCGCCGCCACGATGATCACCCCCAACACGACGTCTTGCAGGGCGTTGGAAACCCCCAGTTGCGTGCAGCCGCTGGCAATGACCGACATCAACGCGGCCCCAGCCAGCGTTCCCAGAATGGAGCCGCGGCCGCCGCTGAGGCTGCCGCCTCCAATGACCACGGCGGCGATGACCCGCAATTCTTGTCCCAACCCCGACGTGGGATTGCCGCTCATCAGCCGCGAAAACTGGTAAACCCCCGCCAGTCCCACGAAACACCCCAAGAGGACGTACACCGCGATCCGCACCGCCGGGACGTTGATGCCGCACAACCGGGCCGTGGCCTCGTTCGATCCCAGCGCGAACACATACCGCCCAAACACGGTGTAGCGGAGCAGCGCCGCCAGCAACAGGGCCAGCCCCACACCCAGCCAGATGCCCGACGGAAACCGCACCCACTCCACCGCCGGACGCACCGCCGGAGGAAACCAATTCGCATCCGGCCAAAGTGCCCGTTCCCGTGTACTGGTAAATGTCTTAAGCCATTCTGGGACTTGATTGTGCACGTAATCGAGACGCCCCGCGTCGATGGTTTTGGGACGGACGGTATCGGCACCGGCCACCTGCTGCGCGAGCATCTTGGCCACCCCCAAGAACACGGTCATGGTCCCCAACGTCACAATGAACGGCGCAACCCGCAGGCCGCTGATGGCCACGCCGTTCACCGCCCCCAACAGGCACCCTACCGCCAGCGTCAACCCCACGGCCAAGGCCGGGGGCATGTCCCGTACCAGGGCGCAAGCCAGTACGGTCGCGCACAGGGCCAGCCCAGTCCCCACCGAAAGGTCGATGCCGCCGGAAATGATCACCACCGTCATCCCCAGCGCGCAGATGCCAATCGTGGCGCTGTTCACTACCACGAGGCGGAAATTGTCGGCCGTGAGGAAAACCGGCGGTCGATCGCTCCATAACACTTCCAGGACGGCGAACAACGCCGTCACGGCCAGCAACGCCAACAGCGGACCTAGCGACGTGAACACCCGGCCGAGCGTGAGGGAACGCTCAGCCCGCTCGACAACGGACGTCATGCGTGATCTCTCGCAGCATTTCCTCGAAGCATCGGTGGGGAACACATCCGCGTCGAGAATATACCGCGTGACGGAACAGATCGCATCTCGCAGCCACACACCCGCTAATGCCCGGGTTCTGACCATCGCCCGCCGCACCGGAGGGGGCGGACGTGAGATGCGCGGAGCAATCGACTACAATCCCGCCGGCTATGTGGCCGGTCTGAAACGAGAACATCCGCGCACCGTATCCACCGGATGCACAAGCCCCGCTGACGGTCACCGTGAATGCCCCCAAGGGGCGGGACGGCGGCCAGCATTTCTGGGTGGTGTTCCGTGCCGGAGCGACTTCCCACTTTTGATGCTCAAACTTCCTCCTTTTGAAGGTGAACCCGTCGACATGTCTGCTGGACACACGGAGTTAGTTGTGCTGGGGGGAGGCCCCGGCGGATACCCGGCCGCGTTCGAGGCGGCGGATCACGGTCTTCAGGTGACGCTGGTGGACGAAGGAGCACGTCCCGGGGGGGTGTGCCTGCACCGCGGCTGCATCCCCTCCAAGGCCCTGCTCAATATTGCCCGTATGATCCAGGAAGTCCGCGAGGCGGAGGCTTGGGGACTGTCCTTCGGTGCTCCGCGGATCGATCTCCACAAGCTGCGAGCCTTCAAGGATCAGGTGATCGACAAGCTCGCCGGAGGCATCGTGGAACTGTGCAAGGCCCGCAAGGTGCGGCTGATTGCCGCGCGCGGCAGTTTTGTCGACGATCACACGCTGGAACTGAAATCCCCCGACGGCAAAACCGACTGGCTCACCTTCGACAAGTGCATCCTGGCGACTGGCTCCGCGCCGGCCATGCCCCCCCTGTTTCAGCTCGGCGATCCCCGCGTGATGGATTCCACGGCTGCCCTCGCCCTGCCAGATATTCCCGCGTCGTTGCTCGTCGTGGGGGGCGGGTACATCGGCCTGGAAATGGGGTGCGTGTACTCCGCCTTGGGTTCCCGCGTCACGGTGGTGGAATTGACCCCCGATCTGCTGCCCAATGCCGATCGCGATCTGGTCAAGCCGTTGCAGAAGCGGCTCCAGCACAGTTTCCACGCGATCCATCTGAACACCAAGGTGGAAGCCTTGGAAGCCACGCCGGCGGGGATTGTCGCCCAACTTGCTGGCGAGGGTGTGGAACCGCGGCAAACCTTCGACCGCGTGCTAATTGCCATCGGCCGCCGTCCGAACAGCAAGGGACTGGGGTTGGAGCACACCGACGTGGCCGTCGATGAAAAAGGCTTTGTCCGCGTCGATCCCCAACGGCGCACCAGCGTTCCCCACATTTACGCGATCGGCGACGTGGCGGGCGAACCCATGTTGGCCCACAAGGCCACCCGCGAGGCCAAGGTGGCCGTGGAAGCCCTGTTGGGCAAGCCGGCCGCATTCGACAACGTAGCCATCCCCGCCGTGGTGTTCACCGATCCAGAAGTTGCCTGGTGCGGCTTGCAGGAACCAGAAGCCAAGGCGCAGCGACGGGACATCAAGGTCGTCCGATTCCCCTGGGCCGCCTCGGGACGCGCCACCACGCTGGGCCGCACCGAGGGCCTCACCAAGCTGATTCTCGACCCGCAGACCGATCGCGTTCTGGGGGCGGGAATCGTCGGCGTGCATGCCGGAGAACTGATTGCCGAAGCCGTGCTGGCGGTGGAAACCGCCGCCGTGGCCCGTGATCTGGCGGAAAGCATCCATGCGCATCCGACGTTGTCGGAAACATGGATGGAAGCCGCGGAGAGTGCGTTTGGTCAAGCCACGCATGCCTATCGCCCAAAACGGTAGCGGTCTCCGGTTCAGCCGCGAACCGCGCTGGGTTGCGGACAACTGCTGGCTCGCTTCATAGCCGTTGGCGCATGGAACCAGCCCGACGGTCGGGAGAGCCGGCGCGGGCCGCGGGCCTCGCGGAGCGAATAGGTGCTCCCAACTCGACGATGCCGGGCAGATTGCCAGCAGATGGATCGATCGTCCTGGCAGTTCCACGCCGGCCAACAGCAGTCGGTGCGTGACGGATCAGTCGCGGGCGGGCCTCCTCCGGGCAAAGTCCAAAAGTGCCGGCCACAGTTGGTCGAGTTCCTTCTGGAAGGCTTCGGCCAAATCTCCGGGAGAACGGGAACGGTCCAGCCCGGTGACGTTGCCGCGCCACAGACCACCCTTCTTCCACACGGAAAGCGATGGTGGCCCGTCGGGATCGCCAGACATCAAGACGGCGGCGATCCTCGACTCGAGGCCATGTGACCGTAGAGCCTCACGCCAGGCCGCTTCCGAAGGGGCATCGTCGTGTTCGAGCAAAATCAGCGCATCGACCTCCGCGAAAAGGCGTTCCCGTCCTTCGGGCAGCCGCTGCGGCGGCTCGACCTTGTGGTTGCCCCCGGGCAAATCGGCGATCAGCACCGAGAATAATTCACGACTCAACTGCAACTGCTCGGTGATGGTTGTCTCCATCTCGTCGGTCCAACTGCGCTTGTACTCTTCGCGCATCCGCTGTGCCTCTTCGGTTTCAATCAAACTGAGATACCAGGGAGGGGTGGGCGATTGCCCATCGCAATCCAGCTTCCAGCCATCGTAACCGATTTGCTCGCGGTAGCTGTCCAGGACGGCGCTGAAGACCGATTTGCCACAATTCGGGTCGCCCGTCACTCCGAGAATTACCGGCCAGACCGGTTTCGGCATCGCTTGAGACAGCCAGACCGGGCGCGCGATCCGTGAGCCTGATCGCCCCCCGACCGGATCGTAAACAACGACCAGCCCATCGCGGGCCGACCAGCAGACGATCCGTTTTGCGCCGCTGTCAACGGCCGCGCGGGCGATTCGGGCGTAGACTTCGACACTGGCTCGGCCGGCGATGACGAGTTCTGCGGGGCGAAGCCGGGCCAATTCCTCCAGCCGCGGTTGCAGCAACCGCTTGACGGCCGTCGGCGACAGTGGTGGCGATGCCCGCAACCGCACGAGCAGCAGCACGCCCTGGTGCTGTTCCTCACCCGCTAGGATGAGCAGACTCTCGCTGCCAGTCCTGTCGTCCGAAGTCCCCGGCCTATTCGGGGTCTGTACGCAAACGTGGCTGGCCCCGGCGGCGCGGAGCGTCGCGGCCGCATGAGCGTACATCCACACGGCACCCGGCCCCGTGAGGACGACTGGACGACCGGATACGCACGCGACCGACAGGGCAGACTTGCGGATAATCTCCGGCGGCCAGAAGCGATCCTTGGAGGGGGTGAACTCGACCCGAACCTCAGCACCATTATCACTGACGCGATACCACTCGCTCATGACGAGGACTCCTCGGCTGCATGCGCTTTCGCTACCTCCCACCACAGAATTCGGTCGGGCTGGGGCAGGATTTGGATGAGCCGCCGCGCTTCGCCACGGCGGATAAGCCACCCATCCGCCGACATGAGATCGCCGGCTGAGACCGCTGGTAGGACACCTCAGGACCACGCATGGCGACTCATGAAGTAAGTAGCTGCGGCAAACGGTCGAAAAGTGTGAAAGTTTTCTCGATGAGGCGGCGAAATTCCTGAGGTTGCGCCAAAACTTGTTGCGCACTGGCGCGATCCGAGCGGGTCCCATGGGCGCAGGCGTTGCGTGTGTGCTGGAGGTCGGTCACCAGTTCGCGGTCATCACCCCTCAGGTGGGCGAACAGCTCTGTCAGCGTCTGCTCTCGGGTCTGGTAATTCATGGGATCAGCGTTCAGATGGAGCACCTGAACTGCCTTGATGACGAGTGCTTCATAAGCGAGGATCACGGCTCGGAGATAGTCTTTGCGATCCACAGCCGTCCGCGCGGATTGCAGCACCCGATCCGCGAAACGGTCTCCCTCCGACCATTGCAGGCGTTCTTGAAGCAATGCCGCTAACTCTGCCTTAACAGCATCGTCATAGTGTGTCACGAGATTCCGCAGATGTCTGGCTTGTGTGCGAGCGTTGCCGAGGTGATTGGTGTTTTCCAGAAACCAAGCCATTTCGGCGTCATATCCCAGACAGCGTGCCAACGGCTCAAAGTTGCCGGTCAAAGCGAGCGTCGCCGCGGCTTCGGTCGCGTGGACCAGGTCCTGGCAGATGGGCATCACGGCCACGGGCGCGATGTTCTTGTGATCACGAGCTTCCCAGACACCCGAATAAAAAGATACCGACGAGATTGAATGCGTCCAGCGCATGAGCGAAACGACATTGGTGGCGATGATCGGCTGATGACGAAAACCATGGCTGATGTCAAAAACCAAATTGTTGTCTCGTGGCACATTTAAAAACAATGCGGCAGCAATCGGTTGCTGAGATGCAGGATCGATGGCTTCACCTGTGAGGCACAACCTCAACTCCAGTGGGTGTGCCTGTGTGTTTAGAGTTTGCTGCCACGCATCCAAGGCGGCTTGATCGACGCTGCGAGCCGCTACAAGGTCGTCAATCGCACAGTACTGTTCGAGGACCAGGTCCGGATTGGGCAACACCTGATTCAATTCGGACCACAAGGACGCCGAGGTTCCAAGCACGATCCAGCGATCTATTGTTACATTCGTCTCACGCAGAAAATGGATCAACGCGGTTCCGAAAAGGGAGGTTGTGCTGAGGAATTCTCCTCCATTGGGCCGAGTAAATCGGTAAGTCGTCGTTCGGTAGCCCGAACGTGAGTCTTGCGGATTCTGCTTCTGGCCTGTACCAAGGAAACTCACAACGGTCGTCGGCATCGTTGAGTTCTCCTCACAAGTTGATGTGTCAATACCCTCTTCTTGGTGCATCAAGCATCGGCAAACCATGATCGTTCAGGAGATCGGGGAGACTCGCTTGCGGTCCCCCGTTGTGTCCGGTGCGGTCGTTGGCGACGAACCACTCATAGGCCAGCCCTTCGGGATGCGGTGGCACCGGCCCATTTTGTCCCTGTTGGCGAGCGCGCGGGTAGTGCGTCGGCAAGTTGTCCGTGTGGCCGGTGGCCATCTTCAGCCACGCGGCGATGAACGGCACACGCTCGAAAGACTCCGCAGGGCCGTAGGCGGTTCGCACGGCATCCCGGAATGCCTGGATGAGTGCAGTTCGATCCGCCTCGGCCGGCAAGCCATCCTCCAGAGTGGAGTAGATTTTCTTCCAACCGTGGCCGTCGTGCAGGTGCGTGCCGTCCGGGTCAATCTCCAGCCGAATGCTGCCGAAGCCGAGGGGCTTGCCGCCGCCGAAGCGGTGGAAGTGGTTGGCCGGCAGACTCAGCAGCCAGAGCAACGCACCGAGTTCGACCTTCGACAGATTGGTGACGTGGATGTCGAAAGTGAACTCGGTGCCCGGCTTGACCCAGCCCTGGATCGAACGGTTCTGGTTGTCGCGTTGTTCGTGGCCATTGAGCCTCGGTCGGCGATACTCCTGGAAGTGGCCGTTGACTGCCTGCTGGGTGCGATCCTGCATCGCGTTGTCCCAGTGGTCGTTCGGCAAGCCTTTCTGGTGCGGATAGACCTTCCGGCCGCGCAGCCCTTTGCCACGAGCGTAGCCGGCGTCTTCTTTGCTCAGCCCGTTGGCCTGAGCCTCGCCGTTGGGAGTTTTCGCGACGTAGAAGCGAGCCTGTTGCGGCTTCGGCTGACCGAGGATGGCGAGCGGCAGACCGGGGGTGCCGAAGTTCTCGATGGCTTGTTCCTTCGGTGTCACGCACCTCACCGGCCCGATGCGGACGTTGCCCTTGTAGGAACCATGGCCCTGCTGGTTCACCCAGCCGAACACGCGATCGGCGGGGGAGAGCTGCGAAAGCGAAGTCGCGGGACAGAGCGACTGGTGCAGAAGCTCTATTGGAGACACATCGTGTAGTTTTCGGGAGATATTCACAGGATAGAGACCACAAAGTTGCCAGCGATCAGCCACTTGCTCCACTTGTGCATAAAGCAGTGTACCTTCAGACAGGAGTGTTTCCGCCAACTGTTGGCCGTTAATGCCAACGATTTGCCGCGACCATTCGGAATTTGACAGTGCCGGAGGCGATGTTCGACCCTGACGAATCTCTTCTCCATGTTCTTGTTGGTAGTTGAGAATCAAGGTCTCCCAGTCACTGCTCTCCTGCTTCGAAAGAGATAAGATTGTAGGTTGCTGTGACAATGCGAAGAATACCCGCTCATCATGTTTCCTATCGATGTTGGCGTTGGTAATGCAAACGTACCCAGTGATACGCCGAAGTTGACCGAGAGGTTGATGGTAGCTGCTGCGATCACGCCTTCCCGGATCCGGTGAAGGATTTGGCCGGGAACCTAGTTGCTGGCGACGCGGAACAATCTGTCGAACGCGCCAGTACTGAAAGTCTTGCTGGTGTCGGTTATTCCGCCGATCCCAGCGCCAGTGCTGAATCAGTTCTACCCAACACTCAACTTCATCGCGATGAGCGGGCAATTGATTGTTCGGGTATCGAACGGCATTTCGATCTAGGTTGCCTCGGAAATAGCGGGGCAGCCAGGCAGCGTACATTGGCCCTTGTGGACCATTGGTGCCGATATCTGATGTACCTGGAAGCAGAATGAGTTGGCCATTCTCGACTCGAGCTGGAATGAGCGATAATCCCTCTTGCGTGGCCATACGGTATGCTAGTTTTCGCTCATGCCCCGGAAACACTGCCAGCCGTGAGTTCGTCACCGCTTCGTAGGCCGAGCGCAGCATGCCCTTGATCGACGTGGGCGGAATGTACGGCTTGCCGTCGGCGTCGAGGCGCACCGTGAAACTCTTGTGGTCATTGGGGCAATCTTGCGCACAGGCGGCATCGGGCACGAGCAGAGGCGTGATGACCGTCATCTTGACGCGGATCACGCCGGTGTAGCGGTCGGGGTGCAGGACGTGATGGCCGATGGGGGCGTGGTCGCCCAGTTCGCCAGTGATGCCATCTCGTGGTAGCGCCGGCACGAAGTTGTACGGGTTGTGGAAGGCAGGTGCGGGCATCGATTTCTCCAGTTTCTAACTTGCTCTTTGGCCTTGTGACCCTCTAGAATTCACGATGAGGGTGCCTTCAGCCATGGGACACCTCCAGTTTCACCAGCCGTTCGTCGAAGATCACCGCGTTGCCGTGGTCGGCCTCGACGATGTATTCCACGCTGTGCAGCAACACTCGCTGATTCTTGCCGACGTTGGCCACGGGCACCGGCAGCGCACCGATGCGGGCGGTCGCCAGTTCGCTCCAGCCGTTGCTTGTTGATCCGGTGCCCTCGCCCCAGAGCAGGTACGTCTGCTCAAGTTTGTCGATGACGTCGTCGATTGTGTCCTTATCCCATCCACTCAAGTCTGTTCGATCCTGCTCCATCAGGATGACGGCTCGGTGGCACTGCTCCGGGCCGGGATCGTTCAGCCAGCGGAGTTCGGCCGACTCGCAGAAGACGCGGGACTCGAACACGCTGCTGATATCCAGTGGCTGTCCGTCCGGGCCGAGTAATGCCCCATTCGTGAAGGTTGCCAGTTCGCAACGCCGCGGCGAGTAGAGCAGGGCGGTGGCCGGTTCCGCACCGATGGTCGTGGCGAATGCGGCCAACGCATCCGCAAGGGGCAGTTTCTGCCGCGTGGAGACGAAGAGGGTGGCTTTGTTGTTCATGCGGGCACATCCTGATTGTCTGCGATCCATTGCTGCCAGGCGCGGTTCATGGCCTGGCGCAGGTCGGCGGGCAACTCGGTCAAGCGACCGCCGGACAACACGACGTGGCCGAATTGCGCCAACGGCTCGGGCAAGTCCACGCCGACCACCTCGACTTGCTCGACCGACACCGTCCCCATGCCCCGATGCGTGGCGAAACCGAGCGGCAGGCGATCGTTGGCCAGATCGCGGATGACCAGTAGCAGCAGAGCCATGGCGGGAAGCTGAAGGTCGCTGGGCAGTCGCGGCAAGTTCACTTCCAACCTCAGCGGATCCCACTTGGTGCAGTGCGGTTCGAGGACTGAGTAAAGCGCTCCATCCGCCACCGAGCCGAGCCAGCGGTCGATGGCCACGTGGTACGCCTGCGACCAGGGTGGAAGGCCGGCAGCGTTCAAGGCCTGTCGCAGTTGCCGATCGTCGGTGGCGGCCTGGATCGCTTGCCACTGTTCGACGGTGAGCCGGTGTTGGCCGAAGCAGTCCATCACGCCCAATGCTCCGATGCCGAGATGAGGGTTCCCCTCAGAGTGCTTTGCAGCACCGAACAGCTCGTTGATCAGCGGCAGCTTGACGGCATCGAGGAACTTTTGTCTGCCTTGACCGCCGAGCCAACTGGAGCAAGTTTTAGCGCAAACTGTCCGCACGATCCCCTCCGCCTGGCTACGCAGCGCGCCCTTGACCGAACTGCCGGGCAATACCACCGACACCTGCCCGTCGCAACCGCTGACCATGGGGAGCATGTCGGCAGCGATGCCGTCGAAGCCGGCTTTGACCATCAACGGCCCGACCGGCTTCCAGTGGATCATCAGCGTGAGCCGAGGTCGGTTCTGGGTGGGGAAGGCTTGTTGGGCGGTAGCAATGTCGGTTTGCGTCACGACCGTTCCGTTGGCTTGCCGCAACGATGCCAGGATGCCCCGCCGCGAGCCGAAGACTTGCTCGGTCAACCGCCCGCCGTCCAGCCGCACATGGCCCAATCCGCGTGTCTTGGCCGCTCCGAGGCGTACCTCGCCGTCTTTGAGTGCCTGCTGGAGAGCGGCCAGCATCGCCAGCGTTTGATCCCGTTTTTCTTGCTTGGCCACGTCAACCGACACCCCAAGCGTGATTTTCGTGCCGCGCGGCAGGATGGCCCGGTCGTACTTGATGTGCTCGGCAGCCGCGCCGTATTCCCGATCGATGCCCACGTGGTCGCGGATTTCGACCACCACCTTGTCACTGTTCTCGATCTCGGCATCCTCGACGACGACGAAGGACGCATGGCCACGATCTTCGCGTTGATAGCCCCACAGTTCATCGATGACGCTCTCGCCGAAAAGCCGCTCGGCCAGCTCGCGCAACGCCCCGGCCAGGCTCGTGCCGGGAATGTACAGTTGCCCCGCTCCATCGCGGGCCAGCGGCAGGTCGGTATCGACCTCCTCTCCGTAGCCCCCGACATGAAGGGGCGACTGCGTGACCAGCGTGCCGCAAAGATGAAGTCGACTGTAGATGTTACGCGCCACGGGCGGCCTCTTCCCGATTCTGTTGTTTCTCTAAATCTCGCTTGTGGGCACGAATGCAGGCGTCGAAGAAGGTGCGGACGGCCAAGGCCCACAGTTCCCGGCGAAGTTCGACCTGGGCGTTGGCGGTGAGCGTGGGCCAGTCGTCCGTTTTGATGATCTCCCAGATGCGGGTATCCGATTGAATGAAATCCTTGACCTTGGAAATAGACGGCCACTTTTCGGCTCGACGTTTGTTATTGGCGAGATGATCGAGCCAGTCGATGACTTGCTGACGTTGTTCCGCTTTCTGCATCACCATCAACTGCCCCCGCAAGCCGCCGAGTTGGCTCATGGGCGGCTTGCTCTGTTCTCCCTCGGCCTCCCAGCCCAGAAGCTCCGTGCGTTTGTTGGCATAGGCCGCAAATTTCAAACAGGCTCGGCGAATTTCTTGCTTCCAGCACTCGGTTTCGATCCGCCGGGCGAACGAGTGTGATGTCTCATCCATCGCTTGTGTTCTCTGGGAGCCGACTTGCTTGGTCGAGTTGCTGTCCTTGCTGTTCGATGCCGGCCAATCTTTCGGTGCCTGGGTCAGCAGCGGATGATTGAAACGCACCTGGCCGTAGCCCTCGGCGGTGCGTTCGCCGATGCCGCTGGCTTCGAGTCGGGCCAGTGTCGCAGGATCGATCATGCCTTCGACCTGAAACACCAGGCACGAGCCGGCCTGCAAGGCCACCAGCGACGGCCGTGGCAAGCCCCAGCCGACGTGCCAGGTGTCGAGCCGACGAAGGCGCACCAGTTCATCGAGTCGGCCATCGCTGCTGTGCCGAGGCGTCAGGGTCACGCCCAGCCACCGCGACAACTCCGCGCCGAGACAGGCCGCCGTGGGTTCGGGCCGCAGCCGCTGGTTGCGAAGCAGCGTGTCCGACACCAGCCAGACGAACAGTTCTTGGCTCTCAGCCTGGGTCTGCGACCTCCATTCCGAAGGCGAGCCGACTTCGAGCCGAACCGCGCCGTAGTCGTCTTTCTTCGATCGGCCGAGCGAGACTTCGCCGTTCAGCTTCTCCAGCCAGTTCACCTCCAACTGATCCGCCAGCGATTTGCGAATCCGCAACTCACTGCGCAGGACGACCGGCTGGTCTTTGTCACGGGGAGCGATGGCCTCGTAGGTGTACACGCCCCCCACCTTTTCGGTCGGCCGCTGCGACTGGTCCTCGACCGTATTGTGCGTCCGCACGATGATAGGCGGCTTGTAGTCTGTCGTCGGCCGAGTAGAGATGTACCCCTCGCGCATCTGCTTGAGCTGGGTACCGTCGGCCGGTTCGGCTTGCAGCAAGCGGTTGACCACTCGCTCACGGTTCTCGCCCTGCAGTGGCTTCTCCAAACCTTTCGGCGCGAACCAGGCCAGCGGCACGGGCTGGCCGCGCTCGCCGTCGACTTCCGGGTATGCCGGCAGAAGCACCACGTTTCCGGCAGCGACCCCTGCACGCAGTGGGGGCAGCATCCGCGTGACATGGGACAACAGATACGAACCAGGCAGGAAGTCCAGCGTTTCGACCACGTTGCCTGTCGTGCGGTACAAGACCGCCAGCGGGCCCTGAAGCTGGAGAACCAGCGGGACACAAATCCATGGATCGGCTTGCTGTGCGACGTGCCGTGTATCGGACAAAGTGTCGTTATGCTTAGCCGGCGACCAGTTCGGAGCTTGCTCGTGATCGCTGAGCCACTGGATCGCTTTCTCCGTATCCGCGTCGAGAATCTCCAAGCGACAGCGGCCCGCTCCACGGCGGCGTTTGCCACCCAGCCGCTCGACCAACTTCGCCGAGGCGATTAACAACGCGCTGGCTAACTCTCGAACGGAGTCATCGACCATCAGCCGACACTCTGCTTCGAGGACCGTTCCTCTGCGGCCCATTTCCTCGAAACGCAGGAAGTCGGTCTGGGCGGACCCGCTGCGGCGGTCGATCTTGACGCCGGGCTTGACGAACGTCAGCGCTTGGCGAAGGCGAACGTCTGCTCGAACCAATTGCTCTCGCAACGGAGAAGAGATCAGGGCCGAACGAATCTGCACCGCCGATTCCAGTGGTGCGTTGGCCGGGTTCATGTGTCGGCCGGTGGCGTCCTGGTCGGCCAGCGCGGGTTGACTGCCGAAAAGCCGATCCACCAACCGCGACCACTCGCCGAGTCGGCCGTCGTCCAGCCCCCGGCAGAGTCGTTCACAGGCGTCGCGCCAGATGCCTTTGAGCGTCTTCGCCGGCACGAAGGGCAGGCCGTCGGCGTCGCGGGCAATGAGCCGATCGATGTTGCCGGGCCGTCCCATGCCCGAGCCGACGTGCCAGTCGGATTGCATGCTCAACCGGATGCGGAATCGCTCCGGCAACGGCCAGTTCCTACTCATGGTTGGGCCTCCCAGAATTCAGCGGTATCGACGGCATCGAGCACGGCGGTGCGGTGGCCATCGCTGTCTTGCCAGAACAACGAGCCGCCGTTGGATGTAGCACCGAGCAGGCAATCCAAACCCTGCTGACGGTAGCGTTCCAGCACCAATTTCAGGCGATCATCGGCCACCGTGCGCCCGAGGAACAGCCCCTCCCGCAGTTCGTGCAGCATGCTGTTGGGTAGTCGGCGGCGACCGTCGTCGTCACGGGCACGCACCGCGGCAATTCGACAAGCAAGATCGGACCAGCGACGGTTAACCGGTCCCTTTTCAGCCGTGACGACATACGGCCGACCGACCAGCCGAGTCGTGCCGCCGTCCACGGTCAATTCCTCGCGGATGCGGTCGAGGTCGGGGCCGCTAGCATCGTACAGGATGTGGTAGTCGATGGCGGAAAGGGGGTTGAATTTCTTCGCCGATTTCAGCAGTTCCTCGGCGAGTTGATACCCGGCGAAGAAGGGGAAGTGCGGCTTGACGATCGCCACGCCCGCGCAACTCGTCACGCCATTTTTCAAGATTGCGTTGATGGCTGGATGCTGGCGTGTTTCCACCTCAAAGCCGTCGATGAACTTCTTGGTGAACTGCAATGCTTGCCGGCCATCGCAGACTACCGTCAGGTCGTCGCCACCGAGAACCAACGGCACGATCGGCGTGATGTCGCGCCTTGGGCGAATTACGGTCAGCGCTTGGCAAAACGCCTTCTCCGTACATTCGTCCAGGGCCAGTGAGAAGCTTCGCAACTTCTCGATGTAGTCGCGGTTGCCTGTGGCAGCGGCCCGATTCTGGAAATCGAGGAACACCTGCCCCAGGCCGTTGCCGTCGGCGTGAACAATCGCGAACCAGTCGCAACCGAGGTCTTCGATTTCCGTCGTCGAACGAGGGAGGCGAAACCGTTCTCCTACAACATTGCGGATACGATCGAGGCCGTCTTGAGCCGCCGCGCGTTTGGCGCGTGTGACCGCTGATCGTGGGCCTGATTCGCGGCCGCTCTCGTCGTACTTCGCCGCCGGCAACCCGCTGCTGGCACACTCGGCGATGATGGGCAAGCGCTGGAACCGCGCCGCTGGCCCCGGCAGCCTCGAACGGACGACCTCGAACTGTCGGTGAACCTCGCCGATCAGCGGATGCAGGGCGTCCCTCTCGACATCAAATTCCCGGCTGACCACGCCGCGCACTTCCAGCCCCGGGGCTTCCTTCAACGCGTTCAGCGTCACCGCGCGAACAATCTGCCGGCCGAGATCCGCATCGCGCACCAGCAACAACGCTTTGCCGGAAACGGCTAGGATCACCTCGACGGGGTTGCTCTCGCTGATCGCGGGAAAAGCCTGTGGATCGCGGTCGTTGTGAGGAATCCTTCCTCCCGCGCTTCGCACTGCCTCCAGCACAAAGCGCGTCCCGACGCGGGCTGTCAGTTCCGAAGCGCCGACATTTTCGCGCAGCTTGTTGGTGGCAAAGATGTAGGCCTGATTGCCGGTGGTTTCGAGGAGGACCAGATTCATGCCCCCCGTTCCCTCAGAAGTGCCAGTCTGTCGCAAGGCGGCCGATGCGCTCTCTGGGGAATGTCCGCGCGCGACACTTCATCCACCTTAAGAACATCTCCCCAGCGTACTTGAATAACTAACGAGTCTGGCACGCCGCCGTCCGGATTTTCCCAGTTGAAGGCAGACCAGGCCACGGCGTTGAGGAAGACGAAGACGAGGCGGCGTAACCGCTTCCCTGCCGGCGGGCGGTTGGAAAGGGCCGGGTTGAGGTGGACGGAGCGTTTGCTGCAAGAACCGGCACAGTGCGCGGGGGAGCTTGCGGCAGGTGCGAGAGACCAGCCTTTTCCACTGCTCCGCCTCCGCGGGGCACCGACCGGCCGACACTCCCACCCATCGCCCACGCCCACTCCATGCCGGCCGCGGCGGTTTGGGAGACGACGCCTTCGCTGACACCCCGCTGACACGCACCCGACGCCGCCGAACGACCGGGTTCAGGCGCGGCGGCGCGTCAGCGCCGACGTCGCCTGGAACCCGTTGTTAGCCGTTTTTGTTTTCATTATGCAAGCCGAATTATATGTTTCATAAACGATGACGTTATTTCAAGAATGAATTCGATTTCTTCTTCAATTACAGCGTCGTCGTGCTTCACATAGGAATTCTGGTACTTGCTGTAGTACTCCACGAGTTTCACAAACATATTAGTAAGTTCATTTGAACAGCCATTAGTGGCCAGGTGCTCACCAAGTATTGTGATTTGATTTTCAAGCGACTTTCCATTCTTAAATATTGCCTGCAGAAATTTCTCTAACGAGAGCCGGAGATCGTCGAGCAAATTACGGATATATATTTCATTCTCAAACTTGGTGAGCGCCTCATTGTATAGTTTAAGGGGCTCTGGGTAGTTTTCGAGCCAGTGCCTTGTTTCTTCAATTAGGGTCTCGTTAATTTCAGATTCTGCGCCGGTTGTTGAGAACTGCCCAAACCTCGACACCAGCTTTATCTTGAGATCTTTGACTTGCTGGTTGTTCTTGAAGCGTTTAAGCTCGCAAAGCTCTTTGATTATTCTGTACTGCTGTTGTGGAGAGAATGCTGATAGATTCTCCTTTAGGGCTGTTCTCTTGTTCGCAGCGTCAAATGGGTATGACGCATGCGGAATGTTTACATTGAAATCGACAGCATAGTCGGTGCAATACCGCACGATTTCAGGGCCGCTGAGTCCACCAGACGTATCGCCCAGAATGTTTGCAGCGTGCGTAATGAAGGCGCTCGGTATCGAATGAGGGTCGAGAAAGCTCATGTTCGTAAAACGCCGAACTTGTTTATAGGTCGTTTCTGCCAATCACCTGTAGGCTGCAAGTGTGTCAGCCTAACACGCTGGCAGTTGGTTCTCGTAAGTCGAATTGTAGCCGTTGGTTGCTTCGCTGTCACGCCAATTCTCGCGTGATAGGCCGACCCTGCCTAGCGCTCATCGGGCCGGCGGGCCAGCACGTCGGCCGGGCTGCGGACGCCACGCCCGCCGCGGTTCAGAGCGTGCTCATCGAGCGGCGTCAGTGGCAGGGCACTCTCCACCAGTTGCCGGGGCTGCCGGCGGTCGTGACACAGGATGAACCGGCGAATCCAGTGCAGGTACGCATCATCGGTGCGCCGGCTGTAGTGGCGGACCCGCAGGACTTCGACAATGCAGTCGTAGAGCCGCGGTGCCGGCTTGCCGGGAAACAAGCCCAACGGTTTTTGTCGGTGTTGGAGGGAGGTGGTCATGACGGACACCTCGCCACAGACTCAGCGGAAGGGCATGGCGGTCATCAAAGCAAAACCACATTTCAACTGCAACGTCCTGGCTCGAAAAAACGAGGACCGCCTGCACCAGGGCTTCGACCGTCGGGGGACGACCCCGCCCCAGGGCGGCATCAGGTGTGGGAACTGTCCGAGATCCAGCCGATCGTCACTAAATACCAGCGACACCGGCTGGCGTGTCCCTGTTGCGGCGAGACCACCTGCGGCGAACTGCCGCCCGGCGGGCCGGCGAGGAGAAGTTGATCGTCTTGACTTTGGCGGCGTGTATAGAAAAACTGCGTGCCTTGAAACCTAACGATCGTTAGGTAGGTACTGTCCGAGCGAGGCAAGCCATCCGCCCCTTGGAGTCCAACAGATGACGAGGTTTCTGGCGACGTTGACCATCTGCGTGCTGGCACAAACCGCGCCGACTCGGCTGACGCAGGCCGAAGACAGGCCCCAGCCGAGGACACCCGTCGTTCCGGCGATCAATTTCTCGCTACTCGATCTGAGTGGAACCACGCACAATCTCGATCAAAACGACACCGCGCGGGTGCGGGTCTTCGTCTTCCTCTCGACGGAGTGCCCCATCTCCAACGGCTACACCAACACGCTCAACGACTTGCACGCCCGGTTCTCTGGCCAAGACGTGGACCTGTTCGGCGTGGTGGTGGATTCAACCGTCACACGCGCCCAGGCGGCCAAGCATTTTGCCGAGTTCAAGACGGGGTTCCCGATCTTGTTCGACGGATCGGGGCTGTTGCTCCGGGCGCTCAAGCCCAGCCATGTCCCAGAGGCGTTCGTCTTGGACCGCGACGGCAGGCTGGTTTACCGAGGGGCCATCGACAACGCTTGGGAAGCGCTCGGGCGCCGCAGACCCAAGGCTAAGAGGGAATTCCTCGCCGAGGCCCTCGCTGCCGCTCTCGGTGGCAAGGAAGTCACCGTCGCGGAGACGAAACCCGTGGGCTGCTTGATTGAAACACCCCCCAAGGGGGACGAGCAGGCCAAGGTGACTTACGCACGCGACATTGCCCCCATCATTCACACCCGCTGCCTGAACTGCCACCGGGAAGGGCAAGTCGCCCCGTTCGCCCTGGCCGACTACGAACAGACCGCCAAGCGTGCCCAGCAGATCGTGCAAGTCACGCAAGACCGCCTCATGCCGCCGTGGATTCCCTCACCGGGGCACGACAAGTTCGTTGGCGAGCGGTGGCTGACGGATCGAGAACTCGAACTCTTCAAGACCTGGGCCGAAACGGGTCGAGCGAAGGGTGACGATGCCGACTTGCCGCCTGCCCCGAAATTCGCCGAAGGTTGGCGATTGGGCCAGCCGGATTTGATCGTGAACATGCCCGAGCCGTTCACTGTTCCGGCCGATGGTCCCGATCTGCTGCAGAACTTTGTCATCCCGCTCGACATTCCCGAGGACAAGCTCGTGGCGGGCATCGAGTTTCACCCCGGGAACAAGCGGGTCGCCCACCACGCCGTGCTGTTCCTCGACGACAACTCCGCCGACAACCCGTCCAATCCGAGTTCGCCGCCGAAGCGGGTCACCTGGGGCGACGGCACGACGGACGAGATGCTGTTCTGCTTTTTCCTCTTGTCGGCCGAGAAGACGGAAGACCTGATTACCGTCATCTTCGACAACCTGAAGCACGACATGCAACAGCCCCGCAAAGTGGTACGGAAATGATGGCGACGCTGCCAGTGGTGCGACCGCCGACGAATGACACCGAGGAACGCCTGCTCGACGCCGCTTTGACCCTCTTCGCCGAGAAGGGCTACGAGGCGGCGAGCGTGCGGGAGATCATCGAGGCCGCCGGCGTGACCCGCCCCGTCTTGTATTACTACTGCGCCAGCAAGGAAGACCTGTTCAAGCGGCTGGTGCATTGGAAGCACGATAAGGCGTACCGGGAGCTGGGCCGCATCGCGAAGGAAGCCGCCGGCTGGGCAGATCGGTTGCGGGCCATCATGCGGGGATCGTTCGCCTTCTGTGCCGCCGACCCCCGTGTGCCCCGGCTGATGTTTCAGACAGCCTACGGGCCGAGCATTCCGGGCATCAGCGAGTTCATGGCTGAATTGGGCGGCCTGCGGTTTGGGATCGTGCGTCGTGTGATGCAGGACGGCATCGCGGCAGGAGAAGTCCGAGGCAGAGCTGCGTCGTCCCTCGCGTTGATCTTTTGCTGCTTAATGGATCAGCACTTGAATGTTTACTCCCGCATGCCGAACCCGCGAGCATGTTTAACCGCGGAACTCGCGGATGACCTGGTGAACGTGTTTCTTCACGGCGTGGCTGCCGGGACGCCGCCGTCACCGCCGAGCCGGAATCGACGTCCTCAACTGCAAGGGCCGTTACAAGCAGTCGTCGGCCAAAGTAGAGCGGCCAGTCGTCGGCCAAAGTAGAGCGGCGTCGCCCGGCGACGAAATCCGCCAACGGCCCACGACCTCCGACGGTCCTGCGGCGAACGGCTCCGAAATGCCGGCGTGCCCCCACTGGTGATCTGCCGGGTGATCCGGCACTGGTCCTGGGAGACCACCCGCCAACACCACTCCCCTGGCGCCATGCAGCGGGATGGGTCCAGCGCGACGCCGAGGCGTTGCGGTCCACGCTCGGCTCGGCCGATGCGAGTGCCGGAAGCGAGACCGCCCCCTGACAGGGACCCAGTTTTCCATGGGTACACCGCAGAGGGCGATTTGACGTAAGTCGAGTACACCCCGCTGGACTCGAACCAGCAACCTTCGGTTCCGTAGACCGATGCTCTATCCAATTGAGCTAGGGGTGCGCGCCAGCTTGGAAATCGTCCGTGACTGCCCTTGATCGAACCACTTGCGCGGGCGAAGGTTGCGGCACCGGTCTTCCCCCTTGGGTTCGGTACGTGTTCCGCAGACATTCGTCGGCGAAGCGATGGTGTATCATGGCACATCCCGGCGGAGGCTGCAAGGGAGCCAATGCTTCGCTGAAAATCTTTCGCGGTCTGCGGTTGAAGCCGTGCACGGCGGAGGTTATCTTGTCCCCTTCCCGCAAGCGATGCGGTGTGCGGGCAATCGGTTTGACGATGGGTGGTGGGTGGGTTGCATCCGCGGCCGCCTGTTGGCGAAGGAACTTAGAGGTATCTCCGTGACCGTTGCGCAACGAACGACTGTGTTGAAAACGGCTGACCTCAGCCGCGCGCATGCTCCCCGATGGTACGTGATCGACGCCGAGGGAATGGTCGTGGGCCGCTTGGCCACGCAAATCGCCACCGTGCTGATGGGGAAGCACAAGCCTGAATACACGCCCCACTTGATCTGCGGGGATTACGTGGTCGTGGTGAATGCCGACAAAGTGAAGTTCGTCGGCGGTGAAATGGTGCACCCGCGCCACAAGTACTTCACCACCAAGATGCAAAAGAAGTCGTATTTTCGGCACTCCACGTATCCGGGCGGATTGAAGGAGATTTCCGCGATCGCGCTTTGGGAGAAAGACCCCACGGAAGTGTTGCGGCTCGCGGTGCGGCGGATGCTGCCGAAAAATGCGATGGCCCGTTACCGGTTGGACATGCTGAAGCTCTACGCCGGGCCGAACCATCCCCATCAGGCGCAGCAGCCCCAGCCTTGGCCCGCCCACTTGCTGCCGCGGTAGTTGTCGGTGGCGGTGGCCAAAGCCAGTGGCGACGCGGAGACCTTTTTCAGCAGCTTTTTTGTTCTCGATGGACGATGGAACTCATGACGGAATCGACCTTTTCTGCTCCCTCAGCCCCGTCGCCAGAGTTGACGTTTGCCGGGGCGCCTTCTACCGCGGAAGTTGCCCCTCCCGCGGCGCCGGCACCGGTTGTGGTGCGGGGCAAGGTGGATCGCTTTGGTGTGGCTTGGGGAACTGGCCGCCGCAAGACCGCCGTGGCGCGCGTTCAAGTGAAGTTGGGTAGTGGCAAGTTTGTCGTCAACGGCCGGCCTGTCGAGGAATACTTTCGCATCGAGCGGGACCGCCAGATCGTGGAAGCCCCCCTGCGGGCAACCGATCGGTTCGGCAGCGTGGATGTGACAGTGAACGTGATGGGAGGCGGTACCACGGGGCAGTCTGGCGCCATTGTGTTGGGCATTGCGCGTGCCCTGGAAGCCTTGAATCCAAGCCTGCATCAGACTCTCGCGGATGGGGGCTTCCTGACCCGCGACAGCCGCATGGTGGAGCGCAAGAAGTACGGATTCAAGAAGGCTCGCCGCAGCTTCCAGTTTTCCAAGCGGTAGCCATCGGCATGGTTACGCCGCTGGCCACTCCTCCATCGATGGCAACTTTCGAGGACGCGGCCTCGACGAGAGGGCTAACGGGCCGTTGTGGCCGTTCTTCATGCGCTCCTCTTGGGCTGCATCTCGGGCGGCGCAGTGGGTGGGCGACGTTCGCGACGGGCGTTTTTTCAAAAAAGGCGCGGAGCGGTCCCGCGACTGGCACAAGCGGGCTGGAAATTGTCGAGTGGGTCGGGTAAAAGGCCGATTACACACCTGCGAGCGATTCCGCGGAGTTTGACGATCGGTAGGAATCCTCTCCTCGAAGGAGGGGAGCCGCGGGCCATCGCCGGACAGGTTTTCGGGGGGTTAGCTCAGCTGGGAGAGCGCTTGCATGGCATGCAAGAGGTCAGGGGTTCAAATCCCCTACCCTCCAACTGATTTTCAGAAACCCCCTGAAAACAGGGGGTTTTTTGATTTGCCGGTTCTCGGTGCGTTGCCAAACCCCTGTGTGCAAAAAATTTGCGTCGGATGTGGCAGCAGGCAGTTTGGCCGGTTTGAGCGGTCACTTTCGCGTTATGCAGTACGAAAGTGCTGGGGCCACGTCTTGCGATCCGCGAGAGGAATGTGTCCCGCTGCGGAGAGAAATCACCCCCGGCACGCGGCGTATGCACAGGTTTTCCAGCGATCCAATGCCCCCGCGAATCCAGGGGACCATCCGTCATCCGTAGTGCCGGGCAAGAATGGGGTTGCCGATGCGCACCGCTTTGTCGTCAAGTCCGATCAACGCCTTTGCGATGTGAACTTTCGATCACTTCCCCGTGGGGTGTGGCGGCTGTCCAATTCGGAGCGACCGGGGAGTTTCCCGAAAACTACTGAATTTGGGATGTTCGGTTCTTGACGGCCGGGCTTAAAATCGCTAGTTCTGTTGACGGGGATTCACCGATTCCGTTCAGTAATTGGTTCCCTTCGGTTTCTCTCTGTTGTTCCAGTCTGATCGGGCAGTTAGTCCGTCGCCGTTCGTTCTTTTTTCCAGAAAGGTTGTGGCTGCGATGAAATTGAGTCGTGCGGCCAAGTGGGTTGCGCCGTGTGTCTTCGCCCTGGGCCTGCTGGGTTGCGGAAACAACGGGAGCACGCCAAGCAGCTCCAATGAAAAGCCGGAAGAGCGTCCAGAGTACCATCAGTACATGGAGGCGAGTCGGCAGGGGCCGGGCGGTGGAGGGGCAGGTGGCGGGCCAGCTCACGGTGGCGGCGGGCACGGCGGGCGTTGATTGATTCGGTCTTTTGTTTCTTCTTTTCACACTGGGAGGACGCATGATGACGAGGTTTTGGCAGCGCATGGCACGCTGGCGGCGTGCCCAACGTGGCTTCACGTTGATCGAACTGTTGGTGGTGATCGCCATCATCGCCATTTTGATCGCCTTGCTGCTCCCCGCGGTGCAGCAGGCCCGGGAGGCGGCCCGGCGAACTCAGTGCCGCAACAACCTCAAGCAGATCGGTCTGGGACTGCACAATTACCATGACGCCTTCGGCATGTTCCCGTTGAACTACGACGGTTCGTTGCCGATCTTCAACAAGCAAACGGGTGCCCAGACGTCGGCGGCCGCCCTGGCCCAGTCGAGCAAGTCGTGGATCACGGCGATGCTGCCGTACATTGATCAGGCGCCGATGTTCCAGCAGTTGGCGAGCACCGGTCTGTTCGAGACCCCGTACAACGCCGGGCCTCCGGGCAGCAACCGGGGTTACGACCACCCGACGGTGAGGCGCTTGGCTCAAACGCCGCTGGCCGTGCTGATGTGTCCCAGCAACGGTCAGGAAGCCGTCTCGGGTGAAGGTTCATCGTTGTTCTACTTCAACAACGGCAGCGGTTGGGCCGATGGCGGCGGCGGCGGTGGCACGAGATACATCGGCGCCCGAACCGACTACTGTGGGAACATGGGGTTTGTCTGGACCGGGTGGAAGGATTGCGTGGACATGTTGCCTGTTCCTCCGGATGGGACCATCAACACCGTGCAATGGTCGCACCAGGAATGGGTGACGACGTATGGGGAAGATTGGGATAATTATCCGGCGGTTCGCGGGTGCTTCTGGGCGCGCGGCTCGGCGAAGATTTCGCAGATCACCGATGGCACCTCGAACACGGTCGCCGTGTTTGAGAACCACCACTGGCGGTTGCGGGACAACCCGTCGCGGATGAACGTCTCGACTGCGTGGGTTTCCCCCACGGCGTCGATCGAGGCGTCGGATGGTCGGATGAACACCGACTTCAACAGCAACCTGCTGCATCCCCGGAACGATAACACCTGGGATACTGATCCGCGGTGCACTGGTTGGACCAGCATCCATACTGGCGGTGCCCATGCCGTCATGGCGGATGGCGCGGTGCGGTTCGTCAGCGAAAACATCGACTGGCGGAATGTGCAGAAGGCCATCACCACGGCGAGCGGCGGCGAGCGGGTGACCGACTTTTAAGACGTGCTGAAGTCTGTTGACGTTGCGCAAAATCCCGAGGGACTCTCGTGGCGGTTCCGCCGTCCGCGAGAGTCCCTTGTGTCTTCGATAGGCCCTTCCGCCCAATTGGGCGAACTTCTCTCCTGAATGCCGCTTCTTGACTACTCCATTTCGAGAGGAACGGCAGTAGCACTCGTCGCGGTAAGGCCGCAGGCACCTGCTCGACGCGGGGTACACGCCGCTGTATCAGAGGCGTTGAACGCCGTTCGCCGGCTCTCCCCAAGTCGTGTCTGGCAAGCCGCCAACATCGGGAGTGATGGCGCCGTAGTAGGGCCATGGAGCGCCCATCCTTTTCGCTGCGGAATTTCTCGTGAGCCGTCCCGCGCCCTGTTCCCGACGTGCGTGCGTTTCCCTCTGTTCCAGTGAGCGTGTTCCGTTTCCGTGTGCCGGTCGAACCGGCCGACTCGCGCTCACCGCCGTGGTCTGCCACTGGTTCACCTTGATGGCGATGGGGTGCGCGAACCGGGAATCACCTCCCGCGACTGCTCCGGGCACGAATCACGCTTCGTCGGCCGTCACAAGTTCCAGTAATCAACTGGCGGCTGGTCTTCCTGCCCCCACGGTGTCGAGCCGTCAGCCGCTGGCGGGGGGCAGCCCTCATGCGGAACCCTCTTCTGGACGACAGGGACTGCGTTTCACGGAAGTTCAGGAGGAGGTGGACCTGGATTTTGTCTACGACAACGGGTATTCGCGCGCCCGCTTGATGATCGAATCCACGGGAGGTGGAGGGGGCTGGCTGGATTACGATGGCGACGGCTGGCTGGACCTGTATCTCCCCCAGGGAGGCAACCCTTTCGCCCGCGATGAGTCGCGCCGTACTTCCAATGATGAACTGTATCGGAACGTCCAGGGCCAGCGGTTTGTTCGCGTCTCGGGGCAGGCCGGCATTCGCGATCAGGAATTTGGTCAAGGCGCCGCGGTGGGAGATTTCGACGACGACGGCTTCGACGACGTGTATGTGTCGAATGCCGGTCCCGATCGGCTCTATCGCAATCAAGGCGACGGCACGTTTCAGGACGTGACGGCCGCCGCGGGCATCGACAACCCGTTGTGGGCGTCTAGCGCGGCGTGGGCCGATCTCGACGGCGACGCCGATCTCGATTTGTACGTCTGCAATTACGTGGATTACGATCCCGCCAACCCGATCTCGTGCCTGTCGAAAGAAGGCACGCCCGGCATCTGTCATCCGGAAGACGTGGCTGCCGTGCCGAACAAATGCTATTTCAATCAGGGAGATGGAACGTTTCAAAATCTCGCCGACGAGCGGGGACTGAATGCTCCGCTCGGCAAATCGCTGGGCGTGGTGGTTGCGGATTTCAACGGCGATTTCCTGCCCGACGTGTATGTCGCGAACGACACCACCGCCAACCATCTGTTTGTCGGAAAAGGGCGGGGTTATTTCGACGAACAAGCGGTTGTCATGGGTTGCGCCATGAGCGGCATGGGGCATTATCAGGCCAGCATGGGGATCGCGTTCGGCGATTTCGATGAAAATGGCTTTCCCGATCTGTACTGCACCCACTTCACCATGGATTCGAACACGCTGTACGCGAATTTCGGCCCGGCTGGGTTCGAGGACGTAACCCGCAAGACCGATCTGCACTTGCCGACGATGGCGTATCTCGCGTTCGGCACCGTGATGGTCGATTTCGACTTCAACGGCCGCCAAGACCTGTTCGTCGCCAACGGGCATATCGACGATTGGAGGGAAAAGACTGGCGACGCCTGGTACATGAAACCGCAGTTGTTCACGTTCGACGGAACCAGATGGCACGATTGCGGTTCCCGGGCGGGTGGCTACTTCGAGCGGGAATGGCTGGGTCGTGCCGTCGCGTTGGCCGACTACGATGACGACGGTGATCCCGATGTGCTGGTCGTGCACCAGAACGACGTAGCGGGACTTTTGCGGAACGATTCCGACCGTGGCCATTTCCTGAAACTGCGGTTTCGCGGGCGGGACAGCAATCGCCGGGGCGTTGGTGTGCACGTCACCGTCGAACAGGGAGGACGGCGTCTGGTGCAGCAATTGGCCGGCGGCACGAGCTACTGTGCCAGCCACGAACCGGCGCTGTTTTTCGGATGGGGAGAGGCATCGGCACCATGCCGCGTGACCGTGGTCTGGCCGAGCGGAAAACGGCAAGATATCCGGGATGTGGCGGTTGATCAGGAGTTGACACTCGACGAATTGCAGGCGGAGGCGCCGTAATGGCGGGAATTCCTCGAGCTTGGCTGGGGTGGGCCGTCCTTCCGGCGGTCGTGCTGATGGCTGGGCTGGGGGTCCGCGCTTTGCTGCGGGATCCCACCTCCGATCTGCTGACCACGGCACCGTCGCGGCAGACCGAGCGGGAACCGGCGGCGCAACCGTTCCATCCCCAGCGCCCGGCGGCCCCTTCCCAGGATTTCGTTGGCAGCCAAGCCTGCGCGGAATGCCACTCGGAAATTTGCGAGGTCTACCAGAGCCACCCCATGGGCCGGTCGTTGGGAGACATCGCGACGGTGCCCGTTGTCGAAGATTACACGAACAACACGTCGTTTTCGCCGCCGCCGTCGTCGCGGATCAATCTTTCGTGGCGCTATTTCGTGGAGCGCACGGAGCACGGCGTCACGCATCGCGAGGTGGCTTACGATCCTCAAGAGGACGTCGTGTACGATCAGCGCGTGCCCATCCATTTCGCGGTCGGTTCCGGCCAGCGCGGCCGCTCGTACATCATTAATCGCGATGGGCTGTTATTCATGTCGTCGGTGACGTGGTACACCGAGAAGCAGCGGTGGTATCTGTCCCCCGGATACCTGGTGAATCACCTCCGGTTTGAGCGGCGCGTGCTGGATGGTTGCCTCGCGTGCCACACGGGCCGCATGGCCACCCTGCCCAACCAGCCCAACCGTTATGAACCCCAGCCCTTCATCGAGGAAACCATCGGTTGCGAACGCTGCCACGGTCCCGGCAAGGCGCACATCGAATACCGCCGTCGCGATCCCCCGCCGGCCGGCAGTGCCGATCCGATCGTGAACCCGCTCGCGCTCGAGCCGAGCCGCCGGGAAAGCGTGTGCCTGCAATGCCATTTGTCGGGCGAAACCCGCATTCCCCGTTATGGCCGGTCGCATTGGGATTTCCGACCGGGAGACGAACTGTCCGACATTTGGATCACGTTTGTCCGCGGCACGGGGGTCACCGCCGACCGCACCACCGCGGCGGTCAGCCAACCGGAACAAATGGCCGCCAGCGTGTGCTACCAGAAAAGCAATCAGCAGCTTGGCTGTCTCTCGTGCCATGATCCGCACACGATCCCCTCGCGGGACGAGCGGGTGGCGTTTTACCGCGGCAAATGCCTGCAATGCCACGAGCAGGGTACTCCGTGTGCGGAGCCGATCGAGCGGCGGCTAACTGTCGCGGCGGGGGATTCGTGCATCGACTGCCACATGCCGCGCATCGATGCCAACGATGTGCCGCATACATCCCAAACTGATCATCGCATTTTGCGCTCCTATGGCGAGTCCGCGGAGACGAAAGGACCAACGAGCCACGCAGAATTGAGCGTGTTCGGCGACACCTCGCGGGTTCCCTCCGAGGAACTCGAGCGCGCCTGGGGGATTGTGCTGGCGCGGCACGCGGAACAGAATCGCAGTCGCGAGCACGCCCAGGCTGCGATCGGCAAGCTCCAAAAATGGTTTGCTGCCGCGCCCGAAGACGGCGCCGTGGCCGAGGCGCTGGGGCTGGCGTACCTGCACAATCTGGAGACCAGCGCGGCACTCGACACCTGGAAAAAAGCGTTGGAGCACCACCCCGCGAACGAAGACCTGCTGCGCCGGCTCGTGTTCCTGTATCACGATCTCGACATGAGTGCCGAGGGGATCGAGTACGCTCAACGACTGGTCGCCGTCAATCCCTGGCAACACGAGCACTTGGCCCGCTATGCGCACATGCTCGGCAAACTGGGGCGCTTCGATGAGGCCATCCCGATCGCCTTGCAGGCGCTGGACATCAACCCCTTGGCGGCAAGCATTCACGGATGGCTGGCGGACGCCTATGCCCTCAAGGGGGATGTGGAAAACAGCCGCAAACACCGGCAACAGTTTCAAAAACTCACTTCGCGCCGCCGCTGACGGTCCTGTTCGCGGTCCGGCAGCCGGCGCACACCATCGGAATGCTCGAAGAGGGCGACATGGTTCGGCTCGGTTCCGGCATGGTGCGCCTCATGGTTCGGCGGCTCGCCCTACCCGCGGCGCTGCTGTGCGCCGCGCTGCTGGCGGGGGGCTGCGTCCCCGGAACAACAGCCGCCCCGTCCAAGCTGGCCCTGGCGCGGGCAGCCTTGTCGGCCGGAAACGTTCAGCGGTCGCAGCAATTGGCTCGGGAGATTCCCCGGGACGACCCGGATTGGATTCCCGCGCAATTGCTGCTGGCAGAGATCGCCGTTGAGCGGCAAGATCTGCACACTGCCTTGGACTACTTCCAGGCTGTCCCGCGGGATGCTTCTTCGCATTCGTTGCAGGCGGCCGCGTCGGTGGCGCGCATTCAGCAATCGCGCGGCAAGCTGTATGACGCCATTCAGGCCTATCAGTATGTGTTGCAGCACCGTCCTCAAGACAACGTATTGAAAGGACAGCTCGCGAAACTGTACGCCGTAACGGGGCAGCGCTGTTTGACCGATCAACTTCTCAGCGAGGCGATGCAGGTCAACGATATGGATTTCAAGGAGCTCGTGCTGCTGACCGACTTTGAGCGTCGCGATCCCCATGAGGCGGCCTACCTGCGGCAATGTGCTCAGTCCTTCCCGGACGATCCCGCGGTCAATCTGGGATTGGCCGCCGAGGAGTTTTCCAAGGCCGAATACGCCGCGGCGCGGCGGCGCCTGGAGCGGGTGCTGTCGCAGGCCCCGGAACTGGCGGCGGCTCATGGACTGTTGGGGGAGCTCCTGCTCGAGGAAGGGGACGCAGCCCTGGCGGACTGGCACGCTCGGCTTCCAGAATCGGTGCGTTTCTCGCCCGAGGTGTGGTTTGCCCACGGCTTGTGGGCGCAGCGACGCGGAGATTTCGAGATGGCGGCGCGCTGCCATTGGGAGGCAGCCCGACGCGTGCCGACGTCGCATCGGATGGTGCACCAACTCGGGTTGGTGATGGCCCGCATCGATCCAGCCATCGGGGAAGCTTATCTAAACCACGCGCAAACGATCTATGAAATGCGTCATCATTTGTCGCGCGCCTTGAATACCAAGGGCAAGGAGGAAGCGGCCATGCGCCGCGTGGTCGCCCTGCTGTTGGACCTCGGACGCGAGTGGGAAGCCTGGCATTGGGCGGTGTTGGCTTACAAGCTGTATGATCGGGCTCCGTGGGTTCCACCGATTCTCGAGCGGCTGCGGAAGTATCCGGATGCGAGCGCGCCGCGCATTCAGGACTCAGCCAATTTGTTCCGTCGGTACGACCTGTCGCATATGCCTTCTCCATATGAGAACGTGCCAGGTCCAGGGCGTCGTTGGAGTGATTCCAAGGCAACTCGCGACGGCTTGTGGACGCGCGGCGATTCAACACACGGTATTCGTTTCGAGGACCAGGCGGCGGCCGTGGGGCTCCACTTCCAGTACCATGCGGGGCGAATGGCGGACAATGCCGGCGTGCGGATGCAAGAGTCGACCGGAGGCGGCATCGCGGTGGTGGACTACGATGGCGATGGATTTCCCGATCTGTTTCTGACGCAAGGGGAAGACTGGCCGCTGGAGGCCGACGTTCCCTCCGGTTCCGCCCGGTATCGAGACCGGTTGTTTCGGAACGATGGCCGGTCGTTTCACGACGTCACCGAGGCCGCCGCTCTGCCGTCCGAAGATGGCTTCGGCCAGGGCTGCGCCGCGGGCGACTTCAACAACGACGGCTTCCCCGATCTCTATGTCGCCAATATCGGCCCCAATCAATTGCTGATTAATAACGGCGACGGAACATTCCAGGAGGCGGCGTCCGCGCTCCAGTTGGCGAAGCACGCCTGGACCAGCAGTTGTGTGATGGCCGATTTCAATGGCGACGCGTACCCCGATCTGTTCGATGCCAATTATCTCGAGGGGAAGTTGTTGTATCGCAAGATTTGCGATGAGCACTCCTGCACGCCGCAGGCCCATCAGAGCGCGCCGGATCATCTGTATCTGTCGCAGGGAGATGGAACACTCCGATTGTTCAACTTCCGGGGGGAAGAGCGTTGGGGAGCCGGATTAGGCGTGGTGGCTTTTCGCGACGAACCCGTGCTCGGCGCGCCGTCCGCGAACGAGTCGGCAGACGGTCATGCCTCCCCGGCGGCGCGTCTGCACTTGTTCGTCGCCAATGATCATGAACCGAATTTCTTCCTCGTCAATTCGCCGGGTGAGCCGCCGGCGAATCTGGCTCTGACCGACATGGCCCTGCTGCGGGGGTTGGCGCTGAATAAGGATGGCCGGCCCACGGCGTGCATGGGAGTCGCCGCGGGGGACGTGAATGGCGACGGCCTGCTCGACCTCTTCGTGACGAATTACAAGGAAGAAGCCAATAATTTGTACCTGCAAAGCGCGGGCGGGTATTTCAGCGACGCGATTAGCGGCACGGGACTGTTGGAGCCTGGCGTGCCTTATGTGGGTTGGGGCGCGCAATTTCTCGATGCGGAGAACGACGGCCTGCTCGACTTGCTCGTGGCGAACGGCCATGTGGGGGATTTCCGTCTGGAAGGTATAGAGTGTTATATGCCCACGCAGTTCTTCCATCATCATGCAGACGGCCGTTTCATGGAACTGCCACCCAGCCTTGTCGGACCTTATTTCTCGCGGAAATTGCTCGGCCGGACCGTTGCCACGCTCGACTGGAATCGGGATGGATTGGTGGATGCGGCACTGCTGCCCATTGCCGCCCCCGCGGCCCTGCTCACGAACCGTTCGTCGCGTGCCGGGCATTTTGTGGCGCTGCGATTGCATGCAGTCGCGACAGCCCGCGATGCCCTGGGAACGTTGGTGACCGTCACGACTTCCTCCGGGCGGGTGCGGCGGCAACTGACGGCCGGCGACGGTTATCAGGCCACGAACGAGCGCATCCTGCGGTTCGGATTGGGACCAGCCTCGTCCCTTCCACGCATCGACATCGAATGGCCCAGTGGGCACGTTCAGTCGATCGAGTCGGCACCGGTCGACGCGTTGCTGGTCGTGGTCGAGGGACGCGGTCATCATGTCTTGTCCTCGCTGAAGAGGACCGACTGACGCCGGTCGCGAAACGGCGCAGCCCTTCGCTGGGCAGGTCGGGCAACCGCCGGGAATTACATCCAGCGGGGATCTTCGTCGGCGAAGGGATGCAGGCTTCGCAACCCTTTGGGTTTGGGGAGCAGTTCCAGAAACGCCTCGGCCATGCGGAGGTCTTCGGCGGTGGTGATCTTGAGATTCAACGACGAACCTTCCACGATCCGCACGGGAAAGCCGGCACGAAGCAGCACTTGCGCCTCATCCGTGGCCACGAATCCGCCTCGGTTCGCAAACGCCTGCTGCAACCAGTCGCGCCGCGCTGCTTGAGGCGTTTGGGCCGCCCACAGGTGCTCGCGGGAGACGGTTTCGAGGATGTTTCCGGCCTCATCGGCACGTTGCAGGGTGCTGGTCACCGGAGTGGCGAGAATCGCGGCGCCGTGTTGAATGGTCGCCTGAAAAACGCGGTCGATCCATTCGCTGGCCAAAATGGGACGGGCCGCGTCGTGCACCGCCACATACTCAATCTCCGACCGCACGCGGGCCAGCGCGTGCTCCACGGAGTCGACCCGCTCCCGGCCCCCTTCCACCAGTTCCACATCCAGAAATGCGAGGTTGGGGCGGAACTTGTCGCGGAACCATTCGGCATCGTCGGGGGAGATGACGACCAGCACTTGGGCCACATCTACCCGGCTCACGAACGCTTCCACGGCCCTCAGCCAAACGGCCCGTCCCTGCAACTCCGCAAACACTTTCTTACGAGACGGCCCCCGGAACCGGGTGCTCCGTCCGGCGGCGGGCAAGATCACGGCGAATTTGGGAGCGGCTGCCGACATATCGCTGCGTCTCACGCCGTGGGTTCACCCCCGCGATGGATCGGGATCGTTCGCGGCTGCACCTGGGGGGACTTGCGAACAACCACCTGCAACAAGCCGTCGCGCATGATCGCCCGGATGGAATCGGCTTCGATGGGCAGGGGTAAGTGGAACGAGCGTTCGTAGGCTTGCGTCAGCCGTTCGCGGAGATGCCATTTGGTCCCTTCCCCCAACAGCGGCGGCGGCGTTCTCCGGGCTTTCAACGTCAAGGTTTGGCCGGAGATGGCCAGATCGACCCCCTCCGCCGGAACACCAGGCAGATCGATCAGCACGTGCACATCGGTGTCGGTCTCGACGATGTCGGCGTGGGGTGGCAAGGGCCGGTTTTCGGGCGCCAAACCGACGGCATCGAGCGCTCGCTCGCCGGTGATGCGGGCCGTCTCCAGCCACCGATCGAATTCCGATCGCAGGCGATCAAACGGATTAGAAGTGGATGCAGCCGACATGAGGCAAACTCCCAGGCAAGAGGCGAACGACTGCTGACACACGGCATGCTAGCAGACGACTCGAACCAGAAGCCAGTGCACCGCGAAGGGACCGGATCGGCGCCGACGACCGCTCAGCCGGGACTCGACACGTGAATGCGGCGCGGCTCGGAGCGCTTGACGCGCGGCAGCGTGACTTCGAGCACGCCGTGGTTGAGTTTCGCGGTGATCCGCTCGTGGTCGACTTCGTCGCTCAGGATGAATGACCGCAGAAAATGACCAACGCGATATTCCTGGTGCAGCAAGCGGGCATCATCTCCCACTGGTGGACGGACCTTGCCGAACAGCGTCAGTTTGTTGTCCTGCACCTGCAACTCGAGGGTGTCCGCCGAGACCCCGGGCAAGTCGGCGAGCAACACCAAGCCGTCCTCCGTCTCGAAGATGTCGATCGGCGGCGTGAAGACGATTTGTGGCTCTGCTTTGGACGCCTCCGCAGCCGGGCCGGGCATGGCAGCCAGTGGTTGTTCGTCGGTCATGTCGGCACCCTTTGCTCTGCTCAAGCTGAGACCGTACCGTCTGAGGTCAGGCGTTTCCATCGGCAACTTTGATCTGACGCGGTTGCGGCGTGGGGGCCCGAGGGAGTCGGATCGTCAGGATGCCATTCGCCATCTCCGCCGACAACCGATCTTCTTCCACCCGTTCCGGGAGTGAGAACGAGCGCTGCCAGGTGCCGCGAGCCCGCTCCTGACGGCGATACCGCTCATCGGGCACCCCTTCCGGACCCAGCCGCTTCCCCTTGATCGTCAGCACACCATCCGCCACGGTGACTTCCAAGTCTTCCGGGCGAACACCCGGCAGCTCGGCAGTGAGGAGCAATTCATTGTCGAGGGCGTACAAATTGACGGGTGGAAACTGTCTGCCGAAGCGCAAGCCCTGCATGGAGAGGGACACCGACGCCAGCAGCCGGTCCACCTCTCGTTCCAAGTCGCGAAATGGATCCCAGGGCTGACCCCACCGAAACACTGCCATATGGACCTTCCTCCGTTGTCGAGCCAATTTCTCTCTCGAACGGGCAGTCTGGTCGACTCGTGCTGCAAACTCCGTTCCGGCCGCTCCATGGCTCAGGGCAGACCGTTTAAAGATTCCACAAGGTTAATCGAGGAATGCGGTTGCGCCGCAAGATGTGCGGATTTTCAGGCGGCCAATTGGCGGTGCCGACCGACGGGGAACAAGGGGCTGCCAATCTGGCGGTAACGGGCTGCAATGCGGGCTGCCATCCGTCGATGATTCGACCAGGGGACGAATTCCTTCTGTTGACCGATGTGTTCCACGAAGCGCGTCCGATTGGTGGCGAAGACGTCGCCATGACGCGGCGGATGTTTGTTCCCGCAATTGACCTCCGCAACTCCAGCGGTTGCCTGCCTTCGCCCACCCCTTGGCCTCTTGGACGTGCAACGGTAAGAAATTGACAGCACGGGGAGTGTCGCGATACAGTCACGGCCGGTGTGCTTGCGCACAGTACCGCGAAGGGGGCGTAGGAAGCGGCGAAAACGCGGTCCTTCGTGAGGCGCCAAGGTCGGTTATGGGGACGGTAATCAACGTGTGCGGGCCGAGCTTTTCGGGCACCACGATGCTCGAATTGATGCTCGCCAATTCCCCCACGGGCTTCTGTTGCGGCGAAGTGGCCTTCTGGTATCGCCCTCTCCACGGCGGGCATCGCCGCATCGACTGTAGTTGTGGTGCGGCACCTTGCCCCGTCTGGCCCCGCTTGCTGCAAGTTTCTCCGCATCGGCTGCATGCCGAGATCTTGCGCACCCAAGGGGTCGAACTGGCAACCGACTCGTCGAAGAGATTGTCGTGGACGATCGACGTCAACCGCTGGGCTGGCCGCGGCCAGTTCCGCGTCGTGAACTGCGCCATCTGGAAGCAACCCGCGGCGTACGTCCATTCTCACTGGAAGCGCGGAGCGCCGCTCGATACGGCCCTGCGCCGTTATGTGCGCTACTATCAGCGCCTGCTGGAAACCGGATTGCCGCTGATCACCGTCAACTACGAACAACTGGTGCAAAACCCGGCGGAGTGCTTGCATGCCGTCTGCCTGGCGGCCGGCATCGACTATTTCCCGGGCAAGGAAGCGTTCTGGCGCAGAACGCAGCATCAACTGTATGGAAATCAGGGAACACGGCGGCAGCTCGGCCGCGAAGACGGCGGCATTCAGGCGGCCGAGCAGTTTTGTGAGGAATTTCACCACCAGTGGCGCGCGGTGGGGTCACAGTTGACTGCGTCCCCCTGGCAACATGTCCTTTCTTCCTTGGTGCGGCGAGACGTGCTGCACGGTCCACCGCCAGCGGCCGCGCACCGTCCGCGCTGGATTCAGCCGCCGTGGTACTATCGCCAGCGCTTGCATGACGGGCTGCGCCGCGCATTTCGGTGGTACCGCCCGCTGCCTCAACCTGGAACGTAACCAGCCGCGGTGTTTGGCCGTATTCGGCCCCGGCACATCGCCCGGAATCCCCGACGCTGACGGAACTCCGCGCCCCACGCGGACCGGTCCCGCGAGTTCAAGCGGCGACGTTCACGAATACTTTCAGCACTTGGCGGTCGTCCATCAACAACCGCATCATGTCCTGATAGCGTTCCAACCCCGCGACGGGATGCGTCAAAATGCGTTCCGTCACGCCGGGATACATCAATTCGCCATATGCCAGCGCCTGCAAACCCAATTCAAAATGCCGGCGGTTGCCATTCACCGAACCAACCAGCAGCTTGTTGCCCAACACCCATTTCAGGTTGATCTGGTCGGCGGGCACCGCGACCTGCTTGCTGCCTCCCGTGATGCTGGTCCAGATCAGTGCTCCGTTCAATCCCAACACTTCCATGGCCTGGAAGGCCAGTGTGCTGTTGCCCGTGCATTCGAAGATGATGTCGGGGAGACCGGTTTTTTTGGCGAGGTCGTGCATGGATGTTTCGGCCGTGCTGACATACGTGGCGCCATACGCCTCGGCGATGCTGGCCTTTTGGTTGGGGGCCGGACCACGAGCCAGGGTGTACACTTCCAGGCCGCGCAACCGCAACATCAGGGTGGCCAGCAGGCCGATCTGCCCCGCGCCTAGCACGAAAGCGATTCGCGGCTCCCACACCTGCAACCGCTGCTGCGCCAAATAGGCCTGTTCGATGGCCTTCGCACACACGCTGGCCGGCTCGGAGAGAACTCCCACGTGCCGCAGCTTCGGGGGCACCTTCACCACGAACTCGCAATCGTCCACGAAATACTCGGTCAAAAAGCCGTGCAGCAGGTTGATGCCGCGTTCGTAGTATGTTTCCTCACTGGTGATGTCGTTGCGGCCGATCCGGTCGTACAGCGAGTTTCCTGGGCGGCGGACGGTGCACGTCACCAGATCCCCCGGTTGCAACTCCTGCACCTGAGGGCCAACCTCCACCACTTCACCGAAGCACTCGTGCCCCAGGATGAGATAATCGCAGCCGGGAGGCGGATTGCCATACAGCGCCTCGTTAATCTCCCGATCGGTGGCGTCGACACCCACCTGCAACACGCGCACGAGCACTCCTCGCCCGCCGGCGACATCCGTCACACGGGGCATGGGAGCGTCGGTCAGGTGGATGCTGTTGGGGCGGCCGGGAAAAACAGCAATCGCTTTCATAAGCTTGTGTGTCTCGCTCGATTCCAATGGCGCTGCGGATGCTGTGCACGCGATGTTTGGCCCAGTTTCGCAGTGTACCCAAACACCGCGTGGGGGCCAAATGAGCGCCGTGCCTCGCCCCCACGGCACCAGCCGGCCTCACGGCATCACGCGCGGCTCGTCAACCGTGGCGGCACCGTGGCCGCGCCACCGACTCGTTGACGGTCCGCTCTCCCGCCGCTTGACTCTGCCTTCACGCACCGGGAGGCGCCGAAGCACGGTGAGCATTCCACGGAACGGCACCGAAGAGCTCCCAGAGGATGACCCAGCGCCCGCTCTCGCGGCAACGAAGACCGCGGGTGCTTGAGAGCGGCACACACACGTCAGCAGTTACGACAGGGCGGCATGCGACTTCAGCCAGCGCCGCAGCGCCAACAAGGGCCGTGCGACCAGGCTCGGAACGCGTGCCGAGAGGCGGTAAGCCAACGGACAATGCTCGACTTGCCTCAGGTCGTTGCGGGCGGCGCGCATGTCTCCCCGTGCAAGATGCCAGCGTGCCCGTTTCAGCAGCAACTCGCTGCGAACCCGCCGCAATTCGTCCCCATGCCGGGCCATGAATTCGGCATTAGGCTCCCAGACCTCCTTCAAGAGGGTCAACCGCGCCTCCACCATGGCCCCCACGTTCGAATTTGACAGGCGCGGGCCAGAGTGCCCCCATTGGATCGACGTTTCGCAGTCGAGATACGCTCCCAGTCCTCGTCCGGCAACGCGGGCGAAACACGCCTTGTCTTCGGAAATCGTCCAGTCCTCGGCGAACCGCAGCGCTGCCCCGGCCTGGCGCCGGCGAATCACCGTGGTCGAGGTGGCGATGTAATTCGAGCGCATTTCAGCCGTAAACATGTCTCCCACGTGCACGCGGAAGTCCTCGCGGCCGTCAGGCAAATCGGCGATCGTCGAAAACCAGACGCCCGGGGCCAGGATTTCGTCCCACGACCGCGCGTCCTTGTGCCAATGACGCAGAAATCGGCCTTCCTCGGCCCCCGATTCCTCCCTCGAGCGAAAGTCGCTGAAACAATACAGCACCTCCGGCTTCCGTTCGAGAAGCGTGCGTTGCAGGCGGAGCTTGTCGGGATACCATTCGTCGTCGGAGTCGAGAAATGCCACGAGGTCGCCGCGAGCCGCTTCCAGCCCCCGATTCCGTGCGGCTCCCGCTCCACCGTGGACGGTCCTCAGATAACTCACCGGACCCGGGCAGCGCGCGACCACTTCGGCCGTGTTGTCGGTCGACGCATCATCGACGACCAGGATTTCATCTCCCGGCAAGAGATTGGCCACCGCCGAACGGATGGCCCGCGAGATCAAATGCGCCCGGTTGTACGTCGGAATAATGACGCTGACAGTCAGCATTTCGCCGTCTCCTCCGCGGAAACGCGAAGATGGAAACCTCGTCGGGATCAACCAGCCCTGCCCGGCTCTCAGCAGGTTTCATCGCGGCTGGTTCCTCCAGACTACCCCCGCCACTCCCGCCGGAGCGTTCGGCAGACCAACCTTGCGCAATTGACATGCTGACATTCGGCAACATCACGGAAAAACTGGCTGGTCCGGCTGCCGCATGCCGGATACCGGACGACGCCGATCGCGCGCTGTTTTCTTGGCTGTCGTCCCGCGGAGGGCAGGGTCCGTGGCCCCGGACAGCGGCCACACGCGGAGGCCGCGGACAGCGACCGCGGGGAGTGGCGTCCCGCGTCGCCGCCGGGCTGCCTCAAGCGTATTTTTTCACGGTCGGTTCAGGCACCTCGTCGATCAACCGGGCGATGAGTGCCTCGGAGGTCAGACCTTCCGCCTGGGCTTGAAAGTTGGTCGAGATGCGATGACGCAGGACGGGGATGGCCACGTTGCGAACGTCGGCGATCGATACGCTGGGCCGTCCGTCCATGGCCGCCAGAGCCTTGGCCCCCGCGATCAGGTATTGCCCGGCCCGGGGACCGGCCCCCCAATCGACCAGTTCCCGAATGAATTTGGGGGCCGAATCATCGCTGGGACGGGTGGCCCGCACCAGTCGAGCCACGTAGTTGATCGTCAAGGGGCCGATTTCGATGAGATTGATCTGCTTTTGCAGATAGAGAATCGACTTGGCGGACAGGACCTTGCGGACCTCTTTGCGTTCGGCGATGGTCGTCGACGCGAGGATTTCCTCCTCCTCCGCCAGATTGGGATAGTCGACCTTCACGTTGAACATGAAACGGTCGAGCTGCGCCTCCGGGAGCGGATAGGTGCCTTCCTGCTCGATGGGGTTTTGCGTGGCGATGACGAAGAACGGTTCCGGGAGCTTGTAGGTGGTCTGCCCCACCGTGACTTCTCGTTCCTGCATGGCTTGCAGCAGCGCCGCCTGAGTCTTGGGAGGCGTGCGGTTGATTTCGTCCGCCAGCAGAATGTTCGTGAACACCGGACCTTCCACAAAGCGGAATTCGCGTCGGCCGGTGTCTGCTTCGTCGAGCACGTTGGTGCCGGTGATGTCCGACGGCATCAAGTCCGGCGTAAACTGAATCCGCTTGAAGGCGACATCCAGAATCTGGGCGATCGTGGACACAACCAGCGTTTTGGCCAGTCCGGGCACGCCCACCAGCAGACAATGCCCCCCCGTGAAGATGGCGGCGAGAATCTGCTGAATGACGGCATCCTGGCCGATGATCACCTTGTGCAGCTCGTCCGTCATCAATTTGCGATGATTCCGGAATTTTTCCAGAAACTCGTCGAAATCACGGCGTTCGCTGGGCAAGGGAACATACCTCGCTGTTCAGGGATCGATGCCGCCTCCCCCGGGCGCACATTTAAGCAGATCCGCGGCGGGATTGGTACCACCACCCCTGCTCGTGGCACCCCAGCCCGACTCACGTGCTGCCCGCGCCGTGCCGCCGGTTGAGCGCACACCACTGCTTCCGCTAATCCCGATGCCGAATTCACTAAGGCCACGGAAACCGGTCACCAGCGGATTGTTCCTCGCGCGGCAACACCACGGCAAGGGATGGAAAGAGAACAGCTCGATTTGTGTGGCGGGAAAGTGGACAGGGCCGGGATCGAACCGGCGACACCAGGATTTTCAGTCCTGTGCTCTACCAACTGAGCTACCTGTCCCCACCAAAGCACGGAAACACAACTCCCACCCCCGCTGGAGGCCAGAAGCGGTTCGCGTTCGGCGACGTTCGACCGAGATTAACACAGGCCGCCGATCTTGCCAAGAGTTCACAGCTCCCAAATCCGACGGTTCCGACGGTGTCCGCGTCAGGGACTGGTGTGATCGCCAACGTGGACATCGCCAACGATTTTGGCGGAGCCTGCCGGCAGCAGGGGGAGCCGATGACCCAGTGTTGTGCCAAAGGCGAAGGTTTCGTCCCCGGTACGGTGTGCGGCTTGGACCGGCCCGATCACCCGCTGCGCAAAATCTCACCGGAACCACGGGAAGCGGCTCCCCCGGCGATTGACCCCGCCAGCGGTTCCGGCTTCAATCGAACTCTGGAGTCATCACTTGGTTCGCTGGGGGGCACCGCAGATGAGCGGCAACACCATGAGAATCGCCGGCTGCAGCAGCCTGGTGGCCGTCTTGGCCGTCTTGGGTTTCGGTTGGCCAGTTGGAGCGCAACCCACTTTGCCGCCCAACATTCTTCCGCGAAGCCAGGCCAATCCCGAGCATGAGCGGCTCAAGCAGGATGCGGAAATTGCCTATCAGAACAGCGATTTTGCCCGCTGCATCGACCTGACGGGACGCGTGTTGGCCCAGAACCCGCGCGACCACGTGGCTTTGTACCTCCGGGCCAGCGCACGGGTGGAATTGGGAGCCTTGCAGCGCAACGTCAAAGAGGTCCGCGCGGGAATTGAGGATGCGCGCGAGGCCATGCGGCACGGGGGATTGGATCAGATCAACTACTATCTCCCCTATTTCTACGGCATGACGGCGCTGTCGCAACTGGAAGGACGCAAAGACCACGCTCAAGTGGTGGTCACTTACGCCGCCAAGCTGCTGGCCCGTGCGGATTTGTCTCCCGAGGAGAAGGCCAACTTGCTCTACCAACGGGCGACGGCGTACGTGGCCTTGCAGGAACTGGAAGCCGCTGCCAAGGATTTTCGTGCTGCCGCCGTGGAGATGCCGTCCCATCTGGGCGCACGCTTAGGGTTGGCCGATGTCTACGTGCAGATGCAACAACCAGCCAAGGCCGAGGCCGCGTTTACGGCGGCGGTGGAGTCGGCCCCCGATAATCCCCTGGTGTATAACAACCGCGGCATGTTCTTCCAGCAAGAGGGCAAACTGCGGGAGGCACGCAACGATTTTTCCAAGGCCCTGGAACTCAATCCGAACTTCGCGGTGGCGTACACCAATCGGGGCTTCGTGGCCATGTCCGAGGGGGACCCGTTCGCCGCGGAAGCGGACTTCACCTCCTCGTTGAAAATCGATCCCAACCAACCGATGGTCTACAGTTTGCGCGGGACGGCTCGCCTGGCGCAGGGCAACCCTCAAGGATGCCTCGCGGATTATAATCATGTGTTGCGATTCGATCCACGGAATCCGGTGGCTCAAGCGGATGCGGGGTTTGCCAAATATTTGGCGGGAGATTACGCGGGGGCCGCGGCAGCCTTTGCTCAGGCCGTGGCGACCGACGCCAATCTGCGGTATTTGAACCCCTGGCGTTATTGGGCGCTGGTGAAAGCCGGACAGGCCGATGCGGCCAACGCCCAGTTGTCCAGGATGCTCAGTCAACCCCCGCAGGACAAAGACTGGATCGACACCGTGCTGCGGTTTCTGGCCGGACAACTCGACGAACAGCGGCTGCTGGCCGCCATCGAACAGCAGGACGGACCGCTGCGCGACGCCCAGCTTTGCGAGGCGCACTTCTTCCTCGCCGAGAAAAAATCGCGGGAGGGAGATTCTCCCGCCGCGACGCGGCATTATCAACAGGCATTGGACACCAAACAGGTGCATCTGTCGGCTTATCGCGGGGCCATGTACGCTCTCAAAGCCTTTCCCAAGTCTCCCAAAACATGAAGCCCGCGATCGGCCTGGACGGCCAGTCACTCCGCCGCCCGCCTGGTCTCGTTCCGTTCTCTCTGGCCGGCTGAGTTCGGCGGCAACGGATCGCGTATTCCGGTCATTGAACCATGCCTAGCAGCACGTACCTGGCCTGCCTGATTGCGTGGTTCGCCCTGCTGGGCTTGATGGCGTGGTGGCTGATTCACGTGCGGCGGTCGCGGCGGCGGGCCGGGTTGCCGCCGCGCTGGGTCGATCCGGCGCTCGGATGGTGGTGTGTGCTCGTGCTGCTGACACTCCCCGAATGCTGGTTCGCCTATGTGTATGATGATACGGATTCTTATGGTCAAACCAATGTTTCTCGCAAATGGTTTGAGCGGCACGTACGCGCGAATCAGGCCGGCTACCGAGACGACCGCGACTGGCCCACGGCGCGCGAAGCAGGGGTGGTGTATGTGGGTTTTGCCGGCGACAGCTTCACGTTTGGACATGGCATTCGCCGCACAGCGGACCGTTTCAGCGATCTCGTGGCGCGTCGGCTGCACACCGAGTTGGCCGGCCGAGTGCGGGTGATGAACTTGGCGCTGCCCGGCGTGGAGATTCGCGCTTTGTCCGAGAAGCTGGTCCCCGAGTTGATCCAGTCGGGACTGCCGCTCGATGTGCTGGTGTACGTCTTCGTGCCGAATGATATTGAGTATCTCGACGAACGCACCGCTGAGTTTTATCAGCAGCAGCAGGCGCAGGTACCGAAGTTCTTCCTGTGGCGCGACACTTATTTCTACAACTGGCTCTACCTGCGTGTGACAGGACTACTGGGAGGACGCCGCGGCGATTATTATGGCTATCTGGCCGAGGCCTATCGCGGACCGCCGTGGGAACGGTTTCAGTCGAAACTGCGAGAATTGCACCGGTTGTGCCAGCAGCAGGCGATTGAGTTGCGCGTCGTCACGTTTCCGTTTTTGACGCGCTGGGGAGCCGACGATCCTTTTGCCGGGGCTTACGCGCAACTCGCCGCTCATTGCCGCGAGGAAGGCATCGCCTGTTTGGATTTGCGTCCGGTCTTGGAGCCGCATGCGGCGGAAGGACTGGTCGTCAGCCCGTTTGACGCCCATCCGAACGAGACCGCCCATCGGCTCGCCGCCGCGGAAATCAGTCGGGATCTAGCGGTCGCCCTGACCTGCCGCATGAGTGGGAACGGGCCGTGCGAACCACGGGACGAGCCGTCGCACGAGCATTGATGGTGCCAAGGGCGCCGCCACCGATCGTTCGCAGGGGAAATCGCTTCCTTGGGATGGTAAGATAGGTAGTTTTGTGGTTCGACCGCCTGCCAGCAAACTCCTGGAGCGCTAAGGCCGCTGCCCCGAGCGCCGCGGGGCGGAGGCAAAAGCAGCTACCGCCGAGAGCAGGGCTTCGTGCCGGGATGTTGAGGGTTGACGGCGTGCGCACAGAACTACGGGAATGGCACGGGACAGAATCGGCGGCGGACGCCGCTCACCGACAAGGGCCATGAGTTCATGCAATACGATGTCTTTGGCGTGGGAAACGCCCTGGTCGATATCCAGGCACGCATCGATGAGGCCCACCTCGACCGTCTGGGTTTCACGAAAGGGGTGATGACCCTCGTCGATGAAGCCACGCAGCTGCGGGTCCTGGCCTCGTTGGACGGTTCGCCGCTGCACCGTTGTGCCGGGGGGTCGGCGGCCAACACCGTGGTGGGCATTGCCGATTTCGGAGGACGAGCCGCGTATGCCGGCAAAGTGGGGCACGATGAGTTGGGAACGTTCTTCCTGGAAGACCTCCGCAAGCTGGGTGTGACGATCGAAGTTCCGCCCACCGCGGGGCAAAGCGGATCGTGCGTGGTGCTGATCACCCGCGACGCCCAGCGGACGATGCTCACGCATCTGGGCGTGTCGGCCACGATTGGTCCCGACGACATTCTGGAAGACGAAATCCGCAAGGCCCGCTACGTGTATGTGGAAGGCTATCTCTTTGCCGGTGAATCGTCCCGCGGCGCGGCCCTCAAAACCATTCAGCTCGCCAAGCGCAACGGTGTGAAGGTGGCCTTGACGATTTCCGATCCGTTCCTGGTCGGCCTGTGCCGCGAGTTGTTTTGGGAGCTGATTGCCGGTCCGGTCGACCTGCTGTTCTGCAATTTGGAGGAGGCCCGGAGTTTGACGGGGCTGACCGATCCCGTGGACTGTGCGCACAAGATCCATCATCACGCCGCCGACGTCGCCCTCACCTTGGGCGCCGAAGGCTCCCTCTTGATGCATGGCGGGCAGCTAACCCCCATCGAAGGGGTGCGCGTGGCGGCGATCGACACCACCGGCGCCGGCGACATGTATGCCGCGGGCATTCTGTTCGGCATTACCAACGGACTGAGCTGGCAACAGGCGGGACACCTGGCTTCCCACGCGGCGGCCCGCATCGTGACACAATTGGGGGCCCGCCTCCACCGTAAGTTCACGGCGCGGGAAATCGACGAATTGCTGAGATAAGGGAACCGCGCAACCGGCCGCGGCGAGCGGGCCATCCGCAAGCGTCCCAAGGTTTGCCCAATACACTCCGCAGTACCCCCTGGTGAGGGATTCCGTGTCGCACCTCTTCCGCATCGCCACCCGCGCGAGCGCTCTGGCCCTGTGGCAAGCCCGTCATGTGGCCGAACTTCTGGTCCGCACCGATGCGGAAGCGGTCGTCGAATTGGTGGAGGTCACCACGGCGGGGGATCGCGTGCTGTCGCAGCCGTTGCGTCAATTTGGAGGGCAAGGGGCGTTCACGCGGGAGGTGCAAACGGCGGTTTTGGAGGGGCATGCCGATCTGGCCGTCCACAGTCTGAAAGACCTGCCGACGGAACCAACGCCGGGTCTGGTGTTGGCCGCGGTGCCCGCGCGCGGCGACACCGACGATGTGCTGGTCATGCCGGCCGGAAGTCCCCTCACGTGTTGGGAGCAGCTCCCTCAAGGCGCCCGCGTGGGGACGGGCAGTCCGCGTCGCCAGGCACAACTGCGGGCCTTGCGGTCCGATCTGCAAATTCACGAAATCCGCGGCAACGTCGAGACCCGCTTGCGCAAGCTCGATGCCGGGGAGTTCGACGCGCTCGTGCTGGCTGCGGCGGGCTTGATCCGGCTGGGAAGGGAGTCGCGCATCACCCAGCGACTGCGCCCGCCGGCGATGTATCACGCGGTTGGGCAGGGGGCCATCGGCGTGGAATGCCGGGCCGACGACCGTGCCGCGATCGACCGCCTGGCAGCCGTTGCAGACAGGGCCACGTGGAGCGCCGTGGTTGCCGAGCGCTCGCTGCTGTCCACCTTGCGCGCCGGCTGCCATGCTCCGGTGGGAGTCGCCACGACGATGACCGCTGGCCAATTGCGGTTGGAAGCCGTGGTCTTGTCGCTGGATGGGTCCCGCCGCTGGTTTGCGGCGGCCGAGCGCCCCTTGGAGGAAGCGGCGGCCTTGGGAACCGAAGTCGCCCAGCAGATGCTGCGCCAAGGCGCTACCGAAGTGTTAAAGTTGCCGTGATCGGGGCCGCGGGGCGCCCGCCGTGCTTTCGGCCAGCGCGGCACAAGCCGACCACCGCGGCAGGAAAGCGATCCGGACGACTCACGCCGCCGCCGGCAGGGAGCGAGACGCGGGCCAGTGCGCATCGAGCAACTCCAGCGTGCGGACCGTCGCTCCTTGTTGAGCCAGCACAAACGCGCGCGCGGCCGCTCCAAGGCGCTGCCGTTCATGGGCATCGTGGGCCAATCTGCGGACGGTCTCCCGGAGTTCGTCGGCATCGCGCACCACGCAGGCGGCGTTTCGTGCCAATAAAGCCTCGACGATGGCGCGAAAATTCCACGTATTCGGCCCAAAGAGGATGGCGGCACCGTAACCAGCCGGTTCCAACATGTTCTGCCCCCCCCGTTGTGTGAGGCTGCCGCCCACAAAGGCAATGTCGGCCAGCCCCCAGGCCGCCGCCAATTCGCCCAGCGTGTCGAGCAACAGCACTGGCGGAAGACCCGATGGCGACGCTTTGCCAGGGGCAGACAGCGCCGAGCGCCTGAGCAGCGGCAGCCCCCTCTCTGTCACCAGCCGTGCCACGGCGGAGAACCGTTCCTTGTGCCGTGGCACCAACAACAGCCGCAACGCCGGGATTTCTTGCCGCAGGGTTTGCCAGGCATCCAGGGCGAACCGTTCCTCGGGTTCCTGCGTGCTGCCCGCCACGAACACCAGTTCGTCGGTTGACAACCCAAACGCTGTTCGGAGCTCCGCCGTGTGCGGATTCGCGCGGTCGGATTGCACCCGATCGTACTTGATGTTGCCGGTGACCGAAACACGATCCGCGGAGATGCCAAGGTCAACCAGCCGCCGCGCGTATTCGTCGGTCTGCACGGCGGCGTGGGTCACGGCGGAGAGAGGTCGGCGCCAGAACCATCTCAACCGGGCATAGCCGCGATGGCTTTTGGCGCCAATCCGCCCGTTGATCAGAATGACGGGCACCTTTTCCCGTTGCGCGGCGAGCAGAAAATTCGGCCAGAGTTCCAATTCCACGAGCACCACCAGTTGCGGCCGCACGGAGCGCAAAGCACGCGCGACGGCCCAGGAAAAATCCAACGGCCAGTAGGCAAGCGTGTGTTGCGGAAACTTCTCGCGGGCCACCTCGTAACCCGTGGCGGTGGTAGTGGTCAGCAGCACTTCCACATCGGGATGCCGGCGGGAGAACTCCGCCAGCAGATGCTGCAACTGCAAGACTTCCCCCACACTGACGGCATGAAACCACACGCACGGTCGCTCCGGATTTTTTCGGGCGACGCGGCCCCAGAATTTATCGGCCAGCCCCGCTATCGCCTTCCGCTGCGCGACACGCCGGTAGACCAACCAAGGCGTCAGCGCCGCCAGCAACAGCACATAGACAACATTCAGGCCGATCGTCAGCATGGGAATCCCTTCCCGTCAGATGGCCGTCGTTCTTCCGTGGGGGGAATCGGCGGCAATCTGTCCGGGCGGCCAGTCTAATCGCAAGACGATTTCTGGAAAATGGCGGTTCGGGCGGGAGAACAGCAGGGGAGCGAACATGACAGTCGTGGGGTGGGACATTGGCGGGGCGAACCTTAAACAGTCCACATCCGACGGAAGGGCGTGGTCCACCCCTTTCGAACTATGGCGGCATCCTGATCGCCTGGCCGATCATTTGCGGAACATGCTCGCCCAGGTTGAGGCTTCGCCGGAGGCGGTCGCCGTCACCATGACGGGAGAGCTCGCCGATTGTTTCGCCACCAAGGCCGAAGGGGTCGCCGCCATCCTGAAGGCCGCCCAAGAGGCCGCCGCCGGGTATACCTTGGCCGTGTGGTCCACGGACGGGACGTTTCTTGACGCCGCCGCCGCACGGGCCATGCCCCACAAAGTCGCCGCGGCCAACTGGCATGCCCTAGCGACGTGGACCGCCCGCTGGGTGAACGCGGTCGAAACGGCATCTGGCCCGACATGCGGGCTGTTGATCGACATTGGATCGACTACCACCGACATTATTCCGCTGATTGACGGCCGGCCGGCAGCCCGCGGCCTCACCGACCCCGAGCGGCTGCAATCTGGTGAACTGCTTTACACGGGAGTTCGCCGGACTCCCTTGGCGGCGATCCTCTCCAATGTCGCGTGGCGCGGCTGCTCCACGCCCGTGGCCGCCGAATGGTTTGCCACCACTTACGACGTCTACCTGCTGTTGGGCGACCTGCCCGAGGATGAACAGGATCGGTGCACGGCGAACGGACGACCGGCCACGAAAGCCGCGGCCCACGATCGGGTGGCCCGTATGTTGTGTGCCGACCGGGGGGACATCCCCTTTCACGAAGCGCTGCTGCTGGCACGGCAATGGGCGCGGGGGCAAGAGCGGCTCATCGCCAGTTGCGTGCGTCGCGTCGTGAACCGGCTGCCGGGGCGTTGTCAGGCGCTGATTCTCTCGGGATCGGGCGAGTTCCTGGCGCGGAGAGTGATTCGCGAGGTTTCGGAACTCGATGGAGTGGAGTCGATTTCCCTGACGCAGCGGTTGGGAGCCGCAGTCGCCGCGTCGTCGGCCGCCGCGGCCGTCGCCTCACTATTGGCCGAACAACTCGGTGCGGCCGGAACGGTCGCCTCTTGGCGGAGAATGCCTACCGGCTGACGCATGGCATCCCTCTCTGGCCGATGGACGCCGTTGCCCTGAAGCCCGCCGCGCTTCGCTTGCGGGCAAGAAAACGCTTTTGGACAGGAGGGCGCTCGTTTCGGACTGGCATGCGTTCGCCGTCATGCATGCGTTTTCGTGCAAGGATGGGGCTGGGGGCAAGCATGGGCGGCTGTTCGCGCGGGCCGTCATCCTCGCCCCAGAAAAGTCGTCAGGGAAGGCTTAACCGGCAGTGCAGGGTCGAGCCGGCAGCCGCGGCACTCATCCCGGCTTGCGCTCGGTGAGGGACGTGCTAGATTTGATTGATGACTACCACGCTACGCATCGTCGCCGCCTGCCTTGCCGGGCAATGGTTCGTGGTCGCGGGCGAACCGGGCCGCATGGTGGAAATTGACTATCAGGGGACCAAACGCACCGGAACCGTGATTCTGCATCAGGCCGATGTGGGTTGGTTTCTGGAACGAGACGGCCGCCTCGAAGCGATCTCCCTGAGTGCAGTGGGGCATTACCGGCAGTTGGGGCGCTTTCAGCCTTGGAGCATCGTGGAACTGCGGGAGCAACTCAGCCGCGAATTCGGCCCCGAATTCCGCGTAGTTTCCACGAGCCACTATCTTGTGGTGGTTCCAGTTGGTCGCGGCGAGCGGTTGGCGCATCTGTTCGAGGAACTGTACCGCCAGTTTGTGGTCGTTTTTTCCTCCCGTGGTTTGCCGATTCGCGAGCCGCGGTTCCCCTTGGTAGCGGTTGTGTTACCCGATCTGGCCGCGTTTCAGCGGTACTGCCACAAGGAGGGCGTGCAGCCGCAGCCCGGCCTGCGGGGGTATTACCTGCCGTCGTCGAATCGTGTCGCCTTGTACGATGTTCCGACGGAAGGACCGGCGGCATCGGCCGCCCTGGACGCCACCGTGATCCACGAGGCCACCCACCAGGTCGCGTTCAATTTGGGAATTCACTCCCGCATGAACGCCGACCCCCAATGGGTGGTGGAAGGTCTGGCAACGGTGTTCGAGCGCGAAGCGGTCCGCCTCAATGATCGGCGGGCCCCCGTGCTGGGGCGAGTCAATCCGGAGCGGTACGCGCGATTTCAGCAGTATCGACAGGCGAGGCGACCCGCCGATGCGTTGCGGCGGCTGATCTCGACCGACATCCCCTTTGAGGCGGAGCCACTCGATGCCTACGCGGAAGCCTGGGCACTGAGCTTTTACCTGCTCGAACGGCGGCCAGCGGAATACGCGAGCTATCTGCGGAAGCTGTCGGCCCGCGATCCGTGGAGCGACTACGATGCCGAACGGCGGCTGAAGGACTTCCAGGACGTCTTCGGCCGCGACCTGGCGGCCTTCGAGCAGCAATTTCTCCGGTATTACCGCGAGTTGGCGGCGTCGGCAGCGGATGATTGAGGTGGTTGCCCGTGCACGGCGTCGAGCTGCCCGCGGCGAATTGCCCGTGGCGGCTGAGCAGGAACGAGGAGCGTCTGGATGACAAGTGGCCGTTCTTGAATCATTTTCCGGGTGAATCAGGTTTTGCGCTCAAGGCGGCTATCCGAGTCTGCCGAATTGGAATGCCCAGAAAAGCTGGCGCGTCGGTGAAGGCCGCCACGGGCTGCGCGGAATCGGGGAAGTGAGGACAGCCGGCGGTTGGCCGACGAGGGGTACCAGGCGGCCGCTGAACGTTGGCGCGGTTGTTCGACGGGAAAAACTTTCGCGGAGCGGAGAATTTTGGGCGACAAATCTCTTCACCCAGCCTACCAAGGCTTCTAGAATACGACGCTCAGTTCGACGTGTTTATGCGGGTTGCACGTGTTCGTGCGGGTTCGTGGAGCACAACCCTCATGGCAGACGACATCAAACATTTCGCCAGACGGTTGCGACCCCGTGGAAGGCCTCCCTCGGGGGCGGGTGTTCTTGTTGCGCCTCGCCTGTTTCTCGCCCGCCTGGCCACCGCCTGCACCGCATCCCTCGCCTCTCTCCTTCACGCGTGTCGATTGCTTGCAAATCCGGCCTTCCCCAGGCCGGCGGTGACTCCCGTGCCGTTGCTCGCCGGCCCGATTCTCCGATTGGCTCGTGCCGAACTGCGCCGTGTGGCGCCGAGGACCGTGTGCCGCAAGCGGTGATACCCCCGCCCGTCACCGGCGGGCGAGGGTCCCGGTTTTCGGTCGTCTTCGTGGCACGACTCTGGGCAATTTCTTTCGGTCGGTTCCACTTCCACACAGGCAGAACTGTCCGTTTCCTGTGGAGCCTTCCCCCCACTAGCATTCCGCCCCGGCGGTTTTTCGGAGAACTTCTACACATGGCCACTGTCTTGGAAGATCGATGGGTTCTGACCGAGTCGTACCGCTCGGCACGCCCCGTGGTCAGTTTTGAGCAGGCCAAGCGTTTGGCGCGGGAATACGGCACGCCGCTGCTCTGCGTTTCCAAATCGGCCGTGTTGCGGAATTACGAGGCGCTGCGGGAAGGTCTGCCCGGCGTGGAGTTTTTCTACGCCGCCAAATCCAACCCCGACCTGACCATCCTGCGGACGTTGCGGGAGGCCGGGTGTTCGATCGACATCTGCTCGGTCGGCGAGTTGCACGCGGCGCTGGAGGCCGGCTTTGAACCCGGGCAGATGCTGCACACGCATCCGTGCAAAACGCCGCACAATTTGCAGACGTGCTACGATGCCGGGGTGCGGTGGTTTGTGTTCGACAACCGCAACGAGCTGCACAAGCTGCACCGGCAGACTCCCGATGTCACCCTGCTGCTGCGGGTGGCCATTTCGTCGGTCTCGAGCTTGATCAATTTGTCGGCCAAATTCGGTTGTGCTCCCAACGAGGCCGTCGATCTGCTGCTGGAAGCCCGTTCGTTGGGCATGAAGGTCAACGGGTTGGAATTCCATGTGGGATCCCAAACCACTTCCCCCGCCGACTACGACAACGCTTTCGCCCGGATTCGCCGCATTTACGACGCCGCGTTGGACCACGGCATCGAATTGGAGGTCATCGATTTCGGCGGCGGTTTGCCCGCTCCCTATCGAGACGCCGTCCTCTCGTTGGAAGCGTTCTGCGATGCCTTGCAGCAATCGCTGGATGCGCATTTCGGCGATGTTCCGGTGCGTTTAGTGGCCGAGCCGGGGCGCGGCATCTCGGCCGAAACCAGCACGCTGATCACGCAGGTGATCGGCAAGTCGATTCGCCCCAACGGGAAGGTGCAATACATCATCGACGACGGCCTGTACGGTTCGTTCTCGGGCAAAGTGTACGACCACGTGGATTACCCCCTGCTGGCCGAAGACATGCTGATTCGCCCCACGTATGAGAGCATCGTGGCGGGGCCAACCTGCGATTCCACCGACGTCGTCGCCTGCGACCAGGAACTGCCCGACCTCGCCATCGGCGAGTTGCTGCTGGTTCCCAGCATGGGCGCCTACACCAATGCCAGCGCGTCGACGTTCAACGGCCTTGAGATCGCGCGGCGGATCGAAGTCGAGTAGGAGCTGAACCACGCTGGCGCTGTCGACCACCCGACCGTGGCGACCTGCCGCCGGCTGGCGCAATGGGCGCGTCAGGACCCGGCGAACTGCGGGAACCCCGTGCCCAGTGCCATGGTCCAAGCCGGGTTTGATTTATCGCTTCCGGCTGCGTAGTGTACCCCTTCCAGCCGGGCGAAAACCGTTCCGGACATGGTAACGACGTGGTGCAACTTTCGGCTGGTCGTCTCGGATTCTTGGAAGCTGTTGGTCCATGCAACCGGCTCAAATGCTGCAAGGCAAGGTGGCTCGTGGTGAAGCGGCCGTCGGCCTGCTCGTCACCGATCATTTGTGGATCGATTTAATCGAGATCGCCGCCAAGGCCGGGTTGGATTATCTGATCATCGACATGGAGCACGGGGCGGCGTCGACCGACCTCGTGGCCGATGTTTGCCGCGTGGGACGGCAGATCGGTTTTCCGATTCTGCTCAGACCGCGGAGCAACGATTACGCCGCTCTGCGGCACGCCATCGATTTGGGGCCGTGCGGTTTCCTGCTCGCGTGCGTGGAATCCGCGGCTGAGTTGGATGTGGTGCGCGACGCCATTTACGTGCCCCCGCGCGGCCGTCGCCGGCCGGGCGGGCCGGGCAATCGTTGGGTGCCTGGTTTTGGGGCGGACGACTGGCGGCGAACGGTGGAAGACCATTTCCTCGTATGGCCCCAAATCGAGACGCGCCGCGGTCTCAGCCAGCGCGAGGCCATCGCCCGACACGAATTGACGACGGCCTTGGCCGTGGGACCGTATGACCTGTCCGCCGAACTGGGGTGTTGCGGCGATTTTCAAGCGCCGGAGTTGCAAGCCGCGCTGCGGCAGATTCTGGAAGCGGCACGCATGGCGGGCAAACCAGGCTGGATGATCGGCAGCGATGCCGCCGGCCTGGCGCGCGACGGCTGGAATTTCGTGTGCTTGGGGGAACCAAGCTGGATTCTCCAGGCAGCCTTGCGCGAGCGGGTGGCGCAGACACAAGCGGCGGTCCGCGGGTAGTCCTTGGGAACGACTCGTTCGGGGCTTACAGCACCAATAACTCGCGCGACAGCTTCCGCACGGAAGTTTGTCCGGCGAGCGCCAAGGCCAGATCGAGTTCGTCGCGCAAAAGTTGCAGCACACGCGCCACCCCGGCTTCTCCAGCGACGGCCAACCCCCATAAATACGGCCGGCCGATCAGCACGGCGCGAGCCCCCAGGGCCAGGGCTTTGAGGATGTCGCTGCCGCGGCGAAGACCGCTGTCGACGTAGATCTCCAACTCATCCCCGACTGCATCGACGATTTCACGCAAGGCGACAGCGGTGGGAACGGCACCATCAAGCTGGCGGCCGCCGTGGTTGGAGACGATGAGGGCTTTCATGCCGTGGCCAGCCGCCCTCCGAGCGTCTTCAGCGCTCAAGACCCCCTTCAACACCACGGGGAGCGGACTGATGCCCCGCAGCCAATCCACGGCGTCCCAGGTCAAACTGGCATCCCAGATGGACTCGATGTATTTCACCAGCGCCGAGCCGTCTCCCCCGGCGTCCATGCGGTCCAGGCCGTAAGGCTCCAAGTTCTTCCAGCGCAAGCCGGGTGGCAAGCCAAACCGATTACGGATGTCGCGCTCGCGCCGGCCGACGTACGGGGCATCGACCGTCAGCACGAGGGCGCGATATCCCGCCGCGGCCGCGCGCTCGACGAGGGCTTGGGTGATGCCGCGATCCTTGTAGCAATACAGTTGAAACCACCGCGCGCCCTGGGGGGCCGCCGCCGCGACTTCCTCCAGACTGTACGTGGCCGCCGTGCTGACGCATTGAATTGTGGCAGCCGCTGTCGCGGCGCGTGCCACGGCGAGTTCCCCCTCCGGGTGGGCCAGGGCGTTGAAGCCGCAGGGGGCGGTGAGGATCGGCAACGCGATGTGTTGCCCCAGCACCGTGGTCGACAAGTCGCGTTGGCTCACATCCACGAGACATCGCGGGCGCAGCCACAGCCGCTGCCAGGCCAGCCGGTTCTCACGGACCGTGAGTTCGTCTGCGGCCCCTCCGGCGTAATAGTCGTACACCATCTGTGGCAACCGTTCGGCGGCGGCCTGCTCGTACTCGTCGATCTTCAGCAAATCCATCGGGTGGCGTCTCCAGCCCCGGCGGTGATGGGGGACGTTCGGCTGCGGGAGGCGTGACTGCGGTCCGAAGCCGTCATGCCGCGGACGCGGCCATCATACCTCCCGCCAGGGCAAAGTGCGGGGCTTGCCGATCGTCGATCGGCGGTCGCAGGTCTGTGATCGGCGGTCGCAGGTCTGTGATTGACGCACGCTGGCCGATGCGCGGCAAATCGATCATCATACGTCCCGTTCCCGAAAGGATGGCGCATGGTGTCTCCCTCGTTCATTTTCGACGCGCATCTCGATCTCAGCATGAACGCCCTCGAGTGGAACCGCGATTTGCGCTGGCCGCTCGAACGCATTCGCCGCTGGGAACAGCACATGACCGACAAGGTGGACCGCGGCAACGGGGTGGTGTGCTTCCCGGAAATGCGCAAGGGACGAGTCGGGTTGTGCGTCGCCACGCAGATCGGCCGCTACTCCCCGTATTTCCATCGCCTGCCCGGTTGGAATTCTCCCGAGCAGGCCTGGGCGCAAACGCAGGGACAACTCGCCTGGTATCGGGCCATGGAAGAGCAGGGAGAGTTGGTGCAGATCCGCGATCGGACGGAACTCGATCGGCATCTCGAGTTGTGGCTGAATGCTCCCCCCTGCGACGACGGCACGCCCTACGTGAGGGAGTCCCTGAAAACGCCGGCGAAACTGCCGATCGGCTACATCCTCAGCCTGGAAGGGGCCGATTCCCTGGTTACGCTGCGCCACCTCGAGCGCAGCTACGCCGACGGCTTGCGGGCCGTGGGGCCGGCCCATTACGGTCCCGGCCGCTATGCCCATGGCACCGATGCGGAAGGGCCGCTGCCTCCCGCGGGCAAGGACCTGCTGCGGGAAATGCAGCGGTTGGGCATCATTCTCGATGTGACCCACCTGTGCGACCAGTGTTTCTGGGAAGCGCTCGATACGTACGACGGTCCGCTGTGGGCCAGCCATCAGAATTGCCGCGTGCTGGCCCCCTGGAACCGGCAGTTTGCCGATGATCAGATCAAGGCGGTCATCGACCGCGGCGGGGTGCTGGGCATGGCGTTCGACGCCATCATGATGGTCCCCGGTTGGCGACACCTGCGGAGCAAGCCCGCCGACTTTCAGCTCAAAATCGAACGCATTTGCGAGCACATCGACCGCATTTGCCAGCTTGCCGGCAATGCCCGGCACGTGGGGATCGGCACCGATCTCGACGGCGGCTACGGCACCGAACAGACGCCCCTCGATCTCAACTCGATTGCCGATCTGCAATCGTTGCCCGGTTTGTTGCGCGCCCGCGGTTATACCGCCGAGGACATCGAGGGCATTCTGTGGAGGAACTTCGTGGATTTGCTCCGGCGGGCGTGGACGTAAACTGAATCAGCACCGGCTGGACTTGCCCTCTTCGGACAAACCGCTAGACTTTGTTCTCGGAACGGGCCGACCGCACGAGGGCCGGTCCGCCGACAGGCGCTTCAGGGTCGACCAGAGGGGCGACAAGGGCCTGCCGCAGCGAACTTGCGGGAAAACCACGCCGCAAGCCTGCTGGCGGAGTCCCGCCCAAGCATCAGCCGCCGTAGCTCAGCCGGTAGAGCGACGCTTTCGTAAAGCGTAGGTCATCAGTTCGAATCTGATCGGCGGCTCTTTGCCAAACCTTCGGTTCCTCGACTCCAAACGACGCCGAACCGGCTGGTTGCTCGACCAGCGTGAATCCTCGACCGCTGCAGCCGCGCGGATCGCACAAAGGGCGTGGCCGACGGCGGTTCGTTTTCAACGGAGGTTGGGCGTTTTCAACGGAGGTTGGGCCACCGGGGTGATCGGTTTACCGCCGCGCGCAGGCTCCCCCAGCGTGCTCGACGCCACCCCGCGACGCAGCCCCCGTTCCGCGCCCTCGCGACAACCTTTTGCCGCCCTCCCGACAACCTTCTGCCGTCAGCGAGACAAACCTACTGATTCAGGCCGGCTTTCGCAAGCAGTGCCTTCACTTCGTCGGTTTTCTCGAGCTTCTGCGCGATGGCCTCCACGGCCTGGATGGCATCCTCTTTGACGTCGGGCGATTGCAGAGCGTCGACCGCCAACCGCAACATGTCGACGCTGGGCTTCGGCCGCGTTTTCAAGACCTCCAGCACGACTTTCTTCTCGGCCGGCTGGCGCGCCGACTCGAATGCCGTGCGCAGCATGGCCACCCGTTGGGCATCGGGCAGGTCCATTTGTCGGGCGATGCGAATGTAACCCCGCAAAGCCCGCACCTGGAAATTGACAGGTCCGGTTTTCGCCAACTCCAGCAAGACGGGGGCGGCGTCGGGCGTCATCCATTTGCCGAGCAATTGGCTGGCCACATCCTGCAATTGCGGGTCGCTGCCGCGGGCCGCCGCACCCACGGTTTGCAAGGCCTTCGTGCCGCCAACCTGGGCGATGATGTCCAGCAGGACGGGACGGGCCGCGGCCGGGGCCCGATCGAGGGTGGCCGACAACTCCGCGGCGCACGCCTCCCGGTCCGGCATGCGGACGGCAGCCGCCTTCAAGGCTTTTTGTGCTGCGGCCGCATCATCCGCCGACTTGGGCGACACCACTTGGGTGATGAGCACCGACAACCCCTGTTGGGACACCGTTTCTCCGAGGGCAGCCAGTGCGGCACCGCGGACGGCTTTGTCGGAGTGGTCGAGTGCCTTGACGAGTGCCGCGGTGGCCTCGATCCGGCGCATACCCACCAATTCGATCAACAACGGATACGATTTGCCCTTCGCCTGGGCGAGCCGCGCGGCAATTTCCGGATCGACGGTGGGGGGCAATTCGGCAAGGGATTTTTTGGCGGCTTCCGTCAGTTCCGCATCCGCTTCCAGTGCCACATCGAGCAGCAGCGTCAGACACGACGCGTCGCCGATCTTTCCCAAGGCGGTCAGGGCTGCCAGCCGAACTGGCTTTGGTCCTTGGGCCGCGGCGTTCATCACGGCGGGGAGTTCGACGGTCTCGGGGCGATCGGCCATGGCAGCGATCAGCAACACCGCCCGATCCAGCGTGGTCCGCGGCAATTCGGCCGCCAAGGCCTGGTCGACTTCGCGGCCGGGCAATTCACGGGCCGTGCTCAGGCCGATCTGGAACATCCCTTTGTTGGGCGAACGAAGCTGTTCGACGAGCAGCGGAACTCCTTCCGTTCCCCGCGCCAGAATGGCGCCGCGGGTGGCGTCCAATATCCGCTGATAGGGAACATCTCCCAGACGGACTTCGTCGTAGATGGCCACGGCATCGGCGGCCCGGCCTTCGGCCAGGGCACGTTCCGCGCAGAGGATGCAGCCTTCGGCGACCGTGTTGCGGGCCTGTTTGGGTTCACCCGAAAGGGCTTTGCGGAGCACTTGCGTGGCCGCCTCGTTGCCGATCCGGCCCAGTGCCAACGCGGCGGCGGATGCCACTTCCACGTCGTTGTCTTGCAGCCGGGTGGTCAACAAGTCGACGGCCGCGGCATCGCGGCGGACTCCGATCGAATGCAGCACGCCCACCAGCAACCGGCCTTGCAACGATTCCGCCGCGTTCCGCAAGGCCTCGTCGGCCGCCGCGCCGGGAATCACTTCCAGGGCGATGCGCGCCCACGACGCCAGCTTGGAATCGGCCAGCAGCGGCGCGAGCACGGGCACCGCCTTGCTCGAACCTTTCACGGACAGATGCTTGCAGGCCAAAGCCTTTTCCGACAAGGGGGCATCCCCTTGCAAGATGGCGATCAATTCGTCTTCCGTTTTCGTCGTCAATTGCGCGGCGCCGACCGAGGGAAAGACGATCGCGCCGGCGAGCACCAGAGCCGACATCAGAAGCATGTTGTTCCGTGCAAATGCTGACATGGCGTGATTCCGCTGGATGGTGTGATTCCGCTGATGAAGTGCTCGAGGGATCGTTAAATGAGCTGCTCGCTGGAGCCGTCGCTGCCAGCGGGGACGCCGCGGAGAACAAGGGCGCGGTCGGGCTTAAATCCGCCACGGTTCTCGAAGCGCCTCCGACAACAACCGATTGGCCTCGTCATCCCCGATGAACTCGTACTTGGTGAGATCGAGCTTGACGCGGCGGTTAAGGAAAATGGCGACATTCGCCGCATGACAGGCGATGTGGGCGTTGCACGCGGCATCGGCGTTCCCCTTGGGTTGGCCCCGCGTTTTCACGCAGTCGAGGAAGTCCCGCACGTGGAACGTGGCCGGATAGCCGCCGATCTCTTCCACCGTGCGCCCGGCGAGCAGTTCGGGAGAACTGAGCACGATCTTGCCGCTGTCTCCCGCTTCGACCCAACCGTGTTCCCCCTCGAACCGTACCGGGCAGGAACCCAGCGGAATCCAGCCCTCCTCGCGGAAGATCAACTCCACGCCGTTTTCGTAGCGACACACGAGTTCGCCATCTTTCGGCGGATCGTATTCGACCGGCGGAGGACAATCGCCGACGGCCCATTGGCACAGGTCCACGCAATGCGAACCCCATTCCAACACGCCGCCGCCAATCACCAGATTCTTTCCCTGCCGCTCGAACCCGCCGATCATCCCGCCTCCCTTCTCGAAATTGAATCCGTTGAGGAGTTCGTTATTGAACGGCCGCCAGGCGGCGGGTCCGAGATACATGTCCCAATCGATCACGTTCTTGTCCGGTTCGGGTTCCTCGGGAAACCAGATGCTCGTCAGGGCCAACATGCCGCGCGGATGGGCATACACCCGCTTCAGCCTGCCGAGCCGTCCCGTCCGCGCCAGCTCGCAGGCGAAGGCGAAATGGGGCAGGTTCCGCCGCTGCGTACCCGCCTGGAAGACGCGGGCCGTGCGGCGAATCGTGTCCCGCAATTGCAGGCTCTGGACGATGTTCTTGGTGCAGGGCTTTTCGCAGTAAATGTCTTTGCCGGCGCGGGCCGCGTAACAAGATGCCGTGGCATGCCAGTTCGGTCCCGTGGCGATCAGCACCGCATTGATGTCCGTGCGGTCGAGCAGTTCGCGGAAATCGCGATACATCGCGCAGTGGTCGTTGCCGTACAGTTCGTCGACCCGCTTCTTGACCGACAGCCGGCGGGCCTCCTTGATGTCGCACACCGCCGTGAACTGCACGTCCTTCTGCTCCAGGAAGCAGCCCAAGTCGTACGTGCCGCGATTCCCGATGCCGATCCCTCCCACGATGATCCGTTCGCTGGGCGGGACGGTGCCGCTGAGACCCAATGCGGAGGCGGGAATGATGGTGGGCGCCATCACGGCGGCCCCGGCGGTCGACAACGCCTTTTTCAGAAACTGACGCCGATGAAGTCCCACGACCTTCTTGGACATCTGCTCGCTCCTCGTCAGGTTGGTCGCCGGGCCGTCGGTTCCTGTCGCCGACGACCGCTCATCGCTGCCCATGTGCCGACAGCGTACTCCCCCGACGGGCAGGAATCCACGGTTCCACGCCCCGGGGAACAGCCGAGGGATTACGGCGCGGGGCTATTCCCGGACGACGCACACCAGCACTCAACCGGCGACCGCCGTGCGAAGAAGTTTTGGCGCGGTGACAGTGACTTGCAAAATCGAGCGCGGGGTTTATCATGTCCGGCGACCTGGGTGCCGGGGTGCTCGTTGCACACCGGAGAATAGGGAAGACGGTGCAACTCCGTCGCGGTCCCGCCGCTGTAACCGGGGACGACCGCTGCACAGGCCACTGTGGTTCCCATCGCGCTGGGCGCGATGCACCGCGGGAAGGCGCAGCCAGTAGATCGATCCGGAAGCCAGAAGACCTGCCCAGATGTCGTCCGTATAGCCCAACGTTCGCGCGACGAATCGACGTGGCTTCTGCCGACAACGGCCCAAGCCGTGGGGCCGAGAGGTCTTGTTGTTTTTCCACAGGGCCGGCTTCCAGCCGCAGCCGACAGTGATACGTGGCTTCGCGCGACGGTCGGGCAATTCCCGCGACAACGGAGGATTGTCTCATGTCGAACGCATCTTCGTCGAAGGCATCTTTCCCGTGTGAGTTACTGGCGCGCCGCTTCCGACCGGTGACGCGCCGAGGGTTCACGCTCATCGAACTGCTGGTGGTGATCGCCATCATCGCCATGCTGATCGGTCTGCTGATGCCGGCGGTGCAGCAGGCCCGCGAGGCCGCCCGCCGGGCGCAATGCCTGAACAATCTCAAACAGCTCACGTTGGCCCTGCACAACTACGCCGACAGCTACAACGAGATGCTCGTGCCGCACAAAATCGACGACGCCCAGGCCATTGCCGGGACCATCGCCGGCGTCTGGCCGCAAGTGGGTACCATCCGCTATTGGTTCGGATTAGTCGACTTCAACGAAACCGATGTGACCAGGCGGTTGAAGTTTGCCGAGGGCATTCTCGCTCCCTACATGGAAACCAACTACGCGGCCTACCAATGTCCGAATTTTGGCCCCGCCCAGGTGGACGAATTTCGCGTCGGCCGCATGGCCTGCGGTTATGGTCATAACGGTTTCTACCTGGGGCCGGGCATCAGCTACGACTGGTCGAACTGGCCCACCGTCACCGTGGCCAATCGACCGGTTGCCTACCGCCTGCGCGATGTGCGGCAATTGACGCAGACCGTGGTGTTCGCGGACAGCGCCGAGGTGAACTTCCTGCTCAGGTTCCGCGAAAACTGGTGGCTCGATCCCCCCAGCCGGAATTATCCCACCGTCCATTTCCGCCACCTGGATACGGCCAACGTGGCCTTTCTCGACGGGCATGTGGAGACGCGCGGCCGGGCGTGGCGGGTGGAAGTTCCTGGATCGAATTACCTCAGCGCCGCCCAAGCCGGCCGCATGGATGAAAAACGGCTGGGCTACGTCAGCAACGGCAACCTCAGCGATCCCCAACTGAGGGATGAACTCTACGACCGCGAGTAGACGGACTTCCTCACCGCACGCATCCGCAGGAGATCGCGTTCCATGTGGCATTCCCTTCGTTTGTGGTTGGCGCTGCTGGGGGTGGGGATTGGCGGATGGTTGATTTTTTCGGCCGTGCTCGGGGAGCGGACGGCTCCCGTCACGGAGGACGAGTTGCCCCTGATGGTGTTTGTCGATCGTGAGTCGGGCGAGCTGTTCGTGGGCAAGGCTCGGCCCACTCCGGCCGTCCATCCCCGCCTGGGAGAGCCGCGTCTGCTGCCCGGCTGGTATTGTCCGCGGTGTGCGAAATGGTATGCGGGTCCACCATCCGATGCAGCCGAGCGGACGGTGGACCTCGTCCGCTGTCCCAAAACCCGCGACCCCTTGCACCGCGAGGGTCCGCTGCCCGCCGCCGCGCCGGAAATATGACGTCCTTGACGGCCGGGGAGGGCAACGACCATCGCCAGCCGGTCATTCGTGACATCGAGCCGGTCCCTGGTAACATCCACACAAGCCTGGGCAACATCAAGACCGAACCGACGTTCGACGGAGATCACGATCATGCGTTCGAGAACATTCTGGTTCTTCGGCACTCTGTTGGCGTACGCGCTGGGGTGCCGTTTGCTCCCCTATGTGTTGGCGCATGCGGGCATGCCCTTGGATCCCCGGCACTCGTGGTACCCTTGGAACTTTTCGCCGTTGATGGCCACCTGTCTGCTGTGCGGCGCTGGAGTGCGGGCGTCGCGGTGGGCCTTCGTGCTGCCGCTGACGGTGGTTGCCGCCAGCGACTTCGGCATCGGCTGGCTGACGGGACGCTGGGACTGGGCATTCCCCCGCAGTCAGGCGGCGGTGTATCTGTCCTTCGCGCTGGGGGTGGGGATGGGCCGATGGTTGCGGTCGCAACCGCATTGGAGCACGGCGTTGCCGGCGGGATTCGCCGCCGAAGTGGTGTTCTTCGTGGTGACGAATTTCGCGGTCTGGTGGTTCAGCAACGGCAACCCGTACCCTCCAAACGCGGCGGGGCTGGCGGCCTGCTATGTGGCGGCGATTCCCTTTTTCGGCCGTTCGCTGATCAGTACGCTGCTGTTTGTCGGCGTGCTGTTCAGCCCGCCGGTCTTGCGGTCGGCGGGCATCACCCCGGTGAAACCGCAACTCGTCTCGGCGACAGCAACCGCATGAACATGATGACGCTGACCGCCCCACCGATCGACGTCGCGCCGCGCGTGGTTTCCCTGATCGCCAGTGCGACCGAAATCGTCGCCGCGCTGGGATGCCGCGATTGGTTGGTGGGCCGCTCGCACGAGTGCGATTTTCCACCGGACGTGATCGCACTCCCCGCGTGCAGCGCGGCCCGTATCGACGTGGCGGCGGATAGCAGGGAAATCGATCGACAGGTGAAGGCGGCGCTCTCCGAGGGGGGCGGGGTGTACCAGCTCCATGCCTCCCTCTTGGAAAGCTTGAGTCCCACCGTGGTGTTGACGCAACACCAATGCGATGTGTGCGCCGTGTCGTTGCACGAGGTGGAACAAGCGGTGTGCACCTTCGGGCCAGGCCGTCCGCAGGTCGTGTCGCTGGAGCCGAATTCCCTGGCGGATGTGTGGGAGGATTTCCTTCGGGTGGGTCGAGCCTTGCAGGTGCCGGAGCGCGCCGCGGCGCTGGTCGAGCGATGCCAGCAAAGATTGCGGGACTTGTCCGATGCCTGCCAAGACGTGCAACGGCGGCAAGGCGGTGCGCCGCCGCGCGTGGCCTGTCTGGAATGGTTCGAGCCGCTGATGGCTGCCGGCAACTGGGTCCCCGAACTCGTTGCCGCCGTGGGCGGAATCGATGTGTTGGGCGCGGCGGGACGCCCTTCGGCGTGGGTGACCTGGAAAGCGCTCGCGGCTGCCGATCCCGATGTGATCGTGCTCATGCCGTGCGGCTTCGATTTGGAACGGACGCTGAGGGAACGCCGTTGGCTCGCGGCGCATCGGTCCTGGAGCGAGCTGACGGCTGTCCGCAACGGTCGTGTCGCGGCGACGGATGGCAATCAATACTTCAATCGTCCAGGGCCGCGGTTGATCGAGTCGGCCGAAATCCTGGCGGAAATCCTGTATCCTCGCCAGTTCGATTTTGGACATCGCGGACAAGGTTGGACGAGGTGCGATCGGGAGAGTTAACCGGGGCGGCAAATCGCAGGGAGAATCGGCATCGAGTGGCGCGGCGGGCGTGACCGGGCGGCGTGATCGCGGCTCAATTCATTCACCGCGTTTGAACGGCTCAATAGACTCGCCGTATGTGCACAGCGCCACCGGGTGAGTGCTCAGTGAGGCCGCCACGATCGATGGTTGCCGCCGCGGACGGTCATCGGCGGATGGTCATCGCCGCTGTTGGTTCTCGTCGCACCGGCCGATTGTGGTCGCGCCTGATTCCCGCTGCTCGATCCTTGGTCGCCGCAAGTCTTACCGCAACCCAACCCTGGAGCTAGTCAGCCTGCCAGCACCTGGTTCGCGGCGGCAATGCTAGCACCCGGCGAGAACTTGTATCGCTGCGATTGGAGACATTTCTCCAGCGCGGCGAGGAAGAGAAGCACGTTGGCAGCGCTCGAGGCATAACCCATCAGGCCGATCCGCCACACTTTCCCCTTCCACGGCCCCAGCCCCCCGCCGATTTCGATGCCGAACTCGGAGAGGAGCTGTTTACGCACGGCGGCGTCGTCCACGCCCGCGGGGACGAGCACCGCATTCAACATCGGCAATTGTTGCCCCTCGCGGCAGGCATAGGCGATGCCGAGCGCTTCCAACCCGGCCTTGAGGGCCAGGTGATGGCGGCGATGGCGCTCGAACCGGGCCTCCAGCCCTTCTTCCAGCGTGAGCCGCAGCGCTTCATGCAGGGCATAGTTCATGTTGATCGGCGCGGTGTGATGGTACGCCCGGTTGCTGCCCCAATAATCCTTGACCATCTGCATGTCGAGATACCAGCTCTGCACCTTACGGGAGCGCTGCTCGATGACCGCCACGGCTTCGGGACTGAATGTGACCGGCGCCAAGCCGGGGGGGCAACTCAGACATTTTTGCGTCCCGCTGTAAACCGCATCGAGTTCCCAGGCATCCACCTCGACGGTCATGCCACCCAACGAGGTCACGCAATCCACGGCGATCAGCGCGCCATGGTTGTGGCACAACCGGGCCAGGTCTTCCACCGGCTGCCAGGCACCGGTGGACGTCTCGGCGTTGACGATGCCCAAAAGCTTGGGCCGATGCTGCCGCAGCGCGGTCTCGATCTCCTCCGGCTCGAAAATCTCTCCGAAGGGACGTTCGAGAACGGTCACCTCGGCCCCCGCCCGACGGGCCACTTCGGCCATCCGCCCCCCGAACACGCCGTTGACGCATACCAGCATGCGGTCGCCGGGTTCCAGGAGGTTCACCACCACGGTTTCCATGCCCGCGCTGCCCGTGCCGCTCACCGCGAGAGTCAACTTGTTCTGCGTCCGGAAGACCTGCCGCAGCATCGACTGCAACTCGTCCATCACCTGGAGAAAATACGGATCGAGATGGCCCACGGTGGGAGCGGCCAGGGCCGCCAGGACGCGCGGATGAATGTCGCTGGGACCTGGCCCCATCAGTATGCGGCGCGGCGGAGCAAGTGGCGAAGGTAACGACATGGCTGCACCTTCAAGGGAACAAGAAAATTGAGCGTCCAACGCCGCCGTGCCGGGACTCAGGACCGCGGCGACGCGGCAGCCGATCGGACGGACGAACCAGTTGCCGGCCGACGCGTCCGTTGCAACCGATGCGCGCGGTTGCCGCGCCGCGGTTGGCGGTTCCTGATGGCCTTTGCCGCGGAGTTGAGAATGTCATTCCCGCCAGCCGTGGGCGTCGCGGACCTGAATCATCGCGGCGAGGATGTTGTTCCACGTTTGTTTTTCGAACATCACTTGATTGGGAAACATGCAGCCATCCCAGCAGATATGGCGGTACCGCTGATGCGGCACGCCGTCTTCCCGCAGCCAGTACCCGGCGCAGTGCACGATGTCGAGCTTGCCATTCGGATCGTCGACCCGGCAGTGCTTGCCGGTTTTGTCGTGCGAACCCGAGCCGTGGACCGTGGCGTCGTTCTGGGCAACATGAAAATCGACCGTCCATGGCCGCAGGGCATCGGTCAAGGTTTGGTAGGCTTCGTCGAAGGCGGCCCGGTCCTTCCAGTCGAAATTCTCCGGCAGAATGCGGTGCTCGGGGGCATTGTAGCCGAGCATGTACAGCAGCGTATGGGCCATATCGGCCTGGAAGCCCAGCGTCTCGGGACGACCGACCCGCTCGAGCAAGTCGATCATGATGATCCACGAGTGCATTCCGCCCCAGCAGATTTCCCCCTCCGCGGCCAGTTGTTCGCCGGCATCTTCGGCAATGTCGCAAGCCAGGTCGAACGTTTCCGCGATGGCTCGCTGATTGCCGATGGGGTCTTTCAGCCAATCGCTGGGACTGCACGCCGAATCGATGCGCACGACTCCGTACGGACGGATGCCCATTTCCCGCAGCCGGCGGGCGATATGACACCCTTTTTGCACCTGGCGTAGAAAGTTCCGGCGACCATCCCCGCTGCACAGGGCGGCTCCCCCGCCGGTCGGCGGCCAGACCGGCGCCACCACCGAACCGATGTTGAGATTGCGCGACGCGGCCTTGTCGGCCAGCCGCTTCAGATCGTCTTCGCTGGCGTCGATGCTGATGTGGGGATCGTACAGGAACAGGTCGAACCCGTCGAATTTGATCCCCTCGACCTCCGCCCCCGCCGTCAAATCAAGCATCGTGTCCAGGTCGATGAAAGGCTCTCCCCCTTCCGAACCTTTGCCGACGACCCCTGGCCAGGCAGCATTGTGGAGTTTGGGATAGTTGTTGCGGCGCGACATGCAATGACCCCTTCAGGGCTGGCGGTGACAAGCAAACGGATGCGGGGAAGATACTCGACGTGCCGACGAATTTCATCCGGTGGGGACCGGCCGGCCAGCTCTACCGCGGGTGCTACCCGCCGGCCGAGGCCGTCTTGCCCTCACGTTCCATTGCGACCCGGATTTCGTCCCGGGCGACGAACAATCGTGTTCGCATCGAGCGCGGAAGGCCGTCCCGCGGCGACCGTTCCGGGTGGTTGCGCTCCTGAATAAGCTGGAGGCGAGTGATCGATGCGCCGATGGCGCGTGATCGCTTCGCTGGTGGTGAGTGGTCGAAGTGCGAGGGCCGGCGACCGCCCGGTGGTGCCGCGTTCAGTTCATCTCTGATGCGCCCCGACTTCCGGGGCGTCCTTCTGGGCTTCGGGGCCGAAGTAGCGGAGCCCCACCAGCGGTTCGGTGCCGGTGTTTTCGAACACCACCCCCTCGGCGGCGGCCTTGGCGGTCACGAACACCTCGTCCATGGTCATCTGGCCGAAACGAATCATGGCCGGAGTCTGGAGTTTGAGGCCATTGACTCGGCCTTCTCCCTGCACGGTGATCCATCCGTAGGCCCCACCATCCTTGATAGTGACTTTCACGCCCGGTTGGACCGTCAATTCCTTGGCCGTGAACAGTTGCTCTCCCTGAATGCGGCCGTACACGATCCAGCGGTCGATGAAGCCGTCTTGATCGCCGCCCGAACAGACGATCGGTTCGAGGTAATGACTGTCCTTGAAGTGGGGATCGACGTTCCCCTCCCAATCGAGCGCATCCACCATGTAGGCGTTGTCGTGATGCTTCTCGGGGGGGAAGTCCTTGGTAAGCAGCGACCGAGGCACCGCTCGGCCTTCCACCATCGACTGATACATGCCGAAGACGTCGCTGCCCCATTGCGGCTCGTAGGTCAGCAGCGATCCCGGCGCATGCAAAATGCAGGGAGGAATCAACCAGCCGGTGCCGACCTTCAAGCGATACGCCTTCGACAAATCGAGGATGCCGTTGTCACCGTCGTTCCATCGCTCGAGACAATCGATCACCTGCTGCTTGGTGGTGCCCGGCTCCAACCCCATGAACGTGTAGGGGAAATTGTTGCCGACGTTATTGAGCTGCGGCGGGAAATAGTAGCTTTCGGGCTTCCCTTCCTGACCGACCAGCCGGGCTTGTTCGGCATTCTGGTGCATATGGTGGGGGATCGGCCCCATGTTGTCGAAGAACTTCGAATACACCGGCCACTTGCGGTATTTGTTCCAGATGTAGTCGCCGACGACTTCCGCCCCGAGTTCGGCAACCACGTCGCGCAGCAGAAACCGCTCGGTTCCCGCCACGCAGTAGCTCAATCCCTCGTCGTGCGCCCGGCCTTCGTTGGCCGCTTCCGTGGTCGAGGCAAACCAGCGTTCGTCGATGCCGCCGCGATGCGTCCCCAGGGCGTAATAATCGTGCGGATGCAATTTGAGCCGCCGTCCCGGCTGCAGAAACGACCGCGGCACCCAGGTGGGCGCCAGTCGCAAGACACCTTTGCCTTCCGTCAACGCCGCCGATGCCAATGCTTTCACGCTCGCCATGAATCCGCTTCCCGTTGTGGACCTCGAAGCCGCGTCAATGCTGAACCATCCCGATCCCGGCTGGCCGAATTTTTCCGGCCGGCCCGAACGCCGTGCTGGCCACCGGTTCCAGCCGACCAGACGACGGCGAAAGAGCACCCGCGGCGTGCAAACCCAGACCGCTGCCCCGCGCGCCGGGCTTCGCCAAGCTGGGGTCGAGCCGTGGTGTGGTGTGCCGCCGTCCGAAAGGCCGGCATCCATCGGTAAGCCGCCCGCCATTGTGCCCGCCGCCGGGGCAATTTGCAAAGGGCCGCACGGCGATTCATTCAGGGCATCTCCGCGGGACTTTTGCACCTCCGTGCGGGGCACCCGCGCGCGGGACATGTGTGCCCGCCCATGGCCGGGGCGGGTCGGAGGCTGGCGGGGGTAGCCCCTCAGCGAGGCACGGGTGTCAGCCGCACGTCGTCGACCCACAATTTGCCCGTGGCACCGTTCAACCCCACCCGCAAGATGACCTCTCGGGCCTTTTGAGGCACGGGAATGACTTTCTGGGTCTGCACCCAGTCGGAAGAGTTGGTCCACGGGCCGAGTACCGGTTCGCCGACCACGCGGCGATTCTCGTCATAAAAATGCAGCACCAACGCGGGGCGTTCGTGCGGTTCCGGGCCGCCGCGGCTGTCCGCGAGGAGATAGGCCAGGCTGACGCGCACGGCTCCGATGCTTTGCCCGTCGATCGCCATTCCCTGGAGAGATTGCGCCGGTCGTCCCGGTTCATCATTCTCGTAGACGATGCAGGGCGAACCGTCCGGGCCGCCTTGCGGATCGACGGTAAACAACCGCTGATAGTGCCAGCCGTCGGGATAACCATCCTGGTTTTCGTCGAGGTCGAAGCCGCCGTTGAACACGCGGGGATGCAGCGGGTCCGGTTTCACCTTCCGCTGTGCTTCCGACTCCCCCGTCATGGGAACGAACAGCGTGTTGATCAGTTTCGTGGCCTTCAACTGCCCGTTCTGTTTCTCGAACAGATGAAACACTTGTTGGTAGCGCTGCCCCAGGGGAATGATCATTTTCCCCCCCTCGCGAAGCTGTTCGACCAGCGGTTGGGGCACATCCTCGGGAGAACAGGTGACGATGATCTTGTCGAAGGGAGCCTTTTCCGGCCACCCCTGGAAGCCATCGCCAATCCGCACATGCACGTTGTGGTACTTGAGCCGCTTCAACCGCTCCTCTGCCTGCTTGCCGAGCGATTCAACGATTTCGATGGTGTAGACCTCTTTGACGAGGGGCGACAAGACGGCGGCCTGGTAACCGCTCCCGGTACCGATTTCCAGCACCACATCCGTGGGCTGAGGATCGATGGCCTCGGTCATGTAGGCCACGATGAACGGCGGAGAAATCGTTTGTTGCTTGCCGATGGCCAGCGCCGTGTCGTAATAGGCGAACTGCCGCAGGCCGAGAGGCACGAATTCGTGCCGGGGCGTCGTGCGCATCGCGGTCAACACCCGCGGATTGCGAATTCCCTCGCGTTCGATATACTCCGCCACCATTTTTTCGCGAGCGGCGAGAAACGGGTCGCGGCTTTGCGCTTCGGCCAGGGACGCGGCCAGCCACACCGCCGTCAAGCTGCCGACAAGGCCTGCATGCATGCGAAACATGGCGAGTCCTCGGTGCGAGAAGGCTGCGACGCCAACGGAACCTTGCGGGCCACGACCTGAATCTCGGTGCACAGTCCGGGCACCCGCCGCCCAAGCCAACGGTTGAAACGCCACCAACCGCGATAGTTCTCCAAGGGGCGCAGCCAGCCTCCCGAAATTATACGAAATCCGCGCGTGTCCAGGACGGTCACCCCGCAGTGTCGTTCGATGGCCGTCAGAAAACTCCGCTTCGAAAAAACCTGCAAATGCCCCCGCGGCTTGGCGCGGCCGACCAATCGATCCCACAGGGGCACGCCATGCCGGCGAATCCAGGCGATCCCCGGCGGAAAGATGGGAACGCCCACAATCAGCCAGCCGCCCGGCTTGAGCACCCGGCTCAGCGCCGTCAGCGCCGCCTCGACTTCCGGCAGGTGCTCGAGCACCTGCTCGCACAGCACGACATCGAATGCTTCGCTCGGCACTTGGGGCAGCCCCGCCAGCAGGTCTCCTTGCTGGAGCGACTTCCAGGCGCTGGGCTTGTAAATCCCCGGATGCAAGTGCAAATCGACGCCATGATACTCCACGCGCTGGTCGGGATCGCGGGGCTCGATGTACCGCATCGACACGCCGTTCCAAACCCCTACGTCGAGCAATCGCAAGGGTTCATTCCGGCGAGCAAACTCGGGCAGCAGGCGGGCAATCTCGACCCCGATCGCTTCGTACCGCGCCTGTCGCAAGCTGTACCGTTCACGCCGTGTCGGATCGACACCAAACGCCAGGGCCGCGCCGCCAGCCGTCGCCTCCATGCGAGTCACCTTGGGAATGGGGGAATCTGGAATTGGGAATGGGGGGAACGTAAACCTCGGAATGAGGGCATGTGGAATTGACAGGCCCCTCTCGACGGAAGCCCGCGGGTGGTCGGCGAATTCCGGAACAAGCCTTCGGGACGCCGTGATTGCAAGCCCCACAAATTCGGAACCCCACCAACCGGGCCGCAACACCATCCGAGCCGCGAAACCATCCGGACCGCACAACGCGCCGGGATTCTGCCGGTGGGGGAAGATTGTGGCAAGCCCAATCCGGCAAACCTTGCCGAACGCTCGGTGATCCGACTTCGGTCCACATCCGCGACTTGCGAACACGACGGCGGTGAATGCTGTCGCTTTCGATTGTTGAACGGCGTCGCGGTGGTGCTGAGGCAAGGGAGCGCTCTGTCCGGCACGATCGGCCGGCGAAATCAGGGTGGCGACGGGCAGAAAGCGGCATCAATGCGGTAATGGCTGAGCCAAATGGACGGGGAGCGGCCGGCTGCCGAGCGAGATGCCACTTGCCGTATGGGAACGGTGGTAACTGTCCGTCCGGGAAACTGCGCGAGAGGCTTGAGCGGAGCTTTGCCGATGACTGCGAAAAAGGCTGAAATCGCGTCCAACACGTGGTTCGCGCGGTCTGCAAAAACTGCGGAACTTAATCCGACTAAAAAGTCGACTGAAAAACCGTTAGAGTTTCGCTGGCTTTACGCCTTTCACGCAGCAAAGTGTTGTCCGACATAGCCATCCGGCGAACCCCGCGTTGACAGGCAGGGAAGCTCGAAGTAAATTCCGCCACACGTTTGAGCCGGGTGTATGCTCCCGGTGGCGGAATTGGGATGGAGTCCTGTGGACCGCACGGATGCAGGGAGATGGTTTGCTACTCGGCAGGTGGGCACCTCGCGGTCACAACGGGGTGGTGTCGTGGTGCCTGAAAGGTGTCGGATGGCTCTTGTGGGGCATGATCGTGGGAGGATGTACCCGCCCCGCGGTGGTTCCACCCACGTTGGCAATTCCCCAGCAACCCGCTCCCCAACGTCCCGCCGTGGTGTTCATACCCCGAATTGATCCCTGGGAAGGAGACGCGGCGATTCCCCGGGTACCGGCGCCCGGCATTGGCGAGACCGACTGGCCCGCGGAAGTCCCGCTTAAAGATTGGAAATACGTTGTCCTGCATCACACGGCGACAGATCAGGGCAACGTGGAAAGCATTCACGCGGCGCATTTGCAGAAGAAGGACAAGTACGGCAACCCGTGGCAGGGCATCGGTTATCACTTTGTGATTGGTAACGGCCGCGGCATGGCCGACGGCGCGATCGAACCGACTTTTCGCTGGCGGCAGCAATTGGCCGGCGCCCACGCCGGCGTGAACGATTTCAACCAGCATGGCATTGGTGTTGTGCTGGTCGGCGATTTCGAGAAGCAGCATCCAACGCTGGCGCAACGCCAGGCGGTAAAGCGGCTGGTCGGCACGCTGAGCCGTCGATTTGAAATCTCCGCCGATCGTGTGATGGGACACGACGCCGTGAAGGCCACGGCGTGTCCCGGCCGGAATTTTCCGATGCGTGAGGTCCGGGCGAGCCTCGTGGCCTTCGAGGAACACCGGGGGCAACCCCTCCCCCCATCGACCCCGCTCGTGCTGACGAGCGGGACCAGCAGGAAGGACTGGTAGCGTCCATGAACGAGCGTCTCCCCTCACCCGGTCGATTTTTCGATTGGGGGATCCGTTGGCAGCTTCCCGCGGCGTTTGACGACGGGTTGGACGACGAAGCCGCCGCCTCCCTGGATGTGGATCAGGTTCCCACGCGGGATGAGCTGGAGGCGGGCGTTACCGGTCCGGTCATTTCCGTGAGCGAGGGGCCGCACGCGATTGCCCTGCCGGAAGTTTACGAACCCGGCTATGCGTATCCGCTGATCGTCTGGTTCCACCCCTCGGGGTCGACCGAGGAAGAACTGTTCGATGTGCTGCCGCAGATCAGCGATCGCAATTATGTCGCGCTGGCCTTGCGGGGCAACGTGGAATTCGGCCACGGCGCCGACTGGTCAACCGCCGGGGGAGCCTTGGAAACGGCCCGCCGGGTGGAAGAAGCGGTCGAGCGGTTGAAGCAGTTTCTGAATATCCATCCGCAGCGAATCATTCTCGCGGGATACGGGTCGGGAGGGACCACCGCGCTGGAAGTGCTGTTGCAAAGCCCGGAAGCCTTTCATGGGGCGGCGTGCCTGGCCGGAGCGTTCCCCAACATCGAATTCCCGTTGGCCCGCTATCGGGGGCTTCGCGGCCGGCGCGTGTTGTTGGCCACCACCCTCGATTGCCGCGAGGTCCGCGTCGCCGATTTCGTGACCTCGGGACGGTTGTTGTACACCGCGGGGATGCAGGTGGCCACGCGCGTGTATCAGGAAGGGGGCGGTACGGCCAAAGCCCGGATGTTGCGCGACGTGGACCATTGGATCATGGATGGAATCCAGTCGGCGATCAAGGTGTTCATGCCCTAGGGGACGCGGGCGCTGCACCATAGGCACCGTCGGCGGCGAGGGTATAATCCGGCACGGTACCGGATTGCAGGACTCCCGCCGAGAGCCGGAATGGCCCGACCACTGGAAACTTACGAACAGGCGATCGAGTTTCTCTACGGTCGCATCAATTACGAGCGCGCTCCCGTCGAGAGCTACACATCCAGCGACTTCAAGCTGGAGCGGATGCAGCGGTTGCTGACGGCGCTCGGAAATCCGCACGAGCGATTGCCGGCCATTCACGTGGCGGGAACAAAGGGCAAAGGCTCGACCTGCAACATGATTGCCGCCGTGTTGACCGCCGCTGGATTGCGGACCGGTCTGTACACTTCGCCGCATCTGGTGCGGTTCGAGGAGCGGATGACGGTCGACGGCGTCAGTCCCACGCCGGAGGAACTGGTGCAGCTCGTCAACCAGGTGCATGGTCCAGTGAGCGAGCTGGATCGGCTGCCGTTGCGGAGCCATCCCACGTACTTCGAGATTGCCACGGCCCTGGCCTGGCTCGATTTCGAACGCCGCCGGGCCGATGTCGCCGTCCTGGAAACGGGTCTGGGCGGCCGGCTGGATTCGACCAACTTGTGCCGCCCCTGGGTGACCGTCATCACCAACGTCAGCCGCGATCACATGCAAATCTTGGGCAGCACGGTCCGGGAAATTGCCGCCGAAAAAGCCGGCATCATCAAACCCGGCGTGCCCGTGATTTCCGGCGCCCTGCATCCCGACGCCGAGGCGGTGATCGCGGAGCGGGCCAATCATTTGCAGGCCCCCCTGTGGCAACTCGGAAGGGATGTGGAATGGGAGTGGAGCGACGGGACGGAAGCCAGCCGGCACGTCGACGTCCGCACGCCGCGCCGGCTCTGGCGCCGCCTGCCGATCACGTTGCGCGGAGCACATCAGGCGGTGAATACGGCGTTGGCGGTGGCGGCACTCGATCGGTTGTCCGATGTCGGCATCGTCCTGTCTGGCGAAACCGCGGAACGGGGGTTGCGGCAGGTGCGCTGGCCGGGGCGGATCGAAGTCCTGTCGCTGCGGCCGCACGTGGTGCTCGACGCGGCCCACAACTGGGAATCCACAAAAGCCCTGGTGAAGACGTTGCGGGAAGAATTCGGCGCGGTTCGCCGGCGAATTCTGGTGTTCGCCACCACGCGCGACAAAGACTACCGCGGCCTGATCCGCCAATTGGTGCCCGCGTTCGACACGTTGATTTTCACACGGTATCTCGACAATCCCCGAGCCGTGCCGGCCGAGGAATTGTGCGGGTATTTGTCGGCGATCTCCGAGCGGCAGGCGCATCTGGCGCCGGATCCGTACTCCGCCTGGAAGTTGGCGCGGCGGCTCAGCCATCCCCACGATTTGATCGTCGTCACCGGTTCCTTCTTCCTGGTGGGGGAACTCCGGGAACTGATTCGCGAAGACCTGCGCTCGTCCGCGGCCAACGCCAGCACCGAAGGCGGCTCGTCGCGGACGGTCCAGCGGCCGGCGACGGCCACCAACGCTTCCCCGGAAAATACGCCCTGAAGGCCTGACCACCGACGCAAGGAACGTTCAGGAACATTTCGGAAATTAAACCCGGAAGGAAGCCCTCATGACCTGGCGATTGGCGGGCTGGCTGTTCGGATGCAGTGTTGTGATTGGCGGCAACTGCGTGGTCGGCGCGGAGCCGCCTCCAGCGGAGCGGTTTCCCCACGCCGCCGTGGCCGCCGATCACCCGCTAGCGAGTGCGGCAGGCGTCGAAATTCTGCGTGAGGGTGGCAACGTGGTCGATGCCGCGGTCGCCACGGCCTTTGCCTTGTCCGTCCTGCGGCCGGGCAGTTCCGGCTTGGGGGGCGGGGGCTTCTTCCTGTACTGGGACGCCGAGCGGCAGCAGGCGACGGCGTACGATTACCGCGAACGCGCACCGCAGGCGGCCACGGCGACCATGTTCGAAGCCGACCTTCAGGCCGGCCAGACCGACACGAGCCGTATCGGCGGGCGAGCGATTTGCGTGCCGGGCCAAATGACAGGCCTGGCCGACATCCATGCCCGCCATGGACGCTTGCGCTGGTCGCGCGTGTTGGAACCGGCCTTGCGGCTCGCCCGCGAGGGAGTTCCCCTGGATGCCCACGAGCGTGAAACCCAGCTTTCCGTCCTGAAGGAATTCGAGCAGCACCCCGACTATCGCGAGCGGTTCGCCACGCTGTGGACGAAGTATCTCAACGCGGGGCGTCCCTGGAGTGATGAGGATCGCTTCCATTCCCCGCAAGCCGCCGCCCTCGAGGTGCTCGCCCGCGAAGGCGCGGAAGCCTTCCGCGGCGGCGCGTTGGGACAGGCCGTCGTGGCGGCGACGCAACAGGCCGGTGGCATCATGGTGGAGGCCGATGTCCGCGCCAGCAAACCCGTGGTTCGAGAACCGTTGCGGCAGCGGTTTCGCGACTGGGAAATCGTGACCATGCCGCCTCCCTCCAGCGGCGGTGCGGCCCTGTTGCAAGTGTTGCAAATCCTCGAAGCCTGGCCGACGGAACACGGCCAACCCAGTTGGGAAACGCTTCCGCCGGCGGACCGAGCGCACGTGTTGATCGAAGCCTTCAAGCACGCCTTCGCCAATCGGGCCGAATACTTCGGCGACACCGACTTCGCGGACGTGCCCCTCGCCCCCCTGCTGGATCCGCGCTATGCCCGGCAATTGGCCCGGCGCATCGCGCGGAATTCCACGTTCCCGCCGGAACATTACGGCCGTCAGTTGGTGCCCGACGATGGCGGTACCACCCACTTTTGCGTGATGGACGCCCACGGCAATGCCGTCGCGTGCACCGAAACCATCAACACCGCCTACGGCAGCTTCGTCGTCGATCCGCGGTTCGGAATTGTCCTCAACAACGAAATGGAGGGCTTCACCACCGTGCCCGGTCAGCCGAACGTGTTCGGTCTGCGGCAGAGTGCCGCAAACGTGGTGGCTCCCGGCAAGAAACCGCTGTCGAGCATGACACCCACCATCGTGCTCCGCGACGGTCGCCCCGTGCTGGCGGTGGGAGCTTCCGGCGGTCCACGAATCATTTCGGCGACGACTCAAGTGCTGCTTCACGTGCTGTTGTTCGACAGTCCGGCAAGCCTCGCCGTGGCGCATCCCCGGCTGCATCACCAATGGCAGCCCGACGAAGCGCTGCTCGAGCCGGACGCCGTGCCGTCGTTGGCCGCGGCCTTGGCGGGCAAGGGACACCCTGTTCGCGAACATGCGAAGCTGGCCGTCACGCAAGCCATTCGGTGGACCGTCCACGGGCTGGAGCCGGCCAGCGATCCGCGAAAACATGGCCGCCCCGCCGGCTATTGAGGCCGCGGGATAGGCTGCGTGTGACGCCGCGGGATAGGTTGCGTTCCAGGCCGCGCGATAGGCTGCGTGTGACGCCGCGGGATAGGCTGCGTGTCATGCCGCGCGATAGGCTCAGTTCCAGGCCGCGGGATAGGTTGCGTGTCAGGCCGCGCGATAGGCTGCGTGCGGCTCATGGAATCGAGGCGGCCACTTCCGCCACGAACGCCGCGCCGAAGGCCGCCCAGGCCATCACGGCGGTCAACAGTTGGCGACCACTCGAACAGCCCCCATCAACTCGTTGGGCGACGCCGACCGGTGGAACTTCCACCGTCGCATAGCCGGGATCCCATTCCCGACCATCCGGCTGCACATACCGCGTGCGCGTGCGGAACAGCAAGGTGCCCAGCACAATCACCACCGTGGTTGAGGCCAGCAGCAAGACGGGGGAAGTCGGCTCATCTAAAGCAGCGGCGGCATCCTCGCTGCCCGCGGCCAGTTTCGCGGCCAGCGTGGCCCACGCGTTGTTCAAGAAATGCAGCAACACCGGAGCCCAGAAACTGCGCGTCCCCAGGTACAGGAGGTGCATGGCGGCACCCAATGGAATCACCGCCAGGGCATGCGCCGGGTGAAAGTGGACCATGCCGAACAATATCGACGTGAGCGCCACGCCGCGGACTAATCCCCACCGGGCGACCAGGCCCCGGCCGATCACGCCGCGAAACACCAGTTCCTCGCCGACCGCCGGAGCCACGGCGATGATCAGCAGCATCAAGGGGAGCGAGGCCTCCTTGGCCACGGTTTGAAGTTCGTCCACCGCATTCGACTCATCCAGCCAGCGAAACATCGGCCACGAATCCACCAGTTGCGACCAACCCAGGTGCACCACGCGGTACAACTCGCCGCACAAGGTCGCCAGGGGCAAGGTCAATCCCACCACAATCAGCACGTGGAGCGGCCGGAGGGCCGAAAAATTCAGCGTCTGAGAGACCCGCCCCCGCAGCCGCAAGCTCACGGCCACGAGAGTCAACAACAACACCAAGAGTTGATCGCCGCCGATCAGCAGCAAGAGATATTCCTCTGGCAGCTCATCCAGCGCGGTCATGGCCGGGGGAACGTGCACCACTTCGGATTCACCGCCGGGGTGGCCCGGCGGGACGAACGGGCCGAGGCCGCGGCCTCCAGCCATCATGAGCACCACAATCACCACCACCAGCACGACGGCAGCCGCACCATGCGCGGTAAACAACCCCACACACCAGGCTAAGGCTTCGGGCAGTCCGGGACCCGGGAGACGACGGGGCTGATCGGGGGATAGGAACTCGGTGATCTCCGCCCGCCCTTCCCCCGCGGCTAAAGCTGCGTCGCCGCCGTTGGCCAAAGGTTCGTGCGCCTCGGCGGGCGGCAGCTCATCTGAGGAAAGGGAATCGGTCATCAGCCAGGCCTTTCACGGAGAGGCGACGATTCACGGTGCTCGCCCCGCTGCGTCCTCTCCGGCGTGTCCCCCGCCTTCCGGAGTGTTACACTTCACTCTACGGACACTGGTCGGAGTGGTCAATCGGCTGTCAGACAAGGCTCCTTGCCAACGTGCGCAGGTGCAGGGGGTTCCAAGGATGCAGCGAGCCGTAGGGAATTCGCCGATTCCACCGCCTCGGCCGCGTCCGGGGAAATGGGACCAACCCGGTCCGCCGAGCGCAATCCGTGCGATCGCGAGCCGGTCGGGAGCTCAGCCGCAAGCTGCTCGCGGTGACTGATGACGGATTTGTAGACCGCAAGCGCGGCACTGCATCGTCTACGTCGGCGAGGTGTCCGGTTCATTGGTCGGTCACGAGAAAGTTGGAGCATTTTCGAGCCAAGACTTTGACCGCCACGGCGAAGAAGGCTTGTTCCGGTGAAGCACCGGACCGAACGTCGTGCGCCCATGTCCACGAGAGCAAAGGTGCGACCATGGTTGATCCCGAGAATGTGCAGGGGACTTCGCACCTGCTGGCAGCTATTTTCTGCCCGAATTGCCAGGTAACTTTCGTGCCTCCCGTGCAGGTAAAAGCCTGTCCCCAGTGTGGTCAGCCGTTGCCCGAAACCGACGCCAGCACCGCCACGCGGCGCGACGATGCGGCCATGCGGGCCTCGCAGGCCAAGGAAGTCGATGAGCTGATCGGTCGGACCCTAGGGATTTATCGTCTGGAGGCCCTGTTGGGAGCCGGCGCCATGGGGCGGGTCTATCTGGCCCGGCACCTTGACCTCGGTCGCTCTTGCGCCCTGAAAATCCTGCCTCCCCGCCTGGTGGAAGCCGACCCGGGGTTCATCTGCCGCTTTTTGGAGGAAGGCCGGGCCGCGGCGGCTTTGGTGCACCCGAACATTATCACCGTGCATGCGATCGGGATGGAACAGGGATACCACTATCTGGAAATGGAGTTCGTTGCCGGTCAGTCGTTGCAGCAACTCGTTCGGGAGGAAGGACCGCAATCGCCGGAACGGGCGACGGCGTTTGCCGCGCGCATCGCGGAAGGTCTCGCGGAAGCGCACAGGCACCACATTCTGCATCGCGACCTGAAGCCCGAGAACGTGCTGTTGACGCACACGGGGATCCCGAAAATCGCCGACTTTGGTCTCGCGCGGACCGTGGCCAAGGAGACGGAAGGCGGAACAGGACGCGAACTCGCGGGCACCCCTCCCTTCATGGCTCCCGAGTTGTTTCAAGGGGGACCAGCCTCGCCGGCCAGCGATGTTTACGCCCTGGGGGTGACGTATTACGTGCTGTTGACGGGCCAATATCCCTTCAAGTCGCCGAATCTCAACGAGTTGATCCGTCAAGTCACGCTGGAGCCGATCCCCGACCCCCGCCGGTGGTGTCCCAAATTGCCGCTGGAAATGGCGGAATGCCTGCATTCTCTGCTGGCAAAAGCCCCCGCGAACCGCCCGCCAGACGCTGCCGCGGCGGCTCAGCTACTCCAAGCCGTGCTGGGACAGGCCGAAGATTTGGAAGTGTTGCTGCAACAAGCATTTCGCGCGCAATCGGGTGTGACCTGGATGCGCGAAGGCGAGCGGTTTCTGCTGAGTCTGCGGTTTGCCAATGGCCGGCGGCAGCAGGTGATCCTCGAACCGAGCGAGCACGCTGCCGCGGAACGCCTGCTGATCATTCAAAGTATCTGCGCAAAGGCGGAACCGGCGTACTATGAGTCGGCCTTGCGCTTGAATTCGGAGATGCTGCATGGGGCGCTGGCGCTGCGGGAAATCGATGGAGAAACAGTGTTTGTGATGGTGGACAGCTATCCCCGGGCCACCGTGGACGCCGAAGAAATTCGGCGGAGCGTACTCGAGGTGGCGCACCATGCCGATGCCGTCGAGCGCCTGCTGTCCAATCGGGACCGTCATTAGCGATCAGTCCGTAGCGATCAGTCCGAACGATCGCTAAATGCTGCCGCGCGAGACGTCTTTGCCCGGTGCGTAAGTCCGGCATCGGCAGGGCCAACCCGGCGCAAATTCGGCCCACCCCGTAGTGCGTTCTTGACCCCCCGCCAGACGACTGCCTAAGCTGAACGTCGGTGAACTTCCGAATTGGAGCACTCGGCTTATGTTCCGCATTCCCTTCCGGTGGGTGTTGCTTGCCACGGCGGTCATCGGCCCCTGGCCAGTCGCCGCCCAAGCCCCGAACTACAGCGAACTGAAAGTCGAAGCCCTGGCCACGGGAGAAGAACTGGCCGCTCAGCCCGATTTGTGGGTGATGGAAGTGTACTTCAAGCCGATGCGGCAGATCATCGTGCGCATCACCGACCCGCAAACCGGCGAACAAAAGCCCGAATACATCTGGTACATCCCGTACCGGGCCGTCAACCGCCGGCTGACGACGCGGAACGTTCCCGCGGCGGCGGTCAACGACCTCGATCCGCCGGTCATTCCGCCGTTGTTCATTCCCGAGTTCACCTTGATCACCACCGATACGGACGAACCGAAAATCTACCGCGACGAAATCATTCCCGAAGCCCTCGCCGCCATCAACGAGCGGGAGCGCCGCACCTACAAAAGCAGCGTGAGTGTGGTCACCGAAGTGCCCCCCGCCGTCGATCCCGGCGATCCCAACGAGCAGTTCATTTACGGCGTCGCCACCTGGCGCGGCATCGATCCCGACGCCGACCGCTACACCGTTTACATGACGGGCTTTTCCAACGGGATGCGCAAGGCCCAGGCACCCGATGGCACCGAGTTCCTGCAAACCAAGACCATCCAAACCAAGTACTGGCGACCTGGCGATCGCTTCGAGCTGAAGGAACGCGAAATCCGCATTGATCCGGGGCCGCTGACCGTGGACGAAAAGACGCGGCCGGAAGACCGGGATCCCGGCATGCCGCGGTGGATCTATCGTTAATCCGCGGCCATCCATCCGCCAGTCCCTCGCCTCTCGCCAGCCAGCCGGTACGGTCGTTTTTGGCCGCCTCTTTCCGAATGGTCGCGGCGGCACATCACTCCGGCCTGGCCCTCAGCGTGTGGTTCGGCTCGCCCTGTGTTCCGGATTGCCGCGACAGCAGGGGCAGGGTGCGAAGATGCGGATGGTGTGAAACGTTTCGCGGGAGCGTGAAACGGGATTTCACTCCGCCGATCGTCGGGGACTTGAGAGAATTTCTCCCGTCGCGGCGATTTTTTGGAAAATTGCTCTATCCGCGGATCGACGAGATTCGCTATATGACCGCCGCACCTTGCGGGGACCACACAACTGCAACGGCCGGCATCTCCCCCCGGTCGCGGACCCGGCGGTTGCTCCCATCCGCAATCCCATCGCATCCAATTTGAGTCAAAAAGGAAAGATCATGGCGAAGCGTTGTGCGTTTGTGCTAGCCGGCCTGGCCCTGGTGTGGTCCTCCGCCGGTTGCTGCTGCGGACACCTGGGGTACAACCGCTGCAATCCGTGCGTGCCGGGGTACGGAGCCTATCCGTCTTCGCCGTGCGGTCCGGCTGGCTGTCCGCCGTCCTACTATCCGCCCACGGGCAGCACCTCATACTACCAGGGGTATGGCGCTAGCGCGGCGATTGTCGATCCCACCATTCCCACGGCGTCAACCGTGGTTCCGTCGACGACGGCGTTGGCGCCGTCGAATCCCTTGCCGACGTACTGAGCGGGGAGCACACACCGTCGCCGCCGAATGGGACGCCGCGCGGTCGCTCGCCCGCCACGAGTTCCGGACGCGGGTTTGCCGCCCGCCTGACCAACGACCGGAGTCCTCTTGCCACCGGTCGATTGCTCGCGCGCAGTCTCGACCGACGTGCCGTTGTCCTCTATACTTCCAGACAACAGCACGTCCGCGGCGACGCGCCAGGCATTTTCCGGCACGCACAAGGGCCGGCGGAAGGCTTGGGAACGGCGACCGAAGGCCACCCCGTTCCGACACTGCCGCTGCATCAGATCCCCATGGAAATCGTGCATTATCCGCATCCCGCCTTGCGGTGGAAGTCTCGACCAATCAAAGAGATCGACGCGGAATTGCGCAAGACCGTGGCGGCCATGTTCGAACTGATGTACGCCGCCCGGGGCATCGGCCTGGCAGCCAATCAGGTGGCGCTGCCCTACCGGTTATTCGTCCTGAACCTGGCGGGCGAAGAGGGGGGCAAAGACGAAGAACTGGTCTTCGTGAATCCCGAGATTCTCAAGCGCAAGGGGACCATCGAGGGAGAAGAGGGTTGCCTGAGCTTGCCGGGGCTGTACGCTCCGGTGAAGAGGGCCGCGGAAATCGTCGTCGAAGCGTTCGATCTGTCGGGAAAGGTGTTCGAGTACCGGCTCACCGAATTGGCGGCGCGAGCCGTGCAGCACGAGATCGATCATCTGGATGGCATCTTGTTCATCGATCGCTTGAGCGACGCCGTGCGACGGGAACATCAGGCCGCGATCACCGATTTCGAGCAGTCCTTTCGGCGGCGGCAGGCCGAGGGAAGCATCCCCCCGGATGACGTGCTCAAACGTCGCTTGCAGGAAATGGAGCCTCGCTGACGGTTGGGGGACCACCGATCCTCGGCGACCCTCCGTGATGCCCCGGCGACAACCGCTGCCTCCTTTTTCTCGTGCTGGTTTCTCGTGCTGGCTAGTGCTGGTCCATGGTTGCCCCAGCGGCTGCGGCAGGCGTTGGCATCTTCCAGCGAAGTCGCAACGCGGGCGAAGCCACAACGCGGGTGGGCGCCTTGACGAGCGGAAGTCGTCGGTTCATGGCGGCGACGGCGGCGGCGCGGTAGAGTGCACCATGCAGTCCAGGCCCCGAATTCAGTCCTCATGAGAGATTCCGCCCGGCAAACCCGCTCTCATCTCGTGCGGCTCTTCGAGCAGCAGGGTGTCCGGCCGCGCCATGATCTGGGGCAGAATTTTCTCGTGGACTTGAATTTGTTGGACCTGATCGTCCGGCAGGCGCGGCTGTCGACGGCCGATGTGGTGTTGGAAGTGGGAGCGGGAACCGGGTCGTTGACCGAGCGCCTGGCTCGAGCCGCGGGGCACGTGGTGTCGGTGGAGTGCGATCCCCACGTGTTTGGCCATCTGCGGCAACTGCTGGGAAGCCATCCCCGCGTGACGCTGATCCACGGGGACGCGCTGGAGAGCAAGCATGCCTTGTCGCCCGAGGTGCTGGCGGCGCTGCGCTCGGCCTTGCGGCAGGTGGCGCAAGCCGAGGCACAACAGGCGGAATCTCTCGCGGGGGACTGCGGCAATCCCTGGGCCTTGCAGGCACGGGACGTCACCTGCAAGCTGGTGGCCAATCTGCCGTATCACATCGCCACGCCGGTGATCTCGAATCTGGTGGCTTCCGATCTGCCCTGGTCGCGGATGGTGGTGACGATTCAATGGGAACTGGCCGAGCGGATGCAGGCGCGGCCGGGGACGAGCGATTACGGTGCCCTCAGCGTCTGGCTCCAGGCGCAAACCCGCATCAACGTGGTCCGCAAACTGCCTCCGAGCGTTTTCTGGCCGCCCCCGAAGGTCGATTCGGCGGTGGTGGTGATCGAACGGGATGCGGAAGCGCAGGCGGCCATCGCGGATCGGGCGTTGTTTCACCAGTTCGTCCGCGAGGTGTTCACGCAACGTCGTAAACGGCTGTTGGGAGTGCTGGCGGGCAGGAGCGGTCCAGAACCTTCTGGCGAACGCCGGTCCGACCCGCCAGGCCTACCGGCGCGTCGCACGCGGGCCGAACTGCAAAAGTTGTTTGCCGAGCTAGGCATTGTTCCGGAAGCCCGCGCCGAGGAACTTGCCGTGGGAACATTGGTTCAACTGGCGAATCGCCTGGCGGCACCCTCCTGAATCCGGCGGATCGCTCGCCGACTCCGCACATCCTTCACGAGTGAAACGGAAGGCCATGGAATCCCGAATTGTCTACCGCGGCATCACGTTCGACGACGTCTTGTTGGAACCCGGATACAGCGAGGTGATGCCCAGCGAAGCGGATACGTCTTCGCAGCTCACCCGCAACATCCGGCTGAATGTGCCGATCGTCTCCAGCCCCATGGACACCGTCACCGAAAGCGAAATGGCGGTGGCGATGGCCCAGGAGGGGGGCATCGGCATCATCCACAAGAACATGTCGATCGAGCAGCAAGCGCTGGAAGTGGAACGGGTGAAGCGGGCCGAGCACGGGGTGATTGTCGACCCCGTGACCTTGCCGCCGGAAGCCACGGCGGGCGAAGCCTGGGAAATCATGGAGCAGCGGAACATTGGGGGGGTGCCGGTCACCAAGAACGGCCACCTGCTGGGAATTCTGACGCGGCGCGACCTGCGGTTTCTGCCGTCCAAGGCGGTGCCGATTCAGGACGTGATGACCAAAGACAATCTGGTGACGGCTCCGGAGTCGACAACGCTGGAGGAAGCCGAGCGGATCCTCCTGGAAAATAAGGTGGAGAAACTGCTCCTGGTAGACGATTCGTATCAATTGAAGGGGCTGATCACCATCAAGGACATCGACAAGAACCTGCGGTTCCCCCGCGCCTCGAAAGACGCCCGGGGACGGTTGCGGGTGGGCGCGGCGATTGGAGTGCACGACTTCGATCGCGCGGCGCGGTTGATCGAGAAGGGGGTCGATGTGCTGTGCGTCGACAGCGCGCACGGTCATTCGAAAAACGTGATTGATACGGTCCGCGAACTGAAACGCAGTTGGTCGATCGACGTGATCGCCGGCAATGTGGCGACAACCGAGGGGGCGCGGGATTTGATTCGAGCGGGAGCCGACGCCGTGAAAGTCGGCATCGGTCCCGGTTCGATCTGCACCACACGCATTATTGCCGGTGTGGGCGTGCCGCAACTCTCGGCGATTGCCAATGCGGCGGCAGCGGCGGCCGACTCCAACGTGCCCATCATCGCCGACGGGGGGATTCGTTACAGCGGAGACATCACGAAAGCCCTGGCGGCGGGGGCGCATACGGTGATGTTGGGGGGCCTGCTCGCCGGGCTGGATGAAAGCCCCGGGGAAGTCATTCTGTATCAGGGACGGAGCTATAAGCGGTATCGCGGCATGGGTTCGCTCGGCGCGATGGTCAAGGGGAGCAGCGAACGGTATCGACAGGGGCGGCCCGAGGAAGGGCGTTCGCCGGCCGCCAAACTGGTTCCCGAGGGAGTGGAAGGCCGCGTTCCTCACAAGGGGGCGCTACACAACCTGCTGTATCAATTGATCGGCGGACTGAAGGCGGGCATGGGTTATTGCGGCGTGCGGACCATCGCCGAGTTGCGCACGCAAACCAGGTTCATTCAAGTCTCACCCGCAACGGTGAGGGAGAGTCATCCCCATGACATTACCATCGTGGAGGAATCCCCAAATTACTCGGTCGAACACGCACCGGTCGAATCGGTTTGAGGATCGCCTCCTGGAAACCGCACTGTCCATGCTGCTGGGGCTGGCCCTGTCCCAGGGGACGGCCGGTGCCGACGAGTCGACTTCCGTCAACTCCGATCCCGCGGGAACTCCCCCTTTGGCCGCTGCCGCGGAAGCCCCATCGCCAGACGATCCCGCCGCCGCGGCCGCCGCACGTTGGCAGCGACTGAAGGCGGAAGCCGCGGCCGCCCCTCGCTCCACTCCGCGTGCGCCGCGCAAGGCTCCGCCGGTCGTGCCCGCCGACTTGTGGGCCGACGAGCTTGCCCCGGTGGCTCCTGCCCCGGTGGCACCTCCCCCGGTGGCACCTGCCCCAGTGGCACCTGCCACCGGGGAACCCGATTGGGTGCTCGCCACCCAGCCTCTCGATGCGGACGAAGCCGATCCGCCCGTCGCAGCCGGTCAGACCACGCTCGACGCCAGTGGCTGGATGCCGCGCAAACCGGCCACCGATCCGACCGCTGCGATCGCACCGCTAGCCGATCCGTCGGCCGCGGATGGCGTCATTCCCACCTCGGCGCAGATGCACTCCATCGTGTGGCCCCTGTTGGGTCTGCAAGATCCTCGCCGCAAATTGCGGGACATCACCGAGATTTCTCCCCATTATGACACGACCGTGGACAAAGACATTCGCGACTATGCCGAGGAACAGGCCGCGAGCTATGGGTTGACGTTCGCCGACACCCAATTCACGCCGCGAGCCTTTCCCGACATGATGATGCCCTGGATGGCATCCAATTTTTATCACTATCCGCTGTACTTCGAGGATCCGGCGCTCGAACGGTATGGACACACTTATGGCTTCGTCGCTCAACCGTTCGTGTCGGCGGCCCGCTTCAGCGGACAACTCGTGATGCTGCCCTACCAGATGACCATCGACCCCATCCTCAAGCCGACCTACACCTTGGGATGGTATCGCCCCGGCGACGTGGCACCGAAACTGCGGTATCAGATTCCGTGGAATTGGAAAGCCGCGGCGGTGGAAGCCGGCGTGGTGACCGGCTTGGTCTTTCTGATTCCCTAACGGCCGCGATTACCCCTGCTGCCGACTCGACCGGCAACGCGGACCGCTGCTTGCGCCGCGCGCCTCTGATGGCGATTCGCGAAATGTGCCGGGGGTTGGGGACATCGCGCGCCGCTTCGCTGCATCGCGGAGAAGTCGCCCACGGCACTCGCCGCAACCAACCCTGGGGATCCGAAGTAGGAGCTGGCGCGCCACGGTGGCCCGGTCGGCCGAGGTTGGGGGACGTGGAACCTGCGGCTCTCATGGGTGCGTGAGTGTGGCCCGCGATGGCCGAGCCGCTCCGTCAGCCATACTGGCAATTGGCAAAAGGAGCGACGCGCGGCTCCGCGACGGCGCGGCCACCGTTCGCGGTTCCGCCGCTTTCGGCCACGGCGCAGGCTCGCCGAGCACCAACAGAGGTTCGGGTGACTGCGCCCGAATGACCGCCGACTGCGGCCGCGCGGCCTCCGATCCGGCCAGAAGGTTTCCATGCTTTGGTCGCAGCGGGGGGCTGCCGGCAAGGACCCAGCGATTCAGGTCTTCCTCGAGCTGCTCCAATCGCTGATAACCATAGTACTGCTCAAATGCCGGCTCCCATCCGTGGGTCAGCGCCGCCGAAAGGAATTGAAGGTACCGCGGCTTGCTGCTTTGTTGCACAAGAAAGTCGGCCAGCGAGTATCCTTCGGCGTAGAGGACCAGCACCTGACGCTCGTCCTGGGGATAGTTTTTCATCGACAGCAGTTGTCGCAGTGGAATCTGTCGGGGCTTGCCCACCACCTCTTCGTGGATTTTCTTGAGACGCGCCCGTTCCGACTCATGCTCGATCAGCGAGGCGGCTCCTTCATCGGCCCAGCGCGGGAGCGGTTGTCGAAAGTAGCAGGCAAAGATCGTGTGATTGATTTCGTGCGGCAAGACCGAATCGAGAATTCGCTCGGGAGTCCCTTGAATCCGCATGTTCCAGCCGAAGACTTCGCCCCGGTCGAACTGAAAGGTGGTTGCGCCGCCGGCGCCCATCGGTCCCACGTGAACCTGAATCGGACACGGTGCCGACCAGTTCCTCATCACCTGACCAGTCCACTCCGTGGCCAGTTCGCGGCGATAGTATTCCGCGGCGTCCCCCACCTGCCGGGCAAATTCGGCCGTGGGCGCGGTCACGACGAAGTTGGGGGTGCGATAGGTCGTTGCCGGCGTGGCACCGCAAGAGAGCACCAACACGGTGCAGAGGAACGCATCCATGCTGTCCGCCCAAGAGGGGTTCCGAGGTTCGACTGGCGTCCGTGCCAGCCGTGCCGAATCGATTGCAAATTCCGATCCGGCAAATTCCGCCGATGGGTCACCGCCGTGCCGGGCGTTGCGAACACCTTATTTCGCCATGGGTTAGCGAGAGACGTGTGCTCTCTGGTCCGGCGGGGAACGATAGCTGCGGATTGTAGAATTTGCAAGACCGCTCTCGACCAGCGATTTCCGCCGAGGTGGAAATCCCGGTCCCGGTGGCATGTCGGCACGCTTTTTGGAGGTCGGGTATTCAACCGTGCAGGAAGGGGAATTGGTGGCACCTAGGCCTGGCCAACGTGTCGGTGCGCTGTGGTTCGGGTACCGAACCACGACTGACCACTCGAGTAATTGAAGGATCTCTGGAACCCCCGCCGCTTGTGCAGAAACGACACGAGCGGCGCGGTCGCACCGATTCGGACGGCGTGCACCCTCGACCGTCGCCACGACGATGTGGGACGACCTCCCTGGAGAAGTTGGGCGTTGGCTTGTAACACACCCGATAGGAAGGGGCTGCATGGTCGCAGTGAACAGTCGGTGCCCCGCGATCGACGGTCGTCGATGGTGGTTGGCAGAGGGGAAATCGCCTTGGCCCATTCCCACCTGTTAGTGCAGCACCTGCTCAAACAGTTGGAGCGTTACCAAGCGCGCCGCGCGGAGCGCGATCCGCGTCCCGCGTGGCTGACGGGTTTCATCGAGCGGGCGGCGGCCTGTTTTTCCCCATTCGCAGGCGTGGGACGGGTCGGCTGCGAATGCGAGGCGACGGAACAGGGATGGGAAGCCCGCTTCTATTTGGGTGCCGCCGAAATGGTGGGGGGCAAGGAAGATGGTTTGTCGCGGGGGGTGAGCTTCGAGCTGCATCTGTCGGGTTTGCTGTCGTGCTTCACGGAAGTCCACGACCTGTGGTGGAATGTCGCCGCAGGATCGGATGCGGTCGGAGGGTCCTTCATTACGGTGCTGGGTTCCGTGCAACAGCACACGCTGTGTGTGAAAGCGTACAGCCGCTCGCCGCAACATGCCGGGCCGGGAGTGCGCATGCATCGCGACGGACGGATCGAGCCGGTTGGTCACGAATCCGGCACAGGATCCGGAACCATGCCCGGCTGAATTCCCGAGGGTTCAAGGCGGCTCAGGGAGACAGCAGCGGACCCGATTGCGACGGTTCGGCTGGGGCATCATCGGGCAGCGATTGGAGTTCGATGGGAGCCGGAGCCACCGGAGGGACGGTTTCCATCGCTGCGGGAGTTCCACCCATTTCGGGGGGAATCGGCAAGCCGGTCGGCACATCGTGGCCGTCGAGCACGTAGCGTCCCCAGTCCCCCTCGACGAACTCGCGGGGTTCGGTGCGAAGTTTGGGTGCGGGGAGTGCGTGACTGCGCGCCCAGGCCCTTCGCAAGGCCTCTTCGTAGGCTTCCGGCGTCCAATCGGATTCGGACAGGTGGATGTTGTACTCTTCCAGCAGCGTGCCGCGGCGCACGCGCAGATCGGTCAAGGCCTGATTGTATTTCACCAGCGCCGTGAAATAGCCGACTTCCGCCGCGGCGAGGTTGGCCTCCGACCGCAATACCAGGTCGATCGGAATCTTGCCGGCGTTGTACTCCTGGGCCGTGGCCTCGAGTTGTTTTTGCGCGGCGTTGCGGCGGTAAAAGTTCGACTGCGAAACCTGATACCACCAGTCGATGAGTTGCAGCGAGTGAGCCAGTTCGTGGCTGATTTCGAGTTCTTGAGCGGCCAGAACGGCCCGGGCCTTGGCCAGTTTGAGTTCCGCATGGCGTTTGGTCGCCAAGGCCTGTCGGAGACCGATCGGCAGAGAAAACTCGAATCCCAGGTCCCACGACGTTTGATCGCCGCGCATCAAGGTGGTGACGGCACTGTTGTACTTGGAAGCAGGACTGCCGTCCGACGATTCGTACGACAACAGGTCATCGCCGAAAGCATTCACCTGGTAACCGGCGACGAAGTCGAGCCGCGGCTTCACCAGGCTGTCGGCGGCGGCGACCTGCATTTCCAGGCTTTTGATGTGCCACTTTTGACGGCGCAACTCGACCCGCCGCACCAAGGATTCGGAGAGGGCGACCCGCCAGTCGGAAACCATTTCGGCCGTCAGCGGGGAATCCACCGGACGAATGATTCGCCCATCGCTCACGGGAAGACCGCACATGCGGCGGAGCTGCCCTTCGTTCATGTACAGCGACGCAGCGGCGTTTTCCAGGCGGATGCGGGTCACAAAGTAGTTGTCCCGCGCCTGGGCCTCGTCCGCTTGCGATCCCCGGCCGACCTCCAGCCGCTGCTTGGCATTCCGCCAGAAGGAATAGGCGGCCTCGCGGGCGGCCAGTTCGGCATCGTACGTGCGATAGGCCAGATACAACTCCCAATACGCATCCTCGACGTCGCGCACCAGGTTGGTCACGCCCAGTTCGAAGTCGGCGATGCTGATGTCGGTGTTGATGCGGGCGATGACCACGCCTCCATCGAGTTGCGCCAGCCCCGGCAAGGAACGCAGAATCGGACCCGACGTGCGCGTGAATTCCGTACCGGCGCCTTGCAGCAACGGCTGGCGATAATCGGCCCGCACATACCCCCGGTACACCGAGGGGAATAACTGGAACGGCTGGTTGGTGCCCTGGTAATTCCAGTTCTGGCTGACTTCAAAACCACCGCCGTTGGCGAAAATTTTCGACAGCGAGGACTGAAACTGCGCCGTTTCGGCGACCAATTCCTGGCCGAATCCCAGGCCGCCGCCGAGCAGAAAGTTGTTCTGCACCAGTTCGTCGCGGCCCCATTTCATCGAAGTCTTGAATTGGGTGTCGAAGGCGGCGAGGGCGGACTCGATGCCCTTTTGGAAGAAGTTGGTATTGGTCTCCTGCAAGGCGGGATCGAACGTGGAGGTCACCCGCTCGGGGTTGACCATCAAGGGGTTGGCGGGACTTTTGAACGAACCGCGGGTCCGCAGCACCTTGCTGTTGTTGAGTGCAAGCTGCAAGGCATCCTGGAGCGTCAAGTCCCAAGGCTCGGCGGCGCCAGGGTCGCGAATCGTCGGCGGCCGTTCCGAGAATTGCACCTCGTCCTCGACGGCCGTGTGCACGTGGGCGTAGTCGATCTGCGTGGCTTGATTCTTGTAATACTGAAGATCGGCGTCCCCCAAGTAGTGCAGATCGCGGGCTTGGGGGGATCGACAACCTGCCACTTGACCGGCAAGGCAGGCCGCGACGACCACGGAGTGCCACCAGGGGCGGTCAGACCGCGCCGCTTTGTGTCCGAAGTTCATCGTAGCGTAGACTTTCCAGCGGAGGACACCCCCCAGCCGTCCGCTCGGCTGGTTCCCTGTCGCGACGGCGCACACCCGCACCGTCCGCTAAGCTCGGTAAATCTGGTATCGTCGGCACAACCGTCACACCTTCGAGAATTCTGCATTCTGCCCGTGCAAATAGAGCTTGAGGGGAATGGTCTCGATCGGGGCGATTCGTGACAAAAACCGTCTTGACCCGCGTTACACTTGGCTCGGCTTTTGCGAATTCACCGTGATGCACTACGTTCCCGAATCGGCGTGCGAATTGCTTCGAGCGGATCCTGTCCGCGCCGCGGCGGGGGGTTCGCGGTGGGAGTTTCATTATCAGTCGGCCCCCTTGTATGTGCTGACGTGCCTGGTCGGCAGCCTGCTGCTGGCCGATGTGTTGCTCGATTCGGCATGGTTTGCCGAATGGGCGTCGTGGCGCAGCGTGTGGGGTTACCGACTGGCCTTGTGGGCCGCGGTGCTGGGCGGGGCGCGGATCCTCTACCACACGCTGGATGGATTGGCCTCGGGACGGGTCGGTGCCGACCTCGCTTTGACGGTGGCCTGCCTCGCGGCGATCGTGCTCGGCGAGCATCAGACGGCGGGGTTCGTGGTGTTGATTTCCCTGATTGGGGAAAGTCTCGAAGGTTATACGCTCGATCGCGCCCGCTGCGCCATGCGCGAGGCCTTTAGCCGGCAGCCCGCCATCGCGCATCTGGTTGGCGACCAGGAAGAACGGGACGTGCCCGTCGCCGAGTTACAAGTGGGGGACACCGTTGCGGTTCGTCCGGGCGAGCGGTTGCCGGTTGATGGACGGGTCGTGGCGGGACAGTCCACGGTCGACGAAAGCACGTTCACGGGAGAAAGCGTTCCCATTCCCAAAGGTCCCGACGATTTCGTCTTCGCCGGCACGCTCAATCACCATGGTTCCTTGCTCGTCCGGGCGGAGCGCGTGTCCGCGGACACGGTGGTGGCGCGGATTGCCGATCTCGTGGGGCAGGCCGCGGCACGCAAGGCGGAATGGGAACGCCTGGCTGATCGTCTGGCGCGCTGGTTTTTGCCGGCCGTGCTGGCGGCTGCCGCCGCAACGCTGATTGGTTGGCGGGTGACGGCGGGCACATGGCAGAGTGGCTGGCTTCCCGCCTTGGCGGTGTTGGTGATTGCCTGTCCGTGCCCGCTGATCCTTGCCACGCCCTGTGCCGTCATGGCCGTGTTGGCACGTCTCGCCCGCCGGGGCCTGGTGGTGAAGGGGTCCGCCGCGCTGGAGCGTCTGTCTTTTGTCGACACCTTTGCCTTCGACAAAACGGGAACCCTCACGCAGGGCGCCTTGGCGTTGGGAGACGTCGTCCCCCTAGCGACCGATCAACAGATTGGCGATACCGCCGTCCCGGAGACCCTCACGACCGACGACGTGTTGCGCCTTGCCGCCATTGCCGAACGTCGCAGCGAACACGTGCTGGCGCGCGAACTCGTCCGTGCCGCCGAGGCCCGATTCGGAATTCTGCCCGCACCTTTCGAATTCACCGCCCGTCCGGGTGGGGGTGTGATCGCCCGCATCCGTTCGACGGCGCTCTCGTGGAGCCGGTCCGCACAGGAAGTCAGCGAACCGTGGACCGTCACGCTGGTCGTGGGCAATCGTCGGCTGTTGGAGGAACAGTCGATCACGGTCCCTGCTCAGTCCGAGCGGCTGGCCGAAGAACTGGCCGACCAGGGGCAGACAACGTTTTTTGTCGCCGTCGACGGCCGCGTGCGCGGCGTGATCGGTTTGCGCGACACGTTGCGTCCGGAAACTCGGGCCGTGTTCGATGCCTTGCGCCGACTGGGCATCGAGCGCTTTGCACTGCTCACGGGGGATCGTCCGCAACGGACCGAGGCGGTCATCCGGCTCCTCGGCAATTTCGACCATGTGGCGACGGAACTCACGCCGGAAACCAAGGCCGCCTGGCTAAGAGAGCAGCAGGCCCAAGGCCGCCATGTGGCGATGGTGGGCGACGGCGTCAACGATGCGCCGGCCCTCGCCGCGGCAGATGTCGGCCTGGCGGTTGTGCGGCCAGGCAGCGATCTCGCGGCGGAAGCCGGAGACGTGCTGCTGATGGGCGAACCGCTGCGTGCCCTGCCCGATTTGTTGCGGATGTCGCGGGCTTTGGTGCGGAACATTCAGCAAAGCATCACCTGGTTTGCGTTCGGCGCGAATGGATTGGGCGTGTTGGCAAGCAGCCTGGGTTGGCTCGATCCCGTGGCGGCCGCCTTGTGCCATGAATTGGCCTCCCTAGGCGTCATGATCAATGCCCTGAGATTGTTGTGGTTGCGGTTGCCGGGCGTCGCCGTGGAATCGCCAGCCGCCCCCGGTCGCGAGGTGATGCAGCTCGTTCTGGAATGGTTGTCCCCCTCCCGTTGGGTGTATGCCGGCCTTAGGAACTGGCAGGTTTGCGTCCAGCTCCTCTTGGCGACGGCCCTGCTGCTGTGGTCCACTTCCCAGGTCGTGTGGCTGCGCCCTGACGAGCATGCCGTGGTGCTGCGTTTCGGAAAACGGCACACCGTGCTGGAGGCGGGCTGGCATTGGCGGTGGCCGTGGCCGTTTGAACGCTTGGTGCGTGAGCGGCCTGCCCAGTTGCGCCGCGTGACCTTGGGGTTTCGCCCTGTCGCCGAGTCGGTGGAACGCACCGGTGTGATCGAGTGGACGAGCGAGCACCGGGGGGAGCAGGAAGCCGCCGAAAGCCTCTTCCTCACCGCGGATGAAGTGCTGTTGGAAATTACGGCCGAGTTGCAATATCAGATTCATGATGTGTCGGCCTTTCATCTCTCCGGCCCAGCGGCCGTCGAGGAACTTCTGCGCCGGCAGTTGGAGGCCGTCGTCCGCGAGCTTTCCGCGCGGCATGGACTCGACGAGTGGCTCGGCGAGCAACGGGTCGCGTACGAAGAGCAGGCCCAACGAATGCTGCGGGACCGTCTGGAACGGCTGGGATTGGGGATCGAACTGGTGGATCTCCAGTTGCTGGATGTCCACCCCCCGGTTCCGGTCGTGGCCGAGTACCGCCGGGCGGCCGATGCGCTCGAGGAATTGGAACAGCAGCGCAACGAAGCTCAACTGGCGGCGAACCGCGTGTTGCTGTCGGCGATGGGAGAAGCCGCCTGGCTGCAAGTGCCGCCGGGCGAACCCCTCACGGAAGAAACCTGGCGGTCCTTGCTGAGCCGGGATGCGCGCGACAAGCTGTTGCTTTCGGGTGAGTCGGCGGCCGTGCTCGAACAGGCCGCCGCCGACGCCGTGGCCGTTCGAGAAGCCGCCGTCAGTCGGGCCGAACATCTTCAGTTGTTGGCCCCGTTGATGGCCGCGGCGCCCGAATTGACGTGGTCGGCGGTGTATTGGAGCCGGCTGCTTCCCGCCCTGGTCGGCCGCCCCATCACCGTGGTCGATCCGCGAGCCGTGCGCCGGCAGCATTGGTGGTGGCTGGAGCGGAACGACGCGTTGTCGCCGAACTTCTGGAACTGGCCCGCGCCCCCGTCGTCGCCGCGGCCTGGTGCACCGGAACCGCCCCGTTGAGTCCGCCCTGGCTGGCGGCCGAGACCGGGAGAGAAACCAGGTCGACGGCGGGCATACTGGAAATCGGGGCGGCGGCGCGGTATCACAAGCGGCACTTCGGGAACCGCCGCGACGATGGTGCGTCCCAATGTCAGTGCGCGGCGCCGCGGCGCGCCGACGATTCGGTCTACATTAAGGAGCAGGCAGCATGTCGTTCTACGTCGGTGAAGCCCTCGTCGGTGAAGGCAACGAAGTGGCTCATATCGATTTGTTGATTGGCGACAAGTCGGGGCCGGTGGGTGTGGCATTCGCCAACGCCCTGGCGGACCAGAAAATGGGGCACAGCAACCTCCTGGCCGTGCTCACGCCGAACCTCGCCGTGAAGCCCGCCACCGTGCTCATCACCAAGGTGACGATCAAGGGTGCCCGCCAAGCCGTGCAGATGTTCGGACCGGCCCAAGCCGCGGTCGCCAACGCCGTGGCCGATTGCGTGCAGTCGGGCGTGATTCCCAAGGATCAGTGCGAAAAACTGTGCATCGTCTGCGGCGTGTTCATTCACTGGGAAGCCGCCGACGACAAGAAGATTTATCAGTACAACTACGAAGCCACCAAGCTGGCGATCGAGCGCGCCATGAAGAACGAACCCAGCGCCGATGAGATGCTGGCGAAGAAGTCGACCGCCAAGCACCCGTTCTACGCGGGCTGAAACCTGGTCGTGTGCCTCTCACCCACGGGTTTTCGCCTGTGGGTTTTTTTGTCAACACGCACCTCGCCCCCACGTGCCGACCACGCCAACCGCTCGTTTCCTGCCGGCCTGTAAACCCGCTTCGAACTTCCTGGAGGAGCCTCGATCATGCAGCGGATTCTGATTCAGCTCGATACCGATCCTCTGCCGAGTTCCTTCGACCGGGTCGTGGCCATCGATGCCGGCGTCGAGCAACTGTTCAGTTACGGCGGCGTGACACCCCAGAACGTCGAACCGCTCGTTCATGGCGCCATGTTCACGCGGAAAGATTTGCGGTTCACGGCCTTGTTTATCGGCGGCAGCGACGTCACGGCGGGCGAGGCCGTGTTGGCCAAGGTGCTGCGGACCTTTTTCGGCCCGGTGCGGGTCTCGGTAATGATGGATTCCAACGGCTCGAACACCACGGCCGCCGCGGCGGTCCGGGCGGTGGCCCGGCACCTCCCCTTGGCCGACGTCTCGGCGGTCATTCTGGGGGGCACCGGACCGGTGGGACTGCGCGCCGCACAACTCCTCGCGTCGCAAGGGGCAACCGTGCGCGTGGCGTCGCGATCGCTGGACAAGGCGCAGGCCGCTTGCCAACGGTTATCCCGCAGCGTTGACGCAGCCCGACTCTCGGCCTGGGAAACGGGCAGCAGTGCGGGTCTCGCCGCGGCAGTGGCCGGCGTGAATGTGATCATGGGCGCGGGTGCCGCGGGAGCCGCCTTGATTTCGGAAGATCAATGGCGCGCCGCGACCGGATTGTGCGTGGCCATCGACTTGAACGCCGTGCCGCCCGCGGGGTTGGCCGGCATCGAACCGACCGACAAGGGGACCGAGCGACAAGGCGTGATCTGTTATGGAGCGCTGGGGATTGGCAGTGCCAAGATGAAGATCCACGCGGAAGCCGTGCGAAGGTTGTTCACCGCCAACGATCTGGTGCTGGACACGGAGGCGATCTATCAAATTGCGTCGGAAATTGCCTAAGCCCGTCTTCCAGGGGATTCCGCCCGAGGAAGAGGTTCGCCCGCTCCCCGTTCCGCCGGTGCACCAGGCAGGGCTGCCGCCGGCAGCATCGGAGCTACGGCCAGGATGTTCAGAGACGCCGCCGGGAGATCGTCACGAACGCGATCGGGAAGGTCAGCAAATCACGTTGAGCAACTCGCGCCGCGTGGCGACCAGTCGCCGCGACAGGGCCAAGGCGAGTTGATGCATCACGGCATAGCCCACGTCGTGATTGGATTGACAGAGCTGGCGCAGTTCCGCGCCGGAAAAGGCGAGGGTTTCCACATCGTCGATCGCCGAGGCGGTTGCCGTCATGGGACTGTGGCCGAAGAGAGGGGACCACGCCAGCACATCTCCGGGGCCAACCGTCAACACGGACATTCTGCCTCGCTGCGGCACTTCGATCTCCAGCCGCACCCGCCCTTCGACAATCAGGTGCACGAATTCGTGAACCGTCCCCTCGTGAAAGATCACCGATCCCGCGGGGTACGACTTCCGCTGTGCCAGGCGAATGAGCTGCGAGCGCACGTTTTGGGGCAAGCCGCGCACAAAGTCGCCATTTTGCACCTTCTCCGGCCATTCCATGTGGAGCGTCTCCTTGCCGCAGGATCAGCCTTCGCCGCGACTTCTGGATGTTAGGCGAGCGCGGGCGGTCCGTCAATCGGCGGCAGCGGGAGTTTCTCCTTGGGATGGGACCGCGAAACCATGCCGCCGTTCGCCGGCGGCCCGTTCTGGTGCGTGCGCGACTGTCGGCAATCACTGCGCACTGGCCTGGTTGTTGTCTTGCGGAGGCTTCGGCGGCTCGAAGTTATACAGCACCTGCCCGTTCTGACCATTCCACACCCGCAGCACGCCGTCTTCGCCGCCGGCGAGTGTCAACGACTCGTCGCGCGTCGCCACGGCCGAGTAGACGTAATCGGTTGCACCACCAAAGCTGCGGTAGTTCCCTCCATCGTTCGCGCGATGAAATTTCACTGTCTTGTCGCCCGAACCGCTCACGAGGTTGTCGCTCACGCCCATGAACCGGATCGACGTCACCTGCTTGGCGTAATTCTGAATGGTGCGGTGCTGTTCGCCCGTTTCCACATTCCAAATTTTGATGGCATTGTCGGCGCCGGCAGAGGCGATGCGACTGCCATCGGCCTTGATGCTCACTCCCATCACATGGTGCGTGTGCCCCTCGAACGAGCGGATCAGCTTCCCTGTTTCCACTTCGTGCAGTTTCACGAATTTATCGGCGGCACCGGACACCAGCCATTTGCCATCGCGGGAAAACTCCACGCTGAAGACTGTATCGCTGTGGGCGTCTGGGAAGCTGCGGTGGAACGACCGGGACGCCACATCCCACAGGAACAGTTCGCCGCTCCGCGAGGGATCGCCCCCCCCCGTGGCGAGCAGTTTGCCGTCGGGGCTGAATGCCACGGCCAGCACGCGACCCACGAAGGGCGAAGGTGCCAGATCAAGCGGGGCGCTCGCGGCGGGACCAAGAATGCCCGCGAATTGCCACGGCGGATCGGCATCCCACACGAACACCGCTTTGTCCTCTCCCAAACTCGCCAGGGTGCGCTGGGGGCCTGCCACGAGCGAAAACACTGGGCCTTGATGACCGGCAAACTCATCCAGCGGTTTGCCCGACTTGTTATGCCAGGTGCGCACGACGCCGTCGTCGCCCGCGGTGGCCAGGCGTTGATTGTCGACGAAGGCCACGGCCTTCACGGCTTTTTCCGTCGCGGGCAGTGCCGACTTGCTGGCATTCAGGCGGTCTTCCGCGGCCTTGGCGGCAGCCTGTTCGGCATCGAGCGTTTTCTTGGCGGCTTCCTGCTGCTCGGCCGCCAACTGCTGCCCTTTCTCCGCTTGGGTCAGGGCCTTGGCGGCGGCATCGAACGCCATTTGAGCTTTGTCCGCGGCTTCTTTTTCCTTCGCCAGGGCGGCTTCGGCATCGGCTTTCTTCTTCTTCACCCCGTCATCGTCCGGCTTGGCGTTGAGTTCTTCCTGTGCGGCGGCCAGGGCATCGGCGGCGGCTTTTTCCTTGCCGCGGGCCTCGGTCAACGCCTTCTCCATCGTTGCCTTGGCTTCCTGAGCTTTCTTCGTCTGCTCTTCCCGCTCCTTGAAGTTCTTTTCGGCGGCTTTGAAGGATGCGTCGGCCAACGCGACGCGCGACTTGGCCACTGCATCGTCATCGGTCAGCAGTTGCACTTCCCGCTGAGCCGCGATGTTTCCTTTCAGCTCGGCGATGGGCTGGCCGTTGATGTTCCACAATTTGGCCGCGTTGCCCCCCGCCGTCGCCAGAAACTGTCCATCCGGACTGACGGCCAGCGCGGTAATCGGGGCGCCGTGTCCTCCCGCGCGCACCTGGTTGCCGTTCGTCACGTCCGAAATCCGCCAGTTGCCGTCGAGACTGCCGGACGCAAGATGGGGCTGGCCGGGAACAAGGGCCACCGCCGTAACCGGTCCGCCAATGCCCTGCATTTGCACCACGGGCTTGACCGGCTCGGCTGGTTTGTCTCCCTCGGCCGGCTTGGGAGAATCGAAGGGAATCGCCCAACCGCGAATCATGTTGTCCCCCTGGCCGGTGTAGACCACCTTGCCATCGGCGCTGAGCACCAAACTGAGGATTTCGTGCGGCGTTTCCAGTTGGCTGATGGGCTGGCCGTCGGCGACGTTCCACAGCCGCAGGGTTTTGTCTTTCGCGCCAGACACGAGTTGTTGACTGTCGCTGGTGAACTGCAACGAGGTGACGGCCGCGGTATGGCCACCCAACGCACGCACCATCTGCCCGCTGGCGAGGTCGACGAGCCGAATCTGACGGTCTTCCGCGGCAATCGCCATCCAGGAGGCATTCGGAGAAACGGCCGCGGCGGTGGGGGCCTGGTCGAACGCGAGCTTGTGACGCACCACGCCCTCGGGGCGCTCCCACAACTTCACTTCTCGATAGCCGGCCGAAGCCAGCAGATTTCCACGCGGGTTGAAGGCCACGGCATGGACGAAATCCTGGTGGGCGGCCCCTTGGGGATAAAGCGGCTTGTCTCCCTGTCTCAGCGGCGTCAGTGCCGGATCGGTCAACCGCGCGACATGCTCGCCGGTCACCAGGTCGTACACATCGAGTTGGTTCGCGCGCCCGCAGGCGGCAAAGCGCCCCCATGTGGTGACGGCGACGCCGTAAATGCTGGCGATGTGCGAGGGAATCGGCTGCCAGCTCAAGGCGCTACCACTCTGCCCCGATCCCGCGGGCGCCCCTTCCAGAATCCATTGCCGGAGCAGTCCCAACTCCTGTGGCGTCAGTGCCGTGGCGGACACTTTGTTCGGCAGCGGAGGCATCACCGGATCGACAGCACGAGCCGCCACCTTGTACAGCAGGCTTTTGTCGGGGTCCTTGGGAATGACGGCTGGTCCTCGTTTTCCCCCCTTGAGAATGGCTGGAACCTCTTCGAGGTTGAGGCGGCTCTCGGCGATGGCCACGTTGTGGCACGCCACGCATTTGCCGTCGAAAATCGGCACGATGTCCTTATCGAAATCAACTGGGCGGCCGAGGTTCACGGCGGCCGGCTCAATTTGGCCCGGCTGGGCGGCGGCCTGCTCCCGTTCACACAGGGCCGCGGCTGCCAGCAACACAGTGCACGGCAACAGACGATGGAACATGGCGGTTTCTCGAAGGAAGAGTCGGTAGGTGGTCAGTCAGGCGGGGAGCAGCGGGCACCACGGGCACGCAACCAGTGTCCCCCAGGGTCGAATGTTGTCTATTTGACGATTTTCAGGGTGATCGGCTGATCGACGGCGGCTTCCTCCCCCTCGAATTCGGCCAGCACGCGGACGACCATGTTCGCGAGCGCGGCTTCGGCGGCATCGGCCGCCGCCTCGAGAACGAGCACGCCGGCGGATTGATCGGCGGGTAGGACGACGGGTTCAGCCTTCAGTCCCGCCACGCCGGGGGGCAGGGGGAGCGTCAACGTCACCGGTCCGGCGAAGCCATTTTGCCGTTTGATGTCGACTTTCACTTCCAGTTTGTCTCCAGCCTTGATGTTGCCGCCGTTGGCGACATTCGCCGTCAGCGTGCACGGGGCCGGCTTGACGGTGAGCACAATCGGCGTCGTGGTGGGAAACACATTGATGTTTTGCGGCTTGGTGGCGTTTTCCGCGTCCTTGAAGCGCTTTTCCGCGGCCGTCTTTTCGGCCATGGCGGCCTTGACTTTGTCCTCCGCGGCTTTGAGTTCGTTTTCCGCGGCGACTTTGGCGTCCTCGGCCGATTTGGCGGCGGCTTCGGCGTCGGCACGGGCCTTTTCCGCCTGAGCCGCGCTGTCTTCCGCTGCCTTCACGGCTGCTTGCGCCTCTTGCAGCTTCTTTTCGGCGGCGGCCTTGGCATCGGCGTCTTCGCCGGCATTTTTCAGGGCCTCGGCAGCCGCTTTCTCTGCTGCTTGCGCCTCTCGCAGGGCCTTCTCGGCCGCCGCCTTGGTTTCCGTTGCCGTCTTGAGCGCCGCTTGACTCTCCGCCAGCTTTTTGACGGCCGCATCCCGATTGGCCGCCGCCGTTTTCTGGGCTTCCACCGCGGCATTGGCGGCGGCGGTGGCGGAGTCGAATTCCGCCTTGGCCCGATCCTGTTTGGCTGGATTGCGCCGGTAGGACACTTGCGCCTGGCCGACCAGCGACATCACATAGGTTCCCACCGGCACGTTGGGGGGAACGAACACGCGGAAGACTTCCTCAGCCTTGTCCTTGTTGATCGGCTTGTTTTCGACCTGAAGGTTTTGAGGCTGGCCGACGAAGTTGATATTCACGTTCGTGTCGAACCCCGGTCGCTTGATCATTTTCACGGGAATCAGAATCTGCCGGTTGTGATGGGCCACCACCCGATGGACTTCGGTGACTAACTGCACCGGAGCCGCTTCCTCCACCACCGACAACTCCAGTCCCTGGCTGAGCCGCACTTCCCCAGGGACGTTCGGCTGGCCATTCCAGACCACCGTGCCAATCCGCGCGAGCCGGACCACGTCTTGGGCGCCGGCACGGCGCGTCTCCAGGGCCTGTTGCAAGGCGGCATTCGCTTCCTGCAATTTTTGCTCGGCGGCGGTGCGGGCTTGCGCGGCCGCTTGCTGAGCTTTCTGAGCCTCGGCAAGTTGCGCTTCCGCGTCGGCGACTTTCTTCTTGAGAGCCTCGTCGTCGGGCTTGGCCGCCAATTCGGTTTTCGCCGCCTCCAGGGCGGCCGTCGCTTTCTGCACGTCTTCGTTGGGTTTCTGCAAGGCTTTTTCCGCGGCCGCCAAGGCTTCCTGAGCCGTTTTCTGGGCGGCTTGCGCGGCAGCAACGGCCGCCACCAGTTGGGGTTGATCGATGCGGGCGGTGCCCACAACCTGCACTGTTCCCGCCCACGGCGGTGCATCTTCCGCCGCCGCGAAGACCAGCGTGCCCACGGAGGGACTGGCGCCAATGCTGATGTCGCGGCACGAGACTCCCGGCGGCAACCCTTCCACGCGAACGGTGATCTCGCCCGCAAAACCATCGCGGCGGAGTGCCAGCACGGGCACCGCCAGTTGATCGCCGCGGCGCAGTCCCACGGCCCAGATTTGGGCCTGACGCTGATTGGGAGGGGTCGGCATGGAGGGCAAAACGATCAGCCGGAAGTCAGGAGATTCTTCCCGGATGATCAAGCGGTAGATGAGCGATGGATCTCCGCGGCTGGCCCCGTACCGGTCGCGCACGGCCAGTCGATAAACCCCGTCCGCGGGCACCACGAATTTGTACACCGGATCGTCATGGTTCGTGTCGAACACGTTGGGCAGCAAATTCGCGGCGTCGTCATCGGCGGCGGCGAGACGCTTGAGCGATTCCTCCCCCTTGTCGTTGACCACGACCTGATCCAGGGTGAGATAGGGGTCGGCACCACTGCCCAGACGATGTCCCAGGACCTCGATCCATAAAACTTGCTGCGCCTTGGCTGCGAACTGGAACAAGTCGACGTCGGCTTTCGACTGAAATTGCCCGGCCAGTTCCGCGGGAATCGAGAGGGTTTGGACCTCGGCCGCGGCATTGTTCGGCTCTGTTTCCACAGTGACCGGCAGCGCGGCGAAGCCCAACAGGACGGGATTGCTCGGCCCGACGGGGGAGTTCCAGGTGAACGTCACGGCGTCGATGCCCGCGGAGGGGGAATCGAGCGGTACGTTGGCTTCGAGTCGCGCGGGGTCGTTGGGCAGGGCGACGTCGACGGTGACTTTCTCGAGCGGCTTGCCCCCAACCGAAAAACCTGCCGGTTGCCCGCCCGGCAAGTTGCGGCCGTAAAGCGTGTAGGCCGCGGTGCTCCCAGCAACACCCGCCGGCGGGAAGATGAAGTCGACGTACGGACCGGTATGCAGCGTAAACCGATACGCGTACTCCTCTCCACCGGCATACACGAAGTCGAACACGCGGAGAAAGTAATCGCCATCGGCCGGGGGTGTGAAATCCAGCAGGGGATCGCGCTGCACGTTGTTGCGGGCGAATGCCAGCCGCCGGCCGCTGGTATCGTAGACTTCCACCGCGCCGTCGATGCGCGAATCGATGCGTTTGCCCAAAAATTCGCCGATCAGCCGCTGGCCGGCCTTGAGGGAGATCTTGTAAAAGTCGATGTCCGTGCCGCCGTTCATCTTCCCGTTGACGGTCACATTCACTTCCAACGGCGTGGCCTGTTCGCGGGTATTGTTCGGTTCGGTTTCCATCCGCTCCGGGCGCACACCCACGGCGAAGTAGCGGGGATTGCTGATCCCCCACAGTCCCAGGCAGCGAACTTCGTACAGTCCCGGGGGAACGTCGCTGGCGATGCTGACGCTGAACTGATTGTTGGTCGCCGGTTTGGCGGCGGCCGAAATCCCCGGATGATTGAACACCAGCCGCTGAACTTCCTCGAGGTCGGTGCCGCTGGTGATAGAGACATCGAACGTGGTGCCGGCCTGCCCTCCGGGAGGAAAGACGGCATTCAATCGCGTTTGCGGGAGTTGGGCGAAAGCCTGCGTCAGCCCGGCCACGAGGAGCAGGCTGGGGAGCAAGCTGAAGGTCGGCCAGGAGGTCACACGACGCAACATGGAGGCGTCCTTTCACTACGCCGAGTCGGTCCTCGGCGCGTGTTGCATTTCGGGCGGGTCACGACGCGGATCGGGCGGGCAAAGGCACAAACCCCTCGCGCTGGTCGCGATCGGTTTCCGCCGTGCTGGAAGGCATGTCCCCCGATTTCCACGGGATCTCCCGCAGCGCTACCCGTTGATTCGTCTCGTGAAACAGGAAAGCCCGGCCTTCGGACCGCGAAAGCCGGGCCCTGTGCACCGTGAATTGGCCCGCGCGATGGCCGGACAAAGCGCAAGGGCTGGCCAAAAACTCCCGCACTCAGTGGTTAAACAAGAACTCTTTGGTGTTGATCAAGGCCCAGGTGATGTCTTCGAACGCGAGTTTGGGGTTCTCCTTGTGCTTTTCCAGATGAGCCAACCCGATCCGCAGTTCTTCGGCATCCGGTTCGCGGGCATAAACCCACCGGTAGAGTTCCCGCAGTTTGGCTTCGTTATCCCGCGATTTGTCGTTGGCCCAGTTCGCTGGACGCGCGTTTCCGGCCGAGACCTTGCTCTGCACTTCGTTGCTGTTGAGCAAGTGCAGGCTTTGAGCGAGGTTGGCTTCCTGCGACCGTTCGCATTCGCACGCCGTGTCTCCCTGCGGCTGGCCAAAGACCTTCAGGAAGTACACGTTCTGGGCAATCGAGGGATCGGGAATTTGCAGCGAGGTGGTTCCCGCCGGCAACCCTCCGAAGGATTGCACGGTTCCCGTGACCTGATGGAAGGCGTCGTACAGCACCTCGGCCGGCAGCCGCTTGGGATAGTACCGCGAGAAGTTCTGCTTGTCCTTCAGATTGTATTCGTTGGGCAGCGAACTCAATTGGTAGGTTGAGGAACGGCAGATCGTCCGGCAGAGCTGCTTCAGATCGAAGCCGCTGTCGATGAACGACCTGGCCAACCGGTCCAGCAACTCGGGATTGGACGGCGGGTTGGTTTCCCGCATGTCGTCTTCCGGCTCGACAATGCCGCGGCTGAAAAAGTGCTTCCAGTACCGGTTCACTAGCGCCTTGGCGAAGAACGGATTGTCGGGTGCCGCCATCCAGTCGACCAAATGCGTTCGGGGATCGACTTCCGCCGGAATCGACAAGGGTTGGCTGCCCAATCCGGTCGGCGGCAGCATTTTGCCGGTCCGCTCGTTGCGCGCTTGGGCCGGTCCCTGCTGGTCCTGATGGAACACCCGCTTGTCGCGAAGCTGATTGTTGAACCCCACGATGTTCTTCTTCCCCACGCGGCTGAAGAACGCCGCCAGGCCGTAGTAATCGTCCTGGCTCCATTTCTCAAAGGGATGGTGATGACACCGAGCGCACTGGATCCGCAGACCAAGGAACAGTTGGGCCACGTCTTCCACCTGCTCGTTCGCCTGATCGACTTCCCGATACCAGGTGACGGGGGGGTTCTCCTCGGCGTTCCCGGACGCCGTCAGAATGTCGCGCACGAATTGATCGTACGGCTTGTTCTCGTACAGGCTCGACCAGATCCACCGGTAGAAGGCGTAGGTGGTTGATTGTTGATCGTTCCCGCGGCGCTTGTTGCGGAGCACCATGTTCCATTTGTTGGCGAAATAATCGGCATAGGCCGTGGTGTCGAGCAGGCGGTCGATCAGCTTGTTCCGCTTATCGGGATCCTGATCCGACAGGAAGGCCGTCACCTGCTCCTCGGTGGGCAGGGTGCCGGTCAGGTCGATGTGCACGCGCCGCAAAAAGGTGGCGTCGTCGGAGAGGGCTGAAGGGGGGATGCCCAGCACGGCGAGTTTGCCGAAGACCGCTTCGTCGATGAAGTTGTTGACAGGGGGCGTCTGGGCGACGTCGGCTCCCAACGGAATGGTGGCGCGGAACGTGGACACCTGCCCCTGGTAGCGGGCCATGATGGCCACTTCACCCGCCAGCTCGTGCGTTTTGACCAGGCCCGTCGCCGAGACTTCCGCCATTTCCGGGTCGTTGGCCTCGAACAGGGCCATCCGCGTGACGTCTTCCACCCGGCCGTCGCTGTAAATGGCTTGCACGGTGATCTGTTGTTCGCCGCCGCGAGGCATGATCCGTCCTTCCGGCAGGCACTTGATTGCCACCACCGAGGGATCGTTCGGCGAGCCATAGGGCATGCCTTGCTCGATCCAGCGGGCGATCAACTGGTATTCGAAGCTGTCGACTTCCATCCGCTTGCCGCCGCCGTGCGGCGACTGGCCCACCGGTTTGGTGAGCAACAAACTCTGCGTCGGCGACGTGGGGAAAATCCGCCGACCACGCCCTTCCTTCACCAGGAATTCATGATCGTCCTCGGGGTAGAAGCCCAACAGCGACAACTTGAAGCCGTTCTGGCCGCTCGCCTTGCCATGGCAACCCCCGCTGTTGCATGCAAACTTCGTGAAGATGGGGACCACCTGGTTGGGAAAGTTTACCGGCACCTCTTCCGCGAAGCCCGTCACGGCGATGGTCAGTTGGGCCGTCACCGCCGAAGAAGCCGAGGCCGTGACCACGGCGACGCCATCCTTCAGCGGGGTAACGAAGCCAGTGGCGTCGACCTGAAGCACGTCCGAAGGTTCCGCGCGATATTGCACCGAGCGGGTATGGTCCCGCAGTTGGCCGGTGGCATAAATGCCCGTCACGAACAACTGTTGGCGGGCATCCCGACCACGCAGCGTGAGGGGTTGGCCTTCAACGGACGGCTCGATCCGCAGGCCGGTCAACTGGCCCGGATCTCCCAGCCCTTGGGGGGGGGCCGCCAGCGCCAGGTGCCCCGTTAGAACGCTTGCGGTCAGCAACAAACACGACAGGCAGCGGGTGGCAAGCAACATGGAACGAGGTTCCTCCTCGCGGGAAAATCAGGCGGAAGATCGCGGGTGGGACGAATCGGGAAGGCAATCGGGTGGTAAGGGGCAATCCGCTCTACGACAGCGTACGCGGACTCCACCACTGGTCCAACATATCAATATCCATTGCTTTGTCAAGTTGCGACCCGCCGTCTTGTGCCATTCGCTCCCATGCCGCCAACCGGTTAAAACGCGCTAGCGATTATTCCGTTTCTGGCGACCGTGTGCCGTCCCCAAGGCACGGGGGAATGCTACGCGCGGCTGGCGAACCTCGCTGTGGACTGCGATCGCGGATCCCTCAACTGCATGCGAGGCGGGTGCGCGGCGGACATGCCTGCCTGGTTGCAACCGCTTAATGTGCCGATTGTTACGAATGAGGCCCAGCTTTCTGGAGCCTTGATGTCGGTGCCGACCGCCGCGTCCCACGCAGTCCAGGTCGCCGGGAGATGTTTTGGGGATGACGAAATCCCGCTGGCCATCGCCGCAGTCAACCGGTACGTCAGGGGCGCGCGGCGATCGCTTCACAAGGGAGCGTGCGAAACACGACCAGGGGGTTGCGCGGATGCCAACAAAACCAAAATCCTAACCTGGAGCCCGTGCGACGAAGCCGCCCGGCAACCGCCGAATCAAGCGCCGCATTTCGAGCACCGTCAGAGTCGTCAGCACACGACTGGCTTCCATTCCGCTAGCGCGGACGACTTCATCGATGGCCGTCGCGTCCTGGGCGATCCGATTGAGGATCGCCCGCTCGTGTTCGGAGAGGAGCAACTCCGCCGGATTGAGTACGGTGTTCGTGGCATTCCGCGCCACCGGTTGGGTCAGCGGCCCCAGCGCCGTCAGCACATCATCCACATCCCGAACCAGAGTCGCACCATCGCGAAGCAAGTCGAGGCAGCCCAGACTGGCCGGACTGTCGATCCGTCCGGGTACGGCGAAGACTTCGCGGCTCTGTTCCAAGGCGTGACGCGCCGTGTGCAAGGCACCACTCGAGCGGGAAGCCTCCACCACAATCACGCCCAAGGCTAGCCCCGAAATGATGCGGTTTCGTTGGGGAAACAAGCCGGGAAGGGCCGTTTGCCTCAACGGCGCTTCCGACAGCAAGGCGCCCTGCTGGGCGATGTCCCCCGCAAGGTCGGCGTGTTCGGGGGGATAAACCTCGGCCAGACCGGTCGCGAATACCGCCAGGGTGCGTCCTCCGGCTTGCAGCGCGCCGCGGTGTGCCGCGGCATCGATGCCCCGTGCCAGGCCGCTGACCACCGTCAATCCAGCCCGCGCCAGGCCAGCCGCCAGTTTTTCCGCCGTTTGCCGTCCATACAGCGTGCAGTGCCGCGAACCCACGATCGCAATCGCCAAGGCATCCGCGGGCTTCCATGCTCCTTGGCAATACAGCAGCGGAGGAGGATCGCAGATGCGCGTCAACGGCTCGGGAAAGTCCGATTCGCCGCGCCAGAGGAGCCGCACGCCACGGCTCTGGCAATCGAGCCACTCCCTCTGGGCGGTTTCCGGCCGCGCTGTTCGGATCGCCGCGGCCAGTTTGGGTCCCACGCCGTCGATTTGCTGTAATTCGGCAAGCGACGCCTGGAGGACGCGGTCCGCCGTGCCGAAGTGATTCATGAGGTTCTGCCACAGCCGCGGACCGATTCCCGGCGTCAGCCAAAGTTCCAACTTGCGCCACCGTTCGCGGGAGGAGGCGTCCGGGTCATCCGCATCGTGGAACAGCGTGGCGGACACGTTCATCCCCTCGCGACAGTGGTTTTCACGCGCCAGTCACCGCGCAAGTCGCGACAATTCGGCCAGTTCAAACTCCCAGCGCTTCCCTTAAACTCCCAGCGCTTCCCTCAAACTCCCAGCGCTTCCCTCAAACTCCCAGCGCTTCCAGGATCCGGTCCAAGTCGTTTTCGACCACCACGGGGCGATTGGCAAAGGGGGCCGCCAGCACGCCGTGGGGACCGAACTTCTCCGCGAACAATTGCGCATCGGCGGAATGGTAAGCCACCGTCGCCGTGGGATCCTTGAGTTGATGTCCGGTGAGAATGCACACCACGCGGTCGCTGGGGGCGATCACGCCTTCCGCCCTCAGACGTCGGGCTCCCGCCACCGCGGCGGCACTGGCCGGTTCGCAGCCGAACCCGCCCGCTCCGACCTGGGCTTTGGCATCGAGAATTTCCTGATCGGAAACCTCGCGGACGACGCCGTGGCACGTTTGCAGCGCCCTTAGGCATTTGGCGAGATTCACGGGGCGGTTGATTTCGATGGCGCTGGCGATGGTGGAGGCCCGCCGTTGCTCCGCATCCATTTCCTGGTAGAAACGGTCGATGTGTGCTCCGTCGATGTGGCCGTCGTTCCACCGCAGCCCTTGCTGTTCGTACAACCGATACAACGTGTTCGCGCCACATGCATTGATGACGGCCAGACGAGGAATGCGGGGGATCAACCCCAAGGCGTGCAGTTCGGCGAAGGCTTTGCCGAAGGCGCTCGAGTTTCCCAAGTTGCCGCCGGGAACGACGATCCAATCGGGAGGTTCCCAGCCGAGGGCTTCCAGCACGCGGTACATGATGGTTTTCTGGCCTTCGAGCCGAAACGGGTTGACGCTGTTGCACAGGTAGATGCCGCGCTGCTGAGCCACCTCGCGGACCCGGGCCAGGGCATCGTCGAAGTCGCCGAGAATCTGGAGCGTCCGGGCGTCGTAGTCGAGCGCTTGCGACAACTTGCCGTAGGCAATTTTGCCGCTGCCCACGAACACCACCACGCGAAACACGCGGGCGGTGCTGGCGTAAATCGCCAACGAGGCGCTGGTGTTGCCCGTCGACGCGCAGGCCGCCAGCCTGGCTCCCACCATGCGGGCGTGCGTCGCGGCGGCGGTCATGCCGTTGTCTTTGAAACTGCCGGAAGGATTCAACCCTTCGTATTGCAGAAACAAGCCGCCCGGTCGCAGGCCGACGTAACTGCACACCGCCTCCGACCGCTGCAACAGCGTCTGCCCCTCGCCGATGGTCACGATCTGTTCCGGGGGAGAAAACGGCAACAGTTCGCGAAACCGCCACACGCCGCTGAAATCGAGCGGGTTGCGCCGCTGCGACCACCGGGCCTCGAATTCGCACAGGGCCTTGGGGACCGGCACGCGATTCCAGTCGTAATCGACATCGAGCAGGCTGCGGCACAGTGGACACGATGTGTGCACGTCGCCGATCGACAATGTCGTGCCGCACGCCGGATTGATGCAACGTTGGAAGGCAACCTCTGCCATGATGGTGCAGGTTCTGGTCTGGGAAAATGGGAAGCTCGCCGCCGACGAAGCCGCGAACATCGAGCGGAAACGCCCTCATCGGCCGCGGGGCGCGAGCACCTGCCGCGACTCGCGGCGAATTTCACTGGTGCGGGGTGCTGTTTCGCAGGGCGGTTCCGTTGAGTGGGGCTTCATTTGGGTTCATTCATCCGACGCAAGTGACGCAACGGCTCCCCCACGTATCGGCTGCGGACCACTGCCTGTTCCGGTTGTTGCAGTTGCTCCTGGAAGTGGGCGGTCCAACCGGCCAGCCGACTGAGTACGTACAAGGGCACAAACAGTTCTTGCTCCAACCTGAGATTATCCAGCAGCCGGCTGACGGGCCAACTGAGGGCCGGCAGCAACTGTGCCCGATCCCAAACGGCATGCTCCACCGCGCTGGCCAATTGCTCGCGATCTTCCCGACCCGTTCGCTCGGCGACGCGGCGGCAAACCGTCGTCAGCGATTCCGTGCGGGGATCTCCCACGCGATAAGCCCGATGGCGAAATCCGGGAATATGGCCCTGGCGCTCCAGTGTGGCCGCCACCCAGCTTCCCGCCCGCTCGGGACTGCGAACCGCCCCCAGCACTTCCAAGGCCGCGGCCGCCGCGCCAGCCGCCCGCGAGCCCCGCGCGACGGCAATCCCGGCTTGCAGCGCCGACGAAAAATCCGACCGCGCCGCCGACGCCATCCGCACGGCGACCGTGGAAGGGGCCAGGCCGTGCTCGGCACACAAGATAAACACGGCGTCGAGCACAAACTCCAGCCAACCCGGCGGCTCCTGCGTGGTGAGCAACCACCACAAGTTGGCAACGTAGCTCAATTCCGAGCGGGGCTTGACGAGGGGCAGCCCCTGCTTGAGCCGTCGCCAGGTAGTGATCAGGGCCGTGAGTCGCCCAAGCCAAAAGGGATAGACGTCGCGCGGGCTGTCTCCCCCCTCGCCGCGGCTGCGCAGCGCCTCGCGGGCCAGTGCGGCGAGCAAGACGTCCGTCAATTCCGCCTCCGACGGAACCCGTTTCAACCACTTCAGCAACGAGGCCGGCAGCGCGAACGACTCGTGCAGCAACGCCTGCCAATCGGCCAATTGTTCGTCCGTGGGGATCTCGCCGGCGATCAACACAAAGGCAGTTTCCAGAATCTGCGAGCGCTCCGCCAGTTCGTCGACGGGATAGCCGCGGTACAGCAATTGCGGCTCGAGCGTGGAAATGGCGGTGGTCCAGAGCGGTCCTTCGGCGTGTGCACTCGCGGATGGATTCACGGGCAATCCCTTGTGTTGTTCCGCACGCAGCGGCTCCCGAACAGGCAAGTGTTTCCTTTCGCTGTCGCTCGGCGTCCGCCGATGGCTGCTTTCGGCCCGCGTTCTCGCGAGGAGACCGGCGAACAGCACCGCCGCGGCCTCGGCAGGCATTGCCGTCGCGCCCCCGAGCGGTAGGAAGACCACCGCATGCCACTGCCGCCGTTTGCTTCGTCGCGCCACTCCACGACCATGCCGGACCCTGATTCTACTTCCGTCGGCAATTCGACGAAACTGCCTTCCCTCCCCTTTTTCGACGGGGGCGCCTTTTGGCGGGGAATTTGCCGTCCAGCCTCGCGGGGTAACCGTCAGCACGCCGCTGCCACGAAGAGGGCACGGCGAGGGCGACGGTTCATCAGGCGGACGACGGAAACGATCCGGCCTCCTCACCTGCGTGGCCTCGCCGCGCGGCTCGCAAGCGCTGGACCACTTCGATCACCGCATCGGCGGCGCGGTCGATGTCCTCGGGCGTGTTGAACCGGCCGATACCGAACCGCAAACTGGCCCGTGCCAGGGCCTCGGGTATTCCCATGGCCAGTGGAACGTGGCTTAAGCGGTGATCTCCCGCGGAGCACGCCGCGCCGGAACTCACCGCCACGCGGGTCAGCCGCGCCAGCAGCGCGTCGCCATCCACTTCGGGGATGCTCACATGCAGGTTGCCCGGCAGACCATGAAGCGGGTCACCATTGCGAATCACTCCGGGAATACCCGCCTGCAACCGCCGCCAAAGCTGGTTCCGCAATCGTTCCAGGTGCTGCGATTCCGTGGGATGCGATTCGCGCAACAGGCGACAAGCGACTCCAAATCCCGCAATCAAGGGTGTTGGCGACGTTCCTGGCCGCTGACGATGTTCCTGGCCGCCGCCGAACATCAGCGGCTGCAACACAATCCGGGGGGTCTTTCGCCGCACCAGCAAGGCGCCGACCCCCACCGGACCATAGATTTTGTGCGCGGAAAGGCTCACCAGATCGGCGGGAACCTCCCGGCAAGCCGCGGCGGCCATCAGCGGTGACTGCACGGCGTCGGTGTGGAACACCACACCCTGGCGGGCGCACAGGGCGGCGATCTCGCCGACGGGCTGGATGGTCCCCACCTCGTTGTTGGCCGTCATGATGGAAACCAGCACGGTGCGGGGCGTGAGTGCTTTCGCGACCTCGTCCACGGCCACCCGTCCCTGGCGATCGACGGGCACGATGGTCGCCTCGTAGCCTTCCCGCTGAAGCCGTCGAGCAGGCTCCAACACCGAGGCATGCTCCACCGCCGACACGATCAAATGGCTGTGCGGCGGCGACGCCCGCACAACTCCCAACACCGCCAGGTTGTTCGCTTCCGTGGCACCACTGGTGAAGATGACCTCGCGCGGGTCGGCATGCAACAGCGCGGCCACTTCCGCGCGCGCCTGGTCAATCAGGTCGGCGGCGCGGCGCGCTGGGAGATGATGGGGATTGGAAGCGTTCCCCAATTGCTCGGCCCACAAAGGCGCCATGGCGGCGACCACGCGGGGATCCACGCGGGTCGTGGCATGGTGATCCAGATAAATGGGCGCATCCGTCGCGGACATGGCACTCGATCGCTGGCCACACGCAGCCATCCTGCCGGAAACCCGTGAGCTGTGGCGACGGTCGTCCCGCGGCTCGCTGCGGATGGCGGCCCAGCACCACCGCCCATCCGTTCCGCCCAGCACCACCACCAAGCCGTTCCGCCCGGCACCACCGGATCTCACCACCGCTGGGCAGTACCGCCGCTTTCCGACTGCTCCGCACTTTCCGCGGACCACCAGACCCCGTCAATGAACCGGGCTGACGAACCCCGGAGGCTTCACGGCCAGCAAGGAACAATGCACATAGGGCAACATGCGTTCCGCGGTGTTGCCCAGCAGGAGTCCCGACAATCCCGACCGCCCATGCGTGCCGATCACCAGCAGGTCGACGTCATTTTCCTCAATGTAGTGCGGTACCACGGCGTCGGGCGTGCCCTGCACAAGTTCCATTTTGACGCCGTATTTGAGGGTGCGGGCATCGGTTTGCGCGAGATGCGACTGCATGTGCTCGCGGGCTTCCTGTTCCATCCGGGCGCGGTATTTGGCCACTTCTTCCTCGGAAACCCCGGAGGTCCGCAAGTACGCCTCGAATGGGAACTCGAGGGCGTGCAACACGTGCAACCTGGCCGGCACCGCCTGCACGAGTTCGACCGCGGTTTGCAGGGCGGCAAAGGCGGCATCGCTGAAATCGGTCGCCACGGCGATATCGCGAATGTCCCGGACTTCGCCCGGCTTGACGACCCACACCGGCGCCGGGCAGACGCGAATCAGTTTCTGAGCCGTGCTGCCAAACAGCATCCGCTTCGCGGGGCCGCGTACGCGCGTCCCCACCAGCAGCAATTCGTGCCGGGCGGAGAGCACTTGCCGGGTCAACTCTTCCCAGCTTCTCCCAATCCGAACGATATGCTCGGCGGCCACGCCGCGGACTCGGACCTTTTGCGCCAGTCGCTCCAGCGCGGCATTCGCCACATCGATCACGGTGTGTTCATGCAGCCGCACGTCTTCCTCGATCAAGCGGCGGGCTTGTTCGGAAATCTCCAGCACACCGCACAGCGTAATGCGGGCGCCGGTGGCTTCCGCCACGGTAACCGCCTGGTCGATGAGGGCGAGCGTCACCGGCCCCCACTCGTCGGTGGCCAAACGGTCTCCATGATGGAGGTCCACTCCCACCAGCAGATTCGTAGGTCGAGGCATCAGCCATTCCTTGCAATGGTTTCCGCGAGCCCAGGGGGGAACCGCTTCAGTGTAGCGGGAACTTCCCGTGCCGCGACAGCGTGCGCCGTCTCACCCCGATACCCCGACGCCCTGATCCTCCGACACCCCCGGCACCGTGATGCCCCGATCCCCCGGCACCGTAACACCCCGACACCCCGGCACCGTGACACCCCGACGCCGGGATGCCCCGATGCTCCGGCGCGGCCCGACACTGGCCCAGCGACCGGCTCCCTCCGCGCCGCAGACAATCCTTCGCAACCGGCAGTCCCGTTCAGCGCGCGTACACTTTTCGTCCCGCCACATAGGTGGCTTCGACTTCGATCTCCGGGATGCGTGCCTCGGGACACGTCAGCAGATCGGTGTTGAGGATGGCGAAATCAGCGTACTTGCCCGGTTCCAGCGATCCTTTGACATGTTCCTCGAACGTGAGATAGGCGTTCTGAATGGTGTACAACCGCAACGCCTGTTCCCGCGAAATCCGCTGTTCGGGATGCAGCGGTCCATCCATGCGGCGCGGCTGCCGGGTCACCGCGATCCACATCCCCAAAAAGGGGTTGTAGGGGTTCACCGAGCGCTTGCTGCCGATCTTCTGCATGTGGTCGGAACCACCGCCGACGACCACGCCTTCTTCGAACAAGGTTCGGTACGGCTGAAACCAGGCGAGCCGCTCGTGGCCGAATTGCTTCAGCAGCGTGGCGCCGTCGAGCCAGAGCCAGGCCGGTTGCAGGTCGGCGACGATGCCCAGGGCCTTCATGCGGGCAATGGCGTCCGGCGACATGAAGTTGCAATGCGTGATGCAGGGCCGCCGCTCGCGGACCGGCAGGTCGCGATCGATGTTCGCATACGCCCGCACCAGCGCTTCCACCGCACCGTCTCCCACGGAATGGGCGGTGAATTGAAGGTCGCGCTCCAAGGCGTAACGCGCCATTTGCTCCAGCCGGTCTTCCGGAATGAACAGCAGACCGCGGTACTCGGGGTCGCGAATCGAATAAATCTCGCTGACGCCCCACGGCTGCTTCATGTACGCACTGCCCGTGAGCATCCCTCCGTCCAGAAACACCTTGATGCCGCGGAGCCACAGCCAGGCGTCGTACTGATGCAGCGGATGGTCGGCGGCCCGCTGAATCTGCTGCCGCACGTCGTCCCACTCCGCCTGAGCGTTGACGCGGTAGGAGAGGAATACCCGGCACGTGAGCTGGCCCCGGTCCTTCAGTTCCTGGTACAGCGCGATGGCGTCGTTGCCGGCGGCCCGGTCGGCAATGCTGGTGATGCCCACGGCGTTGTAGTCGGCCAGAAGCTGCCGCAGCCGTTCCCGTTTCTCCTCGGCCGATGCGGAGCGTCCGCTCGACTTCACTTTCACATACCGCGAGGCGTTCCGCAGGATTCCCGTGGGTTCGCCGGTCGCGGGATCACGCTCGATCAGGCCGCTTTCCCCTTCCGGAATGCGAAAATCGCGGTCGATGCCGCTGAGTTTCAATGCCAGGGAGTTGAGCACGCAATCGGGGCCGGTGCTGAACATCACGGGGTTGCGCGGAGCCGCCTGATCCAATTCGCCGCGGGAGGGATAACGCTGGTCGCGCAACCGCGTGATGAACACTTGATTGACTGTGATCCACTCGCCGTCCTCCAAGGTTTCGGCCCGGGCCGCGATGTACCTCAAGACGTCGGCGACGGTCTCCATTTCGGGCACCGGATGGTCGAATTCGTACATCGCCGCGCCGGTGGGATGCACGTGGGAATCGGCCAGGCCCGGAATGACGGTACGGCCTTGCAGGTCGACCTGCTCGGTGTGGGGACCGGCGAGTTTCAGCACCTCCGCATTGGAGCCGACGGCAACGAGCTTGTCCCCTTCCACGGCGAGTGCCTCGGCGATGCGGAATTGGGGATCGACGGTCACGATTTTGCCGTGATGCAGGATCAGCGAAGGCTCCGCCGCCCAGGCCGAGCCCCATAGCAACAGCAGGCAGTAATTCATCACGTGGCACTCCTCAACCGGCACGCCTCGGGGGCCTGCTTCAAACATAGCGGACGGCGGCTCCCGAAGGTACTCTCCCCGTATCCGGGAAGGCGGTGTGGCGGCGCCTGGCGAGCGAATGTCCGCCGCCCTGGACTTGCCGGTCGAGCTTGCGAGAGTTACCGCATGACCCGCTCCGTGCGCGAAGAAATCGAACACTTGCGGAACGAAATCCGCCGGCACGACGTGCTGTATTATCAGCGCGCGCAACCGGAGATTTCGGATGCCGAGTACGACCGCCTGATGCGCCGCCTCGAGCAACTGGAGCGCGAACATCCAGAGTACGATTCGCCCGACAGTCCCACCAAGAAGGTGGGCGGCGCACCCATCGAGGGATTCGTCACGGTGGAGCATCGCGTGCCGATGCTCTCCATCGAGAATGTGTTCAACGAGGCCGAACTGGCGGAGTTTGGCGCGCGGGTCGCGCGGCAGATCGGCAACGCAGCGATCGAATGGCTCGTGGAATACAAAGTGGATGGCGTGGCGCTGGCCCTGATTTACGAACGGGGCGTGTTGACCCGGGCCGTCACCCGGGGAGACGGCCGGCGGGGGGACGACGTGACCCACAATGCTCGCACCCTGCGGGGCGTCCCCTTGCGTCTGTTGGGACACCCGCCCGCAGTGCTCGAGGTCCGCGGGGAAGCCTATATCAGCAACTCGGATTTCGTCAAACTGCGGGCCGAGCACGAGCGGCGGGGCGAGGAACCGTTGAAGAACCCCCGCAATGCCGCGGCCGGCGCCCTCAAGCTGCTCGATCCGCAAGAATGCGCGCGGCGCAAGTTGCGGTTTTTCGCCCACAGTGTCGGTGCCCTCGAAGGCGTTCAGTACCGCACGCATACCGAGTTTCTGCGGGCGATCCAGGGATTCGGCATTCCGGCGGTGCCCGGTACCGATGTGCGTCCCAGTTTCGAGTCGGCGTGTGCGTACGCTCAGGAGTTGATGGAGCGCTTGCACGAACTGGATTTCGAGGTGGATGGCATCGTGCTCAAGGTCAACGATTTGGCGATTCGCGAACGCTTGGGCAGCACCAGCAAAAGCCCCCGCTGGATCGTGGCCTACAAGTGGGAAAAATACGAGGCCGTGACCCGCGTGGTCGACATTCAGGTCAGCGTCGGCAAGACGGGCACCCTCACGCCGGTGGCCTTGATGGAACCGGTGGAGATCGCCGGCACCACCGTGTCCCGCGCCAGCCTGCACAATCAGGACGAAATCGAACGCTTGGGAGTGATGATCGGCGACTGGGTCGTGGTGGAAAAAGCCGGCAAAATCATCCCGCACGTGGTGCGCGTCGAGGAACACCGCCGCGATGGCACGCAACGACCGTTCCACTTTCCCAAGCGTTGCCCCGATTGTCACACGCCCGTCGAGCGGGATGAGGGTGGCGTGTATATTCGCTGCCCCAACCCCGCCTGCCCCGCTCAATTGCGCGAAAGCGTGCGGTATTTTGCCTCGCGAGCCGCGATGGACATCGAGGGCCTGGGGGTCAAGCTCATCGAGCAACTCACCGAACAGGGCTTCATTCGCTCGTTTGCCGATATTTACCGCCTGGCCGAGCACCGATCAAAACTGATTGAACTGGAACGCCAAGGGGAAAAGTCCATCGACAACCTCCTGTCCGCCATCGAAGCATCGAAAAACCGGCCCTTGTGGCGGCTGTTGACGGCGTTGAACATTCGGCATGTCGGACAACGCACGGCCCAGCAATTGGCCGAACATTTCGGCACGCTCGATGCGCTCGCGGCGGCGACGGTCGAGGAGATCAGCGCCGTGGAAGATGTCGGACCGGTGATCGCCCGCTCGGTGCATCATTTCTTTCACAGCCCCGTTGGCCGCCAGATCGTTGCCGAATTGCGGGCCGTGGGTTTGAACTTCGGCCAGCCGGCAGCGCGGAAGGCCCACACGGCGGACTCGCTGCCGCTTTCGGGAAAAACGGTGGTCGTGACCGGCACCCTGCAACGTTATCGGCGGGAAGAGGTCCAGGAGTTGATTCACCAATTGGGGGGCAAGGCCGCGTCGAGCGTGTCGAAAAATACGGATTTCGTCGTGGCGGGGACTGATGCCGGCAGCAAACTCGCCAAGGCGCGCGAGCTGGGCGTCAAGGTATTGACGGAGGATGAGTTTTTGCAGCTCATCGGCGGCCGCGGCTGAGGCGCGGACCTTGGTGCGGTTAGAAGCCCGTTCCCTTGGGAGCAGCCGGCTTGGTGGTGGCATTGGGAGCCGGCGGCGACGGAGCCGGGCGATTGTCGGAGGGAGCGGGTCGATTGTCCGGCGCGGGGGAGCGATTGCCAGGCGCGGGGGAGCGATTGTCAGGCGCGGCGGGGCGGTTGCCGGGCGTGCCGGCTCGGGCGGAACTGCCGGGTGCCGGCTCGTTGGCCGCTGCCCGAAGCTCCGCGATTTCTTCTTCCAGCCGGCGGAGACGATCATCCGCCAGGTAGCGGCGGATCAAATCACTGGTTTCGTCGCACAGGCGTTGGACACGCTGCTCGGTGACGCGGTCTTTGTTTTTCTGGGCCGCCGTAACCGCGGCGACACGCACGGCGGAAACGCGCTCGAGGAACGATTGCGGCGTGGCCTGCTTGCGGAGTCGATCGAGGTGAAACTGCACGGCATTCCAATCCTGGCGCTTGGCGGCCGCCCGCGTGGCGGCGATGTCGGCGGAGCGGCGGGCCACTTCATCGACGAGTTCACTCTCCAGAAGCTGCAATTGTCCCTCGGCTTGCAGCCGCACCGAGTCATCCGGCAGGTCGATCCGCACCACAGGTGCGTGGCCCACGGCGACCGGCACATACGCCAACTTCAGCGTGCCGCTGTAGATCGTCAGCCACACCAGTTTCGGCCGCTCCGCCAGCGACAACACCAATCCTCCCGAACGATCGGTGATCACGATTTCTGGCGATGCTGCCGCGGTGGTGCTGTCCGCCGTCGCGGCGGCCTGGCCCTCGGCGCGGAGTTCCACCCGGTGGGCCGACATCGGCCGGGGCGGCTGTGCCTGGGCCCGGCACTCGAAGCGTGTATGCGACCATTGGGGCCGAGCGGCCACGGCGACGTACTCCATTCGTCCGCGCGCCTTGATCGCCAACGGAGACTTCAATCCACTGACGGCGGTCGCCCAGCCGCGGCCCTGCTCCAGCGACTCGACGCGGAAGTAAGTCCACGGAATTGCCTGCTGCCGCGCCAGGGTGCCGTCCCGCCGCCGGGCGATCAACCACGGCGTCAACAACTCACCCGTCTGGAACAAGGCGAACTCCGGGTCGGCTTCGGCCAGGCCTCCCCCTTTCACGACGAGCCACACGGATTGGTCATCCCGTTTTTCCCAGGCGGCGACCGGCCGGAATAAACGCCGCGTGAGCTGCAAGATGCGATCCGGCAACTCCCGTTCATCCAACAGCCACTCCTGGAGCACGGGACTGCGGTGGCCCCAGCGCGGCTCGAAAGACCGCAGGCTGACTTGCACTCCCGTGGCACGGCGGGCAATCCACACCAGGTACCGCACATCCACGATCTCGTCGCGGGCCACCTCATCGAGGGGAAATTCAGCGAAACCAGCCAGATCGAACCACCGCGGCTCAGCCAGGGGTTGGACGTGCACTTGCCAGCGGCCTCCCCAGGTTCGCTCGCACTGGGCTGTCAAGGCGGGCGTCAGGTCTTCGCAAGGTCGGACGGGGTCGCAGGTCTGAGCGACCAGCAGGTGGACACGGTAGGGTTGCAACTCCAGAGGGATGCTCTCTTCCGCCGCGGCGGGCCGACTGCCCAACGTGCCCCACAACATCATCAGGGTCGATAATGCCACGAGGCGCCGAAAGTTGAGTCGAGGTTCCGCCGGTGGTGCCACGGCAACGACTCCTGACGAACCGCGTGCGGAATGCGGCCTCCTGTTGCGATCCTGCCCGCAGGGTCGTTCCCCGTCTGCGGTGGCCGAGCGGTTGCACGGAGGGCTCCCGCATGTTGCGGAATCGGCCGGCACAGCTCGCACGGCCACGGATCGCCGGGAGGCAGCAGTGATCATCGCCGGGCGGCGTTGTCGCGACGGAAATGCGCTCAACGGCATGGACGGAACACCTAGGGAACTTCGGTGGGAAACCAGGATTGCACGGTCCAGCGTTCGACGTACTGGTAAGCCTGCATCGGACGTTCGGGCAATCCGGTAATCCGCTTGCGGGCCAGGAGCCATTCATCCACTTCCCACAGCGGCAGCCAGCGTGCCTCGATCAGGAACTCTGACTGAATCCGCTGCAACAGCCGGACCGCCAGCGCCCAGTCGACGGTTCGCTCCAATTCGAGCAGACTTTCCCGCAGCCAGTGGGGATAGATTTGCAGCGTTTTCCAGTCGGTCGGACCGGCCAGGGCCAACAACGTCCAAAAGTCGACGTATGGTTCCGTCAGCCGCACCGTCGTGTAGAGCAAGTCCCAAGAGGCCCCGGGGTCGGCAGCGGGCGGCAAAAGTTCCACCGTCAAGCCGGCTCGCTTCCAATGGCGCAGCATTTCCGGCAGGACGCGGGCCACCACGGCGTCGGCGGGGACCCGCAGCTTCAGCACGGGTAATTCGCCCCCCAATTCTTTTTTCGCCGTCGCCGCCAGCGACGCCGCCAACCCTGCCGAGTAGGGCGGCGGCGACAACCGCTTATCGTAGGCATACAGCACCGAGGGAAACGGCCCGTTCACCAGGCGGCCGTAGTTTGTTCCGGCGTTTTGCAGAATGTGGATCGACAGCAGTTCCTCGCGCGGCAAGGCATGCTGCAACGCGCGGCGCAAGGGACCATTGCGCGCCGCCACGGAATGCGGGTTGATCAGAATGAGGTGCGTGCGGGGAAGCGCATACTGTTGGACGAAAAAGCGGTTGTCCTGCTGCAAATCGGCCAGGTCGCGCCATTCGACGACCGGCACGAAATCCACTTCGCCCCGGTTCACCCCCTGCAACAGGCGGTCCCAGTCGGCATAGCGGGTTTCGCGAATTTCGGCGACGTGCCGCACCGCCACATCGGCTGCTTCAGGACGCGTCCGCTGAAACACCACCCGATTCTCCCCCTGTTCGGTCACGCGAAAACGCTGGTGCAGGGGGGCAGACCAGATATCCGCGGGCAGATCGGCGTTGTAAGCCGCGGCGTCGGGAGGCAAGGGAATCGGCACGCGGAACCAGCCTTCCAGCCGCAAGGGGATCCGGTTCAGCGACAACCGCCATTCCCATGGCGAGACGGCCTCCACGCTGCGGATGTTCGCCGCCCAACGATCGTCGCCCGCCGCGGAACTGGACGCGGCGCGGGCCAAAATACCTTCGACGATGGCCCCCGCCGTCAACACGGGTCGCGATTCCCACGAAGCACGGCGAGGCCGCAACTGAAACCGCAATTCGCGTCCCAGATCGAGAGGCTCCCACGATTCGATGTACGCCGACCGGTAGCGAACCACGTTGTCTTGCACACGGTCCGGTTCGAAGAGAGGAATTTCGCACAGCAGCCGCGCCCGCTCGTCGGCCGCACTTTCGGCAACAGGGGCGATCGACGGTGCCGGCAAATCCACCACGCCGGCATGCACCACCTGGTACCGTCCGGTCAATTCCTGATGGAGTTCCTTCAAGCCCGGCAACGTCGGCCAGATGCGGGTCGCCCGATCGGCCAGATCGACAGCGGCGCGGTGGTCTCCCAGGGAAGCCGCCGACCGCGCCTCACTGACCGACGCGCTCGCCAACTGCGTCAATTTTTCGTTCCATTGCCGCACGACCACATGATCTTTCACCCGCCGATCCAAGCGCGCCATGAAGTGCCGAATCCGGCGAAAGTCCGCGGCGTCGAATGCGGCGGCCGCGAGCTTTTCCGCCGCGGCCCCGATCAGCTCGTAAAGCTGCGGGTAATTCGGGGCCAAGGTGGAGAGTCGTTCCATCTGCACAAAGGCTGCCTCGGTTTGTCCCTGGTCGAGCAAGCGCTGGCTGTCGAGCAGCAGAAACCGATGGTAGTGCGTTTGATACTCGGGCCAGCCCCGATGGCGGCGATCCAGATACATCAACAGCTCATAGGCCGCGGGGAGCTGGCCCGCGTCCATCAACTGCGAGGCGCGCTGCAACACCAGATCCTCGAAGTACACGATCCGGTCGACGAATCGCGTTTCCAGTTGGTAATCGGGTTCCTCACCCCCGTCGATCAGCGTCAGTTGAATGCGCCGCAGGTCGTACAGCTTCTGGCGATGCTCCTCGACCGACATCCCCGGCGGCCGCGCCTTCAACAAGTCCTCGTACTGCTGTTGCAACGACTTGAGCGTATTCGGCCGCGGGGAAACCGGTTCCACCACCAGCACGTCGCCATTCAGCAATACGATCCAATCAAACGGCTTGCCCCGCAGCAGTTCCGCCGTCTCCGGGACTTTCATCTCGGACAGTTTGGGCAGCGGCGGATCGTCCGGCGATTTTTCCGGAAGGGCCGGCTTATCTTGCCCCAGAACCCCGCACGGCCACGCCAACAGCCACGCACCCAAGAACACCAAGAACACCGCCGCGGACCACACCGCCGCCACGTTTCCCGGACACAGACAACCGCTCCACCCGCTGCCCGGGGCTTGGCACCCAAGCGTTGCGGGCGGCATTCCACCGCGGAGAATAGTCCCATCGCGACGTCGGCTCTGAGGCGCCCGCAAAAACCGTCGGACCGTTGGTGTGGGAGAAGTGTTCATGGCTGTACATCCGGCAAATCCTGCACGCGGTAGAGCGTGCCGTCGACAGCGACGGCCCACAGCACGCCCGCCAGTTCGTGCACACCCAGTCCCAAGGCTTGCGGCACCTGTTTACGCCGCACGATGTCACCGGACTCCTTGCGAAGTGCGACAAGCTGGCCTTGCGGGCCGGCCACCCATACTTCGGAGTCTCCGACCAAGAGCGCGTCGAGCACTGGAAACGATGCGTGCTGCGATTTCCACTCGGGCTGCCCCGTGGCGCCCGCGGCGAACAGCCAGAGTTGGTGGTCCGCCGTCTGCGCGAGCAGCTTGCCATCCACGGCCCATAAGCCGCTGACCGAGGCGGGCAATTCGGGGCCGGCCGTGATGTCGAACGTGCGTGCATCCAACCATTGCAGTTTCCGTTCCGCCGTGGCGCACGCCAAGGTTTCGCCCAACAACACCGGGGGGATGTCCAGCGCCAGGGACGGCTGCACCGAAGCGACTTCGAGGACGTGCGGCACGTCTCCCTTCCGCACCTGGAACCGCCGAATCACTCCGTCGCGCCGGCACCCCAAAAACTCGCTGGCGCCCAGGGGCCGCAGCCACACCCACCGCGGTTGCTCATCCTCCTCGCTCTCCGCGGGAGCGCGCCAGTCTTCGTAGCGTTGCGTGCCCGATAAGGGCTTCACTTGCAGCCGTCCCGGGGCCGGCCAGAGCAATCCCTCGCGCAACAACAACGGAAGGCATTCGGCCGGCCGATCCACACTCGGACCGGCGGCCACGCGACCTTCCGCATCGATCAGCCACAGCTTGGGACTGGCCCCGGCGATGGAAAACGCCACTCGTCCATCGGACAATGTGCCAATGACGGGAGCTTCGCGCAATTCCGGCGGAATCTCCAGTTCCGCGCCCGAGCGGAATTCGATTCCGGTTTGATGCAACCTGGTCGCCGGCACGCGAAACACCAAACCCGCGTCGGAGACGATGGTCGCTCCGCCCGCGGCGCTGGCCAGCAAGACCTTCGGCCGTGCTCCCGCCACGAAGCGCCAGGTTCCCGTCATCCGGTCCCGGTCGATGTTCGTCAGCATGACGGCGTCGGCAAAAAACGGCCGCCGTGCCACAAAAAATGTTTCTCCCACCGCTTGCAGCGGCTGCGCGGTCCACCCGACGGCCACGGGGTTGGAAACCATCCGGAGGCTGTCGGCCGCGATTTCGAAGCGACGAAAGGCGCTGCTGCTCACCCAAAACTGCTGATCTGGGCCGAGCGTCACGTATTGCGGACCGCTATAGTTGTCTTGCAGGCGATACTGTCCGATGGGCGCCAAGCCCATCCGCCCCGGCTCATCACTCACCGCGAAGGCAGCCAGGCGTTCTCCGGAACTGGACACCACCAGTTGGGAGCCGCGCAAGACGGGCGCTTCGAACACCGCGCCGGCAATTCGCGGCGGCTCGCCTCCCACTTCGGGAAGCAGGGCATCAGGCTGGCTGGCATCCCAGAGCCGCAACCGGGCGCTTTCCCCCCGATCGTTTTCACAGACCAAGAGCAGCCGGCCCAACACGAGCAGCGGCGCTCGAACCGCTTGCGGGGCGTGGTCCGTGAAGGTAATCGACGCGCATTCCAACGGATGCCGCCGCACGCTGTAAATCAACCCCCGCTCCCCCGCCACGAACAAATGGGTTTTGCCGGGGGACATCACCGGCGAACCAGCCAGTTCCTGGGAAAACTGCACGCGTGCCGTATGACGTCCCGTTTCCAGATCGAGACGCTCGATGCGCCCTCCGCGCGTGGACACGTAAATTTGCCCCTCTTCCACGCAGGGCGCCGCCCGCAAGGGAGGCTGTTCCAGCGACTGCCGCCAGATCACCTTGCCGTCTTCCGCGCGGCACAACATCAATTCTTGCTGCCGCGTGTCGAAGAACAGCCAGCCATTGACGGCGCCGCGCACCGCCACGGGAAAGAACGGCATGTCCAGACCCGCCGTGCGGCGCCACACGGGTTCACCGGTGATCGTATCCACCGCGTAGAGCGCATCCTGGGCGACCAGCAGCACGGTCTGCCCCAACGAGGTTTCCTCGCTGCGCGAACGGGAATGAAACGCGGGAGTGACCGCGTGGATCGCGGGCAGATCGTCTTGCCGCGCCCGCCGATCGAAGTCTTCGACACGAAAGGAATCCTTTTCCGCCGCCAGGGCGCGCTCCAGCGCCTGGCGCACGCGCGGTTCGCGAGCAAACTCCGGAAATTGCCGCAGCAGTTGAGCTCGCGCCGACAATGCCGCAATCGGTTGTTTTTGCGTCAGTGCCGCTTGCATCTGAGCCACGGCCTCATCCAGCCGGGCCTGTTTGGCGATGGCCACGCGAGCCCGCTCCGTGGCCGTGCGAATCAATTCCAACGGGCCGGTTTGGGGGGTATCAGGATCGGCGGAACGCTCCATGAGGGCCGTGGCGAGGGACGTAATCTCCAGCAGCGAGGCGTCCTTCAGCGTTTCCGCGGACTTTGCCGAACCAATGGCGATCTGTTCGGCGAAGTCGCGCACCAGGGGTTGCAGGTCGCGATAATCCGGCGAGTTCCGATTGGCCGTCACCAGGTTGTTCAATTGCTCCCAGGCCCGGTCCCATTCCGGCGTGGCACCGGAAATTTCCCGCTGCACCCGCGCCCGGCCGGCGCCAATCAACGCCTTGCGGCTTAACCGATGCATCGGATAACGCTGGAGAAATTCCTCGTAGCGTTCAATCGCCTGGGCGTATTTCCCGTCGCGCAGTTCGTTTTCGGCCTGTTCAAACAGCCGCAACTGCTGCTCGCGCCCCATCAGGAACCAAATGACGAGCGCAATCAGCAGGGTGACCGCCGTGCCGATGCTCAAAAACAAAATCGTCGGCGACCTCAAGATTTCCTGTTCGCCCGGGCGATGACGAGCGCCGTGCAATTCGCTGGCGATTTGCCTGGCCAGGCCTCCCTTGCTGTCGGCACGTCCCGTTTCGAGCGTGCGGCGATGCAAGGCACGTTCCGCGACCGCCCCGCGGTCGTCGGTGGAGCTTTCGGGTTCCGATTCCGCCGTCGCCGCGTCGTCGTACCGCGATGGCTCGGCACTCGCCCCCCGCTGCGGCGCGCGAGACACGGCCGCCGACTCGCGCGCCCCGGCATCGTCGTATAAAATGTCGGTGTGGCCGATCCGCAGCACGTCGCCGGGCTTCAAGACGGCACGCTCGACCAGGGTGCCGTTGACGTCCACGCCGCGCGGCGTCGCCGCCGTCACTTCAAAGCCCGTTTTGATCCAACCGATGCGGCAATGCAACGGCGAAACATCGTCCTCGAGCACGCACACATCGTTGAACGCTTGCGCGCCAATCGTGATGGGCGTCGTCTTGTTCAGCACCAGCGATTGCTGGCGCCCATCGGAAAACTTGATTTCCAGGTTCGGCATGTTGAATCCGGGCAGCCTTGGCTGGTCAGCGGGTGACGACAGGAAGACGATACAAACTCATCAGAAAGTCCTTGGCCCGCGGTCAGAAGAAGGCTTGAAGGCCGCTTGAGGTGAAAGGCGATTTTAATCCGGCGGCGGCGACGACGAGAGCCGGATGCGCTGCATGCCGGCCGCGTTCGCGGCGTCGATCACCGCCACCACCGTGCGGTGCAGCGCGTCCCCCTCGGCAAAGACGACCATCTCCGATTTCTGTTCTTTCCGCATCCGCGTCCGCAACACATCCGCCAGGTCCGACAGGTCGCCCACCGGCTCGTCATCGACCGTCACGGCACTGCGGTTGTCGATCCGTACGACCACCGCGAGATCCTGCAAGTCTTCCGGGGTTTGCAGCGATTGCGCGACGCCTTTTTTTTCCTGCTCCGGCGTAGGGGCCGACATGCTTTTTTGCAGGCTGAACGACGCCGTGACCATGAAGAAAATCAACAGTTGAAACACGACGTCCACCATCGGCGTCAGATCCATCTCCTCTTCCTCGCCCCGTCGTTTCGGCAGTTTGAACGAGGGTTCGGCTTCCCCCTCTTCCGACTCCCAGTCTTCCAGGGGGCGATCTGCGGCCGCCACCGGCACGCCGACGCGGGCCGGCCGCGCGCTCTGCGCAACCGACGAAGCGCCGTCGTGTGCCTCGGCAGATTCCTCGTCGGCGGCCGCTGGAACAGCCTCCGCCAGATCCTGTTCGGGCACGAGGACATCATTCCAGCACGACGGGCACGGCACCGTGGTGCCGATCTGCCGGCTGGTGATGCTCAGCAAGGCATTACAATGGGGACAGCGAAACCGAACAGCCATCGGTCACGTCTCGATCGGACAGGATTTCCTGGAGTTGCCATATCGCCTGGAGTTGCCGGGGAGCGGAAATGCGGCCCCACATGGGGCCGTGCCTGCGACGGCAGGCGGGATCCGCGAACCTCAATCGTCGGGTTTGTCGCCCACGCCGATGTAGAACTCCGTTCCTTCCACGCCGCCGATGATTCGCGCCACTTCGTTGACGTCTTTATGGGAGACATCGCCTTCGGCCTTGACGACGATCTTGCGTTTGCCGTCGGCCACCGCCTGAGAAACGTAGCGGCGAACGCCTTCCAGGTCCGATTCCTCCCCTTTCACGTCTCCCAGAACGATGCGGGGCGGTTGCTGGGGTTGTGCGGCAAACAGGGTGATGATGGCCGCCCCATCGGTCTCCACCCCGATGCTGTTGACTGCCGCCGGCAAATCGAGATCGGCGGTGCTCTGCATGGTGGAAGTCACCATGAAGAAGATCAGCAGCAGGAAGGTGCAGTCGATCATCGGCGTGATGTCCAACTCCCCTTCCAGCCCCTTGCGTTTGGCTCGGAAAGGGTCTTCCCCGCCGAAGAGCGCCTGACGTGCCATAGTCCGAGATCCTCAAGGTTTTCGCGCCAGGCCGCGGTCGCACGACCTGTTCGGCTGGCTGCCTCTCGCGGCGTTGTCCGGTTGGTTGGCCTGTGCCGGGGACCGGGAGGACTTCGCATCGTCATCCCCCCGGTGTTGAGCGGTTTCGTCTCCGCGGTGATCAGGGGTGTTGAGCAGCAGCTCCCCGCGGGGCCAGGTGGAGCGGGGCCGGCCGATCACGCTCAGCCGCGCCGCCGACCGCCTCCCTGCGCCACATCCAGTGTCTCCAAAAACGAGTCGAGCTGTTCCTCGACGCTATCTTGCAGCTTGCCGAGCCGGACGTGAATTGCCGCGCTGACCAGCACCAAGGGAATGGCGATCGCCAGGCCGATGGCGGTGGTCCACAAGGCGAAACTGATGTCGTTCGCCAGCATCGACGGATCGACGCCCGTTTTCTGGCGGCCGGCAATTTTGGCGAACGCCGAAATCATGCCGAGCACCGTCCCCTGCAAGCCCAACATGGGGGCCGCTTTGATCAGCGTGTTCACCCAGGCCATGCGGTATTCGAAGTCGGCCAGAACGTCGGTGGCGAACCGCTCGGCGAGCAGTTCGCGCAATTTGGCCATGGGACGATCGCGATTGGCCAGCGCCACCAAAATCAATTGCGGGACGGCTTTGGCCCAGTAGGGCGGGGAATCGCACACTTGCGCGGCCTGATCGAACTGGCGCTGCTGCACCAGGTCTCGAATATCGTTCAGAAACGAATTCGCCGCCGTTTGGCTGGAGAAGCGCTTCTGCGCAATCCGCCGGAAGATCAGCACCACCAAAAACACACCGTAGATCGCCACCAAGGCTTGCAGCGGGTACACCGCGTTGTTGACGAGGTCGAGAATGGCTGTGAAGTCCATGGTTCGGAGATGTCCTGAAAACGGTGTCGACGGACAGGCGGAACGACGACAGGCTGAAGTGGCCGACTATTGTTCCCAAATTCCTCCCGCTTGCCAACGCTGCCGGCCGCGAGAAATCACGGCGGAATTTCGCTGCGGGTGGCGGGGCGCGCGGTTAAGGTCCGGCTTCCAATTGGCGGACAACCGTGAATCGATAACCGGACGCCCCCACCGACTCGACGATGAAATACGTGCGTTTGATTTGGTCCGGTTTGCGGCCGCGGTAGTCCCGTTCCAACTGGGCCAGTTGGGCTTCCACCTCGGGGGGATAGAAATGGAAGATGGGCGCGTCGGGAGGGACATTCACGCCGGCCTTGGCGAACAATTGCACGTCGGCCAACCGCCGCTCCCCGGCTTGCCAGGTCATGTACATGCGGGTTTCGTCCTTGCCGCTCTTGGCGTAGTTGACCTGCGGCTTCGCCGACGAGATGTTCCGCAGGTAGGCCAGCCGGCCGTCCGGCAGCAAGGCTCCCAGTTCGATTTTGAAGAAGTCGAGCTGTCGCGCATACAGATCGAGTTCGGTCCGGTCCGCAAAGCGGATGAACCAGCGTTGTTCGCGGGGAATGCCTCCCTTGCCAGGCCCCATCCCCAGGCCGCGACGGCCCGTGCCGGTGGAACTGCCCACCTTGCCCACGTTGCTGGCACCCGTTTCAAATTGTTGCTTGAGCGGTTCCGCCGCCGCATCCGAAAGTTCGGTGACGGTTTCCAGCGATTCCGCGATCTCGAGTTGCTCGGCGGTGGTTTCCGCGGGTGAGGCGTTCTTGACTTCCGGTTCGGGCGAATCGACCCGCAGCGATTCGTCGACGAAGCCGTCCTCGAACCCTCCCGGCAGCTCGAACATTTCGACCGGCACCGCCTTGGCCTTGGGGGGCAGGCGGTTCGTCAGCCACAGCGAGGCCACGGAAAAGCAGGCCGCCAGGATGCCCAGAAACGTGGCGATCACGGCGGCCACCGCCAGGTCGTACCGCGTGACTTTCAACACGGGGGGTTTGATCAGCGTTTCCGGCATAAGGTTCGATCTCGCTGGCGTGGAAATGGGCTGACGCTCAGGCAACTCGCGGTCCGCGCGCGCCGCTCGCGGCAAGGGACCCAGATGTTGCCTCCTCGAGCCTTTCGGGAACTCACTTGCGGCGCAACATCAGGCGGTCATCACGTTCATCATAGGGACGAACTTGCAGGTACCAATCGTGCCATGCCTTGCGCAGCGTGCGCTGCCACTGGGCAAGCCGAGCGGCATAGGCCGCGTCGTCCTCGTTGTCCTGTTGCGACGGCGGATCGATGGGGTAGAACTCTCCCTTCTTTTCTCCCGTTGGCAAACCCTGTGGTTGCCGACTGAGCACGCACAAGGCCAGACTGGCTTCGGTCGCCACGCCGAGATCGGAATCGCCCAAGGCCGCAATCAGCAGCGGGGCCGAACGCAGGTCGTCCGAGCGGCCCACGGCCCACACGGCCACGCGGCGAACTTCCGCCCGCGGGTCGGAGACGAGCCGCTTCAAGCGCTCGATTTGTCCGATCAGTTGTTCGCGGCGTTCCAATTGCACGGTTTCCACGATCCGCTCCGCTACGGCTTCCTCGACGACCTTGCCCGACCGTTCAAGCTCGGCGAGCAGGACATCGAGGTCTCCCTGGGGAACGCGCGGCTTGACTTGCCCTTCGGTCATCTGCACCTGGGCCAAATCGTCGGGCAAACCCCGGCCGCCGGCCAGCAAACCGCTGCCCACCAATTGGACTTTGCGGGGTGGGCCAACAACCGATTGCGTCGCCCGGACATAAAACAGGAGCGCGAAACAGGTCGCGCGCACCGCCGTCGTTTCACTCTGATTGATTTCCCACCATTCGCCGTTGGGCTTTTGGATCGACCGCAGCGCCTCGCCCCCTTCTTCGTACCAGCGATGAGACCCGAAGGCCTCGGACTCCATCAGCGTGCCGATACGCTCGCACGCATAATGCAGATATTGCATGTACTGGGTGTGACCCGTGCGGGGAAACGTGGTGTAGTGTTCGGCCATCCACCGGGCCGCCCGCCTGATCCCGTCTTCCAGTTCCCCTTTGTAAGCGGCCGGCGGTTTGGCGGCGGTTTTCTCCGCGGGCTTGTCCTCTTGCGGCCGTTCCAGCACGCCAAACCGTTTTTTGTTGGGTTGGGGCGTCGTCGGGGCATCGGTTTCCAATCCCGATTGGTACAACATCCGCCGGACGATGAGCAGCGAACTCAGCCCCGCGGCCGTCATCGTGGGCACCGATTCGGTTTGATACATGGCCTTGTGCGGCTGATAGTTGAAGCCGCCATCCCGCCGCTGCGTCACCAGAAACCAGCGTCCCGCCTTTTCCAAAGTGGTCAGGGGAACATCGAGTCTCGCGCGTTGCACGGCCCACAGGCCGAGGAGGGCGAATTGCGAGATGCTGGTATCTCCCGCATCCGGTTCCTGATAGGGGTAGAACCACGCCCCATTGGGCAACTGCTTGCGGACGAGGTAATCTCGAATCGCCTCCAGTTGCGGTCGATACGTGATGGGGTCGACATCGGCCAATAACATGGCATCGCACGCCGCCTCGTACACGTGGTGCGGCGGTTCGGGGCCTGCGCCATACACACCCCGCTGCACCTTCGAGGCCACCGCCGCCAACGCGCTCTGAATCAGCGGATGGTCCTTGCCGATCCCGGCCTTGGCCAGCGTATACGCGGCCAAGGCGGCTTCACCGCTCCCAGGCTCGGTCTTCAGCTCCAGCAATCGATTGCGGCCGCGCGCGATCACATCGGCGTACTTGTCGCGCGGATTACGATCCGCCTGGGCGGCCGCACTGGCCATCGGCAGGATTGCCAGGCTGAACGTCAGATAGACGGCCCACCGCATGTGCCCCCCCTCGTCGAACATCGTGACGGTTGTCACCCTCGCCACGTTCCCGGACCAACTCTTTCGAACGTACTGCCCGCTCCTCCCATGGAGTTCTTCAAACCATGGAATCCGTCGCCGAACCCGTGGCCGTCGTCTTCCGCTGTCCGTCTCAGACTCCGCTCTGTTCCTGTCGCCGGCAACTGCGGCGGGAATGCGGCAACGGCCGGTCTTCCCCGGTTTTCAGTTTTAAGAATTAACGCAACCGCGTTTCCGTGGTCAACGCTGCCGCACGAGAGGGACCAGCTTTTCCCTGCCCGCGGGGACACTCGCCAGCATACCCGACCCAAGGGTGGCTGCCGCACACACCGTCTCCTTGTCGGCATTCCTCGGGCCGACCGCCGAACGCTATCGACGGCAAACTCGAATTGCCAAAAGTAGCCTCTTCGCCTACACTTCCGCCGCAATTCCGGTCCGCTGGATGGCGGTTCCATAGGCAGGGAAGGATCCCCATGCGCCACTCATCGCATAGTCCGTTCGCCACGGCGCTCCTGCTCATTCCGATCATTACGGTTCCCTTGCTGGCCATTTTTGGTGTGCCGCAGATCACCCCCGTGGTGCCTTCGGCCGTCCATTCACCGTCGGCGAAAACCGAGGTTCTCACCGACGCGACGGAATTCACCCCCGCCTCGGCGGAGAGATGGGAAGCGCTCGATGAATTTCCCACCAGCGTAACCGGCGCCCCGGCGTCCGAGTGGGTGGAGGTGCCGCCCGATCCGACAGCTCAGGCCGTCGCCGACCGACGCGCCGAAGGGTTGCCTCGCCCGCCACCACTGACCCAGGCAATCGATACTCCTCCCCCGGCGGCCACCCCGCCGACCAGCCCATCGGCTGGAGAAAGTGCTGCGTTGCCGCGCGCGGCCCCCCCTCCGGCGGTCGTGCCGATTGGTTATGTCCGCGACACCGCGGACGGTGGACGGAATGGGAAATCGTCCGCTGCGCGGCGTGCGGCTCCCGCGCCTCCCACTCCGACCCTCACCTGGCAGTCGGCGGTGCGCAAGCTGAACGATCTGGAAATCCGCAACTTTCGCCTCGAACCGGGGCAACGACCCGACCAGTTCGTGTTCATTTGCTCCTACACTCCACCCGACAACCCGCGAGTGTCCTACCGCTTCGAGGCCGAGGCCGACGAACCCCTGCGGGCGGTGGAGAAAGTCTTGATGCAAATCGATTCCTGGTTGGCCTCCCGGTGATGCGGCCGCCGGGTCGCGCGGCCCACTCGGAGAGGGTTACGCCAGCCCGTGATGCCTCAGACGCCCCATCAGTCCGGCACGGGGACGCGGATCAACCCCCAACGTTTCGAAGGCTCGATCATGCGACTCCCAACTTCCGTATCGTGTGGACCGTGGCAGCGTCCCACGGAGTGGCGAAACGACGCGCGCCCGGGCATGAAATGGCTCTTTTTCGCCGCGCCACGGACCTCGGAAACCATACTGTCCTGCGAAGGGATCGATCCTGTCTGCTTGCGGACCCCCAAAATGGCTCGCGTGGAGGCGGTGCTGCTGGTGTCCGATACGGCCCTCACGACCCGCAGGCTGGTGCAACTCGCCACTCTGGCCGACGTCGCGGAAGCCAAAGCCGTCATCGACCGCTTGAATACGGCCTACGACCGTGCGGGCAGTCCGTTTCGCATCGAACGCGTGGCCGCGGGCTATCGTCTGCTCACGCGACCCGAATTCGCCCCCTGGCTGAGTCGCTTGCACCAGCGCCAAATGGAATTGAAGCTGTCGCCCCCCGCCATGGAGACATTGACGATTCTCGCATATCGCCAACCCCTCACGCGGGCCGACCTGGAGGCAATTCGCGGCGTCCAATGCGTTGATGTGCTCAAGCTGCTGATGGACCGCGGTCTGGTACGAATCGCCGGGGAAGAACCTTCGTTGGGCCGTCCCTTCCTCTACGAAACCACCCGGAAATTCCTGGAAGTCTTCGGGCTGCGCAGTCTGGACGATTTGCCCCACGCGGCCTCCCTGAGGCGGCCGGAAAACGTGGTGGACGCCGCGGAACCTGCCGAAGAGGCCGAAGCCGCCTGAGAACCATGTCGCCGCGCACCACCGCCGCAGCCGGCATGAGAGTCACACGGCGGCTCGGCGACCGGGGGTCGCTTTGGGGAACGCTTCGTTGCCGCAGCCGGCGGCAGTCGGCAGCATCTTCCCCGGACTGCACAAGCCCGTGGGGTTGAAGCAGTCGTGCACCGCCTGCATCACCGCCAGGTCGTCGGCCGTGAATAGTTTCTGCATGAAACTGATTTTTTCCACGCCGATACCATGCTCCCCCGTGACGCTGCCTCCCAGTTCGATGCACCGGGTGAGGATTTCATCGCTGGCCTGGAGAACGCGCCGCACTTCCTCGGGACGGCGTTCGTCGAACAGCAGAATGGGGTGGATATTGCCGTCCCCCGCGTGAAACACATTCACGATGCGGAGACCATGCCGCCGGCCGCATTCGGTAATGAAGCGCAGGATCTCCGGCAGCCGGGTCCGTGGGACGACGCCGTCTTGCGTGCAATAGCTGGGGCTTAGCCGACCAATCGCGCCAAAGGCCTGCTTGCGCGACTTCCACAACAGTTGACGCTCCTTCGGCGAGTTGGCCTGGCGGACTTCCCGCGCGCCGCACTGCCGGCATAAGGCGGCGATCTTCTGGGCTTCCCCATCCACTGCCACTTCCAGGCCGTCGACTTCGATCAGCAGTACGGCCCCGGCATCCAGCGGAAAGCCGAAATGAAACGCCTGTTCGACCGCTTGCACTATCCCCTGATCCATCATTTCCAGTGCGGCGGGAACGATGCCGGCCCCGATGATTTCGCTGATGGCGCGCGTGGCGTCGTCCACGGTTTCGAACACGCCCAACATCGTGCGGTACGCCGCCGGATCGCGGGTCAGACGGACAATCAACTTCGTGCAGATGCCCAGCGTCCCTTCGCTTCCCACGAACAACCCCACCAGGTCGTAGCCGGGCACGTCCTCCACCACGCCCCCCAACTGCACCACGCTGCCATCCGGCAGCACGACTTCCGCGCCCAAGACATGATTCACGGTGACGCCATACTTCAGCGTGTGCGGCCCCCCGGAATTGGTGGCGAAATTCCCGCCCACGGTGCACGCCCCCTGGCTGGAAGGATCGGGAGCGTAGTGGTAGCCCGTCCCTTTCAGGTGTTGCGTCAAGTGGATGTTGACCAGTCCCGGCTCGACCACCGCGTACCGATCGCGCACGTTGACCTCGAGGATCCGCCGCATGCGGGTCAGCGAAATGATCACCCCCCCTCCCACCGGGAGACACCCCCCGGCCAGACTGGTGCCCGCTCCACGGGGCAGAAATGGGATCCGCCGCTCCTGGCACAGTTGCACCACCGCCACCACCTGTGCGGTGGAAGAGGGAAAGACCACCACTTGCGGCGGGCATTTTTCGACGGTGTAGCCGTCGCATTCATACACCAGAAGTTCGTCGGCGGCGGTGATCAGTCCGTCGCTCCCCACAATCGCTTGCAGACGGTGCAGGAATTCCTCGTCGAGGGAGGTGGTCATGATCGGCCGCTTCCAGCGAGTCGTCGGTCAGGAGTTTGAATGGCCGCCGCAACGCGCCCCTGGTCAGTAGTTGAAGCCATTTTTGCGGAGATGCACCCAGGGACGCAAACTGGCGAAATCGGGACCAGTGCCGGCCGCGGTGATTTCCACGCCATACACCACATGATCCCCGGTGTCGAGTTGTCCCGTCACCCGGCCGGCAAGGTAGCCCAGCGCTTCCGTCAAGATGGGGACGCCGTTCGGGAGATGCTGAACATGCAAGCCAGCGAAGGCCGGCTCGTCGGGGCCGAATCCGCGGCTGAACTGCTTCAGCAACTGCTTCTGCCCATCCCCCACGAGATGCAGGGCGATTTGCGGCGCGTCCCGCAGCCAATCGTGAAGAAACCGCTTGCGATGAACGGCCACGGTGACCATCGGCGGCTCGAACGACGCCTGCTGGACCCAACTGGTCAACAGGCCGGTTTCCCGCCCGTCAGCCGCCTTCGCGGTCAGGATGAACAGGCCGCTGGGTGTGCGCGCCAAGACTTCGCCAATCACCTCGCGCGCGGTCGGGGGAGTCTGTTCCGTCATCATGTTCCTTCAGGTCGGCGAGGCCGTGAACGCCTCAGTGCTCGGCAAACTCCTCGTTGCTCAGCCCATGTCGCGTTGCCCAGCGATGCGCCAATCCCTTCCCGCACGGCAGCCGCTCTACTTCGCAGGCCGTGTGCGGCAGGCCGTGTGCGGCAGGCCGTGCACGGCAGGCCCTGTTTGCGTTCGTAGTCCGGGTTTGCGTTCGGAGTCCGGGTTCATAGCCGATGAATTTGTCCCGTCGGCGTCGTGGGCCGCCGGTCGATTGGTTTCAAACAGGATCGTTACCGGATGCGGCGGCGCTGACATCTCCGTGCGCTGCTAGTGGCCCTGTTGCGGTCGCCGCCGACCAGCCAGCGCCCCGCACGTTCATATTCTACTGATAGATGACCACCAGGATCAGCATGGCCGGGCCTTTGCCGAGGTTTTCGATGGCGTGGGGGACATCCGCCCGATAGCTGGCCGAATCGCCGCGCGCGAGGTCGATCTGATCGTGTTGCGAGGTCACGCGGACTTTCCCCTGACTGACCGTGAGGAATTCGCGCGTGCCCTGATAATGCGGCGCGCTCCGCAAAGCCCCTCCAGCGCGCAGCCGCACCTCGTAAATTTCCACGTCCTTTTCCAGATGCAGGGGCGACAAGGTGCGGATTTCGCAGGCGGCATCCGAACGGTACAGTTGGGCTGGATCGTTGCCCCGCACCACTTGAATGCCCGAGGCAGCGCCGGGCAATTCGACGAATTCCGCCAGGCTCATGCCGAACGCCTGAGCGATTTTGCAGGCCACCGCGAGGGTGGGGTTCGCCAGGCGGCGTTCGATCTGGCTGAGCATGGAGCGGCTGACGCCGCTGGCCGCCGAAAGCTCGGCGAGCGACCATCCCCGCTGCTGCCGCAACACCTTCACGCGCCCGCTGAGTTGTCCGCTGATGGGGTCTGGCACGGCGACTGGGGAGGACGGGCGTCGCTTGGCCATGGCGTCCCCTCCGCTGAGCTCCCGGGTGGTCGCGCGGTTCACGTCGCGAACGATTCACGTCGCGAACGCTCATGCCGATAACCGGTTCCGGCGCGGTGCGGCCGGCGGCTCGGCAACATCCGACGTTAAGCGACGGTCAGGTGAAGAACTCGGCGGCGTCCCGATAGAACTCCATATCCAGGGTTTTGAGCTTGCCGACGGCATCGGCCAGCGGCACGTCGATGATGTTCGTGCCTTGCAGCGCCACCATCCGGCCGAACTTCCTTTGCAGAACCAACCGGCCGGCCCCCACGCCCAGTCGCGTTCCCAACACGCGATCGAATGCGGTCGGCGTGCCGCCCCGTTGCAAGTGGCCGAGCACCACGCACCGCGTTTCAATCTGGGTTTTTTTCTCGATGATTTCGGCGACGAGGTTGCCGACGCCCCCCAGGCTGACATGTCCGAACTCGTCGATTTCCGCCCGGGTGGTGATGAACCCTTCCTCGGGTGAGATGGTGGCCCCTTCGCTCACGACGACAATTCCGTACTTCTTTCCAGCGGCCCTGCGCGCCAGCAAGACGTCGCACATGCGGGCGAGGTCGACCGGCACCTCGGGAACGAGAATGAAGTCGGCCGCCGCGGCCATTCCGGCTTCGCAGGCAATCCACCCCGCATGCCGGCCCATGGTTTCCACCACGATAATCCGGCGGTGCGATTCGGCGGTGGTGCGGAGCCGGTCGATGGCCTCGACCACGATGTTGATGGCCGTGTCGAACCCGAACGTCACGTCGGTGCAGCTCAGGTCGTTGTCGATGGTTTTGGGACAGCCCACGGTGGCCAGGCCATGGTCGTGAAACAGACGGTTGGCCACACCTAGCGTATCGTCGCCGCCGATGGCAATCAGGGCGTCGAGCCCCAAACGGGCATAGGTGTCGAGCAGTTGCGCGACATATTCCGGCTTCTTGTAGGGATTGGTCCGTGAGGAGCCAAGGATGGTGCCCCCGCGCCAAATGATATCGCTGGTGTTTTCAGGGGTCAGCTCCATGGTGAGTCCCTGGATGGCGCCCCGCCAGCCTTCCAGCAGGCCCAGCACCTGGCCGCCCGCATTGGCCACGGTTCGCACGACCCCGCGAATCACGGGATTCAGGCCGGGACAGTCCCCGCCGCCTGTCAGAATGCCGACTTTCATGACCTATTTCCCAATGGCCGCGGTCCACCGTCGGGACCGCATGACGACTCTGGAATCGTTGATTGTTCGACAAGCGCTTCCAGGCGCGACGAGCGCGCCGGCTTGGGGAACGAGCGATCCGTCCCCGCACGGCCGCTTATTGTACCGCCTTTCCCCGGTCCGGCTACGATCGCGTGATGAGGTGCTGCTCCACGAACGTGGTGTGCATGCGGCCTTCCGCAAAGGCGGAGTTGTTGAGAATTCGCTTGAGCAGGGGAATGGTGGTGGTGACCCCTTCCAGCACGAATTCGTCGAGACAGCGTTTGAGGCAGGCAATGGCTTCCGCCCGCGTGGGACGATGCACAATCAGTTTGCCAATCATGGAATCGTAATACGGCGGAATGACGTAGCCCTCGTGGACGTGCGAGTCGAACCGCACGCCCGGTCCCCCGGGGATCCGCAATTTGGTGATCTGCCCCGGACAGCCGCGGAAGTCGTTCTCGGGATCTTCCGCGTTGATGCGAACTTCGATCGCCGCGCCGTTGCATGGAATGTTGCGCTGCTTCCAGGGCAGAGGTTCGCCGGCGGCGATCCGAATCTGCTGCTGAATCAGGTCGATGCCCGTCACCGACTCGGTCACCGGATGTTCGACCTGAATGCGGGCGTTGACCTCAATGAAGTAGAACTGATTGTCCTGGTCGACGATGAACTCCACCGTGCCGGCATTGGTGTATTCCGCCGCGGAAATCAGCCGCACGGCCGCCTTGCAGATGTCTTCCCGCACCGACTGCGGCAGGTTGGGGGCCGGCGATTCCTCGATGAGCTTCTGATGCCGCCGCTGCGTCGAACAATCCCGCTCCCACAGGTGCACCACTTCGCCGTGTTGATCGGCGAGGATTTGCACCTCGACATGCCGCGGGTTCTCGATGTACTTCTCGAGATACACCCCCGGATTGTTGAAGGCCTTTTCCGCCTCGACGGCCGCCTGCTTCAACCCGGCTTTCAAGGAGATATCGTTGCGGGCCACCCGCATGCCCTTGCCGCCGCCACCGGCCGTGGCCTTGATCAACACCGGATAGCCGATCCGGCTGGCGATTTCCAGCGCCTCGTTTTCGTCGGTAATCAGCCCGTCGCTCCCCGGAACGAGCTTGACCTGCGCCTGCCGCGCGATTTCCTTGGCCGTCACCTTGTCTCCCAAGCGGCCCATGGCCTCGGGGGACGGACCGATGAAGGCGATCCGGCAACTGCGGCACACCTCGGCAAAATGCTCGTTTTCGGAGAGGAAGCCGTAACCGGGATGAATCGCCTGCACGTTGCCGATCTCGGCGGCGCTGATGATGTTCTTGATTTGCAGGTAGCTCTTGGAGGCTTGCGCGGGACCGATGCAAATCGCCTGATTCGCCAGCCGCAAATAGTCGGCGTGTCGATCGGCCTCGCTGAAGACCGCCACGGTTTCGATCCCCAGTTCGCGGCAAGCGCGAATGACCCGGAGGGCGATCTCTCCACGATTGGCAATCAGAATCCGTTGAAACATCAGGGGCTGCTCATACTGCGGCGAAGGGATGCGGAACCGCGAGAAACTGCGGGAGACACGCGGCCGCTGCGAAGATCTCCGGTCTGCGTGAGCAGCCGCCCCACCTCCCCGTGTTGATGCGTCCGCATCGGTCCGCCTTAGGGTCGGACTTTGAACAAGGGTTGCCCGAATTCCACGGCATCGCCGTTCTTGACCAGAATGGCCTCGATGGTACCGGTGACTTCCGCCGGGATCGGATTGAAAACCTTCATGGCTTCGATGAGGCAAACCGTGGTTTGCGGTGACACCTTGGAACCGACGGTGACGAACGGCGGATCTTCCGGCGATTGGGCCGAATAAAACGTTCCCACGGTGGGCGCCTTGATCACGAGCAGCCCATCGTCTTTGTCTTTGGCTGCCGGGGGAGGTGGCGCGGGGGACGCCGCCGCGGGCGCTGCCGCAGGAGGCGGCACGGCGGGGAACGGAGCCGCGGGAGGCAGGGGCGGCACCGCCATCACGGCGGGACTACCTCGTCGTAGCCGCCAATGTTCGTCACCTCGCCGCAGGCTGATTTCCGATAGTCCGAATTTGTCCATCACCTCAATCAGTCGCTGGACCTGTTCGAGATCGAACGGTCCCGACGAATTCGCCATGTCCAAGTCCTTTGCCGGGCGTCGCTCGCCGCGCGAGGGGTGTGGGGAACTCGAAGATTTAGGCATAAACTGCGGGATTCCTCCAACCATGCCGCGTCGTGCCGCATGCTCTGGTCGCGCGGCCTCGTTACCGCCGCAGCTTCAGAGAGGTGCTTACAACTCCAAGGGATAGGTCGACAGGACTTCGCAACCGTCGCTGGTGATCAACACGTCGTCTTCCAACCGCACGCCGCCGAAACCGGGAAGATAGATTCCCGGCTCGACGGTGACCACCATTCCCGGCTGCAAAAGCTCCTGCGACGTCGGGCTGAGACGCGGGCCTTCATGGATTTCCAGACCAATTCCGTGACCCAATCCGTGACCGAAATACTTGCCGAAACCAGCGTCCTCAATGACCTTGCGGGCGGCCGCGTCCACCGCCTGACCTGCCGCGCCCGGCCGCATCACCGCCAGCGCGGCGTTTCTGGCATTCATCACAACTCTATGCAGCTTCTCAAGTTTGGGCGGAATCTTACTGAGCGCTAGAACGCGCGTCAAGTCACTGTGGTAGCCGCTCGGCTCGACCGCACCCCAATCGATCAACACGAAAGGGGATTCACGAAGTTGATGCACGCCGGCCCGATAGTGGGGCAACGCCGACTGCGGTCCGACCCCCAAAATTGGCTCGAAAGCGGCCCGCAACGCGCCAAACCGCCGCATTTCGTGTTCCAGCTCGTGTGCCGTGGCCCGCTCCGTCATGTCCGGCAGCACGCGCGCCCAGGCCGAGCGCAGCCCCCGCTCGGCCATGGCGATGGCCCGCCGGATCGCGGCAATTTCATCGGGATCCTTGATTTGCCGCAACGACTCGACCAGCCCCCGTTGGGCCGTTAACTGAACGTGTCCCGCCTTTTCCGACAAGGCAGTGAACTGTGCCACGGACGTGTATTCCGCCTCGAACCCCACGCGCCGCAGTCCTTGCTCGTTGAACACCTGGCTCAGGAACTCGGTCTGCGAGGTTCTGGCCGTGCGGATGGCGACCGGCAATTCGGGACATTCCTGGGCCAGTTGCGTCTCGAACCGGCTGTCGCTGATGAGCAGGGCGCGCCGCGGCCCGAGGAGCAGATGGCTGGAGTCCCCCGTAAAGCCCGTGAGATACGTCACGTTGGGCGGATGCCCGACGAGCAAGGCTTCCAAACCCGCTTTTTTCACCGCGGCACACAATCGGGACCGCCGCGCCGCAAACCGAAAACGCTTCATGTTCCACCAAGGTTTCCCGTCGCTTATGCCGCACAATCCTCCCGCGACGTTTGGTGACGATCCTTCCGCGGCGTGGTTCACGTATTCGTCGTGCCCGCCGTGACGGCGGGCGCCGTTTCGGCAGGCAGCGTTTTGGCGCCGAGCCAGCGGCCCAGCGGTCCCAGTCGACCGCTGTGCAACAACACCAGATAGGCCGGCACCAGCACGGGCCGCACCACGAACGTGTCGAGCAACACGCCGAATGCCAGCGCAAAGCCCAACTGGGACATACCTTTGAGAGTGCCCGCGGCCAGCGACGCAAACGTGCCCGCCATGATGATCCCGCAACTGGAGATGATTCGTCCCGTTTTGGACAAGGCCTGGATCACCCCTTCGACCGGACCATGCACCACCTGTTCTTCCTCGATCCGACTCATCAAGAAGATGTTGTAATCCTCGCCGACGGCGATCAGGATGGTGAACAGAAACATCGGCACCTTCCAGTCCAAGCCGGCGAAGGCTGCTCCGTCGTACCACCAATACACCAGATAGGTGACTCCCAAGGTCGCCAGATAGCTGAACAGCACGCTGATGATCAGGTAACTGCAAATCCCCGGTTGGCGGAGCAACATCACGAGAATCGCGAAGACCCCCGCGATCACCAGCAAATCGATGCGCACCTGGTCGCGATCGGTGACGTTTTTCAGATCGCGAATGCTCGCCGTCGGCCCCAAGAGATACAGCGTGGTGGACGGGGGCAACAGCCGGTGGAGTTCCAATTCCAGCCGCGTGAGGTGCTCGATGCTGTCTCGCGAGAACGGGTCGATGTTCGCAGTCAGTTCGACCCGCGTCCAATGTTCCCCGAAACCTTCGACCTGGCTCACGTAATGCTGGATGGCCCGGGCGGTCATGATGCGTCGCCGCGCCGGATTCGTGACGGTCGAGAGGCTTTCGTCGCCTCCCAGGGGATGCGAGACGCTGCGGACATCGGATAGCAACAGGTCCTCGGCGCGTTCCCGCAGCCCCAGGGTGAGGCTGTTGATCACCGCCACGCCTCCCGACTCGCCGTCGAGCTGCGTGAAATCGAGTTGGTCGGAGTGAATCAGGGCGGTGATCGGCCCCGTGGTGCCGGCGGGGAAGTGGCGCTGGACGATGTTCGTTCCCACCACGCTCCGCGCGGTTGCCGGCAGATCCGACAACAAGCCGTAACTGAGGTGGGTGTAATTCGCCACGCCGACAATGGCGAAGGGCAACATGATGATCACGCTGACCGCCCAGATGGAGAAGGGTCTCCGCAGCAAGGCCGCACCCACGTGGTCCCACAGCGATTGCAACCACCCCTGATGTGCCACGGCCTCGAAGGCGCCGGGTTGTGGGTCCGCGGGGCCGTTGGCCCAGCGAAACGGGGCGTGCAGCCTGCCGCGCAGCTCGGACCAATTCGGCTGCCAGAACACCCACTGGCCCATCAAGGTCAGCAGCGCCGGCGTGAACGACAGCGCCGCCAGCAGCACAATCATCAACCCGAAGGAAATCGCGATCCCCGCCTCGTGGAATTTTCCGAACTCGGCGAAGGCCATCATGCCGATGCCGCAAATCACCGTCCCGGCGCTGGCGGCGATCGCCGCCCCGACGCGGCCGAGGGCATCGCGCACGGCTTGTCTGGAGCCGATGCCTTGGTCCACTTCTTCCTTATAACGGGCGATGAGGAACAGACAGTAGTCGACGCCGGCGCCGTACAGCAGCACCGTCACATAGGATTCGATCCCGGAAAACAACACCACCCAACCGCGCTCGGCGGCCAGGCACAGGAGCTTCATCGTCAACAGGACGGCCGCGAAGACGGTCGACAGCGGCACGAGCCACAAGAACGGAGCGCGATAGATCGACAGCAGCAGCAACACCACCAGGATGATCGTCCATTTTTCGGTGGATTTGGCGCTTTCCTTGGCGGCCCGCAACATGTCGCGGCCGACGACGGCGGTTCCGCTCAAGGCCAGTTCCAATCCCTGCGGCACGTGCTGCCGGAATTCCTCGTCTTCAAACAGCAGCTCTTCAATGGCGCGGATCAGCGGGGCGTTTTTGGTGTCCAGGAATTCAGCTTGCAGCTCGATCAACACCAGCGTGGCTTGCCGGTCGGGACTGATCAGAAACCGGCCCGTCGACTTGTCGCGAAACGTCAGCACCGGGGAGGACGCTTCGGCAGCCTCGTCCTCGCCGCGGACTTCCAGCTCCTCGGGCAGGAGCCGCCGCAATCGTTCCTTCAACTCGAACTGCGTTTCGGGATCCCCCTCGTCGAGGTCGTCGTCGACGAAGTTCAGATCTTCGTCCGTCAGATGCTCTCCGGGAGCAGGCCGCCGCACGATCACGGCAATCGTGCTGGCGCGCGAATGCTCGGGAAACGATTGGGCAAAGGCGCGCTCTCCCACGCGACTGGGACTGTCTGCGGGCAGGAAGGCAAATTCACCCGTTTGCACCACCGCCTCGAGGGGAGGGGCCGCGGCGATTGCCGCCAACAATGCAAGCAGCCAGCCTATCAGCATGACCGGCCAGAGGCGGACAACGAACTGGCCCCAGCGGTCAAACATGCCACCTCGTACATCGAGAACCGAGCGCGCCACGAGGCCGCCACGGAAGACGACAACTCCCGTGTAGTGCAGGAATTAGTTCGGACACGGTAGCCGTCCCGCCTGCTGCCGTCAAATGTGTCGGAATTTTCGCAGGTTGTCAGGCCGGATTGGTCTCCGAACGGAACCAATTTTCCGGCAATTCCGGGAAGCATCGGAAGGGCACGAGCCGAGACAGTTCCGGCAACACCTCCACACATTACAATCGCCCCGCTAGCCTAGGGGAAGAGAGCGACCAACTTCCCATGGCCGCGTGCGCGCCCAACACACCGCGTCTGCGGAGGTTCCTCCCTTGCGTCCCCGCGCGACAGGTTCGGAGCGCAAGGCCGCCTGTCTTTCTAATCACAATTTGCGCATCGTCTTACGACACCGTCTGGAGCGGCGACAAAGGCTCGCTTTTGCGGTACACCACCCCCGTGTCGACGACGTGAAACCGAGCGGATTCCAGCAGCTTGATGGCGGCTACGTCGTGTTCCGCGGCGTGTCCTTCGACGATCTGAATCATTTCCGACCGCAACCGGCGGCAGACTTCGACCAGCAAGGCCTGGGCGTAGCCCTTGCGGCGGAGCGCCTCGGCCACGTGCAAATCGATTAAACCGATGGCCCGCTGGTTCCAGCAGGGAAGATAAAAGTCCAGGCCAATCGCCGTCACGCGGGCCAGGCACTCCGTATTCCCTTTGGGAGATAACATCAGTTCCACGGTATCCAGCCGGCCGGAACGGGTCTGCCACCACCACGGGCTGGCCGACGCCACTTCAGCAGCCGTGAGCTGCGTCGATTTTCGCAAGGCCATCAGGCGAAGACCGATCGGGTCGGATGTGTCTTCCAGGTGCCGCTGATACACCAGATGCCGCTCCACAGGCTCGTAACCGAGGCGGCGAAAGAATGGATCCGCAAGCGGGTCCGAGGCCAGGAAGCCGGCCGGTTGGCTGCCGCCGTAAATCCCGAAATAGAAGGGATCACGGGGATGGGCAGGACCGGCAAAGACGTGCCGCGCCCCGCGCCGACGAAGGTATTCTTCCGCCTGACGGACGAGTTCCCGGCCGATCCCTTGCCGGCGATACGGGGGGGCGACCATCACCGCGCAAATCACGCCTTCCGCGTAGTCGAGGGCCGATTCGTCGGCATTCGCCCGAAAACCGGCGTGGACGAAGCCGACGGCTTCCCCCTGGCTCCAGGCGAGAATCAAGCCCTCCGGATCGAAGTAGGGCTGAGCGAAGACGACGGTTTCGAAGGCGTCGGCATTGAGGTGGAGCGCGGCTCCCCGCCCTAATCCGCAGGCGTCCCACAGCCGACGAATTTGCGGAGGATCGGTGTTTCGGAAGCGGCGGTACTCGACCATCGCGCCTTAACCTGCCAGGGCATGCCCGGTTCCGTCGCACCCCGCTATCGACGTGCGACGAGCGGCCGATCGTGTTGCGTCAGGCAGCCTGTTGACCCTGATCCTGCCCTGCGAGCTGCATCGTTTCCCGTGCGGTCAGCCACGACTCCTAACCGGCGGCTCTTCCTCGACGGCCAAGATTCCGAAACGGTAACTTGCAGCGGACTGTCTGTCACCCCTCGTCGGCATTGGTTGCCGTGACCCGGGGCGGGGACCGCCACTGCCCGACCACAGTCCTACCCCCGATTGCGCACCCGCTGCACAGCCGCCACAATGGCTTCAGCCGTCAACCCGTACTTTTGCAGCAAGCCTGCCGGATCACCACTCTCGGCGTAGGTGTCGCCGAGGTTCACAAACTCCATCGGGACGGGCCTGGTGCGGACCACCACTGCCGCCACGGCCGAACCCAATCCGCCCGCGTGGAGGTGTTCTTCCGCGACCACGATCCGGCCGGTTTCCTTCGCCGCGGCCACAATCGCCGCTTCATCCAGCGGTTTGACCGTGTGCATGTCGAGCACGCGGGCGTGGATCCCGTTGGCGGACAGGGCCACGGCGGCATCCAACGCCATCCCCACAGTCAAACCATTGGCGATGATGGTCACGTCGTTGCCGTCCCGCAACTGACTCGCCTTGCCCAACTGAAACGGGGCATCGTCCGTGTAGACCTCGGGCACTTCGATCCGCCCGCACCGCAGATACACGGGACCGGTGTGTTCGAGCATGGCCCGCGTGGCCTTGCGGGCGGACGCGGCGTCGGCCGGCACCACGACGGTGAAGCCGGGGAGCGAGCAGGCCAGGGCCACATCTTCAATCCCCATCTGCGAGGCGCCGTCCTCGCCGATCGAAATGCCCGCGTGCGAGCCGACCAGTTTGACGTTCATGCCGGGATAGGCCACCGACATGCGGATCTGGTCGTAGGCGTTGCACAGCAGAAAGCAAGCGAAGCTGGACACGACCGGGATCTTCCCCGTGGCTGCCAGCCCCCCGGCGACGCCCACCATGTTGCTCTCGGCAATGCCCACGTTGAACGATCGGTGCGGAAACGCCTTGGCAAAGACTTCCGTACGGGTGGAGTTGCCGACGTCGCCGTCGACCACCACCACGTTGGGGAATTCATTTCCCAGGTCTTTCAGGGCCGCGCCAAACGCATCGCGGGTGGCTTTCCCCATCTTCAGGCCCGCGGCCCGACCGATTTGAGCATTCGAAGCAGGTGTTGCGCCAGCCATACTGGAGGTCTCTAGCTTGCCTGTGGCGGATCGCCCTCGGGACAGAAGTCTCGTCTATCAGAGGCGACTGTCCCTGAGCACCGCCCCCTTTCTTGTCGTGCCTCGCATTCCGCTCCCCTGGCCTGCCAACATGTCTGACCGCCACTCGTGACCTCGAGTCTCACGCGGGGATTGGAACAATTCGTTGATTTGCGTGTCCGTTGCTTTCTTGACGCACCCGCTCACGTGGATCACCCTGTACGCGAATGCTGGGCCGCCATATGTCGTCCGATCGTCTTCGTCGAGCTGTTTGCCTAAGTGCTCGCGGCTTTGGCGTGGGTCAGTCAGCGTCGAGTGCGGCGCCGCTTTTCCCCTTGGCTCAACCACTCCCCATCCTTCCCGCGACGACCCCCACACCTTTCCCCCCCTCAGCCGACGCAACCTGCTGGCCGAGGCCGCGTTGAATTCGTCCATCACGAAGTGCGCGAGCGTGACGATGAACTCGGCCATTACGCCAGCAGGGCCAGGGCCTTTTCGGCCAATTCTTTCGACAACGGCTTGCCGTGATAGTTCACGTCCCCCGCGGCTTCCAACACCGGCAGAATCCCAAAGCCCTTTTTCGTTTGGGCCACAATCACGGTGGGGCGGTCGGTCACCTGGCGTGCCGCTTGCAGCGCGGCCACCACGGCGGCCATGGAATTCCCGTCGATCGTTTGGGCATGCCAGCCAAAGGCTTCAAATTTGGGCGCAAACGGCGTCTGATCGAGCACTTCCCTGGTGGCCCCGGTCTGCTGATAGCCGTTCTGGTCGATGATCGCGGTCAGATTGGACAACCGATACTTCGCAGCCGTCGCCACGGCTTCCCAGACCTGGCCCTCCCCCATTTCGCCGTCACCGAGCATCACATACGTGCGGGCGTCCAGGCCATCCAGCCGCGTTCCCAAGGCATGTCCTACCCCCAGCGACAGTCCCTGACCCAGCGAGCCGGTCGACGCCTCGATCGTGTCCAGGCGCTTCATATTGGGGTGCCCCTCGAACGGGCTGCCCAACTTCCGCAGGGTCATGACCTGCTCGACGGTGTAATATCCGGCCTGACACAGGGCCGCATACAGCACGGGGACCGCATGCCCCTTGCTGAGAATGAACCGATCCCGATGGGGATCGCGGGGATGGGCCTTGTTGTGCCGCAGAAATCCGCCGAAGTACAACGCCGTCACCACTTCCACAGCCGAAAGGCTGCTCGAGGGATGGCCGCTGCCAGCCGCGGTGGTCATTTGGATGATCAGGCGGCGAATCGCTTTCGCCGTCTGCTGAAGTTGTTCCAGATCCAAAGGGGATTCCGCCATCTCGCCACGATTCCTGTAAGTGATCCCGGGAGGGCACACCTTTCCCTCATCGGACAGCACGCCGATCCCTCATCGGAAAACTACCGCTTCCTCGTCGGACAGCCCACTGACCCCTCACGGGGCAGCCCACCAATCCGCCCCCGGGACCAAGTCAACTTGTGCCGAGCGCTGGCCTCCGTGGCGAAGCGCTGACCCCAGCGGAGGAACACTTACCTTGGCGGAGGGGCGCTGGCCTCAGGGGCGTTTCCCAGGGTGAGGTTGTGCGGTATGCTATCGGGGGGTTGGTTCGGTGGCAAGGAACGGGCAGTTCCCGAATGCCACGCATGAAACTTTCGTGATCGGTGATCCATCCCCAGCGGGCGACGTTTCCCCCTCGAATGTCGCCTGGACCGGATGGCTGTGGCAACTCAACCCAAGGGATGTACCACCGTGGCGATCAGCCGTTTCTCGGATCTCGAACTGCGGGCCTATCTTGACGAGGAACTGCCCGTCGCCCGGTCGCTGGAGCTGGAAGCGGCGGCGCGGCACGACCCAGCGCTCAGGCAACGCCTCGCCAGCCTGCTATCCGAGGACGACCGGACCGATCTGTCGCTGGAAATCATCTGGCGGCGGCGGCGATTGAGTTGCCCCTCTCGCGGCACCTGGGCCTTGTATCTGGCCAACGGCCTGGGAGACGGCCTGACGCAGTACTTGGAATTCCATCTGCATACGATCGGTTGCCGGTATTGTGCCGCCAACCTGGACGATCTTCGCAAAGACCGCGACGCCGAAGCGGAGCGCCGCACGCGGCGGGTGTTCGAGACCTCGGTTGGACGCTTGCGGAGTTTGCCTGCCGGTCCCTTGCCGTAACCGCCAGCTCATGCCGGTCCACAGGACCGGCAGCGGGCCGCCCCCCTTTTCCGCGGGCGTCGACAGCGATGGAATAACTCGTGAACGGGCTTGCCAGGGAGGTAGTGCGTGTCTGCCCAACGCCCCCGTAAAATTCGCGTCGAACTACGCAAGAACCGCAAACCGACCGCGCGGCGGAAAGACCTGACGCGTCAATTGCGGCAGGACGAAACCGAGCTGGAACGCCTGGCGCGGGAAGCGCGGATGTCCGGCAAGGGAGAACTCACGCGGCGGCGGACGGTGCTCGCCGATGAAGCCGGCGGACGGATGGTCGATCCGGCATCCTGCCGCACCGGCCGCGTGGTGCGCGCCATCGGCGCTACGCAATGTTGGGTCCAAGACGATGCCACAGGGACCGTGCACGTGTGCGCGGTCCGGCGGTTATTGCGGTCCGTCGCATCGGAAGAGCGGAACGCCGTGGTGGCGGGAGACCGGGTGCTGTTTCAGCCGCTGGAAGGGGGGCAAGGCGTCATCGAGCGGGTGGAGCCGCGCCACGGAGTGCTGTCCCGCGGCCATCAACATCGGGAGCACGTGATCGTCGCGAATGTCACGCAAGTGATGGTGGTGGCATCCGCCGACGAGCCGCCCCTGAAGCCGGCGTTGATCGACCGCTTTCTGGTGAGTGCGGCCAAAGGCGGCGTGTCCGCCGCCATCTGCCTCAACAAGTGCGATCTGGTCGACCTGGGGGACTTGCAGCCGATCATCGGACTTTACAGCCGGTTGGGTTACCCCGTGATCGCCGCGAGTGTTAAAACGGGATTGGGGATCGAGCGCTTGCGGCAACGGCTCGCTGGGCATCAAACCGTGTTCACGGGGCAAAGCGGGGTGGGCAAGTCGTCGCTGTTGAACGCCGTTCAGCCGGGTTTGGGATTGCGGACGGCGGAGGTGAGCCGGGTGTCGCAAAAGGGGCGTCATACCACCCGCACCGCCGAACTGCTCCAGTTGTCATGCGGAGGGTGGGTGGTGGATACGCCCGGCATTCGCCAGTTGGCGTTGTGGGACGTGGCGGCGGGAGAAATCGAAGGCTACTTCGTGGAGTTTCGGCCCTTCGTGCCCATGTGCCGCTTTCCCAATTGCCTGCATCTGGAAGAAGCCGAGTGCGCCGTCCGCGACGCCGTGTTTCGCGACCTGATCTCCCGCACGCGGTATGAAAGTTACGTGCGGCTGGTCATGGGAGATGTGTGACGCCGCTTGCTTTCTCTTTCACCAGGCGGCGGTGCCGGGCCACCAGCGGATAGATCAACGGGCCGGTCGCCATCATCACCAGCGCCTTGCCGATCACCGGCCAGGCGCCCGCGTCTTGCGAGCGGTAGAAAATGCTCGTGGACACACACAGGATGGGCACCACGCAGATGACGGCGGCGACGGCCCAGCCGCCGGGGACGCGAAACGGCCGCGGCAAGTTCGGCTCTTGCCGCCGCAGCGCCAGGAACGAGGCGAGTTCCAACGTCATCACCGCGGCGAACAGGGTCACGTCCACTTCCGCCAGTTCCTCGAAATCGCGGAACACCACCACCACCGCGGTGTACAGACTGCCGCACACCAGCAACGCGGTGGTCGGCGCGCCGTACACGTTGCAGCGGGAGAAGACGCCGGGCAGGTAGCCGTCGTCGGCCATCACGAACGGAATGCGGCTGTACACCAACACCAGGCTGGCAAATAATCCCAAGGACGACACCATGCCCGCCAGGCTCACCCAGGTGCCCAGCCACGCTCCGGCAATCGTGTGCGCCACGTGACTCCAGGTGCCGGTTTCCCACGTCGTTTCGACCGGCACAAAGCCCAGACCCACGAATGCCGGCAGGGAGTACACGGCAACAATCAGCAATGTGGCCAGCGCCAAGGCCCGCGGGTAATCGCGCCGCGGATGCTCCATTTCTCCGGCGATGGTCGAGATGGCATCCCAACCTTGGTAGTTCCACAGGGCATACGGCAGCGAAGCCGCCACGGCCGCGGGAAAGGCCAATCCGGGTTGCAGAAACGGGGTCGTGGGGGAATGCGGAAATCCGCTGGTCAACGCGCGAAACAGTCCCCAACCCACCATCACCGCGAACGGGGCGATCACCATCACGGCGAACAACTTCGCCATTCCGCCGACCGTGCGCGCCCCCGCCAGATTCAGCAGCACGAACAACCAAATCACGGCGATGATCAGCCCTTTGTGCAGCAGAATATCGCCGTCTTCCCCGAAGCGCGGATCGAAATACGCCAAATACTGGCAAAACATTTTCGGATACAACACCAGATCCACGATGGTGAACAGCCACGCCCACCATCCTTGGCAAAACGCCCAAAATGGACCGAGCGCCCGCTTCGACCACGCGTAGTATCCGCCTTCCTCCGGTAGCGCCGTTCCCAGCTCCGCGCACACCAACGCCACGGGCATGGCCCACAAAAACGGGGTCAGCACCAAAAAGGTGAGGGCCAGCCCCGGGCCCGCATTGAGGACCGGCTCCAAGGCGTACGGACCGCCACAGACGTTGAAGAAAATCACGCTCACCAGCGCCAGCAGCGAAAGATTTCGCTTCACAATGATCGACCTTTGCTCCTACACCTGACCGGCGGTCTTCCGCCGCCAATCCCGATCGACGCAAACGGATTCCTCCTCCCGAGACTGCCGCTCGCCTTTCCCGACCAGCAGGCTGAACAGCAAGCTCAGGCAGACCACGGGAAGCGGTTGGGTCATGGCGGGGCGCCCTGGTCCGCGGCATGGTGCGGGCAACTATACCGCCAGAGGAACGCGCCGGCACCTCGTCACGACGATTTTGAAAGGCTGCGCGGGGTCCGCTCGAAGGTTGTGAAGGTTCAGAACGGTCCCAGTGGCGGTCCGCCGGGGGGACCACTTCGCAAGTTCTTCCTCGGAAGACGAGCCGCGGGAATCCTCGGGCTGTTTCCATGCCCGGCATGAAAAAATGGAGAATGTAGGGGGCTGGCAATTGCGGGGCACCCAGTCGCGTCATTAGAGTAACTTGCTACGGGGTCAACGCTGTGCTGCTTGTCAGAGGAGTGCGTCCATGCCGCGCGCCCTGCTGGCGTTTTTCGCCGGCGCGCTTCTGCATGCGCTGGGGTGTTCAGAACCGCTTGAACCATTGCCGCCGCCTACCGTCGCACGGCCATCGGCCTCGGGGGCGAGAACAGGCCGCGGTCCAGAACCGCCGATGGTCGTTGAGACGCCCTTCGTGCTCGAAGACGGGTTTCGCTGGCTCGCGCGGGCCGATTTCGACAGTTTTCAAGCCGAGGAAGACACCTGGCAAGCCCTTCCCGAGGGGATCCGTTGTTCGGGAAAGCCCAAGGGCTACCTGCACTCGAAGGAGTCGTTCCAGAACTTCACTCTCCGCTTGAGTTATCGTTTTCCCTGGCCGGAAGGGGGGAGCGACAGCGCCCAGTTCAAGGGCAACACGGGTTTCCTGGTGTACATTTCGGGTGAGCACAAGATCTGGCCGGTCTGCCTGGAAGTACAAGGCAAATATGCCGAAATGGGCGCCATCAAGGAAAATGGAGGTGCCGCGCGCCCCAACATCACCGACAGGGACGACGTGCGTGAAGCCGTGCGCAAGCCCGTCGGCGAATGGAACGATCTTGAAATCGTCTCGCGCGACGGCAATCTGACCGTGAGGCTCAACGGGGAAGAGGTGGCGCGGAGCGAACCGGCCTTCTTGAGCAGCGGTCCCATCGGCATTCAGGCCGAGGGATTTCCGTTCGAGGTCCGCCGGATGCGCATCCGCCTCGATCCGTAGGGCAATCGCGCCGGGACGGACATCACCCGATAGTATGTTATAGTAAGGCGGCGCGTCTCGCGGCGGTTGCGAGGACGTTCCACACACGCTTCCTCCACTCACACGCGCTTCCCCCAAGCTACCGGAAAGCCATTCCTCTGCGGTCGGAAGGGAGGACACGATGCTTCCCCGATGGTTGATGGCTGTTGTCATCCTGGTCCTGTCGACGGCGACTCTTGCCCCCGCTCGACCGGCGAAAAGCCCCCAGCAGGACGAGAAGCGGGAAGATCAGGCGGTGAAAAAAGCTCAAGAGGAGGTTCGCGAAGCTCAGGAGGAACTTCGGCAACGCGAACAGGACATCCGCGAACGCCTGCTGCATTGGCGCGCCGCGCAACAAGCCAGACAAGCGGCGTCTCGCCAGTTGCAAGCGCTCGAGGATCGCCTGGAAGACCGACATGAAGAAGCTACCGGCTTCGCCGCGGCGAAGCGCCGGCTGCAAGCCGCAAGGGACGCCTTCGACGCCGCCGCCAAACCGGTTCGCGAACGCTTGCAAGCCGATCCCGACTATCTCTCTGCCCAGAAAGCCCTACAGGAAGCCAAGGCCGCCCTGAAAGAAGACCTCGACCAACCCCAGGAAGACCGCGCTGCCGCAGCCGCCGCGCAATTAAAGGCCCTCACACGGGTGCGCGAGCTGGAGCAGCAAGCCTTCGACAAATCGCCCGAACTGCGTCCGTTGCAGGCGGAACTCGCCGCGGCCGAAGCCGCGGTGCAGTCGGCACGCAAGAAATTCGAGCAAGCCTTGGACCGCGACCCGGAATGGAAAGCGGCCCGGCGAGACTTCGAGCAGGCCCAGCAGAATGAAGCGCGCGAGGAAAGACACGTCGCCGAGGCACAACGACGGGTCGCCGCCGCCCGCGAGCGACTTGTTCAAGCCAACCGCCAGCTCCAGCTCAAGCGGGCTCAGGACCTGCGCGACGACAACCGCAAGAACAAGAAAAAGTGATCGATCGCAGTCATTGCGACAGCCACATCACCGTCAGCGCCAGTGCGGCCAGCGCCAGCCCCAACGACAACACCTGAAAGGCAACTGGCCAGGGTGGATGCGGGGCATCCTGCCCGAGACGCCGGACCAGCCCTCGCAACGATCCGTAAAGCACGCCTTCGAGCACGGCCCACTCCAGCACCCGGCCCAGTTGTGCCAGGCCGCGCAACGGCAGATTCACCAGCCCATGGTGCAGCGCCGGCAGCAGGAACCGCTGCTGTCCAACGGCAATCAGCGGGGCCATGGCGCGCCGCGCAACCTGCCGCGCCGTCTCCGGCATGCTCCACCACATCACTCCCGCGACTGTCCCTCCCGCCAGCCAGATCCAGCCCGGCAACTCGAGCGATAACCAGGCGTCTTTCGCCGGAGAGGGCAATCGCCCCGCCAGCACCGACAGGCCGATCAATAGCAGCACATCGAGGCGGCGCAGACGAAGTTTCGTCCCGCGCGCCCGCGCTGCCACGGCGACAGCCACCGACAACAGCCCAATGCAGGCACACACGGCGGCCGCCACTGCCGGAAGCCAGGCGGCGATCACCAGCGGCTCTGCGTCATCGGACAGCGCTCCCAAGCCCGCGGCCTTCACCAGTGATGTCGACGCGCGGCTCCAGGCACCCGCGGGAAACACCCCCCCGCCAAGCAGCACGGCGAGCAACCAGACGGCGACCGTGGTCGGCACGGCGGCGAAACCACCATTCAGAGCACGGAATGCCGGCGGTCCGCTCACAAATGCTCGCTGGACGCACGGCGATTCTGTCTCGCCGAAGAGCGTGAACAGCCAGCCGGCAGCCAACAAGCCGAGGCAACACGGAAGCAACAGCACTTCCGGGGCCAAGGTGGTGCTGAATCCGGCGGCAAGGCCAAGCTGGGCGCTCCACAACCAGGCTAGGGCAACGCGCTCGTCCCTCGACGTCAGAGCGCACCACAAGCCGGCCAAGGCCGTCAACAGACACCATGAGGGAATCATGGCCGCCATCACGGGCGCCGCAGACCACCAGACACTGCCCCACCCACACCAGCACGCCATCAGGGGCAAGAGCGTGATCCCCCATACCACGGTATTCGTCTGGGACGACCACCGTCGTGCTCCATCCCTTAAACCGACAAACGGGAACAATTGCAGCCGACCCCACAAGCCGAGCCAACACAACAGGCCCGCCAACACCACTTTGTTCGGTGCCGACGACACCAACTCCGCAACCCGCTGTCGATCACCAAGACCGGAAATCCGTAGCGTGCCCGCTTCCACGGCAGCCAGGCACGATCCCAGCACCAACAACCCGTCGGCCCAGGCCGCCGCAACCCACATGCCGCGCAAATCCGACACTGCGGAGGACGAGTCCAACACCACCGTGCGCGGCGCGGTCTCCCTGTGATCACCCGGCACAGTCGACCAGTCGAGCCACACCGTCCACCGGTGCGCGCGATGCGTCGTCCCAGACCAGCGGCCGTCGGCGTTGTCGCCTTCTATCTCGCTGCCGACCAGCAGGGCGGAAAGCCCGGTCAGCAATCCCTGGGCCGCCAGAAACCAGACCAGGTGATCACACCACCAGAGGAACCCCACGACACCGGCGATGACCACCACCAGCCACGAACCGCGCCGCCGGATTGCCGTCGACCACCCTAACACGGCTCCCGAAACCATCAGGCCCCACGGCGCGCCGGGATGTCCCCGCCCCACCGGCCACATCCAAAACGACGACGCTCCCGATGACATCTCCAACGCAGTCGGGATTCCCTCTGCCGATGCCTCTGCTGATGCCGATGCTGATGCCGATGCCGATGCTGATGCTGATGACAGGGCCGCCGGCTGTGGCGCGGCGATCAAGATCAGCGCCGCCCCCGCCGCCATCCACACCCAGGCCGTGGCCCGAATCGCACGCCGCGAATCCCAAACCGACCCCAGGGGGAGCCGAAGCAACAAAACACACCACGGGCCGCACACCAGCAGCCACCACGGCCAGGTCGCCAACTCGTTCATCCCGTGGTCCCGTCCGTCGGGTTTGGCGTTGGCACTGCTGCGGACGAACGACGCTGCCGCCCGGTTGCGCAATGGCATCCGCCCCCCAGCGCCGCGAGCAGCACCAGCGCCGCCGCCGCGCCCCAACCGTTGTTGTGCCAGGCTCCGATCGCCACCAGCGCCACCACCAGTCCGCACAACACAACCCATGTCCCCGTGGGTCCACCTTGGTTCCAGCGTGAACTGCCGATGGCGACACTTGCGCCCAGGGCCATCAACAGACCCGAGAAAACCAGCGCGTCCAACAAGCGATCGACGTCCATGAGGCCGTTCACTCGGTCTGATCGTCACCAACAACTGAGGCAGGCATCAATCGGAAAGTCGCCCACACCAGCACGGCCGACAGGGCCAACGCTTCGCCCCAGGAAATTGCCTCGGCGAACGAATGGGACGCTCGGTGGGTGCCAGTCCCGTCCGCCACCCACTGTTTCACCGTTTCCGTCGCGGGGATCGCCGTCTCCCAAGGTCGCGGCGCGCGACGCTGTGATTCGACCAGCACGGCGTGACGAACCCCACCCAACCATGCCACCAGGGCGACTGTCACCGTCACGGGAATCAACCAGGCATCGTGGGGTGGCAGTCCGGCCTCCCGTGGATTCCCGCCGCTGGATGACAAACTCGCCGCCGATGCTTCACGCCATGTCAGCCACCCGCCGAGCGCCAGCACCACGCCCGCCACAAGTTCCGCTCCCAGTTGCACCAGCATTCCCGCGGCACCGCAACTGACCAACCACGTTCCCAGTCGAGGCCCGCCGGCACGGTGGGGCACAATGAGCACAAACGCACCACTCAGGGCCAAACCACCCGCCAGCCAGAACATCAAGCGGGATACCGACCAGCCCGCCATTCCCTCGGCGGACACCAGCACCAACAGCGCGGTGTAAATGACCACTACCACGCCCCAACCGCGCTGCCAGTCTTTCGGCAAGAGTCCCCGCTGCCAAATGAACACCGCCACGGCCCAAAGGACGGTCAGGATCCACAACCACCACGGAAACGGCACGGAAGACCAGGGCATCGTACTGCGGAACCCTCCCGCCAAACTGTTCTGCTGAACCCTGCCCCTGATCCATCCCGCATGAGACCGGGACAGCCGAATCCAAGACACAACCGTGAGATCGCCGCGCGAACACGGCCGCCGGAGATCAACCGGCAGCCTACCGACGCGACCGTGCAGTCTTCCCCCGCGACTCCGCGCGGTTTTCGATCAGGCTGTGCAACGTCCCCAAATTGATCGCGTCCAGGTCGACGCCCTCCCGTTCTCCTTTTTCCGTCTCCAAATACATGGGCAACTCGGCAAACCGCCGATCATTGAGAATGTGTCGAAACGGCTCCAGCCCCAAACAGCCTTCGCCGATGTGCGCATGGCGATCGACACGACTGCCGAGGGGCCTCTGGCTGTCGTTGAGATGAAACGCGCGAATCCGCGACAGGCCAATCCGCTCGTCGAACTCCTCGAATGTCGCACGATACTCCGCCGCCGACTGGAGCGGATAGCCGGCAGCAAAAATGTGGCACGTGTCGACGCACACGCCCAGCCGCTCCGGTTCGCGAACCCCATGCAGGATCTCGGCCAGATGTTCGAAGCGGTGTCCAATGCTGCTCCCTTGGCCCGCCGTGGTTTCCAACCAGAGTTGCGTGCTCACTCCCGCCGTGCGACGGTGCACCTCGTCGAGAGCTTTGACGATCCGCTGCAACCCCTCGTCGAGCGTGCCGTCCACGAAACTCCCCGGATGCATCACCACGCCGGCCAGTCCCAGCGCCTCGGCCCGTTCGACCTCGACCACCAAAGCGTCTACCGACCGCCGCCACAACTCGGCCGAGGGACTGGCCACGTTGATCAGATAGCTGTCATGAGCACAGGGGACGCGCAGCCCCGTCCGCTGCAACGCCTCCCGAAACGCGCGAATGTCGTCCGTCGACAGCGGCCTGGCACGCCATTGATTATTGTTCTTCGTAAACAACTGCACGGTCCGCATGCCCAGCGCCGCGGCGGCTTCCACGGCCCGGAAGTAGCCGCCGGCAATCGACATGTGAGCGCCCAGCAACGGCATCACCCAACTCGCTTTCCCTCGCCGATCGCCCAGCGAGCAGCAGACATCGGCCCCTCTCATGCTTCCGCCGCGCCCAGAGCACAACACCGTTCAGGCAGTCGCGAAGACGCACATTCTATCCGTCCTGCCTCCCACCGCACGACCATCCAAGGCCAAAGCGTCGCGGTTCATCTCAAAGCCCCCTCGTCTGACAGTTTGGAGAGAGTTGCTCGATGGTGATATCCTTCAAAGGTAGCAGCGGCGTCGGCACAGGCTCGTGGATGGCCGAGCGAATGATCGATTGGACCGCTCCGCAATCGCGGGAGGAACTCGTCGGGAGGTCACATGCACGGGTACGGACCGTTCGAGCAACCAGTGGATCGTGCCTCGGAAATCGGGCGCGGCACCCCGCGGTGGGTCCAGGTGTCCCTAGTCGTGCCCTTTTTCATTGTTTTGGCCTGGATCGTGGGTGAGTCGGTAGGCTTCTCCCATCCCGCGTTGGCTTGGGCAGCCGTCGGGGCGCTGGTGATCGGTGGGGGAATCGTCGGGACCAGTTGCCTCGGGCATCTCGCCAGCAAATTGTGGCGAGTGGGGAACCGGCGGCGGGGATCCCGGCCGGACTAGGCGTTGCACGGATCGGCCCTCATCCGCGGTTCTGGAAGATGGCAGCCCGGCAGACGGCTTGGCTCGTGCGGCCGATGAGCGTCTTGGGTCGCGCGGCCGATCATGACGTGGGACCACTGGCCGAAGGCGTGGGAGACGACCGACCTCAAGGCCTATCGGGCCGGGTTCCTGACCGGGCGCGAGGCGTGCCAATGGATCGTGGACACGCTGAGCGGCCCCGAACCCGCGGCGTTGTGGGGCCTCTCCGACGGGGACATCGCCTGGTGGTGTTATGCGTCCGTCGTCCGGAGCCTGGAGTCTGGAGCGGTCAGGAATCCGGCGACACCCCTTCTGGCTCCAGACTCCGGTCTCCAGACTCCAGACTCCAGACTACCTCCAGTGGCTTGATGCGCTGGCGCTCACCAGCGGCCTGCATCCCGAGGACCGGGACGAACTCTGGCCGCTGTTCGACGAGGCCTGCCGCAACGCGCCGCACTGGCTGGTGCAGTCCGGCTGGGATATCGCCGAACGGTTTACGAATGCCGCGTTTACGTCGCACGGCGTCGGCATCGAACCGGACGGGTTCCGCTATGCTGGCGGGCTGAAGCGGAAGATCGACTGCAACGCGGTCTACAAGCTGCTCGACGAGGGACTCTGGTGGTCACTCCTGGCCGGCAAGCGGCTGGCGATCGTCAGCGGGCAGGCCGAGGCAATGGCGGCTCGGTTGATGGACGCCGAGTTCGTTCGCGCAACCGGCGGTGGTGACGTCACCTGGTCGGTGGTGACGGCGTTCACCTGTCCGCCGGTTAACGAACCGAAACGAACCCACTGGCCGCGGGTGCGGGATGAATTGTGCGCGGCCGAGTGGGACTTGCTGCTCTGTTCGGCAGGTTCCCTTTCGGCGCTTCTGTGCGAGCACGCCCGGCAGGCAGGACGGAAGGCGCTCGACATTGGGGCCTTGGATGCGACAATCATGGGCCACAAATCGTGAAGTCGAAAGCGCCCGAGCGCTCGCAACCCTGTGGAATCGGACCGATTGCGCGCTCGCAACAGCGTATAACCCAAACGCGGCGAGACGCAGAGACAAACCGAGAGTTTCGGGCGAGGATCGGCGTCGGAAGCCGGGTCGTGGGCCGCGAGAAGATGTCGCGCGGCTGGGCGAGGCGGAGACTTCGAGACGGGGGCGATGCTCGAAGTGGTTGCCACCTGTGTTGGTCTGTCCGCAAAGTGTTGCGGACAACGGCGATAGAACGCGAAAAGGCCGCCATCCGGAAATGGCGGCCTGGCGTGTAACCCGACGGTCCGCGCGTTTCGCTACCGTCAAAACCAGTTGCGGGGGCAGGATTTGAACCTACGACCTCGAGGTTATGAGCCTCGCGAGCTACCGGGCTGCTCCACCCCGCGATCTCTCGCCGACTGTCGTCGACGGCGAACGTAGTATATCACATGGTCCGCGGAAGGGAAGTGATGCAGCTCTGAATTCATTCGGCAATCGAGCGGCCCGCTCGCCGTGGCCGGTTGGCAAGAGAACGTGACAAACATGCAGTAGTGCGGCGGTGGTGGAATTGGTTGGCAGGCGAGCTGACGGTGCCTGCACCCGTGTCGTGGCAGTCCGGTCGGTCGCGGGTGGACCGGATCGAGCCGGTAGCCGTGGCGGCCGGCCGCCACCATAATGCGTTTGGCGCGGACTGGGGTACGTCGCGCCCGCCGCTTTCCGAAGCTCAAGTCACTGCCTTGGATCACAACGCCGCCATGATGCGGGGAGACGCTTGTCCCATGCACGACGCAGCCGGCCCCTCGCTGCCAGAATATTCGCACACGCAGCAGGCTCCGCTGTGCCTGCTGATCTACGCACTGGCCGTGGTGAACTTCGCGCTCGGTTACCTGGTCGAGGTCGCCCCGCCGCTGATGTGGCTTTTCCCGTCCATGGGGCTGATGTTGTTGATCCTCGCCGCATCGTTCCAGCACCTGAAGGTCGAGGATCAGGGGGACGTGCTGAGGATCAGTTTCGGCCCGTTGCCGCTGTTTCGCAGGACGGTTCGCTACGAAGACATGGCTCAGGTCGCCGTCGGACGGACCTTGTTGCTGGACGGCTGGGGTATCCATTACAGTTTGGGGGGTGGTTGGGTGTGGAACTTGTGGGGCTTGGATTGCGTGGAGGTCCGTTTTCGCACGGGCGGCAAGTTGCGAATCGGTACCGACGACGCCGTGAATCTGGCGGAATTTCTGCGGAGCAAGCTGACGAATTGAGCCGTCAACCGCTCCTCGCTGCCGCCGCGATTCGTGCCAGCCGGAACAGGCGCAGACGATCATCGGTCCCCAGGAGCGCGGCCCACCGTGGGGAGCATTCGTCGTTGGGGAGATGCGAGATGCCTCCTGTGCAGCGAATTTTCGTTGGCGCGACCATGCTGCTGTTCGGCGGGTTGGTGTCTTCGTTCGCCGCTGAGGATCTTTCCTCATCCCCCGAGCGGCTGGGGCCCGGCGACCATGCCCGCACACTGACCGTGGAGGGTGTGGAACGTCACTACCTGGTGCATATTCCCCAGACGTATGACCCGCAGACCCTGACGCCGGTGGTTCTGGCCCTGCACGGTGCGGGGATGGACAGTTCCACCATGGTCTGGTTGTGCGGCCTCAATCAACAGTCCGAGCAGTCCGGCTTCGTGGTGGTCTATCCCAGTGGCACGGGCGTGGGGCCATTTCGCGCGTGGAATGCGGGTGGATTCAGCGGGAAACTGGCAGAGGGGAGGGCCAACGACGTGGCCTTCATCCGCCGGGTGCTCGATGATCTGAGCACCGTGGTGAACGTGGATGCCAAGCGCGTGTACGCTTGCGGGATGAGCAACGGCGGCATGATGTGTTACCGTCTGGCCGCCGAGTTGTCCGATCGGATCGCCGCCATCGCCCCCGTGGCAGGCACCATGGCCATCGACGACGTCAGACCGCAGCGTCCGGTGCCCGTGATTCACTTTCACGGCTTGCAGGACGACATCGTGCCGTTCGCTCCCAAAAATAACAAGGTGCCGCCGTTTCTGCGGCTCAAGGGCGTCGAGGAGTCGATTCAAACGTGGGTCGCGCTGAATGGCTGCCATGAGCAACCGCGGACGGAAACGATCTCCCGGGAAGGGGACGAAACGAAAGTGACTCGCACGACCTACAGCGGCGGGAAGGATGGCGCGGAGGTCGTTCTGGTTGTGATCGAAAACGGCGGCCACACCTGGCCGGGACAACCGCCGCTGGTGAAATTCATCGGCAAGTCGGCCAGAAACATCTCGGCCAACGCCTTGATGTGGGAGTTTTTCCAGAAGCACCCGTTGAAGTAACCCAGCAACCTGTGGCTCCCCTTGTGCCGTGGAGCGATTCCCTTGCCAACGGCATCGGCGGCGCGCGGCACACCAGATGCCCGATGCGCAACATCGGTGTCGCCCGCCCCCGTGTTGCACAGTATCCCCACATTCCGCCAGAAGAATCCACGGCGGCGACGGAGACGAAATGAGAGGTTGCTAACGCCCCATCAAGTGTCATCGTCCTCGAACATGCGCGGTCGATTTCCTAGACCGTACGTCAACAGATAGACCGTAACTCAACAAGCAGTGTCGACCGTAGCTCAACAAGAAGTCTTACCGCCACCGATGCCCCAAACGGCACCAGTCACTTCCGAGGCACCGACCGCACCGACAGTGTTGCTCACGGGCGCCACCGGTTACGTGGGCGGCCGGCTGCTGCCGCTCCTGGAACAGCAGCCCCTCGTGGTGCGGTGCCTGGCCCGCAACCCCGAGCCCTTGCGACCGCGAGTCAAGCCGTCCACGGAAATCGTCCGGGGCGATGTCCTGGACCTCCCCTCCTCGGAGGCCGCGCTGCGGGGGATCCACACTGCCTATTACCTGGTGCATCTCATGTCCGGTTCGCGCGACTTTGAGCAGAAGGATCGTCGAGCGGCACAAAACTTCGCCAGTGCCGCGAAGAAATCGGGCGTGCAACGGATCATCTATCTCGGCGGACTCGGCGACGATGCGGACCCCAAACTCTCGCCGCATTTGCGCAGTCGCCATGAGGTGGGGGAGATTCTGCGCGACTCCGGCACGGAAACGATCGAGTTTCGGGCGGGGATGGTGATTGGGGCCGGCAGCCTTTCGTATGAGTTGATGAAATCCTTGACGGATCGGTTGCCGGTGATGATCTGTCCGCGGTGGCTGGCCACGCCGACTCAGCCCATCGCGATCGACGACGTGCTGGCGTATCTCCTCGCGGCGAAAGATCTGCCCCCTGGGGAAAGCCGCGTGTTCGAGATCGGCAGCCCCGACGTGGTTACCTATGGCGACCTGATCCGAGAGTACGCGCGACAACAGGGGCTCCGGCGATGGTTGCTCTTTGTACCGGTTCTGACCCCGTACCTGTCGGGGCTGTGGCTGGCGCTGGTCACGCCCGCCAGTTACGATATAGGCCGCCATCTGGTCGAAGGCTTGAGAAATCCCCTGCTGGTCCGCAACCACCAGGCGCTGGAGGCGTTTTCGATCCGTCCCATGGGGGTGAAAGAAGCCATCCTGCGGGCGCGGGAAGCATCTCGGTCGACGTCCTGATGCATCGGCTGGATCATTTTTCGTGGTTAAGGAATCGGGCAATCCGACGGTTCGGTTCCTAGTTTCCGCAGCCTCTGATCACACTCCCGGTTGCGCGTGCTCGACGTGCCGGGCCTTCGGAAAGAGTCGCGACTTGCGCCAGCCCCCTCGCATGGACGAACGCCTGGCTCCCTTGAGGGACGCCTTGCTGAATCATCGCATCTACGGCGAAATGCAGCACCTGAACGCGCTGCGGCTGTTCATGGAGCACCATGTCTTCGCGGTGTGGGATTTCATGTCCCTGCTGAAGGTGCTGCAGCAACGCCTGTGCTGCGTCGACGTGCCTTGGCTGGTTCCCGCGGATCCGCAGGCATGCCGCTTGCTCAACGAAATCGTCCTCGCCGAAGAGTCCGATCGGGACGGTCAAGGCGGATTCGCCAGCCATTTTGAACTCTATCACCGCGCGATGCGGCAATGCGGAGCCAACACGCTCGGCATCGATCGGTTTCTCGATGACCTGCGCCGGGGTCTGCCGGTGCGAGTCGCGCTTTCGGCCCCCACGGTCCCCCCACCCGCTCGGCAGTTCGTGCAGCAGACCTTCGCCATCATCGACAGCGGCAATCTGTGTGCGATCGCGTCGGCATTCACCTATGGACGGGAAGATTTGCTCCCGGATGTGTTTCAACGCATCGTCGACCGGCTGAATACGGAATCGGACGGCAAACTGGAACAGTTCCGGTATTACTTGCAGCGGCATATCGGCCTGGATGGAGACGAACACGGCCCGATGGCCACGCGCTTCATGCACTCGTTGTGCGGGTCGGATGCGTCCTTGTGGCAACTGGCCGAAGAGACAGCCGTGAGCTGCCTGACGGCCCGCCTGCAATTGTGGGACGGAATCCATGCGGCCATCCGCCGCCACACGGAAGCTGCGCCCTGAGGGGCGGCCGCGTGGTTGACCCCGGACGACTGCCGGCCGAATGTTGTTCACGCCGTTCGGTGACACGACGAAGCGTAGTCGCACCAGGCTCCGCCACCGAGAACAGGCTTGACCCGCATGTGCTAGCCAGGGACGGGGCGGATTGGCTCGTCCGCCCGAGGAGCGCTCAACCGCGGCGGCCGATTGCGCGGGAAAGGAAGTGACAACGAAGGCACTGACCGTTATGATTCAGCCTTCGGAAATTATCTGCCTGCGCATTCGCGCCGCATCCTTGCCGCCTGCATGCAAGAGGCGGACGCATCCTGATAACAAGTTCGGCAGTAAAGAGGTGACTGATGCTCGCCGAGAAAAAGGCCGCGACGAATATTGGCGTCGGAGTGGGGATTGTGCTACAGATCCTCGGGCGCATACTCCAAACGCAAGGCGACGCGATGGCGATCGGTGGTCTCCTCATGATGTTGGTTGGGGCGGGCTTCTTCATCTGGGGTTGCATCAACTACTGCGAGGGCAAAGGGTACCCGGGTGCATTAGGCTTGCTCGGACTTTTAAGCTGCCTCGGTCTTTTGGAGTTAGTGCTTCTCCCAGACAAGCACAAGGGGTAGGCGCCGAAGGAGGCGCAGCACCCGACCGCGGCTCGTGAGTGACCAGTGGTAAGTCGCGATCATCAGCGCAGCGGAAGAGCTGTGTCGCTGGGCGGCGGACGGGGGCGGTGATCACTGACGCCGCTCACCCCGGCGAGTTATGCTGAGTGTGGGTGGCGAGGAATCCACCCGCCACGCGAGGAACCTGTCCGCCGGGAAAATCTGCCATGCGCTGCTGGCTCAAGCTGATTGCGGGATTGCTGTCGACCATTGCCGTGGAGGCCGCCGAGCCGACGCCGGACAAGCCCACGCCGCTGAATCCGCAGGGGACCGTCCTGCTCGACAAGCCCGGCCGGCGGTTGCTGCTGAAAGGGGAAGTGTGCTTGCGCGAAGGCGTGCTGGAGATGTTCGCCTGCCTGAAGCGGACGAAGGAGCACGAATCGATCGTGTCGGTCGATACGCAAGCCTGGGTGGTGCACGCGGGGTTGCTGGCCCTGGGAGCCGAGCCGGGTCAACCTGTGCAGTTTGTGCCGGAATACCGTCCGCCCTCCGGACAGCCGATCGAGGTCTACGTGAGTTGGGAAGACGAGCAGCGGAAGCTGCACCGGGTCAAAGCGCAGACGTGGGTCCGCCGCTCGACGCGGCGGTACTGGGTCGAAACCTTGCCCCGGGTGCCCGCCGACCTGCGCATTCCCGCCGACAGCAATTTGCGTTGGGACGAACAACGGAAGGAACTGCTGTGGTACGGCCCGATGTCGAACAAGGAACGGGACGAATTGCTGACGTTCAGCCGGGATGCGGATTATCAGAAGGCGATTCACTCGTTTCACAAGCAAACGCAAATCCAGGAACTGGACGCGGGCTGGGTGTTTGCCGGCAGCGGCTTTTACACCGATCGCACCACCGGCCAGAAGTTCTATCAGGCCGAAGGGGGCGACCTGATCTGCGTGGCGAACTTCGCCACCGCGACGCTGGACCTCGCCATTCCCAGTTCGGCGACCAACGACGAACTGCTGTTCGAAGCCTACACCGAGCGGATACCCCCTGTCGGCACGGCCGTGACGGTGGAACTGCATCCGGTGCCGGCCAGGAAACCGCCGCCGCCCGGTCCGCGGCCGATGCCCGGGGCCACTCCGCCCGCCGCGGCCCCCGCGAGCGACAAGCCCAACCAGCCGGCGGGAGGCGCTGGCGAGCGGGCTAGGCGAGAATTTCCGTGAGCACGCGGCCGTGCACATCGGTCAGGCGGAAGTCGCGGCCGGCGTAGCGGTACGTCAGGCGTTCGTGATCGAAGCCCAGCAGATGCAGGATTGTGGCGTGAAGGTCATGCACGCTGACGGGGTGATCGACGGCCTGAAAACCGAACTCGTCGGTAGCGCCGTACACGGTTCCACCACGAATGCCTCCCCCCGCGAGCCACACGCTGAAGCCATAATGGTTGTGATCCCGGCCGAGTTTGCTTTTGCCGTCGCCGGTGAGTTCCACGGTGGGCGTGCGGCCGAATTCCCCTCCCCAGATCACCAGGGTGTCATCCAGCAGGCCGCGCTGCGATAAATCGGCGAGGAGGGCGGCAATCGGCTGGTCCAGCTCGCCCGCCAGGCGCTTGTGGTTGGCTTCGATGTTGTCGTGGTTGTCCCAGGGCTGACCGGCGCCGTGCCAGAGCTGCACATACCGCACCCCCCGTTCGAGCAGCCGCCGGGCGATGAGCGTTTGTCGGCCATGCACATGGCGGCCGTACAGGTCCTGAATGTGTTCCGGTTCGCGGGCGATGTCGAAGGCTTCCGCGGCTTCGATTTGCATGCGGAACGCCAGCTCGAACGACTGGATGCGGGCTTCCAGCCGCGGATCGCTCCGTTCCGCCCGATGCGCCGCATTGAGCTGGTGCAGCAGGTCGAGCTGCCGGCGCTGGGCCGCGGCAGACACCTGCGGGTGCTCGATGTTCTCGATGAGTTGATCGAGCCGCTGGTGCCGGGAATCCACGAACGTGCCCTGATACACGCCGGGGAGAAAGCCGGCCTGCCAGTTTTCCGCGTCTTTGATGGGGTAGCCGCCGGCACACATAGCGATGAAGCCGGGCAGGTTCTGGTTCTCGACTCCCAGACCGTACAGCACCCAGGCGCCCACGCTGGGCCGCGGCTGCACGCTGTCGCCGCAGTTCATGAGCATCAGGGACGGTTCGTGGTTGGGAACTTGCGCGAACATCGAGCGGATGACGGCGATGCGATCGATGTGCTGAGCCGTTTTCGCGAAGATTTCGCTGACTTCGATCCCGCTCTCCCCGTATTTCGCGAAACGGAACGGCGAGGGAAAGGCGGCGCCGGTTTTGCGCTCCGTGCGCAGCGTGTTGGGGACGGGCTGCCCGGCATACTTGTGCAGGGCCGGCTTGGGATCGAAGGTGTCGACGTGCGAGGGGCCTCCGTTGCAAAAAAAGTGAACCACCCGCCTGGCTTTGCTGGGGAAGTGGGGCTGCTTGACGGCGAGGGGGTTCACCCCGCTGGCACCCGCGGCTTGCTCGTCGCCGAACAGACAGGCCAATCCGAGCGCTCCCAGCCCCATGCCCGAGCGACAGAGCAACTCCCGTCGGGTGTAGCCGTGAGTCTGCATGGGTTCCCTTTCCGCCTCAATCCACGTAGAAAAACTCGTTCGCCAGAAGCAGGACGTGCGCCAGTTGTCCCCAGGGGGACAGTTGCCGGGACGGCCGGCCGCTGAACTCGGCCCGCGAATTCCACATGGCCGCGGCGGGACCGGACGCAGCCCCCGCCGCTGCTTCCATGCTAAGCGTGGCCTCCCACACGAAATCGTCGCTATTGAGCGTACCGCCAATGTCCACCACGAAATCGAGCGTATCGCCGGGTTCGACGCTGATGGTTGCGTGAAAATCGGCCTGGGAGTTGTGCAGCGTCGCGGCATGCAACAGTCCGTGACGGCTGCTCACCAGAAAGCCCCGAATGCCGTCCCCCGGTTCCTTATCGTGAATCAATGTGGAGCGGACATGCAGCCGGCCAGCGCGCGGCGCCACCCACCGGCGGATCGCCGCATGGTCCCGATCGTTCCCCGCGTGACCCCCCGCGGCCGTAAGCTGCACCCAGCCCAGGCTGGCATCGGGCCAGTTGGGACCGCCCTGCCACGCCGTGCCGGTGAAATAGGGGAGGGCCGTGAAACCTTCCGTGCGCTGCGTCTCCTCATGATACCGACCGTAGCCATACTGCCACGCCGTGACCGAGGGGGTCGTGGCTTGCTGTTCGTGCCGGGCGTCGGCGACCAGCGCAAGGGCAGCACGTCGTTCCTCCGCCGAAGGCGGCCGCTGCAAGACCCGCCAGAACAACCAATCCACTCCCTCGCTCAAGCGATGGTCCGTCCCCGAGGCCTCGCTGGCCGGTTCATCGAAACGGTCGGCGACTTGTGCGGCAAGTACTTCCGCCCGGCCGATCACCAACGGATGGTTCAGGAGAAACAGGGCTTGCTGCGGAACGATGGTTTCGTTTCGCTGCGGGGTATGCAGATCGGGATTGGCGAAGTCGAACACGCGCAACGCGCTGGGCAGGAACTGGCGATCGACCAGTCCGTACAGGGTGCGTCGCGGCACGGCCTGAGCCGCAAAGAGATCGAACGGCCGGCCGCCGATCTGGTCCTGCAATTCGCCGCTTGCCGAGAATAACGCATCGCGGAGTTCCTCCCAGGCGAGCCGGCGGGGATTCATCCGCCACAGCCAGCGGTTGTCGGGATCGAGCTGCTCCCCGCGGTGAAGCGCCGGCGGCGACAACTGGTCGGGCGTCTCTCCGGGTGGGAGCGGCTGCCCCGGTTCCTCGCTCACCAATGGCCAAGGGGTCTGCGTGGACGATTGTTGCTGGTATGCCGCCGACAGCAGAATTTGCCGATGCAACCATTTCAGGCTCCAGCCTTCGTCGATGAACGAGGCCGCCAGCCAATCGAGCAGTTCGGGATGACTGGGGGGTTCGGCCCGCAAGCCAAAATCGCTGGGCGTGCGCACCAGTCCAACGCCGAAATGATGTTGCCAGGCCCGGTTGACCATCACCCGCGCGGTCAGCGGGTTCCGCGGGTCGACAATCGCCTGTGCCAGTTCATAACGGCCGCTTCCCTGCCGAAACGGACGTTGGTTGGCACCACTCAGCACCTGCAAGAACTGGCGCGGCACTTCGTCGCCCAACAAGGCAGGATTGCCGCGCCGCAGCACGCGGGCATTCACGGGATGAGGGCGGTCGGCCAAGGTCACGGCATAGGCCGGCGCATCGGCATGGCGAATCAACCACCGATCGACCTCTCCTTGCAATTTCCACAGTTCCTCGCAATCGCGCGTGGGGAAAAACAGGTCGGTGGTGACGATCGGTTCATCGGGGACTTCGCAGGGGGCGTCGGGACCGTAAAGCACGCCGCGGAGGGCCTCGGCAGCGGGATCGGCCAACGCCTCGGGCAGAGGTTCTCCGCGGGTGCGGGCCGCCTCCACTGCCGCCTGCCACTCTTGATCGATCTCGGTGAAAAGCTGGCCATACCGATTCGCCACTTCGGCGAGCGAAGCGGGCGGTTCACGGAACCGTTCGCGCACGCGGGAATTCAGCGTGGCATCGGCGACCACTGCCGCGCTGACGCTGGCCGCCTTCTGTGAAAACTCGTCGCCGGCAATCGTCAGAAACGCCCGCCACGCGGCGAAGATCGGATCGTGCTGTTCCGCCCGACGGGCCAGGTCGTCCCGAAACCGCCGCACGAATGCCGGCAGCAGATCGTTCGGCTCCAAAATCTGATCGAAGCCCTCTTCCGGATACTTGTGCAGTTCCAGTTGTGCCTGCAAATACTCGGCAATCCGCGAACGCACGCTGGCCGACGATTCGGCCCGCCTGGCCCGCAGCGTTTCCCGCAGCTTCGCCTCCCGCTCCTCCATCCCCTTCCGCACGGCTTCGCTAGCATGATCCCAGGTGCTCAGCGGCACCAGGCGTTCCGTGCAGTTTTGAAAGACGCCATACAGCGCGTAGTAGTCGCGGGTGGAAATGGGGTCGTACTTGTGATCGTGACAGCGTGCGCAGCCGACCGTCAGTCCCAAGGCACCCCGCGTGACGACATCGATGCGGTCGTCGATGATGTCGTGTTTCACTCCCAGAAAACGCCGACCCAACGTCAGAAAGCCCAGCGCGGCCTGAGCCGTCGCGTCCTCGGCCGCCGCCTGATCGGCCGCGATTTGCAGGAGCAGAAAGCGGTCGTAGGGCAGGTCGTCGTTCAGGGCTTGCACTACCCAATCGCGGTAGCTCCAGGCGTGCACCCAGAACCGCTCCTCGCGGGCGTAGACGTAGCCCTTGGTGTCTGAGTACCGGGCCACGTCCAGCCAGTGCCTGGCCCATTGTTCCCCGTAGTGGGGCGAGGCCAGCAACCGCTCAACCAGCCGTTCGTAGGCCAAGGGATCGGCGTCGCGTAAAAACTGCTCCACCTCTTCCGCCGACGGTGGCAGCCCGGTCACATCCAGCGTGACGCGGCGGATCAAGGTGCGCCGATCGGCTGGCGGCGAGGGAGTCAGTCCCGCCTGCTCCAACCGCGCCAGGAGAAAGGCATCGATTGGCGTCCGCGGCCAGGCGGCGTCGTGCACCTCGGGGGGCGGACGGCGGACGATCGGTTGAAACGCCCAATGCGGCGTCCCTGCCGCCGTGGACCTGATCGCCTCGGTCTTCGGCCAAGGGGCCCCTAACTCCACCCAACGGGTGATCGCGGCAATTTGCCGATCGGTCAACTTGCCGTTCGGGGGCATGGCGAGGTCCCCCTCGTGGCGAATGGCGGCCACCAGGCGGCTCCGCCGGGGATCTCCCGCGACAATCACCGGCCCGTTTTCCCCGCCGCGCGCCACGCCCTCGCCCGTGTCCAGACGCAAGCCGGAGGCCTGTTTCTCCGCGCCGTGGCACTTCACGCATTGCTCGAGCAGCACCGGCCGGATTTCGCGTTCGAAGAATTCGAGGACTTCCTCGGCACGACTGGAGCTGGTGAGCGCCGCCAGACACCCTGCCGCCGCGAGGGCACGACCAAACCGCCGCAGACTGCTACAATTCACCGCGCCTCGCCGCATCGCGCTGTTTGCTCCCCGCCGGTGGGAAACTCCGCCGGCGTCTTGTAGTCCCAGAGCCGAGACGGTCCCATGAGCTTTCGCGACGTCCTCGAAACCTTCGACAACCCTTTTCCGCAGCGGAACTACGTCATCGAAACCATCTGTCCCGAGTTCACCTCGCTGTGTCCCAAGACCGGCCAGCCGGATTTTGGCACCCTCACCATCAGCTACATTCCCGATCGGAGATGTTTCGAACTGAAGTCGCTGAAGTTATATCTCCAGCAATATCGCAATCATGGGGCGTTTTACGAAGCGGTCACCAACACCATTCTGGATGACCTGGTGGCCGTCACCCAACCGCGTTGGATGAAAATCGTGGGAGCGTTCACGCCGCGCGGAGGAATTCGCACCAGCGTGATTACGGAATACACAGCGCCCGACTCCCCTCCAACGCAAAGCCCACGGTGACACCGTGGGCTTTGTCTTCTCGCCGAGCACCTGCTGGAGATCAGTTCAACTCAAGATGCCCAACACGGCATCGGCACTGACCATTTCCCGCGGCTGATTCAGGTGGTTGTAAATCGTGCGGCGAGGGTTCATTCCCACGCTGTGATACAGCGTGGCGATCAGTTCGATGGGGTGGACCGGGTTCTCGACCGGAGCCGAACCGGTTTGGTCCGACTTGCCCCACACGAAGCCCCGTTTCACGCCGGCCCCGGCCATGAGGGCGGTGTAGCAGTACGGCCAGTGATCGCGACCGTCCTCGCTGTTGCCATTTCCAGAGGTGCTGACCCCTCGCTTGGGGCTGCGCCCGAATTCGCCGATCGCCAGGACCACCGTCTCCTGCAACAATCCGCGGTCGTCGAGATCGGCGATGAGGGCGGACAACCCGGCATCCAGCATGGGTGCGGCTTCGTTCTTCATGCGAGCCGGCAGACCGACGTGCACATCCCACGAATGCCGGTCCGAATTGGCCACCTTGGGCCAGTTGACCTGCACCACGCGGGTGCCGGCCTCGATCAACCGCCGCGCCAGCAGACAGCTTTGGCCGAAAGTATTCATGCCGTATTGCTCGCGCAGCCCCCGCGGCTCCGCCCCCAAGTTGAACGCCTCCCGCGCCCGCCCCGAGAGCACCAAAGACAAGGCCTTGCCGTAATACTCGTCGAGGGCATATTTGCCGACGGCCTTATCGAGTTCCGCGAGACTGGCGTTCACCGTCTCCCGCAACTGGGCCCGGCGGGCCAGCCGCTCTTGCGTGACTTCCGGACGCAATTGCAGGTCGTCGACCCGAATTTTGTCCATCTTGTTCATGTCGAGGTCGTCGCCCGGGGGATACAGCGTGTACGGATCGTACGCCCGCCCCAGGAACCCCGCCGTGCCTCCCTTGCCAATCACGCCGCTTTCCTGCAAGGGGCGCGGCATCATCACGTACGGCAGCATGGGCACTTCGGGAGGCCTGGCCTTGATGATGTGGCAGCCGTAATTCGGAAAATCCTTGGGGCTGGGGGGTTCGAGCTGACCCGACGGGCTGACTTTGTCGGCGGTGTAACCCGTCATGATCTGGTAGATGGCGGCGGTGTGGTTGAACAGTCCCACCGGGGTGTAACTGACCGCCCGCAGCAAGGTGGTTTTGTCGACCACTTGGGCCAGCTTGGGGAGCAACTCCGTGAATTGGACCCCGGGGAGCCTGGTGTCGATGGCGCTGAACACGCTTTTGACATTCTCGGGCACATCGTGCTTGGGGTCCCACAAATCCAAATGGCTTGGTCCCCCTTGGAGGTACACCAGAATGACGTGCTTCGCCTTGCCGAATCCCGGTCCGCCGTACCGCTGACCTTCCTCGGCCGCGGCCCGATCGTTCCGCAGCAGAGTCGGAAGGGACAGGCCCAACAGGGTCGAGCCGCCGATCCGCAGCAGCTCGCGGCGGCTGAAACCATCGCACGTGTCTTTGCCCAAGGGGCCGGGAATCACCAGCATCGATGCAACTCCTCGTGCGGGGCGGGAAGAAACCGGAGGGAAATAAAGCCTGGTAACGCCTTACTATATCGGCAAAAAACGTCAATTGTCAATCAATTGATGCGTTCAGCCGCCGGATGCCCGATTGGATTTGGCGCGGCCGTACAGTCCGCATGGATCATGGCCGCCGCGGGAATCGTGAATGCCGCCGCGGGGACCGTGAAATGCGGCCGCGGGGACGGTGAATGCAGCCGCGGGGACGGTGAATGCATGCGTAGGGACCGTGAAATGCGGCCGCAAGAATCGTGCATGCGGCCGCGCGGGCGTCACGGCACGGACCCAGCCCGACAGGTTCACGCAGCCCCTTCAGAACCTCGGGGCACGTTCTCGGACACAGGATTTCAAGTGGGGGGCAAGTGCGTTCTCCGGTCTGCAAGTCCGCAAGTCCTTGGGGAGCCAGAGTTGACATCCGCTCCAAGGGACTCTAAGTTCGGCAATCTCGCGGCGGTTGGGGTGCGCGCGTAAACCGCCGCTCGACACCCGTGTTCGGCAGCTTTGACCTTCTGAGGAATCTATTCCATGGCGCGTCCTGTCACCTTGTTCACTGGCCAATGGGCCGATTTGAAGCTTGAAGTACTGTGCAAGAAAGCCAAGGACTTCGGCTACGACGGCGTGGAATTGGCCTGCTGGGGAGACCACTTCGAAGTCGACAAGGCGCTGTCGGACGACACTTACTGCGCGCGGAAGCGGGAACTCCTGGAAAAGTACGACTTGCAGGTGTTCGCCATCTCCAACCATCTGGTGGGACAGGCCGTGCTTGATCGGATCGACGCCCGCCACAAGTCGATTCTCCCCGATTATGTGTGGGGCGACGGCAATCCCGATCGCGTGACGGAACGGGCCATCGCCGAAATGAAGAACACGGCGCGTGCCGCCAAAAAACTCGGCGTGAGCGTGGTCAATGGCTTCACCGGTTCGAGCATCTGGCACCTCATCTATGATTTTCCGCCGACGCCCAAGTCGATGATCGATGCCGGGTTCCAATTGCTGGCGGAGCGCTGGAATCCCATTCTCGACGTGTTTCAGGAATGCGGTGTGAAGTTCGCCCTGGAAGTCCATCCGACCGAAATCGCCTTCGACATTCATTCGGCGGAGCGGGCGCTGCAAGCCCTCGATCACCGCGAGGAGTTCGGTTTCAACTTCGACCCCAGCCATCTGATCTGGCAGGGAGTCGATCCGGTCGAATTCCTGCGCACATTTTCCAACCGCATCTATCACGTGCACATGAAAGATGCCAAGGTGACGCTGAACGGCAAGTCCGGCATTTTGGCCAGTCACCTGTCGTTCGGCGATCCACGGCGCGGCTGGGATTTCCGCAGTGTCGGCCGGGGAGGCGTGCAGTTCGAGGAAATCATTCGCGCCCTCAATGCCATCGGATACAACGGTCCGCTGTCGGTGGAATGGGAAGACTCGGGCATGGACCGCGAACATGGCGCGCGGGAAGCTTGCCAGTACGTGAAAAACATCGACTTCAAGCCGTCCAACCGCGCCTTCGACGCCGCCTTTTCCGAGTAGCGCCAGCTCCCTCCCCGGGGTCTGTCGGGCTGGTCGCGCTGGCGTCGGCGGCGCGACCGCGGACGTTCCACGCTCTGTTTCACGCCCCGCCGCGGGGCTTGTTCCGTCTTTGCCCCGCCCGCAATCTCACTTAGAATGCGACGACGTTCGGTGATGGCGCAGGGTCGCGGAGCAGGACTGTGGCATGGGGCGATATTTGGCCAGCTTGATGGCGGGCGCACTCGCCGTGATCCTGTGGAGTGCGGAACGGACGTCCGCGCAATCCCAGCGGCCGCGCCAAAGCCTGGGCAGTCTGCAAAAGACGCACGCCGACTTGCGGGCCGCCTATTTCGCCCGGCTCGACGAACTGCTGGCGTTCTGCCGCGACCAGCAGCTTCCCGAGGGAGTGGCCGAGATCGAAAAATACCGGATCGAGCCGGCAGCCACGGCCCTGCGTCTGGCGGCCTTGCCCGCTCAGGTGGACCCCGAGATCTCTCCCGCCGTCTCGGGTGCCGACCGCGAATGGCGGGCCCAACTGCGCTTCGAGCGGAAAGAGTACGCCAAGAAGCTGTACTTGCTGTCGCGGCGGGCGCTGCATTCCGGCTACCCGGCCTTTGCGTATGAGCTGGTACGGGAAACGGCGGTCCACGACTCCGACCATGCCAAGGCCCGCGAATTGTTGGGCTTCGTGCAGCTCGGCGATCAGTGGGTCACCCCGTACGCCCGCAAAATGCTGCAAACGGGCCATGTGTGGCATCCCCAATTCGGTTGGCTCCCCAAATCGCATGTGGAACGCTACGAACGGGGAGAACGGAATGTCGATGGCCGCTGGATGTCGGCGGAAAAAGAGGCCGAAATCCGCCGCGACTTCGACCGTGGTTGGGAAATCCGTACCGACCATTACCTCATTAAAACTAACTACAGCCTCGAGCGCGGCGTCGAACTGGGGCGCGCCCTGGAAGACTTTTACGCTTTTTTTCACCAAACCTTCGCTGGCTTCTTCAACGATCCGGAACAATTGGCGCGCATCTTCAACGGCACCGCGCCGCAGGTGAACAAGGCGGCCCGGCCTTACCTCGTGAACTACTACCGGTCGCGCGAGGAATACATCCAGCGGCTGGAAAAACAGTTTCCGGCCATTCAGAAGACGAACGGCATCTATCTCACCAACGGACGCACGGCTCACTTTTACTACGATCCCGCGGGCAATCAGGAAGCCACGCTGTTCCACGAGGCGACGCATCAACTGTTTTTCGAGAGCCATCCCGCCGATCGGCCCATCGGCCAAACCGCGCACTTCTGGATCATCGAAGGCATTGCCTGCTACATGGAGTCGTTCCAACGCAGTGCCGGGGAGACCACGGTGGGCGATCCGCGCTACATCCGCTTCGCCGGCGCGCGCGCCAATTATCTCGAACAGAACTACTACGTTCCCTTGAAAGAATTCGCGGCGATGGGCATGCAGGAGTTCCAGGCGTCGCCGCTGCTCGCCAAGAACTACACCCAATCGGCTGGGCTGGCGCAGTTCTTCATGCAATACGACAACGGCCGCTATCGCGACGCGCTGGTCGCGCATCTGGCGGAACTGTACAGCGGCAATCCCCGCAAGCGGGAATTTCCCACCGGCCTGGATGAACTCACCGGGGTGAGTTACGCCGATCTCGACCGGCAATACGGAGAATTCCTGCGCGAAACGCAGCAGATGCTGCAAGCCGCCAACGCGTCGCCGTAGCACTCCACCTCGCCCCCTCACACCCGCCCCCCGACACACCGGATGGTCCAAACGCATCGCTCAAACAACCGTGCGTGCCGAAAGGTCTCCCATCCAGGACCATCTCCAACGGTTCGTCGTCGCTGGCTCATAGGGAGCAACTGGCTGGCCAAGGCGGACGGGAGGGAACGCGGTTTCAATCGAGAACCCCCCTGAACGATTGCCCACTGGCAATTTGCGAGCGACGAGTCCATGATAAAGTAGGCAGAGAACAAGGGTACGTGCCGCTCCCATGGTGCCCTGACCCAGGTTGGTTTCCGCAACGAGGCACGAGGTGTCCGAAACAAAAACAAGCGCTTCCCTTCGCAGTTCAAGCGCTGGAACTCTTTCGGACCGCGTGCAGTCGCTGCGACTGCCCCCCGCGCGAACCACCAGCGGTGCGTCCCGCGCGGCGTGGGCGTTGGTGCTCGTGTTGGGGACGGCGACCGTGTATCTGGCCTTGGGGGGGACGGTCCCCTATGTGCCGCGTCCCCTCGAACGCCCGCAACTCGCCGCGGCACCGGCACTGGAAGACGGGGCCGGAGCTCCTCGGGAGGTGCGCACCGGAGAACCATCGTCCCCGTCGGCCGACGGCGCGGCGCTGTCGGTCACGGGGAGCGTTCCCGCGCAAATCGCCTTGGAATCCAAGGGTTGGGTCATCCCCGAACAGCAGATCCTCGTCAGCCCCCAGGTGAGCGGGCGGGTCGTCGAACTCAATTTCGAGGCCGGTCAGCGCGTGCAACAGGGAGACGTGCTCGCGGTCCTCGACAGCACGGAATACCAGGCCGAGTATGAGCGGGCCCTCGCCGAGGTGGCGATCGCCCGCGAACGGATGATCGAGGCACTGGAAGGCAATCGGCCCGATGAAATCCGCCAGGCGAAAGCGGAAGTCGCGGAAAACACCATTCAACTGCAACAAGCCGAGCGCCTGCTGAAGCGCAAGCAAGACCTGTACCGCCAGGGAGTGATCACGGCCCAGGAGTTCGAGGACGCGCAAAGCCAATTCGAGATGTTTCGCAGCCGCGTGGAGAAACTCACCGCGGCCGCCCAATTGGTGATCGATGGTCCGCGGGCAGAGCGCAAACGGTCGGCCGAGGCCGAATACCGCCGTGCCGAGGCCGACCTGTCGCGCGCCAAGTGGCGTTTGGACAATACCGTGGTGCGCGCGCCGATCACGGGGACGATCCTGAAAAAGAATGCCGAACTGGGGAACCTCGTGAACCCCGTGGCCTTCAACGGATCGTTCAGCCTGTGCGACATGGCGGATTTGTCGAAACTGGAAGTGGAACTGTCGATTCAGGAGCGGGACATCGCCAAGGTATTCAAGCACCAGCGGTGCAAGGTCCGGCCGGAGGCATTTCCCGAACGGGTTTACGAAGGGTATGTGTCGCGGTTGATGCCGATCGCCGATCGCGCCAAATCGGCCGTTCCGGTGCGGGTGCGGTTGTCCGTGCCGCCGGAAGAGGAAGGGGTCTACCTCAAGCCGGAAATGGGTGCCACCGTGACCTTCTTCACCGACCGAGTCGAGCCGCCGCCCCCGGCGACGGCGGTCGCCAGTCCACCCGCTCCGTCGTCGGCCGGCGCCGTCAGCCAGTAGGATTCCGGTTGCCGACCGTTCTCTCCCCCGCGACGATGGCCTTGCAAGGAACCGACTCGATGGGACATCCCCGTTTGTGCGTCCGAGTGGAAGGTGTGCACAAGTCGTTTCGCCGCGGCAGCGAAACACTCGATGTGCTCAACGGATTGACGCTGCACGTGCCCGAAGGGGAATTCGTGAGCTTGATGGGTCCGAGCGGTTCCGGCAAAACCACGTTGCTCAACCTGATTGCGGGTCTCGATCGTCCCACCGAGGGAGAAGTGTGGGTGAAGGACGTCTGCATTTCCCGGTTGAACGAGGGGCAACTGGCGGCGTGGCGCACCCGCGGCATCGGGTTCATCTTTCAGTTTTATCACTTATTGCCAGTCCTTTCGGCGTATCGAAATGTCGAATTGCCGTTGTTGCTGCTGGGGCTGTCCGCCCGGCAGCGCCGCGAGCAGGTGCTCAATGCGCTGGAATTGGTGGGGTTGTCGGACCGGATTCATCATCGGCCGGGACAGCTCTCGGGCGGTCAGCAGCAGCGCGTGGGCATCGCGCGGGCCATCGTCACCGATCCCGATCTGATCGTCGCCGACGAACCCACCGGCGATCTCGACGCCCGCTCCGCGGACGAAATCCTGAATCTGCTCGGAGAACTGAAGCAAAGTCTCGGCAAGACGATCGTAATGGTCACGCACGACCAGCGGGCCGCCGAGCGGGCCGACCGCATCGTCCATCTCGAAAAGGGCCGACTGGTCGGACAACCCAGCGTGGCGGCGATGGCGGCGTCATGAAGGTGCGCCGCGCGGCCGAGGCCACCAGGTCAAGCACCACGGAGCTCTCGCGAATCATGACCAACAGGCGTGCGGCGGCGTTTTCGCGTGCGACGCGCGGCACATCCCCGAAACGCCTCGTCAACGGCGCGTTGTTTTCTGATTTTCTCGCACCAAAGGAGCGTGTTCCGAGTGGGGGGAGTTCCTGGCGGGACACGGCCCTTCGGGCTGCACGGAGACCGGTCCACCCATGAACTTTCTGCGGTTGATTGTCGACAACATCTGGCGGAACCCCTTGCGGACCATCCTCACCGCGCTGGGCACGATGGTGATGGTGATGGTGGTGGTGCTGGTCTTCTCGATTCTCTCGTTTCTGGCGAACGCCACCCAGGCCAAGTCGCAGAACCTGAAAGCCATCGTCACGGAGCGCTGGCAGCTTCCCAGTCAGATGCCGTGGTCGTATGCCGCGTCTCTCTCCCAGGGCGGTCCGCACGAGCCGGACCACATTCGCATCGCCCCCCAAGACGCGATGACGTGGAGCTTTTACGGGGGGTCGATCGATCCCGATCCCAAGAAACGGTCGAACAACACGATTGTGTTCGCGTTCTGCCTCCAGCCGCGCAGTCTGCTCGAAATGATGGACGATCTCGACAGTCTCGAAGGCGAACCGCGCCGGCAATTGGCGGAGGCGGTGGCCCGGCTCGAACAAACCAAGCAGGGGCTGATCGTGGGCCGGGAACGGCTGCGACTGCTGGGCAAGCGGGTGGGGGACACGCTCACCGTGTACAGCTTCAATTACCGCGAAATCGATCTCGATTTCGAAATCGTGGGCGAGTTTCCGCCGGGACGCTACGACCAGTCGGCGGCGATGCGGGTCGATTACTTGCAGGACGCCCTTGATCAATGGTCGCGCAGCCATCGCGGACAGAAACACTCGATGGCCGACAAATCGCTGAATCTCGTCTGGCTGCGGGTCAAGGATCAGGACATGTTCCGCCAGGTGTCCAACCAAATTCTCACCAATCCCAGTTATGCCTCCCCGTCGGTGAAGGTGGAAACGGCGTCGTCGGCGATCGGCAACTTTCTGGAGGCATGGCGGGACATCATTTGGGGCATGCGGTATCTGCTGGCGCCGGCGATTCTGTTCACGCTGTCGCTGGTGATCGCCAATTCGATCAGCATCAGCGTGCGCGAGCGGCGAATGGAATTCGCCGTGCTCAAGGTGCTGGGATTTCGCCCCTGGCAGATCTTGTGCCTGGTGCTGGGAGAGGCCCTGCTGGTGGGCGTTGTGTCGGGCGTCTTCAGTGCGGGGGGAACCTATTGGGTCGTGAACGGGCTGATGAACGGACTGAGATTTCCGATCGCCTTTTTTGGCGTGTTTTTCATCGACGACAATGCCTGGTGGTGGGGCGCGGCGATTGGCGGCGGCACGGCGTTCGTCGGCAGCGTGTGGCCCGCCTGGAGTGCCCGCACGGTGCGCGTGGCCGACGTGTTCTCCAAAATCGCCTGACGGAGTCGCAGCGCGGCCGGGGCCTCCCTAGCGGCGATCCCCCAGGGAACCAGCCCGCGCCAGTCCGAAGAATTGTTCCGACATGAGGGAGTTGCGCACGTGTCTGCCGCGTGGACCGCGTTTGAGTTGTTGAGTGCGCCGGTGCTGGCCCAATCCAGCGGCGGCGAATCGGGCAGTTCGCTCTGGGAGCGATTCTTGGCGGCGGCCAATTTCGTGTGGGCACATCGCCCGGAAGCGCTGGCCCTGTTCCTGGTGCTGATGGGCGTGTTGATGCTCGTGTCGCGCGTGCCGCTCAGCTACAACGTCCTCAACTTGCTGGTCCGTTGGCGGACCGGCGCGCTCACCGTCTCGGCCTTCGTGGTGGTCGTGGGGTTGCTGGTGGTGATGTTGGCGTTCGTGAACGGGATGTATCAACTGACGGTGAGCAGCGGTCAGCCGGGTAACGTGCTGATTCTCGCTGACGGCGCCATCGACGAAGCCTTCAGCAATCTGTCGGTCACCGATGTGTCCGACATCGAAAACCAGCCGGGCATCGTGACCGATGAGCAGGGCCGGCCGCTCGTCAGCCGCGAAACCTACCTCATCGCCAATCAACCGCTGGAGAACGCTCCTCCGGGACGGCCTCGCCGACGGTTCCTGCAATTGCGCGGCGTGGACGATCCGGCGCGCAGCGCCGCCGTCCATGGTTTGACGTTGAATGAGGGCGGACGGTGGTTTTCGGAAGCCGGAGTCGGCGCGTTGCCCGGGGCCGACCCCAACGACCCGCCCGCCGTGGAATGCCTGCTGGGGGAAGGCATCGCCCGCGAAATGGGCATGGACCGGCCGTTGGAGGTGCAGCGGACGGCCCGGAATCGGGAACGTCTGGACGTGGGCGACACGTTCTCTCTCAACGACCGCACCTGGGTGGTGGTCGGCGTGTTCAATTCGGCTGGTTCGTCCTATGGTTCCGAAGTCTGGGCCAAGCAATCGCTGATTGGCCGCATGTTCGGCAAGGAAAACTACACCACCCTGGTGGTCCGCACGCCCGGTCCCGCCGAAGCCCAGAAACTCCGCGACTTCTTCGCCCAGAACTACACCAAGGCCAAGCTGAATGCGATGGTCGAGACCGCCTACTTCGCCAACCTCTCGGAAACCAACGTGCAAATTCTGGTGGGAGTGATCATTGTGACGGTGTTCACCGCCATTGGGGGCATCTTCGGCGTGATGAACACCATGTATGCCGCCATCAGCCAACGGGTGAAGGACATCGGCGTGCTGCGGTTGCTGGGTTTCAAACGCTGGCAAATTCTGGTGTCTTTTCTGCTCGAATCGCTCGTGTTGGCCCTGGTGGGAGGAGTGATCGGTTGTGCCTTGGGATCCCTCGCCGACGGAATGACCGCCAATAGTGTGTTCAGCGGCAGTCAAGGGGGCGGCAAACTGGTGGTGTTGAAGATTACGGTCGATCTGGCGGTGCTGTCGAGCGGCATGCTGTTGGCGCTCGTGATGGGCTTTTTGGGGGGATTGATCCCGTCGCTCTCGGCCATGCGGCTGTCCGCCCTCGAAGCCCTGCGGTAGACGGCCGGCCGATTCTCGCCGCATCACCGCCGATCATGCTCTTCGCGGCCTTGGCGGCCCGTCATTCCAGGAAGTCGCTGCGAAGTCTGCTCGTTTTGCTTCCCATGGTGACCGCGTAATCGGCCCGCAAGGACGTCGCTTCCGCGCGGGAGTGGGTGTGCTTCTGGGTTGCCGCGCGAAGCGAACGGGAGTCTTTGCGGTGCGCCCTCACCGGGGAATTGCCCGATGCGAGTGCCAAAAAACCGATTACGATGCGGCACAGGTTGGTGTGCCGACATTGCTCGCCGAGCAAGTGCTGTGCGCCAGGAGCGGGCCTGCATGCGGCGACACGGTGATGCGCGACGGACCGGTCAAGCAAAAGGAAGGCCGATGAAATCCACGGCAAGTCGTCGTCGGAACGTCGCGATCATGCTGCGCGCGGGGCTGCTGACGGTCGGGTTGTTCGGCGTATTCCCGTGGAATGCATCCCAGGCTGTTGGACCGAACCGGGCTGTTGGACAGGACCAGGCTGTCGGACAGGACCAGGCTGTCGGCGAGTTGTTTCCCCGCGAGCTGGTGGAGTTCGTCGCCGATCCGCGGGAACCGGTCTTCACCGGGGCCGGAGCAGGGCAGTGGGATGACCGGATTCGCGAACGGGGTTGGATCCTCCGCGAGGGAGACGTCTATCGGATGTGGTACACCGGCTATGAACGGGACGGCGGCTCCCCGATGAAACTCGGCTACGCCACCAGTCCCGACGGCCTCCGCTGGACGCGGTATGAACAGAACCCTATCTACGGCGAGCATTGGGTGGAAGACATGATGATCGTCCGGCGGGACGGGACTTACTATATGTTCGCCGAAGGCCAAGGGGACCAGGCGCAGCTTTTGACCTCGGCGGACGGCATCCAATGGCGGCGCGTGGGACAACTCGATGTCCGCCGGGTGAACGGTGAGCCAATCGAACCCGGTCCCTACGGCACGCCCACCGCCTGGTTCGAGAACGATACCTGGCACCTGTTCTACGAACGGCGCGATCTGGGCATCTGGCTGGCCACGTCGCGGGATATGCAGGTCTGGACCAACGTGCAAGACGAACCGGTCCTGACGCTGGGACCGGGCGACTACGACAAGGAGCAGGTGGCACTCAACCAGATCATCAAGCATGATGGTCGATATTACGCCTACTATCATGGAGCCGGTCCGCCATTGCCGGGGACGCGCAAGCGGCTCTGGTGTACCTGCATCGCGACATCGAAGGACCTGCTCCACTGGGAAAAATACGCCCAGAATCCGCTGTTTCCGCTGGCGGAAAACAAATCGAGCGGAATTCTTGTGCACGATGGACAGCGGTATGTGCTGTATACCATGCACGATCAGGTGGTTCGGCACGTGCCGCGGGCAGTTCCATCCACTCCACCTGCCGGATCCTCCCGTCCCGACTCGTCGGGCGACGGGCACAGCCGTCTCCCCAAGTGAATAGACATCTGGCCTTTTTGAGCATTACCGGTCGTAGTTGGCGTCATCGCCGGGACCAAGTCCACTCTGCACGGATCAACACGCCGAAGTGGCTACTACACGATCCGGCAGGGCCACTACACGATCCAAGGACAGCGGAACTGGTCAGAACGATCCGCGGCAGATCAGTGCCGCGCGTGAGCAGGGAGTGTCGACGTTTTGTCCGCAGCCATGGCTCGGCGGCACCGTGCGGCCGAGCTGGCAACACAGGACTTCCCGAGGGAGACAACCGATGCGCGGGATCGGATGGATGGTGCTGGTGCTGGCGATCGTCTGCCTGCCCGACTGGCCGCGAGCGAAGGCCCAGACGGCAAAAAAAGCTCCGCGAAAGTCCACAACCACCAAGTCCCAGTCAGCCCCCGCGGCCAAGGATTGGCCCCAATTCCGCGGTCCCGGCGGTTTGGGGATCAGCGAGGCGAAAGGGCTTCCGGTCTCTTGGAGCACGGAGCAGAACGTGCGCTGGAAATCGGAACTGCCCGGCGCCGGTTCTTCCAGTCCGATTGTGTTGGGTGAGCGCGTGTTCGTGACCTGCTACAGCGGCTATGGCGTTCGCGGTGCGTCCGGCGGCGACATGCGCGCCTTGAAACGTCATGTTCTGTGTTTCAACTCGGCGACGGGCAAGCTGGTTTGGCAAGCAGACGTGCCGGCGGTCCTTCCCGAATCGGACAGCGTCCGCGAGCACGGCTATGCCGCCTCCACCCCCGCCTGCGATGGGGAGCGATTGTACGTCTTCTTTGGCAAGTCGGGGGTCTTGGCGTTCGATCTGGACGGCCGACAACTCTGGAAAGCGGACGTGGGCACGCAGTTCCACGGTTGGGGTTCGGCCGCTTCGCCGGTGCTGTATCAGGATCTGGTCATCATCAATGCCTGCGTGGAAAGCGAATCCCTCATCGCCTTGGATCGGAATACCGGTCGCGAGAGGTGGCGGGCAGGAGGAATTAAGGAGTCCTGGAACACGCCGCTCATCGTCACCCATCAGCGGGGGAAGCCAGAACTCGTCGTCGCCGTGCTAGGCAAACTGCTTGGCTTCGATCCCTTGACGGGGACTCCCTTATGGAGTTGCAACAACGACATCAACTGGTACATCGCTCCCAGCCCGGTCGCCCATGCGGGGATTGTGTATTCGCTGGGCGGCCGCAGCGGAGTGGCAGCGGTCGCCGTCCGCACGGGAGGCACGGGTGACGTCACGCAAACGCACCGCCTCTGGACCGGGATGAAAGGGTCGAACGTCTCCTCGCCCGTGTTCCATGAAGGTCATCTCTACTGGATGCGTGATAACGCCGGCATCGCCTATTGCGCCGAAGCCCAAACGGGCAAGATCGTCTATGAAGAGCGGCTCGGCGGCGACAGCCAAACCTACGCCTCGCCGGTGCTGGCCGACGGCAAGTTGTATTACGTCTCCCGATCCGGCCGCACCTTCGTCCTCAAGGCGGAACCCCAATTCGAACAGTTGGCGGTGAACGACTTATCGGACGGCAGCACGTTCGACGCCAGCCCGGCCGTGGCCGGCAACCGCATCTACCTCCGCTCGGATCGGTTCCTGTATTGCGTGGGATGGGAGTAACCCCCGCGGGACAAACCCCCGGCCTGGCGCGCAATCCGCGCCGATCAGCAGGGCACGATCGCCAGGCAGTCAGAAGGGCGCAATCGCCCGAGGAACAGTGCGGTACGATCCCGGACGATCTGACGGCAGTCGCGGCGAACTGATGGCAGTCGCGGCGAACTGATGGCAGTCGCGGCGAACTGATGGCAGTCGCGGCGAACTGATGGCAGTCGCGGCGAAAGGTCGGGTGCACCGCAGTCAGTCGATCCCGGCGGTGCCGTGGCCGGCCCGGCTACTCTGGCGCCGGGCAGACCACGCGCCGGCGGATGAAGCCCGCTCTGCGGGACAGTCCCTCACAACCAATGCCATCCCGCGCCTCACAGGCGCCCCTTGAGCATGCCGTGCCAGTACATGACGGGCAACACATACCGTTTGAGAAGCCACATGCTCCAGCGTTCCCTCGATTGGTCGATGGGAAACGTTTCGGCAGGCTGCTTCTGGTAATCGAACTCGGCAAGAACCAGTTTGCCGATGCCGGTGACCAGCGGACAGGACGTGTAGCCGTTATACCGGGCGGAGAGCGGTCGTCCTTGCATGGCCGCCAGCAAGTTTTGCACGAGAACGGGAGCTTGCTTGCGGATGGCGGCACCAGTTTTCGACGTCGGAAGATTGCTGCAATCCCCCAAGGCAAACACATTGGCGAAGCGCTTGTGGCACAGCGTGTACTGATCGACATCCACCCAGCCGTCCCGATCGGCCAGGGGACTGGTGGCGATGAACGTCGGCGGCCCCATGGGCGGGGTCACATGCAACAGGTCGTAGGGGATGGTGACCCGCTCCTGGGTGTCGAGTCGCTGAAAGATGGCCTGTTTGGATTCCGGCCGGATCTCGATGAGTTCGTGCCGAAAGCGGCAGTCAATTTGCTTGCGGGCGATTACCTTTTCCAACGTGCCACGGTAGCGTTCGATGGCGAAGATGTTCGGCTGGGCCGTGGCATAGATGATCTGCGTTTTGTCGCGCACTCCCGCCTGCCGAAAGCGGTCGTCCGCCAGGTACATGATTTTCTGCGGCGCTCCGCCGCACTTGACGGCCCCGGAAGGATAGGTGAACACCGCCCGACCGCCGCGAAACGTGCGAATCGCTTCCCACGTGGAGTCGACGGTCGCATAGGTGTAATTGCTACAGACGCCGTTCTTGCCCACCGATTCCTTCAATCCGGGAATTTTGTCCCAGTTGATCTGCAAGCCTGCGGCGACCACCAGCCAGTCGTAGCTGATCGTCTTCCCGTCCCGCGTGCGCACGGAGTTTTGGTCGGGAAGAAATTCCGTGACGGCGTCCTGAATCCACGTCACGCGCCGCGGAATGACTGAACGCTCGGGCCGTTCCGTGGTTTCCTTGCGGGCCAATCCGGCTCCCACCAGCGTCCACAACGGCTGGTAATAGTGCGTGTCCGAAGGCTCGATCACGGCGACGTCGCGGTTGGGGAACCAACCCCGCGTCAGTCGGGCGGCCACGGTAATGCCCGCCGTTCCCCCGCCGACAATCACGATTTGATGGTGCAGCGTGTCTGACATGATGGATACCCCTTCCTCGGCATGGAGACGAAGTCATCGCTCGTCGGACCGCGGCGAGCGTGAAGTTTCGAGCGGTCGGCCAATCAATCGGGCGATCCGGCGCGGGTGCCACCTCCGGACCCGAAGCTGTTGCAGCGCTTCGAGCTGGGGAGTTTCGGCTCGACCGCCCCTGCCCCGACCGTGTGGACGGCTGGACGTCCGACAATCAATTGTATCGCAATGTTCCGAAATGTCAATAAATAGCGCTCCCGAGTCCTGCCGGGTCCATCTGGTCATCCCGAAGTTGCCTCGCGGGGACTTGCGAGCGTTCGTCCGCCGCTCTAAGGATGGGCGGTGTTGCGGTTCCCGCCTCCGCGGGCGGGACAGCATGCTCCGACGGCCTTTGTCGGCCATTGTCGGCCACTGCCGGTCAGCCGCGCGATTTGCGTGTCAGTGGACACTCCGAGTCATGCTGGTCGCCGAGCATCGTGGCCTTAGCGCCGGGCAGCACATGCTGGCTGCCGGGCACCAAAAAAATGTCCGGGACACTCCGCGTGTCCCGGACAACAGCGGTCAGAGGTCTACCTCGGCCCAAGGGTCAGGGGGCGAACCGGCGGTTATGCGGCGGCCCGCTGGGGCATCGGAAGAATGGTCGGTTGCACTCCCTTACATGCGGCGATGAACTCTTCGAAAATCTGCATATCCAGCGCCGAGGCCGTGTCGTCTTCCGGATGCCATTGCACGCCCAGACAGAACCAATTTCCATCGACCGCCTCGAAGCACTCGATCACGCCGTCGGGAGCTTTCGCCGAAGCGCGGAACAGCGGAGCCAGGTCCTTGATGGCCATGTGGTGGTCGCTGTTCACGCGAATCTCTCCGGGACCATAAATGTCCCAACACAAGCTGCCGGGCACGATCTCGATGACGTGCCGATTCGGCTTCTCCACGGGATCGCGGTGATGCAGCGACTTGGGGACCTCTTCCATCACGTGCTGGTACAGCGTGCCTCCGCAGACCACATTGAGTTCCTGCATGCCGGCGCCAATGGCCACGAGCGGAATCCGCATCTCCACGGCCAACTTGACCAGCCGGCGGTCGAAATCCTCGCGTCGGGCCGGCATCGGGCGGGTATGCGGATGCGGCTGCAACCCCATTCGCCCCGGATCGAGATCTTGCGTGCACCCGGCCAACACCAGGCCGTCGAGCATTTGCAGGACTTGTTTCAGGTCGGCGTCATTGGCATAGGGCGGCAAGAGGATGGGGACGCCGCCGGCTGCACTCACCGAGTCGTAATACCCCGTGTTGAACCAGCTCAAGGCGCAACTGTCCTTGCGCGTGGGTCGAAAGTCTCCGTTGATTCCAATGATCGGTTTCGCGTTTTGCATGTGACATCCTTTCCCATGGCGGCACGTCCGTGTGCCCCGGATCGAACTCCATCCCACCACCGCCGGGTGCTCCCCCCTGACGGAACGATGCTGCGCGTCTGTGCCCAGAAAGCGCTTCCGGCGTGCGCACAAACCTTCGGATTGGCAGACACCCGGACAACGCGGACAGAAGAAAGGCGGTCCCTCGCGCGGGGCGGACAGCGCCTGCTGGTTGAAGAAAGGGCTGTGAGCGCGGCAGAGCGCGTGCACACCCACCCAGCGCATTCGCTTTCCGTGCGAACTTGACCACCCGAATCCTTTCGGGGCACCATGGCTTCCTCGCGGCGACCTGTGCGGCAGAACGTCCAAATTCCGCGACGGTCAGCGAGGTGGGGAAACTTTACGAACCGATTTTGCGGCTGTCAAAAACTTTGGCGATTTTGGGGTCGGCATCGCACTTCAACACAATAGCTTGTGGTTTCCAAGGGGAGGGGTAAACCTGACGACGGCTCAGCAAGCGGTGTGGCTCGTCCATTCGGAAGCGGAAACCGCCCGCCTCGCGGCCCGGTTGGCAACCGTACTGCGCCCCGGAGACGTCGTGGCGCTCCTGGGCGAATTGGGGGCGGGAAAAACACGCTTCGTGCAGTACCTCGCCGAAGCCTGTGGCGTGCCGCGCACGGCGGTGACCAGTCCCACATTCACCCTGGTTCACGAATACGCTGGCAGGATCCTCCTCCGGCACTGCGATGTCTACCGGTTGCGCCACCCCCGCGAATTCGCCGACGTGGGTGTCGACGAACTGTTCGCCGAGGACGGAGTGGCCCTGGTCGAATGGGCGGACCGGGTGGAAGCCGACTTGCCGCGCGATCATCTCCGCCTGGAAATCGTCCCCGTGGGACCCACCGAGCGGAACATCACACTCACCGCGACGGGGCCTCGCTCGCGGCAAGTGCTGCAAGGGCTGCTCACGGAAGCGTCTCTCTGAACGCAATCATTGGCTGCTCGAAACCTTGTTGACGAGCGAGGGCCGGGCTTTCCCTGCCGCACCGACGCTGCCCCGCGGAAATGCAGCAGACGCCCACAGACACGCCCTGCTGCCCGTGGGCGCTGACCTCCCTGGCACGTGTTACCGCGGATGAGCCGGTCCCCGCGGAACCATCGGGACGGTTCTCCGAGGCAAGGGGGTTTAGTTCCCCACGGCAAGGTCGCTTATTGGGCAGGAGTGGGCAACTCGTTGGGGGGAGGGGTTTCCGTGGTGTCGGGAACGTCCCCCGTCGAAAGGGCAGCCCGTTGGGCGTCGACCTCCCGCTGAATCATGACAAAATCGGGGGTTCCCTGCCCGCACAGTTCTTGAAGGGACTGTTGCACGTCGGGCTGACGGTAATACGATCCAGCGGCCCAAGCCCGGCAGCTTTGGTGTCCAAGGTAGCCGTATGACTGGTCGAGGCTGCGGATGGCGTAGGCGAATTCCTTGAGCTCGTCGTTGACCGCCGTGGCGGCCATGTTCAGCCCCACGACGCCCCCCAGGACGGCGACAGTCCCCACCAGCACGACTTCCGCGGAGAGGACAGCGCCCCCCTGATCGTTCCACAAGTCCTTCAAATAATTCATGTTGCACCTCTTTAACGGTTCCGTGATCGGCCTGCCGCCATGCTCTCGCCCCTTCCGATTGTAGCGGTTATGACGGTAGTAACGATTGTAGCGGATTTAACTGTGCTGTCAAGATGGACAATGTGCGAAGTGTGAGTAGATTTCTGGTGGGGTGGGGGCAGGATTGACGCGAATCCGAACAGGAAAGTGTGGAAATGTACATGCAAACGTCGGGGATCGCGGTGTCGGGGCGTCGCACCTGACCAGCCACGCGCCCCTTCACCCCGTCCTCACGAGAGTCGGTGGGGCACCGCGGAGTCGAAGAGATGGCCCCGGTGGGGGGGCAGACTGCCGTTCAGATGTTCAAGAGTGGACAACCTGGTCGAGTGCTGCCGGGAGCGCCTGCGCGAGGGTCCGCGGATCGTCGTAGAATGTGAGCCGCTCGGGGGATAGGCCCGCAAACGTGCGTTCCAAGCGCTCCCGCTCCTCGGAGCCGCGGCGGATCATGCGGATGCAAACATGGGCGATTTGCTGCGGCCGTTCTCGCAGGAAGTCCGCGTAGATTTCGGGATCCTGCTCACCGGAGTCCCCCACCAACACGAATTTCCGCCACGGGTAGGCATTCAAAATGGGCTCGATGGCGGCCCGCTTGTATGCCTTTTGGGGAGACATTTTCCGCATTTTGCGGGCGGTTTCGCGCAACCGGAACCGTTTCAAGTGAAAGGAACCTTGAGGATATCCTTGAGCCGTCCAGAACTCGGCCAGGGATTCGTAAAGCTGCCACGGACTGGCCGACACATAATGGAACGCCACGCCCCGCGCGGCACATTGACGGTAAAGTTCGGGCATGCCGGGAATCGGCACGAAGTCCCGCAGGAACGTGTTGTGAAACAGGTCGCGGCGATTGGGCACGTTGCTGTGCTTCAGGGTGTCGTCGACGTCGGAAATCAGGGACACCCCGGTTTCTTCCAGCAATTGCGCGCGACCGACGAACTCGCGGTTATCACCCTGGGGCAACACGGCACGGAACTGCACCCAGGGGACGTGAGGGGTGGTGGGTTCGGTGACTGGCGCCACGGCATGGAGAGGTAGCGAGAACTCGCCGCCGATCAGCCCGGCGACTTCCGAGGGGCCGATGGTGGCTTCGCGGTCGCCGCAGCGGATGCCGACATACCGCCCGGCGGAACAATGCACCAGAAATTGCCGCATGCGGCGATGAAAGGCTTCTTCGTGAACGCGTTCGACGCGCAACGCCCGCCGCATGAGCCCGAGTACAGGCTGGCGGCGCAGCCACGGCAAGCGGGGGTGATAGATCCAACCTTGGATGACGATCCGCCAGGCGTCGGATTGGCGGTAAGCGTAGGTCGGAAAGAACAACACCACTTCGTCGCGGGAGACCAACGTGCGCCGGCGGCGAAACGGCATGATCAATCTCACGGTGAAACTCACGGCTGCGGATCTGGGTGGGCATCAGCCTGGGGCGGACTCCTAGTGTAGCGAGTTGGATACCCCCGGGCACGCTCACTGGTCGGATGCCAACCATGAGTCATGGCCGCTAAGCGCCGCGCACCATGCCGACGCTACCTGGAGACAGGCCAAACCGGGCGGCTTGACAGGCTGGCTGCATCACCGAAGCATGGAGGAGGAGCTGGACGGCCGCGAAGCGGCTCGGTCGAGGCCAGCCCGAGCACTTCCTCCTCTTCAGTCCGCCTGAAGGCACGCGATGGCTTCTCCGACCGCGACCAACGAACTTCCCCGCTTTCACGAAGAAGTGGAACTGCAAGGGCACATCATCGACAGCCTGTTGCTGCCCAAAGTGTTGGACACCATTACCAGCCTGGGAGGCGAGTACGAGAGCCGGGAGATTCGCATCGGCCATCATCGGCACGATCCCAGCTATGTTCGGCTGGAGGTGACGGCGCCGACGGCGGAAGTGCTGGAGAAAATTCTCAGTGAAATCGGCCAGCACGGCGCCGTGCCGGTGGCCTTGCAGGATTGCCGTTTAGTGCCCGCCGATCTCGCGGGGGCATTTCCCGAGGGATTTTACGCCACGACCAACGAGCCGACGGAGGTGCGGGTCGCCGGGCGGTGGATTTCCGTCGAGCGGCAGGAGATGGATTGTGGCGTGAAGGTGGATCCGGTCGCCGGCCGCGCCTGGTGTGTTCCCATGGCCGATGTGCAAGTGGGCGATCTGATCGTCGTGGGAAGGTTGGGGACGCGGGTGCATCCCGTGGGGCGGGAAGTCGACCGACCGCATGCCTTCGGCTTCATGAACAGCACGGTGTCTAGCGAGAAGCCCAAGCACGTCACGGTGCGCGAGATCGCCGAGCAAATGCGGGCGGCGGCGCGGGGCAAAGGCAAAATCCTGGTCGTGGCCGGACCGGCGGTGGTGCATACCGGCAGCCGCGAACTGATGAGCTGGCTGATCCGCAAAGGATATGTCGATGTGTTGTTCGCCGGCAATGCCCTGGCCGCTCACGACATCGAGCAGTCGTTTTACGGCACAAGCTTGGGGATTTCGATGGAACACGGCGGTTCGACCGAGGAAGGCCACGAACATCATTTACGGTCGATCAACCGGATTCGCCGCCTGGGCAGCATTCGTGCCGCCGTCGAGCAGGGGCTGCTCAAGGAAGGCATCATGTACGAATGCATCCGGCACAACATTCCCTTCGTGCTGGCGGGCAGCATTCGGGACGACGGTCCCTTGCCCGATGTGATCACCGATACGTTGGCGGCCCAGTCGAAAATGCGCGACCTGGTGCAGGATGTCACCTTTTGCCTGATGATCGCCACCACGCTGCACTCGATCGCCGTGGGGAATTTGCTGTCCGCCCGGGTGAAGGTCGTGTGCGTGGATATCAATCCGGCGACAGTCACCAAACTCGCCGACCGGGGTACGTTCCAGACAGTGGGCCTGGTGACCGATGTCGAGCCGTTTTTGCGCGTGCTGGTCCAGGAACTAGGTGGTCCGTGAGGCCCCCCGCGAGGACGAGCTTCTCGCAGTGCGTGTTGGCCAGGTTGGGGGGAAAATCTCTCCCCGCTGGATGAGATCTCGCGCGAAATCTGGTACACTGTTGCCCCAGCGTTACCGGAACGCGTCCGATGAGAGTTCCGGTAACAGCCGGCACGGTTTTCCGGCAAAGGCGTTCCACAGCAAGGCGGCTGGTTATGCGATTGGCGTGTCCCCTCGGTTCCTTGACGGATGCTGTTCAGGCGGTCAGCGGAGTTGTGCCGACTCGTACGCCGAAAGACATCCTGAAGAACGTAAAACTTCAGGTCGAGGGAGGCGAGGCCACGCTGTTGGGAACCGACAGCGAAACCGGGCTGCGGTACGTGGTCCGCGACGTCGAGACGGACGGTTCCGGCGAAGCCCTGCTGCCCGCCGCCCGCGTGCTGCAAATTCTCCGCGAATTGACCGACCCGACGGTGAAGCTGGAAATTACGGGCGATGCCGTGTGGATTCGCGGCGGATACAGCGAATTTCGGCTGGGCGCGGAAGACCCGGCGGACTTTCCCCCGGTGGCGGCATTCGACGACGACAATTATTTCGCGATTCCCGCGGGATCCCTGCGGCAGATGATTCGCCGCACGGTCTTCGCCACGGATGCTGAAAGCACCCGCTACGCCCTGAGTGGCGTGCTCGCCGAATTCACGCCCGAGCGGGCCACGCTGGCCGCCACCGACACGCGGCGGTTGGCGGTGGTGACAGCACCTTGCCGGGCCGAGGGGAAGCCGCAACTTCCCTCCGGTCAGACGGTGGTGCCCACCAAGGCGATGAATTTGCTGGAACGGGTACTGGCCGATGTCGAGGGGGATGTCCGGCTGGCCGTGCATGCCAACGACATCGTGGCCCAAGCCGGCGAGGTGACGATTTCCAGCCAGTTGGTGCAGGGCCGCTTTCCCGAGTACCGCAAGGTCATTCCCCAGCAATTTCAGGCACTCGTGGAATTGGTGGTGGGGCCGTTCTACTCGGCGATCCGGCAGGCGCAAATCGTGACCGACGACGACAGCCGTGGCGTGGACTTTACGTTCGAACGGGGGCTGTTGCGATTGAGCAGCCAGGCGGCCAAGATCGGGCAGTCGAAGATCGACTTGCCGATCAGTTACGAAGGCCCCGCATTGACGGTGACGTTCGATCCCCGCTACATCGCGGATTTTCTGCGGGTGCTAGACGCCAATACGGCGGTGCGCTTCCAGTTGAACAATCACGAAAGCGCGGCGATGTTGTCGACGGACGACCAATACAACTACGTGATCATGCCGCTGTTTCGGGACCGGTAAACCTGCCGGCTGACCAGCAAGCGGAGGGTTTCGTAACGACGGGTTTTGGGTAACGAAGGCCAGTCTCGGCGGGGCGAGAGGGAGAAGCCCACGGGGACGAACTTGGGAACAAGCCCCGACCCGTCGAGAACAGCGCTGCGAGCACGATGTCGGACCCGGTTCCCCTGGCACAGGCCTTGACCGAATTGATCGCCTTGAGGGGCTTGGCGCGCCGTCAGGCGGATACCGCCTTGCAGGAGGCGTGGGCCGCCGCGGCGGGTCCTGCCTGGGCCCCTCTCACGCGACCGGGACGCATCGTGCGGGGGGTCTTGCAGGTGGAGGTCGCGTCGTCGGCCCTGCTCGGCGAATTGACGGCGTTCCATGGTCCGGAACTGACACGGCGGCTGCAACAGGCGGCGCCGCATCTGCGGATTAAGGGAATTCGATTTCGGCTGACGGGCGCCTGACGGCGAATGGTCTTGCCGCCATCAGCCAGCACCACGCAAGTCGCCGCGGCGAGCGGCGACGGGAGATGAGCACGTTGTCTCAGATGATGGATCAGCCCTCCCCACCGGGAGCCGACGGCTACACCGAACGCGACATCCGCGCCCTGAAGGGAATCGAAGGGATCCGGCTGCGCCCCGCGATGTACATCGGGGACACCACCACGTTCGGCCTGCACCACCTCGTGTTCGAGCTGGTCGACAACAGCATCGATGAATGCGTCGCCGGATATGCCCGCTGGATTTCGGTCAAACTGCATGCCGACGGCAGCGTCTCCGTCACGGATGACGGCCGGGGCATTCCCGTCGGCCGCATGCCCGAACACGACAACAAATCGGCCTTGGAGGTGGTGCTGACGAACATCCATGCCGGCGGCAAGTTCGACCGCAAGGGCGGTTACAAGCTGGGAACCGGCGGATTGCACGGAGTGGGCATCAAGGCGGTCAACGCGCTCAGCGAATGGCTCGAAGCCGAGGTCCGCCGCGAAGGCCACGTCTGGACCATGGATTTCGTGCGGGGGCAGCCCCAGTCGGACCTGAGAAAACTGGGCAAAAGCGAGACCACGGGCACGCGGATCACCTTCAAGCCCGACGCCGAGATTTTCTCCGAAACCAAATTCTCCTACGACATCATCGCCAAACGCTGCCAGGAATTGGCCTTCCTCAGTGCCGGCGTGCGCATTCTGGTCGAGGATGAACGCACCGGACAGAAAGACGAATTCCACTATCCCGCGGGGATCCTCGAATTCGTCCGCCACCTCAACCGCACGGAAACGCCGCTGTACGAACCCGTCATTCGCATGACCGGCGAAGCCGAAGGCGTGTGGATGGACATCGCCTTGCAACACAATGACGGCTTCAACGAGAACGTGCGCGCGTTCGCGAACAACGTGTACAACGCCGGCGGCGGCACCCACCTGTCCGGCTTTCGGGCCGCCCTCACCCGCGTGCTCAACAATTACGGCAAACGGGAAAAGCTGTTCGAGGAACTGGAACCCACGGGAGACGATTTCCGGGAAGGGTTGGTGGCCATCATCACGGTCCGCGTGCCCGATCCACAATTCGAGGCCCAAACGAAATTCAAACTCGGCAACAGCGAAGTCGAAGGGCTGGTGGCCTCGCTGGTGTACGAACAATTGGGGAAATACCTCGAAGAGAACCCGTCGATCGCCAAGAAAATCTGCCAGAAGGCGGCGATGGCGGCGGAAGCCCGAGAAGCCGCCCGCAAATCGCGCGAGATGGTCCGCCGCAAAGGCGCCCTGACCTCCGGCGGACTCCCCGAGAAACTTCGCGATTGCCGCAGCCGTGAACTGGACAGCACCGAACTGTACCTCGTCGAGGGAGATTCGGCCGGAGGCTCCGCCGATACCGGCCGCGATTCCAACACGCAGGCCATCCTGCCCCTCCGCGGGAAAATCCTCAACGTCGAAAAGGCCACGGTGGTGAAGGTGCTCGACAATGCCGAAATCGCCAACATCTTCAAGGCGATCGGCATCCCGCCCCTGGCGGAGACGGACGACATCAGCAAGCGCCGCTACGGCAAAATCATTCTGATGACCGATGCCGATATCGACGGCTCGCACATTCGCACCTTGCTGCTGACATTCCTGTTCCGGCAAATGCGGGCCCTCGTGGAAAATGGCTGCGTCTACATCGCCCAGCCTCCCTTGTACAAGGTGACGCAGCGCAACAAGGTCCGCTATGTGCAAACCCATGAGAAAATGATGGCCGAGTTGATCGAGCTGGGACTCAACGGCAGCCACGTGGTCTGCCAGGACGGCACCATTTTCGCCGATGATCACTTGCGCCGCCTGGTGAAACTCATGATGCGGTTGGAGGAACCGCTGGAAATTCTGGAGCGGCGCGGCATCCCGCTGCGCTACCTGGCGGCGCGCGCCAAGGAGGACGGCACCTTGCCGCAGTATCGCGTCTTCCTCGGCCGCTCCGAACAGTGGTTCCACCGCAAGGACGAAGTCGAGCAGTTCATTCAGCGGGAAGAAGCACAGCGCGGCCATGAACTCGACGTCGCCGACGAAACCGGACACGGCGCCCCTTCCAACGGCCACCCGGCCGCGCAGGAGGCCACCTTGCATGTGGTGGACCTGCACGAGGTCCGCACGATCAACGAAGTGCTCCGCGAGTTGAAAAGTTTCGGCATCCACCTGGCCGACCTGTATCCTCCCGGCGCTAAGGACGGCGAAACCGTCTATCCGTTCCGCATTGTGCAGGATGAACACACCGTCCGGCTCACCAGCCTGCGCGAACTGCTGCCGAAGTTGCGCGAATTGGGCGAGCGCGGCATGAAAGTCGTCCGCTTCAAAGGTCTGGGCGAGATGGATGCCGAGGAATTGTGGGAAACGAGCATGCGGCCGGAGCACCGCACGTTGTTGCAGGTGACGATGGAGGATGCCGCCGCCGCCGATGAAATGTTTCGCATCCTGATGGGCGATCAGGTCGAGCCGCGTCGAGAATTCATCGAGAAGCACGCGCTCGACGTCAAGGACCTCGACGTGTAACACGGCCCTCAAAGCACGCCGCCTGCCTTGCCCCCTGGATCGCTGGAGGACGAACAACGAAAGGGGTTGCACCCGGCGAAAAACTGGAGATGATAGACCCTGGGTCTAACCGGCGCAGTTCGCCCGGCGGCACCCTTGGGGGCGGGCCTGTTCTCGTATGCGGCGCTGAGAGAGGGGAGACATCAATGCCGGCCTGGCCCGGCGGGAATTGTCCCGCGTGCGGCGAGTGGATGCCGCCCAACATGGTTCACTGCCGCGAATGTCGGCAGTTGCTCAACGACGAGCTGTATCGATCCAGCGTGGAAATTCCCGAGTTTGTCCCGCTGCCGGAGTTGGCCAGCATGGTCGAAATCACGCCGGCGGGCCTCTTCTGTCCCTGCCCGAAATGCCAGCAGGAATTGAAGATCAGCCGCAAATACCTCGGCCAGCGCGTGCAATGCAAGTTCTGCCAGGCTGAGTTTCGCCTCGATCCCACCAGCCCCGTCGTGCGCCACGCCGACGTGTTTTCCACCTGCGCTCATTGTCAACAGCAATTGCGTTTTGCCGCCAAGTACGTCGGCATGAAGGTGGCCTGCCGCTATTGCGGCGGGAGGCTGCACGTTCTCCAAGCCAGATCAGCGTCCACCTGACCGTCCGTCAGGCGCCGTCGACGGGGCATCCCGCCGGTCCGGCTGCGCGGCCCTGCCCCCTTGCCTTCCAGTGGGACGCCCCGTCAACCGCGACCGCTTTTTGCCGGTGACAGTGTTTTATGGCGTCGTCGAGCGTCATTGAAACGGATCGTCCGGCGGGGAAGAGGGTGCGGAGGGCGCGTCGGCCGCCACGTTCGCCTCGGGCCGGGTTGCGTAGAGTTTGCCTTCCTCGTCGAACAGCAGCATCACGTTAATGTGCCAACGGACGTGTTCGTCGCGGTGCCAGAAGTCGCAGTAAAAAATCGATTCGTTTTCGCCGAAGTTGCCCCGAATCCCGGCCTCTTTCAGTTTTTTCAAGGCTTCCGCTCGCGGCGTCCCCAAGGGAACAATCTTCAGGATTTCTTCCGCCTGTTGTTGCATGGGCAAGGGACACTCGACCAGAGCGGGCGAGGGGGTCAACTGGCACCCGAGCATTCCCGCCAGCACCAGCCACGCGAAAGCCCTTCCTTGGCGTGTTCCGCGATGTCTCATGATGCGGCTCCTTGGCTGTGCGGTTTGCTCCCGCCGATGGGCGGACCCTGCCCCTGGGTAGCTACGGACGACCTGCCCGAATAGCCCAGAGGCAGGCTCCGCAGGTGCCGCCACTCCATCTTCCAGGACCAGGAGGCTCTCCAGGACCAGGAGGCTCTCCAGGACCAGGAGGCATTTGGCCCCCAGGACCACGCCATTGGCCCGTGGAGTTCGCCGGGGGCTGCGCGCGGCATGGGGATATACCCACGCCGGGCGCACCGGTCAACTGGAAACCGTCAGAACTGCCGCAGGAACCGCAGATCGTTCTCGTACAGCAGCCGAATATCGTCGATGCCGTGCCGGAGCATGCAGAAGCGGGCAATCCCCAAACCAAAGGCGAAACCGCCGACTTCTTCCGGGTCGTAACCCACCGCCCGCAACTCGTTGGGATCGACCATTCCCGCGCCCCCCAACTCCAGCCACCCGTCTTTCCAGCGGACATCCACTTCCACCGACGGCTCGGTGAACGGAAAGAAGGACGGCCGGAAGCGGACTTCCGTGGCCCCGCCCAAATAAGCCTCGGCGAACATCCGCAACAGGCTCTTCAACGACGCCATGGTCACGTCCGTGCCGATCATCAACCCCTCCATTTGATGAAACATCACGTGGTGGGTGCGGTCGATGTCGTCGGGACGGTACACGCGGCCGATGGAGACGATCCGCACGGGAGGCCGGCGGTGTTCCATGACCCGGACCTGCACCGTGCTGGTTTGGCTGCGGAGCAGCACGGGCTGCCCCGAGTTCGTGCAGGCGGCGGCCAGGAAAAAGTTATCGAGCGGATCGCGGGCGGGGTGGTCGACGGGAATGTTGAGGGCGTCGAAGTTGTGCCACTCGTCTTCGAGTTCCGGTCCATCCACCACTTCGAACCCCAAGCGGCCCATGATTTCGCGGAATTCGCGGATGGTTTGGGTCAGGGGATGCAACCGGCCCAAGGGCATGGGCACGCCGGGCAAGGTGAGGTCGATGGCGGTCGCGGCCCGCTGCGGTTGTTGCAGCGCTTCCCGCCGTTTGTCGAGCGCTGTGGTGACCGCTTCGCGGACCTCGTTGAATCGCTTGCCGACCACCGGCCGGAGTTCCACCGGCACCTGACCCAGCAGCGCTTGCAGGTCCTTCAACTTCCCCTGCTTCTTGCCCAGGTACTCAATCCGCACCTGTTCCAGCGCCGCGAGCTGGGCTGCCCCGGCAATGGCGGCCAGGGCCTGCTGCTCGAACTCGGTGAGGGCAACCAACGGATCCATGCGCGGGGCCTGGGACAGATCTCGCCTGCCGGTGTCTCGCTGGTCCCTCTCTCCAGCAGGGGACGCCATGATGTTTCCTGGGACCGCCGCCCGGTACGGCGGCACGCCGGCACGCTTGGGGGAGAGACGCGGATCGTCAATGCCGGGCGGAAACCATCACATCAATTGGCGCTCGCCAGGGCCTGTTTCACCACACCAGCGATCTCCGCGAAGACGTTTGGCTCATGAATGGCCAACTCGCTGAGGGTTTTGCGATTCAGACCGATCTGGGCCAGTTCCAGTCCGTGGATGAACTGCGAATACCGCAGGCCATGCCATCCTGCCGCCGCGGTCAACCGGGTGATCCATAGGGACCGGAAATCGCGCTTGCGGTTGCGGCGATCGCGGTAGGCAAAACAACGGGCGCGAACCACCTGCTCCTTGACCGTGCGGAGCAAGTTCTTGCGTGCGCCAAACCGTCCCTTCGACTCGCGAAACAGCCGCTTATGGGCCTTGCGCCGGGCAACACTGTAACTGATTCTCATGATTGCAACCTGTCGGATGGCAAGCCAATCGCATTCGCCACAAAGACCAGCCGGGGGCTACAAGCTGGGAGCGAGCCCCTCGCGAACCAGGCGGGCGTTCACACCGGTCAACACATTATCTTGCCGCAGATGCCGCTTGCGCTTGCTCGATTTGGAACTCAGAATATGGCCGCGGAAGGCACACCGGTGCTTGGCCTTGCCGGTCGCCGTGACCGTGAAGCGTTTTTTCATCCCTTTGTGCGTTTTCAATTTCGGCATGGCCGAGATCCTTCGCAAGTGTCGCCGCGGGGCTGACCGGGCGTTGAGGAAGCAGTGATTATAGCCGCCTGCGGGAGAAAAATACCACGCACCGGGCGAAAATCTTCACCCGGGTTCCCGCGGCGGTTAGCCGACGGCATCAGGTCTTGGGAGCCAGGACGGCCGTCATGTTCCGTCCCCCTTCCAGGGAGGGGGGTTTTTCGATCTTGGCGACGTCTTGCAGCTCGTCGATGATCGACACCAGGATTTCGCGGCCCCGATCATGGTGGGCGTTCTCGCGACCGCGGAAGATGACGTTCAGCTTGACCTTGTCCTTGTGCGTAAGGAATTCGCGGGCCTGCTTGACCTTGAACTCGATGTCGTGCTCTCCGGTTTTGGGCCGCAGCCGAATCTCCTTCAACTGCACCTGATGTTGCTTGGTGCTGCTGGAGTGCTTCTTTTTCTGTTCGTACTTGAACTTGCCGTAATCCATGATGCGGCACACGGGCGGGCGCTCGTTGGGTGCCACTTCGACCAAATCCAAACCGACTTCCGCTGCCATGCGCAGGGCCTCGGAAGTAGGAATCACCCCCAGCATTTTGCCTTCATGATCCACCACCCGAATCGGAGAGAGGCGAATCTGTTCGTTGATCCGATGCGTGGTTTCGATTGCCGCGTTCTCCTCGTAGAACCTTAGTTCTCCAGCCGTTCCCACCGTCCCGCCGACGGCGACCGACCTGTCGGCGCAAACCCGCGCCGTGAGCAACACTTGCGCTCTGAGCCGATATTCTTAGCCCGCCGCGAACAAGGCGTCAAGAAGGACCGACCCGCATGCCCGCGGAAGACGGCTAGCCCGCTGCCGCCGAAGGGGGTGTCCCGGCGGTCTCGGGCAGCAACCCCAATTCTTGCAGTTGCCGGGCGATGGCATCCTTGGGCCTGGTGATCGGCGAACCCATGCGGATCGCTTTATGCCCTTTCAGCAAGCCGGGATACGCCTGGAATAGCGGGCAGCCCTCGACCAGTACCTGGGCCCCTTCGCGGCAGCCGGTTTCGGTGAGAATCACGTCCCCAACTTCCAGTTGCGCCAGATCCCGTACCGTGAGTTTGCCGCGCGCCAAATGGACCACCAATTCCACGGTGGCTCGCTTGACGCCCGTGTCGAGATTGAGCTTCTGCCGGGGATCGACCCCTTTTTTCTGATACGCCGACCAGGAATCGCTCGACAGCTTCCCAGCCAAAGGCTCGATCGTGTTGTAGGGAATGCACAGGTTCATGATCCCGCGGATTTCCCCCATTCCCAGCTCGAAGCTGATCAGCACGATCACCTCGTTGGGGGGCACAATCTGCACCAATTGCGGGTTGCTTTCCACCTGCTGGACCCGCAGCCGCAACTCGCAAATGTTGCTCCAGGCGTGCTCCAGCGCTTGAATCGTTTGCGACGTGATCCGCGAGACCAGGTGCAGCTCGATTTCCGTCAGCGGCCGGTTGGGAATGCTGGTGCCCTTGGTCTTCCCTCCGCCGAGCAGTCGATCCACGATCGGAAAGATGATGGTCGGATTCAGGTCGAGGATGATGTGCCCCTCGAGACCTTCCGAGAACAGCAAATTGAAGCAGGTGGGGTTCTCCAGACTGAAGACGAATTCGTTGTAGGTCAACTGGTCGACGCTGACGAGCTTCACTTCCACGATGGCGCGCAGCATGCCGCTCAACGCGGCCCCCAACTCCCGACTGAAGCTTTCATGCAGCGCCTGAAAGCCGCGCATTTGATCTTTGCTGACCCGTTCCGGCCGCTTGAAGTCGTACACATTGATGCGCGACCGGCGCTCGGCGGCCGGCGGGACGGTCAACACGGGGGCGCCGGCCCCCGGCTCCAATGCCGCCAACAGCGACTCGACTTCGGATTGACTGAGGACGTCGGCCATCCTTGGCTCCTTTCCCGTTTCCCGGGTCCGCGCGCGCTAGTTCCGAATTTGCCCCTCTCCCCGCACGACCCATTTGTAGCTGGTCAGTTCCCGCAAGCCGCAAGGGCCGCGCGCGTGGAATTTGTCGGTACTGATGCCGATTTCCGCCCCCAACCCCAATTCGCCCCCATCGTTGAAGCGGGTGCTCGCATTCACCATGACTGCCGCCGAGTCCACCAGCGCCACGAAGCGCTCCGCCGCGGACAGATCGTTGGTGATGATCGCGTCGGTATGATGCGATCCGTAAGTTTCGATGTGGGCCACCGCTTCCTCCAGACTCGGTACGACTCGTGCCGAGAGGATCCGGTCCAGATATTCCGTGCGGTAATCCTCTTCCGTGGCCGCTTTCGCCGCGGGCAATGCCGCGCAAACTTGCGGGCAACCCCGCAGTTCCACGCCTTCGTCCACACACAGGGCGCCCAACAGGGGCAGAAACCGTTCCGCGATGTCGGCGTGAATCAACACGCATTCCGCCGCGTTGCAGACGGCCGGCCGCTGGCACTTGGCGTTTCGCAGAATCCGCTCGGCCATGTGGACATCCGCGGCACGATCGACGTAGACATGGCAAATGCCGTCGAAGTGCTTGATGACCGGCATGGTCGCCTCGGCGGAAACCCGCTCGATGAGTGATTTGCCGCCGCGGGGGATGGTCACATCGATCAATCCCCGCAGCCGCAGCAGTTCGCCCACCATTTCGCGATCGGGCGTGGCCACCAACTGCACGGCATGTTCGGGCAGACCGCATTCCCGCAGCGTGTCTTTGAGGACGCGATACAAGGCCAGGTTGCTGTGCAAGGCCTCCTTGCCGCCACGGAGGATCACGGCGTTGCCGCTTTTGACGCACAAGGCGGCGGCGTCGACCGTCACATTGGGCCGCGACTCGTAAATGAAGAACACCACTCCCAGGGGGACGCGCACGCGCGCAATCCGCAAACCATTGGGTCGCACCGATCCGTCGAGGACTTCCCCCACGGGGTCGGGCAGCGTCGCCACATCCCGCAGGGCTTGAGCCATGTCGCTCAAGCGGCTGGAAGTGATCCGCAGTCGGTCGATCGCGGCGGGGGACAAGCCCAGGGCGGGAGCTTGCGCCACATCTTGATCGTTGCGGGTCAGAATGTCTTCCGCGTGGCTGAGCAACCGCTCGGCAGCGGTCCGCAACCACCGATCTTTGGCACTGCGCGATGTCACCGCCAGTTGCCGCGCTGCCTGACGCGCGCGGTCAGCCAACTGCCGGGCGTACTCAGCATGGTGCGACATGGAGCTATCCGGTCGGCGGCAAGTGCCGCGGTCTGCGTGCCAGGATCGAGCCGCCCACACCCTGGACGGCCCCCGGTTACGCAAGGTACCAGGGCGAAAGGTCGCTGGTGCGGGGCCGAGGATCCCTGTTCCAGCGCGGACGTTCACTCATTCAGCGCGAACTATCGCTGGAGAGGGGGATTTCGTCAATCCCGGTGGTTCGGGCGTTTTGGGCGCTTCGCCGAAACGCTTTCCACCTCGTGGAAGCGCGGCGGTCGATGGCGGTGGATCCCATCTCTCATGAGAAAGATCGGACGACCAGGACGGCCACTCGCACCGCGTCGTCAAACTTCCTCGATTTCCGTGATTTCGTAGGTCAGCACGCCCCGTGGAGCGCGGATTTCCACGACGTCTCCCACCTTCTTGCCCATCAAGGCCTCGGCGAAGGGACAGGTGGACGAGATCTTCATGACCTCGCTGTCGTGGTCTTCCTCCCCGGGACCGACCAACTCGTACTTTTCGATGTCGTTGCACTTGAGGTCTTTGATGGTGATCCGCTTGCCGAAGGTCACCACGTCCTTGGGAAGTGTCGACTTGTCGACGATGTAGCAACTGGCGAGCTTGGCGCGGAGGGCGTTGATTCGCGCCTGTAAAAACCCCTGCCGTTCGCGCTGACCATGGTATTCCGCATTCTCCCGCAGGTCCCCCTCAGCGCGGGCGTCGGCAATGGCCTGGCTGACAGCGGGCATCTCCACTTCCTCAAGCTGGCGGAGTTGTTCGCGCAACTTGTTGTACCCTTCGCGGGAAATGGGTTGCCGATCCATGAGTAATTTCCTTCTGCGCTCGCGCTAGTCACCGATTCCCATGAACACGCGACCAGTCCGCGCGTTTCACTGGAGTCAAAAAGAAAGGGACGGACGTGCCGTGGTGCCGTCCGGTCCCTGGGTCGTTCCTCGCCCCAATTATACTCAGCTTGGACGGGAAAGCTATGGGAACTTGGCGGCCATGTGCTCTTGCGTACACCACTTGTGGGGCGGTGCGGCTGTGGGACTGTGGTTGTGTGGGACTGTGGGACCGTGGGACTGTGGGACTGTGCGGCTGTAGGACTGTGGGGCTGTGTTTGTGTGGGACTGTGGGGGCGTGGGGCTGTGGGGTTGTGGGGTTGTGGGGCTGACTTGCCGACCGACCGCGGCCACCGAACCCTGCAATTTCGAGGTGACGCCTTTGCCGCGTCCGCCGGGAGACGTAGAGCCACGTCCGACTGCTTACACCGAGCCGCGGATACAGAGCCAGAGTCGACACCGGCTCACCGGCTCCGCTGACGCCGACCCATTGGCTCTTGGCGATCCGCCGGCGTACCATACAGGCCGATTTGAGTGTGGAACTCAGCCCCAAGGAGAGACCGCATGGTTCGGTGGTGCTTGTCGACCGTCGTATGTCTCGTGTCGAGCGCTGGCTTGTCCTGGGCCGCCCCTCCCCAGCCCGTTTTCGACAGTCGCCTGGTCACTCCCCAGACTCCGGGACACTGGGTGGCGATCGACGTCGACATCACCGGCGCCAAGGAGCTGTATCTGGTGGTCCGCGACGGCGGGGATGGCTTTGGCTGCGACTGGGCAGATTGGGCCGAACCGAAACTCCTCGGACCGCAAGGAGAGCAAAAGCTGACCGAGTTGAAGTGGAAGTCGGCGACGACGGGGTTTGGCGCGGTCCACGTGAACGCCAACTGCGAGGGGCGTCCGTTGAAAATCGGCGGTCGGGACGTGGCCTACGGAATCGGGACTCATGCCCCGTCCGTCATCGCCTACGATTTGCCGCCGGGCTTTCAGCGGTTTCAGGCCAAAGCGGGATTGGATCACGGCGGCACCAACCAGGGCTGTGGCAGCACGGTGCAGTTTCTGGTGTATACCCAACCGCCCCCCGCGAAAATTGCCGAGCCATCTCCCGGACCGGGTGAGGCCAGTCATGATTTGAAGGATGCCCTCGCTGGGTTGGATGTGGCGGACGGGCTGGAGGCGACCTTGTTCGCGGGGGAGCCGACCTTGCTCAGCCCCTCGAACATCGACGTCGATCATCTTGGCCGCGTGTGGGTGTGCGAAGTCGTCAATTACCGCCGCTTCGCCAACAAGGAGCGGCACGATCGTCCCGAGGGAGATCGGATTCTCGTACTGGAAGACACCGACGGCGACGGAACCTGCGACCGATCGACCGTGTTTTACCAGGGGCGCGACATCGATTCCGCCCATGGGGTGTGCGTCCTCGGCGAACGGGTGATCATTTCTTGCGGCGACAGCGTGTTTTCCCTCTACGACCGCGACGGCGATTTGAAGGCCGATCCGGGGTCGAAGGAATTCCTGTTCACCGGCATCAGCGGCGTCCAGCACGACCATGGCATCCATGCCGTCGTGTTCGGCCCCGATGGCCGGCTGTACTTCAACTTCGGCAACTCGGGCAAGCAGCTTAAAGATCGTCATGGCCAGCCGATCGTTGACAAGGCCGGTAACGAGATCAACGACTCCCGCCGACCCTACCAGGAAGGCATGGTGTTCCGCTGCAATCCCGACGGGACTGCCGTGGAAACGCTGGGCTGGAACTTCCGCAACAACTGGGAAGTGTGCGTCGACAGCTTCGGCACGATGTGGCAATCGGACAACGACGACGACGGCAACCGCGGCGTGCGGATCAACTATGTGATGGAATTTGGAAATTACGGCTACAAAGACGAACTCACTGGTGCGGGATGGCAAACGCCCCGCACCAACCTGGAGCCGGACATTCCCTCTCGCCATTGGCACCAGAACGATCCGGGCGTGGTGCCCAATCTGTTGCAGACGGGGGCCGGTTCCCCCACCGGCATCTGCGTGTACGAAGGCGATCTGCTGCCGGAAGTCTTCCGCGATCAAATCATCCACTGCGACGCCGGGCCGAACGTCGTCCGCTGTTATCCCGTGAAGGCCAGCGGCGCCGGCTACACCGCGGACATGGTGAACATCCTGGAAGGGACGCGGGACAAATGGTTCCGCCCCAGCGACGTGTGCGTGGCGCCAGACGGTTCGCTGATCATCGCCGACTGGTACGACCCCGGCGTCGGCGGTCACCGGCAGGGAGACGTCGATCGGGGCCGCATCTTCCGCGTAGCGCCCCCCGGCAAGAAGTACGTCGCGCCGAAGGTGGACCTGTCCACGGCGGAAGGAGCCCTCGCCGCACTCAAAAGCCCCAATCATGCGACGCGGTACCTGGGTTGGCGGGCGCTGAATGAGCTGGGAGAGAAGGCGGAACCTCTGCTCGCCCAGACCTTCCGCGACGAACCCAATCCGCGGTTCCGCGCGCGTGCCTTATGGCTTTTGTCTCGATTGCCGTCCAAGGGGTTGCAGTATGTGGCCGAGGGTCTCAAGGATCGCAGTGTCGACGTCCGTTGCACGGCGATTCGCGCGGCGCGCCAGCACGGGCCCGACACGGTGCTGACGAAACTCACCTTGCCCAGGCCGGCCGATACCCCCGCGCGGCTGCGCCGGGAAATCCTGCTCGCGCTCCGGGAATGCTCCGACACGCCGGAGAAGTTCGCGCTCTGGGCGGCCATCGCCCACACCTACGACGGTCAGGATCGGTGGATGCTCGAAGCGCTCGGCATCGGTGCCGGCAAGTCGTGGGACAAGTGTCTGGAGTTCCTGCACGGATCGGAGGCGGGGGGAGATGCATCTTGGTCGCTGGGTTCCAAGAAGCATCGCGACATCATTTGGCGGTCCCGGGCCCGGCAGACGCCGGCCTTATTGGTACGAATCCTCAGCGATCCGCAAGTGCCCAGCGACGAGTTGCCGCGGTATTTCCGGGCATTCGATTTCCTCAGTGGACCGGAGAAGGACGCGGCCATCCAAACGCTGGCCTTCACCGAGTTGTCGCGAGACGAGTCGCGTCAGTCGTTCCTCACCGCCGAAGCGGTGCAGCGGCTGCACGCCTTCGATCTGTCGCAGCAGCCCGAGAAGCGCGCCGCACTCGACAGGGTGCTCGACCGGTGGCGGGGCACACCGGCGTTCGTGACGCTGGTCGACCGCTTCAACTTGCAGGAGCGTTATCCGCAGGTGGTGGCGATCCTCGAAGAGCAGCCGGATACGTCGCTCGCCGTCGACGCCGTCAAACTGCTGCTGGCGAAGGACTCCGGAGGCTTGCTGCCGAAAGCCCTGAAACAGGGCGACGCACTGAAAGCCGCCGCCGTGGCCCGCGCACTAGGCAACGCCGCCGACAATCGCACGACTCCTCTGTTGGCCCCCTTGGTGGCAGACGAACGCGCGCCGTTGGTCGTGCGGCAGGAAGCCGTGAAAGCGCTGGGCAAGTCCAAGGCCGGCGCGCGCCACTTGCTCGATCGTGTCAAGCAGCGGCAGCTCGCCGAGGAACTCCAGCAAGCCGCGGCGTTCGCCTTGCAATCGTCGCCGTTCGCCGATTTTCAGGCGGAAGTGGCTGCATTGTTCCCGCTGCCTCCGGCCCGCAACGAGCAACCCTTGCCGCCGCTGTCGCAGTTGCTGAAAGCCAAGGGGCGGGTCGATCAAGGCAAGGTCGTGTTCAACACGGTGGGCAAGTGCAACACCTGCCACGTGGTGAATGGCGAAGGCAAGGAAGTCGGGCCGAATTTGAGCGAAATCGGCTCGAAGCTCAGCCGCGAGGCGTTGTTCGAGTCGATCTTGTTTCCCTCGGCGGGGATCAGCCACAACTACGAAACCTGGACCGCGGTCACGGACGGCGGCAACGTGGTCACGGGCATTAAAGTGTCCGAAACAGGCTCCGAAATCGTGCTGCGCGGTCCGGATGCCATCACCCGCACGATCAAGAAAGCCGACCTCGAGGAACTGAAGAAACAGCCCACCTCGTTGATGCCCGCCGATCTGCAAAAAACCATGACCGCGGAGGAACTGATCGACGTCATCGAATACGTCCAGACGCTGAGGAAGAAATGAGACGACCAGCCTCCCCGCCCCCTGATGAGCAGGGGGATCTGTGCCTGGCGCGCAACGTCGCGCGGCGGCTGCCCCGCGCGCCGCGATGTGCGCGGGGGGCCGTCGATGCGCGGCCTAGTTCCCGCCGCCGGTTTGCAATTGGGCGGCGGCGACGCTGAACAGCGCCCCGGCCAAGAGATGTCGTTCCACAAAGGCCGCAATCGCTTCCAGCCGCGTGTACTGCAACAGCAGGTAATCACCCGGCTGAATGATGATCCGCGCGGCCGGATCGCGCACCGCTTCGTACAGGTCCACCAGGATGGGGAGCTGGGAGCCATCTGGCAGCGGCCGCAGGATGATCAGATGGCTGGCGGAAATGCTCACATCGTTGTTCAACGCCGATTGTCCACCCACCGACGACGTGGCCTGGCTGCCCCCCCCACCGCTGCGCTGTCCCTGGGCAATGGCGATGGCACCGAGCACGTCGAGGTCGTAGTCGCGGGGCAAGGAGTACTGTCCGCCGCCGAGCAACCCCCCGGTGTAGAACACCTCGGTATCGCGCGATTCGATGAACACGATATCGCCATCGTACAGAATGATGTCTTCCTCGGTGATGTCGGCGACTTCGCCCGGTCCCAAACGAACGGGAATGCGGATGATGTGTCGCGGCCCCATGCTCGTGCCCAAGTCTCCCGGCGATGTCCACGCCTCGACTGCTCCTGGAGGCGACCAGGCGGGCGCCCAGGCCGCGCCGGGAGCAGGAGCCGGCATGTGTGGCGGGGGCGGCGCACCCCGTTGATACGGCGTCGCCGCGGGGGACGCGGTAGGAGGCATCGACCACTGGGAAGCCGGCGGTGGACTGGCAGACCCCGGTTCCGGTGGTACGTTCGGCCAGGGAGATGACGGCGCGCTGGGACCAGGAACAAGCCCCGATACCGGCGGAGAGGAAACGCTCCGAATCAGGTTGGCAGAACGATTGTCGGCCCCCGCGGGGAATCCTGCGGCCATCGGCGATTGGCCGCGCACCACCACCTCTGGGCGTGGAAATCCGTCGTCAATTGCCGTCCCCCTCAAAGACCGCGCGAGGTTCTGGGACGAGCCATCGCCCGGCAAGTGCTTCGACGGGAAATTGGCAGCCAGAGAGCGGGTCGGTCCGGTGCCACTGCGAATGACGTAGATGGCGTTCTCGGCGTCCAAACCCGGCAACCCCCCTGTTTCCGCGAGGGCGTTCAGCACGTCGTTGCGATAGACGGGGAGAGCCACGACCTTGCCCGTACCCCGTTTGAGCGCACCGATGTTGAGCGTTCCGCCTTGGCTGACGGCGGCATCACCGCTGGCTTCCTGACGGATCACCGTGATGCGGTATGTCCGCGGCCGTTGCAGGGCGACGATCAAGCGGTCTCGCTGGGGTTGGAGAATTTGCCGATCGACCGTGTAGGCCTGCCGCAATCGATTTTCGACCTCCATCAACGTCAGACCCCTCACGGGAATCGCTCCCACGAAGGGCATGGAAATGGTGCCGTCTTCCCGAACCGGAACCGGATAGCCCACGGTTGGCGGCGAATCGTTGTTCTGGGGGAAATGCACGGGCACCTGTTCGGCGTTGTGCCCCAACACGCCTTCGATGTAAATGCTCAACAGATCGCCGGCGTCGACGAGGTGCGCCTTGGGGGGGGATTGCCGCAATAACGACAAATCGATAGTGCGCTTGCCGGATCGAGAGGCTCCGCGGTATTCGTCGGGCAGGTAACGGGCCGGAATCCCCTTCATGGGGCGGAAGGCAGCGCAGCCGGAGAGCCAGGGCAGCCCCAGCAGCCCGCACAGCACCAGTCGTAGCGTTACCGTCCGAAGCCTCATCGCGCGTCCATTCCCCGGAAGTACCTGCCTGCGGCCGATGCCCGGTTCACATGGCTGACATCTGCATGGTCGCTGCCTCACTGGCCAATTCGCTCAGTTCTGTCGACCCTGTCGACTCATTGTTGACCAACTCCCTGTCTCCGAGGCGGATTCCAACGGCACCTGTTCCAAAAACGACTCCGGTCTTTCATCAGCGGGGGAACGGCTACATGCCGCACTAGCCCCCACAGGTTCACTGGCCCCAATAGGTTCACTGGCCCCAATAGGCAGGCGGCGGATGTGGTGCCGCCACTGATGCCGGCTCGAATGGCGCGGCCGGAACAGGCAGACTGGCGCTCCCGGCGGGATCCCACGCTTCGGGGGCGGACATCCCCCCGACTCCTCCCCAGGTGCTCGCCACCCGGTTGAACCGGGAAACTCCGGAATTCCAGCCCCACTCCAAACCGGCCTCATAGCCGGCGAACCAGTCTTGCACATCCTCCTGACCGGCACACGAGCGGTAATACGCCGTCCAATATCGGGACGGGGGCACCGGCGGGAGCTGGGCCAGGCGTCCCAACGCAAGGTCCCGATAGGCCTCGTGAAAGCCGGCGGCAAAATGGCGCGACTGCTTGCCGCACTCTTTTTCCCAGGCTTTGAGGTCTTTCCGCGCACACTGATCGGCCGTGAATTTCGTCAGCAGTTTGTCGCAGCAGGGGTGATAGGAACAGCCAAACGAGCGCGGGGGCACGCAGTCGGCGCAGTACCGGCTGGCGGCGCAGCCGAAGCTCATCGCCGCGCATAACCCCGCAGTTGCCAGCGGCTTCAGCACGGTCAAAGTGCCGCTGCCCATCTGCCGTCCTTTCCTGACGTGCCATCGATCACCGAGAATGCGTCGTCGCGTCCGCTGCCGGAAGCTGTTCCGCTCGTGACCACCAGTCCCCTGGCGCGAACCTTCGTCTCCGTGAGGCCACTCTCTAAGGGAGTATCGGACTGCGACTCTGCCGAATCGACCGGTTTTTCGGATTTTGACGGTCATTCACGTCGGAAAGTCGCCAGTTCCTGAATTTTCGCACCTTTCGCGGACTTTGGCTCAAGTGGCAGCCAGTGTCATGGTTCCGCGGAACCGCCCGAATTGACCCAGCAGACGACTCATCAGTTGCCACGCAGCTTCCACGGAACAACACGCCGCCTTCTTGCCGGGTGATTGGCCGGACTGGTCGCGCGGCATCCCGCTGACGGATCTCGCATGCTGGCCTTTTGTTCCCTATTGATTGAGTTGCAACGCCGCGGCGCGTCGCCGATGGTGTTCGACCAACCCGATTTTGCCGCGGGGCGTCGCCGAGCGACGTCGCCACGGGCGTGACATCCTGCGCGAAGCCTAATTTGCCCGGAAAGACTGGACATGGACCAAGCTGTTTTGCTGCCTGCTGGTTTCACCGCCGCGGGCGTGACCTGCGGAGTGAAGGATCCCCAATCCCCCAAGAAAGACCTGGCGGTGTTTGTGTCGGACCGTCCTTGCGCGGCCGCGGGGGTTTTCACGACGAACCTGGTGTGTGGCGCACCCGTGAAGGTGTCGCGGGAGCGGTTGCCCCGAGCCACGACCCGCGCCTTGGTGATCAATTCGGGCAATGCGAATGCCTGCACGGGAGAACAAGGGCTGGCCGACGCCCGGGCGATGACGGCCGCGGTCGCTCACGGGCTGTCCTGCCCGGCGGAAGACGTGCTGGTGGCTTCCACCGGTGTGATCGGGCGGTTCTTGCCGCTCGACCGCATTGTGGCGGGGATCGGCCGCGCCCTCTCCGTCCGGAGTTCCGAGCCGGCCGCCTTGCGCGATGCCGCCACGGCCATGATGACCACCGATACCGTCCCCAAGCTCGCGTCGCGGGAGTTGGCGCTGCGCGGCACCACGGTTCGCGTGACTGGCGTGTGCAAGGGGGCGGCAATGATCGCACCCAACATGGCTACCATGTTGTGCGCCCTGCTCACCGATGTGGCCGTGTCTCCCAGTCAGGCCTTCGAGCTGCTCACTGGCGGCGTGCGGGATAGTTTCAACTGCATCAGCGTCGATGGCCACGAAAGCACGAGCGATTCGGTGTTTCTGCTGGCCAACGGCGCGGCCGGTGTGGAACCAACTCGTGCCGAGGAGTGGCAGGCGGTGCAGACCGCGGTCAACGAGGTCGCTCAAGATCTGGCCATGGCGATCATCCGCGACGCGGAAGGCGCGCATCACTTCGTGCAGCTCGATGTCACCGGTTGCCGCACCCGCGACGAAGCCTTTCGGATCGCCAAAACCATCGCCGAAAGCCCCTTGGTGAAGACGGCCATTTGCGGGGCAGATCCCAATTGGGGCCGCGTGGTTTCCGCCGCGGGATACGCGGGCGTGCCCCTGCGCGAGGAAGACCTGTCGCTGACGATGAACGGCTTTCCGCTGTACGCCGCGGGACGTCCCCTGGCGTTCGATGCCGCTGCCGTCTCGCACAGCCTCCGGGAAAACCGCGACGTGCACATCGAGCTGCGACTCACGTTGGGCAGCGCGGGGGTCCGCTTCTGGACCAGCGACCTGACGAAGGAATACGTGGAATTGAACGCCGACTACACCACCTGAGCGGAATCCGGCGCTGGAGGCAAGGCACCCGGTGACCGCGGCAAATCCTTACAGCGACGGCAACACGGCACACAGCTTCGGCGGCAAGCCACGCCATCCGGCCGCTCGGGAACCTGTTACAATGGGCGACAGCACATGATGTGGGCGGCGGCTGATGAGGACACGCCAAGGAAGATGACGTCGGCGGTGCCACCATTGATGGGCGGATGTCCCCCGCGGCCCGCCACTTTTCAGCACCGCTTGCGTGCTGGCAACGACACCTGACCTCTGCCCCATCGCCGCCAACAAAGCATCGCCGCCAACGACGCATGGGCACCCATGACCTATCGGCACCCATGACCTATCGGTATCCATGATCCATTCGTGCACCGCCAGGACGATGTTCGAACCATGACCAAACTCAGCGTCAATCTCAACAAAATCGCCCTCGTGCGGAATAGCCGCGGTTCGGGCATTCCCAGCGTCACGCGGGCGGCTCGGATCTGCATCGACGCCGGTGCCGACGGCATTACGGTGCATCCCCGCCCCGATGAGCGGCACATTCGCCCCCAGGATGTGTACGATCTGAAAGGGCTGCTGACGGTCGAGTTCAACATCGAGGGGAATCCCTTCGAGCCGAAGTTCCTCGAACTGGTGCGGGCCGTGCGACCCACGCAATGCACGTTGGTGCCGGACGCCCGCCACCAACTCACATCGGATCATGGTTGGGATCTGGTCCGCGATGGCGACGCCTTGCGGCCCATCATCGCGGAGCTGCGCAACTTGGGAGTGCGGGTGAGTCTGTTCGTCGATCCCGTGCCGGACGCAATGCCGCTGGCCAAGGCGGTCGGCGCGGATCGCGTGGAACTCTACACCGGCCCTTACGCCGAGGCCTTCCAGCACGGACAACGGGAAGCGGCCTGGGGACGGTATGCCGCGGCGGCCCGGTCGGCTCGGGAGGCGGAACTGGGGGTCAACGCAGGTCACGATTTGAACCAGGACAACCTGCGGCCGTTTCTGGAACACGTGCCCGGCGTGTTGGAAGTGTCGATTGGACATGCATTGATTTCGGACGCCCTTGAATGGGGGTTGGCGGAAACCGTTCGCCGGTATCGTGCGTTGTGTCGTCAGGCATGAACGACACCGCGCCGCGGCTGGGAATTCCCGTCGAGGCGCGGCGGGCGAAATGAGTTGTCGCCGCTCTGGATTGCGGTGTACGTTGTGCCAGAAATGGCCCGAGTTCCTTGACGATGGACGGCTGCCGATGTTGCCCCGGAGAGAACTGTTTCCCCACGTACTCGAGATGAACTATCAGTTGCGTCAGCGGCTGGGGTGCTCGGTGTATCTGGTGTACGATGGTCCGCAATGGATGTTGATCGACATCGGTTACGAGGACACGGCGGAGGAAATCGTCGATCTCATCCGACAGCTCGATTTTTCCCTGTCGGATTGCAAGTACCTGGTGTGCACGCATGCCGACGTCGATCACATTCAGGGCATGCACCGCGCCAAGCAATTGATGCCCAAGGCCACCGTGCTGGGCCATCCAGAATGTCAACGGGTGCTGGCCGCTGGCGACCGCATCATGACCTACGCCGAAATCTCGGCTCAAGGGATCGCCATCGATTTGCCGCCCATCGTGGTGGAGCAAACCATCAACGAAGGGGACGTGATCGAACTCGGCTCCTTGCGGCTCGAGGTGTGGAACACGCCCGGCCATACGCCGAGCCAATTGGCGTTTCGGTTGGGCCGGCTGCTGTTTTCGGGCGACAACATCTACCGGGACGGCTGCGTGGGCAACATCGACGCCCATCACGGGTCGGATTTGCCGGAATTCATCCACAGTCTCGAGCGGATTCGCGACGCCGACGTGGATTGGCTGCTCCCCAGTCACGGACCGGTTTTCCGCAAGGACCCGCGCATGGTGCAGCAAACCATCGACCGGCTGAAGGAATACCAGCACCGCGCCGACTTCGGCACATGCGCCGTCGATTGGCCGCTGCTGGAAGAGTGGGAAGAGGAACTCGCCCGCGGGATCGATCCGGTGCGGTCGGCGTCGTAATTCGGCGGCTGGCTCGCGCCGAGGCGGTTCGATCACATGTTGACGGCGCAAGGCCGTCCGCCCACGCCGAAGACCAACGCCGAGGACGCCGGTCGGTCGCCCGCGCGCCCGTCCCTTACGGATTGGTGAGCACTTCCGTACCGGGCAAGTTCTGTCCGGGCAGTTGCGGCGCGCCCCCTGCCGGAGGGAATTGCTCGAAACCGGGCGCGGGAGGAGCTGGCCCGCCGGTCGATACACCCAAGATCAGGGCCACCACCAGCACCACGCCGCTCGCCACGCCGGCAAACACCTGGGTGAACAACGGCCCGCGTCCCTGATTCCAGAACTTGATGATGAACGCCACATTCCCGAAGGGCACCAGCAGCACCAGCAACCCCCAGCCGACACTTTCCTTGAACGCGGCCCCGACGAGCATGAGGTGGCCCACGAGGCCGCCAAATCCGCAGCCGCCGAGGGCGCCCGTCACGATGCCCGGTCCCATGCCCATTTGGGTCATCGAACCGGCCACCATGCCGAACACCGCCCCGATGATCAAGCAGATGGCGGCCACGGCCGCCGATTCGCTGAGCACTTGCGAGAAGGTCTTGGGTTTGGTCTCGTCCTCTTCCTCCCGGCTGATGCGGGCCACGTATTTGTACTCTTTGGCCAGCGACACCATGTCCAACAAATCGCGGAAGTAGTACACCAGCAGACCGTTAATGCGCATCACATACAGCGCGGGAAAACCCAGCGACAGGCAGGCCACCACCCACAACACGCCCGGAACGATCAGCAAGGTGTAGTCGACAGGGGCCGGCGTCTGTTGCAATAAGGGATCTTTCCCCTTCGTGGGATCCTTGCTCGACTTGGATTCATCCTCCATTTTGGCCCGCTGGATCGCCGAGTTGTGGTCCAGCGTCAACGCCATTTGATTCAACGCCGGTCCGTAAACGGCGGCGATCGCCGCCACGCAGCCGATTGCCGGCAAATGGGTGAAGAGCAACAACGCCAGCCACAAGCAGGCGGGTTTCAACACGCGAAGCCACGCCGGAACCACTTTCCAGAACATCCACCCCGGCGTCTGCACGGGCATCACCATGTGGCCGACAACGATGGGTAGCATCGACAACACGGGCAGGTAGCACACGCCGACGATAATCGCCGGCACGAAGGGCGGCGCTCCCCCGAACTGCACGCTCAGCCAGCCGATCAAGGCCGGTATCGCCAGCAACGGCCCAGCGAACACGACATGCCAGACGACGAACTTAACGCCCAACGCGCTGCACAAAAAGAAATCGAGGTTCACGCGCTTCAGTTTGTCCTTGCGCATCAACGTGTTGGCCACGATTTCCTGGTCGAGGAACCATAACCACCCGGGAATCATCAGTCCGCAGACAGCCGCGCACAGGGCGAAAAACAGCCGCGGCGGCCAGGGAGGGATCCGCAAATAGGCGAAGAGGCTGCCGAACATCAGCAGCGAGGCGACGAGCACGTAGAGAATGGTCCGCCAGGCCAGTAGTTGATTGGCGGCGACGAACTTCCAACTGGCGCCCCACAGGTTGGCATAGTATTTATCGGGGTCAGGCCCTTTCAGTTGCCGTTTGCGGGCCTTCTCACCCAGGCCGCCGATGGCCATGTCGTACCCGCACTCGGGGCACTCGGTGGTTTGCTCGTCGTAGTGCGACATATCGTAGCCGCACTTGGGGCACACGCGGGCCCCCTTGTCTTCGAGACTTTGCAGGTCGAGGGCCGCCAGCGCCGATTCCGAGTCGGGGGCCGCCGACTTCGCCGCCTGCTTCTTCGCGGCTGTACCGCCACCCGGTTCCGCCGGGATCGATACCCGTGTTTCGCAACTCGGGCATTTAATTGCCTTGCCCCGCGCCTGATCGGGCGCGGACAGCACCTTTTGACACCCGGGACACTTGACTTTCACCGGCATGCGACACGACCTGGGCAGAGAACGGAATGCGGATGATGTGCCGTCATCTTACCCGCTTCCACGGGGGGTTTGCACGCCTCAACCCGTGCGTTCCCACTTCGCTGCTCCCGGCATCGACACGAGCAACTCCGGTTGCCCGGCGGGGCGGGGTGCTGGTCGGGGTTGTTGTTGGGGAACATGGATCGTCAACGGTCGCAACGTGAAGCAGACCAGAAACAAGGCCATGGTGAACCAACCCAACAACACTCGCCCGGCACCGAGCGGCACCCGGTCGTTGGTGGTCGGCGGGTGCCTGACCCCGAGCAGCAGCAACAACACGAAAATCAACCCATACGACTGATCACCGGTGACGAGCATGTAAATCCCCCCCGCTGCCAGCACCCCCCAGGCGATGCGGTGCGCTCGTCGGCCGAGTAGTCCATACATGATGTGCCCGCCGTCCAACTGGCTGACCGGCAACAAGTTCAAGCCGGTCAAAAAGATGCCCACCCAGCCCGCGAACAGCAGGGGGTTCAACACCACGTCGTGATTTGGCGGCAAGGGACCGTGCACCACGCGGACCATGGCCTTGATGATGAGCGGATCGCCGTACTGCATGACGGCGACGTTCGCGGGTATCTCCATCACCTCGGCTTGCTGGACGCCCCACCACGCCACCGGCAAGGCCACCAGCAACCCCGCCAGCGGTCCGGAAATGGCGATGTCGAACATGGCCTTGCGATCCGCGTAGCCCGCCGCCTGCACAATCACGGCCCCCATCGTGCCGAACGGACTGATCGGCATGGGGATGAAGAACGGCAAACTCGCGGGAATCCGATAGCGTCGGGCCTGGATGTAGTGTCCCAGCTCATGGCATAACAGAATGAGCATCAACGCGCTGGAAAAGGTGGCGCCATTTGCCAGTCGCCGCTCCAGGGGGACTCGAGGATCGCCCAACCAGCGCGGCGGACCCAGCGGATTGTCCAGCCACCAGAATAAGTCGGCTCCCATGCCCGCCAAGAACGTGGAGGCCAACGTGGCCGCGAACAGCAGACCTGCCACCACGAGGGCCTTCGCCGGATGCGGAGACGGTGCCGGATACCGTGCCAGATGCCGAGACGGTGCCGGATGCCCCAGTGGCGGCCACTCCTCATCCGCCGACGGCCCCGCCAGAAAAGCGCTTTCTGGCAGGGGCAAGGGTGTTTCGTGATAACGATCCTCTGGGGGCATCGGCATTCGTTTCCTCTCTGAAATTCAGCAGTCCTTGGACGATTCTATGCCGCCGGAGAATTCGGTTCTATGCTGCCACGAGAGCGGAACTCCGCGGGTCACAGCGGGTCAACAGCGGGTCAACAGCGGGAGAGGGGGGCGAATGCGGCGGGCGGCCGCCGAGCATGGTACGATGACCGTATGAAACGCTCGTTGGGCTTTTTGTTGCAGTTGGCCGTCCTGGCCGCCCTGCCTGTCTTGTGCTACTGGCAATTGCAGTTCGGCTTTCCGCTGGTGTGGATGCCGGGCTTGCTAACCGTGGGAATTGTCGTGTTTTGGTTGGGAACCCGATTGCGGGAGTCGTGATGTCCGCCGGACGAGGGACGAGCGCGCGAATCTGGCCGTGGTGTGCCGCGTCCGCGGTCCTGGTGGCGCTGGCCACGTGGCCGGACGTTCTGCCTGTCGCGGCGCAACCTCCGGTGCGGCCGTTTCGCGAGTCGATGGCCATCGCCGTCGATGCCGAGGCCGCCAAGCGGTTGCAAATCCTCGCCGACCGATGGGCCGCCGGGCAGTGGGACCAGCTTGTCGAGTCGTTGGTGGAGTTGTGTGAAACGCGCGGCGAGGGTGTGGTCACCCTGGAGGCGGGCACCCCGGGAGGCACGGCGCGCTATGGTTTGGTGCACGCGGCCTGCGAGCAGATGATTGCCGCTCTGCCGCCGGAAGGTCTGGCGGCATATCGCCGGCGGATCGACCCCCTTGCCGAACGCTGGTTTCAGGCCGCGACCATGGCAGGCGACCGGCTGGCTTTACGGCGGCTGGTGCGGCAGGCCTATTACAGCTCATGGGGCGATGAGGCCCTGTGGTGGCTGGGGCAAGCGGCCTGGGATGAGGGGGACTTCGCCGCCGCCGAGCGGTGGTGGAGCCAACTTCTGCCCGCGGACCTCGCCGGGAATTCGCGGCGGTATCCCGATCCGTCGCAGCCGCCGGCCGATGTAGCGGCACGCTGCTTGTTGTGCCGCATCTTTCAGGGGAATCGGGAGGGTGCCGAGGCAGAACTAAGCCGATTCATCGAGCGGTTCGGCCAATCGACCGGGGTGTTGGCGGGAGTCGAGCGGCCGTGGCGTGAGCATCTGGAAATGGTGCTGTCGGAAAGCGGGCAGTGGGCCACAATGGTTCGGCGAGACGACGTTCCCACCTACGCCGGTTCCCCGGAGCGCAACTTCATTTCCCCACGGGCGATCGATGTGGGATCGGAGTTGTGGAGCGCGCCGCTGAAACCGGTTCGCTTGCCGGAAACGCCCCGAACGACCGTCTTTCCGACGGCGTCCCCGCTGGTGTACCACCCCGTGGTGGTCGAGGGGCGCGTGTTTCTAAGCGACGGGGGACGCATTCAGGCGTGGAACCTGTCGGATGGACAACCGGTTTGGGGGGACTCGGCGACGATTTATCCGCAGGTCGATGACGAAGTGCCGCTGCTGCTGACGCGGTCGGTGTTTGGCAGCCCTTGCTGGACGGTCACGGTGGAATCGGGGCGGTTGTACGCCCGGATGGGATCGGCTGTGACCAATCCCTCTTCGAAGGAGTTTCGTGATCTGCCCAACGAATTGGTTTGTCTGGACGTGGGAGCGGGACAGGGGAGGCTGTTGTGGAAGCTGAGCGGCGAGGAGTTCACCCAACTGTTGCAAGAGTCGGCCGAGGCGGCCATGTGGTGTTGGGAGGGGGCACCGCTGGCCTCGGACGGGCGAATTTACGCCGCTTTGTCGCGCCGCCGTCAGCAACTGGAATGGAGCGTGGCATGTCTGGATGGTGAAACGGGAACGCTGCTGTGGCACCGTCCGGTGGGTGTCACTCGCACCACGCCTCCCGAAAACGAAAACCGCGCCAGTCAATTGCTGCTGACGCTGGGAGACGGCCGGTTGTATCTGTCGACCGATTGGGGGGCGATTGTCGCCCTCGACGCCGCGGAGGGGCAGTGGGAATGGGCCGTCACGTACGAAAGCCTGCCCCTCTCCTGGCCGCCGGCGGTGGCCGCGCCGCGCATCGCCCCCGCGCCCTGCATCTATGCCGACGGACGGTTGTATGCCGCACCGCTGGATGCCCAGCGCGTGTTCTGTTTCGACGCCAGCTCGGGAGAGTTGCGTTGGCAGCGGGCCGTTTTCGAGCCGCTGACCCACCTCCTTGGCGTCGCCCGGGGACGCCTCATCGCGTCCGGCAATTCCCTCTGGGCATTCCACGCACAAACCGGGCAGATCGATTGGAGCGTGCGGCAAGTGGAACCCGAGGACTTTGGCCACGGACGCGGCTGGCTGGCCGGCGAGTGCATCTACTGGCCGACGCGCCGCGCGCTGCTCGTGGTCGCCCAACAGTCGGGACATGTCCTTCGCGAACATCCTCTGGCGCTGCCTCACCGGCCGCGCACCGGCGGAAACGTGGTGATTTCCCAGAATGCCTTGGTCATCGCCAGCGGCGACCGTCTCTCCGTCTATGGGGAGTTTGCGGGACCTCACCCAACAGACCCGCGACGACTCAGCCAACGCACATCCACGCTGCCCACAATTTCCCTCCGCGCCGATGTCTCAGCCCCCGCGCTGGAGGCTTCGCGACAGCCGCCGGCAGCGGATTCCACCGTTCCGGTCGTCCGTCCAGACGACCGCGATGCTCCTCCGTCATCCACCAGCGCGACAACGGGTTATTGGCGCAGAGCGTGGCATCGCTTCCTGACCGACCGGGCACGTTGCCTGCTCCCCGCGGGTTCGGCCCCCGTTTCGGAACACGCGGTCGTGTTGCATCAGGCCGAGCACTTGCAGGCGTGGGATCGTCATTCCGGACAGCTTCGCTGGCAACTCCCCCTGGAAGACCCGTTGGTCTGGAGTGGCTACGGCAGCCGATGGCTGTTGGTGGCCACCACGCGGGAATTGTGCGCGGTGGCACCAGCTTCCGGTTCCATCGAATGGCGCGGCACCTGGCCAGACTTGTTTGGCGAGGGGTTACCACCGGCCATGGGCGCCCGCCGCTCTGTTGGAGCGTTTACCAGCACGCCGCATGGATTGATCGTTCTGGTACCCGAGTGGGGCCTGATTGGTGTCGATGAAATACGGGGAACCGTGACCTGGCGGTATCTCCCGGCGGCCAGAAACTGGCAATCGATCGTGAACAGGGATTCGGGCCAGTTGCTCGTCTTGGAGCGGTTCGACGCCGATCGCGCCCGTGTGTGGTCCTTCAGCACCGGCGGCCTCGCCCCCTCCACGCCCCCCGTCTTCAGGGGTTTTCGCCGCGCTCAGCCGGCCGGTCCCCACGGTTGGGTCATCGAAACCGACGACCGCCGCCTGGAATGGTGGTCGCCCCGACTCGAGCCGCGGGCCGAGTACGTGGGACCGCTGTCCACGGCACATGCCGACCCGTGGGTGGTGCATCGCGGCGACCACTGGGCCTTGGTGAACGACGGCGTTTCGGTGATCGGTCTGAAAGGCGACCACTCCGGGAGAATCTGGCCTGGCTGGACGCAAGCGCTAGCACGGGGACCACTCACGCATCCCGAACAGCAAGCCGCCTGCGATGAGCACTGCCTGTACACTGCCGCCGCGGGAACGCTGCGGGCCATCGACCTGGCGACGGGGCGCATCGCGTGGGAACGTCGCTTGCCCGATGCCGGCGCGCAGCGGGTGCAGTTGGTTTCCTCCGCCTCGGCGAACCTCGGCGGCCTGATCGTTGTTCCGTGGGAAACGGCAGCGACGGTGTCGGACATCCCCCTGTTTGATTGTGCGACCGGTCAGCCCTTGCAGCGGATCCGCCTGCACGAGCCAGCCGCCGATCTGGCGGTCCACGTCGATCCCGCGGGGCTGCTGATGGCCACCTCCCGCGAGATCCTGGCCCTCGCCCCCCGCGAACGGTGAACAACCGCGGCTAGTACCTTCGCCTTCCGTTGGGGTGGCAGCCTGCGCCACAGCGTGCGGCGTTGACTCAAAGCAATGCACAAAGCCCATTCGCCTTCCGTTCGGGTGGCAGGCTGCGCCCCTTGCGGCGTTGCACCGCTGGCCGCTTCGGATCGTGCCCATCAGGCTCGCTTGACGCGCATCGCGGCGCGAGCATTCCTCAGCCAAGGTTGGCCGCAAGCGGACCGCGCGAGAACCCTGGGCAAGAATCCGGGCCGAGGGGGACATCTCGCCCTGGCATCTTCAACCCATTGGCTCGAAATGTGCTGTGGCAGAGGAGCGGGAGGCAACACGGCCGATGTGTTGCCAGAAGGCAACATCCCACCTCATCGTGGTTGTCGTGGTTGCGAAATCTCCACATACGCCGCACTGTTCCGAGCCAACCATGCGTGGGCGTTATTTGCTGATTGGGTTGTTGTGGGCCACGCTGGCCGCCGGCATCGGCGAGACTGCGGCCGTCGTTGCCGGTGAACAGTGGATGTTTCGCCGGTCGTATTTCAGTCATGCCTTGCCGCCCGAAGTTCCTCCCGAACATCCGTTGCCGGAGAGTCGGTCGGCGTATCGCACGGCTTATTATCGCGAAGCCTTTGGCGGTTCCATCCGCAGCGCATACCGCATCAACAACTATGTCATTCAGAGCGGCCCCCGGTCCGATCGGACGTTTTACCGCGAGGGATACATCGAGTTCGAGCCGTGAGTGTTCCCTCGATTGGGGGACGCCGCCGCTGCAAGCCGGCCGGAGCATCGCTCGGGGGCCTCCTGGAGCCGAGGCACTGACTGATTGTTGGGCCACTACCTGATTGTGGCCAGATTGCGGCTGGTAGGGACCGACTCCCCGGCCGGATGCGCGGAGACCTCGGTCCCCGGTAAACTCTTAAACTCGGTTCGGGAAAAACTGGTCCGGGAAAACTGCGCCCGAGACGTCCATCCTTCAGGCGGGCAACCTTTTTGCCGGATGTACTGCTTTCGGCAAAGTTTTTGCTTGACAGGACCGTGTTCGGCCCACTAAATTAATGCTCGCATCAGGAATTGTTCACGTGTTCGGGTGCTCCGAAGCGTGAGACACGTCCGCCTGCCCGATGCCCCACGAAAGAACCAGCCGAAAGCTCACCAGCCGCGCTCCCGCCTTCGGTCGTCGACACGATGCAGCCACTTGATCGCCGCAGGTCACGGGTCATGGTGCGCGATCGTCGGCGAGGGGGGGTTGGTTCGCCGTTGGTGATCGGTAAACGGTAAAGTCATGTTCCCTGGAATTCCCGGTACAGGAAGCAGTTCGCCTTCCCGCGACAGTTCGCCAACCCGCGACAGTTCGCCAACCCTGAAGTGATCCCGAACCCTGGAGTGATGGAGAGTGTTATGGCAGCGTCTTGCAATCCCCGGCATTTTGCCCGCCTGCACCGTCGCGGCTTTCTTTCCGTCGGTGTGCTGGCCGGCGCAGGGTTGACTTTGCCGCAACTCTTGGCCCGCAGGGCCTATGGTGATCTCAAGTCGTACAAGAACTTCGAGGGGACCGCCAAGTCGGTGATCCATATTTTCCTGCCGGGCGGCATGGCGCATCAGGAGTCGTTCGATCCGAAGCCCTTCGCCCCGATCGAATACCGGGGGGAAATGCGGCAGGTGGCCACCAAGATTCCGGGTGAGCAGTTTGGCGAAACGTTGCCCAAAACCGCCGACGTCGCCGACAAGCTGTGCATCATTCGCTCGTTTACGCACGGAGAAGCGGCCCACGAGCGCGGCACGCACAATATGTTCACGGGGTATCGGCCCAGTCCCGCGTTGCAGTACCCCAGCATTGGTTCCGTCGTCAGCCACGAATTCGGTCCGCGAAACAATCTGCCCCCGTATGTGTGCATCCCCAACATGCCGAACGAATACGCCGGCAGCGGTTATCTCAGCTCCGCGTATGCTCCGTTCAGCTTGGGCAGCGATCCGGCACAAAACGGGTTCCGCGTCCGCGATCTCGATTTGCCCAACGGCATCGACGATCAGCGTTTTTCGACCCGGCGGACAGCGCTGGAGGCCGTCAACGCCTACTTCCGCCAGAAGGAAAAGTCGGACGACCTGGCGGCCATGGACACCTTCTACGAGCGGGCGTACAGCCTCATCAGTTCTCCCGAGGCGCGGCAAGCCTTCGATCTGTCGAAGGAGCCGGACGCCATTCGCGACGAGTACGGCCGCAATCAGGCGGGCGCCCGCATGTTGCTGGCCCGCCGGCTGGTGCAGGCCGGCGTGCGGCTCGTCAACCTGACCTACGGCGGTTGGGACATGCACAACCAGATTGTGCGGGGCTTCAAGAGTCAGATGCCGGCCTTCGATCAGGCGTTTTCCACGCTGATTCGAGACCTGGAGCGGACCGGTTTGTTGAGCGAGACGCTGGTGATGGTGTCGTCCGAATTCGGCCGCACGCCCAAGATCAACGGCAGCGCCGGCCGCGACCACTGGCCCAAGGTCTTCAGCGTGGTGCTGGCGGGGGGCGGCATCAAGGGCGGGATGATCTACGGCTCGTCCAACGCCACGGCCTCCGAGCCGGAAGAAAAACCCGTCGGACCTGCCGACCTGTTTACCACCGTGTATCACTGCCTGGGCATCGTGGCCGACAAGGAATTGATGGCTCCGGGCGATCGCCCAATTGAAATCGTCGATGGAGGCGAACTGATCAAGGACGTGCTTGCCTGATGGTCCGTCTCGGGGCCGCCCAAGGAACCTGCGTCCCTGGGCGGCTCCCCTTGTTTGCCCGACGTGCTCGCGGCTTGCCAGTTCGTCGGACTTGCCCCGTGTTTGTGTTGGTTTCCTGACTAGCCCCGCCCGATTCCGTCTCACGGACAAACCGGCACGCGAGACGTGACCACCCGCCACCGCCGGCACCTTGAGGGGGGCCTCATGAGCCGTCCCGCGACTCCCATGCGTTATTTCATGCCTGACCCGCGTCGGACCGTTCCGACCGTTCAGTGTCTTCGCGGCATCGCCCTCGTCTGCCTGCTCGGTCTGTCCTGGGCGGCAGAACTGCACGCTGCCGCGCCCCAATTGTCGCAGATCATTCCCCGTGGTGCGCAGCGCGGCACGGAGGTCGAGTTCACCCTCAGCGGCGCCCGCCTGGAAGACGCCCAGGAACTAATGGTTTATGAACCTGGGCTCGAAGTCGTTGCATTGAATGTGGTCGACGGCGCTAATGTGAAGGTCCGCTTGCGGATCGCCGCCGACTGTCCGCTCGGCACCAAGCACGTCCGTTTGCGGACGGCGTCGGGCATTTCCGACATGCGGACTTTTCGCGTCGGCGCCCTTCCCTCGGTGGCCGAAGTCGAACCCAACAACGAATTCGCCAAGCCGCAACCGGTACCCCTCAATTGCACCGTTGAAGGCAACATCACCAACGAAGATGTCGATTACTTCGTGGTGGAAGCCAAACAAGGAGACCGCATTACCGCCGAAGTCGAAGGGATTCGCCTAGGGGACTCCCTGTTTGACGCCTATGTGGCCATCCTCAACGAACAGCGCTTCGAACTGTCCACCAGCGACGATGCCGCACTGGTCTACCAGGACGGCATCGCCTCGATCATCGCGCCGGAAGACGGCAAATACATCGTTCAAATCCGAGAAACATCGTACGGTGCCGGCAATTGGTATCGTTGCCACATCGGCACCTTTCCGCGACCCCGTGCCGTGATTCCCGCCGGAGGCAAACCGGGGGAAACGGTCGCGGTCCGGTTCCTGGGAGACGTGGCGGGAGAACTGTCGCAAGCGGTCACCGTGCCGTCGGGACACGGTGCCGACGATGTGGAGATCTTCGCGGCCGACGCGCACGGGATTTCCCCCTCGGGGCTGCGGTTCCGCGTTAGCCCGTTGGACAACATTGTGGAGCAGGAACCGAACGACGGCGTTGCTCAGGCCACCAGGGGGCCAACTATTGCGGCCTACAATGGGGTGCTCCAAAGCAAGGGAGATGTCGACTATTTCGGATTCACGGCCACGAAAGGGCAGGTGCTCGACATTCACGTGTATGGCCGGCGCCTGCGCTCCGAGATCGATCCGGTGTTGTACGTGCACAACCCTCAAGGAGCGAACGTGGCCGGCAACGACGACACCGGCGGACCCGATTCGTTCGTTCGCTTCACCGCGCCGGCCGATGGCGAGTTCTTCGTGTCGGTGCTGGATCACCTCGGTCGAGGGGGAGAGGCATATCATTACCGGGTGGAAATCACGCCGGTGGCGCCCTCGCTGGGGCTGAGTGTGAACGAATTCGTGCAATATCAGGAACCGAAACTGGTGGTTCCGCAGGGTAATCGGTGTCCCGTACTGATCGCGGCCACCCGTCGCGACTTTGGGGGGCCCCTGGAATTCCACGGCGAGAATCTGCCCCCGGGGGTGACGCTGGAAGCCTTTGCCCTCGCTCCCGATCAGGCCGTGGCGCAAGTCCTGCTGGTCGCCGCGCCGGATGCTCCCGTGGGAGCCACGTTGGGGCAAATTGTTGGCAAACTGGCCGAACCCAATCAGCCGCATTTGCAGGTGACGGGTCTCACCCGCCAGGACTGCGTCATGGTGCGCGGTCAGAACAACGTGCCGTTCTTTGTCGAACGGCTGCCCGCCCTGGCGATCGGCGTGGCTCAGAAAGCGCCCTTCACGCTGCAAGTGGTGGAACCCAAGGTTCCGCTCGTGCAAAACGGGCAGATGAAACTGAAGGTGGTCGCTACCCGCGAGGAAGGCTTCACGGCTCCCATCAAAGTCGAGGTGTTGCTCAACCCGCCGGGAGTGAACAGCAGCCGGGAGGTCTCCATCGCCGAGGGGCAAACGGAAGCCCTGATCGATCTGAACGCGGCGGGTAATGCGCAGGTGAAGGAACACAAAATCGCCGTGCGGGGCGAGGCCACCGTGGGGAACGGCCCAGTGATGGTCTGTTCGCCCATGGTGTCGCTGCATGTCGCGGAACCTTATGTGAAGCTGGCCTTCCAGCCGGCGGCCGTGGAACAGGGCCAGGAAACCGAACTGGTGGTGAAGGTGGAGACGACGCGCCCCTTCGAGGGCCTCGCGCAAGTGACCCTGCTCGGGTTGCCCAACAAGGTCGCCGCCGCACCCTTGGAATTTCCCCCTGACGCCAAGGAACTCGTGTTCAAGGTGAAGGCGGAGGCCGATGCTCCCCCCGGGATGAACAAGAACCTGTTCTGCCAGGTCGTGGTGACCGAGCAGGGCGAGCCTATCAGCCACAACCTGGGCGCCGGTCAGTTGCGGGTGGATCAGCCCCTGCCACCGAAGGCCAATACCCCGGCCGTGGCAGCCCAGGCCGCTCCCCAGCCGCCGGGAGCCGCCCCGAAGCGTTTGACCCGTCTGGAGCAATTGCGTCTGGAAGCCAAACAACGGCTCGAGGCACAAAACGCCGGGGGAGAAGCGAAGTCCGCCGGCAGTCCCTGATGCCCTGATCGACCTTGTCGCGCAGCGTTCCGTTGAATCGTCGTCTTGCAGGAAACCGACGTACCATGAAGTGGCTGCTGTCCTTCACCGTCATGCTCACGTGCGCGGCTTTCGCTTCCGCGGCCGACGTGCAGAAGCTCTCGGTATTTCCGAGTTCCATTCAGCTCACGACGTCCCTAGACCGGCAACTGTTCACGGTGCAGGCCCAGTTCGTGGACGGCATCACCCGCGACGTGGCCGCCGAGGCCCAAGTCACCCTCGCCCACCCCGGGCTGGTTCGGCTGGACGGGCGGACCCTGTACCCAGTTGCCGACGGCGCCACGGAATTGACGGTCGAGTACGGCGGTCACAAGGTGGTGGTTCCCGTGAAGGTGGAGCGTGCCGCCGAATCGCGTCCCATCAGCTTCAAGCTCGATGTGATGCCCGTATTCATGAAAGCTGGCTGCAACAGCGGCAGTTGTCATGGAGCGGCCCGCGGGAAGGACGGTTTTCGGTTGTCGCTGTTCGGTTTCGATCCGGACGGGGATCATTACCGGATCACGCGGGAAATGCCTGGACGGCGGATCGATTTCGCCGTTCCCGAAGCCAGTCTGTTGATCGAGAAATCGGTGGGTGCCGTGCCGCATACCGGCGGCAAGCGGTTCGAGCCGCACGCGGAGTTGAATCGCACGCTGGTTGAGTGGATCGCCGCCGGCTGTCCCACGGATCCCGCGGACGTGGCCGTGTGCACGGGAATCGAGCTGTATCCTCCCGGCGGCGTCCTCGACGGCGAGGGAGCCACCCAGCAGGTGACAGTGCGGGCGACCTATTCCGACGGGACGGACCGGGATGTGACCAGTCTGGCGTTGTTCCTATCGAGCAACGACACATCGGCCAGCATTTCTCCGGAAGGGGTGATCACGGCGGGCAGCCGCGGCGAAGCGTTCATCATGGCCCGGTTCTCCACCTACACGGTCGGGTCGCATTTCGTCGTGTTGCCCCAGGGATTGCAGTGGGAGCAAAAACCGACGCCCATCCGGAATTACATCGATGAATTGGTGCAGGCCAAATTGCAGCAGTTGCGGATGGATCCCGCGCCGCGGTGCAGCGATGAGGTGTTTCTCCGCCGCGTGTTTATCGACCTGACCGGGTTGCTGCCTACGGAAGACGAGTATCAGCGGTTCATGTCGAGCACGGAACCCGACAAGCGGGACAAGCTGATCGAGGAGTTGCTCGAGCGGAAGGAATTCACGGAGGTGTGGGTGTCCAAATGGGCGGAGTGGCTCATGATGCGCTCCAACAACCAGGTGAGCGCGAAATCCATCGCCCTGTATTACACCTGGCTGAGCGAAACGATCGCCGACAACGTGCCTCTCGATCAAATGGTCCGCGAGATTCTGAGCGCCTCGGGGGGCACCTTCCGCAACCCGGCGACGAATTTCTATCAGATCGAACGGGACACGCTGAAGGTGTCGGAAAACGTGGCCCAGATCTTCCTGGGGATGCGGACGCAATGCGCGCAGTGCCACAATCACCCCTTCGACCGCTGGACGCAGGACGATTATTACGGCTTTGCCGCCTTCTTCTCGCAAATCGGCCGCAAACAGGGCGAGGATTACCGGGAGGTGATCATCTTCAACTCGGGTAGCGGGGAGGTGCGACATCCCGTGGGCAATCGGGTGATGCCGCCCGTGTTTCTGGGGGCCGGACCGGCGGATGTCGCCGGGAAAGACCGCCGCGTGGTGCTCGCCGAATGGCTGGCGTCCCCGCAGAACCCGTACTTCGCCCGAAACTTCGTGAACCGGGTGTGGCAGCACTTTTTCGGCATCGGCATCGTCGAGCCGGTGGATGACGTGCGGGTGAGCAATCCCCCGTCGAACGAGCCGCTGCTGGCCGAACTGGCCAGGCGGTTTACCGAATCGCGGTACGACTTCAAGGGGCTGGTCCGTGACATTTGCCAGTCTGAAACGTATCAGCGGGGGACGGAAACCAATCCTTCCAACGAACTCGATACGCGGAACTTCGCCCGGCAGCAGTTGCGCCGCATCAAGGCGGAGTCGATGCTGGATATCGTCAGCCAGGTCACGGGCACGAAGGACAAATTCCCGCGTTTGCCCTTGGGCGCGCGGGCCGTGCAAATCGCCGACGGTGCCACGTCGAACTACTTCCTCACCACGTTTGGACGGGCCACGCGGGAAACGGCGTGCTCCTGCGAGGTGAAGATGGAGCCGACCCTGTCGCAGGCCTTGCACCTGCTGAACGGCGACACCACCAACAACAAGATTCAGCAGGGAGGGCTGATCGCCCAGTGGCTGAAGGACGGACTCGCGCCGTCGCAAATCATCGAACGGTTGTACATCCGCACGCTGACCCGCAAGCCGCTGTACGAGGAACAGGCTTCGTTGCAGCCGTTGTTTGGGGAAGGGCAGAATGTCAAACCCGTGCTCGACGACATCTTTTGGGCGCTGCTCAACAGCCGCGAATTCGTCTTTAATCATTGAACCGCGGTGATGGCCGCGCTCCGCGCGCGGGCAGCGCGAGAGGTTCCGCCGAGTCGGCAAGCGGCAAGACCACGGCACAATCAACAAGCGAGTTGACCTTCGACGGTGCAGATTGTCGGTCGATGTGCTTCCCGGAGCGGCAGCCGCGGTCGCATCGGCGCACCATGGTTGAGGACGCATTCCCATGTGGCACAAGCTGATTGTCTTGGGGTTGGGGCTGTGGTGTGCGAGCGCCATGGCCGACGATGCCCGGCCCGCGGGAGACAAGCCCGCGGAAAAGATCACTTACGAACAGCACATTTTGCCCTTGCTGCGGGAAAAGTGCGGTTCCTGCCATAACGCCAACGACAAGAAAGGGGATTTGGTCCTCGACAACTATAGCGCGGCCATGCGCGGCGGGGCCTCGGGGGAAGTGATTCGCACCGACGGCGATGCGGAAAACAGCCCCCTCTACCGCGTCGTCGCCCATCTCGACGAGCCGTTCATGCCTCCCCAGCAGCCCAGGCTGCCCGACGACCAATTAGCCCTTCTGCGCAAATGGATCGAAGGGGGCGCCTTGGAGAATGCGGGGAGCACGGCGAAGGTCAAGAAGACTTCGATGGTGGCCAAGGTCGAGATTTCCAACCAGAGACCCGCCGGCCCGCCTCCCCTCCCCGAGAATTTGCCGCTCGACCCCGTGACCGTTTCGCCGCGAGCCAACGGCGCCACGGCACTGGCGGTCAATCCGTGGTCCCCCTTGCTGGCCGTTTCCGGCCATAAGCAGATTCTCCTCTATCACACCGATACGCTGGAACTGGCGGGTGTGCTACCGTTTCCCGAGGGTCAGCCGCATGTGCTGCGATTCAGCCGCAACGGACAACTGCTGCTGGCGGCGGGAGGGCGCGGCGCGCAAAGCGGCCAGGCGGTGGTGTTCGACGTCAAGACGGGTCAGCGGATGGCGCAAGTCGGCAGCGAGTACGATGTGGTCCTGGCGGCCGACATCAGTCCCGATCAAACGCTGGTGGCCCTCGGCGGTCCGAAAAAAATCGTTCGTTGTTACGACCTCGCCACGGGCGAGTTGGTGTACGAGAAAAATAAGCACACCGATTGGATCACCGCCCTCGAATTCAGCCCCGATGGCGTGCTGCTCGCCACCGGCGACCGCTCCAACGGCCTGATTGTGTGGGAAGCCTACACTGGTCGGGAATTCTACGTGCTGACAGGGCACACCAACAGCATCACCGACGTCTCCTGGTCGCCCGATTCCAACGTTCTGGCCTCCGCCAGCGAAGATGCCGCCATCAAACTCTGGGAAATGCAGAACGGCAACCAGGTCAAATCGTTTGGAGCGCACGGCGGCGGCACGACGGCGGCCCGATTCGCCCGCGACGGTCGCCTGGTTTCCTTCGGACGCGATCGCACGCCCAAACTGTGGGATGCCGCCGGCAATAGCCAGCGCTCGTTTGCCGCCCTGCCCGACATCGGGACGGAAATCGTGCTATGTTGTGAAACCGATCGGGTCTTCGTCGCCGATTTGACCGGAGCCATTCACGTCTACCAGGCCAAGGATGGCGCCGCCGTCGGACAGCTCACCACCAATCCCCCCTCGCTGGCCGCGCAGATCGAGCAAGCCCGGCACACGCTGGCGCAGCTCGAGGCCGTCGCCGCGCAGGCCGCGGCACAATGGGCGGCGCTCCAAAAGGGGATTGCCGATCGCCAATCGGCGGCGGAAGCCGCACAAAAAGCGGCGACGGAAGCCGCGGCGGCAGTGGAACAGCTCGCCAAGGCGCATGCCGCTGCCGTTGACGATCTGGCCGCGAAAACCCGGGTCCTGCAAGCGGCGGAAACAACCCTCAGCAACAGCGAGACGGCAAAGACCAAGTCCGTGGCCGACAAGGAGGCCGCCGTGAAAGCCCTGGCGGAGGCGAACGCGGCCATTAAAGCGGCTGTTGAGGCCGTGGCGGCGGCAGAGACCGCGCTGATCGCCGCGCAGCAGACCGCCGAGGCGAAGCCCGCCGATCCCGCGGCCAGGCAGTCGGCTGCCGAAGCGGCCCGCAAGTTCGCCGAGGCGCTCGCCGGATTGTCGAGTGCCACGCAAAAGAAAGTCGAACTGGCGCCGCAACTGTCGCAGCGCAGCGAGGCCGTGGTGCAGGCGGTGGCAGCCGTGCAGGCTGCTCAGGCGGGCCGAGACGGTGCCGCGACGGCGAAGTTGGCCGCGGAGAAGTTAGCGGCCGAGGCGGCCACGCGGCTGAAGGCGGCCCAAGAGACCGCGGCGGTCCGGAAGGCCGAGGCGGAGAAGGCCGTCGCCGCCGCCCAAGTCAGCTCCGAGCAGCAGAAGCAGCTTGCGGACGCGGAAGCGGCTGCGAAGGCCGCGGCAAACAACGTTACGGCGGCCAGGGCGCGCGTGGCCCGCCTCGAGGCCGCCCGCGGTCGCTCGCTGGAAACGGCCGCGAAATAGGTCGGGAGCAGAGTGCATCGCCGTCGGTCGCGTCGTCCGTTGTCCGCGGTGTCCGATTGCCTCCGTGCTTAGGTTCTCGGTGCTCAGTGAGCCTGGCGGCCAGGCAGCTTAGGGCGCTTGGCAGCGTTCAGCCGAGTGTCCCCTTGGTGGAAGGAATGCCCGGTTGCCGGGGATCGATCGTCACCGCCTGTCGCAGGGCGCGGGCCGTGGCCTTGAATGTGGCTTCCGCGATGTGGTGGCTGTTGGTGCCGTAGTGCAGCACCTGATGCAAATTGAGCATGGCATTGGCCGCCACGGCATGCCAGAACTCCTCGAACAGTTCGGTATCGAACTGGCCGACCTTCTCGGTGGGAAACGTCACGCGGTACACGAACTTCACGCGGCCGGAGAAATCCACGGCCGCGGTGACCAATGTCTCTTCCATGGGCAAGGTCCAGTGCCCATACCGCGTGAGGCCCTGCTTGTCTCCCACGGCTTGCCGCAAGGCCTGGCCGAGGCAGATCCCCACGTCTTCGGCGGTGTGATGTTGATCGACGTGCAAATCTCCCGTCGCCGCGACAGTCAGGTCGAATAAGGCGTGCCGGGCGAAGAGAGTCAGCATGTGGTCCAAAAAACCGATGCCGGTCTGAATATCGGCCTGCCCGCTGCCATCGAGTTCCAGCGAAAGTCGGATTTGCGTTTCCGCCGTCTGGCGGGAAATGGCGGCACTGCGAGTCATGAAGCTTCCTGCGAACAGCGGGGACGACAGAACACCCTGACCGGTCGATTGCTATGGTTTCCTCAGGGCAGGTCGGCTCATCATAGCAGGTCGGTCAGGGCGGCGAGCAGCGTGTCGATCTCCGCGTCGGTCCCCACGGTGATTCGCAGCCCATCCACCTGGCCCGCGGGGCTCCAGGGCACATCCGGAAATTGCATGTAGCGCACGAGAATGCGACGCCGCTTCAACTGCTCGTAAATGGCACGATGCCGGCCCTCGACATGGGTAGCCCACACGAAGTTCGCCTGGCTGGGCACGACCTGAAAGCCAAGGGCTTCCAGTCCCCGCGACAGCCGCGCGCGGGTGGCGCGAATGCGGGCCACGTTGGCATGCATCCATTCCTGATCCTGAATGGCGGCGGTGGCCGCGGCGAGGGCCAGGCGGTCGCAGTTGTAGCTATCCTTGACCTTGCGCATGCCGGCGATCAATTCGGGATGGGCGATGGCGAAACCGAAGCGGATGCCGGCCAGGCTGTACGACTTGCTGAACGTGCGGGTGATCACGATCCGCTCGCCGCCGGCCGACCGCAACAACTCCGCCCGATGAGGCTCGTCCGCGAAATCTCCATAGGCTTCGTCGAGCACCAAGACCCCCTGGGGTGGCACCAGCGCTTGCAGGGTTGTGTCGTCCCAGCGATTGCCCGACGGCGAGTTGGGATTGGGCACGAACAACAGCTTGGCTGACTCGACCGCCGGGTACACGCTCGGCAGGTCCCATGTCCAATCAGGCCGCAACAACAACCGCGTGTGACGTGCCCCCTGAAGATCGGCGAGGGTTTCGTACAAAATGTAGCTGGGGTAGGGGTAGGCCACCTGATCGGCCGCATCGCAGAAGGAGCGGACGAGGATCGTCAAATTCTCATCGCTGCCGTTGGCGGGCAGAATCCAGTCGGGATCGACGCCAAACACTTCGGCGGCCGCCCGGCGAAACGACGTCCCGAGCGGATCGGGATACAAGTTGAGCGGGCCGCGGGCGGCGGCCATCAGGGCCTCGATCACCCGCGGCGAGGGAGGATACGGGTTTTCATTCGTATTCAGCTTCACCCAGCCGGGTTCTTGCGGCTGCTCGCCGGGCACATATCCGGCGATACGTTCCACATCGGGACGAAACAGACTCATGGGAGTTCCACAGGCTCGCGGGACTGGACCGATTGTCCGCGTTGCGCGCCGCTCCCGCAACCGACATCCAACAGCTCCCCAAGGTTCGCGCGAACGGCTGTCTTCCCCCTCGGATCGCCTGGCGGGCCGTCCTGTTCCTGATGCCCGCACGAAAGTCAGTTTTGGCGGCCCGCTAGTCGCGGCGGGCCAGCCGTGGGACGAGTTGCATTTCCAGCCAAGGCACCAACTGGCGCGCGCCGAAGACCGACAGATGATGCTCATCGCGGTACAAGGCCCGGCCGTCGCGCTCTGCCCGACAACGCCCCTGTTCATCCACAAACAGCGGGACCGGATCCACAACCGTCACACCCGGTCGCGCGAGAGAATCGAGCAGGCGGTTCGCCGCCCCGGTGTGCTGCCGATGCTGGTCCAACGAAACGGCCACGCCTTGCAGATCGGCACCAATCAGGGCCGCCTTCGCGAGGGCCCGCGGCACGTCGGCGGCCTGACAGGGAACTTCCTTCATGAGGGTCACGCGGGCGCCGGCCGCTTGAAGCGCCTTGAGCGTGGCGTCCAAACGGGCGCGTAGAATGGCGGCGGAATCGGTGCCGGGCGGTTGCTCCGGTGGGGTCGAAACGTACCATGACCACCGCGCCACCAGCAACACCTGGGGGACTCGATGTTGACGGACGAAATCCAGCACCGCCGCGTTGAAGGGAATCGCCTCTTCCCGCAACCCGTGAGGCGAGGGACTGATCCAATCGAGGATGGGAGCGGTGGCGGAATGTGTCGCCGCCACGCCGCGGATGCCCTGCCGTCGGCACAAGGCATCCACTGCCGGCAACACGGCCATGGCATGGCTGTCGCCCCACACGAACAATTCGGGCGGGCCGGCCGCGGACGCGCCCAATTCCAGGAAGCGGCCCGCGCGGGCTTCGGCCACGCTCACGTTGTGCAGAAAGGCGTGGTCCTTTCGGGATTGGCTGAACGCCACCACCTGCGGCGGGAGGCGAAACGGCAGTCCCTTGCCGATCACGAACAGTCCCGCCGTCAGCGCCAGTGCGCCCCACGCCGTGCCCGCCGCGGCAAACAGCCGTCGCGGCTGAGCCAGAGAACATTTCTGCCGGAACGGTGTTTCGACATATTTCCACGACAACACGGCCAAGACCAGGCTGGCTGCCACCAGACCCACACGGTGCAGGAGCGAGCATTCGCCGTTCGACCAGTAGCGGGCATACACGAGCAGCGGCCAGTGCCACAGATACAGCGAATAGGAGATACCGCCGATAAACACCAGCGGTCGACAGGCGAGCCACCGTCCAGTGAGCGTGAGCCGATGGGTGTTGGCCCAAATCACGGCGGCGGCCCCCCCCGCGGGCAGCAACGCCGCACCGCCGGGAAAAATGGTCTGCCGATCATACCGCAGGATCGCCAGTCCGATGGCGGTCAATCCGATGACACCAACGACTTCGCGGACGAGCCAGGCATGAATCCAGCGACCGCGTCCAACCGATCTCGCGGCATGCCCAGTCCCGAGCGAATCCGGTCGGCTGGCGACGGCAACTTGCCTCTCGGCCAGCAGCGAGCCGAGCAACAATTCCCAGGCGCGCGTCGGCAGCAGGTAAAAGGTTGCCGACGGATACCACCAGGCGCCGGGCAGACTCAACCCGAACGACGCCGCACACAGGCCGAACAACACCCCGCGCAGGGCAGGGGGCCGGAAGCGGTGCACCAGCAGCAAGAGCAGCGGCAAAACGAGGTAGAACTGCTCTTCGACCGCCAGCGACCACGTGTGCAGTAAGGGATTCGACTCGGCTGGCGCGTCGAAATAACCCGACTTTCTCCAGAAATGCACGTTGGAAATGAGTGCGGCCTGTGCCAGGGCTGATCGTGCCACACTCACGAGGTCTTCCGGCAGCAGCAGAAACCAACCGGCGGCCAACGTGGCGCCCAGCATCACCACCAGCGCCGGTACGATCCGCCGCACTCGGCGCTGCCAGAAATCGGCCAGCGAGAACTCGCCGCGCGCCAGCGCCAGCAAAATCAGCGCCGTGATCAGATAGCCGGAGATCACGAAAAACACGTCGACGCCGACGTAACCTCCCGGGCAACCCAGCCCCGCATGAAACAACACGACCGGCAAAACGGCCACGGCACGCAGGCCATCGATGTCGGCACGATGGGGCAAAAGGTGCATGAAGTGGTCCGTGGGCTCGATCACGCGGCCCGGCGAACGGGCCAATAGGTCCGCAGCCATCGTGTGAGATGCCAACCGCGCACCAGCACCGGCCAGTATGTTCTGAGGGCCGTGTGATAGAGCGCGCGCGCTTGCCGGTGATCGCCGGCCTTGAACGCGCCGCGGGCCAGTTCGGCATACCACACGGCGGCAAAGACGGGGCGCCAGGCGAGGGCAGGCGGCGGCAACAGAGCGGGGCAGAACAGTGCGTCGATGGTGGCCGCACCGTTGCGCAACAGGGCCGACAGATTATTGCGGGCGCGGGACGGGTGTTCGTAGCTTTCCGCCACGCAATCCGCCAGGGACACCACGGGATAGTTCGCGAGGATCTGACCGAACACGACGATGTCTTCGCCGTGCGTGAGGCCTACCGGATAGCGAATGCGGTCGAACAGTTCGCGCCGCATGGCCGCCCGACCATTGCCGATCGTGAACTCGCGCAGCAAAAACCGGTAAAAGTTTCGCAGCGGCGTCGACATGCGAGGAGGCGGAGAAGCCCGGCGGACATGGCCGCGCTCGTCCACCGTTTGATAGGCCCCAAACACCATGGCCGCCTGGGGATTGGCGTCGGCCGCGGCCTTGAGCCGAGTTAAACCGTCGGGCAACAGACGATCATCGGCGTCGAGGCACACGATGTAATCGCCCCGCGCCGCGGCGATGCCGGCGTTCCGGGCGGCGGACACCCCCTGGTTGGTTTGTCGGATGGCGCGGATGCGGTCTCCGTAGGCCGCCAGCACATCGGGCGTGTGATCGGTCGAACCATCGTCGACGACGATCACTTCGCGGGTTGGCCCCGGCTGTTCCAAGGCGGAATCGATCGCGCGCCCCACGAATCGGGCGTAGTTGTAGGTTGGAATGACGATGGAACACCACACGGCAGAAGACATGGCGAAGTCGGCGCTGCGAGGACGAGGCACTCGTGCGTACGCCGCCGACGCTGCGCAGCAACGCGCCAGGTAGCCCTCGTCAGGGGTCGAAGGTGGTTCAGGCACTTTTCCGCAGGGCGATTTCCGAAAACCGACCGAGGTCGTCCAGGGTGTGGACGCGAGCCGACAACACCCGCCAGCCCGCCTGTCGCGCGTGGCGCTGCGCCTTGCGGCGAAAACGGTGTTTGTGCATGTCGTCCAACACCAGCACGCCGCCGGGGGTCAGGCAAGGCAGCACGACCGGCAACACCGCGGCGCGCGTTTCGAGGTTCCCCAAATCGTGGAACACCAACTCAAAGCGAGCCTGCGGCGCCAGGGGGGCGAAGTCATCCCAGTGCAGCAGCCCATCGTCCGGCAGACCGGATTGACGCAAGTATGTTTCCGTTTGCTTGAGCCAATGGCGATTGTCGTCCACGCTGGTCACACAGCAAGGGTGCTCGGCGCGAGCCGCATAGGAGCGCAGCACGAAGGAGCTGAAGCCGCTCCCCAGATCGAGGATGGCTCGCGGTTGCAACACCCCCGCGAGACTGTACAGCAGACAGGCGGTTTCCCACGACACGGCCATTTTCCGTGTCGACACCCGGGTCACGTAGTCGTCGTAGGCGTGTTGCAGGATTCTGGCCGCCGCCGCGCGGCGCTGAAGAAAATCCGGCGGAATCAAACCTTGCATCACAAGCTGCCGCCAATCGCGAGTGCCGCGCCAACTTTCCCACAGATTGTGCAGTGGCTGGACCACGTGCCGGGAGAATTGCGACATGGGGAAAGTCCGACATCCTCAAAAGGACAGCCGCCACGCCGGCGGCAACACCGCCGGGACAACGGGTTGTAGTTTTCCCTGCCCATGGCCGCAAGACGAGTTTTGGCACGGGAGTGCATGGCTGCACGGCTCACCTGGACCCAGCGCGAACAGGTTCCGCGGGGCTCGCAGAGGGTTCGCCTTGTTCTTTCACGGAATGCCGTCAGGCTGGGGATTGGACAACCAGACTCACAATCCCTACGACCGAAGCGGATCACGCAAGGCAGGATGTGGCGGCAGGCTGACGCCGCGCGGCCGCGCTTCCAGCGGCTGGCCGAACTTCCCTGGTACCAATCCCATTCGGCCGGGCGGCAGCAGGGGAGCGGGCGGGGGAGAATAGGTGCGGAACTTGGGTAAAGGCTCGGCTGGCCGGCCGGCAAGCTGACGCAGCAGCCAATCGAGTCCCTCGAGGTTGTCGCGCAAGCGTTCCTCCGCATCGTCGTTGGTGTGCCCCAGAATGCCCATGGGACCGGTGTAACCACTGTCACGAATGGCCTTCAGCAGGGCCAGGTCCTCGCTGCCCGCGCCAACGGGAACGATTTTTTGACCGATCTGGTCGCCGCGGGGAAACATCCCATTGAGATTCAGTGCCAGCAAATGGGGCCGCATCAAGGCCAGCAGTTGGCTGAAGCGCTCGAGGTGGTCGTGTCCGTGATGCAGGTTGTACACCAACCCGACGTTCGGCAGCCGCAGTTCCTCGAGAATGGCCAGTTGGTTCTCCGGCTCGCCGAACCAGCCGCCGTGGTTGTACAGCGCCACCCGGCAGCCCAAGCGTGCAGCGGCTTCGGCAATCGGACGAATGCGACGCGCCTCGGCTTGCACCCGCTGTTGGCGTTCCTCGGGCGTCGTCGTGGGACCGCCACCGCCGGTGACCCACAACTGAGTTTTCACGCCGTGCCGTTCCAGGACCGAGAGTAGGGTGCGCGCGTCCTGATTCAACTCGGTGGGAAACCACACCGCGGTGAGTTCGATGCCGTGCTCTTTGAGCAGGCGCACTTCTTCATCGAACGTGGGCAGATGCTCGGCCCGCCAGTCGTAGGCATATTTTCGGAAGCCCAGCCGTTGGAGCATGGCAACCCGTTCCGCGGGACCACGCCGCCTGGCATCGAAGGGCACAATGCACCACGCCACGAGATTTTCCCGGCGAAAGACCCCGGTTTCCGCCGCCCGGGAAGTGAGCTCCTGGGCATACAGCCACGGAAATTGAATGGCGAACATGCCCGCCGTCGCAGTGAACACCAAAACCGGTGCCATCAGCCACGGTGTCGCCGCCCCAACCGCGATTTCCAAAAGTTTCATCCGCTGAACCAACACCGGCAAATTTCGCCTGACGCATCGCATGACGGGTACCTCCCCAGCAGGCAGTTTGGCCCGGAAGGCGGAGTTCTGCAATCCCTTTGGCCCGAACTACTTGTGCGACATCTTTTCGATGCGGAAAGCACTGGTGTTGAACCGCGAGGGATCCCAACTTCGCTCATCGCGCGTGCATCCGGGGGTTGGTCGTTTGGAGAGGACTGGCAGAGCGAGTGTTTTGGGGGTCGTGTGCCGGATCGCACGGAAACACCGATGCGGCAGACATTTCCGCGTCGATGAGACGATCAGGCCTGTGCGTGTCGGCCAGGGCCGCGTCGATCGACTCCTTTTCGCGGGCTTTGAGCAGCCATCGGAGACCTCGCGGGAATTTCGTGCCGAAGGTTGCTCGCTGCATCGAAGATGCAGGGCCGTCAAGCGTCATGCAAGGTGGGAAGACCCGTGATGCACTGGGGTTGGCTCCGTGCGGTGTTGTTGGCTCTGGTGGCGAGTGCCTCCGGCTGCGCAATTTACGATCCGTGGCAGGTATGGCGGTACCACGTCGACTACAACACCGAACGGCAATGGAGCGCACAAATTTCGTTTTCGGATCACCTGCCTCCCCCGCCCGTGCGGGTGAAAATGATCCGCTGGGGCTACAACGTGGGTCTGCCGGTCCAACACTCGTCGACGTGGTCCCCTTCAACGCTTCCGTACGCTCCGCCACCGGTCCAGCCTCTACCCCCGGCTCCGGTTCCGGAGTCGTTCCCGGCGCAACACTTTGAGCAGGCGGCTTCAGGCCCCGTGTGGGCCTACCCAGTGTTTGAGCTTTCGGAACGGTCTCAGCCCACGGCGACCTCAAACACGCCTCGGTCGGTGGTCGCGAACAACGGTTCCGCGGCTCAGCGGGCACCGTCGGCACCTGCGGGGACGTGGTTGTTTTCGCGGCCAACGCCGTGAGACGGAACAACTCTCGGCATCACGGTTCGGCCAACGGCGGACCGATCGCCGGCCGCACGATTCGGCGTCGGGCAACACCGCACGATTCGGCGGCGGACAACACCGCACTATTCGGCGTCGGGCAAGATGGAGCGGTGGGACATTCGTGCCGGCGTTTTTCGCCTCTTTTGGTGGTTGGGCACAACCTGTCCGTCAGACTCTCCAGCAGACAAGTTGTCCTTGAGCCGTTTGCCCGCGCTGGTGGCCGGTGCGGACATGGTGGGTTCGGGCGCGCCTTCCAACGCATCTCCGGGCCGAATCGCCGCCAACCTTGCCAATCCCCGTGCCACATAGTGGGGCGAGACCTCGAAGCCGAGGAACCGCCGGTTGAGTTTTTTCGCCACGGCCAGCGTGGTGGCACTTCCGCTGAAGGGATCGAGCACCAGATCCCCTGGATGCGAACAGAGGCGAATGATCCGCCCGAGCAATTGTTCCGGCATCTGGCATCCGTGAAAGCCCTCCCGCTCCTTGAAGGTGCCGGCTACCCGCGGGAAATACCAGGTGTCTTCCTGGGGAGCAAAGCGATCCGCCAAATCTTGCGGCCGCAAGACCCACGTCGAAGCCGCGGGGAAGAGCGCGTCGGTCGCCGCGGGGGCGATGATCCACGTATCGTCCGGCAAACGTCCCCGCGGATTGGCCCGCCGGTCGGCATACACCAATTGCCTGGCCGATGGGATCCGATTCTCCAGTTGGTCCCCATTCCAGGTGAAACGGGCTTCGTCCTTCACGAAGTAAAACAAATGGGCATGGCTGCGGGTGAACTTGAATTTGCAATTCACGCCGAACGTGTAGTACCACACCACCCAACTGCGGCAACGAAATCCCACCTCGCGCTGGGCCAGAACTTTCAGTTCGGCCGCGTATTCATCGCCGATCGCCAGCCAGAATGTCCCGTCGTCCTTGAGGACCCGATGCACCGCCGTCAGCCACTGCTTGCACCATCCCAGATAGGTTTCGGGGTCTTTCCCGTCGTCGTAAACATCGTAGTCGTAACCGATGTTGAACGGCGGGTCGGCGAAGGCCAGATCGACGCAGCGCTCTGGCATCTGCCGCATGGCCTCCAGACAATCGTGCTGGTGGATGGTGTTCTCGGCGAACGGAGACGTCATGTCGCTTTCCACATCAGCGGACTCATTCCACTCAACCGATCAGGCGTTGGCCCCGTGGCCCGCTCCGGCAGGATCGCGGGCTTTCCCCAGCATTGCCCTCCGCCTGCCCGTCGCATTCCGCGCGCCGGCCAGGCCTCGTCGAAAGGGGACGGAACCAGGATCTGGCCGCGGAACGGGACATGGCATCTGCCCGCGGCCCACCACTCGGCTTCCGCACCGAAGCTTACCGCCCGCGGAGCGCGGATGCCAACGCACATCGTCAACTGACCGCGCGACGTGAATTGAACTGCCGGGATTGTACGGCACGCTTTCGATTTGCACGGCACGCTTTCGATTTGCGCGGCTCGCTTTCGATTTGCGCGGCTCGGTTTCGATTTGCACGGCCCATTTTCGATACCGCACGGCCCATTTTCGATAGCGCACGGCCCGGTTTCGATACCGCACGGCCGGGTTTCGTTTCGCACGGCACGAATCCGATTCCATTCCGCCTCTCCGCCGTGGACTGGTCCGAACCTGTCCGGCCTCGCCGGCCTTGCCGACAAGGTTTGGGAAGCCACAGTGGGGACCCCACCGCGCGTGGCGGGCGGCCCGGCAGTTGTTTACTGCTTCAACGCTCTTGCAACGAACTCGAACAGTTCCTTGCTGGAAGGGTCGTCCGGGGTGCCCAGTTCGGCGTTGATCCGGCGGTGATTGGTTTCTCGGGCGCCATAGGCTTGCACCGGCACCTGGGCTTCCTTCAACACGGCGGCCAGCCGTTGCGCCTGGGCAGCGTTGTCGGGATGATCGGCCACGTACAGGATCAGAAACGGCGGGATCCCCTTGTGGGGCGCCACGTGCGTGACAGCCGAAAAATCGCGATGGTTTTCCGGCGTATGGCCGAACTTTTCGCGGTGCCCGAATTTGAGCTGCGGCAAGCCATGCACGCGGCGGCGCGTCTCGGCGGTTTCGATGATCGCCGGAATGTCGTAGGTGTCGCCGTCCACGGGTACGCACCCCTTGAGGATGTTCAGCGACAGCCCTTCCGTTTTCAAGTAGCGATCGTCGGTGCAGATCAGCGCGGCCAGTTGGGCGCCGGCCGAATGCCCCATCACGAAGATCCGCCCCGGATCGCCCCCGTATTCGGCGATGTGATCGTGCACCCACCGCAGCGACCGGGCGATGTCCCGCACGATGTCTCCCATTTCGACGTGTGGCAGCAAACGGTAGTTCGTGGACACGAACACGAACCCGCGGTCGATGAAGGCTTGCGGCTTGGATTGCACGTCCGACTTGTCCCCCGTCTGCCAACCCCCGCCGTGAATCCAAAACACGACCGGCAACTTCTGCCCGTCGACCCGGGCGTACACGTCCAACACCTGCCGTTCGTGGGGGTTGGTCGCGTAGGGAATGTCGCGCGTCAGTTTGAACTCCGCGGCCGGCAATCCGCCGAGCGGCAGCCACACCCATCCGCAAGCGAGCAGGAGGAGTTTTCCACAGGAGTGATTCATGGCGGACTCCAAAAGGTGGATCGGACGGACTCTGCCCAACATTACTTCCAAACCGCGCGCCGTCGTCAATGGTCGCCCCCCTTGGACCGCCGGCCAGCCCCGCGATCCCAAGCGGTGCGCGGCCTCGGTCCGGGACGCATCACCGCTTCTGTCCGTGTGGATCACCGTGTGCCCGTGTGCCTCACGTCGCTCGGTTGCCTCGCCCGCCGCTTTCTGCTTTGCTGCTGCCAGCGGATTTGTTCGTCAGGGACTATGACGTGTCGGGCTCGACTTCACCGCCGTGGACCGTTCGCCGCGTCCTCGAATGGACGACCTCCCACCTGCAAAAGCACGGCAGCGAAACGCCGCGGCTCGACGCCGAAGTCTTGCTGGCCCACGCGCGGGGTTGCCGCAGAATTCAACTCTATACCGAATACGACGCCGAGCTGCCCGAGGCCGTGCGCGCGCGGATGCGCGAACTGGTGCAGCGCCGCGCGCAATTGGAGCCGGTCGCCTATCTGGTGGGGCACCGGGAATTCTTCAGCCTCGATTTGGTGGTCACGCCGGCGGTGTTGATTCCCCGGCCCGAAACGGAAACGCTGGTGATTGAAGTCTTGGCCATCGCCAAAACGCTGCCGCGGCCCCACATCCTCGATTTATGCACCGGATCGGGTTGCGTGGCGATTGCCGTCGCCAGGAATTGTCCCGGGGCCAGGGTCACGGCGACCGATCGCAGTCCGGCAGCCCTGGACGTGGCGCGGACCAACGTGCAAAAGCACCGGCTGGACGAGCAGATCACCCTGTGCTGCGGCGACTTGTTCGCCGCCGTGGCCGACCCGGTACGGTTCAATATCGTGGTCTCCAACCCTCCGTATGTGCCCACCGCAGAGATCGCCGGACTGTCGGCCGACGTGCGCGGCTTTGAACCCAAGGAGGCCCTCGATGGCGGGACCGATGGCTTGGAGGTGATCCGCCGGATTGTGGCCGAGGCCCCCCGGCGATTGACCTCTCCCGGCTGGCTGTTGCTCGAACTTTCTCCCGAACAGGCCCCGGCGGTGCGGCAGTTCGCCACGGAGACGGGCTGTTACACCGAGATCGACCTGATCAAGGATTTGAGCGGTCATCACCGCGTGTTGCGTGCCCGGTATACTGGGGGCGGGGAAGCCGGGCCGTGAAAGGGCTGCGGCTGGCCCAACTCCTCGCGGCGTACCGATGACAGCCAAAACGGAACCCGCCACAATGGGACGGGTACCACAAACCTTCACCGCGCGGAAACCGGTGCGGAAATGCCTGTTCGCGAAAGGATTCGGTCATGAAACTGTGGGGCGTCGCCATTTTGGCAGCGTGTCTGGGCTGGTGGCTTGCGCCGCGGACCGCGGGCTTGATGTCCGCAACCGGTGCGACGACCTCGGTGCACGAGTTGGTCTCGGCCGACGCGTCGATCCCCCCCGACGAATCCCCGCCGCGCAAGTTATCCGATGCCGCGCCGGCGTCCGCCGTCAAAAATCCCTCGGCGAGCAGTCAGGAAGTGCGCGACGTCATCGAGCGGGAATTGAAAGATGCTCCCGCAGAGGAACGACAAATCTGGTTCGACGAACTGAAAGGGTTGCCGCCCGGCATCGTGGAAGACCTGCTCCGCTTGCGACGGCAGTTGAATCCGCGGAGGGAACCGGCCGAAAAGCCGCCCGGCCGTTTGGTGCCTGTACCGCTGACCGCCGATACTCCTGTTGGTGATTGGTCCGGCACAGTGTCTGTCTTGCGGCGCGTGCGAGCACTCCATTTGCAGAATCTGGCGAACGTCCATTCACCGGGGTACCGCCGGTTGCTGCCGCTGACACTACCTGCCGCGGCCCCCCTCGACGCCGAAGGGGAGTCGCCGAACGGCTGGGGTTGCCGCTGGCATGGTGTGCGGGTGGATGTGAAACCGGGAGCCGTGTTCGCGACGGGACGCCCGTTGGACGTGGCGATTGATGGTCCGGGCTGGTTCATGGTGCGCACGGCCGAGGGTCTGGCTTACACACGGTGTGGTCAACTGATGATCGACACCCAGCAGCGGTTGTGTGTTGCCGCGTCCGAGCAGCCCTTTCCGCTGGAACCGACCGTGTCGTGCCCTGCTGGACCGCAGGGGATCACGATTCACCCCGACGGCCGCGTGTTGAGCAAATCAGTAAACGGCGCGGGGCCGACGAAGTGCGGGCAGATTCAGTTGGCGGATCTGCCCGATCATTCCATGTTGAGGTACAGCGCGAACGGGTTGCTGGCGCTGCCGGCGGAAGCGGAAGCGGCCGTGCTCGCCCCTCCAAGGACCGCGGGATTGGGTTCATTGGTGCCGATGGCGCTGGAGTGGTCGAACGTGGTCCCCGACGAAGAGTGGGCCGAAGTGGAGCGCATCGACCGTTGGCTGAATGCCGTCGCGCGGTGAAGGGGCGGAAAACGGCGACGTCTCCCGCGGCAGCGGCAGCTACCGGGTGAGTCGAGGCGATCATGCGAAGCGATGATGCGCGGCGATGAATCGAACTAATAAAGCGCGTCGATGAATCGAACCAATGAAGGGCGGCGATGAATCGAACCAATGAAGGGCGGCGATGAATCGAACCGGCCAGTCGTGCCGGCGGACCGAGGCAAGCGGAGTCGATGGCCATGCACCCAGACCTGGCTGCCGTGTTGAATGCGGTGTTCGAACGGCGCGCCCCTTCGGCCGCCGAACTCGAGCGCGCCGTGTCGGCGATGATGGACGGTGTCTGCCAGGAGGCGGAGATGGCCAGCGTGCTGACGGCCCTGCGGCTGCATGGCGAAACCGCCGAGCAGTTGGTGGGAGCCGCCCGGGCGCTGCGCGCGCGGGCCGCCCGGATTCCCACGCATCGCCAAGGCTTGTTGGATACGTGCGGCACCGGCGGCGATGGTTTGCAGACGTTCAACATCAGCACGGCGACGGCGTTGGTGGCGGCGGCAGCGGGTGTTCCCGTCGCCAAGCATGGCAACCGCAGCGCCACCAGCCGCAGTGGTTCCGCTGATGTGCTCGAGGCCCTCGACGTGTCCCTCGCGCTGAGTCCCGCCCAAGTGGGAACCTGTCTCGACGAGTTGGGCATCGGCTTCTGTTTCGCCCAAAGCGTTCATGCCGCCATGAAGCACGTAGCGCCGGTGCGTCGGCAACTGGGATTTCGCACGATCTTCAATCTGCTGGGACCGCTCACCAACCCGGCTGGCGCCGAGTATCAATTGGTGGGCGCGAGCCGCAACACCCTGGCTGAGTTGTTGGCGGAGGCCCTGCGACAGCTCGGCGTGAGACAAGCCCTGGTGGTGTGCGGCAACGATGAACTCGACGAAGTGAGCTTGTGGGGGTCCACCACGGTCCTGCGCGTGCGGGGCGACTGCCTTTCGCACGAAGTGTGGACGGCGGACGATCTGGGTCTGCCCGCATGCCAACCCGCCGATCTCCGCGTGCACACCCCTCAAGAAAGTGCCCAGGTCATTCGCGGGGTATTGGCCGGTCAGCAGGGAGCCGCCCGCGACATGGTTCTGGCCAACACAGCGGCAGCCTTTGTGGCCGCTGAGCGGGTTGCCCATCCGGCCGAGGGCGTGCGCCTCGCCGCCGAGACCATCGACTCCGGCCGGGCTGCCCAGTTGTTGGAGCGCTTCGCCGCCCGCTGCCGGGCGCTGACCTGCTCCACTGTGTCGTGATGGCTGAAACTTCTCCCCGGCGACGGAGTCTCGTCGGCGTGGTCGTCTCGTCGTCGTCGGCACCGACTCCGTTGCCGCCGCACAGGAAGGCGGTTCGCGCGCCGGCGGCGCAGCGCGGGTGGCGGTCTCTCGGTCTATCCGCTCTAGATCGAGACGGGCGTCCGCATCTGATGACGTGCCAAGGCCGCTTCAATGAAGGCGGCGAACAAGGGATGGGGCCGGCTCGGCTTCGACTTGAATTCGGGATGAAACTGCACCGCGAGGAACCAGGGGTGATCGGGCAATTCCACGATTTCGGCGAGTATCCCATCCGGGCTGACACCCGAGATGCTCATGCCGGCATCGACGAACCGCTGCCGATAGGCCGGATTGAACTCGTACCGGTGGCGATGACGCTCGCTGACCTGAGTGGCGTGGTAACAGCGGGCCGCCAGTGAGTCTTCCAGCAGCACGCAGGGTTTGGCCCCCAGCCGCATCGTGCCCCCCTTCTGACTCACCTGTTTCTGCTCTTCCAGCAGGCAAATGACCGGGTCGGGCGTATCGGCGGCGAACTCCGTGCTGTTGGCTTGGGGCAGATGCAGCACGTGCCGCGCGAACTCGACCACGGCGACCTGCATCCCGAGGCAGATGCCGAAATACGGCACCTGGTTTTCCCGGGCGTAGCGCACCGCCTGGATTTTGCCTTCGACGCCGCGCATGCCGAAGCCGCCGGGGACCAGAATGCCGTCCACCCCATTCAGCAGCGACGCCGGATCGGTTCGTTCCAGCTCCTCCGCTTCAATCCGTTTGACGAGGACCCGCGAGGAAAAGGCGATGCCCGCATGATCGAGGGCTTCGTAAATCGACTTGTAGGCGTCCCGATGGTCGATGTACTTCCCGACCACGGCAATCGTGACTTCATGTTCGGGATGGCGAATCCGCCGGATCAGCTCTTCCCAGTCTTCCATGTCGCACGGCGGGGCGTCGATCCGCAGCTTTTCGAGGATCATCTGATCCAACCCATGCTCCACCAGCCCCAGGGGCACCTCGTAAATCGAGAATTCCTTATCCCGCTCCTCGATCACCGCGCGCTTCTCGACGTTGCAGAACAGGGCGATTTTCTCGGCGTGTTCGCGGCCTAGGGGCCGTTCCGTCCGCACGATCAGGATGTCGGGCTGGATGCCGATCTCCCGCAATTGCTGCACGCTGTGCTGCGTGGGTTTGGTCTTCAGCTCCTTGGCCGCCTTGAGGTACGGCACCAGCGTCAAATGCACGAACAGGCAGTTTTCACGGCCGATGTCCAGCGGAATCTGACGAATCGCCTCCAGAAAGGGCAATCCCTCGATATCGCCCACCGTGCCTCCCAGCTCGGTAATCACCACGTCCACATCCGGTCCGGCCAGCTTGCGGATGCAGGACTTGATTTCATCGGTGACGTGGGGCACCACCTGCACCGTGCGGCCGAGGTACTTGCCTTGACGCTCCTTCTCGATCACCCGCAGGTAAATCCGGCCGGTGGTGAAATTCGAATCCGACGACAACGGGCTGTTGGTAAACCGCTCGTAATGGCCGAGATCGAGATCGGTCTCGGCACCGTCGTCGAGGACGTAAACCTCTCCATGTTGATAGGGACTCATCGTGCCGGGGTCGACATTCAAATACGGATCGAGCTTCTGCATGCGAACGCGCAGTCCGCGGCGTTCAAGGATGCAGCCAATCGATGCCGAGGTAAGTCCCTTGCCGAGCGAACTCACCACGCCGCCGGTCACAAATATGTGCTTGGTCATAACAGGCCAAACTCGGTCCAAAAAAAGAAAAAGTGGGGATCCGTCCCAACAGAGGAGCGGAGGGAATCGGTCGGCCGCGCGGGACGAACTCCCGCACACGGGCGAGTAGCCCGACCGGAACACATCATGCCAAGAACCGTCGCGTCGACCATCTCCCGGATGCCGCCATGACGAGACGAACTGGGATCACCTTTCCCGACCCGCGCCTGCCTGCTGTCGACGCACGAACCGAGCATAATCGTCCGGCGTATCGATGCCAACGGAGTGCTGCGCTACGATTCCCACCAGGATTTGCGCACCGGCTTCCAGGGCGCGCAACTGCTCCAGTTTCTCCAACTGCTCCAGCCGCGACGGAGGACGCCGCGTTAGTTCCAGCAGGAATTCCCGGCGATAAGCGTAAATCCCCAGGTGCAGCAGCCACGGCTGCGCCGTGCGGAGCACCTCGGCGGGGCTGAGATCCCGGCTGAACGGAATCGGCGCCCGACTGAAATACAAGGCACGCCCGTCTTCCGCGCACACCACCTTCACGCAGGACGGAGCCAACACCTGTTCCGCCGTGGTCATGGGAGTGGCCAGGGTGGCCATCTCCGCGGCTGGCCGCTGCTCCAGCAGCGCCACCAGATGATCGATGTGCGCGGGATCGAGTTCCGGTTCATCCCCCTGCACGTTGACGACGATCTCGGCATCGGGAAGAGACCGCCGCACGACTTCGGCGATGCGGTCGGTGCCGCTGGGATGTTCTCCCGTCATCTCCACGCGACCGCCAAATCTCCGGACCGCTTCGGCGATTTCCTCGCTATCCGTCGCCACCAACACGCTGGCCAGCGAGCGGGCGCGGCAAGCCGCGTCCCAAGCGTATTGCAGCAGCGGATGGCCGGTTTCGGCTAGCAGCAATTTGCGCGGCAACCGCGTAGACTGCAACCGGGCGGGAATCAATCCGTAATGAGGCATGCGACATCCTGTTCGCGCCGCAGCGGCTTGCCGACGCACCGTGAAGAGACGCATTCGGCCATACTGTACATTTGAAGAATGAACCGCTGGAACCTAATCTGTACAATAATTCTGGTCGATGGGGCTTGCGCCGGCGTTCCCGGCCGGGAAGGGGAGGGGGTGTCCGCGCCAACATCAACCCGTTGCGAGGCTGTGCCCGTGTCGCCCAAGGCCCCTCTCGAACGACGACAGCAGTTGTTGAAACTCCATTCCCGCATCCGCGTTCTCGAACGTCGATTGGCCAGGGCGCGGCGTGCCTCGCGACGGGAGTTCGCCGCCGCCGCGCCGCTGTCGCGGAAGGAACAGCGGGCACTGCGGCGCGGCCATCGACGATATCGGCAGGTGCTCCGATTTGCTGCGTGTGGCATGTTCGGGTTGCGCCCCGACCGGGGTTGGACGTTTGCCAGCCGCTTCCTGGGCGAACTTCTCGGCCGAAAGCCGGGCGAATTGCTCGGAGAGGGTTGGCTCAACGCGGTGCATGCGGAGGACCGAGCGCGCGTTGCCGCAGCGTACCGCACCGCGTGTCGATCGGCAACGCCCCTGGCGATCGAATTTCGCATCCGCCCGGCGCGCGATGCCGACCCCCTTGCAACGGGCGCTGCCGATCCTCATGAGGCTGGCGATGCCGCTGCCAGCGAAGCACGTTGGGTTTCCCTGCAAATCGCGGCTCAACCGCACCGCCGGGAATGGCTGGGAATCGTCGAGGAGATCACGCAGCACAAACGGAACGCGCGCGAATTGCGGCGGTTCCAGTTGGAATTCGAATCGCGCGTGAATGACCGCACGCTGTTGTTGATGCGCGCGAACCAGATTCTGCAAGAGCAGATTTTCGAGCGCCGCAGGGCCGTCGATTTACTGGAGGAGTCCGAGGAACGCTGGCGGTCGCTGGTGCAAAATGCGGCAGACACCATTCTGCACGTCAACCGCGACCGGACCATCGGATTCATCAATCACACGCATCTGCGACCGGACCTCGGCCGCGCGGGCGTTATCGGCCAGTCGGTGTTCGCGTTCATCTTCCCGGAGTATCACGCGCAAGTCGAGCGGGATCTCGACCGCGTGTTCGAACACGGGGAAACGGTGACCAATGAGGTCGAAGCGCCCACGGTGCAAGGGGAACGCCGCTGGTTTCAGTGCCAGATCTCCCCCATCGAGCGCTCCGGCCGCGTGACCGGCGCCACGGTGGTTTGCCGCGATATCACCGAATTCAAGCGGGCCGCCGAACAGTTGCGGCAAACGCAAGAGCGGTTGATTCATCTGGCCCGGGTGACCTCGGTGGGCGAAATGGCCGCCGCCGTGGCGCACGAACTCAATCAGCCGCTGGCGGCGGTCGCCAATTACGTGAGAGGCTGCATGCTTCGCCTGGAGGCGGACCAGCGGGTAGGGCCGGAGATCCTGCATGCCCTGCAAGAGGCGGTCGACGAAGCCCACCGCGCCAGCGAGGTCATCCGCCGGCTGCGCCAGTTTTTGCAACGCCACGAGCGGCAGTGCGAACGGATCTCGCTCAACAACGTGGTGCAGGATGCCGTGCGGCTGGCGGAGCCGGCGTGCCGCCGGTTGGGGGCATCCCTCGTGCTGCAACTGGAAGACGAGTTGCCGATGCTCCTCGCCGATCGCGTGCAGTTGATTCAGGTCTTGCTGAATCTGCTGTTGAACGCCGCCGAAGCCATGTCCCAAGTCACGGACGCCCCCCGGCTGGTCACCATCGAAACGCTCACCGATGGCCCGCATGCCGTGGCCGTCGCCGTGCGGGACCGCGGCCTGGGAGTGCCCCCGGAACTGGGACAAACCATCTTTCATGCCTTCGTCACCACCAAGCCCGAAGGCCTGGGCATGGGGTTGTCGATCAGCCGCACGATTGTGGAAGCGCACGGAGGCACGCTGAGATTTGAGCAGGTGACGACACCGCGCGGCACGCGATTCGTCGCCGCCTTCCCCACCGAGCACAAAAGGACACCCACATGACCAGCGTCACCGTGCCTGCGGCCCGCGAACCCACCGTGTATGTCGTCGACGATGATCCCGGCGTGCGGAAATCGCTCCGCTGGCTGATGGAATCGGTCGGATTAAACGTGCGGTGCTACAGCTCCGGAAAAGAGTTTCTCTCCGACTACCAGCCCAACTGTGTCGGCTGTCTGGTGCTGGATGTGCGAATGCCTGGGATGGGCGGTCTGGAACTGCACGAGCGGCTGCGCGCCCAGGGAGCCCGCCTTCCCGTGATCATGATCACGGCTTACGGCGACGTCCCCCTGGCCGTCCGCGCGATGAAAGGCGGCGCCGTCCATTTCTTCGAAAAACCGGTGAGCGATCAGTTGCTGCTGGAACAGGTGCGCGAGGTCTTGGCGGAGGAGGCACGCCGCCATGCCGACACGCAAGACGTGCGGAATGTCGAGCAACGGTTTTCCCGGTTGACGCCGCGCGAGGTCGAGGTGCTCCACAAAGTGGTGGACGGTTTATCCAGCAAGGAAATCGGCAGGTTGCTCGGCGTGAGCTACAAAACGGTCGAAGCGCATCGGGCGAAAATCATGAGCAAAATGGAAGCGGGCAGCGTTCCGCACCTCATTCGCCAATATCTGAGCCTGGAGCCTCACCGGCGGGTGTTTGCGCGCGAGAACCGCCGTGGTCCCGCTCCGGCGGAGTGAGCCTGGTCTCTGTCCGCGCGGCAGGCCGCGCCCGGTGTGCCTGTTCTCGCGGCAGGCCCCCGTGACGCCGTTCGCGGCATTCTGTTACAATGCCCAAGGCAAGGGCAGCGACCTTCCCGCCTCAGGGGGCGCGGGCCAACTGCGCCTTCAGCGGGATCTCGCGGTCCACAGCGGCGACCGAACGCTCAACCACTCAGGGACGCGAGGGTGGCCGGCTGGAGGGAAAGCTGGCCACCCGTTGGGAGCGCATGGGAACGCAACGGTGGCCGCGTGGGAGCGCTGGCCGCGTGGCGCGGGGGAGTTGCCGGGTCGCCAATCCGCTTCGCATTCCAAGCTTAACGACGTTAACGACGGCTCACCACGAGGACGCTATGTCGACCGACGGGTTTTCCCCCGAACAGCAGCGCAAACGCGAGATCGCCAAAGTTTCCTTCCAGAAAGCCTCCCAGGCCATGGGCAAGGAAAACTGGGACTACGCCATCGAGATGTTGGGACAGTGCGCGCTGCTGGTTCCCGACAATTTGTTTTACCGGCAGAACCTGCGCGGCTGCGAGGAGAAGAAGTACAAGGGGAACGGGACCGGTGCGGCGATGGCCGGCATGCGGTTGATAGGGATCCGCAACAAGATCAAAAAGGCCCGCAGCGCCAAGAACTGGAAGGAAATGGATCAGGCCGCCGAGGAAGGCCTGGCCATCAATCCCTGGGACGGACAACTCAATGCCGACTTGGGGGAAGCCGCCGGACAGTTGGGGTACGACGATGTCTCGGTGTTCGCGTACCAGCGGGCCGTCAAAGCGGAACCGAAAAACAAGGAGTTTTTGAAGGGACTCGCCGAAGCGCTGGCCCGGAAGAAGGACTTCATTGGAGCGGCGAACTGTTGGCGCAAGATTTATGAAATCGATCCGATGGATGGCCATGCGCGGTCGATGGTGCAGGCCATGGATTCGCAGGCCATCATTCACAAAGGCGGGTTTGAAGAGGCGGAAACGACTCGCGAAGTGGCCAAGGGCTACGAAGCCTCGGTGACCGGTCAGGCCCGCGAAAGCGTGGTCGGGCCGGGGGAGTCGCTCGAAGCCGACTTGCAGCGGTTGATCCGCAAGGACCCCGCCAACAAGGACAACTATCAGAAACTGGCCGACTATTACCGCCGCGAAGGCCGCCTGGAAGAAGCCTTCGAGTGGTACACCAAAGCCCATCAGGTGAGTGGCGACCGCGTGGTCCTGGAACAGGCGGAAGACGTGCGGCTCGACATTCTGCGGAAAAATCTGGAACTGGCCCGGGAAGCGGCCAAGCGCGATCCGAACGACGAAAACGCCCGTCAAGGCGCGGCGGCCTTGTCGACCGAGCTGCTCGACCAGGAAATCGAAATCTATTCGCGGCGGGTGGAGCAGTACCCGAAAGACCTGCGGCTGAAATTCGAACTGGCGCAGCGGTACTGGCGCAAATCGCTTTTGCCGCAGGCCATCAAGCTGCTGCAACAATGTTCGGGCGACGTGCGGATCGAGGGGCCTGTGTTGCTCCTGTTGGGCAAGTGCTTCATCAAGCAGAAGCAGAATGCGCTGGCCAAGCGGCAGTTCGAGAAAGCCGTGGACAAGTTCACGCCGGCCGATCATCCCGAGGAATTCAAGGAGTGCCATTACCTGCTGGGGCGGCTGTCGGAAGAGGACAAAGACCTCGACGCCGCCGAAACCCACTACACCGAAGTCCTCGCCGTCGATTACGACTACAAAGACGCCCAGCAGCGCCTGGAACGGATTCAGGCCGAGCGCGGCAAAGGGGGCCTCTCCGACCTGGTGGAGATGTGACGAACTCAGGTCCAGGCCGGCAGTCCACCGCGCTCACGAACAGCAGACCGCCGTTTTCGCGCGGGGAGATGGAGTGGTGAGGGAACGGCGGCGGAGCGGCTGAACGCGTGGACATGATGATCGACCCTGCCGAACCCCGTTATTTCAACCGGGAACTGAGCTGGCTGGAGTTCAACCAGCGCGTGCTCGATGAAGCCCGCGATGTGTCGCTGCCGTTGTTGGAGCGACTGAAGTTTCTGGCGATCACGGCGTCGAACCTGGACGAGTTCGTGAGCGTCCGCCTCGGCTCGCTGCAGTATTTGGTGACTCGTGGCGGCAAGGGGGATGCCGCCGGCCTGACACCCGAACAGCAGTTGCGAGCCGTGCTCGAGCGGACCCGGAAGCTCGTGGCGGCCCAGTATGCCTGCTGGCTCGACGACTTGGCGCCCGCACTGGCCGCCGCCGGCTTGCGCCGCATCCTGCCGCAGGACATGAACGATAAGCAAGCCCGCGTGATGGAAAACGTGTTCCAGGAGGAACTGTTCCCGATCCTGTCCCCCATGGCCGTGGGAGACACGGCCGACTTCCCGTTGCTCAACGGGTTGACGCTGCATCTGGCCGTGCGGCTGACGGCCGATCCGCGCGACCACGCACCGCGCATCGCGGTGATTCCCTTTGGACGCCAGCGGCCGCGGTTCATCACGCTCCCCACCGAGACGGGGGCCGGCTATATGCTGCTGGAAGACGCCCTGGTGTTTTACCTGTCCCGGTTTTTTCCAGGGGAAACGATTGTCGAAACCACGCTGTTTCGCTTGACGCGCAACGCCGATCTCGAACTGCGCGAAGACCTCGCCGCCGACCTGATGGAAGGCATGCAGGAAATCCTCGATGCCCGGCGGGTCAGCCCCTGCATTCGGCTGGAGCTGTCGGCGCATGCCTCGGCCGAAATGAAGCAGTTCCTGTGCGAGCGGTTGGAGGTGCCCGCGGAATTCGTGTTCGACATTCCCGGTCCGCTGGACCTCGCGGCCTTTTCACGGTTGACCGATTCCCAGGGGTTCGACCATCTCAAGTACGAACCCTGGCCGCCCGTCATGCCCCCGGATGTCGACCCCGCCGAACCCCTGTTCGCCACCATCGCCCGCAAGGATTTGCTGTTGTATCACCCGTACGACAGCTTCGATCCGGTGGTGCGGTTCGTCGAGGAAGCCGCCGACGACCCCGATGTGCTGGCCATCAAACAAACGCTGTATCGCACCAGTTCGCGCAGTCCCATCGTGGCGGCGCTCCGCCGCGCCGCCGAACGGGGCAAATATGTCACGGCCCTGGTCGAACTCAAGGCCCGCTTCGATGAGGCCCGCAACATCGAATGGGCCCGCGACCTGGAACGCAGCGGCGTGCAGGTGATCTACGGCGTCAAGGGTCTGAAAACCCACGCCAAAATCTGCCTCGTGGTGCGGCGGGAAGCGCATGGCATCGTGAGGTACGTGCACTTCGGCACGGGGAACTACAACGAGCAGACGGCGCGGCTGTACAGCGATGCCAGCCTGATGACCTGCGACGAGGATCTCGGCGCCGATGCCACCAGCTTTTTTCACGCCATTACCGGTTATTCCCAACCCCAGCGGTTCCGCAAACTCGAGGCCGCTCCCTTGGGATTGCGGGAACGGCTGCTCGACATGATCGAAGTCGAAATTCTCAACCGCCGCGACGGCCGCAAGGCGCAGATGCTGTTGAAACTGAACGCCCTGGTGGATGAAGCGATGATCGACGCACTCTACCGCGCCTCGCAAGCCGGAGTGAAGGTGCGGCTGAACATTCGGGGGATTTGCTGTTTGCGCCCCGGCGTGCCCGGTTTGAGCGAGAACATCACCGTCACCAGCGTGATCGACCGGTTTCTGGAACATAGCCGCATCCTGTATTTTCATCATGGTGGAGACGAACGACTGTTCATCTCCAGCGCCGACTGGATGCCGCGCAACCTCGATCGCCGGGTGGAATTGCTGGTTCCGGTCGAACATCCGGCGGCGAAAGAGCGTTTATTGGGCATTCTGCGGGTGCACTTCCAGGACACAGTCAAAGCGCGGCGGTTGCTTCCCGACGGTCGCTACGAACGACTACACTCGGGAGAGGACGGGGAGCCGGTGCGCAGCCAGGCGGTTTTGTATCAGCGGGCGGTCGCGGCGGCGAAGGCGGCCGCACAGCTACCGGTCTCGATGTTCGAGCCGCATCGCGCCCCCGGGCAGGACGCATAGTGGTCACTCGAAAGCAGAGCAGTCACTCGAAAACCTAGCGGCGACTTGAAAGCTCACTGCCGCCTCGAAAGCCGAGCGGTCACACGAAAGTCTCGCGACAACGCGAAAGGCGCTGGACAAATGAAGTTTCGACTGCGACGCGGCCAGCCGGTCCGAAAGGTGGTGCGCAAGTTGTTTGCGTTCCATCTGGAGCGGTGTCGCGCCGTCCTGTCGGCTCCGCCGCCGTTGCCCCCGGGACAGGTCCACGAAGTCCGCAAGTCGACCAAGCGGCTGCGGGCCTTGATCGCGTTGGTGGGCAGCCACTTCGGCAGGCGGCAGCGCTGGTTCGACCGCCAGTTGCGCGAGTTGAATCGCCACCTGGCCTCGGTCCGCGATGCCGAAGCACTTCAGGAAGCCTTTGAGCGGTTGATCGTGGGAGACGACCCCTTCCCCGACGACTTCGCCGCCGTGCGGGTTAGCCTACTGAACTGGGCGGCGCAACACGAGCGGCTGTCCGCCCGCAACCTGCATCGCGCGCTCCGCTGCCTCGAAACTCTGGTTGGGAAATGGTCCGCGGCGCGTCTGCCCAAACGAGGATGGGCGCTGCTCAAGGACGATCTGTTCCGCACCTATCGCCGGGCGCGGCGAACCGTGCGTCGGCTGCCAGCCAGACCTTCGGCCGAGGAACTCCACGAGCTGCGCAAGCGAGTCAAGCAAGTCCAATACCACTGGGAGTTCTTGCAGCCTCTTTGGCCGCCACGGATGACCGCTGAACTGGAACAATTGGAACTTCTGAGCGATGCCTTGGGGCAGCACCACGACGCGGAAATGCTGCGGTTGTGGGTCACGGACGGGCGACGCGGCGATACCGTCGCTCGCCACACGGTTCAGCGTTTGTTGCGGCTGGTGGATCGTCAGCAGCAACAGTTGGCCGCGGAGGCGCGGCGGCTGGCAGCCCTCTGTTTCGCGGAACCACCGCGCAGCGTGTGCCAACGTCTCCGGCGCTACTGGCGGGTGTGGCGGACTCAGAAGGCGGAAGTCCCCGCGGTCCCGCCCGTTTCGACTCCGGCCAGGCCGCCTCGCGTAGGAGTGGAGCATGAAGACGCTGTTGCTCCTGCGGCACGGTAAGTCGAGCTGGGATGATCCCGATCAGGACGACCATAGCCGGCCGTTGAAGCCACGTGGACGGAAAGCGGCCAAACGCATTGGTCGCTGGCTCCAGGATGCGCAGCTCCCCGTGGATCTGGTGTTGTGTTCCACGGCGGCCCGCGCGCGCGACACCTGGGCTTACGTCGCCGATCAACTTCAGAACGTGCCGCGGGTCGAGTTCCTCCACGACTTGTATCATTGCCCCGTGACGGGATTCGTGCAGGTCTTGCGTGACCTTCCCGACTCCGTGATGTGCGTGTTGGTCGTGGGACACAATCCGGGTATGGAAGATCTGCTCGCACAGTTGACGGACCAGCGGGAAACCATGCCCACGGGGGCGCTGGCGCATCTGGAGTGTCCGCTCGATACCTGGACCGATTTCGAAGCCGACCTTCCCTGCACCTTGAAAACCGTCATCCGGCCGCGCGAACTCGATCGGGAGTGATCGCCGCCAGACCGCCGCCGTGGTCGCGCGGGCACACGTCCGCTGAACGCGGGCACGCGACCAGTCTACGTGTCTGGACGCGACCCCTGTCCGTGTGAGTCTCCCCCCGTGGCGGAGCGGTGTTCGCTCCCTGCGCCGCGACGACCTTGGGGGGGAAACGACAACCGCCGACTGGTCCAGACGGGCTGACTGGGCTGACCCCCGTGGGCCGCCTGTGAACTTGAACTCTTCATTCCCCGCAATCGATGCGCCACGGGCTGTCCGCGTCTTCGTGGGGTTGGCGCGCGGCGGAGAGCAATTCGACGAGGGCGCGCAACTGCGGTTCGTTGAGATGGCCCAATTGACGCCGATGGCACTCCCGCACCGGTTCGGCGAGTTCGTCCAACAGTTTGCGGCCGGCTTCCGTCAGCGAGACATCCACAATGCGGCGATTGCTGCTGCGTCGGCGGCGGGCAATCAAGCCGCGCTCTTCCAAGCGGTCGAGCAGCCGGGTCATGTCGGGGGCGCGGGAAATCAGCCGGGATGCCAATCCCTGAACCGTGAGCGGCTCCGGTGAAGCGGCCCGCAGCAGCCGCAAGGCGTTGTATTGCTGGGCCGACAAGCCGAACGGTTCGAACAGTTCGTCTTCCAGGGCCTTCAACCGGTCGTAGGTCCGCCACAGATGCAGGTACGCTTCCTGTTCGACCGAATCAAATCGGCGCGAAGTGCGGCGCGATGTGGCGGACGGGATGGACATCGCGATGACGATAGGTCGCGGCCGGGCGAGCGTCAAGCCGATCGCCATGCGGCGGGCGAACCGGCGAACCGTTCAACACAGCCGCAGCGCGCGGCCGCGGCCGCATCTCCGGGGTGTGGTTCGTCAGACCCGGTGGCACGGGAATGCCATCGTGCCCAGGAACCCCGAATCGTCGTGCGGGGGCTGTCCGCCCCGTCAGGCCAGCAGGTCTTCCACCACGTTGCCGTGGACATCGGTCAAGCGATATTGTCGGCCCTGAAACTTGAAGGTCAATCGCCGGTGATCGATCCCCAGCAGGTGGAGCACGGTGGCCTGGAAATCGTGGACATGGACCGGCCGATCGACGGCATTGAAGCCGAATTCATCGGTACCGCCGTAGCTCAGGCCGGCTTTGACGCCGCCTCCCGCCATCCACACCGTGAATCCGTAGGGATGATGATCGCGGCCCCATTGGGAGCGGTCGTTGATGTTCCCTTGGATGAAGGGGGTCCGACCGAATTCGCCGGCCCAAATCACCAGCGTGTCGTCGAGCAGGCCGCGCTGCTGCAAATCGTTCACCAGCGCCGCGGAGGGTTGATCGGTGTCTCGGCACTGGATTTCGAATTGCGTGGACAAATTGCGGTGGTGGTCCCAGCCGGCATGAAACAGTTGCACATACCGCACGCCCCGTTCCACCAGCCGCCGGGCCATCAGGCAGTTGTAGGCGAAACTTCCCGGTCGGTGGACGTCGGGGCCGTAGGCCGCGAGCGAGGCGGCCGTTTCCGTCGCCAGGTCGGTCAGTTCGGGGACGCTGGCCTGCATCCGGTAGGCCATTTCGTATTGCGCAATGCGCGTAGCGATCTCTGGATCTCCCGACTCCAGAAAATGCTCGTGGTTGAGGGCGGCCAGATCATCCAGCAGCCCCCGGCGGACTTCGCGGCTCATCCCCGCCGGATTGGACAGATACAGCACGGGATCACCCGAACCGCGGAACCGCACCCCCTGGTATTTCGTGGGGAGAAAGCCGCTGCCCCAATAAAAATCGTAGAAAATCTGTCCGCACGAAGCCTCTTTGTCGCGCGAGGTCATCACCACGAACGCGGGCAGGTCTTCCGTTTCGCTCCCCAAGCCGTAACTGAGCCACGCCCCCAGGCTGGGTCGCCCGGGCATCTCGCTGCCGGTGAGGAAAAACGTAATCGCCGGTGCATGGTTGACGGCTTGCGTGTGCAGCGACTTGATGAAGCAGAGGCGGTCGGCGATGGCGGCGGTGTGGGGCAGGAAATCGCACAACCAGGCGCCGGACTCTCCGTATTGCTTGAACCCAGTGAACGCCGGCAGCGCCAGCTTCTTGGCGCCTTGCGTCATGGTCGACACCCGCTGATTGCGGTGGATCGATTCCGGGATCTCTTCGCCGCGGTACTTCTCCAGCATCGGCTTGTAATCGAACATATCGACATGGGGCGGCGCACCGTTCATTAGCAGGTAAATCACCCGCTTGGCCTTGGGCGGGTGATGGGGCAGGCCGGCCAGGCCGGGCACCGCCGCGGCGGCATCGCGGTGCAGGAGCGAGGCCAGGGCACACCACCCCAACCCCTGGGCACCGTAGCCGAACAGGGCGCGGCGCGTCAGGAACCGGTTCCAAACTCCGGTCCCGAACAGCGAGTCCCGAGATTCCAGCGACACACCCCGCGGAGTGAAGTCGCCGCGATGCGGACCATCAGGTGAGTTCACAGCTCATTCCTTCGACAAGACTTCGTCGAGATTCAGCACCAGCGACGCGATCGCCGTCCAGGCGGCCAGTTCGTGTGGTGGCAGCGAAGCCTCAGGGGCCGATTCGCCGATGGTGATCAGCTTCCCCGCGGCGGAAGGGTCTTCGGCATAGGCCGTTCGCAGTGCCGTCAGTCGCGCGAGGAGTCGTTCTCGTTCGGAGGGTCGCGGAACTCGAGCGGTGCAGCGGCGAAACAGTTCCACGAGCCGTGCTGCGTCATCCGTCGCCTTTTCGGAGTGCAATGTCCGTTGCGCCAGCGCCCGGGCGGCTTCCACATACGTCACGTCATTGAGGGTGATCAAGGCGTGCAACGGCGTGTTGGTCCGCTCCAGGCGGACCGTGCAGTTTTGGCGATTGGCGACGTCGAAGAAGACCGTGGGGGCGACGATCCGCCGCCAGAAGGTGTACAGGCTGCGGCGATACAAGGCCGGTCCGTGATCTTGCTCGTAGCGGATTTGCCCGAACGTGGCTTCCTCCCAAATCCCTTCGGGTTGATACCCCTTGACGGGCGGACCGCCGAGTTGCTCCACCAGCAAGCCACTCACGGCCAAAGCCTGATCGCGAATCATCCAACTGGGCCAGCGGTGCCGGGGGCCGCGGGCCAGCAAGCGATTGGCGGGATCCCGCTCCAAATGCACCGGGGTGACGGTTGTCGCTTGCCGGTAGGTGGCGCTGCACACCATCAACCGCACCAGACGTTTGACGTCCCAACCACTCTCACGGAATTCGACCGCCAGCCAATCGAGCAATTCGGGATGGGTCGGCCGCTCGCCTTGCAAGCCGAAATCCTCGGCGGTTTTGACCAGCCCCGTGCCGAAAAACTGCTGCCAAAGCCGATTCACCGTCACGCGGGCCGTCAACGGATGCTGGGGCGACAACAGCCAGTCGGCCAGTGCCAGGCGGTTGCGTGGGGCGTTGTCGGGCAGGGGGGCCAGCCCGCTAAGCACGCCGTGTTCGACAGGTTCTCCGGGAGCGTTATAAGCACCTTTGATGAGGACCGTGGTGACGCGCGGCTGAGGGCGATCGCGCAGGATCATGGTGCGACGGGCGGCGCGCTCGGCCTCTTCGCGTTTGCGGCGGGCCTCGTCCCGCAAACGTTTCGATTCGGACCATGCCGGCTGAGTCTCCAGGTAGTACTGAGCGAGCTGCCGCTGTTCGTCGGGGGACCGCTCGTCGGCCGGCCTGGCGAGCAAGTGACGAATCTTCTCGGGCACGGGGCGGAATCGGCTCGGGGAATCCGTGGTCGCCGAAACGCGGAAGCGCCCCAGGGTGTGCTGTCCGCCGTAGTGGAACGACAGCCGCATGACCATGTTCTTCCGACCGGGAGTGGGCTGTTTGATCTCGGCCACCAATTCGTGCGGCTGGCCGAATTCCCCCGCAATCGCCCAGCCCGTGTCGAGTTTTCCGTCGAAGGCGGCTGCTCCCGGCCAGCCCGACTGCGCGTAATCGGCCCGGGCGAAAGCGATGGCCGCCGACCGCCCGTTCACACTCAACGTCCATTCCGAAAGGACGAAATTGCCGTTCTCCGGAGCCCGGCCCGGACCACGATTGGTGAACCCCTCGGCGGGTAGCACTTCCAAACGCAAGCCCGTCAGCTCGGCGAGGTCGGTTTCAAACGTCAATACATATTCGTCTTTGTCGGGGGACGGTCCCGCGGCCAGAATACTGCCGTCTGGTTGCGGCACCAGTTGGGTGCCGTGTTCGGCCCGCAGTTCCTTGGGCGAGAGGACGGTCCAATCAGGCCCGGCGGAGAGGTGACCTCCGTGAAGCAGTTCGGCTTCCCACTCCCGTTGCCGTGCCCGCAGTTGCCGCTCCAATTCCGCTTGCTCGGCTTCCAGCCGCTGTTCTTCGGCTTTCTGCCGATCGATGCGCGCCTGTTGCTCGGGCGTGGGGAAGACGAGGAGAGGATGGGCGAGACCGCCGGCGTCGTTGGCGCCACTTTCATCAATCGAGTTGAAATACGCCGCCAGTTGGTAGTACTCCTTCTGCGTGAAGGGATCGTACTTGTGGTTGTGGCAACGGCAGCAGGTGAGGGTCAGTCCCATCCAGACGGTGCCGGTGGTCTCCACGCGATCCTGCACGTATTCCACCCGCGACTCTTCCGCGATGCGTCCCCCTTCGCCATTGATCATGTGGTTGCGGTGGAAGCCGGTGGCGATCAATTGTTCGGTGGTGGGATTCGGCAACAGGTCGCCCGCGAGTTGCTCGCGCGTGAAGCGGTCGAACGGCAGGTTGTCGTTGAAGGCGGCCAAAGCCCAGTCGCGCCAATACCACATGGGGCGGGTGGGATCTCCCTGGTAGCCATTGGTGTCCGCGTAGCGCGCGGCGTCGAGCCACTCCCACACCATGCGTTCCCCGTACCGCGGCGAATGCAGCAGTCGCTCCACCGCCGCGAGGTAGGCCCGTTCCACCGCCTGGTCGAAGGGTTCGCCGGCTGCCTCGATGTCCGCGGTGAAAGCCTCCAGCTCTTCCAAGGTGGGAGGCAAACCGGTGAGGTCCAGCGTGACGCGGCGCAACAGCTTCAACGGATCGGCGGGGGGCGCGGGGGTCAGTCCTTCCCGCTGCAAGCGGGCCACGATGAATGCATCGATGGGATTGGCGGCAAAGACTCCTTGCACCCGGGGAACTGGGGGGCGCACCGGAGGGACAAAGGCCCAGTGCTCGGCGTAAACCGCACCTTGCTCGATCCAGTCCCGCAGCAGTTGCTTTTCGGCAGCCGTCAGTTTTTTGAGCGTGGCCGGCGGCGGCATGACCACCTCGGCGTCTTCGCTGAAAATCCGCCGCACCAGTTCGCTGTCGCCGGGCCGCCCCGGTTGAATCGCCCCTTGCGACAGGGCGCTCTCGCGGGAGTCGAGCCGCAGATCGGCTTGCCGCTGCTCGGCATCCGGCCCATGACATTGGAAACAGTGTTCCGCCAGAATCGGCTGGATGTCGCGGCCGAAGTCGATCTCTGCTCCCCAGGCGCATCGCGCGCCCAAGAGCATCACCAGCGTCCACCCGCAGCGCATGGGAGTCACCTCGATTGACAGCGTTGGCACCGCCGGAACGGGGCAGCGCCACACTTCAACTTACATTGATGCGCGGGGTCTGTGAAGCAACTGGCCGCCGGCCCGCCGTTCGCGCGAGGTTCGCCGCGTGTTCCCATCAGCGCGATCGATCGCCGTCGTTCGGGACGCTCAGCGGATCACCATTTCATCCACGCGCGGCGTTTGTCCGCCCCGCAGCACGCTGTTGCCCTCGAACAGCAACCGCTGATCGACGGGATCGGGGTTCAGCCAATCTTTTTCATGGAACTGTCCGCTTTGGCCGTAGGCCGCCAAGGCGTTGTGGTAGCACACCGCGGCGACGTGCGCTTCGGGAATGCCGCGCTGCAACATCAGATTCGCCGTTTTGGGGACCGCCAGAGCGTCGGAGACGCCCCAATCGGCGGAGGAGTCGACGATGATGCGTTCGCAGCCGTACTGCCGGACGATCTCCACCATGCGTTCGTTGCCCATCTTGGTTTTGGGATAGATGGTGAACGCGCACCAATACCCGCGGTCGAGCACTTCCCGGCAGGTTTCCTCGTTGTTGTGATCGATGATCACCCGCGTGGGGCTGATGCCATGCTCCTCGATCACGTCCATGCTGCGGTACGTGCCCTGCTTTTTGTTGCGATGGGGAGTGTGAATCAGGATCGGCAAGTCGACCTGCTTGGCCAGTTCGAGCTGCTGGCGGAAGAATTTTTCTTCCGTGGGGGTTTGGTCGTCGTAGCCGATTTCTCCCACGGCCACCACTCCCTCCTTGGTGAGGAACAAGGGGAGCAGTTCCATCACTTGCTCCGCCAGGGGTTCATTGTTGGCCTCTTTGGAATTCAGGCCGATCGTGCAGTAATGGCGGATGCCGAATTGCGAGGCGCGGAACCGTTCCCATCCCACGAGGCTGGAGAAGTAATCCAGAAACGTGCCCACCTGCGTCCGCGGCTGGCCTTGCCAGAACGCCGGCTCGATGACCGCCTTCACGCCCGCGGCCGCCAAGGCTTCGTAGTCGTCGGTCGTGCGGGAGACCATGTGAATATGGGGATCGATATACATGGACATGCCGGGGTTCCTGTGAGGCGTTCGTCTGGAGTCGACGATTCGGCCGTGAGCGTCTTAGTGGCGAAACCTTGTCGTGGCCGGAAACAGCGTTGCGGCTGGAAACGGTGTTGCGGCTGGAAACGGTCAACCGGATTGAGCGGCAATTTCCGACCAGGTCGTGGCGACCTGCTCCGCGCCGGCCGCACGGAGCAAGCTGGCCGCCCGTGGTTGTGGACAAGACCGCAGGGCAAGGGCCGCGGCTTGCCGCTCCACGGCACTGCCGGTGCTCAGCACCCTGTGCAGGTCGTCCAGCACGGTTTCGTCGGCGAACGGTCCCACGCAGCGCCACAATTCGGGGCTGACCGGCCGTTTCGCCGCCCAACGTTCGTGCGCGAAATCGACCAGCATCCGCGCCAGCTTGGAATTGGCCCGGGCGTCGAGACCGACGACCGGATCGAGCGGCACGCCCACAAACAGGCACTTGAGCACCAACTGATTCCATTGATCGTCGTCAAGTTGCTCCGAAGGGTACGGATTGCGGTGGGCTATGGCGCAGAACACCGCCTTCATGTTCGTGCGGATGCCTTCCGCGCACCGCAAGCGAAACGCCGGCTGATGCGGCAGCAGCGGCAATCCCTGGTACAGGGCCACCAATTCGTGAACCTCGCCCGCGGCAAAGAGCTGGTCGAGCGTGTGCACATACTCCCGAACATCATCGGACGGGTATTGCAGCACCAACCACAATCGGGCAATTTGGTCGACCGTCCAGCCGCCGGGCTGCCAACCTGGCCGGGCGCGTTCGGCACGGACGATGTCGGCGGCCGACAGGTGCAGGTCGGCCTTGCCGGTTTTGCGGGCCACCAGCCCAAACGACAGATACAACGACTTGCGGTCGCCTTGGGCCGCGGCCGCGCCGCGATCACGCAGCCATGTCCACGCCTCGCCCGTCAACCGCTCGGACAGCCATTCCTCGAACAGTGCCACAACTTGAGCGGTCGCAACGGTCGGCCCCGACATGGCGGCATCTCCTGGACGCGGGCTATCGTTCAACCGTGCCGGCGGCAACCGGCGGGATTGCCGCAACAACCAGCCATCGGCAGCAAACTCGGCGACGCGGAGTTCGGCGTCCCTCCCACCACGGTTCCCAGCAATCCGCCCGAAATCAACCGTTCCACTGGCGCCTCGGCGGGCGTGGAGCCAAGGCCGATTCCCGCGCGGCGGCACACGTCTCCCCAGGTGGTCAGTTCCTCGAGCATGCCATGCTGAACTTCCACGGTTTCTCCGTTACTGGGGCAATGATACTGATAGGTTGGCATACCGCAGACTCCCGCCGCATCGCAAAAATTTGTACCTGTGCTACACGCAGGATACCTGTTTTCCACGCAGGATACGTGCTCTCCACGCAGGATACGTCAAGGTCGCGTGCGAGACAAGAAGCCGCGGAGCCGCGTCGATGGCTCGTACCGGGTGTCGTCGCTCGGTCCCACAGTGTGCGGGCTGACCTTTCCCCCGAAACGAATGTGCGCTTAGTGGCACCAGCAGGTCTCACGGCGTCCGGACGGACCAATCTCGCGAAGCGAATGTGCGCATGTTGCGAACCTGCGTGCCGGTCCCGCCACCGCCGCGAGACGGCTCAACCATTCGCGCGGAACCGCAGGTCGCCGCCGACGAACACCCATTCCACCCGTCCCTGAACGGTCCAACCGCCAAAGGGGGTGTTGCGGCTCTTGGATCGAAAGCACTGCGGGTCGATCGTCCAGCGTGCCTGAGGATCGATCACGGTGACGTCGGCCTCGACACCCAGGCTGAGCGTGCCGCGCTCGCCAAGTTCCAACACGCGTGCCGGTCCGCTCGTCAACAAGGCGATGAGCTGGGGCCATTTCACATGCCCAGGTTCGATCAGGGCGCGCACGCAGAGGGGCAGGACGGTTTCCAACCCCACGATTCCAAAAGGCACCACATCCAGCTCGCGACTGGTTTTCTCGGCAGCGCTCGGTTGGTGATCGGAGGAAATGGCGTCGAGCGTGCCATCTTGCAGGCCCTCAATCAGCGCGCGGACGTGATCTTCGCTGCGGAAGGGAGGATTCACCTTGCAATGGGCGTCGTAAGTCTGCAAGGCGGCGTCGGTGAGCAGCAGATTGTGCACGGCGACATCGGCCGTGACCAACGACGAGTTGCGCTGCCCCGCGGTGCTGAGCGACGCTTTCCCCTTGGCCCGCCGGACGGCCTCCACGGCTCCCTTGGTGGAGAGGCACATCAGATGCACGCGACCGCCGGTTAACTCGGCCAGGGCGATGTCGCGGCTGACCATAATCTCCTCGGCCGCGGCGGGCATGCCGCGCAATCCCAGCAGGGTGGAATAGTAGCCCTCGTGCATCACTCCGCCAGCCGTCAGCGCGGCGTCTTGCGGATGCGTGAAGATCGGTCGCCGGAACATCCGCGCGTATTCCAACGCGCGGCGGAGGATTTCCGCGCTTTGCAGCGGTTTCTTGGCGTCGGTAAAGGCCACTGCGCCGCCGTCGGCGAGTTGACCCAAATCGGCCAATTCCTGCCCGGCGTTGCCGCGCGTGACGGCACCGAGGGGATACACGCGGCAGTTGCCGGCCCGCGCCGCTTGCAGGATCACGTATTCGGCGGCGGCCCGATTGTCGACCACGGGGGCCGTGTCCGGGAGCGACGCGATGGCGGTAAACCCTCCGGCCAGTGCGGCCGCGGTGGCCGTGGCCGTCGTTTCGTCCTCCTCAAAACCTGGATCCCGGACGCCCACATGCAGATCGATGAAGCCGGGGCAGACGATTTTCCCCTCGCAGTCGTACACATCACCCCCGGCCGGCGACAGGTTCCAGCCGATCTCGCCGATGCGACCGTTCAGAATGAGCAGGTCGGCGATGGCGTCGACGCCGTTGGCCGGGTCGATCACGCGACCGCCGCGCAGCAGCGCCGGCTTCATGGCACGCCTCCCCGCGAACCACGAGCCTGGTGGCACAATAGCAGGCAGGCCATCCGCACGAACAGCCCGTTGGTCACCTGATCGAGGATCACACTCCGCGAGCCGTCCGCCACTTCCGGCGTCAATTCCACTCCGCGATTGATGGGTCCCGGGGCCAAAATGAGCACTTCGGGTTTGGCCCGGCGGACGCGGGCCCCGTTCATCGCGAAGAAATGCGCGTATTCGTAGATCGACGGGAAAAACGCGCTGCGTTGTCGCTCGGCCTGAATCCGCAGCAGATTCACGCAGTCGGCAGCCGGCAACACCTCGTCCAGGTTGTAGCTCACCTCGACGCCCAGCCGCTCGATGTGCGGCGGAATCAACGTGGATGGTCCGCACACGATCACCCGCGCCCCCAGCTTGGTCAACCCCCAAATGTTGGAGCGGGCCACGCGACTGTGCAGAATGTCGCCGACCAGCACCACGGTCAGCCCCGCGATGCGGCCCGCATGTTCACGAATGGTGAACATGTCGAGCAGCGCCTGCGTGGGATGCTCGTGCGTGCCGTCTCCCGCGTTCAACACCGACGCCTGCAAATGGCGGGATAACCAGTGGGGGGCCCCCGAGGTGCTGTGGCGGACCACCATCAGGGTGACCCCCATCGCTTCAATGTTGCGGGCCGTGTCGAGAAATGTTTCCCCTTTGCTCAGGCTGCTTCCCGCCGCGGAAAAGTCGACGGTATCGGCACTCAACCGCTTGGCTGCCAGGCTGAAGCTGGTGCGGGTGCGGGTGGATGGCTCGAAAAACAAATTGCCCACCGTGACACCCTTGAGGGCGTCGAATTTCGTCTCGCCGGCGCGGTAACGGCGGCGCAATTCGGCCGCGAGATCCAGCACGGTGAGGATTTCGTCGACCGAAAGCTCCTGAAGTCCCAGGAGGTGGGGTCGGTTCCAGGCGTCGACGCGGGGTACAGCAAGCGATGCCATAAGGCAGCCAATCCGATTGTTGCGGATGCTACCGCGACCGTTGCGGCGATTCAACAGGGGGCGCGCGCCGGTTCACCGACGGTCCACCGGCATCCACCTGCCTTTCTCGTCCGTTGACCGCCGGGCCATCGCAATCCAGTTGGCTGAGTGGTGTGCCCCCGGCCGCGGCCTGCGGGCGGCTCGGAACAGGGGCGCGTGCAGTGCGGCGGTCCCCCGCGGCTGGCCGTGACCAACCGCCGCGCTACGACGACAGCCGCGCGCCGTATTGCACTTCGTAGTACCGGCGATACTCTCCCGATTTGATTCGCGCCACCCAATCCTGGTGCGAAAGATACCAGTCGATGGTGTCCTGCAATCCCTGGCGGAATGTCACCCGAGGCGACCAGTCCAATTCCCGCCGCGCCTTCGACCAGTCGATGGCGTAACGCAGGTCGTGACCGGGGCGGTCGGCGACGAACCGAATGAGGGTGCGCGGCTTGCCCAACAAGTCGAGCAGCAAATGGGTCAGTTCGAGGTTGGTCAGTTCCGAGCTGCCGCCAAAATTGTACACCTCCCCGGGGCGGCCCTTCTGCAAGGCGGCCTCAATGCCGCGGCAATGATCGAGCACGTGAATCCAGTCGCGCACATTCTGACCGGTGCCGTAAACCGGCAACGGCTGATCGGCGAGTGCGTTCGACACGAACAGCGGGATGATCTTTTCGGGGAACTGAAAGGGGCCGTAGTTGTTGGAACAACGCGTGATGATGGCGGGGAAACCGAACGTGTGGCAATAAGCCCGCACCAGCATGTCGGCCGCGGCCTTCGAGGCCGCATACGGGCTGTTGGGGGCCAGCGGCGTCTCCTCGGTGAACGCCCCGTCCGCTCCCAGGCTGCCGTACACTTCATCCGTGGAGATTTGCACGTAGCGGGGCACGCCGGCCTTGCGGCAGGCATCCAGCAGCACTTGCGTGCCCACGATGTTCGTGTGCACGAACGGTGACGAATCCAGAATGCTGCGGTCGACGTGGCTTTCCGCCGCGAAATTCAGCACGGCGTCGAATTGTCCCTCGGCGATCAGCGGCTCCACCAACTCACGGTCGACGATATCGCCCCGCACGAGCCGGTAGCGAGATCCCGCGTTGGCGAGGTCGGCGAGGTTTTCGGCGTTGCCGGCGTAAGTCAGCTTGTCGAGATTGACGATCGACAAGCGGGGATGCTCCGCCAGCATGTAACGGATGAAGTTCGATCCGATGAAACCGCAACCACCCGTGACGAGCAGCCGTTGCATGGACGGGTTTCCCTGATTATTCGCCGTCCTCGCGGGGCGGGGGCGGCGAGGATTGATCCACGAGGTCGGCGGGAATGCGGGCCAGCGAGACCACTTTGTCGCCTTCCTCGACGCGCATCAGCCGCACGCCTTGCGTGTTGCGTCCGATCTCGCTGATGTCGACCACGCGAATCCGCTGGATCATGCCCTGCGCGGTGATCATCAGCACTTCGTCCCCCTCGGCGACGGAGGCGATTTTGACGGCCCGGCCGTTGCGGCTGGTGGTGCGGATATCGCGGATCCCTTTACCGCCGCGGCCTTGCCGGCGATAGCTCTTGTGGGAAGCGCCGCCGTCTTCGATGTCCTCGGCAGCGTCGTCCTCGGCGGCGCCGGCCGCTTCCGGGGCCTCTTCGTCGCCGTTGTCCGCAGAGGTCGGCTCGCGATTTCCCGCTCCCTCCCCGCTGCCGAAGGGGGTCCGCTTGCCGTAGCCGTTTTCGCACACGGTTAACAACGAATGCTGGGCGTCGGCGACCACCATGCCGATGACTTGATCTTCCGCCGCCAGTTTGATGCCCCGCACGCCCCCGGCCGCGCGTCCCATGGCGCGGACATCGGCTTCGGCGAAGCGGATGGCCATCCCGTTGGCGGTGGCCAGCAGCACATCGTCCCCTGGAAAGACGATCCTGGCTTCCACCAGCGTGTCGTCGCGCAGATCGATGGCGATGATGCCCGTGGCCTTCACATTCGCGTATTCCGACAGCTTCGTTTTCTTCACCACCCCGCCGCGCGTCGCGAACATCAAATAGCGGTCTTCGGCGAACTCGCGCGTCGCCGCGCAATTCACCACGTTTTCTCCCTCTTGGAGCGACAGGAGGTTGACGACGGCGCGCCCCTTGCTGGTGCGGCTGGCGACGGGCAAGTCGTACACTTTTTGCCGGAACACCCGGCCGCGATCGGTGAAGAACAACAGCCAATCATGCGTGCTGGCCACAAACAGGTGGGCCAGGGCATCGTCTTCCTCGGCCTTGGCTCCGGTGACCCCCTTGCCGCCCCGGTTCTGAGCCTGGTAGGTATTGAGGGGCACGCGCTTGACATATCCCCGCTGCGACAGCGTGACCACCATCGGCTCCTCGGCGATGAGGGCTTCCTTGTCGTAATCGCCGAGTTCCTCGTCGAGAATCTGGGTGCGCCTGCGGTCTCCGTATTTCTCCTTCAGCGCGAGTGTTTCTTCCCGCACCACCGCGCGGAGATGGGCTTCGTCGGACAACAGGTGCAGATATCCGCCGATGTCGGCGATCAGCTTCTGGAACTCTTCCCGCAGTTTCTCGCGCTCGAGGTTGGCCAGCGAACCAAGCTGCAACGACACGATGGCTTCCGCCTGATTGGCGGACAGGGCGTAGCTGTCCCGCGGGCCGTGCTCCTCGCAGTACAGGCGAAAGCCTTCGTCTCCCAAGGCTCGGGAGACCAGCGGGGCGGGGATCTGAATCTGCTGCAAACGCTCCTTGGCTTCCGCCCGGCTGGGGGACGTGCGAATGGTGTGGATCACTTCATCGAGATCGATTTGGGCGATCAACAGCCCTTCCACGGTATGTTTCCGCTTGCGGGCTTCGCTGAGCAGGAATTCCGTTCGCCGACGGACAACCGTCACCCGATGCCGGACGAACTCGTTCAGCAACTCCTTAAGCGTCAGCAGTTGCGGGCGGTTGCCCACCAGCGCCAGCAGGATCACGCTGCATGTGGTTTGCAGCGGCGAGAACTGAAAGAGCTGGTTGAGCACCACGTCGCGGTCGGCGTCGCGTTTGAGCACCACGTGCAGCCGGACCTGCCAGGGGGGCAGCGTGCGGTCGGTGAGGTCGATGATCCGCGAAATGCCCTTGATTTTCTCGTCGCGCACCAACTGCTCGAGTTTTTCCTTCACGCGGTCGCGGGTTTCGAGGTACGGGATCTCCGTCACCTCGATGATGTCGGTCCCCTTTTCGGTGAGGAATTCGGTCTTGGCTCGCAGTGTGATCGTCGAACGCCCCTGAAGGTAGCCGGCGCGAATCCCCATCCGGCCGCAGATGACCCCTCCGGTGGGGAAATCGGGACCGGGGAGCACCTCTAAAAGGTCGTCCAGCGTGCAGTCGGGATGATCGATCACGAGCGTGATGGCATCGCAGACTTCGCCCAGATTGTGCGGCGGAATGCTGGTCGCCATGCCGACCGCAATCCCCGACGAACCATTGACCAGCAGGTTGGGAAACCGCGACGGCAGCACCACGGGTTCGCGGCCGCGCTGATCGTAGGTGGGGACGAAGTCCACGGTGTCGCGCTTCAGGTCGTCGAGCATTTCCGCGGCGACGGCCGACAACCGGGCTTCGGTGTAGCGCATCGCCGCGGCAGGCAGTCCGGCCAGCGAGCCGAAATTCCCTTGCTTGTCGACCAGCACCTCCCGCATGTTCCAGCTTTGGGCCATGCGGACCAGGGTGGGATAGACGGACCCCTCGCCATGCGGATGGTAATTGCCGCTGGTGTCGCCGCAGATTTTGGCGCACTTCACCCGCCCGGCGTTGGGACCGAGGTTCAGGTCGTTCATCGCGACGAGAATGCGCCGCTGGGAAGGCTTCAGGCCGTCGCGGACGTCCGGAAGAGCGCGGCTGATGATCACGCTCATCGCATAGGTGACGTAGCTGGTCCGCATCTCGTCCTGAATGGGAACCGGCACGATGCGGTCGTCGGCAGCCGCGGGGGAATGGTCTCCGTCACCGGTAGACAACGCTGACTCTCCTTAGAACTCTCGACCGACGCGGATTGTCGCAATCAACTGTCGCGCAAGCACTTGCGCAGCAATCTCGCCTCCGCCGAACTTCCCTGTCTTATACCAGAAAATGAGGGGACTCTCAATGCTGGCGACGACCGCGCGGCGTCTTCGGGGCGGGGACACGATGGCGCGTCTTGTCGCCGCCGAAGGGGTGGGAACCCACTTCCCCTCCCCCGGAATCGCCGCGGCGCATTCCCCCGCGACACGGGGAAGCTAGAATCCCGTTGGTCCGCGCCGCACGATGCACACCCCGAGCGGGCTGGGACACGATGTGCACCATGAGCGTGCAGGAAGCGGTTCCGCAGCCAGCCAAGGCCCGAGAGGAATTAGTAGTGGTGTCCGCCTCCACGGACGGTCGACTCGCCGACACATGGCCTCAGGACGGACCGGCGCTTGCGCAAGCGCTCGAGCTCAGTCTGGCGGACGAAGCGCCCCCCTCGTCGGTGCCGGGTTATCACATCGTGCGCCGTCTGGGGGCTGGTCGGTTTGGATCGGTCTGGCTGGCCCGCGAGCAAAACACGGGCAAGCTGGTGGCGATCAAATTCTATTCGCGCCGCCGCGGGTTGGATTGGTCGCTGCTGGGCCGCGAGGTGGAAAAGCTGGCGGTGCTGTACACTTCGCGGCACATCGTGCGGTTGTTGGCGGTCGGCTGGGACCACGATCCGCCGTATTACGTGATGGAGTATCTGGCGAGCGGTTCGTTAGCACAGAAATTGGAGCAGGGGCCGTTGCCGGTGCATCAGGCTGTGGCCATCGCGACGCGCGTGGCGCAAGCCTTGGTGCACGCCCACGGCAGCGGCATTTTGCACTGCGATCTCAAGCCCGCCAACGTGCTGTTGGATCCCGACGGCGAACCGCGGCTGTGCGATTTCGGCCAATCGCGGTTGGCGGATGAGCGGAGTCATGCGCTTGGCACGCTGTTCTACATGGCTCCGGAACAGGCCGACTTGAAGGCCGTGCCCGACGCCCGGTGGGACGTTTACGCTTTGGGTGCCTTGCTGTACCACATGCTGTGCGGACAGCCGCCCCACAAAACCGACGACAACGAGCAGGCGCTGCGGCGCCCCGGCACGGTGGAAGAGAGGTTGGCCCGCTATCAGGAGATCGTGAGGGAGGGACCGCGGCCGTCGGCACACCGCCGCGTGCACGGCGTGGACGGTCCCTTGGCTGATCTGATCGACCGTTGCTTGTCGGTCGATCCGGCTCGTCGCCTACCCAATGCCCAGGCTGTGCTGGATCGGCTGGTCGCGCGGGAACGGTATCGGGCGCGGCGGCCGTTGATCTGGCTGGGTTTGGTGTTGCCGACCGCGCTCGTGCTGGCCCTGATTCCCTTCGCTCTCGACGCGCTGCATGCCGCGGTGAGCACCACCCGTTCGAATCTCATCCGCCGGGCGCTGGAGAGCGATGTTCTGTCGGCCAATCTGCTGGCGGATGGCATCGAGCGGGAATTGCAGCACCGCATCCAGCAACTCGAAGCGCTGACGGAAGACGACGAAATCCGCGCGGCGATTCGGGAGTTCGCCGCTGAACCGCTGGAACGGAGGGGGCCGCTGTTCGAGTTGTTGGATGCACGGGTCCAACGGATCGAACAACGTCTGGAAGAACTGCATCGCTTGGATGATGCCAGTTGGTTTCTTCAAGATGCGCGGGGCGTCCAGCGCTGGCGCTCGCCGATGAGCGAGACCGTGGATGAATTGTTCAGCTTCCGCGATTATTTCCACGGCCAGGCGGCCGACTACCCCGAGGGGCAGGTGCCGGCCGACATCGCGCCCATTCGGCGGCCGCACCTGTCGCGTCCGTATCGCAGTCGCTCGAGCAACCGCTATGTCGTGGCGCTGTCGGCGCCGGTGTTTGATCGCCCGGCGGACAAGGCCGCTTCCCTGCGGGAAGTGATTGCCGTGCTGGCTCGCTCGTTCTACTTGAGCCGGTTGTTGCAGGACTATGAGGACAGTCTGCGGGCGCAGGGGAACGCGGAGGGCAGAAAACTGGCGCTGCTGGATCGCCGTACCTGGAGTTTGCTGGCCCATCAGTGGATGGACGACGAACACCTCGAGCGTTTGGAAGATCCGGTGCACCAGTTGCGGATCGACGAGGCCTTGATTGCCCGCCTGGCTGGTCCCTCGACAGTGGGGCCGCAACCCGCCGCGCCAGCGGGCCAGGCAGGGCCTCCGCGTTTGCACGTGGATCGCGTCGACAACTACCGCGATCCCGTCGCCGCCTTCGCGCCGCGGGAGTACGGCGGCGAATGGCTAGCCGCCTTCAGTCCCATCGGCGACACTGGCTGGATCGCGATTGTGCAAGAACCCAAAGCGCCCGTCTTGCGGCCCGTCGAGGAACTGCGGGAGCGTTTGGTGCGGACGGCGGCGGCAGGGATCGCGCTGGTGACGTTGCTCGTCGGCGGGAGTTGGTGGATGATCCTGTCGCGGCTGAGCGATGTCCGACCGCGATGGTGGCCGCGCCGTCCGCAGGTGTTCCGTCCCGATGCGGCACTGACCGGTTAGCAGCTCGCGAACTTCATCCGTTTTGCCGCCGGGGCCGGATGGAACGGCTGCCGGAAGCGAACCCTCACGACCGGCGAGACGCGGGCCTGGTACAGCGCAACCCGTCGTGAACACGACCACCCGGACTCGACCAAACCACCCGGACCGAAGTTGATGCGCCCCTCACTTCAGATGAGCTTGCCGTGTTGGAATTGATTGCCCAAGGCTGCGACCTGAAACAACGCTGGCGGACCGTCATCCAGCCGGGCGAGTCGTATGTCTTGGGCCGCGCCGCGGACGCCGACCTGGTGATTCCCTGGGATCCCCTGGTGTCCAAACGCCACGCCCAGTTGGTGGTGCAGGGGAGCGTACTCCGTGTCCAACGGATCGCCGCCGCTCGGAACCCGGTGTTTTACGAGGGTCAGGCCGTCGATCACTGCGAGGTGCCTTTGGGGAGGCAGTTTGTGGTGGGCACCACGGCCTTGCGACTGGAGGAGACCCCATCCGAACCCGTCTTGCAGGCGCCCATCGAGGAACGAGCGTTCAATCCGCAGCAATTGCGGCGCATTCGGTATCAGGATCCCGAAAACCGCTTGGAGGTGCTGACGCATCTGTCGGAAGTGATCGTTGGGGCCCAAAGCGACGCGGAATTGCATGAGCGGCTGGTCGGACTGATGCTGCGCGGCGTCGTGCATGCCGACGCCGTCGCCGTGGTCAGTTCCCTCCATGGTGATGAGGTCCTCGTGCGGCACAGTGAGCGGCGGCGGGAAACGGGGGGAGCGCTGCGTCCCAGTCGACGGCTGGTGTTCGAGGCGCTCGAACACCGCCGCGGCAGCGTGTTGCACGTCTGGAATGCGGAGATCGGTCAGGCCACCGAGCCGACGCTCGGGCAGGAACTGGATTGGGCCTTTTGCACGCCGGTCGCGGGTCTGGCGGAAGAACCGTCGGGTCTGTACGTCACCGGCCGGATGGGGACATCCTACGTTCCGGGCACGACTCTCACCGAAGGGGCGCAGCTCGAAGCCGACGTCAAATTCACCGAATTGGTGGCGGAGATTTTGGGGGCCGTGCTTAAGGCCCAGCGGCTCGAGCGGCAGAAGGCTGGACTCAGGCAGTTCTTCGCTCCGCCGATCCTCAAGGCGCTCGGCGATGATCTCGATACCACCTTGCTGGAGCCTTGTGAATGCGACGTGACCGTCATCTTTTGCGATCTGCGCGGGTTCAGCCAGCGGGCAGAACAGGAAGCCGCCAACCTCATTGGCCTGCTGGAGCGCGTGAGCCGCGCGTTGGGAGTGATGACGCATCAAATTCTGCAACACGGGGGGGTGACCGGCGATTTTCAGGGCGATGCGGCCCTGGGGTTCTGGGGTTGGCCGTTTCCGTCGTCCGATGCCGCGGTGCGCGCCTGCCGGGCGGCCCTGGGCATTCGCGCGGCGTTCCATAAAGCGGCCAGCCAGAAGGGGCACCCCCTGGCCGACTTCACGATGGGGATCGGCATTGCGCATGGACGGGCGGTCGCCGGAAAAATCGGCACCGAGGAACAGGTCAAGGTGACGGTGTTCGGTCCAGTCGTCAACCTGGCCCAACGGTTGGAAAGCATGACCAAACTGCTTCGCGCGCCGATTCTGCTGGACGAGGCGGCCGCGGCCATTGTTCGCGAGCGGATGAGTCCTGCCGAGGGACGATTGCGGCGGATCGCGCGGGTTCTCCCCTATGGCATGGAAAATCCCGTGCTGGTCAGCGAGCTGCTTCCTCCGCTTGCCGACTTCCCCGAGCTGACAGACGCCCACCTGGAAATCTTTGAGCAGGGAGTGGACCACTTCACGGCGGGACGTTGGGAAGAGGCGTACCGCGCCTTGCATGCCATGCCCGCGGCCGATCGAGCGCAGGATTTTCTGCTGCATCAGATCATGCAAGCGGGACGTGTGGCTCCCCCGCAATGGGACGGCATCGTGCGTTTGCCAGGGAAATGACCGTGGGGGCGAGACAGTCTTTGCAGAAGGCCCGGTCAGCGGCTGGCGTCTCAAGTGAGTGGCGGGCATCCCAAGTGAGCAGTGGGCATCCCAAGTGAGCAGTGGGCATCCCAAGTGAGCAGTGGGCATCCCAAGTGAGCAGTGGGCATCCCAAGTGAGCAGTGGGCATCCCAAGTGAGCAGTGGACATCCCAAGTGAGCAGTGGGCAGACCCAAGTGGAACAGGGATGCAGGCCCAAATGGAGATGGGAAGGAGCGGGACGGGACGTGCAGAATCGAAGTGAGGGGGAACCAGGGGGAACGATCGGTTCAGAACGGCCTTGCCCGAACGGCCCTTACGACCTAGAATCGGCTGCCATAAGGGATTGTCTCGGCTTGTCTGCTGCTGGTTGCCGTCTTTGCAACCCGAATGCCTGATGGCCCTGGGATGAATCGCATTGTCGTGTTGGGTGCGTCAGGCTCGATCGGGACGAGTTGTCTCGAGGTCGCGGCTGCGCATCCCGAGCGGTTGCGCGTGGTGGGGTTGGCCGTTCGTCGGAATTGGGAGCGGTTATTGGGTCAGGTGCGCCGTTTCCAGCCGCGGTGGGCCGTGGTGGCCGATGCCGGTTGTCGCTCGGCCGTGGAAGAATGCTCCCCGCCCCCTGGGACGGAGTGGGAGTTTGGGGATGCGGCCATCGAGCGGATGGTGCAGCAGCCCGAAGTCGACACGGTGGTCAGTGCCATCGTCGGAGCCGCCGGGCTGCGGGGGACGTGGGCGGCGCTCGAGGCGGGCAAACGGGTCGCTTTGGCGAATAAGGAAACACTCGTCGTGGGCGGCCCGCTGGTGAGCCAACTGGCGGCTCACACCGGCGCGGAACTGATTCCCGTCGACAGTGAGCACAGCGCGGTGTTTCAGGCCCTGCAATGCGGCCGCCGGGACGATGTGCGACGGATCGTGCTGACGGCGAGTGGCGGACCGTTTCGCGGGTGGTCGCGCGAGCAACTACGGCAGGTCACCGTGGCGCAGGCGCTGGCGCATCCCACCTGGCAAATGGGGCCGAAGATCACCATCGATTCGGCCACGCTGATGAACAAGGCCTTGGAGATCATCGAGGCGCGGTGGTTGTTCGGCCTGGCCGCCGAACAGATCGAGGTGGTGATTCATCCCCAGTCGATCGTGCATTCGATGGTGGAGTTCATCGATGGCTCGACGGTGGCCCAGTTGTCTCCCCCCGACATGAAACTGCCCATTCAGTATGCGCTCACTTATCCCCACCGCTGGGAAGGGATCAGCCCGCGGATGGATTGGACTCGGGCCACCGAACTGACCTTCAGCCCCCCCGATTTCGAGGCCTTTCCCGCCTTGGCCTTGGGTTTTGAAGTGGCTCGCCGGGGCGGCACGTGCGGCGCCGTGCTCAATGCCGCCAACGAAACCGCCGTGCAGCGATTTCTCGAAGGCTCGCTGCGGTTCGATCAGATTACAACCGTTTGTCAGGATGTGCTGCGGCATCATTGCTTCGATCCCCATCCGACGCTCAGTGGACTGCTTCAACAGGACGCCTGGGCGCGACAGGAGGCTTTCCGGTGGAAGTGTTAATGGCATTGACCGACATCTTCAGCAGCGGCGGCGGCTTCCTCTGGGGCGTGCTCGGCGCCGTGCTGGGATTGGGGCTGGTCATCTTCTTGCACGAACTCGGACACTTCGCCGTCGCCAAATGGTGCGATGTGCACGTCGAACGCTTCAGCCTCGGCTTCGGGCCGGTGCTGTTCAGTTGGAAACACGGAGAGACCGAGTATGCATTGTCGGCGATTCCGATCGGCGGTTACGTGAAAATGCTCGGCCAGGACGATGCCGATCCCTCGCAATTGACCAACGAGGAGATTGCCGCCGATCCCCGTTCGTACATCGCCAAGAACGTATGGCAACGCATGGCGATCATTTCCGCCGGCGTGACGATGAACCTCCTCTCGGCCGTGCTGTTCTTCGCCGTCGTGTTCGCCCTCGGCCGGGAGATTTCTCCGCCGGTGATCGGCACCGTGCTGGTGGGCATGCCGGCCTGGGAAGCCGGCTTGCAGCGGGGCGACCGTGTGACCCATTTCAACGGCCGTCCGATCACCAACTACCACGATCTGCAAATCAGCGTGGCCGTGTCTCGCGGACCGATCGAACTGCGGGGCAAGCGCCGCGACGGCACGAACTTTCGGGCCGTGGTGGAACCGGATACGTCCGGCACGCGGCCGCAGATCGGCATTTTGCCCTCGATGGGCTTGACCGTGGGTGGCAACCTCAAGGCGAACGATCCGCCGGGCATTCCCGGCACGGCCGCCGCTCGAGCGCAGCCGCCTTTCGAACCGGGGGACGAAATCCTGAAGGTGGGTGGGGAAGAGGTGACGTCGTTTGCCGATTTTCAGGACCGCCTCGCGGCCCGGAAAGGCGCTCCGACGACGATTACGGTGCGCCGCAAGAACCAGGACCAGCCGCTCGACATCCACGTCGACACCAACTATTTCCGCCGCCTGGGATTGCGTCTGGATACGGGAGCCATCGCCGCGATTCAAGCCGGGTCCCCCGCGGAAGCCGCCGGCTTGCGGGTGGGAGACAAGCTCGCGAAGATCAACGGCCGCGAAGTGGGGACCGAGATCGATCCCCTGCGGCTGCCCGATGAATTCGCGCACTGGCACGGCCAAACCATCGAAGTCGTGGTGGCCCGGCAGCAAGCGAACAGCGGTCCCATCGAACCGGTGTTGACCATCACACCCCGCGACCGGGCTGGCTGGTTGGAGCAGCCGGAAACCGAGGGGGACCCGATTTCCATCCCGGCGATTGGAGCCGCCTATCACATCGTGCCGTTCATCCTTCAGGTGGAACCAGATAGTCCCGCCGCGGAAGCCGGCATTCAACCGAACACCTCGATCCTCAAGGTGGAATTGCTGTTGCCGGAAGGGGCGCCGAGCGACGGCCTGGACAAGCGGAATCTGGTGATCGAACTGGACCCCAATCACGAAAAAAAGGCCAATAACTGGGGCTTTGCCTTCTGGATGATGCAGCAACTGCCCCAGCGAGATGTGCGGTTGACGATCAAGCAGAAGGACCAGGTGGAACCCCGCACGGTGACGTTGAAGCCGCGCGAAGATACGTCGTGGCCGCGGCCCACGCTGGGGTTGCGCGTCCAGCCCTTGATGTATGTGGAGCAGGCCCAGGGGCCTCTCGAGGCCTTCCGCATGGCCTACCGGGAATCGCGCAATTCGGTGATCACCACCTATGTCACGCTGGCCAATTTGATCACCCAGCGCTTGAGCGTGAAAGAACTGCGCGGGCCGTTGAGCATCGCCAATTTCGCCTACGAATCGGCACGCACCGGCTTGCCCCAATTATTGCAGTTTCTGGGCTTTTTAAGCATCAACCTCGCCGTGATCAACTTCCTTCCCATCCCTGTGCTCGACGGCGGCCACATGGTCTTCTTGATCTGGGAAGCCATCACGCGCCGCCGGCCCAGCGAACGGGTGCTGGTGGGGGCCACCTACATGGGGATGCTGTTCCTGCTCGGATTGATGGTCTTGGTGTTCTACCTGGACATTTTCGTGCATGGCTTCGGCACGGGGAAGTAATTCGGCGCGAGGAATTACTCGTCCGCTGCTGTCCCGTTCGGCGACGACACCGCCTTGCAGCCATGGGCCGAGTGCCGCGAGCTGCCCGCGATCCTCCTTGCTGACCCACGATTCCTCCCATGCCGGCCAATCTGACGCCACAGTACCAGAAGGCGGAAGAAGCCTATCGGCGGGCGCAATCGGCCCAGGAACGCCTCGCGTGTCTGGAGCAGATGTTGCAGCTCATTCCCAAGCACAAGGGTACCGAGAAGCTGCAAGCCGATTTGAAAACGCGCCTCAAGGAAACGCGCCAGGAACTTCAGGCCGAACAACACGCCTCCAAGGCGGTCGGCAAAGTGTATCGGTTTCCGCGGCAGGGAGCGGCTCAGGCCGTCATCGTGGGCGCGCCCAATGCCGGCAAGAGCCGCCTGCTCAAGGAACTCACCAAAGCCGAGCCGGAAGTGGCTCCCTACCCGTTTACCACTCGCGAACCGATGCCCGGGATGATGGCCTGGGAAGATGTGGCGGTGCAACTCATTGACACGCCCCCCATCACCTCCAGCCACTTCGAGCCGTATCTGCTGAATCTGGTTCGCTCGACCGACCTGGTGCTGCTGGCCTTCGACGGCAGTTCCGACGACGCCCCCGAGCAGACCGTCGAGGTGATACAGCAGTTCGCCCGCCGGCACACCTTCCTCTCCGACCATACCGGTTTCGACCCGGACGATTTTTCCCAACTCCATGTGAAAACGCTGTTGGTGGTGACGCGCGGCAGCGACCCCGACGCGGCGGCGCGAGCCGACTTCCTCCGCGAGCTGCTGCCCATCCCTTTCCCAGGGACGACCGTCGAATGCGACGACGCCCCTTCCCGCGAGGCACTCCGCGAGCAGATTTTTCGCTCCGCCGACGTCATTCGGATCTACACGAAAACCCCCGGCAAACCGGCCGATTTTTCCGCGCCGTTTTGCATTCCCCGCGGCGGCACCGTGGAAGATCTCGCCGCGAAAATCCACCGCGACCTCGCCGAAAAGGTCAAATCGGCCAAACTCTGGGCACACGGCAGCAGCGATGCACGGATCGTCGGCAGAGACCATGTGCTGTCGGATCGCGATCTGGTCGAACTGCACGTCTGACGGACGGAAGAGAGGGCGCCACGGAGGCGTCACCACATTCCCGAGGAACATCGTCCAGCGGGCGGTTGCCCATCGACCGGCAGTCCCGCGCGGGAAACGGGCGGCAAGGGGGACCATCCGCCAGCGACTCTGCCGGCTGTGCGGCCGCACACATTCCTCTTGGCAACAGCCATACCGCTGCCGCACAATCGAGAACAGGCTAGCGGATGCGAAACAGTCCCACCCTGATCGTCCCATGGTGCACCAGTGGGGGCAGGTGTGGGTGGTCACACGGGCCACAAAGCAGATCGCCTTGCGGGAGCACCTGATGGGAGATGTACCAAAGTGGACGACGGCAGCCAGCGGGGTCTTTGCCGCCTACGCCGTGGCGCTGTTCATCTCCACCCACATTCCCATTTCGCATGAAGCAGTGCTGCCGGGCACCAACGACAAGCATTTGCACTTTCTGGCTTACGGCGGGCTGTCGGTGCTGGCCGTGATTCGCCTGGCAGTGCTGGGCGCGGCTCGCCTGGCGCCCTGGGGCCTGTGGATGGCGGCGCTGACCGCGGCGGCCGGATTGGACGAACTCACGCAGGTTTGGGTGGGGCGTTCGGGCGACTGGGCCGATTGGCAAGCCGACGTGGCGGGTTTGTGGCTGGCCGGCACGCTGACGCTGGGCTGGCTATGGCTGTTCCCCAAAGTCGTCGGCCGAACGACCGGCTGCAAGCAGTCCGAGTTCGTTTGAGTTCCCACCAGCGTTCTGTTATACCACGCGCGGCGGGCGCTCCCCATCGCATGCAGGCACGGCTGGTCGTTGGGCGCAGCCTCGTTGAAGGGCCACGTCGTTGAAGTGCCACGAACGTTTCGGTCTCGAGCGGGCGACGGAGACCACGCATGTCGGCGGCAAAGACATTGTTTCAGCGGATCTGCGAACGGGAAATCCCGGCCGATATCGTGTACGAGGACGAACATTGCATCGCCTTTCGTGACATCAACCCGCAGGCGCCGCTGCATCTGCTGGTTGTGCCGCGGCGCCCCATCCCCAGTCTGGCGGAAGTCCAAACCGGCGATGAAGCCTTGTTGGGGCATTTGCTGGTCGTGGTCGCGCGATTGGCCGAGCAGTTAGACATGCAAGGCGGATTCCGCACGGTGATCAACACGGGGCGCGACGGAGGCCAAACGGTCGACCACTTGCACATTCATGTTCTGGCCGGGCGAACCCTGCGTTGGCCTCCCGGCTGAACGGCGTGGGTCGGCCGTGGGCGCAGTGCCCCGCGGACACCCTTGGAAATCACGGATTTTCCTCTGTCCCTTCACGGAGCCGGGATGACCGACCAGCCATGCGGGGAGCACGTGGGATTTCGCACGGCATCGAACTCAAGGACGCCTCCGTATTGTTGGAACCACAGGGTTTGCCGGGCACACGGAAAGTTGTTTCGCGTCGACGCAGCGACAACGACCGAGCGGCCAGACGGCATTGCTGTTGAGGAGCTTGCACCATGAACACTCGCCCGGTTTGGTTGTCCTTGGGGGTCGTGGCGACGTTGGCGGCCATATTGGTGGCTCAAGCCCCGGAGACGAACCAAAGTGGTAAGGCGATGGTGGAAGCGGCGCGGCATTTCCAAATGGCCCTCACCCCCGAACAATGGAAGCAGTGCTGGTTCGCCTTCGACGATGTCGAACGGCTGAACTGGCACTTCATTCCCCGCGAGCGGAAAGGGCTGCCGCTGCGGGACCTCGAAGGTCCGGCGTTGACGGCCGCGCACGCGTTCATTCGCAGCGGACTATCCGAGGCGGGATACGAACAGGCGCTGAATGTCATGAGCCTCGAAGAGGTGCTGTACCTGCTGGAAGGGGGCGAGCGCGAATACCGCCGCGAGCGGCGCCATCCCGGCAAGTATTACCTCAGTGTGTTCGGCGAGCCATCCCTGTCGGGGACCTGGGGATGGCGTCTGGAAGGGCATCATTTGTCGCTGAATTTCACGATTCAGGACGGCCGGGTGGTTTCCAGCACGCCGGAATTCTTCGGCGCCAATCCGGCCCGGGTGGATGCCGGTCCCGGCCGGGCGATCCGCGTGCTCGCCAAGGAGGAAGACGCGGCCCGCGCACTCCTCAAGCTGTGCGATGCCGAGCAGCGGGCGCTGGCCTGGATCAGCCGCCAGGCACCCGATGAAGTGCCCGGCGCCGGAACGCCCCAGCCGGTGGTGGGGCCTCCCGTGGGACTGCCCGCGAGCCGGATGTCGGCGGCACAACGGGAACTGCTGCAAGAACTGCTCGCCGAGTATTTGCGGAATGTCCCTGCCGATGTCGCCGAAGCCCGCCGCCGCGCCATCAACTCCGCCGGTGTCGACAACATTTATTTCGCGTGGTGGGGAGAGGCGGAGCCGAACCAGCGGCATCACTACCGCATTCAAGGGCCGACGTTTGTGATCGAGTACAACAACACGCAGAATGAAGCGAACCACATTCACTCGATGTGGCGCAATCTCGGCGGCGATTTCCATCTGCCCGCAACATGATCCGCGAACGGGAGCAAACTTCCGCCGCTGACGGAGCCGTTGACCCGGCGGAGCGTGTTCCCAGTCAACGGTCGGCGCATGGGATAGGCGAGGTGCGGGCGAGCACCCTTCGGACAGACACCACACGATGACAGCCAACGCGACCCGCATCGACACCTTGTTTGCCGCCCGCTTTTCCAACTCCGCCCACCTGTATCAACGGGCACTGACGCGTTTCCCCAACGGCGTCACCCACGACGGGCGGTATCTCCGCCCGTTTCCCGTGTACGTCGACCACGCACGGGGAGCCGAGAAATTCACCGTCGAGGGAGTGCCGCTCGTCGATTACTGGATGGGCCACGGCGCCCTGCTGTTGGGGCACGGCCACCCCGACGTGGTGCACGCCGTGCAGACGCAGATGTCTCGCGGCACGCACTATGCGGCGTGTCATCTGCTGGAACTCGATTGGGCCGACCGAATTTGCAGTCTCGTGCCCTCCGCCGAGCGCGTCCGCTTCACCAACAGCGGCACCGAGGCCACGTTGATGGCGCTGCGGATCGCGCGGCTGGTGACGGGCCGCCGCAAGGTGTTGAAGTTTTTGGGACACTTTCACGGTTGGCACGATTTTCTCGTCCCCGGCGCGTACCCGCCGTATGACCCAAACGATTTGTCGACGCCGGGCGTCACCGAGGGCGTGCTGGCCGACGTGGTGGGCATTCCCCCCAACGACGTCGCGGCCTTGGCCCGCGCCTTGGAACGCGAACAGCCGGCGTGCGTGATCGTCGAGCCGACGGGCGGGCATTGGGGTTGCGTGCCCATGCGGCGTGACTTTTTGCTGGCGGTGCGCGAACTGACCCGGCAACACGGCGTGCTCCTCATCTTCGACGAGGTGATCACCGGCTTTCGCGTCGATCCCGGCGGAGCGCAGGGGCGGTTCGGAATCACTCCCGATCTGACCACTCTGGCCAAAATCGTGGCGGGAGGCTTGCCGGGCGGTGCCCTGGCCGGCCGGGCCGAACTGCTCGAAGCCTTGGCGTTCGACAACCGTTACGGGCTGAAAATGCGGCATCCGGGCACATTCAATGCCAATCCGCTGTCGGCCGCCGCGGGTTGTGCCGCGCTCGACCTCGTGGCCCGCGGCACGCCGTGCGAACACGCCACGCACATGGCGGCTCAACTCCGCAAAGGTCTTAACACGCTCTTCCAAGAGTTGCGCGCCAATTGGATCGCCTACGGCGACTTCTCGATGGTGCATATCCTCACGGATTACGACGGCCCGTATTCCGATGACGACGCGTTCATCCCCTGCGATAACGATTACCAGCGGCTGGACGGCCGGCGGCATCCCGACTTCCTGCATGCGTTCCGCGCGGCCCTGCTGCTGGGGGGGGTCGACTGGTTTGGATGGGGAGGCATGACATCCGCCGCCCACACCGAGGTCGAAGTACGCCTCACCGTGAACGCTTTCGCGGAAGCCATTCATCTGCTGCGCGCCGACGGGTGGATGCAATGAGGCGCAGGAACCTGGGCCTGTTCCGGTTCCCCGCACGTTCTGGCAGGGCAGGTTGCGGACATATGGTGCAAGATGGGACGTCTCGTCGGCCAGGCCCTTCGGATCAACGCCGCGGGAACGGGAATGTCTGCTGACGATCGCCTGCGGGACTTGCCGACCGTCGAAACTTTGCCCGCCCATGTCGCGCGTCTGGCCTTGCCGGTGCTGGGGGAGCAGTTGTTGGCGTTCAGCGTCAGCATGTTCGACGTGTACCTGGCGGGCCGGATCGGCGCCGTCGAAACCTCGGCGATTGGATTGGCCTCCTACGTGGGTTGGATGGCCGCGCTGATCTTCGGGCTGATCCGCACCGGGACGGCGGCGTTGGTGGCGCGGCGGTGGGGCGCGGGAGCGTTTGCCGATGCCGAACGCATCCTGGCGCGGAGCATGTTTTTGGCGCTGGGCTTGGCCCTGTTCGTGCTGGTGCTGTTGATGGCGCTGGCACCGCTGTTTGCCACGCTGCTGACGATGCAGGGAGCCGCGCGCGCAGTCACCGTGGAATACCTGCGGTGGGACGCCTGCGGTCAGGCGTGTTTGTGTCTGACGATGGTGGGAGCCGCCGCCTTGCGGGGCACGGGCGACATGCGCACTCCGCTGGCGGTGCTAGCGGCGACCAATCTCGTCAACGTCACGTTGTCGCCGGCACTGGTATTCGGTTGGGGACCGTGGCCGAGATTGGGGGTGACCGGCATCGTGTTGGGCACCGTCACCGCACAGGCCACCGGGCTGGTGCTCATGCTGCTGGTGTTGACGGCGGGGATCACGCGGATTCGCTTGTTGTGGCCGCAGGTGGGCTGGGACCGCGACATCGCGGCACGGATTCTGCGGATCGGGGTGCCGGCAGCGCTCGACGGCACACTCCGATTCGCGGGGCATTTTCTGTTTCTGATGGTCATCGCGCGGTTGTCGCGGTCTGGCTTCGACGAAGCCATTTTTGCCGCCCATGTGATTGGCATTCGCGTGGAGGCGTTGTCGTATTTGCCGGCCGAGGCTTGGGGCATTGCTTCGGCCAGTCTGGCGGGACGGTTGTTGGGAGCCACTTCTCCCGATGTGGCTCTCCGCACGGGACACGTGGCGCTGCGGCAGTTTTTGTGGTATCCCATCGTGGTGTCGCTGGCGTATTTTTTTGGTGCCGAGGCAATTTATGCGTCGATGCACAGCGATCCCGTCGTCGCCCAGGTGGGGGTGCCCGCCTTCCGGCTGATGGCCCTGTGTCAGGTGCCCAATGCGTGCCTCATCATTTACGTGATGACGCTGATCGGCGCGGGGGACACGCGGTTTCCCATGTGGTGCTCGCTGGCGTGCAGTTTGGGAGTTCGCGTCCCCGTGGCCTACCTGTGCGGCGTGTGGCTGGAGGGAGGCCTGCTTGGGGCGTGGATTGGCATGTCGGCCGACAATTTGCTTCGCGCGGGACTGATCGCCTGGCATTACCGCGCTGGCGTGTGGGTCCAGACTCGCGTCTGATTCAGTGCGGCGACGGGACCGGTTTGACTTCCACGTCGACGATCCGCGCGCTGGGACGCGTCAGGTCCACCAGTAGCGGTTGCGGCGTGTCGACCTGGCTGATATTGCCGGCGGCGTCGCGGGCCATCACCCGCACATAGAACTGCGGGGGTGCGCCGGGACCGACCGTCCAGGTAAAGCTGCCGGTATCGGCACGCCAACCGCTGATCAGTTCCCACGGTCCCTCCAAGGTGGGAGCGTAATACAAAGAGATCGGCTTCTCGGCGGGGTGAGCGTCCGAGGTCCGCCAGCGAATCACAAGCTGGTTCATCTCGGTTCCCTGACCTTGCTGCACGGGGAGCAATTCCAGCTTGGGGGCCGATTGATCCACCGTCACGCGAATGGCCGGCGGTTCGCCCGGCAGGGGCGGATCGAGGGCCAACCCCGCGCCGCTGCGGACCCGCACCGCAAATCCATATTCCCCATCCTGGGGCACCTCGACATCAAAGGGACTGGTCCGGTCGGCATCTTCACCATAGCGATACCATTGCCGTCCGTTATCGGGCGTGATGTACAGTTCGACGCTGCCGATCCCCGATGGTCCCACGTCGTCGACTTTGTAGTTCAACTGAAAGCGGCGCGTGTTGATGATCCGCTGGCGTCCCAGACTGCTGGAAGCGGCCGCGGCGGCCGATCCCGTAACGGGTTCATCCGTCGTCCAACGATCCTGCGTGATTTCGGGACGACTGGCCAGATTGCCCGAAATGAATTGGGGCATCATCGCCGTCTTCGGTTCCGCCGCGGGACCAGGGTTGATCACCGGCTTCGCCGACGATGCGCGCGGCGGTAGCAACGGTGCTTCGGGCGAAAACGGATCCGCCTCGGCAATCGGTTCCCGCACCGAGGATCCACTGGGGCGCGGCAACAGCGGATCTCCGGGCAGAATCGAGGCCTGTGCCTGCTGCATGCCTTGATTACCGGCAAGATCGGCGATCGATCCGCGAACCGCCACGAGACCGCCTTGCGGCACGCTCCACGAGGTTTGTCCGCTCGACTTCGGCAGCACGCTGACTGGTTGCCAGTCAGCCGTTCCCGGTTGCCGGTATTCCAGCCGCAGCGTCGCGGGATCCAGAGCGGCGTCTCGAGCCAGCCACGACAATTGCACACGTCCCGGCCCGACGGGTTGAAGCTGCAATTCCAGTTGCGGAGGTACGGTGTCCACCACCACGATCAAGCCGGGTTCGAGTTGTTCTCCGGCAGGGTGAGGCTGCCCGAAGCCGTCGATGGTCCGCACCGCGAACCAGTATTCCCCATCGCCTGCCGCCTGATACTCGAAACGAGCCGCTTGGGGCGTAATCGTCTGTGCCAAGGCCCACGTCGCGCCGCGGTTGGGAGACACAAACAGTTGCAGTTCCCGCGCATTCATGCGTTGGAGTGCGGCGGGATCGGTGCGAAACGGAATGCGGAAACGGAGCTTGTTGGTCACGATGGGCGCGGGGGCAGCGGCCAGCCCGTCTCCGGCGGCCAGCAGCAAACATGCCCAGGTGAACCAGAGCGCCGGATAACGACGCATGGTCGAACTCCGTAAACGGAGTCTCACCCAACACTGACCGCCTGCAATACGGCCAGCGCACGCCCCACCCCGCGGGGAGACCCCACGTCAGGCTATCGACCGAACCAAACAGAAAACTTGAGACAACTTTAGCGATTGGGGCGAGCGTTCGGCGCCCCGACGCGGACAACGGAGACTTGGGGAGCGGATGCCCCCCCGTCGGCACGCCGGGGGCACACTAGACCGTGCGAGTCCACGCCGAGTCGGCGCGACCAGCCGTCGCTTGGCTCAGAGGCCGGCGTCAGCGCGGCTGAAAGTAACCGTGGCTTTCGAGATAGGTGACCACTTCCCGCGCGAGGTCGTCGATGCCCTTGTTGTCGGAATCGAGAATCAGTTCGGGGTGTTCGGGGGGTTCGTAGGGGTCGTCGATGCCGGTGAAGCCCTTGATTTCCCCGGCTCGCGCTTTTTTGTACAGCCCTTTGGGATCCCGCTTCTCACACGTTTCCAGCGACGCCTTCACGTAAATCTCGATGAATTCGCCGGGTTCGAGCAAGGCCCGCACCTTGTCCCGGTCGGCTTTGTAGGGGGAGATGAACGCCGTGAGCGTGAAATTCCCCGCATGCGCGAACAACTTGGCCACTTCACCGATGCGGCGGATGTTCTCGGCCCGGTCTTCGGCGGAGAAGCCCAGGTTCTTGTTCAAGCCCATGCGAATGTTGTCGCCGTCGAGGATATAGCTGTGCTTGCCCAGCGAATGCAGCAGATGATCGACGGTATTGGCAATGGTGCTTTTGCCGCACGCGCTCAATCCCGTGAACCACAAGACGGCCCCCTTGTGTCCCTTGAGCTGGAAACGTTCTTCCTTGGTGACCTTGTGATCGTGCCACGTGACATTCGTGGCCAACTGCTGAGTCATTGCCAACCGACTCCTGAAAAACGGACGAGAAGCGGGCACTCTCCGCGGAACACATCCTCTGCGGAATAGATCGTGAAGCCGCTCAGTGTAGGCGAAGCGATCGCCCGCGAAAAGGCCACCACTGCATGAACCAAGCCGGAATGACGCTGGTTCGACAACGAGGGAATAACGCCGGCGTTCCGCCGCATGGCAAGGACGCCGTACTTTCGGCCTCGCCGTCTCCGGTTTTGCTCCAGCTTGTGGCAACGCCCACGCCAGCCCTCTATACTGTAGGTGACGGACGATCTCCACCGACTCCATGCGGTAAACGCTAACTTGCTGATGCAACGAGACTTACGCAGAATGACGCCCCTTCAAGACATCAATGTCCGGGACACGGTGCCGCTGATTTCGCCCCGTTATCTCAAGCTCGAAGAGGAGCTTTCCGACGCGGCAGTGCGGACGGTCGTCGAATCCCGCGAAACCGTCAAACGCATCCTCGCCGGCGACGATCACCGCTTGATCGCCGTCGTGGGGCCATGTTCCATCCACGACCATACGGCCGCCCTCGATTACGCCGCCCGTTTGAAACGCGTCGCTGATCAGGTGCGCGACCACATTTTCGTGATGATGCGGGTGTATTTCGAGAAGCCGCGGACCGTGGTGGGCTGGAAAGGACTGATTAACGATCCGCACCTCAACGACACGTTCGACATTGCCACCGGACTGCGGACGGCCCGCCGCATCCTCCTGGAAGTGGCCACGATGGGTCTGCCTGCCGCCACGGAACTGCTGGAACCGATCACGCCGCAATACATCGCCGATCTGATCGTCGTGGCGGCGATCGGCGCCCGCACCACGGAATCCCCCACGCATCGGCAAATGGCTTCGGGGTTATCGATGCCGGTGGGATTCAAGAATGGCACCGACGGCAGCTTGCAGGTGGCCATCGACGCGATGCGGGCGGCGCGACATCCGCACAGTTTCCTGGGGATTGACGCTGACGGCAAAACGTGCATCGTCAACACCAAAGGCAATCCGTGGGGGTTTTTGGTGTTGCGCGGCGGCCGTTCGGGACCCAACTATGATGTGGCGAGCCTGACCGACGCGGCCGAACGCCTGCAAGCCGCGCAACTCACGCCGCGGTTGATGGTCGATTGCAGCCATGCCAATTCCAATAAAGATTACACGCAGCAGCGCGTGGTGTGGCAGGCGTGCCTGGAGCAGCGGCGCCAAGGCAACGACAACATCATCGGCTTGATGCTGGAAAGCAATCTGTTTCCGGGCAATCAGCCTCTGCCCGCCGACCTGAACCAGTTGCGCTACGGCGTGTCGATCACCGACGGCTGCATCGGCTGGGAAGAGACGGAAGAACTGTTGCTGTCGGCCTACGAAGAGCTGAGCGGCCAGCCCGCGGCGACGCTCGCCGCGCGTTGAAGGGGGGCAGCGCGCCTCGCGTCCGGTGGCGCTTCCCACGGATCGCGAGCGCCACGGCGGGTTCCGCCTGGTTCGCAACGACGGCAAGCCGTTCCATGTCGTACCGCAGTTTACAGGAATGCGTCGACGACCTCGCACGAACCGGTCAATTGATCCGGATCGACGAGGAGATCGACCCTTATTTGGAAGCCGCCGAAATCCAGCGCAGGGTCTACCGGGCGCACGGGCCGGCCGTGTTGTTCAACCGGGTGAAGGGTTGCCGGTTTCGGATGGTGTGCAACCTGTTCGGCACGCTGGAGCGGGCGCGGTTTCTGTTTCGCGACGCCCTCGACGCGGTGCGGCGGCTGGTCGAACTGAAGATCGATCCCAGCCAGTTGGCCCGCCGGCCGTGGCGCTATGCGGGAGTGCCCCGCACCCTGTGGACGATGTGGGTCCGCCGCGTGCGCCGTGGTCCGGTCCTTGCGTGTGAAACCACGCTCGATCAGTTACCCCGGTTGCAGAGTTGGCCCGAGGATGGCGGTCCGTTCATCACCTTGCCCCAGGTGTACACCGAACATCCCGACCAGCCGGGCTTCGGCAAGTCGAATGTGGGGATGTATCGGGTGCAATTGGCGGGCAACGAGTATCTGCCCCAACGGGAAGTCGGGCTGCATTATCAGATTCACCGCGGCATCGGCGTGCATCACGCGGCGGCGATTCGGCGCGGCGAACCGCTCGAGGTGAACGTGTTCGTGGGGGGGCCTCCGGCGATGACGCTGGCCGCCGTGATGCCTCTGCCGGAGGGAATGTCCGAGTTGCTGTTCGCCGCCGCGCTGGGCCGCCGGCCGATTCGCATGATTTCCCGGCCCGACAGCTTGCCGATTTGGGCCGATGCCGATTTCTGTCTCACCGGCCGCATCGATCCCACGCGCACCAAGCCGGAAGGCCCCTTCGGCGATCATTTAGGGTATTACAGTTTGCGTCATCCTTTTCCGGTGATGGAGGTCGACCATGTGTATCACCGTCGGGATGCCATTTGGCCGTTCACCGTGGTGGGTCGACCTCCACAGGAAGACACTTCGTTCGGCGCGCTGATTCACGAGTTGACCGGGCCGATCATTCCCACCGTCGTTCCGGGAGTCAAGGAAGTGCACGCGGTGGATGCGGCCGGCGTGCATCCGTTGTTGTTGGCGATCGGTAGCGAACGGTATGTGCCCTATGCCGAACGGCGGCGCCCCCAGGAACTCCTCACGCAGGCCCACGCCCTGTTGGGGCAAGGACAACTTTCGCTGGCGAAATACCTGGTGATCGCGGCCAGGGACGATGCCACCGACCTCTCCACCCACGACATTCCCGGCTTTTTCCGCCACGTGCTGGAACGCGTCGATTGGCAGACCGATCTCCACTTCGACACGCACACCACGATCGACACCCTCGATTACACGGGAGACGGCCTGAACGCCGGGTCCAAAGTGGTGATTGCCGCCGCCGGTCCGCCGCGACGCACATTGCCCACGGAACTCCCTTCCGGACTCGCCTTGCCCGAAGGGTTTACCGATCTCCGCGTGTGTGCGCCGGGCATCCTGGCGGTCGCCGCTCCCCCTTGCCGCGGCGTGCGCCTTCCCGACGACGCTGTTTCCGCCCACTCGCGCGATCCGGATGTGGCCCGGTTCTGTCAGGCGCTGCCGCTCGACCATCCCTTGAACGCCTGGCCGCTGGTGGTGCTGGTCGACGATGCTTCGTTCACCGCGCAATCCCTCAACAACTGGTTGTGGGTCACGTTCACGCGGTCGAATCCGGCGGCGGATATCGACGGCGTGGGAGCCTTCGTGCGCGAGAAGCATTGGGGGTGCCGCGGCTGCCTGGTGATCGATGCCCGCCGCAAGCCGCACCATGCGCCGCCGCTGATCGAAGACCCGGCGGTGACGCGCCGCGTCGATCGCCTGGCGGCTCCGGGCGGCCCGTTGCACGGCGTGATCTGACGCTTCCCTTGGCACGGCCGCTCAATGCTGATTCACCCGCCGCATGAAGTAGCAGGCTACCGCCGCCATCACCCCGTTGGCCGTCCAGACGGCCCAGCGCGGATCGAGCTGACCGGTTTTCGACAGGTTTTGCGTCATCATGGTGAGGGGATAGTACAACACGAGAATCGGCACGAAGCAGAACAGAAAGCTGGTCAGAAACTGCTTTTTGGCCATCACCAGGGCGACCGGACTGCCCAACATCACGAAGAACAGGCAACTGCACGCCGTGGCGAAGCGATGATGCAGTTCCGTGTTCAATCGATGGTACTGTTCCCACGCCGTCCGGCGGGCCACGTCATGCGCGCGGAATTCCGGCGTGGTGAACCGCTCGAACTGGCCCGTCGACAGAATCCACGCCGCCGACAACGCCTTCTGCTGTTGCACCTCGGCAAGTTCCTCGCGCGAGCGGGCGAGCACGTCTTGAATATCGCGAATCCGCAGGTTTCTCGCCCGCAGCCGATGATGCTGCAACGGCAAGGGAAACGGTTTGTCTTCCGCCTCGAAATAGATGCGGGTCTGACCGGGGACGTCGACGTGGCCGTGCTGCATCCGCAACACCACTTGCTGCCGCTCCAAATCGAAGTCGATCCGCGCTTCGCGGGCCTGCATGGTCACGGCGTTGCGGCCGTTGGGCGAATAGCGAAACAGCGGCCAGATCAGCGTGCGGTCGCGGACCTCGGTCACGGTGATGGTGATCGCCGGGTTCTTCAGGCTGACCTGATTCTGCGTCCGCAATTGGTCGAGGAATATGTCTTCCATGGCCAACGTGACAATCCGTTCGATGTTGCCATACGACCACGGGATCACCTGGTCCATCAGCACCAAGGCCGCCACGCTCAACAAGGCGCCCAAAAAATAGGAAGGCCACAACACGGCGAAGACCGGAATCCCCGCGGCCTTGGCGGCAATCAATTCGTGGTCGCCCGCCAGCCGGCCGTAGACCACGCACACCGTCAGCAGCAGCGTGGCCGGTACCGTGTACGGCAACAGGCTGGGCACCACGAACGGCAGAATTTGCAGCACCTGCCAGGGGCCTAACCCGTTCTCTTTCACCTGCCCGAAAATACCGACAAACACCAGCAAGCAGGTGGTGATGCTCAAAACGCCCGCGAAGACGCGCAGCAGCTCGGCAAAGATGTAGCGTTCCAGCAGCCGCATCGGCACCTGACATCCACGGGAGACAGTTGTATCCGCCGTCGTCGGGGACCTGTTCCGACCGGCCGCGATTTCCCTATCCTCTGCCAGCTAGCTCCATCGGGGGCAACGGATCCTCGTGGCCGTGACGCGCGAGTTGTCGCCTCACCGGCGCCAAGCAACCCCGCTCCCCCGCATGAGGCAGAGATTGCGTCGGTCGACCCGAGGCTGCCGAGAAGTGCTCCTCGCGCGAGAAGCCGGCTCGACGTCCCTCGGCCGCGCAGTCGCAAACCGCCCACCGCGCGGCTCATAGAGGAAATCGTCCATTCGGTCAAGATCCGCGTCCGCGACGGTCCTGCACGATGGGGACTTGGAACCACCGGACAATACCGGCTGCCCGGGCCACAACGAAGTCGGTTCGACCTTGCATCCGGAGTTCGGTCCATCGGCTCTTAACCGATGAACTGAAAAATACTTGCCTTCGGGCGCGAGCGGAGCAACCGTTGTCTTAAGCGGACGGGGAATCCGCAGCAAGGTTTTCGTCACTGAAGCGAACCACTCAGTCCCACGGCTATCCCGCAGGAATTTGCGGCGGCCATCAAGCGGCGACCATGTAACCGCCGACCATACCCATGCCGTGGTTCCGCTGTGCACCCCGATGGGAGGCCGTCCATGCCCGCCTTGCCGCAATTCGCTTCGGATGATCAAACTGCCCTGATGGGTTGTGTTTGCGCGTTCATCGCGTCCGTGGTGATCATGTATTTGAGTTACTACCTCGGCCCTCAAGCCCGCCAAACCGCACGGCAGCGGCGGCAGGCAGTCGTTCCCTTGCCGCAACCCCTTCGACGGGGAGAAGATCGGGCTGCCTAACTCCCACCCCAGATGGGACCGCACACTGTTACACCCGCGGCGAGCTGCAGCGCGGCGCCTGCGGGCCAGCGACGACGAAGGGGACGTTCCCGGCACTGCCCCCGGTTGTCTTGACAGGCGTATTTCGAGACGGCGTCGGCTGGGTCAATGTGCCTCCGTCCCGACGGTGGGCCTTCCCGTCTTGCAAGTCGCCCGGTTGCCGAAGATGGCGATGTTTCGCGCGCTGCCTGACGACGTGGCGCCACGCGCCCAGGAAGGGGGCTTCCTGTTGGACGGTATTGCCCGTTCAAATTGTCCGTTCACCATTTCTGGGCTTGGTGCCTTGGTGCTCCTTGTCCAATCAAGGGTTGCAAAGACCTTGGGGTAGTGGCAGGATAAACTTTGTTGAGCTCTCCCAGACTGTCTCAAGCATCCCAGTTCTCACGATGAGTTTTGGCGACTCCAGCGTTTCCAAGGGACCGACCATGCGGTGGATTGTACGGACGAGCATTGTCTGCGGCCTGGTGGCAGCCGGCTACCTGTGGGGTCGATTGGATGCGCTTTCGGTGTCGGCCGTGCGGGCGCAAGAATCGACGCCGGGCCCGTCCGACGAGACCGCCAAGAAGATTCAGGCCGCCAACGATGCCTTGAAAGCCGCGGCAGAGGCGCTGAAGAACGAATCGCTGTACAATCCCGCGACGAAAACGATCAACGCTTACGCGGTCCTCGTCGGCGGCGTGAATGCGCTCGAGGATCTGGAGAGTGGTCGGGGGGTCGATCCGGAAACATTCGCGGCGCTGTATGCCGGCGACGCCACCGACGAAGTGGCCCCCCACCTCTCCAAGGATGAGGATGGCCGCTTGACTTACAAAAACCGGCTGATCCGCATCTACCCCATTTCCCGGCTCAAGAAGTTGCATGCGCAGCGGTTGATTCTCACGGGCGAAGCGCAAGCGTCGAAAAACGGCAAACCGTAACGTCGCGGGTCATCGATTCCCTCAGGGGGGGGTCAATCCCACAAGGCCCGCAAGCCGAAGAATGCCGTGTCCTTGATGCGGCGGATGAATTCCTTGAACCAGTTGATCCGTGGGTCGCTGCAATAGGTCATGCTGAGCATGATCCGCAGGTCGCCGGGTCCGGTGGGGGTGGCGCGGTGCAGCACCTTGTTGCCCTCGAAAACCACTAAGGAATTCGGGGACGTATCGCAGGTGCAGACGGTGCCGTCGGCCAGTTTGCGTTCCAGACGACTTTGCGAGACGCCGCCGTCCGGGGCCTCGTTGGCGAGCGACAGCAGCACGGTGAAGTGGCGACCGCGGTAAAAGTTGTGGTCGAAGTGCCAATTGATGTGGTCGCCGGCCTCGGTGTAGCACAACAGCGACAGCGAGCTTTGGTCCTGATCGCGCGTGGGATAGACCTGTACGCCGGTGATGGCGGAAATCCACTGCTGCACTTCGGGGGAATGGTAGAAGCTCAAGCAGTGGGGCGCATGGCGGGAAATGGATTCGTAGGAGACGGCCCCACCTTTTTTGTGCGTGGGGATGAATGTCCGCTCCACGCGCGACAGGTTGGCGACGGCCTCGCGCTTCAGGGCCGCGAGACACTCCCCGGTGACGAAGTTCGGCACGCGAACCAATCGCTCGCGCTCGAATTGGTCGGTCCATTGCTGGGGATTGCTAGCGGCAATGGCGATGGGGTGCGCGGCCACGATAGGCTGCCGCGCGTCCGCCAATTGGGCATACAATCGATTCCGCCGGCGACGATGCCGGACGACCCCTGCAACGGCTAGGATGACCAGGATGACAACACCGGGGACCAGCCAACGCCACATACGTCCACTGCTCCGCCTGCCCCGCAAGTGGCTCGAGCGGTCGCACGGGCGGCGTTCACGACCGAATTTCCGCCTTGGACCGCTGGCTCTCGCGCTCAGGGCCCCAATTGCCTGTGAGTGCTCTTTATCGCATGCGGCAGGCCGCGTAAGCAAGTGAAAAGACCGTTCAGTCCACGCCTTCTCAGGCAACCTCGACCGCCGTCTGCCACACGCTTCGCCCTGCTCCTTGTGATCGAAACTTCTTTCCTTGTAGTGATTTACTGCACAACCTCCAACCGGTTTACCGGTTTACTCCGTGACCTTCACTGAGCGGTCGAGCGTAATTCCCAACGCCGACAGCTTGCTACGCAGCGTCGACCGCGAAATGCCCAGAATGGCCGCGGCGCGGCTGATGTTGCCGTCCACCTCCTGCAGCACATGGGTAAACAGCGTCTTTTCCACCCGCTGCAACACGTCGCTGTACAAATTCTCCGTTCCGGCGCGAATTCGTTCGTCGATGAACTCGAGCAACTCTCCGTCCCCTCCGGCGGCAAGGACCGACACCTCTGGCGGCGACGACGCGGCGGCAGGGGAGGGCGCCGAGGCCGCGGCTTGCCGCAGGGATTCCGGAAAACACTCCGGCAAAATCACCAACCCCGCGGCTTCGACCACCGCATGCTTCAGCACGCTTTGCAGTTCGCGGATGTTGCCCGGCCAGGAGTACCGCTTGAGCAACTCCATGGCTTCGGGCGACACCTGCAAACCCGTCTTGTTCAATTCCCGCGCATAGCGCTGCAAGAAGTAGTTGACCAGCAGGGGCAAGTCGCCGACACGTTCCCGCAGCGGCGGCAACTGAATGGTGTAGACATTCAACCGATAGTACAGGTCGCTGCGAAACGTGCCGCGCTCGATCATCTCCACCAGGTTGCGGTTGGTGGCGGCGATCAGCCGCACGTTGGTGCGGATGGTTTCATTGCCTCCCACGCGCTCGAACTGCTGGTCCTGCAACACGCGCAGCACTTTCGTTTGCGTGAGGGGGGTCATGTCGCCGATTTCGTCGAGAAACAACGTGCCGCCGTCACACTGCTCGAACTTGCCAATCCGCTTGCGTTCGGCCCCGGTAAAGGCGCCGCGCTCATGGCCGAACAGTTCACTTTCCAGCAGGCCTTCGGGAATCGCCGCGCAGTTGATGGCCAGGAACGGGCGATGGGCCCGCTGGCTGTACTGGTAAATCGCCCGGGCCACCACTTCCTTGCCGGTGCCGCTTTCTCCCAGAATGAGCACGGTGACATCCTGCCCGGCGACGCGGCCGATCTGCCGATAGACCTCCTGCATGGCGGGACACTGCCCCACCAGCAAATCGCCTCCCTCCGCCGCGTCGGCCGACTCCGCGGGCAAGCGCGCCGGCGTGCGCGACATGCGCACGGTCTCGAACGCACGCTCCAACACCGCCTGCAACACGTCCGGGTCAAGCGGCTTGAGCAAATACTCGAAGGCTCCCCGCCGCATGGCCTCGATGGCGGTGTTGGCGGAGCCGTAACCGGTCATCATGATCACCGGCACGCGCGGGTCGAGCGCATGCAAATCCTGCAGCAACTCCAGTCCCGAGGCGTCGGGCAGGCGGACATCGCAGATCACGACATCGAACGGCTGCGCCTCGAACAACGCGCGGGCCGTCCGCGCATTCTCCGCCACGACAAGCTCATGCTCGCCCGAAACCAGCAGATACTGAAAACAATTGCGAATCAGTTGATCGTCATCGACCACGAGAATGCGCGGCATGATGCACGTCCTCGAACGGGCGGTGCGGAACGCCATGCATCATAGCAGCGCTGCATCGAATGCGCCTTGATGCGGCACGACACGATTTTGGGATCAACCTGTTCGGTCGTTGGCGATCCGGTTCGGAGGCCACCCCAAACATGCGGTAGAAACCTGCCGTGGCTGCTGTGCATGACCCGTGAAGATTCCGGGGCGTGCGACGCATTCGCCCGTGACCGCCCGGATGAACCCACGGGAATGGGCAGCCCCAGTGTGGAGGCGTCGCCAGTTGCCCCCGCCGCGGAACCATAGGCATCCGGGAACCTGCCCCGAGGGTGTTTTCGCGGAATACACGCCGGAGGAACTGTCGCAAACGGAAGGTGAAGTGGTATTCTGGATGATCGGTCAGTTCCGTGCAAGGAGAGGCACATGACACACGACTGGCAGCCGTTGATCTCCGCCGCCACCGCCGCGCTCGAAGGGTTGTGGCAGCGACTCGACCAGTTGGAAGCCCGCATGGAACAGCTCATCCAGGAAAACCGCGCGCTGCGGGAGCACTTGTTGCGAACGGCGAGTCCTCCGTCGGAGCTGTCGACGTGCGACTTTGCGGCGGCGGAAAATGGTCGGTCGTCGGCTGTCGCGGCGCCGCCGGTCGAGGAGGTTGACGACGTTCCCATCGTCATCGACACCAGCAAATTCTTTCGAGGAGGTGCCGCGGCGGATTCCGTGGGACGCTCCACGGGTTCCGTCTGCCGTGACGGTGAGTCGGGAGGCGCGGCGGGAGACGCGGCGCGCCATCGCCCCTATTTCAAGCCACTGCCCACCACGGATGACGAGCTGCCGATGATTGAACAGCGCTGTCGGCTGAAGGCCGAGGCGTGCCGCTGGGCCGAGCGGCGTCGCCGCTTGCTCCAGCAAGCGGTGGACTTTCGCGCCGAAATCGAGCCGAAGGACCGGGAACTCATTGGGCAGGCGAGGCAACTTCCGGACTGTTTTTTGTGGATGTGCCATCCATCGGGACCGAATCCAGCGGATCCGTCGCAATGGCTGCTGGTGGCCGGCTGCTACGACGTGTTGGCGGACGCGATGGCGCTCATCCGCAAGATCCTCGATGACGCGGAGGATTCGTCCGCGTTGTTTGAGCAGGCGGTGGATTTGGTGGCGGAGGCCCAGTCGGCGTTGCGGGTCGCCGTCACACGGCTGGAAGGGCCTCCCAACGATCACGATCAGGCCCGGGTCTTTGGCTGGCTGAAAAACGTCGCCGCGCAGAGACAGATTTTCATTCGCCGCTATATGCGTCTCGACGATCCCGCCGATCCCGCCCGGTGGTCGGAACTCGCGGGCCGGTTGGCCGACTTGCAAACGCAATGGGAAGAGGGCCGGCGCAAGTTGTCGTGCCGACGCAAGCTCCTGGACCGCATTCGCTACAAGCTGTCGCAATTGCGGCAGCTCGCACCGGAAGACTCCATCCACGCGTGGCATTCCATCGCCAGGGACGTGGACGAATTGGTGCGGAACGGCATGCCCCCCAGCAACGTGGAACTGCGCGACTTGCTGATCGAGCACGTCGCGGAACTGCCCGAGTTGGCCGTCATGCCACGGGGGTTTCAACTGACGGTCCGCGAGATCGATCGTTTTCTGGCTTCCTCTCCCACGCGGGAGGAAGAGGAAGCCGCCGATGCCGTCGATCTGGAGCAGTTGGACGATGTGGCGGCGATGCTCGCCGGCCGCGCCGTGGTGCTGATTGGGGGGGACCGCCGCCCCCACGCCGCCGAGGCGCTGCAACGGGCGTTTCAACTCTCGGAACTGATTTGGCTGGACACCCGGGCGCATGAGTCGACGGCGGGATTCGAACCGTACGTGGCCCGCCCCGAAGTCGCCATGGTGCTGCTCGCGATCCGCTGGTCGAGCCATTCCTACGGCGAAGTGCAGGAATTCTGCCGCCGCTACGACAAACCCCTGGTGCGGCTGCCGGGAGGCTACAACCCCCGCCAGGTGGCCGCACAGATCTTGCAGCAGGGCAGTCAACGATTGGTGTCGCAGGTGTGATGGCCAGCCGTGGCATGATCGATGGTTTGTGGCGGCATGATCGGTGGTTTGTGGCGACATGACCGGTGGTTGATGGTGGGATGATCCGTGGTTGCTGATCGAGGTGCGCGATGGTCCGCCGTGGTACTGCCCTGTGGTCGGTGTGGCTTCCACTGGCTGGGTGGCTGTTGTTGGTCTCCCCCGCATCGACAGACGAAGTCCCCCCGCCGGAACAGTTTCTGCGGTTCATTCGCCAGCAAGCGGCCAACCTGCGGGCCCACGATCATCCGCCCCGGACCCTGACCGAGTGGCACGAACAACGCGCCCGCATTCGCGAGAGGTTGGAAGCAGCTTGGGGCGGCTTTCCGACGGAGCACTGTCCGCTGGAACCGCGCCGGTTGGGTGAAGTCGTCCGTGACGGCTATCGGGTGGAAAAACTGCTGCTTCAGACCTTACCCGGCGTGTGGATGCCAGCGCTGGCGTATGTCCCGGATTCCCCCGGCCAGCATCCGGCCCTCTTGTGCGTGCACGGCCATTGGCGGCGCGCCAAGCAAGAGCCGACGGTACAGTCGCGATGCATTGGCGCGGCCAAATTGGGATTCTTCGTGCTGGCGGTCGACGCCTTCGGCGCGGGAGAGCGCGGTCTCGGCAAGGACTTGGGGGAATACCACGGGGAAATGGTCGCCGCCACCTTGCTGCCTGTCGGCAAACCCCTCTCGGGCATCCAGGTGTACGAGAACATGCGCTGTGTGGACTATCTGCAATCGCGGCCGGAGGTGGATCCGTCGAAAATCGGCATCACGGGGGCTAGCGGCGGCGGCAATCAAACCATGTATGCCGGCGCCTGGGACGAACGCTTTGGCAGCGTGGTTCCGGTCTGTTCCGTGGGCAACTACCAGGCATATCTGGGTGTCGCGTGTTGCCTGTGCGAGGTCGTGCCCGGGGCACTGACATTCACCGAGGAATGGGGCGTGCTGGGTCTGACGGCGCCGCGCGGATTGATGGTGGTGAACGTCACCAAGGACGGCATTCAGTTTTCCATCCGCGAGGCCCGCAAGTCGCTCGTCGGCGCGCAATCCGTCTACGATCTGTTCGGACAGCCGGATCGGCTGTATCACGCGACGTTCCGCTGGCATCACGACTATCATCAACCCATCCGCGAAGCCATGTACGGCTGGATGATGCAGCAACTCAACGGCCAGGGAGACGGCTCCCCCATCCCCGAACCCCCACACACCACGGAAGAACCGGAAGAAATTCGCTGTTTTCCGCGCGGCAGTCGACCCGACGAGTGGATCACCTTGCCACGGTTCGCCGCCACCGAAGGCCGCAAACTCCTGGCCAACTGGAAGGCTCCCTCCTCGGCCGACGATTGGCAGACCAGAAAACCGGCCTTGCGGCAAGCCCTGCGGGAGCGTGTGTTGGGCGGCTTTCCGGCCCCCCCTAGCCCGGCGGACGCGGCGCAGCAGGTGCGGGGCCGGCGCTCCTGGACGGTAGAGTTGGTTCCTGAGCCAGGCATCCACCTGACGGCTCAACGCCAGTCGTCGGCAAGTCCGCCCATGGGAGAGGTGCTGCTGCTCAATCTGGAAGGAGCCGAGACCGCGCGCCAAAGTCCCCTGCATGCGGAACTCTTGCAGGCCGGGTGGGACGTCATCACCCTCGAACTGCGGGCCACGGGAACTTTAACGCCGAAGGGAGATCGCATCGGCCGAGCCCCCGACCACAATTCGGCGGAATGGTCGCTGTGGATTGGTCGCCCCTTGCTCGGACAGTGGGCCGTGGACGTGCTGCATCTGCTGGATGTCTTGGACGCTGCCGGCGGGGCACAGCGGGTCGAGTCGGGACAAAAGCGCTGGATTGTCGGGGAAGGGCCCGCCGGCCTCGTGGCCCTGACCGTGGCCGCCGTCGCTGAAGAACAGCACTTCGACGGCGTGGCTGCCGTCCGCACGCTGGCCAGCTACATCAGCGACGTGCCCTTCGAGGGACAACGGCTAGGCACGCTTGCGCCGGGAATACTGCGGCACGTTGGCGATGTCGCGCATCTGGCCGCCTTGGCCTTGCCGCGGCGCGTGGTGATCGTTGGCGGTGTCACCGGCGGCGGCCAACCCTTGTCGACCGCCGCCCTGCGAGATGTTTACGCTCCAGCAGGGCACGTTTCCGGTTTGCTAGGCCGTCCAGACTCGTTCCGGATCGCCGAATCACTCGCGGAGGGGTTGTCCTTTTAGGATCCGCCGGGGGATCTGCCGGGCCTCATTCATGTGGGGCAACGGCGAGAATAGCGGACGACGGCTCCGGGGGGCGTTCATGGCCGGGGATGGGATCAGGCGGCGTCTTTCAGGCCGCGAATACGTCCTTCGCTCAGGCGCACGGTGCGATGTGCCTGTTGGGCGATGGCTGGATCATGCGTCACCATCACGATGGTTAAGGCCTCTTGAGCGTTCAATTGATGGAGCAGCTCCAGAATTTCCCGACCGGTGGACGTGTCGAGGTTGCCTGTCGGCTCGTCCGCCAGCAGGATGGCCGGCCGCGCCACCAGTGAACGAGCAATCGCCGCGCGCTGCATTTCGCCGCCTGAGAGTTCGGACGGCCGATGCGTCAACCGGTGGCTCAAACCCACGCGGTGCAAGATCTCCTTGGCGCGTTCCTGAAACTCCCTCCGCCGGGTCCAATACGACCACACCGAGTGCCGGATCATCAAGGGAGCCAGAACGTTTTCCACCAAGTTGAGTTCCGGCAGCAGGTGATAAAACTGGAACACGAAGCCAAACACCCGATTGCGAAGTTCGTCGCGGGTTCGCACCGGGAGATCGTCGATCCGCTGCCCGTCGAGCAGCACCTCTCCCACATCGGGCGCGTCCAGCAGGCCAATCAGGTGCAACAGGGTGCTCTTGCCCGATCCCGACTGCCCCACGATCGACACGAACTCCCCCTTGCGGATGGACAGGTCCACCCCGCGGAGCACTGGCACCTGATGCACCCCCTTGCGATACGACTTCTCCAAGGCGACCGCGGCCAGTTGCGGCGTGATTGCCACGGTGGCGTGATCTTCCGCCGGGTGGAGTTCAGCAGTCAGCAACATCACTTGTCCTCCCTGTTCACTTCAGGCCTGGCAGGAAAAGCCGTCGTTCCTGCCGGCTGAGTGCCTGCCGCGTCCATTCGGTTCCATCCGTCCTCAAAATTCGCCAATTCCCTGCCAGGTCCGGCGCGCCAAGACGTGGGGTGTTTTTGGCGTGAGTGGTCGTTCGGCGGTCGCACGGGTCGTCTCGTAATGTTCGTCACGTCGCCGGGTCCTACTCGTAACGCAGCGCCTCCACGGGATGCAGTGCCGCGGCCCTTCGCGCTGGGAGAATGCTGGCCAGCACGGCGATGAGCATGGCCCCGCAGGCCACCCACGCGACCATCCACGGATCGACATGCGTGGGAATCGCCGGGAAATAGTAAATCCGCTCGTCGAACACTTTGTGCCCCGTCAGCAGCGTGATGAGTGCTTCGATTTCGTTGATGTAGCGCACAAACAACAGTCCGGCGGCCACGCCCACGCCACTCCCCACCATTCCCAGCGACAGTCCATACGACAGAAAAATGGCCATCACGCCGCGGCTGCTGGCGCCGAGCGCCTTCAAAATGCCGATGTCGCGCGTTTTTTCCACCACGATCATGAAGAAAATGGCCAGGATGCCAAACCCGGCGACGGCAATAATCAAAAACAGCAACACGTTGAGGATCGACGATTCCACGTCCACGGCGGCCAGCAGCGGACCCTGTTTTTGCTCCCAGGTGCGAACGGCATACAACCCCGGGGGAAACGCCGCCTTGAGCCGCTCGACCACCTCGTTGGCATGCCGGTAGTCCTTGAGCTTGATTTGAATGGACGTGAACGACCTGGCGCCCGTCGCCGGGTCGATCATCCCCCGCACTTTCTGCAAATAGTCGAGATTGCAGAAGATCAGGCTCGAATCGTACTCGCTCATGCCACTCTTGAAGACGTCGACAATCGTGGCATTGAAGTGCGCCGGTTCGGGAGGCCGCCCCGCCGTGACCGTGCTCAATTTCACGTCGTCGCCGGGGCGGGCCATCAAGACGGGACGCCCCGTCTCGTGATCGATGTAGCTGATCAATCCATGGCCGACGTACAACCGTCCCGGCAACAGTTCGCCGGGCACAACGGGGACGGGGGGCGGCGCTGCCGCGGCCACCTCCATCGCAAACGGATCCTCACCTCCCACGGCTGTTGCTTCCTCTGGCGCGTCGGCCGCGGCGGGATCTGCCGCGGCAGGGGACTCGCCAGGGGCGCTCAGCCCCCGATGGTGCTCGCTTTCTCTGCGCAATTGTTCCAGGAACCAGCGCTGCCGCTCCGACCATTCGCGGCGGTAATTCGCGGCGGCCTCCGTCAACTCCCATCCCGGACGGATGTCCCGGGAACGCTCGGCCGGACGAACTACCTTCCCATCCTCGATTTCGGGTTGATAGCTCATCAGGTAATCGACCAGCGGCCCCACCTCGGATTTGCTCTCCGGATCGATGCCGATCAGCGTGACCGGCCGGGTGATCCACTGGCCGGCAAACTGAATGCTCAGCATGCCGTAGATTTCCACCGTCGGCGTCATCCCGGCAATGTACTCTCCGGCGACTTTCTGTATCAGTTGCTCGTGGGCCTCGTAGTCGGGAACGCCGTCGAGATTGATGGCCTCGACGACAATGTGCGAAAGAATGCCCCGGATCCGATCCCGCATTTCCGTGCCGAAACCGGCCATCACGCTGTTCACCACAATCATCGTGGCAACGCCCAGCGTCACGCTGATAATGCTGGCCAGTGCGATATAGCGGGTGCGCAAGTAGCGCGTGCAAAGGAGCAGTTTGTACATGCGGATCCCATCCTGGGGCGTACGCTCGGACTCCCACCCGAGGTGATGGAAAGCGGTACGCTAACGGTTGCCGTCGTTTCTGCCAAGAGCGCTTCGGCAAAATCCGCCGAACCTTCCGCCGAACCAACTGCCGAACCAACTGCCGACCGTCTGAGCTCGAGCGGGGCCGTTCCGTTTCGGCGCCAGTCGCCGCGGCCAACGCCAGGGCTGCGAGCAGCGAGGTTCAGGAACCGGTGCCCGGTGGGAGACCGTCGGGGACGGTTTCCCCGCCGATGTGGTCCAGGGGAGATTTGTACGGCACTCCGGGAATCTCCCGCACGTAACGGGGCACCGCGTAGCCCGGCAAGCGACGACGCAATTCGGCCAGCAGTTCCCGGCCGCGATTCTCGGCAACTTCGAAATGCGCCGCCCCTTGGACGCGATCGAGCTGGTGGAGGTAATACGGGAGCACCCCCAAATCGCTCAGCCGCTCGCACAAGTGGCACAAGGTGTCGGCATCATCGTTGATGCCGCGCAACAAAACGGCTTGATTGAGCGTGGTCAGCCCTCCCAGGACGAGCTGCCGCAGGGCTTCTGCGCAGTCGCCGACGATTTCCGCCGGATGATTGGCATGCACCACGATGATCGGCGTCAACCGCGAGGTCCGCAACCGCTGCAACAGCCGCGGCGTGATTCGCGAGGGAATGACGATGGGCAACCGCGTATGAATCCTCAGGCGGCGCAAATGGGGAATTTGCTCCAGGCGGTCGATCAGCGGAGCCAGTCGGGCATCGGTCCACGTGAGCGGATCCCCGCCGCTGAGCAGGACTTCGTGCAGGGACTCATCGGCTGCCAGTGCCGCGAACGCCGGCTCCCAATCGGCAAGCTGGCGCGGTTCGGCCTGGTAGGGATAATGCCGGCGAAAACAATACCGGCAATGCACCGCGCACGCGCCGGTGGTGATGAGGAGTGCTCGTCCGGGATATTTCTGCAACAGTCCGGGGGCGATCCGCGCCTGCTGTTCGGCAAGAGGGTCCGCGCGGAAGTTCGCCGGAGAATTCGCTTCATCCACCACGGGCAAGACCTGTCGGAGCAGCGGATCGGCGGGATTTCCCGGCGTCATGCGGGCGAGATAGCTCTCAGGCACCACGAGCGGAAAGAGGGCAGCCGACTGGCGAGCCGCTGCCCGAAGGCTGTCGGGCAGCCCCAGCCGGTCGACCAGTTGGTCGGGATCGCGAATGGCGGCGGCCAGTTCTGTTTGCCACTGTTCGCGCGCGGCCGGCAGCCGCCGGGATTCGGCCGGGGTACGGGAAACCCGGTCCGGGACGATCACGCCGGCATTTGTCGATTCCCTCGCTTCCAAGGCTGTGGTATCCTGCTGGATCACCATCCGCGGCGGACGCGGAGCGTTCCCAGTGTCGGCATCTCGAAAAGAATGGACGAATGGCTCAGCTCAGCACCAGCGATTTTCGCAAAGGTTCCAAGGTGGTCATCGACGGCGAACCGTACGAAATGATCGTCGTCGAATTCGTCAAGCCGGGCAAGGGACAGGCGCTGTACAAATGCAAAATGCGCAACCTGTTGCGGGGAACCATCCTCGACCGGACCTACAAAAGCGGCGACGGCCTCGAAGCCGCCGACATTCGCCGCAACGACGGTCAGTTTCTTTACAAAGATGCCAGCGGCTATGTGTTCATGGATCAGGGATCGTTCGAACAGCACACGGTTTCGCCGGAAATTGTCGGCGACCAAGCGCGGTTTTTGCAAGACGGCATGGTGTGCGAACTGCTCTATTGGAACGACACTCCCATCGGCGTCACGCTGCCCCCGTCGGTGGTCATGAAGGTCACCTACACCGAACCCGCGGTCCGCGGCAACACCTCGGGCAACATTACCAAGGCGGCAACCGTGGAAAATGGCGTGGAAATTCAGGTGCCAGCCTTCGTCGACACCGGGGATCTGGTAAAAATCAACACGCAAACCGGCGAGTACATCGAGCGCGTCCGCACGTAGCACATCCCCAGCGCGGAATTCCCAGCCGACGGTTCGCCCAGGGGAGTTTTCGGTCTGGGACGACCCGTTGTTGAGATCGGTTCCATTCGAGATTCGTTCCATGTGGTGGTCTCTGCTGGTATACGGCATCGCAGCCCTGTGGGGACTGCGATTGCTGTTCGCGTTGATGGCCCAGCACCGACGGCAGTATTTGGAGAAGCTTCACGCGGAGCACGTCGAACAAGCGCCGGACCAATCGCCCGGCTCAGAACCCGCGCAGCCTCCCAAGGCGGCGGCGTGAGTGGCCGCGCACATGCGGCCGCCTTGCGGGAAACGCCATTCACAGCGGATGTCCCCCCTTGCACGAGTGCCACTGTTGGATCGACTGGTAAGCTGTGTCTGATTCCATGGCCGCGACTTCCCGGCACAAGCTGTTCATCGAAACCGTTGGCTGCCAGATGAACATGCTGGACAGCGAACTGGTGGTGGCCGCGCTGCGCAAGTCCGGTTATGAACTGACGGCGGACATCGCGGCCGCGGATACCATCCTCTTCAACACATGCAGTGTTCGGGAGCATGCCGAACACAAAATCTATAGCGCGCTGGGTCGCCTGAAGTATCGCAAGCAGTCCCAGGGGGATCTGGTCATCGGCGTGATGGGTTGCATGGCCCAGAAAGATCAGGAATTGATTTTCCAGCGGGCCCCCCATGTCGACCTGGTGGTGGGAACCGGTCAGTTGGCCGAGATTCCGCGGTTGCTTGAGGAGGCCCGCGCCACGCGGCGCAAGTCGCTGGCTGTCAGCTTGGATCGCCGCGACGGCACCCGCCGCGAAGTGTCCGCCAGTTTTCAAAGTTACGATCCCCTGCGGGAGCCGGAAATGCGGCCGTCGCCCGCTCAGGCCTTCGTGCGGATCATGTTCGGCTGCGACAAATTCTGCACTTACTGCGTCGTGCCGATGACGCGCGGCCCCGAACAAAGCCGCGCTCCGGCGGAGATCGTCCGAGAATGCCGGTTGCTCGCCGAGCAGGGGGTTAAGGAGGTCACGCTGCTGGGGCAGACCGTCAACAGCTACCGATTCGTGCAGGATGGCCGCACGTGGCGGCTGTCGGACCTGCTGGAGTCGCTGCACGCCATCGAGGGGTTGGTGCGGCTCAAATTCGTGACGAATTATCCCCGCGACATGACCGATGATCTGCTAGAAGCCGTGCGCGATCTGCCCAAATGCGCCCAATACTTGCACGTTCCCGCGCAATCGGGCAGCGACGACGTGCTGAAGCGGATGAAACGGGGTTACACCGTCGGCGAATACCGCGACATGTTCGCGCGCATCCGTGCCGTGCTGCCCGAGGCCGCCGTGTCCAGTGACTTCATCGTGGGATTTTGCGGCGAAACGGAAACAGCGCACCAGCAGAGCCTGGACCTCATCCGCGAGTGCCGCTTCAAGAACAGTTTCATTTTCAAATACAGTCCCCGTCCCGGCACCAAAGCGCACAGCCTGCTGGCGGACGATGTGCCCGAAGACGTGAAGCGCCGTCGGAACAACGAATTGCTCGCGCTGCAAAACCAGATCAGTGCCGAGGACAACGCTCAGTTGATCGGCCGGACGATGGAGGTGTTGGTGGAAGGCCTCAGTCGCACGGCGGAAAAGCAGGGAAACGGAAGCGCCACGAGCGGCCCCGTGCAGTTGACCGGCCGCACCAAGTGCGACCGCATCGTAGTCTTTGATGGGAATCCGCGCCTGGCGGGAAGTCTGGCACGGATTCGGATTGAAGATTGCACGGCCACCACGCTCCTGGGATCCATCGAAACGCGCGAGTTTCAGCACGGTTCGTCGCCGCTGCTGCCCATTCTGGCCTGAGAGGCCGCATCCGTCGGCACGTCGCTTATGTTCCCCGCGATTCCGCGAGGACCGTCGGCCGGGCGGTTGACTGCGCCGGTTGACGGCGGCGGCTGTCCGTGGCGGCTGTCCGTGGCGGCTATCCGTGGCGGCTATCCGTGGCGGCTATCCGTGGCGGCTATCCGTGGCGGCTATCCGTGGCGGCTATCCGTGGCGGCTATCCGTGGCGGCAACCAGGTTGCGGTTGGGTCTCGGCCTGCTGCACGGATAGGGAATCGCGACGCGGACGCTCCTCGGCGAGGTATCCGGCGACATGTCCGGGTAAGCAAACAACGCCGGCCACACGGGGGTGGACGGCGTTGTTGCGGTCAGACGGCGAAAGCGCGGGCTGAAAACGGCGGGGCGGATTTACGTCCGCGGCCCCTCCGGAGCGGGCGCAGCCGGTTCAGGTTCGGGCTTCAACGCCGGTTTGCCTGCTTCAGTGGCGGCGGGCGGCTCGACCTGGCAATCCGCCGTGGGGCAACCCGCACTGGTGTGGCAGGCCACACAAGGCGCCGCGGGACACACTGTTTCCGGAATCAGCCGACAAACCTCGTAGGCCTCCTGACGCGCGACGCACCGGGACACCATGCGCGTGCACACCACGTTTTCGACGCGGGGCACGCACCGAGCCACCCGCCGCGTCACCTGGTAGGGTTCCTGCCGCGTCACACAATAGGGAACTCGACAGGTCTTGGTTTCCGTGACCATGCGGCAGGTCGTCACAGGCACACGCCGCGTGCACTGCTCGGCCACCATCCGGCATGTGCGGACGGGAACGCGGCACGTAACCGTCTCGCAAACCATGCGACACGTGCGCACCGGAATGTTGTCCACCACCTCTTCCGAGACCATCCGGCAAACCTGCACCGGCACCCGCTGCACCACCACTTCGGGCACATACCGGCAGACTTGCACGGGACATACCTGGCGGACCACTTCCGGGCGATACGTGGTGCAGGGTACTTGCTCCTCGACGATCCGCGGACACCACACGCGATGGCACGTGTAGAAACCCGGCTGCTGCACCAGACACACCTGCGGGCAACCATTCGCGTCCAGCGTGGTCACCGGGCACACTGGTCCCGGATGATAAACCCGCTGCGTGACCCATTGCCCGCAGTCCCGCCGCACCACCCGGTAGGTCGTCACCGGACGCATCACCGTGTAGCACCGCTCTTGTTGGACCGTTTCCACGACGCGGCGCATCACGGTCTGCCGGCATTCCTGTTCCACCGTTTCGATCACGGGACGTTGCACGATCCGCCGACATTGACGCACCGACTCTTCCCACACCGGACGCTGCACTGTATAGCTGCGCTCCTGCTCGACCGTTTCCCAGACCGGCCGCATCACCGTGTAGTTCTCGACGCGTTCCGATGTCTCGTATACCGGACGGGAGACCTGGTAACTCTCTTCCCGGTAGGCTGTTTCCACGACGTTCCGATAGCAGGTTTCCTGCACTTCGTCGTAGACGGTTTCGTAGCGCGTCCGCTGCACGGTGTACTGCTGCGGTTCCTGAACCACGTCGTACACTGTGCGGTAACAGGTTTGCCGTTCCACGCGGCAGGTCGTGTAGCAAGCCGTGGGCTGGCATGCCGCCGTTGGGCAGCAACTGTAACTTGCCACCCCGCAATAGGCGGCCTGCGCCGCCTCGGCCCCGGTTCCCGTGATGAGCGCAATCAAGGCGCAACGCCTGATCCACGCCGAATGCATGTTCTCGCCCCCTCTCGAAGTGAATGGAATTACTCTGCCCCGACCCGCTGGGGAGTGCGACCACGCGTGCCGCGTTGTCCGTCAGGTCACCAGTATGGCCCGCCCGGGGAACCGCTTGCAAAGGAAAATCGTTGCTTTCCACATAATCCGAACGACGGGAGCACAATCTACCGGCTCGCACGCAAGGATAAAGCAGGCAAACGGCCACAAGGGCGGGGGAAACGGCCCGACCGGCGAGATTCGACGTCGACAAACGACGACGGCAGCACAACCCACTCACGGTACGGGTAGCCCGCACAGTCGACAGAACCCGCACAGTCCGCGCTCAAGGCCGCTGAGCCAGCGCGTTCAATGCCGCCCGGGCCTCGATGCGAATCCGCGGCTCGGCGTGGTGTTGTGCCATCGGCTCGATCAGTTGCCGCAAGGTCTGCCGCTGCTGCGCGTCGAACAGGGCGCCCAACCCGGCAATCGCATGCAGCACATTCTTTTGGATCAACAACGTTTCTTGCTGTGCGACGGGGTTCTGCGCCGGTGGCATCGTTTCCAACGCCCGCACAAACACCTCAAAGCCCGCCGTGGATTGCTGACGCGCCAGCGCCACCGCCGCATTCACGGCGGTCATCACGTCGGCATCGGCCAGCAGCACCTGCAAGCGGTCCACCGCCACCGGCGACGGAGTCAGACCCAACGTGAACGCCGCCGGTCGACGCAGCGTGGGATCGGCATCCTGCGAGAGTTCGGTCAAGGCGGCGATGGCCATCTCGCCCAGTGGCTCTCCCCGTTCCAGCGCACGGCCGGCAATCAATGCCAGGGACGTCACGGCCCCCTTGCGGATCTCCGTTTGCCGCTGCGGCTCCAGCGCTTTGACCAGCACGGGGACCGTGGTTGCCGGCACGTCCAGCAAGCCGAGTGCCCGGGACAAATACACTTGCAGACTCAGCGTCTCGTCATCCGGAGCGGTTTGATTCAGCGAGCGCTCAAACTGACTGACCAATGCCCGGGCGATTTCGGGATTCGCCGCAAGCTGCTGTCCACGGTGTTTCAGCCGCTGATCGGCATCCAGCAATTGGGCCAGACCGAACATGGCCCGCTTGTGGACGTGCGGGTTCGCGCTTTCTAGATCCTGCACCAAACGCCGCCAGTCTTGCTCGCCGATCGCCAAACGGCCGAATAAGGTCCAGACCGCCACCACGGCGAGGACGATCAAGGCGGGCACCACGAACAACTGCACAATGAACCCCGCCGACGGCGGCTGCACCGGCGGCAGGTCATCGTCACGGGTCTCCGCTCGCGCCGCGGAAGGAGCATCTGTCATCGCGCGGACCATCACCCAGGGATACACGTTTGCCAACACGAGGATTATACCGCCAGAGGGCCTCCGCGACGACTCCACCCCGCTCCCTGACCGTCCCCGCGACGGTGGGCCGGCTCGCACTGTAATGACAGCAGGCCACCATGGTTTGGTCTTGATACACTTCACTCGACGAAAAAAGGCATGCACCGCGAGCAGCGGTCCATGCCAGATTCGTGCCAATCAGCAGCGGACTCAGCGAGCTACCGCTCGGTACGACAGCACCCGGCCGGTCTGCGGGCAGGTGACCGAGACATAGTGCACGGGAGCAGGGGTCGCATTCACCCCTTTCGCGTTGTCCGCGGGAGGCAGCAAAACCGTGTCGATGACGTGAATCACGCCGTTCGAAGCATCGAGATCGGTGGTCAGTAGTGTGGCCCCGTTGACCTTCGCGACGTTGCCATCCACGGTGGCGGTCAGTTGACCGCCGTGCAATGTCTTGGCCTTCTTCGCCGCGAGCAGGTCATTCGAGAAGACGCGGCCGGGAACCACGTGGTACTTCAAAATGGCCGCCAGTTGGGCCTTGTTCTCCGGCTTCAACAAATTTTCCACTGTGCCGGCCGGCAATTTCTTGAAGGCGTCGTCGGTGGGGGCGAACACCGTCAGAGGCTGGTCGCCGGACAGGGCTTCGACAAGCCCCGCGGCTTTCGCGGCGGCGAGCAAGGTGGAGAACTTTCCAGCTTTCGCAGCGGTTGCGGGGATGTTCTCCGTCGAGGGGAGCAGGACCTGGTCGATCACATGGATCACTCCGTTCGAGCAATCAATATCAGCCTTGGTGACGATCGCCTGATCGATCCGGACCTTGCCCTCTTCCGTCTTGATATCCACCCGCTGACCGTTCACCGTGGGTGCGGCAGTGAGCTTCACCACATCGGCGGCCATCACCTTGCCGGCGACCACGTGATACGTGAGCACGCCGATCAACTGCTGCTTGTTTTCGGGCTTCAGCAGCGATTCGACCGTCCCGGCGGGCAGCCGGGAGAAGGCTTCGTCGGTGGGGGCAAACACCGTGAATGGCCCCTTGCCCTGCAGCGTTTCCACCAGCCCCGCCGCCTGTAACGCGGCAGCCAGCGTCTTGAACGAACCGGCTTCAACGGCGGTCGTCACCAGGTCTTTGCCTTCGGCAGCCAGCGTCGATTCGCCGACAAGGCACAACCCCACGGCTGTTACCCACGCCAAGACCCATCCACGCTTCATCATCTCCAGCTCCTATTTCCGCGGACGAACAAACTCCCTGAACGACCGCCGGTTTCCGAGAAATCGGTCAAATCGTTCACCGAGAGACGAACCGCACCGCGGAGCTGGCATTAACCCGAATTCTCGGATTCACGGAAACTTCACATCCGCATGCGGTACACCCGTCGGAGATCGCGACGCCACCCCGCGAATCGGGAATCTCCGCCGCAAGGGGCATGCCGATCTGGCTGGTGGCGTCCAGGTCGCCACGCTCCAGCGGATGACCGTCAACGAACTGCGGGCGCGATACGCCGAGGTCTTCGGCGACGAGACCCACACGGGCAACAAGGCGTGGTTGGTGAAGCGCATCGCGTGGCGGCTACAGGCAATGTCGGAAGGCGGTCAGTCGGAGCGCGCCCGCCAGCCCGCGTTAGAACTGGCGAATGACGCGGATATCCGCATGTCGCCGCCGAAGCCGAAACCGGCGACACCGCCCAATGAACAGCGCACGGTCACCGCCGCGGTTCGCTTCGCGGACGACGACCGGTTGCCGCTCGCTGGCACGGTGCTCACCCGCGACTACAAGGGGCAGAAGCTCCAGGTCCGCGTGCTGGCCAACGGGTTCGAGTACGAAGGCGAGGTCTTCCGGTCGCTGAGCGCCGTCGCGAAGAAGATCACGGGGACGCACACGAACGGCATCCTCTTCATCCGCCCGCGGAAGGAGGACCAGCGATGCCTCGCACCAAAACCTGTTCCGCCCCGCCCGCCATGCGCGCGGTCCGTTGCGCGATCTACACCCGCAAATCTTCGCCAGGCCCACACAATTCTGCCCAACTGGCTGGTCCCTTGACAGCCTGCTAACCCGTTGATCGGGTGCCTGCTGACGGTCGCCAGCCGCTTGCCCGCCAGGAGCGGCCACCAGAGTCCCTTGTCGAGCAGCTTGTAGACGGCATGGCAGTCGATCTTCCGCTGGCGGCCGCGAGCATAGCCGAACCCATCGGCGTCGATCGTCACAGCATGCGCCGTGAGCGACTTCAGGTGCACGAGCACGACCCGCAGGAAGCCGTCGACGTCTTCGGCGAACAGCTCAATCTCCCGGATCGGGGCCGCGGCGTCGCCGGCCAGTCCGATCGCCTCCGCCGAGAGCGGCCGGCGGACGTCGGTGCGGTAGCCGAGTGATGTGAAGAACCCAGCCAGTTCACCCGCCGAGGTCAAGCGGGCGATGCGCTCGGTGGAAAGATCCAGATCGGTCGTCCGGCCCATGCTGGCGGTTCCCTGTCGTTCATCGCGCGAAGAGCAGCCAAAGCGTATTGTCCTGCCGCGACCGTGGGACAGGAGACCTGCGGATGTCTGGTCGAACCCCACAGGTCATTCCGCGGCAGGCAGCTCGACCTCTTCGCTTTCAGCGTCGCTGGGCGACGTGCTCTCGGAAGAGGCAGGCCTCTTGCGTTTGAATTCCGCCAGGTCGATTTCGGTGGCGAGCTGATCGAGGACCGCCATCACGGCCGCGATGCTCTCCTCGGGGACCGGGTTTTCGTCGGGACCGGTCGGGAGTTCATTCAGGTACTTCGTCTCGTCGATCGGTTCCTGGCACCACTCCTGAATCGCCGTTATGTCCAATGGGGGTTCCGGAGCAAGGGCATCGAGCAGCAACGTCGAGAGTCGGAAATTGAAGGCCTTCGCGAGTCGCTCGCTTTGGGAGTCGGTCAACCCCTTGCCTTGATTGAACTGGCGCGAGAACCGGCAGACGGCAATGGCGGCCGAGCGATTGTGCATGGCGTCCAATGGCTGCCAGGAAACGAAGAATCGCAAGGGCAACCGCGCCATCTCTGAATAATCCGGGCCATTGCGCGTCAATTCGGCTGCCCACCATAGCCGGCCGATCGCGTTCTTACTGTCCTCGCCCACGAACCGATCGAGCGGGACGGCGTTGTCTTCGTATTCGAATCGCCAACGCACATAATCGGGCATGGCGACGATGTTCAGCCAATACCAGATGGTTTTCTCCGCGGCCTGGCGACGGGTGAGCCTGAGTGTCGCATGCACTCGCGGGGCCAACCACGCGTCCGACTTGTCGGGTGTCGAACGAAACTTCCGCATGGCCTCGTCGATGACGTACTCCAGCGGTTCAATCGAACGCTCCCAATCGAGATGGTATTCGTGCGGCTCGACGTCGATCGACGGGATCTCACCCGAACGGAAGTGCTCGTCAAGGAGAGGGCGAACGGACGATTTCAGCGCTTTGAGAACCTTCATGCGACAATCCCCTCCCGGTTCAGGGTCTGGATCGTTTTTCGAAGCGACTTGTTGGCTTGGATGAGGTCGCCGATCACCGCCTCCGCCCGTGAAAGAAACGTCGCGGAGCCAGGATATTGACGCCACTCGGATGCCGCCAGGCGAAGCAGCTCGGAATCGCTCCGGGTGGGGTCGATCTCTGGAAGAATGCGCTTCAGGATCTCTGCCTGCCAGTCGCTGTCCGGCCACTCCGGGTCTTCATCCGGATCGTCGCATCGGATTCCAGACATGGCCGTGCCGAGCAGGGTCATCCACACGCTGCGGGCGATCGACATCCGCGTGCTGTCGTGCAGGGCCTGTTCGATCTTGGTGCGGTCTTTGGAATCCCGCAGCAGCGGCTCCAAGCCCTCGAACGCGGCGTTGAGCAGGATTTCTGGCAGGGGCTTTTCCAGGTTCACCACGTAGGGAGCATCCTGGAACTGCTTCGCGAGGGGAGGCGCCTCGCTCGATTGGAAGTCGCACCACACGACGGGCAACGCGCCTGCCACTCGGAAACTGTTGGTCGGGTCCAAATGCAGGGTAATCTCGTTGGAAAAACCGATGGGGCGATTGGCGACGCCGCCGTGCTGTCCTGTCGCGATCGCTCGCAGCCGGATCTTTTCCCGAAAGGATTGACGTTGGATCGCCATCCGACCAGACCACACCGCGTGATCGAGCTTGGAGCGTGTTGGCGCGGCAGATTGCCGGACGTTCGTCGGCCGACACGAGGCCACCACGGTCAACGTCACGTGACCATGTTCCTTCTCAAACGATTGCAGCCCCTGCGGCTGCGACCGGACATCGAAATCGATCGTGAGCTCTTTCCACTGGTTGCCGATCAACTGCTGCACGTCGATTGCCGACTCGGAGGCATACGGCGGTTCCAGGGAAACGCAGTTCCCGTCAGCCCGAACCTCCGTCACCTTCAGCTCGATTCCACCTCGGAGCGTCGGGTAGGGGTAAATGATGCTTTTCATGCGTTGCCTCCTGCGACCTTGACCACCTTGCGGATGTCGATGACCACGCTGGACTGCGACGCCGGAACGGGATGCGAATCGGGATTCGTCGCTCCTCGAAACGTAAACTCCCGAACTCGGGGAGGAATCCTCAGTTCGAACCCCTCGGCGGTGCAGTTCGCCACGCCTTCCAGCCGCTCCCATTTCACGGGCAGACCACCCCCCGTCTCCCCGACGAACAAGACCGCCGGGGAGACCAAAATCTCGCGGTCCACTGGCTTGAGACGTACCTTAGCCTCGACTTGCCACTGGCCGTCGATAACCGCCCCAGATTGATCCACGACCCGCGGGCGCTCGCGAGTGACAGGGATCGGTTCTGTTCCCAAGCGAAACAATTCCCGCAACGAATTTGGACCATCTCCCAAGTCCCGAGAGGACGGCTTGACAATTTCCCGAAGCATCTCCTTGACGCTCGTTAGGAAGCTGGTCAGTGCTCCCACGCAACCGCGCTGGTACTTAGCCTTGAGGTCCGGTGTCGCGGTCCACTTGTTGTGAGACGGGGGCTCGGCCGTGCGAAGGAATTCTTCTGCCGCCGAGTCTTCGGGCAGCGGGTTCGAATTCACTGCCAAACCACACAGCAGGAGTGCATGAAATGGACGGCAGCCAAGGCAGATGCCGGAGAGAGGCTGCTCCATGACCACCATTCCCGGTCCGCGAAACATGGCCAGACGATTGGCACGCGTTCCCTCCTCTCCCTCGGATGCATACCGAACGAGAAGGATGGCGTCGTGTTCCAACTCGTCATGTTTCGGAGGAACTTTGCGCGCTGGTACCCGGAGCGTGACGCGGTGGCACACCACGTCGCCCGGAGTTTTCAATCGGTCCGCGAAGACGCCCTCCTGAAACGCCTGCAGCGCCTGAAAGAATTCCGGCTGATGCTGCTGAACCGAGACTTCGACCGACGTGCACGGGTTGCCGCTGACGTATTCCACCCGACCTGAATAAGTTTCGACACGGACTTTCAGCGCTCCGCTCGTCATGGCGGGAAAGAAGTGGGCCGCGGCCGCCTTCTCGATTTCCGCTGCCAGGTCGCGAGGAGACTTCGGCTCATCAGAGCTTGGATCATGGAAGCCGACGACGCACACCGACGTTCCACTCCCGATGTCCTTGCGATCCAGATAGAGATCGCTGGCAAGTGTCGGATTGCTCCAGAATGAAACGACCGTCGGACCATTGCCGGCCTTGGAACGCCCGAACCATCCCGGACCGGCGAACGGCTGCGAGTTAACCTCATGCCAGGGGAGGTCGCACCGCCCCATCAGACGCAAGGTCTGATTCCCCTGATGATCCGGGTGAGCGAGGTCCGAACAGAAGAGCACCGTCGCAAAACGCGAGGCTCGCCACAGCACGCCCTTTCCCAAACCGAAGGCACCACCCTTTATGGGCGCGTCATCCTTGTTTGAGTCCAGGTTGTTGCGGCAGAGAGCGGCGAATTTACCTTCCCCCGTCTCTGGACCAACCAGCCCCGTGGTGCCAGAGTCCTCGATGATCAACAATACGGTCTTCCTTGTCTCTTCCAGGACGTCCAAGCCATCCCTGATTAGGGCGCCGAGTTTTTGCTGGTTGCGTGTGGATGCCTCGAGATGGCGGCGAAGATCGTTCCACTTCAGCGCCTGTTGGTAATCCAGCAAATCTTGGCCGCTTAGTTCGACCAGCCGGAACCGAACGGTCACTGGTCCGCCGCCAGGCAGGGCTGCGTCGAGAGCGTTTTGCAAGACCTCGCGAATGAAGGCCTCAATCGTGGGATCGAACGACCAGACATTCGCGTTGCCGAAGTCCCGGCCACCGTCGGCCGGGGCTTCTCGGAACCCCCAGATCGCCTCTGCGCCATAGCGTCGGCGTTCCGCGGCCGGGTTCACGGCGCGAATTGGCCCCGATCCGTCGACCAGCCATTCCTTTCTGATGCCGAGGCAATCAACGATGGCATTGATATTTTCAGCGGACGGGATCTTCTTTCCGGTGCACCACTGCGATACAGCGGCCTGAGTCGATCCGATCTCGCCAGCTAGATAACCCTGGGTTAAACCAAGGTCTTTCAGGAGCCAAGTGAGTCGGTCACCGATCGATCCAAGTTGCGACGAAAACATGGCATCTCCAAGCCCAGAGTTTCCCGCAGACAGGTGACGCCGAGAGTATAACCAAAGGTTATTATCTGTCGATGATCAGCTTGAAAAAACCGCGAAGACTGTCATGGATAATAACCGGCGATTGTCGGCTGGAGACGGCTCTCCACTGCAAAACGCCGGCCACGCATCTTTACAAGTCATGTCATTTCAATTTGTTGCGACACATGTCGCCCTATTGTCCGCTGCTCTCCTAATGCGGACGATCTCGACCATCGCTTCGCATCTCGGCATGTGCCGGCCACCGGGCCACGGACTGTTAGATCAAGTCAATCGCGCCGCCCGGCGTTCGTCGTGCTTCAGCAACCCGCCCAGCCGCGTCGCGCAGACGACGTCTCGCGCGCGGATCGAAGTGGCCGGCTCGTGCGGCTTCTCGCAATCCGGCGGCAAGTGGCCACGCCCCCAAGCGACCGTTCCCGGTTGTAATGCAGCCGCCATTCGCGCCCACATAGCTCAGGTGCCGTTCTGCCACGATCACGAACTTGTCGAGGCGTTCCTGCTTCAGGCTCTGGATGAACCGCTCCACGTGCGCCCGCAGGTTCGGCGACAGCGGCAAGATCCGCTTGATGTCCGCGCCACTGGTCTGGAACACCTCGCCGAACTGCGCCGTGAACTTCGTGTCGTTGTCCCGCATCACGTATTTCGGCGCAAGCTCCATGTCCTCGGCCTCCATCGGGAAGTTTTTGGCCTGCTGGCTGACCCAGGCCGAATCGGGGCTGACGGTGCAGGGACTGATTCAGCACCGCCGCGTCCCCAGGTGCAGGAACACCACAAAGTGCAGGTCGACGAACCCGCGCAGCGTCCACATCCGTTTCGACACAAAGTCGCATTGCCAAAGCGTGTCGGCGTGAATCTTGAGGAACTCGTCCCACGTCCCCTTGCCGCGCTTCGGGCCAGGGTCCAGCTCGTGTTCCCTCACGATGTTCTTCACCGTCTGGGGGGAGATGCTTTCGATCCCCAGCTTGGGGAGTTCGCCGAGGATGTGGCTGTTCCCCCAGGAGTTCTCGCGGGTCAGGTTGAGCACCAGCTCCCGGATGTCGTCGCGCATCCGCGGCCGACCGGGTTTGCGCTTCGGGTCTGGCGGCTCCTCTCTGGCTACCGTCTCCGTCTCCCGCAGCCACGTCCCGATCGTCTGGGAAAATGTCCCCCAGCGCAGGACACGTTCCCGTGGGGAATCTCTTGCTCCGGCACTCGGACGATTGGTCCAGCTTGCCCAGACCCATGCTGTTCCGTCACCGTCCGTGCGCTCCGTTGACGGTCCGTGAACCGGTTGATCCGCAGTTCGAAAGGCTGTTGGGAATCACTCCGGCACTAGGCTCGACTCGGATTCAACACCTTCCGGCCCATTCACCACTTGCGGAATCGGGTCGCGCGCGAGTCGTTATGAATCGCGTTGTGTCCGCGGAGGGGCGAGCCAACCACCGAAAAAGCGGCGCAAAAAGCGGCGCAGTACATGCACGCAACGGGGGGCAACGAACTGCAACCGACGAACGCCGCGCATGAAAAAACCCCTGTTTTGCAGGGTATTGCGACATGCGGCGATGCCCTGCAAAACGGGGGGATGGAGGCGGCGGGAATTGAACCCGCGTCCTGTGATCCCTTGGCGACGGCCTCTACGTGTGTAGGCTGCTGAGTGATCTCATTCCGCTCGGCTCAACAGGCCAGGCCTTGCGGAACCAGGTCCCCACGAGGTCTCGTTTCGGGCGTAGGGTCCATTGACCCGAAACCAGCCGGAATTGGCGAGTGACTTTTGGACGCCTCCGGCGGGGCTTCCGCAGTCACGACCGCCTATCACTAGGCGGCCATTGCAAAGTTGCCAGTGTTGGCAGTTTGGTTTGATCAGCTTTTTACGTGGCCGGCTGATCAACCACGACACGCCACCGTCGCTTGTGGCAATCCAGTCGAATCCGGTCGCCCCCGTCACGTTCCGCCGTCCCAACAGACGACAGCCCCACGGACAGTCACCAGGGGAAGACAGATGCGGGTGATGCCGGCCGCCGGGGACCGGCACAACTCAATCCTAACGATGTCGACCGCCACGTCAATCGCCCAAACACGGCCGCGGTGCGAAATCGACCATCTGCTGGATCGATCGCTCCGGCACCGCGAGCCACCTTTCACGGTGGTGCTAGTTGTCGCAACATATTGTCTTAAAACCTGTTGCGACACGAAGCAGCGTGTTCCACACGGTTGCTGAACCCGATGAGGACCGGCCACGAGCGGATCAGCGCGGTCGTGCATTGGCGGGGTCCGCATGGCGGCGGAGGGCCGAATTCCAGGTGTTTCAGGGACAAAGTTCGGGGAGGACAGGTTCCAGGCTTGGTCGAGGCCCAGCGCCCGGCGTAAGATTCGGCAAATTCGGCTTTCTCGTCATGATCGCTAGGGATGCCAGACGATAACACGACGGGGGAACCTCTCCCCGCGCGGCGCGGAGGGACTGAACTTCTCCGGCGGTGTGGGGCTTGCGGCAACCTCGGTGAGTTGGGGAGCGATCATGGGCCGACGAGGATGGCGGCGCTGGGTGGTGACGTGTCTGGCGGCACATGGACTGGCAGGAACTGCCGGTTGGGCACAGGAGCCGACCAAGTACTCGCAAGAGTGGTGGGCTTGGCGCGCGCAAGATCCGCCGGGAGCGCGGCAGGTGGAAAAGAAGGGGAAGTTATGGCCTCCCTTTCCGCGGCCGCAGGGCGAGCCGCAGCGCTGGGAACACCAGTATCACCATGCTCATTACTGGCCCTATCCTTATAGCTGTCAGGATCAAGCGTATGTTCGCGGCGTGATCGACCAGCAGGCTGGCAATGGCTGGATCGCCGCCACGACGCTGCTGGATTATCATTTTCAGGACGATACGCAGGAACTTAACTCGGCGGGCCGGCGGCAATTGCAGTGGATTCTCACGCAGGCGCCCCTGGCGTATCGCGGCGTGTACGTGGCTCAGGGGACATCACCGCAGATTGGGCAGTTGCGCATCGCCAAGGTGCGCGAAGCCCTGGATGAGTTGGGGCTGGATGCGTCGGCGCCGGTGGTCTTGCGCCCGGCGTCCCCCTATGGCCGTCCCGCCGAAGAAATCGATTTCCTCCGCCGGCTGGAGCTGCAATCGACGCCTCGGCCGCGATTGTTCGTGGTAGGCACGGGGACGCGTGGCGCGTCGAACAACGCCGGGCTGATGAACGCCAGCGGGCTGGGCAGCGCTTCGGCAGGCGGCGGGGGGAACACGTCCGGTGGCAATAGTGGCGGGACGACCCGTTGATGGGCGACTGCGGCGGAACAATCGCCGGCATCCGCCGCACCAGAAACCGGGGCCAAAGGTTTCTCGCGGAGTAGGGCCGCTCGACAGGGCTACAGGGACGAAATGGTGAAGCAGGCGACAGGGTTTGCGGAAAGCTCAGCGTCACGATGTTCGAAGGTCAGCGAACAGCAGACAGGGAACCCGCGGCGGGGCGATCTCCCGACCGAGCGCTGCCTGAGTCTTCAGAGCCTGCTCCCCGAAAAATCGACCGCGATCTGGTTAGTGCCTATTTCGATCCGCTCGATCTCCCTCTCTCTGGCTCGGCAGCCGCGGAATTCGCGGAGGGACGTTCCGGAAGCGATCGTTCCGCGGCGGCGCCGCCGTCCGGCGAGGATTCTGTACTCGCCAGCTCGGCGGTTCCTCCGCCGCGCCCCCCGCTGACGTTGGTCGACAGCGGGTTGTCGCTGAGTGCCGTGGCCGATCTGGTCCTGAAAGTGCTGTATGTTCACGGTCTATTGATTGGCAACGACATTGCTCAACATGTGCGGTTGGCGTTTCCCATCGTCGATGAAGCCCTGCAATTCTTGAAAGAACAACGGCTGATCGAAGTCTCGGGGGGCGATCTGCTGGGACGGATTTCGTACCGGTTTACCTTGACGGAATTAGGTCGGCACCGGGCCCGGGAAGCCTTCGAGCACTGCCGCTACGTGGGGCCGGCGCCGGTTCCCGTGGAACAATATGTGGCGCAATGCCGGCGGCAAGGAGTGGCGGGCATTTCCTGCACGTCGGCGGCGTTGCAACAGGCGTTTCGCGGGCTGGTGCTTCGCGGCGAACTGCTGTCGGAACTTGGTCCGGCGGTGTGCAGCGGACGGTCGATTTTTCTCTACGGGCCGCCCGGTAATGGCAAGACCGTCTTGGCGAAGGGGTTGGGTCGCTTCCTGCACCTGTACGGGGGGGAAATCTTCGTTCCGTATGCGCTGCTGGTGGAAAACAGCATCGTCACGGTGTTCGATCCGGTCGTGCATCAGACCACGGACGATGCCGAGCTGTCGCGCCGCGGATTGACCGCGCGGTGCGCGGCCAGCGACACGGGGGTCTCGTTGTTGCATAACGCACCGAACGACCGGCGTTGGCGCCGCATTCGCCGCCCCATCGTCATCACCGGAGGCGAGCTGACACTCAATATGCTGGAATTGCAGTATCATCGCGCCGGAAACTTTTATGCCGCACCATTACATATCAAAGCTAATGGGGGTGTGTTTCTGATCGATGATTTCGGCCGGCAGTTGGTCAGCCCGCGCGACCTGCTCAACCGCTGGATCGTCCCGCTGGAAGAGCGGATCGACTATCTGACGCTGATGACCGGCCGCAAATTCGCGCTGCCGTTCGACCAACTGATTATTTTCTCCACCAACCTCGATCCCAAAGATCTGGTGGACGACGCGTTTTTGCGGCGGATGCGGCACAAAATTCGCGTCGATGCGCCAACGCGCAGCGTATACGCTCAGATTTTCGAGACGGTCAGCCAGGAACGGGGATTTGGTTCGTCGTCGGCATCCGTGGATTTTCTGTTTGCCACTTACTACGACCAGGGACGCTTGCCCCGATCCAGTGACCCCCGCGATCTGCATGATCTGGCAGAGTCGATTTGTCGGTTCGAAGGCTTGCCGCTGCGGTGGACGCAAGACCTGGTGGCCAAGGCCGCCCGGCGGTTGTTTCAGGACGTGTGACACGGGCGCGGCAGGTAATCGGCAGCCAACGACCCCGCAGTGTGGTGTCCCGCGATGCAACATGAATCCCCATCCCGCGTCAGTTTCTCCCGCGGTTTCCGCAAGGACGAATCCATGCTTCGGTCAAGAGACTCGTGGCTTGTGTGGCCCGGCGAATGGGTCAGTGCGGCCGTGTGTGCGGCGGCACTTGCGGGGTGTTCCAGCACCCGGCTGGCCATGCAGGGAGACACCCCGCCCAAGTTGGGCGCCCCGCCGGAGACCGCCGCGGTGTCGGTCCCTGGTTCACCCGAATTCGGAGCACCGCGCGAGTTGAAACGGCCGGAAAAGGTGCACGTGGCGTATGGGCGCTGGCAGGAGCAGCAACGGCAGCCCGCCCTGGCCCGGGAGGCCTACCAGAAGGCCTTGGACCACGATCCCAAATCGGTGGAGGCATTGTTGGGATTGGCGCGCCTCGATCAATTGGCCGGCCGGCCCGAGGAAGCCGCACGGCATCTGCAACGGGCGCAGCAACTCCATCCGCAAGAACCGCTGGTCTACGCCGGCTGGGGTGAGTTTTATGCGTCTCAACAAGACTGGTCTCAAGCCATCGAGCGTTACCGGCAGGCCATTCGCCTGGCGCCGGATGAGCCGCTGTTCAAGCATCAACTCGGCGTGGCTCAGGTGAAATCGGGGGCTGTGCAGGAGGGGCTGGCCAGTTTCGCGTCGGCCGTGGGAGAGGCTGAAGCCTATTATAATGTCGGCGTGCTCTTGTATCAGCTCGGCCGCGTGCCGGAAGCCGAGCAATACCTGCAACGGGCACTGTCCCTCAAACCGGAACTCACGCCCGCCAGCAAGATGTTGGCCAAGATTCAACAGCAGCGCGGCGTCGGTCCCGCGGTGGCCTCCCGGCTGGGGGCCCAGACCGCCCCTGTGGTCCCCGGCCGTTCGAGCACCCCAGCTTCGCCCCCCGTCATCACGGCAGGTACAACCGCCCCCGTGCCAGCGATTCCTCCGCCAGCCGCCATTCCCCTGCCACCATTGCCAGCACCTTCTTCGGTGCCGGCGACGTCCGCGGCCACCGCACAGGGAGCCGCAGCGGCTCAGCCGGGGGCGAATGCGGGGTGGGTGGCTCCGACACGAGCACCCGTGCCCAGCGGTTGGACAGCGGCCCGTCCCTCCGACGTGCAACCGGCCAGCTTCACACCCCCTCCGGCAACTTCGCCCCAGCAGGAACAGTGGCAAAACCAGCAATAGGTGGAGCGCTCCGAGCCAGCGGACGGAATCCGGCGGCTCACGAAAATCGACGGCTTTTCGGCCCCGTCCGCCGGAATTGTTCGGTGCCTCCAAAGCGGCCGCGGTCGAGCAGGGGCTTCCTTTCGGGCAAGGCGTGCAGGAGCGTTTCCTGGCGACCCAACCCGCCGCGTGTCGAGTCCCTGGTTGATCGGGGCATCACGGGACGCGGCGGTTGCGCTTGGACAGCTTCCCGTCACGTGCTAATCTGCCAGCGAACCCGATCGCCGCCCTGTTGCCAGGAACCATGTGATGTGCCACGCCTCGGTCGCGCTGGCGGTGCTGTTGTCCTTCGGCGCCGACAGCGCCTCGATGTCCCGACCCAACGTGCTGTGGATTAGTTGTGAGGATATCAGTCCCGATTTAGGTTGCTATGGCGACACCTATGCCGTGACGCCTCATCTCGATCGACTGGCCGCGCAAGGCGTTCGCTTCACCCATTGTTTCACGCATGCCGGCGTGTGCGCCCCGTCCCGCAGCGGATTGATCACCGGGATGTATCCGACGAGCATCGGCACGCACCATATGCGCTGCCAGGGAGTGCCTCCCGCCGAGGTCCGCTGCTTTTCCGAATACCTGCGCGCGGCGGGGTATTATTGCACCAATAATGTCAAGACGGATTATCAATTCGCGGCTCCGGTCTCGGCCTGGGACGAGAACTCGAATCAGGCCGATTGGCGGAGCCGTCCGCCCGGACAGCCATTCTTTTGCGTGATCAACCTCACCACCACGCACGAAAGCCAGATTCGCAGCCCCAGCGCCGCCACTGTGCGGCTGGTGGCGGCCTTGACGGCGGCGGAACGCCACGATCCGGCGCGGGCCGTGGTTCCCCCTTATTATCCCGACACTCCACTCGTCCGCCGCGACCTGGCAAATTATTACGATAATATCACGGCGATGGATCGGCAGGTGGGGGAGATTCTGGCGCGGCTGGAAGCCGACGGACTCGCCGAAGAAACGATCGTGTGGTTCTGGTCCGATCACGGTCGCGGGCTGCCGCGATGCAAGCGCTGGCTCTACGACTCGGGAACCCGTGTTCCGCTCATCATCCGCATTCCCGAGAAATGGCGGTCGCTGGCGAAGCCGCGCGATCCGTCGGCGGCGGGTCCGGGGCGCGTGTGCGAAGACCTGGTGGCGTTTGTCGATTTCGCCCCCACCATGCTCAGTCTGGCCGGCGTGCCGATTCCACCCCATTTTCAGGGCCAGGCCTTTCTGGGGCCGCTCGCGCGGCCGCCCCGTGAGTATGTTTACGGCCATCGCGACCGGATGGATGAAGCCTACGATCTGATCCGCAGTGTGCGGGACCGGCGCTATCATTACTTCCGGAATTATCTTCCCGATGTGTCTTATGGGCAAGATATTGCCTATATGAACGAAATGCCCACCATGCAAGAGCTGCGGAGGCTCCAGCGGGAGGGGGCCTTGACTGGTCCGCCGGCCTTGTACTTTCGGCCGACAAAGCCGGTCGAGGAACTGTTCGACACGGAAAGCGATCCTCACGAACTGCACAATCTGGCCGACGACCCTCAGCACCGGGAAACGTTGCTCCGGTTGCGTGCCGAATGCGAGCGCTGGATGACCTCCGTGGGAGATGTGGGGCTGATTCCCGAACCGGAGTTCGATGAACTCCAGCGGCCTGGCGGAGAGTGGTCGAGCACCGCGCCGCCTCTCGTGCGCGAAGACGTGTCGGCGGAGCAGGGCCGGCGCATCACCCTCACGGCTCAAACACCGGGGAGCAGCCTGGTGTACGCGCTGAGCGACGGGGGTGACGACAAGCTCTCGTGGCATCTGTATACAGAGCCTTTCACGGCGGCTTCGGGACGGTTGGTCCAGGCCCGCGCGGTGCGGTTGGGTTTCCGCGACAGCCCTGTTGTGCGATGGACGGTCGGCGAACCGCCGCATGCAAGTCCCCGCGCGGAGGCCGCTGCACCACATTGGCGGGAGAAATTGGCGGAGTCGCCGTTGTTGGGGCGGCTGCGGGAACTGCTCGCGGCACAATTGTTGTCCGAGCAGGCCGCCCGACCAATCTGGAGGCAAGCCTTGGAAAGCGACCACGCCTCTGTCCGTTACTGGGCGGTGCGTTCCTCGAGATCGTCGAAAGTGTTTCAAGACGACGCCGAGAACTTCCGCGAGCGGCTGACCCGCCTGCGGGACGCCGATCCTTCGCCGGCGGTGCGGATCGTCGCCGCGCACGCGCTCGCTGCCGCCGGAGACGTTGAACCGAGCTTGCGTGTCCTCGCGAGCTTTCTGCGACAGCATCCCCACCCAAGCGTCAGGTTGCATGCGGCAACGGCCTTGCGCGATCTGGGAGAGGCGGCGCGGCCTGTCCTGTCCGACCTGGAAGCCGCCATGGGGACGGGTGAATACGTCTCGCGGGTGGCGACGGCAGCGATCCGCCAGTTGAAGCCCGCTCCGTGAGACTGCGGGCAAGGTGCCCCGGGAAGTTGCCGGCGGCGGAGGCAGGCAGACAGGTCCTGGGCTGGACCTCTCTGGCCGAAAACCACCCGCCAATCCGGAAGTTCGCGACGGTCGGTTGCATCACCGAAGCGAGTTCGATTATCCTATCGAGTCAATGGTTTGCAGCGAATTCGCGAGGAAGGTTTCCCCCCATCTCGGGAGTCAACAAGGACGCCATGGCGACGAAGTCGACAATTGAACGCATGAAGCACGTGGAGGCGCTGGTGAAAAAGTACGCCGCCAAGCGTGCGGAGCTGAAAGCCAAGGGAGACTATGCCGCTCTCGACAAGCTGCCGCGGAACTCCAGCCGAGTGCGGCTGCGCAGGCTGTGCGCGCTGACGGGGCGTCCCCGGGGTGTGTACCGCAAGTTCAAGCTGGCTCGGCACCAGTTGCGCGACATGGCTTTGGATGGACTGATTCCCGGTTTGAAGAAGGCCAGTTGGTAGTCGCCACCCGATGCTCATCCGGGGAGAGACGCATTTCATCAGCTTTCGTCGGCTGTCCTGAGTTCTGGACGGTTGGGAAGCGGGTGACGTCGAGCGGTTGCGGTCCGCGGCGGGCAATCGACGGGTGGCGCGTGCGACCCGCCGAGGGGGGCGTTTCGACAGAGGCTCAACGATGGCCGCTGCGTGGCTGGTCGCCGCGATCTTGACTCAAGTCTCGGCTCTAGAGGCCATGCGGCCGCCGTACACCGCCACGGCGGCTTACCACCAAACCGAGCTTCTCGGGCACACCATTTACCTGCATCCAGAACTGGAACAACACCCGGCCGAGCTGGCCGCGGCGCTGGACGAACTGGCCCGTCAACTGCGGAATATCCAGCAAGTAGTGCCCGCCGGCCCCCTGGCCGAGTTGCGGAAAACTCCGTTTTGGGTGGAATGGGAACGGCGGCCGCGCGGCGCTTGCGAAGTCCATGTGTCGGCCGAATGGCTGCGGGCAAACGGCTACAACCCCGACAAACTGCTGGCCGTTGAAATCAACAATGTCCGCAATTTCGTGTCATGGTCGCGCCGCGAGCAGCCGTGGATGGTGCTGCACGAACTCGCACACGCCTATCATCACCGGGTGCTGGGAGCGCGCCATCCGGGCCTGCTCAACACCTTCCAGCAAGCCAAACAGGCAAAGCTTTACGAATCGGTAAAGTACATCCGCGGAGAAACCCGCCGGGCCTACGCTCTGACGAATGCCGATGAATACTTCGCGGAACTCACGGAAGCCTACTTCGGCAAGAACGATTTCTTCCCCTTCACGGCCGAGGAACTGGCGGACTACGATGCCGCGGGCTTCTCCCTGTTGGAACAGATTTGGGGTCGGCCCGTGAACCGCGACCCTTGAGGCCCGGTGCGACAGACGAGCAACCGGGACAACCGTCCCGCGAGGCGAACCTTCCAGGCTGATAGTCCGCGGAGGGGGCTTACACCGCGGCGGGACGAAGGTCTGAGAACAAGCACTGGGAACTTCGGTGAAACCAGGCCCGTCTCCACTGGGTAGTGCCTGACGGCATTGGCCGATTCCGCAACCCTTCGACGGAAAGCAAAACATGGGCACAGCATGGCGATTACTGGCGATGGCTGGAGCCATCATGGGGGTGCTTTGGGGGGCCGCTTCCCCCGCCGCGGCCCAACTGATCGATGCGACCGAAGCCAAAGTCGAATACCCCTTGCAGGTGATCAATGTGGCCAGCGTCGACCGCCTGCTCCAGCGGGCGGAACTGCTGTTTACCGACGCCGAGCGGCTGGAAACGATCGACGTGCTGTATCAATGGGTGCAGAACACGTTGGGCGACTTGAAGGGGATGGATCGAACGAGGCCGTTCGGCATGTTGGTGTACATCAAGCCGGGGCTGTCCCCCAGTTTCGAGGCGATCAGCTATTTCCCCGTGACGAATGTCAACGAGTTCTTGAGCCTGATGGCCGGGCCAAAGGGGACGGTCAATCCCGTGTCCGGAAAAACCGATCGGTTCGAACTGCGGGACACGGGCTTCGGGACGGACCTCGCCGCCCGGGTGGTGGGTAACTATATCTTTTTCGTCGATTTGAGCGATGAGGAAAACAGTGCCGCGCTCGATCGCACGTTTCCCGATCTGCAACGCGTCGTGGGACGGCTCTCCGCCCGCTACGACATCAGTTATTCACTACTGCTGAAGAACATTCCCCCGGCGACGAAGACGCTGTTTCTGGAGTTTTTCAAGAATCAGGCCATGGCCGGATTGCAGCAGCGGGACGACGAACCGGACGCCGCCTATCGACTCCGCCGGGCGAATGGAGAGAGCCTGATCGACTTCATCGACAAGGTGGTGGTGCAAGGTCAGGAATTCACGGTGGGGGGCTTCATCGACGTGGACGCCCATCAGGGGTTCCTCGAGGTGGAGTTGAGCGGCACCAAGGACAGCCAACTGGCCAGGTCGTTTCAGGACATGGCCGGTCGGCGGAGCTATTTTGCGAACATCGTCGATGCGCCGGCCACGTTGTCGGGGTCGATCTCCTGGCAAATGGACGAGAAGCAACGGAAGGTGTTCACCGAGCTGTTTACGCTGGCGCCGCAAGAGATCGCCAAGGATCTGGAGAAGCGCGGCGACGCGTCGGGGAATCCGGCGGGTGTGTTCGACCCCTTCTTCAAAGCCCTGCTGACGACGGCGGAAAACGGCCATTTCGACGCGTTTTTCCAACTGTCGGGGGACGAGCCGGAATCATTCCGACTGCTGGCCGGCGCCCGCGTGTTGGGAGGGCAGAACTTCCCCAGTTACGTCACCAAGGCGTTGGAATTCGCCCAACAAAAGGCGCCGGTCGCCGTGTCCAGCCAGATGAAGCTCAACATCAAGCAGATTGAGGAGTACCCGGTCCATCTGATTCCCGGTCCTCCGCAGTTGGACCGCTTCGCGCAAACCATGTTCGGGAGCAATCCCAATCTGTACGTGTACGCCACGCCGCAGGCCCTGTGGTTCGCGTTCGGAGGCGAAGCGGCGCTGGAACAGTTGGAACATCACGCCAAGGCCGTCACGCAGCCTGTCGACGCGAACGGACCGAAGAAAACGGCCCCTCCGTTCCAAATCGTCACGCATGCCCGTCAGTGGGTCACGATCGCCCTCTCGGGCGGCAACGACGAGGGGGGCAGCGGTCCCGGTCGCCGCATGCTCAATGCGGCCGAATCCGCGTTCACCGCCGAAAACGATGAAGCGCGGCTGACGGGGCGCCCCACCGAGAACGGCGTCCGTTTGCGGATCGACTTCCAATCCGGCTATCTCGCCTGGATGGGAAGCCAGATCGCCGGCGGCGTGGAAGACGTGATCACCAACGGTCCTCCGCAACGTCCCCCCCGCGCGGCAGGTCGGCGACGCAACACGCGCTGAAAAAGGGGCAATAGAGCGGCAGATCGACCTTGCCAGATCCGCACCGATCGACGGCTGGAGCGCGGCGCGAACCGCTCGAAGGGCTTGGATAATTGGAACGGCTCAGACGCCTCAAACGGCTCGAAGGGCTGGAACGGAGCGTTGTCCGCCCGGCGAAGATCTCCCGATGCCACCGAATGCGGTGCTACGGAATCTGGTGCTCATGGATGCGGGCATGCCGGGCGAGCCAGACCCGGACCGGCGCGACCGCTCCGCGGCTGTCGGTGGGCAAGGCGGCCTCCACTTCATCGAGCAGGTGACAAATCCGTTCGGCCTGAGCCGCTGACAAATGCAGCGGTTGTCCGAGTTGACGCGCCTGGTGAACGGCGGGCGAAAGGTCCAGCCAGGCCGCGGCGGCGGCATGCAGCCATTCGGGGCGCTCGGCGAGCAATTCCATCACCGCCGGGCCGTGCCGGTAATAAGCCTGAATCACGGCCGCGCCTTCCGGGGACGTCCTCAGCACCTCGTCGCGGAACCATCGTGCCTGCTGCAACAACTGTTCGGAGGCGGACACGGTCCATCCGGGAGGCAGCAGCCCCAGCGGTTTGAGCCGTCGAGCCAGCCGTTGCAGGGGGCAATCGGACGGCTCATCGATGGTGAGCGTGAGAATTTTCACTCCGGTTCCGCCGGCGTTACTGGCCGACAGTTCGACGCGAAACACGCCGGGTTGGCGGGGTGTGCCGGAAATCAACCCAGTGCTCGTGTTGACCGACAATCCCAGCGGCAATCCCGACGCGCCAAAGCTGGTCGGGCCGTTGGTGGCGGTGATCTGATACTGAAACGGCACGCCGACGGTGCCCGTGGCGGTGACGGGGCTGCTGATGACCGGCGGAGGCACGATCGTGCTGTCCATGATCGCTTGGATGGTGGCCGCCGTGTTATTCAGCGACAGCGCCGCGTACGCGGGAGTGGCGGAAGTGGTCGGTTGGCCGGCCGGCACACCATCCCACAGCACGTTGGGATTGGAATGGAGTCGAATGCGGTTGGCCCCCCGATTCGACATCAGTGTTCCCCAATTGAAGCCGCTGTTGCCCGTAAAAGCGTAGCCGAACGAGTATGGATACGGCGTTTGCAAGGGGGGTGGGTGCCAGTCGTGGTCCAGCCCCATGTTGCTGCCCACGGCGCGCGTAAACGTGTCGGTTTCCACCAGCGAGATGATCGACACGCTGAAACTCCACGTTTCGTTGAAGGTGGAAAAGTTATTCAACCAGCCGAGGTCGCCCAGATCGGCGTTGGCGAGGAAAAGGTGCACCAGGTCGGCCCGATAGTCCCTGCGCAAGGTGATGACCTCGTCCATCAGGCCGTCGGCTGGGCGCGTGAGGGCGTCGAGATCGGTGCTCGCCGATCCCGATTCGTAGTACTGCACCGGCGCCAAATGCGCCAGGCGCAGTCGCTGGGTACATAAGCTGCTCAGATAAGCATCGTTGGCCAGTTCGATGGCCAGGTTGGCCGTGTACTGCACGCCCGTTTGTCCGCCCACCACTGTTTTGGCGTTCGGCGTGTAGACGATCAGCACATCGATCAGCGGGTGGGACGACTCGCTGGAAAGAGTGTCCTCGCGCGGAGCGGTCACGGTGCTTGAGAATTTCCCGCGCGTGGCAGAGCCAAGCGGGGATGTGCCCCGCGGCGTACTGCCGCGGGGCGGGAACAAGCGGAAATCGGGGGGACGGGAAGCGCCCGGCGGCACGTCGGCGAGCGCGCGCTGCGTCACACGACTGACGCCCGCCTGCTCTGTCGGCAACACGCGCAGCCGCAAGGACGGATGCGGAGCGATCATGCCCGCCACGCGACCCCGATCGACGAGAAACAGGAACTCGCCGAAGGGGCAGCCTTCCAGACGCCCCTTGGAAACGTAGCGGTCGGGGCGATCGAACCGCGTGCTGTCGATCACGCACCGATACCACTCTCCGTCGGGCAGAACCAGGGTGAAGCGGCTTGCCTCCGGAGTTGGTCCGCGCACGAGCACCGACGCATCCGGACGCACAAGGTCGCCGCCGGCTGCGTCGCCCCCCGGAACCATCTTCTGCCACAACGGCCGCGCGTCCGCCCAGGCCGACGACACACTCAACGGCGCCCACACCGCGAGCAAGCCCATCTGCCAATACCAGTTGCCCCACATGGCCGCCCCTTGTTACCCAAGCCGAAGGCCGCCGCCCCGCCTGGCTGGCCGGGACGTGGCGGCTTCTCGCGCATCAGACGCGGAGTTTCTCGCCAGTCGCGTAGTTTATCCAAGCCCGACGCAGGCCGCACGGTCTGGATTCGCTCTCGCGCCAGGCAGTCGGTATCATCGGGAGGAAGTGTGCCGTCCCGCGCCAAGAGGATCATCAACCATGTCTGGTCTTCGCTGCACCGTGGCCGCGATTTGGATTTTGAGCACGGTCTGCCGGGCTGCCGCCGATTTTCCCGCCTTCGAGGCGGTCACGATCGATCCCGAGATCGGCAAGGTGTGTTACGCCGTCAGCCTGGCCGATGTCAACGGCGACGGCCGGGTCGACGTGGTGGCAGTGAGCGAAAACCGCGTGCAGTGGTACGAGAACCCCACCTGGGCCAAACACGTGATCCTCGAGAACCAGACGGCCCTCGATAACGTATGCCTGGCGGCGGCCGACATCGATCGTGATGGCCAGCTCGATTTCGCGTTGGGCGCCGGCTGGACGAAGATCGGCACCATTCAATGGATCGCTCGCGGCGCCGATCCCGCCGCGAAGTGGAACGTTCACGAAATCGGCGTGGAATTGAGCACGCACCGCATGAGTTTTGCCGATGTGTTGGGGACCGGCACGCCTCAATTGGTGGTTTCGCCGCTGCTGAAATCGACGGCTGACGGCGTCCGCTTGTTGGCCTTCGAAGTCCCGCGCCGTCCCCGCGACGAACCCTGGCGAGCGGTGGTGCTGGATGCGTCGTTGAACCGCATGCACAACCACACCCACGTGGATTGGAATGACGACGGCCTGCCGGAAACCTTGGTGGCGTGCGAACAGGGAGTGTTTTTGATCGAGCGCCTGGCCGACGGAACTTTTCGCAAAGTGTTGGTGGGGAGCGGTGCCGCGGGCGACCGGCCGGAACTCCGCGGCGCCGGGGAAATCAAGGTGGGACGCGGTCCCGACGGAGCCCGCTTTTTGGCGACAATCGAGCCGATGCATGGCACGCATGCGGTCGTGTACTTGCCTTCGGCGGATGGCCGCCTCCCCTGGCAGCGGGTGGAGTTGGACGGTACCTTGCGGCAAGGCCATGCGGTGTGGACGGCCGACCTCACCGGTGATGGTCAGGATGAAGTTGTGATCGGACATCGTGAAGCCGGTCCGGGACCGGTTGTGGGTCCTGGTCTCTACGTGTTTCAACGCGCGGAACCCTCGGGGAAGTCGTGGACCAAGCATGTGATCGACGACGGTGGTTGCGCGGTGGAAGACGCCTGTGCCGCCGATCTTGATGGCGACGGGCGCGTCGACTTGATCGCGGGAGGCCGGGCGACGCACAATGTGAAACTTTACTTCAACCGTGGAACAAAACGCTGATGCCGCCGTTTCCAGTTGCGCCGGCAAAGAAGCCACGGCCAGGCCCTTCCGTTCACGCTGCGGACAAACCCAGGGGAACTCTTTTCCAGTAGGAGCAACGTGTCATGTTGAGGTTACGACGCTGGGGAATGCTCTGCGGAGTGGCAGCCGCCTTGGGAATGCTGTCGATTGGCGACGCGGCCGCGCCCCTGCCGCTGGATAAAGTGGCCCCCGCCGACGATCTGGCTGCCGAGGCCGTGGCCAAGGGGCAGGAACTCCTCGGGTGGGTGGAATCCGCGGACGCCTATCAGGAGCACGCGGACAAAGTGCGGCAAACAGCCAGCCTGCTGGCGGTCTTGGGGCAGGCGTTGGCCGAGCATCCGCAGGGTTCCGCGTTGAAGGCGGCCGGCCCCAGCCTGCGTCAAGCCGCCATCGCGATTGCCCGCAGCAAAACCCACGACGAGGCCAAAGCCGCGGTCCCTCACCTGCGCGCAGCCCTCGGCGGACAGGCCACGGGTGATCTTCCGGTCGATTACGACTGGGCCAAGCTGGCCAGCATGCACCCCGCGATGGAAGAAATGAATCAGCGTGCCTCGCAATTGCGGCGGCTGTTGCGGCGGCCAAAAGATCCGCAGGCCGACAGCCGGCACGCTACCGCCATCGCCTTGTTGGCCGTGGCCGCCTATGCCGATACCCACGAAGTCAAAAATCCCGCCGACACGCCCCGTTGGCAGGAAATGGCCGCGGCCTTGCAGAAGCACATGTCGGCCAGCGCCCAGGCCATCAAAGCCAGGCAAACGGCCGAAGCCAACCGGGAGTTTCTCGCCGGCATGGAAACATGCAACAAGTGCCACGAGGTCTTCAACCCGCAGTGAGGGGCCGACCCGTCACCCGCTGAGGGACTTTCTGGGGAAGGTTCTCGGTTAAGCGGCGCGGACAGCGCGCGGCGCACGGAGTCTGGCTGCCGCTTGTTCGTGGAAAGGCGGTTCGCTCAGACGACTCTGGCGCAATTCAAGACGTTCGCGGCGGAACGGCGGGCGTGCCCAGCGGCCATGCAAGCAAAGGTTGTCCGGTTGGGACAAGTCGGGAGTGGGCCGCGATTCGCCCCCGGGTCGATTGACCGGGGGCGAACTGCTTTCGTCAGAAGGCACCCGAGGAGCTGGAACCACCCGACATGGGCGGCGGCTTGCGCGACATGGACTTGCGACCTGTTTTCCCCTTGTCCTTGCCGCCAGCGCCAGGCATGGTGCCATAGGGGTTGTAGTCGGCCATCTCCGCGCCGCCGTAGAGGTCCAGGGCGCTGCCCGCCGGTTTGTCCTCTTTGTTCTCCAAGTGCTTGTAGTGTTCTCGCTCGCGCTGCACGCGGTCTTTCAATTCGGCTTCGCGAGAGAGATTGGTGGTGGGGTCGATCAACACCAGGTCGCCGCCGGCGTTGATCACCACTGCCGCGGGCAGCAAGCCCACCAGCCCTTTGTTCTGCGTGGGGAGCTTGAGGTCTTTATGGTCGTCGATGTTGACTCTCAGGTCCCCCTCGGCATCGAGCAAGAGATCTTCGGAGCGGAACGTCACCTCTTCCGTTTTGAACGACGGTTTGGCCACATTCAGCCGTAGACTCTTCTTTTTCGCTTCCCCCACGAACTGGCCGAACGTGGCCACGTCGATGATGTCGGCGATCATCGTGCCCACGCTGGCGTCCCATTCGTAGAACTGGAAGCGGGCCACCGGCTTGTTGCCCCGCGGCCGCGATAGTTCATTCACCGGATCCCGATCCACCACTTTCAGGAAGTAGTTCACGCTTTCGGGAACGACCGCCGGGTTCGATTCCTTGCTCCAGGGGGTTTCCCGAAATTCTCCCTCGGCGTAGGACGGATCGGCGACGAGATCTTTCATGTCGTAATTGGGATTGCGGAGCACGAGCTTCACGCGGTAGCGGTAGGCATAGCCGGGACGCACATCGAAGTCGAAATACCGAAACAGCAGCAAACGGTCCGCCGGACTGGTCAGCAGCGCCCGAATCTGCTCCTTGGTCAGGCCGCGCAGCGACGCATCGGTCTTGATGGTCTGATCCATGGTTTCGGTGAATGTCGAGGCGGCATCCGGGTTGGTGAAGATGGTATTCGCCATCGCCCGCAGATTGCGCGAATTTCTCGAGAAGCCGCCTCGCTGTCGGGTGCGCGACTCTTCCGCCAGCCGCATCTTGTCGAACTCGGCGATCAGCATCTCTTCCAGCTTGGCCATCCGTTCCCGCTCCGGGCCCGCCAGCCGGAAATCCTTGATGCGGGGATGCGTGGCCAGATCGCCCCACGTCCCGATCATGCGATAAGGCAAGGGCATGGTGATCACCACGTCGGTCAACCGCGGATCGACGGGATCGATGTCGTAATTGTAGGCTTCATCCAGCACCTCCTGCGCACGGCTGATGTCCACCTGTTCCCAGGGACCTACCCACGGATCGGAACCAGGAACGGCCGTCTGACGCTCCAGGACGAAATCGGTGATCTCCAGCGCGGCACGGGCCTCGTTCAGGTTTTGCAGTCCGAGCGCCTTTTGAAACTTTTGGAGTTGTTCCCGCAGCGGCCAGATGCCGCGAACGGCGATAAACCGCTCTCCGCGGGCTTCCATGGAAGGTCCGCCTCCCATGCCGGCGCCGTAACCTTCGGACATTCCCAGTCCCATTTCGCCGTACGCGCCCGCCATGGCGGGATCGGCTCCCGGGGGAGCAAAGGCTTCGGGCAAACCGCTGCCCGCGCCTCCCGCGCCGTGAGCACCCCCTGCCCCCAAACCCATCGGAGTGGCTCCGGGCAGGCCGGGAAATCCGGCCGCGGCCCCCAGCGGAACACCGCCCGCCGCTCCGGGTGTGCGCGGCGCAAACTCATCGTCCACCGGTTTCGATTTGGCGGTCGCCGCGCCGCCGGAACTCGTGCCGTCGCTCTCACTTTCCGCATCGCTGGTGACGGCCGCGAGTTCTCCCATTCCACTCGACTTGGGCTGGAGCCCCAACACAAAGGTGCCCGCGACGGCGTCGAGGTCGAGCACCGCCAGGAGTTCCGGTTCCTTGCGGAGTTCCACCTTGCGGTACAGCGGATGCCACATCGGTGTCGAGAAGGCGTAGCGTGCGGCGGACAACGGGCCGCGCACTTCCTTCGTCCGCTCCATGAAATCTTGCAGCGGGAAGAACTGACTCCGTTTGCTCTCAGGCCAGGTCGAGGCCTGAATGGCGTTGCGCGCGGTGGTCACTTTGAGCAGGATTTCCTCCGGCGATTTCGGATACCGGCTCCACGTCGTGGTGGCCAGCGCACCCAGCGTCACCAGCAGAAAGACTACGAAACCGACCTTTTCGCCGTGGTCGATGAAGAACCCTTTGAAATCGATTCCCTTGAGATTGAGCTTGCTCATCGCCGGGTTCCTTGCGGCCGGATTCTCGAAAACACGCTGCGAGAGGGCCGATTCGTCGCTGAAAGATCCTGAATCAATTCGTTATCGAGCCAGTCGTTGCGAAAGGAAACGGTGTCTGGGGGCGTCGTCGCTTTCTACACCGTTCTTGCTCAATTGGGCGTCGTCGGGCTGCTATTCTCCGGAGATGTCCCCGGCGCCTCCGCCGGAGCGGGAGATGTCGAGGACGGAGTCGAGGCGTCGGGCGTTTCCGCGGCGGGATTGCTCGCCGGTGCTGAGGGGGCGTTCCCCGCGGGTTCCGTTGCCGCTGGAGGATTGGCGTCGGCCGGGCTGGCAACTGGATTCGTGGGAGCGCTTGGATCAGCGACCGTGGCCGAGGAATCGGCGCTCGGATCAACACCCGTGGCGCCAGGGTCGGCTGCCACGGCGTCGGAGGCAGGTGCGCCGGGCGGTTCCGCCGAGGCCGGCTGCTCGGGCGGTTTCACTTCTCCATAGATGTAAATCAAACCGCAAATCGCGACCCGGGCCAGATTGGGGTCGGCCAGGATCGTTTCAAAGGCACCGGCGGGACTGCGACCCTGCGGGCCAATTCCCACGGGTAGGGCACTTGCGGTTTCACCGTCCTCCGGGGGGATGTAATCCGGGGTGCTTCCCGCTCCGCCCACCGTGGGCATGGGGGACAACCCGGCCCCGCTGCCGTCGGCATATTCGGCTCCGCTGCCACCGAACGCGGCGAGGGAACCCGCCCCTCCGATGCCGCCGGGGGAATGGCCGTCGTCGGGATTCAGCCGGGCCACCTGCACGCGGCCGATTTCGATGGGCCATGGCGATTCGCCATCGGCGGTCAACTCGGCGAGCAGATCCGGGATTTTGCGGTGATCCATGATCACCGAGAGGTAAAACGCACGGGTTTTGTACGGCAAGTTGGGATCGTCGTCGACATACCGCCGCACCGATTGAGCGGTGCTGGTCGCGGCACCGCCTCCGCCGAGAGCGCCGAGGTCGGCGCCCCCGTCGTCACCCGTGGAGCCACCATACAAATTGCCGATGCCGCCGCCTCCGCCTGGTCCGCCGCCTCCATCGCCATACTCTTCCTTGGGATCGAAATCGACTTTTCCCGAAGGGGGGCCGCCACGACCACCGCCGAGGCCGCCTTCCAAGCCACCCAAGTTGCCGCCTCCCAGCGCTCCAAGGTTCATGGCACCACCGTCTTCACCGCCGGTGTAGGCGGACATCGCGCCGTCCATGCCCCCCATCGCACCGCCCCCACCTCCGCCCCCGCTGGTTAACGCGGCACGATTCCCTCCCACCAGATATAGCTTCTCGATCACATGAATCGACGCATCCAGACGTTGGGCCTGGGGGCCGCCGTTAACGTCGCGAATGGCTTCCATGATGGGGACCAGCAGCCACAAGTCTTCCTGCCATTCCCACATTTGCTTGGACGTGGGTTGCAGGTCGCCAGTCCGCTGTTGGGGAAACTTTTGCAGGGGAAAGATCACGATGCCGCTGCCGTCCAACGGATTGAACGGCTTGCACATTTGCCACACTTTTTCGACGTCGTCGGCATAGTGATCGCGGTACAGCGTGCGAGCCACCAGGGAGAACTCCCCTTGATAGGGAACATCCTTGGCGAACTCGTCGACGGTCGGCGGCCAGAACATCACGGCCTTCTGCCGTTCCCACATTTCTCGGCGGGCGTTGTCGACGAGCTGTTCCTGAGCGGTATTGATCGTCGCCAACTGCTGCGTCCAGTTGTTGTTTGGAACCTCGCCGGAGGGGATGACTTTTTCGAGGTCGTCCAGTTTCTTGCGGCGATCGGCAATGGTGGCGGCCAACGTGCCCGAGGCCATCCACCAGCCGGTGATGGTCATGATCAGGCCGACGCCAAGGAGGATCCAAAACTTTTGCTTCAGGATCGGTTCGAGCTTTTCCATGATTCCGATCTCATCGGGCCTCGAGTTGTTTCGGGAAATGCCATCGTGTCAGGCCATCGCCGCGTTGTCCGCCGCCACCTGCCCAGCCTTCTCCTCCACATCAACTTATGGACTGGACGGAGGCAGCGGGGGAGTGGGAGCGGTCGGTGAATTGGGCGGACCTCCCGCTCCCGGTGCCAAGGGCGCGGCGGCATCCAAGCCTGGTGCCGGTGCACCGGGAGCACCGCCGGGCGGTTGCGGGTCGGCTGGTGCTTCGATGACAAGCTCTTTCCGCTGCGCGACCGGTGTGGGCTTCCAGACGAATTGCACCGTGAATCGCGTGAGTTTCAAAATAATGGGCTGTGCGGAACCGCTGTCTTCCAGGTTTGGAATACGGCCGCTCGCCAGGGCCGAAGTGCCCGGCAGTTGACGCCCCGGGAGGTTGCCCATGGGCGTTAATCCGCCCGACTGGCCACCCGGGGGAAACGGTGCCGCCCCGGGGGGAGCATAGCCGGTCATCCCCGGACCGAACGGGGCGGCCCCCGCACCATACGCTCCTCGACCGGGACCAAACGGGCCGCGGCCCGGACCACCCGGCCGGCCGTGCGGGAAAAAGGGAGTGTCCACCGCCCGCGGGGCCCACGTCACCAGGCTGTGGCTGATCCCCAGCCGTTTCACATCGGTCAACGTCACCTGGCCGGACGCATCGATCCGCTGGATGTAGTCTTTTCGCAAGTTGCGCACCAGCGTGGCGAGCACATATTGATATCCTTGGCCTTCCGTCGGATTGTTCGGCTCATGGTGATAATGGTGGCCATTCAACGTGAAGACATATCCGGTTCCGGACGGCGGTGTCGCCTTATCGGACTCGTCTAAATAGGTCGTCCGCGTATTCTCCGGCAGCTTGTTATACCACTCGCTGAGGTCGTTGTAGCGCTTGCAAGTGATGCTGTCCAACGAGATGCGGTGCATTTTCGCCAGTTCGGTTTCATCCAACTGCTGACCTTCATCCCGCGGCAGGCATTCATTGATTGCCTTATACACCTCCATCCACAATTCGCGGGTGGGCAGCATGCTCACCAACTGTTCACCGCGGCTCCGCGCGGCCTTATTCCGTCCCTCTTCAGCACTGTATTTGCTCTTGAGGCCGTTGACGTCTTGACCCAGCTTCTCCGTTTCGCTCTCCGCCGTCCCGAACCGTTGCGTGCTCACCGAATGCCACACATTGGCATACCCCGCCGCGGACAGCGACATGCCCACCAGCAGCGACGCGGCCGTGGCCACCGCCCACGGCTTTTTCCGGCGGATCTTCCGGGCCATGGCGATTTCACGCGGCAATAGCGTGGTGTGGATGTCGGTGAGCTTCAGCGTCTGGAGGGCCAGGCCATACGGCACGGCGAAGGTGAGCAGATTGTCCTGGAACACGGGGGCCGTGAGGACATGGTCCCCCACCAGGCCTTGGAAATGATCGATGCGGTCGACCTCGTATTGCAGGTTCTGCTGAAGGAATTTCTGCAAACCGGCCAGCTTGAAGCCATTCCCCACCCCCACCAGCCGGCCGATCTTCGCCGTGCGGTTCACGCTGGAAAAATAGCCGATCGACCGCTGGATTTCCGACACGTAGTCGTTGAACACCGGCCGCAAGGCCTGGAAGACGCTCCGCGGATCGTGCGATTTGGTGGCGTTGCACTTCAAATGCTCGGCCTTGGCGAAGGTGAGCTTCATCTCCTTGGTGAGGGCGCGGGTGAAATGGTTGCCCCCGATGGGCACGTTGCGAATCCAGATTTTTCTGCCGTTGGTCACGAGCAGCGTCGTGTTGTCGCAACCCATGTCGAGCAGAATGGTGAAGTCTTCAATTTCCGGCCGCTCTCGATCGGGGCGAATCCCCAGCCGGTCGAAACACAGAAAGTTGAACAGCGCCAACGGGGCGATCTGCACCAACTCGACTTCCACCTTCCGTTCCAGATACGGCCGCAGGTGGTGCTGTACCTGTTCGCGCTTCATGGCAAACAGGCCCACTTCGGCGTCCAGCAGGAACCCCCCCTCTTGCAGGCCGGTGCCCAAGATTTGCCAGTCCCAAATCACTTCTTCCAGGGCAAACGGAATCTGCTGCTGCGCTTCGTACCGCACGATGGCCGACACACGGTCGGCCTCCACCGGCGGCAATTGAATGAACTTGGCCAGCGCCGTTTGACCCGGCAGGCTGATCGCCACCAGATCGCTCCCCAACTGGTTTCGGGAGAGGAACGTGCCCAAGGCCTGGCGGATGAGTTCGTCCGGCACGGCGTCGGGCTGGCTCAACAGCTTGGGGTGCGGCACGTAATCGAACGCCGCCACAATCACCTGGCCGGCTTCCGGGGCGTAGCGCAAGCGGATGGCCTTGAGACCGGCTTGACCGATTTCAATTCCCCAAGCCGATTGCAGTTCTGCCATGATGGGGCCTCTTCCAATTAGGCTGCGGCATGACCATCGAGGGGACTGCCGCGATGTGATGTTCGGTCCACCGACTCACTGAATTACCGACTACCTGTCGACAAGCCACCTGAATCCTGCGTCGTGTCCAGCGGATGGTTCATGCCGCCATCGGGAAGCCCAGGCCAACGTGGATCGAAGTGCGGCTGCGCCAAGGGCGAAATCCCCGGAAATACGGCACCAGCAAGAGATAGGAATACAGGAATTTCCCCGCTGCGGAATGGCCTCGCGAAGGAATTACCAGAATCTAGCATCACTACACCTTTCCGGCAGGGGAAAGTCAAGGCCATTGGACGAAGGTCGTGTGGAAAAGCGAGTTGCGACGAAGACTTGCGAAAGCCTCTCACCCGGCGAACACCCTTGCGCCAAACCACCCCATCCGTCCAACACACCGCCGTTAAGTGATATTGCGTACACTATCCGTGCCCCGCAAACTCCTCTGGGAAATCACGCTGCACTGAAGTTGCGACGCTTGGGACGGGCGAAAAGTTCCCTCGCAAATCTTTGGCGACCGGCTATCGGGCGGTGGGCCTCCGCGGTCTTCCGCGTCCGATTTGGCCGACCCGAGTGCCTTTCCCGCCGGGCAGCCGGGCTTGTCCTCACTCGTAGGTGCGGGCGAGGGATGGGGCGAGGCGGTGAGGGGCGTTCACGGGCGGTCTGTGAGACGCAAGCCCGCCGGGCCATTTACGGTCCACGTAAACTTCTGTCCAGAGTAAAAATTGAACTTGGCGGAACCCGTCATGGCGACTAGATTTCTGCCCCCCCAGGAGCCAGGGCTAAGGGTTGCCATGCCGCGTGCCGTGCATCGTTTGCTGTTGCTAACCAGCCTGACGGGAAGCCTTCTCTTCGCTTCCGGGTGCGTGAGCCGGCGGATGACGATTGTGAGCAATCCGCCCGGAGCGCTCGTGTTGCTGGAAGGTAAGGAGGTCGGCTACACGCCGGTGGCGGTGGACTTCACCTATTACGGCACGCGCGAGTTGACGCTGATCAAGGACGGTTACGAGACGCTGACCGTGCTGCAACCGGTGCCGCCACCGTGGTATCAGTGGCCAATCGTCGAGTTCTTCGCCGACAACTTTACTCCCGGGCACATTACCGATCGGCGGCAATTTGCGTATCAATTGCAGCCGCAGCGGATGGTTCCCAACCAGGAGCTGTTGGGGCGGGGCGAAATGCTGCGGGGCGAATCCCGTTTGCAACCGTGATGCCCGCTGGAGAATTGGCCGCGGGAAACAAGCCACGGTCTCCGTGGGGAATGGCCAGCAAGGCCGTTGACTCGCGGTTTCGTGGCGGGCGACCGACTCCACGGTGCGGCTGGGCTACGGCGATGGACCGGGTCTGCGCCGATGGCGATGGCGATGGACCGGGGCTGCGGCGATGGCGATGGACCGGGGCTGCGCCGATGGCGATGGAACTGCTCTACGGCGATTGAAGTCGAGACGTGCCACCGCGGCCACGCGACGCCGGCTGATTGAGCAGCTCGCTGTCCTTCAACCCGGAACTGGGCCGCATGGCGCCTCCGACTCCCAGCAGCTCGGGATGCCGCGCAATTTTGTCGCTAAACTCGCGCAAGTCGCGGAGCACGGGTTCGAGGTTCTTGATGAGCACGGCGATCGACTGCGCGGACCGGTCCATGTTGTCGTAGAGAGACGGATCGGCGGCGAATTTTTGCAGGCTGCCGTTGGGTTTGTTGACCAGGACGGCGAACCGGTTGAGTTCGGCCAGCAGGCTATCCAGGCTGGTCAGACTGCTTTCCAGTTTGGCCACCATCGCGCCGCCCCGCTGTCCCACCGGTTCCGTGACTTGCGCCAGATTGACGAGATTGCGGTTGACGTTTTCCACGGCCAGGCGTGTCGCGGCGATCGTCCGGCGGGTATCTTCCACCAGGCTCGGCAAAGCGACGAGCGTTTCCTGGAGGGCCTGCTGGGCACGGGGATCGGCCACGATTTTATGGGCTTCGTTGACGAGTCGATTGGTTGCTTGCATGGTGAGAGTGAACTGATGGAGCGATTCCGCCGCCTGTTCGACGATCAGGTCGAGGTCTCCGCGGCGGGTTTCCATCAAGGTGTTGACGTGACGGCCGACCTTCTGCCATTCCTGGCTGGTGGCGGCAAAGGAGTCGAGGACGGCGGCTGCCCGACCTTCCAAACGCAGAACCATGGCCAGTGGATCGGCGGCCCCGCGTCCCGCGAGCTGGCTGCCGGGCGGCAATAAGCGTTCGCTGCGGCCGGGAAGAAACTCGATGGCCGTTTCGCCCAACAGGGCGCGGGTGACGATCGGCTGGCAATCCTCGCGCAGCCGCACATCCTGGCGGATTTCCACGGTGGCCACCACGCCGCCCCGTTCGCCGAAGCGGATCTGTTTGACATTGCCGATCGGCAGACCGCTCATCAGCACCGGGGCGGACGGATACAGACCGTCGGCCGTGTCGAGCAGCACGTGGATTTCGTACCGCGGCTCGAAGCGGCGGTGCACGTCGCCGAAGCGGAAAACCAGCACCGTGCCCAGCGAGAGGGCGACCATGACCACCACGCCGACGTGGAACTGCAACCAGCGTTCCGAGGACATGTTAGATCCTTCACGACATCACATCCGCGGCCAGTGACCTCGTGCCGGCTCAGGCGGCGATTTCCTGCAAGCGGCGGCCCGCATTGCCCCGCACGAAATCGGCGACCCGCGGATCGGTCGATTCGAACACCGCTTCCACCGGACCAGCGAACACGATTTGCGGCTCGCCCGGCTGCAACCGCGACAGGGGATACAACATCACCACGCGATCGGCCACGCGCCGCACCGTGTGCATGTCGTGCGTCACCACCACGCTGGTGACGGGTTGACGGGCGCGGGTGCGCAGAATCAACTCATTGATGACGTCGCTCATCACCGGATCGAGGCCGGTGGTTGGCTCGTCATAAAACATCACATCGGGGGACATGGCCAGCGCCCGCGCCAGCCCCACCCGTTTTTTCATGCCGCCGGACAGCTCGGATGGCCGCTTGCGGCACACGCTGGCGGAAAGTCCCACCTGGCGCAGCCGCTCATGCACGATGTCGCGGATCTCCGACTCCGGCAGCCGCAAATTCTGCCGCAGTCCGAATGCCACGTTCTCGTACACGTCCAGGCTGTCGAACAGGGCTGCTCCCTGAAACAGGTAACCGAACCGCAACCGCCGCTGGCGAAACTCGCTGCGCGACATCTCTTGCACCGGTTTGCCGCTCCAGCACACTTCGCCGTGGTCCGGCGTCAACAAGCCCGCCAGCAGTTTGGTGGTGACGCTTTTGCCGCAGCCGCTCTCGCCGATCAACACCAGCGTTTCCCCAAGTTCCACCCGGATGGAAATGTCGCGGAGGACCATTTGCGCGCCAAAACTCCGGCTCACATGCTTCATCTCCAGAACGGGGCAGCCCTCCTCGGGCGCGGCGAAACCAGCCGGCAGGGGACTTCGGCGAGACGCGGCGTCGCGCGGCGATCGGTACTCGGCTTGGGGCGTTGGCACGCGATCCTTTTCCCAGAACGAATGTGCGTTTTCCGAGAGCGAATGTGCGTTACCGGACGGGTATTCGTGGTTAGAGGAGGCTGATGGGACCGCCGAACAGCACGCGATACAGGTGCAGCAAGGCCACCCCCAGCACGAAGTCGAGCGCCAGAATGGCGATGAACGAATTCACGAACGCCTGCGTCGCCGCCTTGCCCACGCCTTCGGCGCCCGCCCCGCAATGAAACCCCTGATGGCAGGCGATAATGGCGATGGCGGCACCAAAAAACAGGCTTTTCACCACCCCGCTGACCACGTCGTAGCCGGTCACGAAACTGTCCGAATACAGCCAGTAATAATGGCTACTGACCCCCAGCATCTGCGTGCTGATGAACCATCCGCCGAACATGCCGATCCCGTCGGCCAGCACGGTCAACGCCGGAATCAGCCAGAAACAGGCCAGCAGACGGGGCACCACCAGATAAGCGATCGGATCGGCTCCCAAGGCGTCGAGGGCGTCGATCTGCTCGGTGACACGCATCGTGCCGATTTCCGCGGCAATCGCACTCCCCACGCGCCCCGCCAGCATGGTCGCCGCCAGCACAGGCCCCAACTCCTTGACCAGCGTGACATTGATCACCGAGCCGATGCGGCTTTCAAAGTGCATCACCCGCAGGGTGTCGTACGATTGCACCGCCAGCACCATGCCGATGAACAGTCCCGTTACCAAAATTACCGGCAGACTCTGCACACCCACATCATGCAGAATCGGCCAGAACACCTTGCCGCGCGGCAATCGCCACAAGGGGGGCACCACCCGCAGGGCAAACAATGTCAGGCTGCCCAAGCCCGCGACGAGGTCGATGGTGATCCGCCCCAACTCGTGCAAGAGAGTCACCGGGCGATCTGTCGTCACTGAAGCGGTGGACACGTGCTCCCTCTCCGCAACACCGGCGCTCGGACTCGGCCACGGCATGGCCCATGGTGGGAAACGTCGGCGGTGAAATAGCGAATTTTGCCGGTTGAGGCGAGATCAATTCCGTCCGAAGTAGCGGCCCGCGGGCGGAACCAAGCGGCGCAACATTGGCTCGGCATGCATCGGCTCGGCACACGCGCGGGCGGAACAGTGCGGGCGGAACAGTGCGGGCGGAACAGTGCGGGCGGAACAGTGCGGGCGGAACAGCGCGGCGCCGAACACCAGAAACCGCGGAGCCGGGCGGAACCTCCGGAGCGGAGAAACCGCAACATCCGGGGCGGAAACACGCAAGGAGGGCCTTCCGCGGTCGCTCAGCAGGGGGACAACCGCACGGGCTGTCGCCGCGAACCCCATTGTCCTGGTTGTTGCTCGAAGACGCCCGGACAGCGGCTGCCGCACCGCGAACAAGCGCCGTCCGCCGTCAACCGCCATTCAACCAGGTGATATCCCCGGCGGCCGATGAGCCGTTGCTTGCAGCGCGGACAGTAAGTGCTGCCGCCGTCCTCATCCAGAATGTTGCCCGTGTAGACGTAGTGCAAACCATTGTTCAGGCCAATTTGACGGGCGCGGTGGAGCGTGGACGGAGGCGTGGACGGCTTGTCCAACATGCGAAAATCGGGATGGAAGGCGGTGAAGTGCAGCGGCACATCGGGGCCCAAATGCTCGGCGATCCATTGCGTCAGGTGTTCCAATTCGGCGTCGCTGTCGTTTTCGCCGGGAATCAGCAGCGTCGTGATCTCGAACCAAACCGAGGTCTCGCGACGCAGGTATTCCAGCGTGTCCAGCACCGGCTGCAAGTGCCCCAGGCAGATCTCGTGGTAGAACCGTTCGGTGAAGCCCTTGAGGTCGACGTTGGCGGCGTCCATGTGGCGAAAGAATTCGGCGCGCGGCTCGGCACAAATCTCGCCGGCCGTCACCGCCACGGTTTTGATGCCGCGTTCCCGGCAGGCCTGCGCGACATCCACCGCATATTCGAGGAAGATCACCGGGTCGTTGTAGGTGAAGGCCACGCTGCGGCAACCGGTGCGGAGCGCGGCATCGGCAATCGCTTCGGGAGAGGCGGCGTCGGCCAGCGTATCGATCTCACGGGACTTGCTGATGTCCCAATTCTGGCAAAACTTGCACCCCAAATTGCACCCCGCCGTTCCGAACGACAACACCGGCGTCCCCGGCAGAAAATGGTTCAACGGCTTCTTTTCGATGGGGTCGATGCAGAACCCGCTCGACCGGCCGTATGTCGTGAGGACAAGCTCGCCGTGGTGTGCGGCCCGGACGAAACAGAACCCGCGCTGACCATCGTGCAGCTTGCAGAAACGGGGACACAGATCGCACTGGATGCGGCCATCATCCAGCCGATGCCAGTAACGGGCGGGGTACAGTTCACTGGCCGACAGGGTGTTCATGATCGATGGGCGGGAGGTTCGCGCCGCGACGCAAAGGTTCGTACCACGACGAAAAGGTTCGTACTCGTATCACGGCGAAAAGGTTCGCGCCAGTACGAGAAGGTCTGTTCCTCGACGCAAAGGTTCGTACCTCGGCAAAAATGTTCGTATGTGGACGAAAGGGACAGACCGCGGTGAATCAACTTTCGCTGATCGATTTTACGAAGTTCGTCAATGCCGCGGCAGGACCAGCAAGTTCACGGGATGGGAAAGTGGCGGATCGTCCGAAGTCCGCAGGTGAGAAGGTCTGTGAAGGGACAGGGTTCGGTGGACTACCGATGGATTGCCTTCCCTTGGACACTTGGTTTATCAGTTTGCCTGACGAACACCTCATGCGGTGCGCGTTCCCGCAGTTTGGCCGTGGTGCTCAACGGAAAGGGCGAGGACAAGCCATCGGCCGACTTGCCTCAAGTTTCCCAGATTCACAGCCGATGGCGCTAACAGCCGCGGGGCTTACGGGGTGGCTGGCGCGGTGAGAATCGATTGGTGGTGAGCATCCCTCGCCGCGCCTCGCGGGCCGTGGGTTGGTTTCCGGGACCACGGTCTGTCACCCAGTTGTTCCACGCTTGTTGTTCCACGCTTTGAGAGTGGTGTTCGATGCCGCCACGCAAACAACCCGTCGTCACGGGGCCATCGGAGGGAAGCGGGAAGTCGGATCCGACGCAGTATCTCGCGGGGTTTGCTCAATATCTGCGGGCCGAGTGCGGTCTGGCCGAGAACACGGTGGCGGCTTATACGCGCGACCTGGTGCGGTTTTGCGAGTGGTATCGCCGTCACGGCCCCCCCACCTACCGGGAATTGCACGTCGGCTTGTTCACCGGATATTTGCAATCGCTTTACGAACGTGGCCTGAAGACATCGACGGTCGCGCGGCATTTGGTTTCGGTGAAGATGTTCTTCCGCTACCTGATGCTGGAGGGAGTTGTCGCCGAAAGCGTGGTCGACCTGGTGAGTTCTCCCAAACTCTGGCAACACCTGCCAAAGGTGCTCAGTCCGGAAATGGTGGACCGCCTGTTGATGGCCCCATCCAAGCACGATCGTTGGCCCTTGCGCGATCGGGCCTTGTTGGCCTTGCTGTATGCCACGGGCTGCCGGGCGTCGGAAGTGTGCGGGCTGTCGCTGCGCGACTTGCAATTGGAGGCTGGCTTTTGCCGCTGCTTGGGGAAAGGGAATAAGGAACGCCTGGTGTCGCTCAATCCCGTGGCGATGGCCGCGATCACCGCCTATTTGAATCACGAGCGGCCGATGTTGGCCGGCTCCGATCGGGATGGACCGCTGCTGCTGTCGCATCGCGGGCGTCCTCTCCATCGCATCACCGTCTGGAAGCTCGTCAAGCGGTATGCCGCGCGGGTAGGTGCCAGCCGCGCGGTGAGTCCGCACACGCTGCGGCACAGCTTCGCCACGCACATGCTGGCGGGAGGGGCCGAGATTCGGGCCTTGCAGGAATTGCTGGGTCACGCCAGCATTCGGACGACGCAGATTTACACGCAAGTCGACCATAGTCGCATCAAAGCGGTTCACGAGCAGTGCCATCCGCGGGGATGAGTCTCGCCGACGACGTCAGCGATGACCGCCACGGATTGGAGTTGGAGGGCAAGCTCGCGTTGCAGGGCATGCTTGCGGCGATCAACCCGAAATGCGACGAATCGTCCAATTTGCCGACGGCTCCTCGCCCGCCCAATCTGCCTGATTGGCAGTGCAATTGACACTTTTTGCCACCCGCCTATAATTCGCCCCGAAGATGCAGGTGACGGATAGAATGATTGGCGGCGGGATGGTCCTTCGGCTTTTTCAAAAGGCGTCTCCGGATGGCAGGCAACGTACTTGAGTTCACCGACGACAATTTTCGGGCGCAGGTACTGGAAAGTGAACTCCCCGTGTTGGTGGACTTCTGGGCCCCCTGGTGCGGTCCCTGCCGCATGATTGCCCCCGCCATCGAAGAGCTTGCCAGCGACTATGCCGGGCGCGTGCTCGTGGGGAAGGTGAACACGGACGACAATCCTCAGGTGGCCTCGAGCCTGGGAATCAGCGCGATTCCCACGATCATCCTTTTCAAGAATGGCCATCCCGTGGAACGGATGATGGGTCTGCAACAAAAGGCCCGCATGAGTGCCGTGATCGACAAGCATCTGTAACGGAGCAAGTTGCAACGGGGTCACTCCGGCCATGGCTGTCGCGGTCCCGGCCGATGGAACGGTTGGCGGCGCGAACCACGCCATGCGACGAAGTTCAGCGCCCAACGAAATCCCGCCCGCTCCGTCCCGCGGATCGGGCTGTTTGTCTTCTCGGCCTTGGGGAAGGGATTCCCGTCATGTCCGAGCCTGCATGTGTTCCGTCGCCGTTCTTCCCCGGCCCGCCGACCGTCCCACTTCCCGAGGCAGTTGTCGCTGCCGGCACGTCCGCCCCCATGACCGTGAGGGGGCGCGATCTGCGCGTCGATCCACCGCAATCGGCTAGTCCGCATGCGTCGGCCCCGCAGGCCGCGACGGCAACCGACACAAACTCCACGCCCCGCACGCCGGGTCGCACCCGGCTGCTGATTCAGCAAGCCATCGAACAGCTCGCCGAACTCGAACACCGCGAAGAACTGCTGCGCCAGCAAACGGAACAGTTGGATCAGGAGCGAATCGCGTTCCGTTGCCAGCAAGCAGCGCAGCGCCGCGAAATCCTCCAGGCGGAAGACCGGCTGCGCGAACAGCAGTCCGCCCTTGACCAGCGCCAGCGGGAACTCGACGAACAGGCCCGTGCCCTCGTGGCGGCCCAACGCCAATTGGAGACGGATCGCGAGCACTTCCGCTCGGCACTGCGCGAAGAACTCGCCGCCGAGCGTGTCGAACTGGTCAGTTTGCGCACGCAACTCGATGCGGAGCGCGAACTCCTGGAGCAGGAGCGGGCACGGCTGGCTGCCGAAGAACTGCGGATTCAGGAACAGGTGGATCGGCGGCTGGAGACGGAGCGTCAGGCGCTTTGGGAAAACCTCACCGAGGAATGGGAGCGTCGCCGCGCCGAATGGAACGCCGAACGCGCTGCCTGGGAAAATGAATGTGCGGTCCAGCGGCAGCAGCTCACCGAAGCACAGCAGCAACTGGCCGAGCAACAGCGGCAGTACGAGCAACTCCTGCAAGAGTGGCAGCACCACCGCGACCAGCGAATCGCCGAACTCGAGCGGCACTTGGCCGACCGCCGTGCCGCCTGGGAAGCCGAGTGGGCCGCTCACTGTGCGCGAGACAAACAGGCGCTGGAGAAGCTTCAACACGAATTGGAGCGGGAGCGCGTGCTGCTGGAAAACCGGCTGCGGTTCCAGCAAGAACACTTGGAGAAGGTCCGCCACGATCTGGAACGCGCTCAGGCGGATTTTCGTCTCGAGCGCCAACGAGCACGTCAGCAACTGGCCGACGACGTCCAACAAGTGCACCGTCGCGAGCGGCAGCTCAAGACGTACCGCCAAACAGTGGACGAACTCGCGCGGACCATCGAACGGGAGCACGAAACCGTCCTCAAATGCCGCGCGGCCTGGTCGGCGGCCGTCGACACAGATCGGCAGTTGCTCGAGGATGAGCGGCGGCGATGGGAGGACGAACGCCGCCGTGAGCAGTCCGAATTGCAGCGCCGCCACGAACTGCTGTTGCAGCAGCACGAACAATTGGCCGGCAAACGGCTCCGCTTGGAACGGTTGCGGGCCGAACTGGAAGATACGCATCGCACGACGCTCGAATTGCGTCTGGCCGTGGAGGAAACCTGGGCGCAAATCGCGCAGGCGGTGGGGGGCGAAGACGACGCGCGGCTGAGAGTCGAGCAGGCGCGGCAAGCCCTCGTGCTGTATTATCAGCAATTGCACGCCGCCCTCGACGACCATCGCCGCGAACTCGCCGAGCAGCAGGCCTGGCTCGACGAGCAACGCAGCGAATTCCACGCGGAACGGCAGACCGTGCTGCACTGGCTCAACGAACGCGATGAGCGGCTGCGCGCGGAAGAAGCCCGCCAGTTGGCTGCCGCCACCGACATGGCCGCGCGGGATGCCGCATGGCGCGCCGCCCGCGATCAATGGCTCGCCGAAAAACTGGAGGCCGAACGGGTCATCCGCCGGCTGGTCCAGCAACTCGCCGACGACGCGCATCCCGACCGGCTCGAAAGCCCTCCTCCGGAGGTCTTGGCCCGAAATCCGCGGGCCGCCTGAGGCTGGTCAAAACTTCCCCTTGGGATGGTCGGGTGGCATCTCCGGTTGGCGTCTTGCTCGGTTGCATGGCGAGCGCGCGCGCCAACAGTTACAGTTGAGCGGTCTTCATGACCCGTTGGTCGCACACGAGCCGTTCTCCATGCCCGACGCGATTTCTGCAACCAATAATGCCGCCCACGGTTTGACGGTGGGCGTCGCCACGGAAACATTTCCCGGCGAACGGCGGGTGGCGTTGGTCCCCCCGTCTTTGGCCGCCTTGAAGAAGACCGGAGCGACCGTGCTAGTGCAAGCCGGGGCAGGTCAGGCAGCCGGTTTTGTCGATGCCGCCTATCTTCAGGAAGGCGCGGAGATTGTGGCGTGCCGGGAGGAAGTCTTCGCGCGGGCCGACGTGCTGCTGCAAGTCCGCACCGCCGGGGCCAACGCCGACTTGTTTGCGGCCGATCTGCCGCACCTGCGGGCGGGCCAGGGGTTGGTCGGGCTGTGCGATCCGTTGGGGCACCCGCAACTGCTCCAGCAGGTTGCCGAGCGGGGCGTGCAATGCCTGGCCCTGGAATTGCTGCCGCGGATCACCCGGGCGCAAACCATGGATGTGCTGTCGTCGCAGGCCAACCTTGCTGGCTACAAGGCCGTGTTGTTGGCCGCCGTTCAGGCGCCGCGCGTGTTTCCGTTGTTGATGACGGCGGCAGGCACACTGACCGCGGCCAAGGTGTTTGTGATTGGCGCGGGAGTGGCGGGTTTGCAGGCGATCGCCACGGCCCGGCGATTGGGGGCGACCGTCAAGGCATACGATGTGCGACCGGCCGTGAAGGAAGAAGTGCAGAGTCTCGGGGCCAAGTTCGTGGAACTGGGGGTCGGCGGTGCCGGCGACGCGGGAGGCTATGCCCGGGCGATGGATGAGGACTTCTACCGCCGTCAACGCGAAGCGTTGCTTCCCGTGGTGGCGGATAGTGATGTGGTGATTACGACGGCCGCCGTCCCTGGCCGCAAGGCCCCCGTGCTGGTGACGCGGGAGATGGTCGAACGGATGCTGCCGGGGTCGGTGATTATCGACCTCGCCGCCGAACAAGGAGGCAACTGCGAGCTGACCGTCCCCCGCCAGACCGTCGATGTGCGGGGAGTGACGATCGTGGGCTGCGTCAATCTGCCGGCCACAATCCCCTTTCATGCCAGCTTGACCTATTCGCGCAACATGACGGCCTTCTTGCAGGCGCTGGTGAGAAACGGGCAGTGGAATTTGGACCGGAACGATGAACTCGTTTCCGCCACCCTGGTGACCCACGAGGGGCAGGTGGTGCATCCCCGCGTTCGCGAACTGCTGGCAACACCCTCCGCCGAGGGACGACCGCCGGGTTCGCCGGGTTGATCAAGCCCACTTCCCACCCGTTTCCCGAGGCTTCGGGGAGCGGAATGGGAAACGACGCCCGGCATGGTCCGATCGCGACCAGCATGCGACAGGATGAACAAGACAGCATGAACAGCATGAACAGGAGCCTTGCCGATGCCTGTGTGGATTTTGGCCGCCGAAGCGCCGAGCAAACCGGCGCCCATGATGCTGCTGACGGTCTTCGTGCTGGCGATTTTCGTCGGCGTGGAAATCATTACGAAAATCCCCCCGACATTGCACACGCCGCTGATGTCGGGTTCGAATGCCATCTCGGGAATCACCCTGATCGGGGCCATGCTGGCCGCGGGGCATGCCGAGGCCGGTTGGCTGTTCCATGTGCTGGGCTGTCTGGCCGTGGCATTGGCCACCACCAACGTGGTGGGCGGGTTTTTGGTGACCAACCGCATGTTGGGGATGTTTCAGCGGAAATAGACAGTCAGATGCCGCGGAAAGACCGCTTGAGCGAACGGCCGGATGCAGTCACCGCGGCACAGCAATGGAAACCGAGGCTCATCGCGGAAGCCGACGGTCTTCTCGCGTGTTGCGGTGGGCAGGCCCCGGTGCCGTTTGTCCGAACGCTCTTTTGCGTGCTTTCCGAAAATAACGTGTCCGGCTGACGAGTGATCACGTGATCGTGCGGACCTCCCCGAGAGGCCCGACCACCAGAGAGGAATGATTCCGTGCCTCAGTTTGGCGTCGAACTGGCGTATCTGGCGGCTTCGGTCTTGTTCATTGTCGGTCTGCGCGGGCTGACGCATCCCAAGACAGCCGTCCGCGGCAACTTGTTGGGTGCGCTGGGCATGTTGCTGGCCTGTACGGTGACCCTGACTCAGGGCGGCTTGTCATTCGCGTGGATCATCGCAGGGTTGCTGCTCGGCTCGATCGGCGGTGTCTGGCTGGCCTTCACCACCCCGATGACCGGCATGCCGCAAATGGTGGCTCTGCTCAACGGCTTTGGCGGCGGGGCGTCCTTTCTGGTCGCGGGGGTCGAATTGGGGTTGCGCTCCGCCGCCCCGCTGGAGACGGTGGGACTCCTGGCGGCGGCCGCCTCGGGCTTGATTGGCGCGGTGACGCTCACCGGCAGTCTGGTGGCTTATGCCAAGCTCGAAGAACTGCGGTGGATCGAGCGCGTGAAGATTCCGTACCAGATGGCGGTGAACGTCGTGCTGCTGCTGACATGCCTGGGGATCGCGGCCCTGCTGCTGCGGTCTCCCGCGTCCACGGGGTGGTATTGGCTGCTCGTGCTGCTGGCGTTGGGGCTGGGCGTCTCGCTGGTGATTTCCATCGGCGGCGCCGACATGCCCGTGGTGATCTCCTTGCTCAATTCCTATTCGGGATTGGCCGCCGCGGCCACCGGCTTTGTCCTGGCAAACAACGTGCTGGTGATTTCCGGCGCGCTGGTGGGGGCCTCGGGCTTGATTCTGACGAAGGTGATGTGCGATGGCATGAACCGTTCGTTGGCCAACGTGTTTTTCGGCAACATGGGGGCCGCGGCCGCCGGTCCGGACGCGGGGGAAATCTACGCCCACGTGAAAACGACCTCGCCAGAGGAAGTCGCCATTTTGTTGGAATCGGCGCGCAAGGTCGTGATCGTGCCCGGTTACGGCATGGCGGTCTCGCAGGCGCAGCACGCGGTGAGCGATCTCGTGCAAGTGCTGGCGGAAAAGCAGGTGCAAGTGGAGTTCGGCATTCATCCCGTGGCGGGACGCATGCCCGGCCACATGAACGTGCTCCTCGCCGAAGCCGACATTCCCTACGAACAAATGAAGGACATGGACGAAATCAACGCGATCCTCCCCCAGGCCGACGTGGCCATCGTTCTGGGCGCGAACGACGTCGTTAACCCGCTGGCCCGCACCGATCCGCAAAGTCCCATTGCGGGGATGCCGATCATCGACGTCGACAAAGCCCGCACCGTGGTGATCATCAAGCGCAGCCTCAGTCCGGGATTCGCGAACATTCCCAATCCGTTGTTTGCCGCCCCGAATGCCCTCATGCTGTACGGCGACGGCCGCAAAGCCGTGCAGGAGATCACCAACGCGCTCAAGGCATGAGGCCACGGGCGGCGTTGGGGTTCGCTCACGCCTGGCGAAGCTGGCTCCCTCACGCATGGCAGGCCCTGCTCTTCATCGTGCGGAGTCGCGTGGGGGAAAATGGGCTGGCTCTGCGGGACGATCTTCAGTTCAGTTTCCTTATTCGACCGGAAAGCCTCACCGTGACGCGCGTGCTCTTCGCTGTGTGTCTGTGGTTCGGATCGTGCGGCCTGGTGCTGCCGCATGGCCGCTCGGCATTCGCCGCGCCCCCCTCGACGGCCAGTGAACGCCTCCATGCCCTGTTCGCGGCCGAATGGGAGTACGCCTTGCGGGAAGCTCCCACGTGGGCATCGCACTTGGGAGACAAACGTTACAACGATCGCTGGCCCGACGTGAGCCTCGCAGCCATCGAGCGCCGGCATGCGCATCGACAGGAGGTGCTCCGCCAACTGCAAGCCATCCCGCTGGCCGAGCTGTCGTCTCCGTCCGATCGCCTCAACTACCGCTTGTTTCTCAAGCTCCTCGAAGGAGAACTCGAGGGGCATGCCTTTCGCGGCTTCTTGATGCCGCTGGACCAGCGGGGCGGGATTCAGGACGAAAGTGCGCTGGCCGATAGCCTGTCGTTCGAGGCGGTGTCCGATTACGAAGCCTGGCTGAGCCGCTTGCGGTCCTTTCCGCGGTACGTCGAGCAGACGATGGAACTCATGCGTCAGGGGGTCCGCGAGCGGATTGTGCAGCCGCAAATCGTCATGCGCCGCATCCCCGCGCAAATCCGGCGGCAAATCGTCGACGATCCCGCCGACAGCCTGTTTTACAAACCCTTCAAAGCATTTCCGGCCGACATTCCCGCGTCCGAAAGGGAGCGGTTGCGGCAGGCGGCACGGGACGCCATTCGCACCGGCGTGGTTCCCGCTTTTCGCCGCTTTGCCGAATTCTTCGACCACGAGTATCTTCCGCACTGTTTCCCCGGCGTGGGAGCCTGGCAACTGCCCCGCGGCGACGAGTTTTATGCATTCTCGGCCCGGCAATACACCACCACCAACCTCACCCCGGCGGAAATCCACGCCGTGGGTCTGAAGGAAGTGGCCCGCATTCGCGGTGAAATGGAGCGAGTGAAAGAACAGGTTGGGTTCCGCGGCAGCCTGCAAGAATTCTTCGTCTACCTGCGGACCGACCCCCAGTTTCAGATCCGCGACCCCCAGCAGTTGCTCACGGCCTATCAGGCGTTCTGCAAGAGAATGGACCCGCAACTGCCCAAATTGTTCCGCACGTTGCCCCGCATTCCCTACGGCGTGGAACCGATTCCCGAGAACATGGCGCCAGATACCACGGCGGCGTATTATCGGCCTCCTGCCGCCGACGGCTCGCGGGCCGGAACTTTTTTCGTCAATCTGTACAAGCCGGAATCACGGCCGACCTACGAAATCGCGGCCCTGTCATTGCACGAGGCCGTGCCCGGCCATCACTTGCAGATCGCCCTGGCCACCGAATTGGCCGACGTTCCACACTTCCGGAGATTCGCGAGTTTCACGGCTTACGTGGAGGGATGGGCGCTCTACAGTGAATCCCTGGGTGATCAATTGGGGGCCTATGACGACCCTTACGCGAAGTTCGGCCAGTTGACCTACGAAATGTGGCGGGCCGTGCGGTTGGTGGTCGACACCGGGCTGCACGCGTTGAAGTGGTCGCGGGAACAGGCGATCGACTATTTCGCGCAGAATGCCGCCAAAACCGAACTGGACATCGTCAATGAAGTCGATCGGTACATCGCCTGGCCCGGTCAGGCGTTGGCCTACAAAATCGGCGAACTGAAAATCAAGGAACTCCGAGAACGGGCCAGGCAACGGCTGGGAGACCGCTTCGATCTCCGCGAGTTCCACGACGTCGTGCTCCGTCACGGCGCTGTGCCGTTGGACGTGCTGGAGCAATTGGTCGACGAATGGCTCGCGGAACAAGCCCCCTCCCGGTCGGAATGAGCGGGGTGCCCACCAGCGGGATTCACCGCCGCGTCATCCGGCCGGCAGGACCGCTAGTTCCCACCGCCTGAGGTGACGACCGCGGTGTGCGCGAACGCATTCCAGGCTTTGTACCCGCCAATCAGGTCGCTGACGTTCGTCCGCCCGGCTTCCAGCAGCAGGCTGCCGCCAATTGCCGAGCGGTAGCCCCCTTCACAGTGCACCACGACCGGCTGATCCGATGGAATTTCGGCCAGCCGTTCGCGCAGGTGATTCAAGGGGATGTTGCGGCTGCCGGGAATGTGACCGGCTTGCCACTCTTTTTCCGTGCGGACATCGACCACCATCGGCGGTTGCGGTGCGGTCAACGCCTCGTGCAGTTCCATGGCGGTGATTCGCGGCAAACTGGCCACGAGTTCCGGCCGGTGCTCCAGCGCCCGCAGACCGTCTTTCAGGTAGCCGGCGACGTTGTCGAAACCAATGCGGCCCAAGCGCGTGACGGCTTCTTCCTCATTGCCGGGATCGGCAATCACCACAATCGGCTGCTGTCGATTCAAGATGGTGCCGCACCACGTCGCGTATTTGCCGCGCAAGCCGATGTTGATCGACCCCGCCAGATGCGCCGCGGCGAAATCGTTGCCGTCGCGGACATCGAGCAGTTGCGCCCCCTGATTGCGCAGCCGCAGCACGTCGTCGACGCTCAAGGCCCGCAGCGACCGCTCGAGCGCGGCGGCCAGATCCGGCCGCTCTTGACGGTTACGGATGGCATCGTAGGCGAAGTATTCGGGGGCTTCGGGTTGATCGGCGGTCACCAGGGCCACGAACTCCTCGCGGCTCATCGGTTGCAGAGCATAGTTGAACCGCTTCTGCTCGCCGATGGTGGACACGGTCTCCGTGCTGAGGTTCTTGCCGCACATCGAACCGGCCCCGTGTGCCGGATACACCAGCGTTTCGTCGGGAAGCTGCTTGAGCTTGTGCACCGAGTCGTAGAGCTGGTGGGCCAGTTCGTCGGCCGTGACGCCGATCGACGCCAACAAGTCGGGCCGACCGACATCCCCCACGAACAACGTATCTCCCGTGAGCACCGCATGCGGCTGCGCCGGTTGGCGCTGCAGGTCGTACACCAGCACGGAAATCCCTTCGGGAGTGTGTCCCGGAGTTTCCAGGATTTGCAGCCGCACGTTTCCCAGGTCGATGCTGTCGCCGTCCTTCAGAGGGGTGAACGCGAATTCGGCCTGCGCCTTGGCTCCCAGCAGAATTCGCGCCCCGCAGCGGTTGCGCAGTTCAATGTGCCCCGCGAGGAAGTCGGCATGGAAATGGGTCAGCAAGACGTATTTGATTTCCAAACCGTGGGCCTGAGCATCCTGCACATAGTGGTCGACGTCGCGCTGCGGGTCGACAACCACGGCCTGATGGGTGGCTTCATCGCCAATCAAATACGACGCATGGGCCAAACAACCCAAATAATACTGCTTGAAAAACATGGTCAACCTCCTGATGCAAGAGCACTTCGATCGAGCGGGAAACGGTTCCATCGCGCGACGGCGGCACTAACACGCCTGTCATGGGTCGCCGCCGAGTGATCCGCCCCCCTGTCCTGGCGCCTTCGGGTCGCGGGGAGCGCGCAACTTTGTCAGCCGCTGCTCCCCGCAACGCAGCACGTGATTTTGCAGCAGAACTGCGCGGTTCGCCCTACTCCTCTCGTGCCCGTCACTCTTAGCCGCAATACCCCGTCTTGACCGTCGGACTACAGGCCGCCGTGGTCGCGGAGGGAGGGGGGGGCTGAGGCACCTGATTCCATGGCATCCGGGCCAACAACAAACCCATGCCACAGGTGTCGGTAATGCCGGCAAACACCAACCCGGCACCCACGAAGGCGGCCAAACCCAACCAGTAGGGGCTGACCGTCACCCCCAAGGCGACGCCGAGGAGCACCAGCGTCCCGGCGGCAATCCGCACTTGCCGCTCCAGCGAAATCGCCTTGCGGCCGCGTTCGACGGGTAGACCGGCCTGTTCCCACGCCAAGGTGCCCCCTTCGACATTGACCACCTTCAAACCGCTGGCTTGCAGCTTTTCACAGGCCTGGCGGCCGCGGCTGCCGGAGCGGCAGACCACGTACAGCGGTTCGTCTCCGGAATGTTCCTCGCGGAGCTTCTGGGGGTCGAGCCGGTCGAGGGGCACATTGCGGGCAAACGGGATGTGAATTTCCCGAAACTCCACCGGAGTGCGGACATCGATCAAGTCGATCCGCACCTTGCGAGACCGCAGTTCGTGCAACTCTTTCGGGGAAATGGTGTTCATGAGCGAGCCTCCTTGTAGTGTTTGTCGGTTCGACGGGGAATCTTGAACTGGTCACAAATTGATACGTCGGGACATTGCGATATGTTTGGCAAAAAATTTTATCGGCCAGGAGCCGCGCAACCAAAACGGTCTTCGATACACGCCAGAATGTTGGCCAGATGGCTCTCGGCGATGCGGTAGAAGACCTTCCGACCCTCCTTTTGACTCGTCAAAAATCCGCAGCGTTGCATCAGTCGTAGGTGCTCCGAGGCCATCGGGCTGGGGATCTGGCAGGCTTCCGCCAACTCCCCCACCGTAAATTCGCCTTGAAGCAGCATTTGAATCATCCGCAAACGATGGGGGTGCGCGAGGATTTTCAGGCACTCGGCGGCCCGTTCGAGTGCTGGAAGATCCGTTAACCGCAGCGTCGGAGTCGGCATTTCGTCTCTTTCTCTCCCCCTCAAATATATCGTCAGGTGTCGACATGTCAAGCCAGTTTTTCCTGGCACCCCGATTTTTCTCCGCACGAGTCTCGACCCCGGCATGCCCACTCAGGAAGGACTGGCTCACTGCCCGCGGAAACCCTTCCCGGCGAGCGATTGACCGTGTGATCGGGAAGCCGCGTGATCGGTGAACCATCAGCTCTCCGCGAACAGGGCTTCCACGAATTGTTCGGGATCAAACACTTGCAGGTCGTCGATTTGCTCTCCGACTCCGACATATTTCACGGGAATGCCCATTTGCTGGCGAATGGCCACCACCACCCCTCCCTTGGCGGTGCCGTCGAGCTTGGTCAGGATAATGCCCGTGCAGGCAATGGCTTTGGAGAACAACTGGGCCTGCTGGATGCCGTTCTGGCCCGTGGTGGCGTCAATGACCAGCAGACTTTCATGCGGTGCGCCAGGCAGACGTTTGTCGATGACTCGCCGCACCTTTTCCAATTCCTTCATCAGATTCTGCTGCGTGTGCAGTCGCCCCGCCGTGTCGATTATCAGGAAATCCACGCCCGCCTTCACGGCTTCCTCGACGCCGGCGTAAGCCACTGCCGCCGGATCGGAACCGCTCGGTTTCGTGACGATCGGGCAGCCGAGCCGTTGGCTCCATAAGGTGAGTTGTTCGACGGCGGCAGCCCGAAACGTGTCCCCCGCGGCGAGCATCACTGAATGCCCCCGCGATTGAATCAAGTGCGCCAGCTTGGCGATCGATGTCGTCTTGCCGGTGCCGTTCACGCCGGAAACCAGAATCACGGTTGGTCTTTCGGCGGCTTTGGCCAGTGGAGACAAGGGATCGTGGGGGTCAACCGCCGTCGCCGGCGTGGAAGGGGAACCGGTTTGGCCGCCCTCCCGCAGCAGCCGCTTCAGCGTCGTTTTCACGCTGCCCCACACCGCTTCCAACTGCACCGTGCGGCCCAGATGATTGGCCCTCAATTCGGCGATGATCTGGCTGGCCGCCGCGACCCCCATGTCGGTGCGGATGAGCTGCGCTTCAAAGCGTTCCAACGTGGTTTCATCGAGGATTTCTCCCGACTTGAACAGGTCACGCACATCGGTCTGCAACAACTGCTTGGTTTTCAGCAGACCCTGCTTGAGACGATCAAACCAGCCCATGATGACTTCTTTCCGCGGCACGCCAGAAGAATTGCGGTCGCCGAAGCAGGGACCGCCCAGCCGGCTCCGTGTGTTTTTCTTGAGCAGAGCTACTCCGTGAGCAGCTACCCGATGTCGCGGTGCCATCCGTCTGCCGGAATGCCTCTTCGCGACGCGGGGATGGACCAGCGGCTCGCCTCAGCGGTCGATGACGAGTGCCTCGTCGATGCGATACAACCCCAGCGGCTTCCCCTCTTCCACATACAGATCGATATGGAAGACACCCACCACATCGAAGGGGCGCCCCAGAATGAAGTCGGTGGTGCGGCCCGGCGCCATGGAGACCTCGATCAAGTCGTACACCTTGGGATCGCGTCCGAAGCAGCAAATTTGATTGTCGCGAGCCAGCACGAACCGCTCGATGCCCGTGGATTCGAACTGCGGATACATGAAGCCCCGAATTCGAATGCGCCGGCCATTCAGACTTCGCAGCCAATCGGGGAAATACTTATCGGCGTCGGCCGGCACCGGCTCCATGTTCAGCACCTTCAGCAAGTCGAGGTCGTCGTAACTCACCCGCCAGGCGCCTTGCGGTCCCTCGACTCGAAACTCCTTGTGCGGCACCAGCAGTTGAATGCCGCCGGGAAGCGGTTGTGCCGGTGTGGCGGCCCCCGCGGCAGTGGTGCCCGGAGTCGCGGCGCCCTGGGGCGAGGCGCCAGTCGACGATGGGGAGCGGTTCGCTGTCTCGGTGGGAGAGGGGGGCGAGCTTGCTCTCGGCACCGCCTGCAACACCGCCATCATGGCCGACCCATCGACCACATTCACCGGCACCAAGGCGGAAACCGGTGGCACGTCGTATTGCTCGCCGGCGGGAACGTCCGCGGGCGTCTCCCCGGTCGGTGCCGACTGTGTTTCCTCGCGGTCGGCCGCGGGCTGTTCCGAGGCGGCGATCGCACGCTCTGGTCGCTCCTCGGAAGGTAACTGGTCGTAGGGCTTGTACTGGGACAAGTCGGCGTTTTGCCCGCAGCCCGCCATCAGGACCGCGAAAGTGCTCGCCACCAGCCTGCTGAGCCTGCTTCGTGAACAACTCATCGGCAGTGCCTTGGAGTGCCTTGGAATGCGTCAGTAGGCGGTCTTCGCGGCGCTGAAGTAGGACGTTTCCAGCTTGTAGACCGGATTCAGGCCGGTCGCGTCGACGGTGGGATGAATGCGGAAGCGGCCGGCCACGGCCACCAATCCGGGACGATAGTTCACCGTCTTGCCGGGCTGCATCTCCACGAAAATCATGTCGGTGACCTTGGGATTGCCGCCGAAACAGCATTGCCCGGCGTCCTTGCAAAGCACGAACGAGGTCAAACCCTTGGTCTGCTGCGTGGGATACATGAAGCCCTTCAAGAAAATGGCCTCTCCGTCCAACTGCTTGACGGCCGGATCGACCTGCACTTGACCGTCGCGGAACACCAGGCCCTTATCGGAAATATCGGCCGTAAAGCTAACTCGCCGAAAGCCTTCCGGCAACTCGGTGGCGTAGGCATAGGCGTGGAAGCCCACGGCGGCGGCAGCGATCAGCGGCATGGCCACCGCGCTCGCAGTGGCCACCTTCAAACCCCCGTACTGTCCCTCGCCCGATTTCACCCGCCACACGGCGAGCAGCGCCAGCACCAAACCAATCGCAGGAACGACCAGCAAAACGTCCCACAAGAATGCGGAGAGGGACAAAAACGCGAACGCAGCACTCACCGGCACCAACGGCGGCACCGGTCGGTAATCGAACTCCCTCTCCGCCGCCGATTCCACCTTCCACTCCGCCGTGGCGATGTTCGTCGACATTCCTTCTGCTCCCGCGAACTTTTTGTACCAGACGAACAACACAAACTATCGACGGCGAGTACGCCTTGCCCGCCATTATCTATCCTGCCGAAGTACCGCCGGCAAATCCAGCCCTCATGTCCGGCCGGTCGGCGACGAAAATCGCCGCTCACGCCATGGCTCTGCCAGCCTACCGAACTTCTACGTCAAATGCTGCTCCCAAGTTGGCCTGCGCGGAGATTCGCGGCGGAAGGCGCGGCGAGTCCCAAACGTCCTCCGGAAACTCGTTGACACGCACCAACAGCAACTCCCCAGGCCAACACCCAAGGCGGCTGGTTTCACCCCTCGGCGGAAAAAAACTCCCGAAAGGACGGCAACCGCTTACCCCAAAACGAGATTCGCCAATCGTTGTCCGGCGGTTCCGACCTTGAGCTGGCCGCGTCATGCCAACGTAATCCAAGGCTTTTCGCGTCCGTGCCCGTGCCAGGCCTGCTTCCACCGACATCGCGAACAGGATAAGGAAAGGCAGCGCTGTCATTCGGTGGTGTGCCCCTCTGCACCCCGCCCTCATCGCCCCCCATCTGACCGCGACCGCGCGACCGCTCCCAGCGACAGCTTCTATTCCGGCCGGTCGGAAGGGTGGTTAGAATTCAAGTTCCTCGACTGCGCACGGACCGCCGCGAGGAACGCCGGCCTGTGTCCCAGGTCGCCAGCGTGCTGCCCGAAGTTCTTGCCGGCCTCCAGACCGTCCGCCGGGTGTCCACCACCGTTTATGTTTGATCAGCGATTCATTCGGAATTTCTCGATTGTCGCCCATATCGACCACGGCAAGAGCACTCTCGCCGACCAACTGTTGCTCAAAAGCGGCGCCATCAGCGAACGAGAGTTTCGCGAACAGCTTTTGGACGATCTGGCGGTGGAGCGGGAACGAGGGATCACGGTCAAGGCCCGTGCCGTGGCGATCAATTACCACTACGAAGGGCAGCTTTACGAGATCAACTTCATCGACACGCCGGGGCACGTCGACTTCCATTACGAGGTGTCGCGGAGTCTGGCCGCCTGCGAGGGAGCGCTGCTGCTGGTCGATGCCTTTCAGGGGGTGCAAGCGCAGACGGTGGCCAATGCGTATGCCGCCATCAACGCGAACCTGGAGGTCATCCCCGTCATCAACAAGGTCGATCTGCCGGTGACGCGGATCGACGAAGTCCGCGAGGAAATCGAGCACGTCGTGGGGTTGGACACCACCGATTGCCTGATGACGAGTGGTAAAACCGGACTGGGCATCGAAGATTGCTTTCGGGCCATCATCGAGCGGATTCCCGCACCGCAAGGCGATCCGCAAGCCCCTCTCAAGGCCCTCATTTTCGACAGCAAGTACGACACCTATCGCGGCGTGATGACCTACATCCGCGTGATGGAAGGCGTGATCCGCAAGGGGCAGAAAATCTACTTCATGAAAGGAGGCACCGCGCACGAGGTGCTGGAGGTCGGCCAGTTTCGCCCCGAGATGGTCCCCTGCGACGATCTGGGACCGGGGCAGGTGGGTTACCTCGTCACCGGCATCAAGGAACTGGGCAACGTCCACGTCGGCGACACCATCACCGATTTCCACCACCGCGCCGAGGCTGCCCTGCCCGGCTACGAAGTCCCGCAGCAGATGGTGTTCTGCGGCATGTATCCCATCGACGCCACCGACTTCGAACGGCTGCGCGACGAGCTGCAAAAGCTCAGCCTCAACGACGCCAGTTTTTCCTATCAGCCCGACACCAGCGACGCCCTCGGGTTTGGATTCCGCTGCGGGTTTTTGGGCATGCTGCACATGGAGATCATCCAGCAGCGGCTGGAAAAAGAGTTCGACGTCGATCTGATCCAAACCGCGCCGAACGTGACCTACGAAATCCTGAAAACCAACGGCGAGGTGATCCACGTCGACAACCCCCAGCAAGTGCCCGACAGCGGACAGATCAAGGAATTCCGGGAACCGATCGCGCGGGTGAACTTCATTCTGCCGAGCGACCGCATCGGCCCCATCATGCAGTTGTGTGCCGATCGCCGGGGGACCTACCTCACCACCGAATACCTGGGTCCTCAGCGGGCGCAATTGACGTACGAACTGCCGCTGGCCGAGATCGTCTTCGACATGTACGACAAGCTGAAGAGCATCACGCAGGGCTACGGCACGATGAATTACGAGGTGATCGGCTACCGTCCCGCCGACCTCGTCAAGATGGATATCCTCGTGAAGGGGGAACGGGTCGATGCGCTGGCCGTCATCGTGCATCGCAGCCAGGCCGAGCGCCGCGGCCGGGCCGTCTGCAAAAAGCTGAAGGAGGAGATCAACCGCCATCAGTTCGAAATTCCGTTGCAGGCGGCGATCGGCAGCCGCATCATTGCCCGCGAAACGATCTCCGCCGTCCGCAAGGATGTCACCGCCAAATGTTATGGCGGCGACATCACCCGCAAGCGGAAGCTGCTCGAAAAGCAGAAGGAGGGAAAGAAACGGCTGAAGCAGTTCGGCCAGGTCGAAATTCCCCAAAAAGCGTTTCTCGCCGTGCTCAGCACGTCGGATGACGGAGATTGAGCCGGGTGCTTTGAATGCTGGGCGGCGCCCGGGGTGTCGGCGGACATTATCGGCGCGCGGAGCAGGTTCCCCGACATTTCCGGCTGGCGACATGGGTGCGGGGCGCGGCGAACAGATTGGTTTCATTCGGCCGTGATCGACCGTGTCATCCCGCGTGCCAACAGTCCTGGAAGTCAGGTGGAGCATGTCGCAGGCCGCCCCGTATACATTCGAGCGCCCCACGCGGCGGTTGGGGGTGCGGATCATCAACGCTGGTGGACGCTTGGGGGAGCGACTGCGCGGCCGCAAGCCCCTCTCGGTCGCCGCGATTCTCGACGAGGCGCGACAGTCCACCGGTTTGGAAGATTTCGGCGACGACAACTTTCTGGAGCCGCTGCGGATTCTTCTCGACGACTTCGCCGAGGACGCCCAATTGCATCCGTGGGGGCGCTTCCTCGTTCGCAGGATTCTGGCGGGTTGCGCGCGAAACCGGCTGCTGCTGCAAGACGCTTGGCGGCGGCATCCCGAGGCATTGCACGGCGAGGTCCGCCGGCCGTTGTACGTGGTGGGGATGCCCCGCACGGGAACCACGCTGCTGTACAATCTGCTCAGCCAGGATCCGCACGCGCGGCCGCTGATGTTTTGGGAGTCGCTGTTCCCAGCTCCGACGCGGTGGGAAGACCGGCACGGTTCGACGTGGTTTCGGCGGCAGCAGGCCGCGTTCGTGGCGGCACTCACCCATCGCCTGGCGCCCAATTTGAAGCGAGTGCACGTCATCAACGCCCGCGGGCCGGAAGAAGACGGTTGGCTGCTGAAGAACACGTTCGTCTCGCTGACGTTCACGCTGTTGGGAACCACGCCGCGGTATCTCGATTATTTGGAGCGGCTCCCGTTCGCGGCCATGCTACAGGTTTACGACTACTATCGGCGCACGCTGCAATTGTTGCAGCGCGGAGAGACGACGCGGCACTGGGTGCTGAAGTCTCCCGTGCATCAGGGAGGCGTGGCCGCACTGCTCACGGCCATTCCCACGGCCAACGTGGTGTTCACCCATCGCGATCCCAAAGAGGTGATTCCCTCCTGTTGCAGCCTGTTGTGCATTTCGCGGGGCATCTTGTCCGATGCCGTCGACCCGCTTCGCACTGGTCCCGAGCTGACCGAGCGGCTGGCCTTGGCGGTCGCCCGAGCGGAAGCAGCCCGCGACCAGTTCGCCGATCGAATCGCCGATGTCTGCTTCTCCGCGCTGCTGGCCGATCCCATCGGCGCGGTGCGGCGGATTTACGATCGCTTCGGCTATCGTTTTTCAGCCGACATGGAAAGCCGGATGCGGCGCTGGCTCGAGGCACACCCTCAGGGCAAGCATGGAGCGCATCGGTACAGTCTGGCACAATTCGGGTTGACGGCCGCCGATGTCGACCGCCACTTCGCCGAATACTGGCAGCGATGGCAACAACCGCGAGCCGCTTGATGAGGGTCTGGCCCGCGTCTTCCGCACCCACACGCTCCCGCCCTCCGTCGAGCGCGATCAACCGGTGGAATTGGCAGCATGAATCCCCTTGAGTTGTCGTCCCGCATCACGGTCTTGCCCATCATTCATGGCAGCGGCGACTTCGCGGTGGAAGTGCGCCGGCGCTTGCTGGCCGAACCATTCGACTGCGTGGCGGTCCCCTTGCCGCCGTCGTTTCAAGCGGACGTGGAACGAGCCATCGACCACCTGCCGCAGATTTCCCTGGTGATGCAGGAAGAACCGCGCGACTGGTCGGCCAGTGCGTGGACGGGTGAAGCGTCGACCGATCGCCGCGTGGCGAGTTATGTGCCCGTCGATCCGTGTCAGGGGGTGATTGCCGCCCTGCGGATCGCGCGGGAAGAGCACATGGCGCGGGCCTTCATCGACCTCGAAACGGCGCACTTCGAGGTTTACCACGCGGTCATGCCCGATCCCTACGCGCTGAAAAAGGTGCGTGCCGAGGCGTTTGCCGCCGCCGTCCTGCCGTCCATCGGTCCGTTGCCGGCTGGGCAGCCGCGCGACCGCGTGCGGCACATGGCGAGGCAGTTGCGCGAACTGGAACGGCGGTATCGGCGGATTTGCTGCGTGTGTGCGCTCGGGGATTGGCCCTGGCTATGCGATGCGTACCGGCAAGGCGCGGCGCCTGGCGTCGCGCCCGACGAGGTGGCGGCCACCGAGATTTATGCCGTCGATCCGTCCACATCGTTATTCGTCCTGGGAGAGCTGCCCTACATCACCGGGTTGTACGAGCGGGCGCGGCACGAGCTGGAAACAGACGACAACCTGTCGATCGACGGCGTGAAATCGCTGCTCTTGACGGCGCGCGACCGCTATCGCCAGGAGTTCGGCCAGCGGGCCCGCACCATTTCTCCCAAGCTGTTGCAGATCTATTTCCAATATGTCCGGAATCTGGCGCTGCTGGATCGCCGGTTGACACCCAGCATGTATCAATTGGTGATCGCCGCGCAGCAGATTTTCGGCGATCAGTTTGCCATCACGCTGACCGAAGCGCTCCGCGAGTATCCGTATGGGGGCCAGTCTCCGTTTCCCGCCGTGCGCTGCTCGGTGGGCCGCGCGCGGCTTCCCGATGGCGACGTGGTGTGGCTGAAAACCCGCTTGCCGGGGGTGGCGATTTCCTGGCGCACCTGCCGGCTGAAACCCAAGCCGGTGCCCATCGATCAACGGCAGTGGCGGCTGCGGTGGAATCCGTTCAGCCAGTGTAGTTGGCCGCCCGAGGATGTGGCCATCGAGAAATTCCGCACGCACGTGAAAGATGCGGCGCTGGCCCTGCTGGGCAACGATTTGGCCCGCTCCGAAAAATTCACGACCAGCCTGAAGGATGGTCTCGACATTCGTGAAACGCTGCGCAACTGGCACACGGGCGACTTGTACGTCAAGGTGTGCCCGCCCAATCGAGGATCGCTGGATTGCGTGGTGATGCTGTTCGACGTGCCCGCCGATCCCCGCGATTATCCATGGCGCGTCACCTGGCATGCCGAACACCATGACGAATCCACCCTCGCCCTCTTCGCCACCGATTTCCGCTCCCACATGGTGGGACCTGGCATTGGACAGGCCACCTATGGCGGCGCCGTCTTTCTGTTCCCGCCCCGACCGATTCCCGACATTTGGCACGATCCCCGTTTCGATTTCGTCGATACCCTGGAAGAACGCTTGCTGGCCGCCGCGTGTTTTCACGCCCGCGAACGGCACATCGCCGTGCTGTCGGCGGCGATTCCGGGACTCGGCTGGAAGCAACTGGCCCGCCGCTTCGGCAAGAAGCTGATCCATGTCCCTTTGAACCGGTTCAGCCAAGAGCAAATTCAGCAGTTGCGCATGTTCCATGTGCTCAACGGCAAGCAGGTTCGCAGCTACGCGGCCCACTTCATCCGCAAGGCGTGAGGCATCCGCAAGGCGTGAGGCATCCGCAAGGCGTAAGGCATCCGCAAGGCGTAAGGCATCCGCAAGGCGTGAGGCATCCGCAAGGCGTGAGGCATCCGCAAGGCGTGAGGCGCGCTGATGCCGGGGCGCGGCCGCCTCCTAACAGGTCCGCTGCCCCGGAGGGACGAACACAAACGGGTCGACGCGACCGCCACAATTCCCGCCGCCGCATGCTGGATGAGTTGTGTTTCCGCCGCCCACGAGTTCTCCCGGACTCCTCACGAGTTGCCAGCCCGCAGGGCTTGGGCCGCTTCCACGGCAAAGTACGTGAGGATGCCGTCGGCTCCAGCGCGTTTGAAGGCCGTCAGGCTTTCCAGCAAGACAGCCGTGCGATCCAGCCAGCCGTTGGCGGCGGCCGCGCACAGCATGGCGTACTCCCCGCTCACCTGATACGCCAACGTCGGCACGCCGAATTGCGTTTTGACGCGGTGCACGATGTCGAGATAGGGCAGCCCCGGCTTGACCATGACCAGGTCGGCTCCCTCGGCGATGTCCAGGGTCACCTCGCGCAAGGCTTCCGCTCCGTTGGCGGGATCCATCTGGTAAGTGCGCTTGTCTCCGGTCCCCAGATTCGCCTTGGAACCCACGGCGTCGCGGAACGGCCCGTAATACGCCGAGGCATACTTGGCCGCATACGACAGAATGGCGACGTGAGTCAGGCCGGCGGCATCGAGTGCGCGGCGGATCACTCCCACCCGCCCGTCCATCATGTCGGAGGGTGCCACCACGTCGCAGCCGGCCTGGGCCTGCACAACCGCCTGCCGCGCCAGCACATCCAGCGTTTCGTCGTTGACCACCTCCCCGTTACGGACCAGGCCATCCTGGCCATGCGACGTGTAGGGATCGAGGGCCACGTCGCAGATGACGCCGATGTTCAAGCGCGCGGCCTTCAAGGCCCGCACGGCCCGACACACGAGGTTCTCCGGATTCAGCGCCTCGCTCCCATCGGCGTCTTTTCGAGCCGGGTCCGTCACCGGGAAGACCGCCACGGCCGGAATGCCCAACTCGGCCGCCCGCCCCACGGCATCCACGAGGCGATCGAGGGGTAATCGCTCCACGCCGGGCATCGACGGCACAGGTGTGGGACGCCCCCCCTCTTCCTGAACAAAAACCGGCCAGATGAGGTCGTTCACGCTCAAGGTGTGTTCCCGAACCAATCGCCGGGACCAGTCCCAACGGCGCAGCCGACGCAGTCGAACGGCCGGAAATTGACCGAAGGCCGATGCGGATGAAGTCATCACAAGGGGTCCACCTGCTGACGGAACGGGTCGCTCGTTGACCGACGGATGGGATCGCCCTCCGGGGGGCGGTCGACGCCGCACGCTGCCTTCGGCCCGTTGCCGACGATGACACATCCTGCCGTTCGACGACGGAAAGCGGTCATTTTTTCGGCCGGGCCTCGAGGTTCTGCGGCACACCGCGCCGGAGCTCCGGTTGGTTCCCGAGAAGACCAGGGGCAACATCCCGGGAAGGGGAGTATACCACATGCGCGGGCGCCACGGGCGCGGGGGATCGTCCCGAGTCTCCCAACCGGCCAACGGTGTGTGGGCCAAGGCTCCAAGGCCGCCGCGCAGCGCGTGGATGGCTCTCCCGCATGAAACGCCCCTGGGGCGATTGTGCTGAGCGCGTTTCCAGGCGATTTGCCAAGGGAGGGCAGCGGACGCGGAGAGAATTATTCTCTCCAGAACTGCGATTCCCGCGGCGCAACGTAGCGAATCGCCAGTTCAGGCGTTTCCAGTCGCCGGCTGTGTTCGAACAGCGATTGCAACCCAAAACTCACCAGGCCGGAAGTCAGCAGCGTGCGCTCGACGGGCCACGGCGCGTGACCGGTCAGAAACATTTCTTCCACCTTGGACATCAGCGCGGCCGAGTAGACCACGTTCGGTTGCGGAGGCAAGTAAACCAGCGTGGACAAGCGCTCGGACTGTCCGCGCAAACGGGCCGCGAACGTGAAGTCCTTCACCAAACCGTTGAGCATCAGCACGGTGGCCCGCGTGCCGTCGCGGTATTGAATGCGGTAGGCAATCGGTTCCGGCACGAGTTGTCGCAACTCTTCCGAAGTAGGATAGCGGTGCCCGAAACCGGGACGGGCCTGGGCCAGTGTTTGGGAGCGCGACAGGCAGGCCTCGAACAGTTGCGGATCGATGCCTCCGCGGTCCCAATCAGGTTGGGCGAGCGCCTGCCATACGGCGTCGCCGCGCCACACTTCGACCCATGCGACGCCCGTTTCGCCACCGTGACGGCGTTCGACAAATGCTTGCAGTGTTTCCAGGGCGTGAAAGTCGTAGATGTCGAGCGGACCGAAGCCCACCACGAGCGCCTCTTCCACCTGTGCTCCATAAGGCAGATCGACGGCGGGCATCCGCCAGGTGACCGGCAGGCTGGACCCGGCCAGCAACGGAAACCGCAGTTCCTGGGCGAGAGCCACCATCTCCCGAGCCCATGCGAAGTTCCAGGAAAGATGCTTGTCGTTGAACACGGGAGCCGACGTGCCCGAGCGGCGAAACACGTCGACCACCTGCTTGAAGAATTCGTACCGCGGATACTGCTTCTGGCCGAGTGCATTGACCGGATAATCGCCATGCTCGCCAATGATCAGCACGGCATCCACCGCCAGACGGTCGCCGCCGCAGCACAAGGCTGCGGCAATCGTGGGATAGATGGTGAACCCGAACTCCCGCGCCCGCTCCGCCGATTGATCGCCGGCGGGTTTCTGATCGACATACAGCGACACCACTTCCAGAGGCGGCCGATGCCACCGGCCCTTCCGGGGATATCCGGTGAGGAAACGGTCGCCCATGTGTTGGGCATGGGATTGCATGATCCAATGCGTGCAGATGATGGCCATTCGTTTGCGGGGCTGTTCCGCTCTCAGGGAACGGCCCGCGGCCGTGCACAAGGCACTCACAGAGACGACCTGACAAAAAGCGCGACGGTTCAGCATGGGTTCAGTCTCCTCCACAGCGGCCATGCCGCAGTATACGCTTCCACTGTGTCCGCCGCAGTCGACATGCGGGCCGCGCGAACGCGACCGACAGCCCACTGCCTGAGAGGCGCGGTGGCTCATCGCGGCGGCGTGGCGTTGCGGCGCTGCGGTGGCGGCGCTGCGCCGCGGTTGGAGGCGGCGGAAAGACTCGTGGCGGCGCTGCGCGGCGGCTATGATGGAAGACCAACGGGAAACGCCATCTTTCCAGAGGACCAACGCCATGCGCACGTGGATCACCGGCTGTTGCTGTTGGGTGGGAATGTTGACGGCCGCGCTGCCTGCCGCCGACAGGCCCAGGGCCTTCATCGATGGCACCGAACCGGGCTGGCGGACGCTCACGCTGGCCGATTTCGAGCATGTGAATTGCGACCCCGACACGTGGTCCGAAAAGGACGGAGTGATTCACTGCACGGGAAAGCCGGTGGGGGTGGTGCGGAGCCGGCAGCAGTTGGGCAATCTGGAGCTGGTCGCCGAGTGGAGGCACCTGGAATCGGGCGGGAATTCGGGCATCTTCCTCTGGGCGCCGGAAGCGGCGTTTGCAAACCTCAAGCCGAACCAATTGCCACCCGGCGGGATCGAGGTGCAGGTGCTCGATCACGGATATGTGGAAAAGTACGAGAAGGCCACGGGAAAAAAGGCCGAGTGGTTCACCACGCATGGTGATGTGTTTCCCGTGGGTTCGTCGAAGATGAAACCCTTTCCGCCGGTTTCTCCCAACGGCAGCCGCAGCTTTCCCCGCAAACAGTTGAGCCGGCCAACGCCGGAATGGAACCACTACTATGTGCGGGCCATCAACGGCGAAGTGCGGTTGTGGGTGAACGGCGAGGAGGTTTCGGGCGGCACCGAGTGCGAGCCTCGACACGGTTACTTGTGCCTGGAATCGGAAGGGGCGCCGGTGGAGTTTCGCAATCTGCGGATTCGCGAACTGCCGTGAGCGGGCTGCGATGTCGGTAGTCCGGCGGAAGTGCCGGGGTAGAGGCGCGGTCGCCAATCGGCCTGGCCGGCATCTGGGCGGAAGCCGGTGCCGCGCGTCGTGGATGTGACATGTTTGTCGATCAGGTGGCCATTTGCTGCAAGGGAGGCGATGGGGGCAGCGGTTGTTGCAGCTTCCGTCGCGAGGCCCATGTTCCGCGCGGCGGTCCCGATGGAGGCGACGGAGGACGCGGCGGTCACGTCATTCTCGAAGCCGACGAAAACGTCAGCAGCCTTGTGCACCTGGTGGGGATCAAACACTGGAACGCCGACAACGGCCAGCCGGGCATGCCCGCGTTGAAATCGGGTCGCGACGGCGAAGACCTGATCATCCGCGTGCCTCCGGGGACCATCGTCAGGGATGCGCAGCGCGGCTTCGTGCTCAAGGATTTGACGCGTCATGGCGACCGGCTGACGATTGCCAAGGGTGGACAAGGGGGCAAAGGGAACGCCCGGTTTGTTTCGTCGACCAATCGCGCGCCGCGCGAGTTCACTCCGGGACAGGAGGGCGAACGCCGCGAGATCACCCTCGAATTGAAGGTGATCGCGGATGTCGGTCTGATCGGCAAGCCCAACGCCGGCAAATCCACGCTGTTGTCGCGGCTCACGCGGGCCACGCCCGAGATCGCGAACTATCCGTTTACCACGAAGTCTCCCAATTTGGGGACCGTGCGGGTGGGTCCGGATCGCCACTTCGTGCTGGCCGACATCCCGGGGTTAATCGAGGGAGCGCACGCCGGCGTGGGGTTGGGGCATGAGTTCCTCCGCCACATCGAACGCTGCCGCGTGTTGGTGCACCTGGTGGAGCCATGTCCCGACGATCAAACCGATCCGCTGGACAACTACCGGCAAATTCGCGAAGAACTCCGTTTGTACGACGAGCGGCTGGCGGAACGACCGGAACTGCTGGTCGTCACCAAGTGCGAACTCCCCGATGCCGCGGCCGCCGCGGAATTGTTGCACGAGGCCACTGGTCGCGAGGTCTTGCAGGTGTCCGCGGTGACCGGCAAGGGGCTGCCGCAACTGTTGCAGGCCACGCTCCGCTTGCTGGATGCGCCGCCGACCGAGGCGACGTCCGCCGCCGCGAAGGGGTGAGCTACGCTGTGCGGATCAAGAGTTCGGGGGCATGAGCGACCATCTGCCTGCTGCCGCTTCGCCCGTGCTGCACGTGGTGTTGTATCAACCCGACATTCCCCAGAATACGGGCAACATCGGCCGCACGTGCGTCGCCGTGGGCGCCAAGTTGTGGTTGATTCGGCCGTTGGGCTTTCAACTCGATGCGCGGCACCTGGCCCGGGCGGGAATGGACTACTGGGACCATTTGGATTACGAAGTCGTCGACAGTTGGGCCGAGATCCGGGCGCGGTTGCCGCGCGCGAGGGTCTGGTGCGTGGAAAATCCCGCGGGCCGTCTCCTGTGGGAGGCCACGTTTCAACCAGGGGACATCCTGCTGTTCGGCAGTGAGACGCGCGGTTTGCCCGCCGCGCTGCTCGAGGAATTCCGCGCAACCACCGTGCAACTCCCGATGCGGCCGGAAGTCCGCAGCCTTAACCTCGCCAGCACCGTGAATACGGCGGTTTACGAGGCCATCCGCCAGTTCGGCGGCCTCCCTCGATAACGCCACGCGGGGGAAGGCGGAAAAGGGGCACACAGCCGAGCAGTGGAACTCCCCCGTTGCCGAGCCAGTCATCCGCGGCAAGACGTTTGTTTCCGGTTGAGCAGGCGGCGGGCGTGCCAACGGTGAGGCCGCTATTGCGAACTCTCTCCCTGGGGAGGGAGCGAGAGCGGTTCGGCAGCCGCGCGATCTTGCAGGAATTGGCGTTTCATCGCCGAGTACCGTCGCTCCAGCAGCGCGACGATCAGCAAGATCACGACCAGGCCACCCCAGCGGACGAAAAAGTTATCGGCGGGCAGGTAGCTCTTGACGACTTTCGAACCGTACAGCATGGCGGCGTTGCCAATCACCGCTCCCAGAACACTGCCGCAGAAGGTGGCCCAGCGGCTCAAGCCCAGCAGCCGGCCGAAAATGGCTCCTCCCACGCTGCCGGTGGACGACAGGGGAAATGCCACGAAGGCCACGAGGCCCCAAAAGGTGAGTTGCTTCATCCACGGCTGCAAACTGAGGATCATTTCCCCGTCGACGATCAATTCCGCGATTTTCGGACCGATTTTCGGCAACTTGAACAAAAAGCCCACATGAAATGCCATGAACAGGGCGACGGCCACGTCTTGATAGGTGACCAGCCAAAAAACCTGTTCCGGGGTGAGCAGCTTGCCCCAATCTCCGATGTCTTCGAGGGGAATCACAAACCGTCCGGCCACCGTGAAGGAGATTGTGCCGGCAATCAACAGCGAGCGCGTGTATTCCGGCCCGCAAACACCCCAGATCACGCCGATCAACAAGAACGTGACGAGCCACGGTCCGATGAGCGTGCCCAACCACAAGGCGAAATGGTTTTTCAGAAAGTTCTGTTCAAACTCCTGATAGTGGCGCAACAGGAGCACGCGCTGATCGGAGACCGTGGCCGCGGGCGCTGCTGGAGGCGTTCTCGAATTCGTCATCTCCACGCTCACACCGAATCCACCCCCTCGAGTGCCCGCTCAGTTTTACACGCCCTGGACGGCGGTCCACAGCAGGCCGGGCAGAAAGAACAGCGCCAGCGTGGCGGCAGTGCACGCCCCCAAGGCCACCAAAGCCGGCGTTTCCGCCGACTCCAACGCCGGGCCTTCCGGTTCACGAAGATACATCGCCGCGACCAGCTTCAAGTAGTACCAGGCGCCGATCGCCGCATTCACCGCCAGCCAAATGGCCAGCCACCGGCCGGCATCGGTGCCGAGCGACCACGCCGCGAGAAACAAATTGAGCTTGCCCAGGAACCCTGCCGTTGGCGGCAAGCCCGTGAGACTGAACAGCATCACGGCGAGCATCAGCGCCACGCCGGGGCGCGCGCGGCTCAGGCCGGCCAGATCGTCCACGGTCTCCACGCCGCGCTCCGCCGACCGCAAGGCGGCCAGCGCGGCGAAGGCCCCCAGCGTCATCGCCCCGTAGGCTCCCAGGTAGAAGAACAGCGCTTCAATCCCCGACGGCGATCCCGAAGGATTCACGCCCGCGACAAAGCCTGCCAGCATGTATCCCGCGTGCGCGACGCTCGAGTAGGCCAGCAATCGACGCACATCGGTCTGCAACAGCGCCAGCAGATTGCCCACGAACATCGTCAGCACGGCCAGCCACCACAACAGCGGCTCGCTCACGCCGCTCAGGGACCAGCCGCCAAACGGTACGCCCAGCGAAAGCCCCAACAGACGGTACAACGCCACGAACCCCGCGAGCTTCGGCACAACCGCCAGCAGACCCGCTGCCGACAACGGGGCTCCCTGGAACACATCGGGGGCGTAAAAATGGAACGGCACCGCCGTCAGCCGAAATCCCAGACCGGCGATCAACAGCACCACGGAAATCGCCAGCAGGGAAGGCATCTTCTCGAATTGCCCGCCGCGCAAGGCCGCATACAAGGCCTCGAGATTGGTCGTTCCCGAGACCCCGTACAAATAACTCATCCCGAACAACACCACCGCGGAAGAAAACACGCTGAGCAAAAAATACTTGGCCGCCGCTTCTTGCGCCAGCGCATCGCGCCGCGGCAACAGCAGAAACAAATACGTGGGAATGCTAACCAGTTCCAGCGCCACGAACAGCAGGATCAGGTCGTTGGCGGCGGCGACCAGATTCACCCCCGCCAGAATGGCCAGCAAGCTGGCCTGAGTTTCCGCGGCACGACCATCATCGGCCTGATTCCAGGTGATCAACACCAGCAGCAACCCGGCGGACAGGCTCAAGCCGCGGACCAGCCAGGCGAGTTCATCCAGCCGAAACGGGCCTGTGCCGACCGGCTGGGGAATGCTGGTCCACCAGCAGCCCCCCGCGAGCAGCAAGCTCACGAGGGACAGTGCACCCCAGCGGTGCCGCAGCCCCGGCGCTGCTGTTCCCCGATCGGAAACCAGGAACGGGGCCGCGAACAACATCAGGCACACCGTTCCCAGGAGGACGACCTCCGGCACAATCAAGCCGATCGCCTGCTGCAATTGTTCCAGCGCACTGTTCACGACAGCATCTCACAGCGTAGGAGGAGGCAGCCGGCGGAGGATCTCGGCCAGCGCTTGCACGTCGGGTTGAATCAAGTCAATCAGCGTTTGCGGGAACACGCCGAGATACAGGCACAAAAAGGCCAGCGGCGCCAACGCCAACACTTCGCGCACATTCAGGTCGCGCACCTCGGCCTCGAAGTGGCCGTGGTGCGGTTCCTTCAACGGTCCGAAGAACGCCTGCTGCAACATGCCCAGCAAGTACCAGGCGCCGAGCACGATTCCCGCGGCGCCCAAGGCCGCGTACATCACCGCGTACTCGGTGGTGGAATGGAACATGCCCGCCAGCGACAACATCTCCCCCACGAAGCCGTTCAAGCCGGGCAAGCCAATACTGGCCAGCGAGATGAACACCATCAGCACGCCGAGTCGCGGCAACTTGGAGGCCAGCCCGCCCAGATCGGACAATTGCCGCGTGTGGTAGCGTTCGTAGAACATGCCCACCAGGCAGAACAATGCGCCCGTCGACAGCCCATGGTTGATCATCTGCAACACCCCGCCCGTCATGCCTTCGGTATTCAGGGCGAACAAGCCAAGCATGCAGAAACCCAGGTGGGCCACCGAGCTATAGGCCACCAGCTTTTTGATATCGTTCTGCACCAACGCGCAGAAGGAGCCGTAGATGATGCCGATGATGGACAACACGGCGATCAGCGGCACTCCGGTCTGATGGCAGGCGTCGGGAACCATCGGCAGGCACAATCGCAGGAAGCCATACGTGCCCAGCTTCAGCAGCACGCCGGCCAGCAGCACCGATCCCGCCGTGGGGGCCTCGACGTGAGCCAGGGGCAACCACGTGTGAAAGGGAAACACCGGCACCTTCACCAGAAACCCGGCGGCAATCGCCAGAAACAACGCCACTTGCGTGCCCAGCGGCAAGCGGTGCTCCCAGGCTTGCGACGCCAACTCGGGAATGGAGAACGGGTTCGTCAAGTCGGCCGCCGACTGCACCGTGAGCACCAGGGAAATCAGTCCCAGCAGGGTGATCAGACTGCCCGCCAGCGTGTACAGGAAGAATTTGGCCGCCGCGTAACGCCGCAACGGACCGCCCCAAATGCCAATCAGGAAAAACAGCGGAATCAGCGTGAACTCGAAGAACACGTAAAACAACAGCAGATCGAATGCGCAAAAGACGCCGATCAGACCCGCTTCCAAGACCAGCAGCGCGGCATAGAACTCGGCGGCACGCTCGGTGATCGCCGTCCACGAGACCAGCACCGACGAGACGCAGAGCACGGTGGTCAGCAGGATCAACGCCACGCTGATGCCGTCAACCCCCAAGTAAAACTCGAACCGCATCGGCTCACCGCCGTCCGCGCGAGCGAACGTCATCCAGGTGTGCCGCAGCTCGAGCCGGGGGAGAATCGTCGGCCGCTCTTTCAGAGGTACGTGCGGCAGCGCTTGAAACTGAGCCGCCAGGGCGCACGAGAGCACCAGGGCGGCCAGCGTTGCCAGCAGCGCGGCCATTCGCGCCCGCTCCGGCGGCGCCCGCAGGTCGAGCAGCAACAGCAGGGCGGCCGCCGCCAGGGGCACGAGGATCAACGCACACAACAGCATGACGACATCCCAATCCGAAACAGCACGAAATTCCCATCCATGCTTCGGGCCGTCGACCGCGCTCAACGGCTCCGTTTCCGCCGGATCCAGCGGATCCGGCGGTTCCAACGCGCCCCACCGTCGATCGGTCGCCGTTTCACCCCGGATTTCCTAACGCCTGCAACACCCACAACACGCACGCGGCGAGTCCCAGCCACATCACAAAGGCATAGTTCTGGATCAATCCATTCTGAATGGGCCGGAGCACGGCACCGAACAACTGCGGCGACAAGCCAATGCCGTCCACGAGCTTGTCGATCACGTACCGGTCGAATAGTTCCGACAGCCGGGCCGCGCCGCGGAGCGGCTGCACCACGCACCGCAGATACAAGGCGTCGAGATACAGCCCGTTCAGCGACAGTTGCACCAGCGGATGAGCATCCTCGCGGACGCCTGCTGCTCCGGGGTGTTGCCCGTAGCGGAGATACGCCGCCCCGATGCCGGCCAAACCAATCAGCGAGCTCACCCCCATCATGACGAAATTGAGGCCGTGGGCCTCGCCGGGAGGCTGCGGCAGCCCCGGCGTGTGGTGCAGATAATGCGCATACAGATGCGTGGGGCCAGTGATCAGTCCGATCAACACCGATCCCGCCGCCAGAACGTACAACGGAACGGCCATGGCCGGGGGCGCATCATGCGGATGATGGCCGGCTTCCTCGGGGAAGACTTCCGGACCGTGGAAGGTCAAGAAATACGCCCGAAACGTGTAAAAGGCCGTCAACAACGCGGTCAGCAAGGCCACGGCCAGAATCGCCAGGTAGTACGTGCCTTGGCTTTCCGTGCGGCTGGCCAGCCAAAGGACGCTCAAGATCTCATCTTTGCTCCAGAACCCGGACAGGAGCGGAAAACCCGCCAAGGCCAGGGCGCCGCACAGGAACGTGGCATGCGTGATGGGCAGCGCCTGCCGCAGTCCGCTGAACCGACGCATGTCGATCACGTCGCCCATCGCGTGCATCACGCTGCCCGCGGAGAGGAACAGGACCGCCTTGAAAAAGGCATGGGTGAACATGTGGAACATGGCGAACGTCACGGCGGACTGCATGAGATGCGCCGGGTCGGCCCCCGCGGCGCCGAGCGACATGAACATGTATCCCAGTTGGCTGACCGTGGAGTACGCCAGTACCCGCTTGAGGTCGTATTGCGTGAGCGCGGTCACGGCGGCAATCAGGGCGGTTGCCGCGCCGATTCCCGAGATGATCTGCAACACCTGCGGCGCGTGGAAAAACAGCGGCGCACTCCGCGCCACAAGGTACACGCCGGCAGTCACCATGGTCGCCGCATGAATCAGCGCGCTCACCGGCGTGGGCCCCTCCATGGCGTCGGGCAACCACACATGCAACGGGAACTGGGCCGACTTCCCGACGGCGCCCACGAACAACAACACGCAAATCGTGGCCAGGATTTCGGGCTGACTGGCCACGATCGCCGCCACGCGCGTGGGATCCGCGAGAATCAGATCGAAATCCAGCGTGCCAAACGTCGTCCACAAGAAAAACACGCCCAGCAAGAACCCCAAATCGCCAATGCGGTTGACCACGAATGCTTTTTTGGCCGCTGCCGCGGCGCTCGGCCGCTGAAACCAGAATCCAATCAGCAAGTAACTGCACAAACCGACGGCTTCCCAGAACACGAACAGCAGCAGAAAGTTCGCGGCCAGGACCAGCATGCACATCGAAAACACGAACAACGCGATCGCCGCGAAAAACCGGGGATAACCCGGATCTCCCTGCATGTAGCCCGAAGCGAAAATCGCCACCAGCAGGCTGACCGTGGTCACCATCACCAGCATCAGGGCCGACAAGGCATCGGCCCGCAAGGCGATCGGTACCCGCAGACCACCGGCATCGCTCCGCGCTTCCCGGTCCGACAACCCTTGCACCGATCGGCCGACCCCCACGCGGAGCCATTCATAGACCTCATAGGTGACGGCTCCGCCTGTGCTGACCGGGTGGTCGTGGCCGCGCGCTTGCCGCGGTGGACCATGCTCGTCCTGCCGCTGAGCATGCGCGCTCGAAAACGTTTGCGGGACTGCGACCGCCCACACATACAGTGCGGCCAGCCAGGCCACGATCAACGCCAGCACCACGGGGCGGTGAGCCTGCGCGCGGCGGATCATCTGTCCCACCGTGCCCACCCACACCGCCGCCGCCAATGGTGCCGCCGGGATCAGCCAAATGGCGTTGTGATTCAACCATTCGAACACGGTGCGTCCTTCGAGGCGTCCTGATAGTGGTCCGCATTCGCTCGCGGAATGCGGAGCGTAAGCGAGGGAAAGCGGTCAAGGGTCAGGAATGTGACGAACCAGGCTGGTCCACGCATCGATCCGGCGACCGCCCTCGCCAGCAGGGCGGCCATGGCTCCATGGTCTGTCCTATCGAAGCTGGCGGCTTCGCTTGCCCGGAGATGGCCGCGGCCGCGAGCCACCATCCGGTGTCCGACCCTGCCCCCGGGGCGACATCGTTCCGGTGAACTAGGCCTGGCCGACACTGCGGCGCGGGGGCAGTCGCGGAACACGCCCCGCCGGCGCGAGGTGCGGCAACTCGACGGGTTCCTCCGCGGGGGGTGGCGTCGGCTCCGGCACCAGCCGCGGCAAGTCGGGTTCTCCCAGATTGCTCCATAGTTGCACGTCCAGCGACTTGCGCCGCTGGTACATGCCCAGAATCAAGGCCAGCGCCAAACCCGCCTCGCAGGCCGCGATCGTGAGCACGAAGATCGTAAACACCTGTCCCGAGTGATGCCCGTGATGCCGGCCGAACGCAGTCAGATTGATCGATACTCCGTGGAGCATCAGCTCGACCGAGAGCATCATCAGGATCAGATTGCGACGAGTGAGAAACCCGATCGCGCCGAGGACGAACAGCATCGCCCCGACCACCAGGTGACCTTCCAACAAGCCGGTCATAACGTGCCTTGCGACCTCCGCGGCGCCAGAGCAATGGTTCCAATCGTGGCGATCAACAGCACCGTGCCGGCCACTTCCACCGCGTACAAGTAGTCGCCGAACAGCGAGCGGCCGACGCCGCGGAGCGTGCCCAGATCGCTTTCACCGATGACGGTCACTGCATTCCATGGTTGCGGCTCGCTTAGCAGGTTGGCGGCGACCCCGTCCGGCCGCTTCAGGAACTGCCCCGCTCCCTCGGCGCCAACTCCGCGGCTCCAACCTTGCAGCGTGAACAGCAACCCGCCCAGCAATAAGCAACCGCCGATCGTGGCCAGCTCCGGCTGGTAGGCACGGCGATCGTATTCTGCCCCGCCGGCCTGCTGAGCGAGCATGATCACAAACAAGAACGTCACCACGATGGCGCCGGCGTACACGATCACCGTGGCGGCCGCCAGAAATTGCGCCGAATTCAACACGAAGATGCCGCACACCGACAGCGTGGCGAGCGCGAACCATAACGCCGAATACACGGGATTCCGGTTCGTGATCATCAGCACGCCGCTGACCACCGCGCCCCCGCCGAACAAATGGAACAACACATTCCGCGCCGCATCGCTCGCGACCGGTCCGAATTGCCGGCTCAAAGCGAGCAGAGCCGCGACGCCGCACAGGGTTCCCAAGCCCCAGCCGCGCACGCGGTCGCGGGGCAAAAGGAGCCAAATCGCCAGCCCCCCCAACACCAGGGGTGCCAGCAGCGGCCATTGTTCGATGATCCCGTTCATGTGCCCTGTTGTTTCCGCGGGAACCGGTTGTCCACAGCCCTCTGCTCAAGCCTCATTCACAGCGCGACGGGGCTACCTGGAAGAAGCTCCGGTTGTACACGCTGACCCTTGTCCGCGTCAAAGGCACGCCGTGGATTCGTTGCCGGTCAAACGATCACCCCCGGCGACGGGGCCTTGGCCGCCCGGTCGTCTTCCTTGACGGGGGTCGCGGGCGCCACCGGCGGCAGCTTCGTAAACTCGGAACAACCACTCAATGCGCCCCGCCCCGTGCGCACCGGATCCCGCCCCGAATCCTTGGTCTGGTCGTACACGCTGAGCAGCTTCTCCTTGTCGAACAGCATTTCTTCGCGGCTGAGGCCGGTCAGATCGTAAATGTGCGTCAGTTCAATGGCATCGCAGGGACAAGCCTCTTCACACATGCCGCAATAAATGCACTTTAATTCATCGATCACGAAGCTGGCGGGAAACTTGTCGCGCCCTTCCCACAACGGATCATCCTTGGGGGCCTCTTGGGCGACGATCGTGATGCAATGGGCCGGACAGGCCGTCGCGCACATCATGCAGGCCACGCACTTGACCCGATTCCGTTCATCCCGGTTCAAGCGGTGCACGCCCCGATAATGGAGCGGCAGCACCGGCCGTTCCTCGGGGTACTGCATCGTCACCGATTCGGCGTCGGTGACGTGCCGCGACGTGATCTTCAACCCTTCCACGATCGCGGGCAAAAAGGTCGATTCCCAAAAGCTCATCGGGGGAGCTTCGACCCACAAGACGTCGGATTCGGCGATGGGCATGCGGCGTTCCTCGCCCGTGCGGCAACCACGGACTGGTTTGAACGATGACCTTCAAAGACGACTCACGAATGGCTCTCAACGGCGACTCGCGATGGCTCTCAACGGCGACTCGCGATGGCCTTCAACAAACAATTCACTGTTTCAGTGGTGCGACGCCGCCGCGCCGGCCGGGACCGCGTTGCGGCGTGCTGCGGCGCTCCCCTGCATGGCGGTGCCGCCGGACCACGTGTTGTTTGTGCCCATCAATCCCGCGGCGGCGAACAATCCCACCGAGGCCGGCAGCAGCCACCAGCGGGGCAGCCCGAATTCGAGGACGCTCATCACCACCACCACGTTGGCCGTGGCCAGAGGAATCAGCACCTGCCAGGCCAGTTTCATCAGTTGGTCAAAGCGGAATCGCGGAATCGTCCAGCGCAGGAGCTGAATCAACACGATGAAGCACGACACCTTGAACAGCAGCACCGCCACCTTGACCAGCCACGCTCCGGCATAGGAGCTGCCCGCCTCGGCGATGACGGGGAAGTGCCAGCCTCCGAAAAACAGAATGCTCATCAGGAAGCTGATCGTGATCATGTGCGTGTACTCCCCAAGGAAGAACATCGCCCATTTCATGCCCGAATACTCGGTATGGAACCCCCCTACCAGTTCCTGCTCGCATTCGGTCAGGTCGAACGGCAACCGGTTCGATTCCGCGAGTGCCGCCGTGAAGAAGATCAGCGCCGCCAAGGGCTGGTACCAGATGTTCCAGCCCCCAAGGCCCGCCGCGGCTTGCTGCTCCAAAATCGTTTCCAGGTTCATGCTCCGGCTGAGCAGGGCCAAACCCACGACCGACATCCCCAGCGGAATCTCATAGCTCACCACCTGGGCGCTCGCCCGCAGCGCGCCCAGTGCCGAGTATTTGTTGTTCGAGGCCCAGCCGCCCAGAATGATCGAGTACACCGACAGGCTGGTAATGGCGAATATGAACACAAGGCCCAGATCCACCCCCGGAGCAATCACGAACGGGAAGGTTCCTGGTTGCTGGGACACCGGGCCGAAGGGTACCACCGCGAAGGCCAACAGCGTGGTGAAGACGGCGATCGCCGGACCCAGCAGATACAGGAACCGATTCACGTGGTCGGGAATGACCTCTTCCTTGAGGATCAATTTCAATCCATCGGCCAGCGGCTGGAGCAAGCCAAACGGACCCACGCGATTCGGCCCCAAACGATCCTGCATCCAGGCGGACAGTTTGCGCTCCAGCAAAATCAAGTAGGCGCATGTCGTGAGGATCGCGCCGAGCGCCACGGCAATTGCCAGGGCCGTCATTACCAGCGGATGTTCCAGCCAAGCGGTCACGCGGCAAGTCCTTTATCCACAAAGTCGACACGGTGTTGATGGGTACTGTTCGGCATGGTCCCTCGATTTGTCTCGGCACCTCCAACGTGCCGGTTGTGGTGGCTGTCGACAAGAGTTCAGGCCGGCTGCAATGCGGGAGTCTCTCTCACGGCCGAGGCCGCACCCAGCGACACCCCGTGGTCTCCCAGGTCGCCCAAGATCAGTGGTGCGAAGGCCGGGATTTCCCCAGCGACTTCCTGGCGGACGGTGGCTGCCCGGAACAGCCCCGTGCGGCCTGTCAACTCCCACACAATGCGACCGTCCGGCCGGGCGTCCTCCGGGCCGCGCACCGTCCGGAAGATCGCCTGCGCCAGACCGTTGTGATTCACAAAGGTGCCGTCTTTCTCCGCCCAGGCCCCGCCGGCCAGCACGAAGTGGGCCTGTTCCGACAACGGCGACTCCAGCAAGTCGTGCACGATCAGCAGGCGGAGCTTGCGGCAGGCGGCGACAAAATCATCCGCGAACCGCTGCTGCGGATCGGCGTTCAACAGATACAGGCCGTCGAACTGTCCTTGCCGCAACTGCCCCGCGAATGTTTCGAAATTCAGCACTTCCCCCTGAAAGTGTTGCAGGACCAGCTCCACCCCGCGGCGATTGGGGGCTTTTTCGGCCCGGATTGTGAAACGAACTTGTGCTGGCGGGGCGCCGGTGACGGTTTTGGGGTAGTGGTCGTCTTCCCCCTCCGTGCGGACCGGACCCATCGCCAGCGTCACCTCGGGCGACGCCGCTTTCAGCCACTTCGCCAGCAAATAGGCCTCTTCGACGGTCGCCCACGGAGAGATCACGGCGGCAAACCGTTTCGGCGCTCGCCGGATGGCGTCGGTCAGGGCGGCTTTCAGCAGCGGCAGGACTTCTTCCCACGTCGAGCCGAGCAACCGTCCCTCGCCGCGGGCCGCGGGAGACTTCAGTCGCTGTTCGGACCCGACGTACTTCCATCCGAAGCGGCCGTCGTCGCACATGAAGTGCCCCTGCGCCTGCGGATTGAAACGCGGCCGCAAGCGGTAAATCACGTCGTCGTTCTGGTCGATGGTGATGCTGCAACCGGTGCTGCACCCCGGACACACGCTGGGCTTGGATTTCAGCCACCACACCCGCTGTTTGTAGAGGAAATCCTTGCTGCACAACGCGCCCACCGGGCAGAGATCGACCACATTGCCGGCGAGTTTGTTGTTGCACGGCTCCCCGGGAAAAATGTCGATTTCCTCGTGCGTGCCGCGGTGAATCACTTGCAGCTCCCCCGTGCCGCTGATTTCCCGCGTGAACCGCACGCAGCGGGTGCACATGATGCAACGGTCGGTAAACAGCGTGATCTGCTCGCCGATGTGGTCCTTGTCGGGTTTGATGTTCTTCGGTTCTTGCAGGCGGCTGTACCCCCGGCCGTACTTGTAACTGTAGTCTTGCAGATAGCATTCGCCGGCCTGGTCGCACACCGGGCAATCGAGCGGGTGATTGAGCAGCAGGTATTCCAGCGTGGCCTTCTGGGCGTCGCGCACCTTGGTGCTGTTGGTGATCACCACGGTGCCGTCTTTCACGGGTGTCTGGCAGCCGGGAAACAACTTGGGCTGCATGGCGATCGTGCCGTCCGGCTTGCGATCCCCGATTTCCACCAGACACATGCGGCAACTGGCCACCACCGACAGCGCCGGATGCCAGCAATAGTGCGGAATTTCGACGCCGGCCCGCTGCGCCGCCTGAATGCAGTTCAGTCGTTCGGAGGCGCCGATTTCCACGGGCTTGTCATTGATGTACACGGTGGGCATGGTCAACACCACTCGGTAGAGGCCAGTTGGTCAGGGATCGAGCAGCGGCCAGAGATCGCTCCAACCACGGTTCAGGGGCATCGGCTTCAGTGCGCGCTCCACATCTCGGCGGGCTTGAGTGTCGACCGGCGCTCGCGAATGTAGGCTTCAAATTCGGGACGGAATTTCTGGAGGGCGTTCTTGACCGGCCAGGCGGCTCCATCCGACAACCCGCAGATCGTGGTCCCCGGAATGATCCCCATCGACCCGGCCACTTCCAGCAACAAATCCAGGTCCCGCAACTCCCCCTGACCGCTGCGGATCCGGTGCAGGATTTTCGTCATCCAGGCTGTTCCCTCCCGGCACGGCGTGCATTGCCCGCACGATTCGTGCGAAAAAAAGCGGCAGCAGTTGTACAAGACATCCACCATGCTGGTCGCGTCGTCGATCACGATCACCGCCGCCGTGCCCAACCCCAGGCAGCCGGCTTTGCCCGGTCCGTTGAAGTCGAGCGGAATATCCAGTTCATGCGCGGCCAGGAAGCCCATGCTGATGCCGCCCGGCACCACGGCCTTGACGTTTCTGCCGTGCGGAACTCCCCCGCCGTGCTCCTCGATCAACTCCCGGGCCGTGACTCCCAGCGGCAACTCGTAGCAACCCGGCCGATTCACATGGCCGCTGAGGCAGTAGAGTTTTGGGCCGTAGCTGCCGGCATCGCGCGGATTGGCGGGATCGGCCGGCACGCCGATCGACTTGAACCAGGCTGCGCCCCGGCCGAGGATGTGCGTCACGCAGGCCATCGTTTCGATGTTGTTGACGATGGTGGGTTTGCGGAACAGACCTTCGATGGCGGGAAATGGCGGTTTGATCCGCGGCCAGGCCCGTTTGCCTTCCAGGCTTTCGATCAGGCCGGTTTCCTCGCCGCAAATGTATGCGGCTGCCCCCCGATGCAGGTACACATCGAGCCGGAAACCCGTGCCCAGCACGTTGCCGCCGAAAATCCCCGCCGCGTAACACTCTTCAATGGCTCGTTCGAGGACGCGGTAGCTCTTGCCGTACTCATACCGGAGGTAGATGTACGCCGTGTTGGCGCGAATGGCGTGGCAAGAGATGGCAATCCCTTCCAGGATCTGATGCGGATCCTCCTCCATCAGAATGCGGTTGTTGAAGGTGCCCGGTTCCGATTCGTCGGCGTTGACCGCCAGGTAAATCGGGCCGGGGTGCCCCTTGGGGAGAAACGTCCATTTGACGCCGGTCGGAAATCCGGCGCCGCCACGGCCGCGCAGCCCCGACTCCTTGACGACGTTGATCACGTCGTCGGGAGGCATGCTCAGCGCTTTTTTCAGGGCCTCGTAGCCGCCGTCGCGCTGGTAAGTGGACAGCAACGCGCTGTCGGGCTTGCCGACGCGGGCCAGGAGGACGGGTTTAAACTTCGGCATGCGACACCTTGCTCAGCCAGGCAGGACGAGGACTGCGGCCCATCACAGGTTCCGCAAGATCTGCTCGGCTTTTTCCGCCGTCACGTGCATCGCGCACTGGTCGTCCACCAGAATACAGGGGGCGCCCTCGCAGGCGCCGAGACATTCCGCGAACTCGAGGGTGATTTTTCCGTCGGCGGTGGTTTCGCCCGGCCGCACGTGCAGTCGCTCGCACAAGGCCGCCAACAGTTCTTCCCCGCCGCGCAGCGCGCAGCTCAGACTGCGGCAGACCCACACGCGGTGCTGGCCGAGCGGATGCTGCTCGTCGCGGAAGAATCCGTAGAAGGACATCGTGTCGTGCACTTCGGCGGGACGCAATTCCAGCAGCGCCGCGATTTCCTTGACCGCTTCGAGCGACACGTGCCGGAACTCCTGCTGCACCAGATGCAGGGCGGGCAGCGTCACCGCCTGCTTGTTCGGATAACGGGCGAACAGGCTGGTGATCCGTTCTCGCATCGAGTCCGTGAGCACTGGCATTTTCGGCTCCCAATCGGCCAGCGAACGCAGGCGGGCGAAGGCCCTCGTTCGGCAAGTTCACCCAGCGGGAAGTGGGGGCAATACGTGGGTCTTGAGCTATCGGTCCAACTCCGCCGCAATGATGTTCAAGCTGCCCAAGACCGCCACCACATCGCTCAATTGATGGTTGGGAATAATGTGCGGAAACACGGCGAAGTGGACGAATGACGGGGGGCGGCAACGCGCCCGATAGGCCTTCCAGCTTCCATCCCCCACGATGTAAAAGCCCAGTTCGCCGTTGGGCGACTCCGTGGCGGCGTAGACCTCTTCCTGGGGGCTGCCCGCCTGTCGATTGGGCATGATCACTTCAAAGTGCTGAATCAACCCCTCGATGCTGCGGTACACCGCCGGTTTGGCCGGAATCACCACCTTCGTGTCTGGATCAACATTGATCGGCCCCGCGGGAATGTTGTCGATCAACTGTTCCAGCATGTGCAGGCTTTCCAGCATCTCCTGCATCCGGACCAGATACCGCGCATAGCAATCTCCCCCTTTCGAGGCGACCACCTTGAATTCCAGATCGGGATAGGCCAGGTACGGCTCATCCTTGCGGAGATCGCGAACCACCCCCGAAGCCCGCGCCAAGGGGCCTGTCACCCCCAGGTTGATGGCATCCTCGCGGCTGAGGTAGCCCACACCCTGCACGCGGTCGATGAAAATGCGATTGCGGGTCAACAGACGGTGAATCTCCTCGTGAACCGGGCGGAAGCCGCGGCAAAACTCGCGGATCTTGTCGACCCAGGCCTGATTGACGTCGAACAGCACGCCCCCGACCCGCGTGTAACTCGTATGGAATCGCTGACCGGACGCGTATTCCACGATGTCGTAGATTTTCTCCCGCTGGTAGAAGGCGTACAGAAACGCCGTGAAGGCCCCCAAATCCAGCGCGCACGTCCCCACGTTCAACAGGTGATCGTGCAGCCGCATCAGCTCGGCGCAAATCGTGCGGACATACTTGCAGCGGGGGGTGATCTCGATGCCCAGAAGTTTTTCCACCGCATGGTGCCAGGCAATTTCGTTCGCCAGCGGCGAGATGTAGTTCATGCGGTCGACAATGGTCACATACTGATTGAAGTCGAGATGTTCTCCCAGCTTCTCGAAGCCGCTGTGAAGATAGCCGATGTGGGGCACGGCCTTCACCACCCGTTCGCCATCCAGCGTCAGCACCAGCCGCAACGTGGTGTGCGTCGCGGGATGTTGCGGACCAAAGTTGAGCGTCCAGAGAAACTCCTTCTCCGGGGCGTCCAGCTCGGCGAGGTCGGAGGCTTGCAACGGCATGATGGATATCGAACTGGGGTCGGCGGATGGGAAAAGAACTACCTTGCTCGGCGGCCGGTCGCGGCCGATGACGGCGGCATCGGCCAGCTCCGCGGAAACCGGCCGCGCCGCGCGGGTCCCCGGCCGGTCTCGACACGGCGGGGCAGTTCATCGGGCCGAACACACCGCGGTGAAACGATTCGTCGACTTCGCTCCAGGGGGATCTGCTTGCAGCGCGCCATCCTTCAGCTTTCTGCCCGCGTAATGACCGGAAAATTGTGCCGCTCGCCGCGCCCTTTGAGCGGATAATCCTTCCGCAAGGGAAACGACGTGAACTCGTCCGGCATGAGAATCCGCCGCAAATCCGGATGACCCTCGAAGCGGATGCCGAACATGTCGAACACTTCCCGCTCCAGCCAGTCGGCCGATTTCCACAGCGGGACCATGGACGGCAGCGCGGGGTCGGGATCATTGACGAAGGTTTTGACGATCACTCGCTCTCCGGTCGACGTATTCAGCAGGTTGTAGGTCACGCCGAAGCGGTCCCGCGCCCCCTCGTATTCGAGATAGTCGACCGCGGTGACGTCGATCAGCATGTCGAATCCGCCCTCGGTCTTCAGCCAGGCGAGGACTTCCACCAACCGCTCCGCCGGCACCACCACCCGCTGGTTGTCTCGAAAGCGGCTGAAGGCCAACCCCAAATCGGCGAACCGCTGTTCCAACACTTCCTGAACATTCATTCCCACTCGCCTTGGCCTGTCGAACACGCCGCGCCGCGGACGCGGCCAATTCGGTGCGCTGCCGATCCCAACTGCTTCATGTGCGCTTTCGTTCCCAATCGAGGTGCGCTGCCGATCATAACTGCTTCAGGTGCGCTTCCGTTCTCAATCGAGGTGCGCTTCAGTTCACAATCGCCAACTGTTCGTTCGCTTCACGAATGCGCAGCAATTCATCGGGATCGAACGGAGGCGGGCCTGTGGGCACCGTGCGCTGGGCGAACTCGCGGCCGGTAAGCGTGCCGGTTTTGCGCACTTTGTCTTGCAGGGCGATGATGCCCGCCAGCAATTGTTCGGGGCGCGGGGGACAGCCGGGCACGTACAAGTCGACCGGAATGAAGCGATCGACCCCCTGCACGACGGCATAGGTGTCGAACACGCCCCCCGTGCACGCACAGGCCCCCATCGAAATGCACCACTTGGGTTCGGGCATTTGCAACCAGATTCGCTGCAACACCGGAAGCATTTTCATCACCACGCGGCCGGCGACAATCATCAGATCGCACTGCCGCGGGCTGAACCGCATCACCTCCGCGCCAAACCGCGCCAAATCGAACCGAGAGGACGCCGTTGCCATCAGTTCGATGCCGCAGCAGGCCGTGGCGAACGGCATGGGCCATAAGCTGTTGGAGCGGGCCCAACTAGCCGCGGCATCGAGCGTGGTCATGAACACGTTGTCGGGCAAGTCCTTCACCGCCATCGGAAGACCCCCTTGCGCCAGGCGTAAACATAGGCGATGGCCAACGTCGCCATGAAGATCAACATCACGCCGAAGACCGTCCGCCGGAGTTCCCCGGGCACCCCTCCGTCTCCCGCATAAGCCGCGACCGCCCAAGGATAAAGAAACAGCAGTTCCACGTCGAACACCAGAAACAAGATGGCGACCAGATAAAACTTCACGTCGAACGGCTGCCGGGCGTCTCCCACGGGATCCATCCCCGATTCGTAGGGCATCTGCTTGACCGGCGTCTTTTTATGCGGCCCGAGCAGGTGCGCGAGAATCAGGGTGGTTGCGGCAAATCCAATCAGCACCACCACATACAGTAGAATTGCGTCGACCGACGCCATGCCTCATCCATCCGCCGTGGTTGATTCGTCCTCGGTGCCCGCGGGGTTGCTCCGCGCACAACGACCCCGCCGTGCGGAGCGCACGCGGCCGGGGAATTCTAGACCGCCCGCTTGACGACTGCAACACAAGCACCTTGTGGTCGTCACCACCTGTGCCCCGCGATTGTGCCGTGGCCGACGAACTGTACAATCCCCCCAGGAACCGCCGCATGTCCCCCGAGTCGTGTCCGATGACTTCTCCCCCCAAAGCGTGGACACCCGCCGAGGTGCGCCAGTGGTTCGCGGAGGCGCTTCCCCCGGATGACTTTCGCGACCGGCGGCTGTTGCTGCTGGTACCGGATGGCACCCGCACCGCGCCGTTGCCGCTCCTGTTCGATGCCCTGTACCAGCACGTCCGGCCGCTGGTGTCTCAACTCGACGTGATGATCGCGTTGGGCACCCATCCCCCGATGTCGGAAGTGCAGATTTGTCGTTTGCTGGGCATTGATGACCGCGAACGGGCGCGACTGTTTCTGCGCACCGCCTTCTTCAACCATGAGTGGGACCGTCCAGAGCGCTTGACAACGCTCGGGACGCTTACCGCCGCGGAGACCGCCGAAATCACGCACGGCCTGCTCTCCCTGGAAGTGCCCGTGTCCATCAACTCACGGATTACCCACTACGACCTGCTGCTGGTGCTGGGACCGGTCTTTCCCCATGAAGTCGTGGGTTTTTCGGGCGGCAACAAATACTTTTTTCCCGGCATTGCCGGGCCGGAAATCCTGAATTTCTTCCATTGGCTGGGGGCGCTGATCACCAACGTCGAAATCATTGGCGTCAAGGACACGCCAGTGCGACGCGTCGTCGATCGGGCGGCCCAGATGATTCCGGTGGAGCGGCGGGCGGTCGCGTTCGTGGTGGCCTCGGATGCCAGCATTCTGGGCATGTCGTACGGTACGCCGGAAGCGGCCTGGTCCGCGGCGGCCGACCTGTCGGCTCAGGTCCACATCCGCCGTTATCCCCGGCCGTTCCACACCGTGCTGTCGTGCGCGCCGGCCATGTACGACGACCTGTGGGTCGCCGGGAAGTGCATGTACAAACTGGAACCGGTGGTGGCCGATGGTGGTGAACTGATCATCTACGCCCCGCACCTGCGGGAGATTTCCGCCACTCACGGAAGGTTGATTGAGCGCGTGGGATACCATGTGCGCGACTATTTCACCAAACAGTGGGACCGCTTCCGCGATCTTCCCTGGGGTGTGCTGGCCCATTCGACCCATGTGCGAGGCGCCGGAACTTACGAGAACGGCGTCGAGCAGCCGCGCATTCAGGTCACCTTGGCCAGCCAAATTCCGCCGGAAACTTGCGCCCGCATCAACCTGGGCTATCGTGATCCGGCGACAATCGACGTGGAAGCATTCGCCCGCCGCGAACACGAAGGCGTGTTGCTGGTCCGCAAGGCGGGTGAATACCTGTACCGGCTGGAAACGTGAATTGGCCTTCACACCCCATCGACCGTTTTCCGGTTCGACCAGCTCGGCAAACCGCCGAGCCGCGACCCTCGCGGAGAATCTCCCATCGGTCAGAAGCGCGCTTTCCACCAACAAACTGTTCCAGCGAGGCCGAGATCGCGAATTGGCGGTATGGCCAACCCTGTGAGTTTCGCTGGATGTGAATTTGATCTCCCCCTTCAGCTCAAGACAGCCGATGACTCCCACCCCCGCCGAGTTGCAACGTCGCCTTGAATTCGCCCTGGAAGTGGCCCGGGAAGCCAGTGGTCTGATCCTGCGGTATTACCAACGTCCGGAATTGGCGGTCGAACGGAAAGCCGATGAATCTCCCGTGACGGCCGCCGACCGGGGCGCGGAGGAACTCATCCGGGCGCGGCTCGCGGAGGCTTTTCCGGAAGACGGGGTGCTCGGCGAGGAATTTCCCGAACAGCCGGGACGCAGCGGTTTGCGGTGGATTCTCGATCCGGTCGACGGGACCAAATCGTTCGTGCACGGAGTCCCCTTGTTCGGCACTTTGATCGGCGTGGAATATGCGGGGGAATGCCTCGTGGGCGTGTGCCGATTCCCCGCCCTCGATGAAGTGGTGTATGCCGCGCGGGGAGCGGGCGCGTGGTGGCAGCGGGGCAGTGCCTCTCCGCGGCCGGCCCGGGTGTCTTCCGTCACTCGATTGTCGGATGCGCTGTTTTGCCAGACGAATTTCCTGCGCTGGGAAACGGTCGGCCGTTGGCGGGCCTTGCTGGACTTGCTGCGAAAGGTGGGATTGGCGCGGGGTTGGGGCGACTGTTTCGGCCATGTACTGGTGGCGACGGGCCGGGCGGAGATCATGGTGGATCCCGCGTTAAACCCTTGGGATGCCGCGGCGCTGGTCCCCATTCTTACCGAGGCGGGAGGCTGCTTTGTGGACTGGCAGGGAAACACCACAATCTACGGCGGCAACGGGATTTCGGTCGTTCCCGCGTTGAAGGACGAAGTCCTGCGGATCCTCGCGCAGGCCGATTGATCCGTGACGCCCGGCGTTGACTCGCCGCCTCGTCTATCGCGTAGCTCGCGTGGCTCGCATGGCTCGCATGGCTCGCGTGGCTCGCGCGGCTCGCGTGGCTCGCGCGGCTCGCGTGGCTCGCGTGGCTCGCGCGGCTCGCGTGGCTCGCCGGGCTGGCGTCTCTCGTGTGGCTCGCCGGGGGTGCCGCCAACTTCACTTGCAGTTTCCCGGCCGCATGACCACGATGTCCTGGCACTACCACCAGGATGTCCAGCAGGCAGGATGTCCAGCAGGAAGACCAGGCACCGCGAAGGAGAGCGGCTGCTCCACCATCAAGGACGACGGCGCCCATGAAGGGGGAGCACGATGCGCGTCGCCGGAGTGCAAATGGATGTCAAGCTCGGGGATGTCCCTGGCAATTTGCAGCGCATGCTGGATCGATTGCAGGAAGCGCGATCGCACGGCGCGGAATTGGTGGTGTTTCCCGAGTGCGCGCTGACGGGTTACTGCTTCAATTCGCGGACGGAAGCCGCAGCCTACGCGCAGCCCATCCCGGGGCCGGCCACCGACACGTTTCACGCGGCGTGTCGCGAGCTAGAGTGTTGGGTCGCGTTCGGACTGCTGGAAGCCGCGGAAGACCAGCTTTTCAACGCGGCGGCACTTGTCGGTCCCGCGGGCGTGGCGGGCAGTTATCGCAAGGTGCACCTGCCATTTCTGGGGGTCGACCGCTACACCGATTACGGGGACCGCCCCTTCGCGGTGCAAAACGTGTCGGGAATCAATCTCGGTTTGAACATCTGTTACGACGCCGGTTTCCCCGAGCCGGCTCGCTGCCTCACCCTGCTGGGAGCCGATCTGATCGTGCTCCCCACGAATTGGCCTCCCGGCGCCGAGGCCGCCGCCGACTACGCCATCAACACCCGCGCCATGGAAAACGCCGTGTACTTCATGGCGGTAAACCGCGTGGGCGTCGAGCGGGGCTTTCAGTTCATCGGCCACAGCCGCATCTGCGACCCCTTGGGGCGCACGTTGACGCACGCGGCCCACAAGGGCGAGGAAATCGTCTACGCCGACATCGATCCGGAACTCTCGCGCAAGAAACATCAAATCCGCGTGGCCGGCCTGAATGAAATCGACCGTCTCGCCGACCGTCGACCAGAAATGTACGGCCCCATCGTGGCTCCCCATCAACTGCTCCGTCCCCGCGACCGGCATCGCGCGGCCGCGCGGTAAAGAGCACACGAAACGGCACCCGCGCCGCGGCCCGTGGTCGCCGAGACGAAATTCCCGGTCGACCCGAGACGAAATTGGCCGGTCGATGCCGAGACGAAATTGGCCGGACGGTTCGAGAGGGAATTTCCGAGCGGCCAGCGCAGCACGCCGCGTCCAGGGTGTCGGCCGCGGGGACGTGTCTCCCTCTGCCGGGACGTATAAAATGCCCGCATGACGTTTCTGCATCCTGCGCTGCTGCTGGGCTTGCCCCTGGTCGCCATTCCAGTGGTCTTGCATCTGCTGTTGCGGGCGCGTCCCAAGCATTACGTGTTCCCGGCCCTGCGACTGCTGCAACAGCGGCAATTGCAGAATGTGCGGCGGCTGCGTCTGCGGCAACTGTGGTTGCTGTTGCTGCGGATGGGGGTCATCGCGGCGGTGGTGGTCGCGTTGGCTCGCCCGTCGTTGCCTCCGGCCAATTACGCCCCCCGGGCGAGCGAGTGGCTGCGGTTGGCGGCCGTACTGGGTATTTGCGGCGGCGCCTATTGGGGCCTGATGAGGTGGTGGCGCAACCAGCACTGGCCCAGACACCTTCTGTTGACGCGGCGGACGATGCTTCGCGGCGGGCTGGGTCTGCTGGCCGCCGTGCTGACCGTGTTGTTCGTCGTCTGGCCCTACGGCCGACGAATTTCCGCGGAAATCAAAGCCCCCTTGCCGCAGTCGCTCAACAACGTGCCGGTGGCCGCCATTCTGTTGTGCGACACCTCCCCGAGCATGGGCTATCAGCACGAAGGTCTGTCGCGCTGGGAGGCCGCTCGCGCCATGGCCATCGCCCATTTGCGGACGCTGCCGCCGGGAAGCAAGGTGGCCGTGCTCGATACCGCGGGTGACGTGCCCCCCGTGTTCACTCCGGACCTGGCCGCCGTCCAGCACCGCCTGGAATCGCTCCAAGTGCAGTCGCCGGCGTTACCCCTCAACGACCGTCTGCGCGAAGCCGTGCGGTTTCACGAGGACGATCGTCGCCGCACGCTGTCGGAGCAAGGTTCGGTGGCGGAAGAGCGCCGGCAAGATCGCTTCGTGCGGGAAACCTACGTGTTGACCGATCTGACCAAAACCGCCTGGCGCGACGATCCGGCGCACACCTTGCGCGAGGAGTTGGCGGCCGTCCCGTGGATGGGCCTGTATCTCCTGGATGTCGGCGTGGAGCAGCCCGTCAACGCGGGGATCGTGGACGTGAAGTTGTCCCGTCCAGCCGTCTCCGCGGCGGGAGTGGTGGATCTCACGGCGACGGTGAAGTCGATCGGTCCGCAACCCGGAGAGCACGCGGTGGAACTGTGGATTCAGGACGAACAAGGCCGGCCCCTCAAACGCGATCAGCAGATGCTGGCGCTGTCCTCCTCGCGCGACGCGGACGTGACGTTCACGCTCGACCGGCTGGCGGGACGCTACGTGCAAGGAGAGGTCCGGCTGGTCACGTCGGACCCTCTGAGTTTCGACAACACCGGTTTCTTCACGCTTCGCGTACTTCCGCCGCTCGAGGTGCTGGTGGTGGCCGAGCAGCGTCGGCAGGCCGAATTATGGCTGGAGGCACTGGCGGGATTGAACGCGGGGGGGGCCGGTTACCGTCCGACGTGGACCGATCCCGCAAGCGTTGTGGATGCCGATCTCGCGGCCTACGAAGCGGTCTGCCTGATCAATCTCTCCCAGCCGCCCCGTGAATTCTGGGAACGCCTGGAACCCTTCATCGAACAGGGAGGCGGCGTGGCGGTGTTTCTGGGAGCGAATTCGATTGCGGCCACGGGGGCAGGTCGGCGGGGGATCGATCCCCTGGCATATAATTCCGACGCCGCGCAGCGGTGGTTGCCCGCGCAACTGCGGGCCTCGCTGACGTTCTCGCCTGCTCGACAGCTCGAATTCCGCGAATCGTCGCATCCGCTGACGCAACGGCTCGACCGCCTCGGTGTGCTGCCGGAATTGAGCGACATCGACTTCTGGCGCTACTGGCGGGTGGTTCCACAGGAATCAGCCCTGATTTTGGCCCGCTGGAACGACGACGGCCGTTCTCCAGCACTGCTCGTCCGGGAGTTCGGGCGGGGACGGGTCGTGCTGTTCGCCTCTTCCGTCGATTCCACGGCCTGGAACGATTTGCCCCGGCATTGGGCATTTCTCGCGCTGGCCGATCAACTGTTGCAGCTCTTGTCGCGGCAGGCCGCCGCCCCGCATACGCTGCAAGTGGGAGACCCGGTTGTGGTGCCCCTGGCCGAAATCCCCGCTTCCGTCGACGCTCTGCTCCGTCTGCCCGACTTCACGCAGCGGCCGGTGGAGTTTCCCGCCGCGGCGCGAGAGCTCGCCCTCTCGGGCTTGAGGGAAGCCGGGCACTATCAGGTGGTGCCTCAAACTGGTCCGGCGAGCACGTGGTTGGCGGCATTCAGTTTGAATCCCTTGAGCCGCGAAAGCGATCTGCGCCGCCTGGAGCGCGACGACCTGGATGCCCTCTTGGGCGAACAGCGTTATGGTCTGGCCCGCGATCCGCAGCAGCTCACGCGGTCGGTGCAGTCGGGCCGGATCGGTCAGGAAGTGGTCGGCCTGTTGATGGCCGCGTTGTTGGTGATTTTCGCGTGGGAGCAACTGACGGCCGCCTGGTTCTATCAAGCGGATGAACGTTAACTCGGGGGGCGGCGACAGCGCGCTCGGGCGCGACAGCAGCCCGCGTCGGCTCCGTACCAGCTCTGGACGCAACGCGAACGAAGGTTGTGCCTGCCTCTCCATTTGACGCCTTCGGCCTCGCGGTGCCATGCTGTTGAAAACCGTGACTCTCCCCCCAGCACGACAGGTTCCATGCAACTGATGCTCGAACCGCTGTGGCCCTGGCCGCTGGTTGTGCTGGCGGCCCTCGCGCTGTCGGCCTTGGTAACGGTGGCTTATCTGCGGCAGACGCAGACGTTGTCGCCGCCGCGGCGGCGGTTGCTGCTCGCCTTGAAGCTGACGTCCCTGGCCGTGGTGGTGTTCGCCTTGTTTCGACCCGCCATCCTGGTTTCCCAACAGGAAAAAAACACCGGGCAAGTGCTGGTGCTCACCGATGTCAGCCGCAGCATGAACACCGCCGATGCCACGGGAGGACGCACCCGGCTCCAGGCGGCCTTGCACGATTTCGATCAGCACGCCGATCACTGGGCCGCACTGGCAAAACAGCTCGCCATCCGCCGCTTCGAATTCGACCGGGAACTGCGCCCATGGAAAGAGGGGCGGACCGCGGGAGACGGCGATCAAACGGCGCTGGGACAGGCCCTCGAAGACGCGCTCCGGGAAGCACGGCAGCAATCGACAGCGGCCATCCTGTTGCAGTCCGACGGGGCGCAGCGGGCGCTGCCCCCGCATGATGGCGATCCCCTGCTCGCTGCCCGCAAGCTGTCGGAACTCCAGATTCCGGTCTATGCCGTGGGTTACGGTGCCACGGCCCTGTCGAGCAACACCGTCGATCTCGCCGTCCGCGACCTCTTGGTGAATTCCGTCGTGTTCGAAAAGAAACTGGTGCCCCTCAAGGTGCAGTTGCACGCCCAGGGGGCCAGGGGACGGAAAACGCAGTTGCGGGTCCTCGTGGAGGATCGCGGCAGCGTGCCCTTGGGGGAAGCCGCCCCCATGATGCCGGCTCCTCTGTCGCAATCGGCCCGCCCGGTGCAAGAGATCGCATTCCGCGCCGATCAGGACATCGTCCCCGTCGACCTGTCCTTTGTGCCAAACTTCGCCGGAGAACTGAAAATTGCCGTGGAAGCCCTCCCCATCGAGGGGGAAATGCTGACGACCAACAACCGGGTGGAAACCATCATCACGGTTCGACAGGGCGGGCTGCGAGTGGCCTATTTCGACCTGCCCCGCCCCGAACAGCGGATGCTGCGGATCGTCAACACCGAGGAGAAAATCCAGCTCGATTACTTCGACATCCGCGGTGGCCGCTTCCGCTCGCAAACCGTCATCACCCCCGAGTGGTTTGAACGCGGCAAGTACGACGTGTACCTGATCGGCGACGTTCCCGCCGACGTGTTTGGACCGAAACTGCTGGAGATGCTCGCCGAGCGCGTTCGCGAAGGGGCCGGTTTCATGATGCTGGGAGGCTTGCAGAATTTCAGCGCCGGCGGCTATGCCTCCACTCCCGTGGGCGATTTGCTCCCCGTCGTCCTGGCACCCGCGGGACCGTCAACAACGCCGTCGCTCCAGGGCCAGCTTGTCGGCCCGCAACCCATGGTGCCCACCGAGCTGGGGTTGAAGCGTTTCGTGATGCAATTGGCTCCAGCCGAAAAGAACCGCGCCCGCTGGGAAACCCTGGCCCCCCTCGTGGGGGCCACGCGGCTGGTCCCCAAGCATGAGTTGGTGGAAGTCTGGGCGCAAACGCGGGACGGTTCGCCGTTGCTGCTGGCCGCCGAGGTTGGAAAGGCCCGCGTGGTGGCCTTTGGCGGAGACACCACGTACCAATGGGTCTTGCACGGTCAGGGGGAAGAACACCAGCGATTCTGGCGGCAAATGATTTTATGGCTGGCGCGCAAGGAGGCCGACGCCGGGCAGGAGGTGTGGGTCCGCGTCGATCCCCGGAATTACGCCCCCGGCGCGACGGTGTCCCTGGAATGCGGCGCGCGCGATCCGTTGGGACGGCCCCTGAACGGTGCGACCTTCCGCATCGACGTGACCGGGCCGGATGGAAAAACCGTCTCCCCCACGCCTCGGGAAACTCCCGGTGGAGCGGCGGCCGACTTTACTCAAACCGTGTTGCCCGGCGATTACTGGGTCCGCGTTTCGGCGACAAAAAACGGCCAGGTGCTCGGTTTGGGGGCCGTGACGCGGTTCATTGTTGATCAACGCGACTTGGAACTCGATCAGCCCAACGCCGACTACGATCTGCTGCGCAAGATCGCCGAGATCACCGGTGGCCAACTGCTGCAATCGGAGAACCTGGCCGGCTTTCTGCAACGCCTGGCGAACCTCGAGCGGGAAGACCTCAGCCGCGTCACCGTCATCTCGCTGTGGGACAACCCCTGGGTGCTGCTGCTATTCGTTGGCCTGCTCACCGCCGAATGGGCATTCCGCCGCAAGTGGGGCCTGGCGTAGCGGCACGCGCCGTCCCCGCGCACCCCTTGCGGAGCGTTCGCCTCGCTCCACCGGGCCGCAGCCGCGCCCGGAAGTTCACCCCAGACCGTGCGGCTCAGCGGAAAGAGTTGGTCCGCCGATCAGGCGAAAAGCTGGTCCACCGGCCGGCCGCCATCCACGATCTTCATGGGGCGTCCCAAGGGGCTCATGTTCTCCTTCGCGGGGTCGACGCCCAACGATTTGCAGATCGAGCAGAACAAGTCGGGCACGGTCACCGGATCGTGGAGCACGGCGGTGCCATCGTTGGTCGAGGCACCAATTACTTGTCCCCCGCGCACGCCCCCCCCAGCCAGCACGGCGCTAAACACCCGCGGATAGTGGTCGCGACCGCCCCGCGGATTGATCCGTGGCGTGCGGCCAAATTCTCCCATCCAGGCGACCAAGGTGGTCTCGAGCAGGCCCCGCTCCTTCAGGTCGTTGATGAGTGCCGCCAGTGCCGGGTCCACCTGGCCGGAAAGTTCGGGTACGCGTGTAAAGTTGTCTTGGTGCGTGTCCCAGTTGCCGTGCTGCACCTCGACGAATGTGACCCCCGCTTCCACCAGTCGCCGCGCCAGCAGGCATCCCAATCCGAAGCTGTTGTTGCCGTACTTCTGTTTGACGGCGGCCGGCTCCTGGCTGAGGTCGAACGCTTTGGTGTTGGGGCTGAGGACCAGCTTGGCGGCCTTGTCGTAAATGCGGCGATGGTTGTCGACCACCACTTCTCCCCCGCGCTGGGCGAATTCTTCCTCGATCCGGCCCAACAACGCCAGCCGCCGCCGATAGCGGGCCTCGCTCGTGCCGGTGGCCACATTCTCCGGCAAGCGATTGGGATCGGCGACGTGGAAGGGTTCGTAATCCACCCCCAAAAAGCCGGCCCCCATGCCGGAGACCCCCGCGCCGCCGCGGCCGCCGCCAATTGTCACCACCGCCGGCACATCCAGGTCTTTGGGACCGATCTCGCGGGCGATGTTCGACCCCAGTGACGGATGCTTCACACTCCCCGAGGGGATGTAGCCGGTATGCAATTGATAGGTCGCCCGGTCGTGCTGGCCTTCCTTGTTCGTCAGCGAACGCACGATGGCCAGTTCCCCCAGGACTTTGGCGGTTTCGTGCCAAGGCGCCGCGATGTGAATGCCCGGCACCGCCGTGTCGATGGCTTGCGTGTCCCCGCCGTTTTCCGTCCCCGGTTTCGGGTCGAACGTATCCAGATGGCTAGGCCCCCCCTGCATCCATAACAGGATGAACGACCGCCCCCGCTTGCGCAGTTCGTCGGCCCGCACGGTAATGAGGTCGCGGAAACTCAGCGTGCCGGCGGCCAGCGCCGCCGCCGAGACCGCATGCACAAACCCGCGGCGTGACACGCCCTGCCGGTTGATTCGCACGTGCTCCTGCCATGACGTGAACATGAGACAAGACCCTGTTCGAGTGTGCTAAGTTTCTGCCGAATCGTTTACAGCGTTCTCCGCGAGGTTCTCCGCCAGATTCTCAGATTCTCTGCGACGTTTTCCGCGGCATCTTCCGCGACCGCTGCGGCTGTCCCGCCATCACTGCGGCTGTCTTTGCGGCGGCTGGATTCAGTCGGCGGCGTCCGGCAAGATGTCTTTCAATGCAACCGTTGCCTCCGATCGTCACCGTTTGGATAAAAACTCGCTGGAGTTGATCAGGCTCCACAACAGGTCTTCAAAGGCTTCGCTGCGGTTGCCGACATCCCGCAAATGCTGCTGACACAACTGCAATTCGCGGTCGGAGGGTTCGCGCGCGAGGGCTAGCAAGTACACCTCGCAGATCGCATCCTGATCGTCTGTGTGCGACCGCAGAATGTGCGCCAGGCGGGTGTTGCCCGTCCCGGAAATCGCCGAGCGGAAAGCGGGAGAATTCATCATCGTCAGCGCCTGCTGCACATTCCCCGTGATGTCTTCTTGAGGCGTGGAGGGGTCGAAGGTGAAGACGGTGTGGAACTGGTTGCGCGGCGAAAACATCCGCGCGAACGGCTGTTCCATCTGGCCCGCGCCGGCGGCCGGCGTCCGCTCTTCAAATCCCAGAATTTTCACCAGGGCGCTGAACAGTTGATCGGCCCTCAACCGCGTGGGAGTTTGCGCGGCAAAGGGCAAGGCCCCTTCCGAAACGGGTTTGGGACGAACCTGCCGCTGATACGCTTGGGTATTCGCCACCGTGCGGATCAACCATTTCAGGTCGTACCCATGGGCGACAAAGCCTTCCGCCAAACGATCGAGCACTTGGGGGAACCGCGGCGTGCGGGTGGGACCAAGGTCGTCCACCGGCATGTAAAAGCCTTCTCCGAGCATTTCATGCCACACGCGATTAATGACGGCCCGGGCGAACCACGGATTGTCGGGACTGGTAAAGGCCTTGGCGACCGCCGCGCGGCGCTCCGCGTCCGGCAACCCTGGTCCCGGAGATGATTGATCCACGAAGAATTTCGGATGAATCGGCGTGCCCCGCGAACTGGGATCGTTCAGGTCGGGCATGTAATACTCGGCCGAGGCCCGACCCTGCTGGGGCGGCGGCGGAAGTTGCTTCAGTTCGTCGCGGCTCATGGCCCCGTCTTTGTCGTTGTCACCAGTGCGCAGCATCAATTCGAAAATTCGCGCGAATGGTCCGCCGTTTCCCGGACCGTTCTCGGCCTCCTGCTTGGTAATCTTGCCGTCCCGGTTGCGGTCATAAGTCAGCAGGAGCCGCTCCGGATCGCGGAACAGATCGGGACCGGCGGGCATTGCGCCGCGGCGACCGGGCGGAAAGTTGACCGACACCACCTCGAAGCCGCGCTGCATCCCGTCCATGACAATCGGCCGCAGCGCCACCCGGGGGAAGTACGCCGCCAGTTCGTGAAATTGCTGCCGCTTCCAAATGTCCGACGGATGGTCGTGGCAGTTCGCGCACTGCATCTGAATGCCCAGGAAAATGCGACAGGCTTCCGCGGCGACTTCCGCCGCCTGCGCGTCGTGGGCCAGAAACAACGCCGTGGCGCCGTTTTCCTGCACGTTGCCGCTCGCCGTCAGCAGATCGGTGACGATCGCGTCCCAGCCGCGATTCCGATGGAGTTGCTCCGCCATCCAGGCTTCAAACGTGCCCTGTCCAATCCGGCCGCGCAGGCTTGTGGCATTCAGAAACACCACGTCCCGCCAGTAGCGCGCCCAGTTGCGGCCGTACTCTGGCGATTCGAGCAGTTGCTCGATGAGCCGCGAGCGCTTGCGCGGATCGGGATTCAGACCGAACAGCGCGACGTCTTGCGGCGACGGCGGCTGGCCGATGATGTCGAACGACACCCGCCGGATGAAGTCTTCGTCGTTGGCCAGGGGCGCCACCGGCACCGCACCTTTGTCCAATTCTTCGACAATCAGACGGTCGACTGCCTCGGCCGTGGCCTCGGGAGTGGGAACCGACTTGTCAGCGGCCAGCACCGGCAACGGCAACGACCACCCCATCCCCCAACCGCACACTCCCACGAGACAAACCATCCAGCGTCTTCGCATCACCCACCTCACTTCTGGATTGACCCGCCTCGCTTCAGGGGGCCGGTGTACCGCCACGAGGGATTGTGACAGCCTCTGGCACCGTCATCCTGGTTCGCCCGCCGAGCAGTCCCCCTCCGAGAACGCGCCCACTCACCTCATCCTAGCGACAATTAACCCCTTTCCCGAGATCAAAGTTTCGCGGATTCTGCGGCCCGCGGCGTCGCCCCGACGCCTTCGACCTGAAGCATGCGAAACGAGAGCATCTGGCGGTGCAACCTGGCGAACACCTCACCGACGAGAGGCAGCGGACTTCGCCAGGACTACTCTCGTGGTTTGGTTCCCAGCCCGCGGCCGGCACAACCCATCCGCGGCAAAGATTGAGCAGATCGCAACTCATCGGTTCAAACCGGATGGTTGACCACTCCCGCCCGGTGGCATAGAGTTCATCATCGACTGGATCCGCCTTCCCGCTGGTTCAAGAGTGGCAACATCCGTTCCAGCAATGAGTTCCAACGATTCCAGCGCTGCCCACGGGGGTACCCCCATCTTTGTTTGAAGGACGCAACGAACCCCATGCCCCATCCCGATGCGCAGCCGCCCGAAACCGATCCCGCCGATAATCCCGGTCGCAAAACCCCCGGCCATCGGCGCCCGGAACGGGGCGGCTCAGGAAACCTGTTCTGGTACCTGATGATCGGCTTTGTTTTGGCGGCGTTGGTGTTCGGCTTTGGCACCCGTTCCCAGCGTGGCGAAACTCTGGCAGTCAGCGAGTTTTACACCCGGCTGAAAGCCGGCACGTTCAACGCGGCCAATGTGCACGAGTTGATCATTGGGCCTTCCCGCATCACGTTTCAGGATGCGCCCAGCGGCTCGAAATCGTCTCCCAAAACGTTCATCGTGCCCATGACCGGAGTGTCTTCCGACTTCCGGCATGAGATCGAAACCCTGCTGCTCCAGAGCGGCATCGCCAAATGGGGAGCGGAAGACCCCACTCCGGAATGGATTCCCACCGTCATCTCCATGCTGGTGGTGATTGGTTTCGGCGTGGCGCTGATGTTGTTTCTGGCTCGCCGCCTCGGCGGACCGGGGGCTGCCATCTCCTTCGGACGCAGCCGCGGCCGATTGTACGCGCAGGAAGACCTGGGCGTCACGTTCAACGATGTCGCCGGCATCGACGAAGCCGTCGAGGAACTCCGGGAAATCGTCGAATTCCTGCGGAATCCCAGCAAGTACCAGGCGCTGGGAGGCCGCATTCCCCGCGGCGTTTTGCTGGTCGGTCCGCCGGGCACCGGCAAAACGTTGCTCGCCAAAGCCGTCGCCGGAGAAGCCGGCGTGCCGTTCTTCGGTCTCTCCGGCTCGGACTTCGTGGAGATGTTCGTGGGCGTGGGCGCGGCCCGCGTGCGCGACATGTTCCAGCAGGCGGCTCAGCGCTCTCCCAGCATCATCTTCATCGATGAACTCGACGCCCTGGGAAAAGTCCGTGGGAGCGGCATGCCGGGCGGCCACGACGAGCGCGAGCAAACGCTCAACGCCCTGCTCGTCGAAATGGACGGCTTTTCATCCGATCAAAGCGTGATTGTGATGGGCGCCACCAACCGCCCCGAAACGCTCGATCCCGCCCTGATGCGGCCCGGCCGGTTCGACCGCCATGTGCTGGTCGATCGGCCGGACATCAAGGGCCGCGAAGCCATCCTCAAAGTGCATGCGGGCAAGGTCAAGATGGACGACGACGTCGACCTGCGCCGCCTGGCCAAGCTCACACCCGGGTTTGTCGGTGCCGATCTGGCCAATCTGGTCAACGAAGCCGCCTTGCTGGCCGCCCGCAACGACAAAACCAAGGTCACCATGGCCGAGTTCGAGGAAGCCATCGAGCGGGTGGTCGCCGGCCTGGAAAAACAGACCCGCATCATTCCCGACGAGGAAAAACAGCGCGTCGCCTACCACGAAATTGGCCACGCCTTGGTCGCGTGCACCCTGCCGCACGTCGACCCCGTGCATAAGGTCTCGATCATTCCCCGCGGCCTGGGCGCGCTGGGCTACACCTTGCAACGGCCCGAGGAAGACCGCCAGCTCATCACCAAAACCGAACTGCAAAACCGCATTTGCGTCCTGCTGGGCGGCATCGCCGCCGAGGAAATCGTCTACCAGGAAAACTCCACCGGCGCCTCCAACGATCTCCAGCGGGCCACCGAGCTGGCGCGGCGGATGATCACCGAGTTCGGCATGAGCCCCAAGCTGGGTCGCGTGCATTACAGCGAGGTCACCCGCTCGCCGTTCCTCGGCACGATTTCCGGGTCGGGAGAGTACGTGCACAGCGAGGAAACCATTCGCGAGATCGACCTGGAAATCAAGCGGATCATCGACTCGGCCTACGACACAGCCTACCAGATTCTCACCAATCGCCGGGCCGCCATGGAACACCTCACCCGGGTGCTGCTCGACATCGAGGTCATGGATTCCGAGCAATTGCTGCGAATTCTCGAGCAGTATAAGACAGGTCCTCAGTTGGCGCCGGGAACGTTGGCTCACGGGGCGTCGGCCAGCCACATGAGCGAGCCTCCAGCGCGGGAAGCCGATGCCGCGTCGGCCGGCTATTGAGGGCTGCCGGAAAGCAGTTGCCTCCCCGCCCCTCGCCCTGGGACTTGCCCTTGCGGCGGACTGCTTCCCCATAGTGGAACCGGTTGTCTTCCCCGGAGTGGAACCGGTTGTCTTCCCTGTAGTGGAACCGGTTGTCGCGACCCGGCTGGAAGGCACCACGTCGCGCATCGTCCGGGGCCGGCGGAATGTTTCCGGGGAACACGCCCGCACCGAGCGGCGTGAACTGGCGACGGCAGCCAGCGGGACAGGGGGCCAACCCGCGGAGGGCATGCGGCGCGACTCTGCAAACACGTCGACCCCCGGCGGCGGTACCGGGGGTCAACGCATTCGCGACAGACAGGGAAGGAACTCGTCGTGACGTCAGCACTCCCTCAGCCGATCACGGCAGGAACGGGTTGCCAGGATCGTTGAAGTAGTTCTCCGGGAAGTCGGGATTGGGGAAGGCCGGATCCGGTCCACCGTTCGGCGGGGGACCAAACCGCAGGTAGAAGTTGCCGGCGGAGAACTCGTTCGACAGGATCTGCCCCGCCCAGAAGTTGGTGGTGTCCACGCTCTGGCCGTTGATATCGGGCACACCGTTGTCCAACTGGAACATCTGCACCGCGCGAGGACCGGGTCCCTTGCCGCTGGGCGACGCTCCATCCGAAAGAGGATAGATGGCGGCCTGTTGCGGGAAGAAGGTGAACGGTGCGGAGAGTTCGGAACCGCTGTTGTTGTTGAACCGCAAGTCCATTTGCGCCGTGTGATCGAGGAAGATCACGTCTTCGGTGGGCGCTCCGTTGGGTTGCGATTGAGGCGGCGTCTCGAAGATGCGGGCCGGGATGCCGCCCACGGCCAGGTCGGGCCGCGTCTGGTATTGGATGAACGATTCGAACCGCACGTCCGCGAGGTGGTTGCCGGTGAACGTGTTGCCATTGCCGCTGCCGAAGGCGCCGCCGAAGTCGAGCGACAGATACGAATCGGTGCTCACGCGGACGAACACGCCTTCGCCCACCCCGGGAATGCGGCCGCCGTTGAAGCGCACCGTGTTGTTCGTGAACACCATGTTGGTGTTGGCATCCGTGCTGATGTCGAGATACGAATCGAGCACGACCCCCGGCTGATTGAACCCGCCGTTGAAGATGAACGGCGAGTCAAGCCCGACGTTGTCGGGATCATACGGGAACGGCGGCGTCGTCGGCTGCGGGTCCTGGAAGTCGACGCGGGCGAAGTCCTGGGCCCCCGCGTTCGACTGGAAGAACACCCCGTGCAAGCCGTTGCCCTGGATGAGGTTGTTGTCGATGATGAACGTGTTGGCGAAGTCGCGCTGGTTGGTCAGGAAGTTGATGTTCTGACCAAAACGTCCCGTGAGGTCGATGTTGATGCCGTTGTTCAGGTTCTGCTCGATGCGGCTGTTCGCCACGGTCACGTTCAACTGCGGCGCTGGCCCAATGCTGTCGAGGAAGATGTCGGTGTCGAAGCTCACGCCGCCAGCCGCCCCAGCGGTCAGTTCCGTCATCAGGAAGTCGTTGGCTGCGCCGCCGATGGTGGTACCCACCGGCATGATGTACGCCTGATCGCCGACGCCGAAGAAGTTCAGCCCGTGGTCGCCGTTGTTGCTGGCATCGACATTGTCGATGACCACGTTGGCCTGCGAGTTGGGAAGCACCACCGTCGAGGCGTTGACGATCGTCACCGGCCCGACGGCTCCCAGCTGGAATCGATCCGTATAGTTGGGCGTGATAGCGAAGTTCGTCGAGCTGAAGAGGATGCCGCCGTACACCAGAACGCCATTGCCGGCGTTGCCGTTGCCAATCGTATCGGTCATGTTCTCGTCGCCGGTCACCACATCGAGCACCGTCAGGTCGCCCACGGCGAGAATCGGCTGGGATGCCGGCTGGGTGATCTGCCAGGCCACGCCCAAGCTGTCGGGCGGGAAGAAGAACTGCGCGATGGTGTTGGCGCCGTTGGTGTCGTCGTTGTCGTTGGCGGCGTCACCCACGTTGAACTCGATGCCGTGACCATTCACGCCCGTAAGGCGCCCGTTCCGCTGGATCCAGGTGCGCGGTGCGGCCGGGTTCACGGTATTCGACTGCACCAGAATGTCGAGGTTGCCATAAATCACCGAGCCTTGGATGCCGTCGTCTCCGTTGTTCTGAATCAGCGTTTGGCGGCTGTTGGAGTTGATTTCCACCAAGGCGTCGGGAACGCTGGAGTTCAAGCCCTGGACGAAGACGCGCATGCCATCCAGGGCGTTTTCGTTCAACGTCACCCCGTCGAACGTGGACCGCTCGCCCGTCACGCGATCGCCGTAGGAGCTGTGCATGCCGGCGAACGACCGCACGCCATCCCCCTGGTTGCGGCTGAAGCTGGTGGCTGTGGCATTCACGACCAGGAAGGCATCGGAAAAGGTCGCCGTTTCTAACCCGTTGCCCCGATTGGGAGCCGCGGCCCCCAAGGTGCCGTTGGCGTCCACCGTGCTGTCCGCCAGCACCAGGCGGGACGCCGGAGCCAGACTGGTCGAGGTATCGAACAGGGGCGTGTTGGGATCATTGGTGGCGCTGCCGGAGACGTAGAACTGAATGCCGTCGTCCCCGTTGCCCGTGACCGTGGCGTTCAACACCCGGGCCAACAACAACGAGGCCGCGTCGCGATCGAACACCAGGCCGTCCCCGCCGTTGTTGCTGAACGACAGGCCATCCAGGTCCACCAGCGCCAGACCGGCTTCATCGGTGCTCACCGAGAAGCCATCCCCGGCGTTGTTGTCGAAACCTTGAGTCCCCAACGTCGGATCGTTGAACAGCGTGATGACGAAGGTGCTGTTGCCGCGGACATCGGCATTGAAGCCGTCAGCCCCGGCGTTGGTGGCCACGAACTGGTCCAGCGTCAGGTTGACGATCGCCTGATCGGTGGTGAAGACCGAAATGTTGTTGCCGCCCGAGTTGGTAAACGTGTCGTTCTGGCTGTCGACGGTGACGCGCGCGCTGCCCCCGGCGGAGATGCTCATGCCGCTCTGCACATTGCGATCAAACGTATTGCCGTCCATGGTGACGGTGACGTCCCCCACCACGGAGCCGTACGCTTCGATCTGCAAACCATTGGTGTTGTTCTGGTTGACCTCGTTGTTCAGCAGGGTGACGTCGATGGTCGACGACCCGTCGCGGCGGATGCGGATGCCCCCGCCGTTGTTGCTGACCTGGTTGTTCTGAATCGTCAGATTGCTGATCTGGCCGAGCGCATTGGCTTGCACGTTGATGCCGAAGCCGGAGTTGCCGGTAATCGTGTTGTTCTGGATGGTGGAGTTGGTGAGCTGGGCCGCGCCGCCGACATTGATGCGGATGCCGTCTTGAGTCCCCACCACGGCACTGGGCTGATTCGTCACCGTGCCGCCGCGAGCGAAGAAGACGTACCGGCCGTCGAGCGGGCTGTTGAGGCTGTTGTTGATCAGGCTGGTGGCGGCCGGGCCGCTATCGAGGAATGCGCCGTTGATTCCCGAGCCGGGCAACTCGAAGTCGGCGGCGGCACCATTGGTGTAGCCCACACGTGCCGCGGCACCCCCCAATCCAAACGGGTTGGCGCCGCTCGCCTCGCCAGCCTCCCAGAGGATTTGTTCGTAGTTGAACTCGATGTCGAAGTCGCCGGGAGCGATGTCGGAACGATCGACGAGGACCATTTGGAAGGTGTTTGTCGGCAGCCCTTGGTTGGTCCCCAGCACGCTGTTGTGACGCACGTCGATCCAGTTCACGCCGAAGGCCGGCCGGCCATTCACCGTGCCCGTGCCGTAGGTGACCTCATTCCCCAACCGGGTGTCGACGTCGGCGAAGAATGGAGCAATCATGGGCAACGGCGTTCCCGCGATCGTGGCGGGTGGGAACGTCGCCAGCGGCAACCCGAAGGAGACATTGCCGTTGTTGTTCACGAACAGGTCGGTGAACGAGGTGCCGAAGTAATTCAGCAGAAAGCCCACGGGCACCAAACCGGTCGAGCCGTTGTCGTTGCCGGCCAGCACGAACTGGTCGAAACCGCTGCGAAGAATGGTGCCGCCTGGCAAAAGGATTTCGTAGGCGATGATGTTGTTCTCGATGTTCGTGCTGGTGACGTTGTTGCCCGACAAGTCGAAGAAGATCCCCGCGCTCGGGTGGGCGAAAAATGTGTTGCCGTCGACGGCGTTCGGACCGCCGATGATCATCAACCCGTTACCCCCCTGAGCCACATACCGCAGGCCGACGTCCCCATTCTGACTCCCGGTAACCGTGGGATCGCCGAAGAGGTTCCCGGTCACGTTGAAGCTGACAAGCGACTGCACGGCGTTGATTTCCAGGCCATCGCCGCCGTTGGCGAGAAACTGGTTGGCGGTCACCGAACCGCCGACGAACCCGCTGGTGTTGAGGAAATCGAGCGTGCTGTTGCTGGCGGTGATCCGCACGCCGTCGTTGAAGTTGTTCGCGAAGACGTTGTTGATGATCAACCCTTGAATGGTGCTGTTGGCGTTGGCATCCATTTCCAGGCCGTTGTCGGCGTTGGCCCGCACCTGGTTGGCATCCAGGTACACGGTGATCACGCTGCCGGCGTCGGCGTTGATGTCGATGCCGTCGCCGCCATTGGAGGTCGTCCCCGTGAGCGTGCCGTTGTTCACGATGCCGTCGTTGGAGAAGTCGCCGTCCCCGTCCAGACTGTCGGGTTGGGTTGAATCGGGCACGCCGTCGCTGTCGGTGTCGACCAGCAGGCCATCGAGATCGACGTCCAAAGCCGGGTTGTTGGTGATCAGCAGGTCGAGCGGGGCCGCACCGGCATTGCCGATGAAAATGCCGTCGTTGCTGTTGCCGCGGATGATGTTCCGGTCGATGACCGACTGCATGTTGTTGGCGGCCAGTCCGCTCAGGTTCTGCAGGCGGATGCCGTTAAGCCCGTTGGCGATCACGTTGCGGTTGATGTTGACCATCTGGTTGTTGGTGCCCACGATGCCGCTGCCCGTCGCGCTGCCGTTGATCGTGAAGCCCGAAACCTCCACGTGCATCGCCCCGTTGGCGAAGGTGACCACGTTGCCGCCCGAGCTGTTGGTCAACACCGGCAAGGCCGCCAGCGACTGATCGGTGGCCGGCAGCACGAAGACCTGGTTCGGCTGCTGGACCACCTGGAAGGTATGGGCCAGACTGGTCGACAGCAGCCGCTGTCCGGTGAGCAGCGTCACGCCGTCATTCAGATTGATGGACGAATTATCCGTGCGCGGACGGACCGAAATGATGTCCACTTCCGACTTCACGTCGAACGGCAAGGTGTCGAACTGCGCGAGGAGGTTGTACGGGTTTTCGATCGTCCCATCCCCCTGCGCCACCCCCGTCGGCCCATTGGGATCGACATGCACAATGAAGTACGGCAGGCCGTCCCGGGGATTGAGGGCGGCTTCCTGTTCAAACTTGATTTCCCGTTCCACCGTGACGCGGTAGTTGCGGATCACGTTCTGCGTCAAACGGTGCCGCACCGGCAGCGGCCGCAGCCACCGGCCCGGCTTGCCGTCCGGCAGCGTCATGGCGATCTGAATCTGGGCGTTCGTGCCGAAGGCATGATCATCCGTCATCTGCACGCCGATCGTGGCGTCTTCATTCACCTGCCAGGTCAACCGGCCGCTCACCCCCGTGAAGTCGGCGTCGCTGCTACTGCTGGTGTAGAAATAGAAGCCCACATACCCGCCGAGGCCGTAGCGCCCCAGCAACGGCATGGGTCCGCCGATTTCGGTGTCGAACCCGGTAAAAGCGGTTTCCAGCTCGTTGGCCCGCGTGAGGAGCAAGCGATGGCCGACGAAGCGGTTTTCGCCCGTCAACCCGCTGGAAATCAAATTCTGGTCCTGGCCCACCGGCACATAGCCGTTGATCCGCATGTCGAAGTAGCGTCCCAACGACTCAAAGCTGAGACCGATCTGGTTGTAGGAGCGAATGTGCCCCGCGTCGAAGTCGTACCAGGCGGACAAACCGATCACGCGGTCGATGTCGGACATGTAATACCGCCAGCCGACGCCAACGTTCGCCCCCCCGCGACCGTCGTAACTCACCATGCCGCGACCATCGACGAACACCACCGCATCGTCATCGATGAAGTACGGCAGAAACGCACCAACGTTCGTGTACCCTTCCTGGTAGCCGTACAACACGCCCCCCCGGGCGTCGAAATACACGCGGGGATTGAAGATGTTGTCCACCGGAGTGACTTGGAACCATCCCGGATCCTGCCCCGGAGCGGGAACCGGCACCTGCTCGGCCACTGGCGGCAACGGCCCCGGGAGGTCACTGACGCGGGCAGTGCCGCCGTCTTCCTGCGCCTGCACCACGCCCATCAGGAGCGTGCAGACCCAAAGGCCCAACAAACACTGCTTCGCCATGCGTTTCATCGGATGCTCCAGCGTCCTGCTGAGTCGAGCTTCGCAGCGATGTCACCCCACCCGGAGGCATGTCAATCTCGGCCGTCAAGGCAGACCGTAACGGTATTTCCGCCTTGGACGGTTATCTGGGATTTTCGGATAGCGACAGCCGCGAAGTTGAGGGAATCAGCCCGCAAAAGCGGCACTTTCGCTACATTCGGCAAGGGTTGCGCCGTCACTTCCCGCCGCCTGGCTTGCTCAAAGCCCGCAGTCCTTGCCGGGAGATGCGCCCGAGACCCGCAAAATGTGCCGGAACCGCGCTAGTCGTTCTCGCCCCGACTCGTTCTCGCACCGGCGTCGGTCAACCTGATCCGACCATTCGGAACGGAGTCTTCCGCTAGACAGCGGAGAAGCAAAATTTGCGTGCTCCGTCCCACCCGCGCCAAAGACCCTTCGAAATCTCCCGGGGGCTTCCCACCTGGGGGCAACTCCGCGGGGACCGTTTCGGAAGGACAGCTCAACGTTCAAGGAGCGGCAAAACCGGCCGCCACCAAGGCCGAGTGGTAGTCCTCCGGCCGATTCAAATTGAGCAGGGTCTCGAGCCGCGGATCGACACACCGCAACTCGTCGACAGGCACTTCCCGTGTGGCCACGGCGGCAAACAAGGCCCGAGGACGCAATTCGCCGGCGGCCAGCAACCGCTCGATCGCGGGCAGTACCCGCGGTCGATACACGGCCGCCAGCGGATGGTGAAAGTCCCCCTCCGTGGGTACGGCGATGTCATAATCTTCCAGCAACGTGAACAGGTGGCGGGCAAAGGCTGGAACAAGCAGGGGCACATCGCACGCCGTGGCATACACGGCGTCGAGTTGTCCGCCGATCAAGCGCAGTCCGGCAGCCAGACCTTCCAGCGGTCCCCGGCCCGGCCGCGCGTCCCGCGCTACGGCGATGTCTCCGGGCAGCGGCGGCAAATTCTGCTGGGCGGCCGCCACGACCACGATGTGTTCCGGTTTCACCACCTCGCTGATCAGTCGCACCACCCGCTGCAACATCAACTCCGGTCCGAAGGGGAGCGTGGCTTTGTCTCGCCCCATGCGCGAGGACCGACCTCCGCACAATACGATGGCTCCGTGGCGCATGCTGGTGCTTTCTGCCGTGAATGCCCCAACGGTTCGCCCCTGGAATCCCGCGAGCCCACAAGCGGCCGAGGATGGCACCAGGGAAAAGGCGGCGGACGTGATGGGCGGAATTCCCGCGTTGTCCGCTCGTGCCAGGATTTCGTGCATCGCTCGGACGTGGACGTCCGCCGGGCGGCCGTCGACACGGTCGTACCGCACCGGACGACGCGCGGCCATCGGCGGCGCGCACCGATCGCGGGGCTTCCCCATCAAATCACAATTTGGCCCGGCGGCTGCAATTGTGCCAGACCCAGTGCTTCGCTCAGGGCGCCGCAACTGGCTTTACGTTCGCGCGGAGGGACACTCAGTCCGTGCGCGGGGGCATGCAACTCCCACACGCCGGAAAAGCCGAAATGGGTCAATTGGCTCAGCGAATGGTTCCAGCCAGCCGCTTGGGCAGCCGTCCTGCCGCCTGTCGCTTCGACTTCCGACCACATGATCCAGATCCGCGGGGCGATGCACCGCCAGCGTTCCAGGTCCGAAGCGGCGCACGGCAGCGGACAGGCCAGGCCGATCTGCGGACAATCGACGTGGCCGATGAGTTCGAGCGCGTCTTCAACATCATGGAGCAACGACCAGCTTGCCCGCGGCGGTGGCGGAGCCACCAACACGGCGAGTCGAACCTGCTGTGCCGTGGCAGCCTCGGCCAGTTCCTGAAGTCCGGCAATCACGGTCCGCCGGGCGTGACGGAGGGTATGGCCGGCCCGACCGCCCGGCGCGATAATCAGCGTCTCCGCGGCGAGTTCCGCCGCCTCGGCGATGGCCTGTCGGCCATCCTCCACGGCTTCGCGATACGAAAAATTCGCCGAGCCGGTGAAGCCCCCCGCCCAACACAAGGACGAAACCGCGACCTGATGCGACTGCAACGAACGGATCAACGCCGCCGAGCCATACTTCCACAATGTTTTGCGGAACAAACCCACACGCTGCCAGTGCTGATACCGGGCTGCCGCCAGTTGCTCGCACCAGGCCAACCCTGGGAGTGCGAGCTGGTGCAGCGCCGTCCTCACGCCCGCCGGCAGCGGCGCGGCGGAGGTCGCGACTAACCGATCGGAATGGCAGTCCGAAGAGTCGCCCATCGGTAATGCGGACAAGGTGTCAGATCCTTCTTCGCACCGGCAGGGGCAGCCGATGATCGAAAAATCCCCGCGCGAGCCATTGGTTCGCACGGATCGGCCCGACGCGCTCGCGGCCGGTTATTGTGCCGCGAGCACAACATTCTTCCAAGAGCAGTTCGGCCGTGCCGACTCACCCGCGCGTGGTGATTTTCACGTCGGGTCGATCGGCCACATTGACCCACACGTGGACGTGCGGCGAACCGCGATAGTGCCACACGAACGAAGGCCCCTCGATCCGCCACACGTCCCAGACTTTGTCATCGCCGATGTCTCCTTCCTGATAGAAGGCGATGTGACAGGCATCCAGCCCACCCTGCGTGTGCAGGCACCGCAGGACCTCGTCCCTGTCGGTCGTGCGGTACGGTTCAATGAGCGTCGACAAAATATCCTGCGCAAACTGCTTTTGATCGGCCGACAATTCGCGAATGGGCAAGCCGGGCAAATCCGCCGAGGCACCGCGGAAGTGCACGTCCTTCTCGGGGGGCATCTTCGGGAGCAACGCCCGCTCCCGCTGCTTGCCGTCCAGCATCGTGTACAACGAGTTGGCCTTCAGCGCCTGGTGCCAATAGACGTTTCCAGGATGATCGGCCGGTTCGTTGAAACCTTGGGCGGCATGTCCGTAAAAGATCGGCCCACCAAACGCCACGTGCTCCACGCTGTCGCCATCGCAGCGGATGGTTAGATGCCGGCCAGTCATCACGAATTCGAACTTGCCGCTGCCGGGCTGGCCGAACAGGGCGATGGATTGCTCCTTGCCATAGCCGCCGGCATCGTCCTGCAACTGCTTCTTGATGCGGTCTTTCCAGTCGGGGTTGTAAAGCCCCCAATAAATCGCCTCGATCAGTTCCTGCTGGTCCGTGGTGAAGAAGCCGCTGTTGAGCTTGATGCCCGTGATCTGCCAGTTGTTCGACACGTGCATCCGCAACAGACCGCGATCGTCGACGTAGTCCCAATCGAAGCAGATCTCTTCTTTCTGGGCCGGCGTGAGGCTGTCGTACAGGGTCTTGACGAGCGATTCCGACCTGGCCGCAGGTTCGGGCGCGGCCACTGCGGCCCGCGGACCCACCGCAATCGCGGCGGCCGAGGCACTCACGGCCTGGACAAACTGACGACGGGTAACCACCGGCACGTCACGGCGATCACAATCTGGACAGTCATTCATGGGACGCCTCCCGAGGGGAATTCACGAACTTGGAGACGCCGTCAGTATGCGCCGCAGCCGTCGCCTCTGCAATCGCCTCCACACGAATCAACACCGCCACGAACACAACGGCTCGCGCCGAGTCGTCCCTGGCTTCCGCACCTCGACAACTATCCTTCGCGGGGCACACGCGTCCGAGAGCCGCCCTCCGTGCGTCAGAAGAAGCCCAACTGGTCTCGCGCTTCGTCCGTCATGCGATCGGGGGTCCATGGGGGGGACATCACCAGCTTGATTTGCGCTTCCCGAACGCCAGGCAACCGTTCCAGCACCGTCTTGGCTTGATGAATGATTTGCGGGCCAGCCGGACAGGCCGGACTGGTCAGCGTCATTTCAACCAGCACCTTGCCCTCGGCGTGCGTAATCGAATACACCAACCCCAAGTCGATGACGTTAATGAACAACTCGGGGTCGACCACTTGCCGCAGCGCCTCGAGAATCGCCTGGTCGTCCACTTCCATGGCCGCCGATTCCGCGTTCTCCGCCGCCGCTGCCGACGAGTCCGTGGTGCTCGCGACGGTGCTGCTGTTCGCGGTCGTGTTTTCCGCGGCGGAACCTGCTTCCGTCCTCGCGGACGTGGAGGTTCCCGCCGGAGCCGTACTCACATACACGCCTTCGGCGTCCCAGCGGACGGCGAAGGTTCGCACGGGTTGTGTCGCCGGCATGCACAACGGGCGGCCAGTCCGCAGATCGAACCGCGCCCCATGCCGCGGACAGGTGATCTGTCCGTTGGCGATGGGGCCGTCGGTCAGGGGCTGACCGTCGTGCGTGCAGACATCCTCAATCGCGCAGTATTCGTCATTCAGCCGCACGAGGAGGGCGGGAATGTCGTCCACGAAAATCGATTTGCGGCCACCGGGGGGGAGTTCCGACACATCGGCGACGCGCTCCCAAGGCGCTTGCGGAGTGGCAGTCATGGCGTGGCTCTCCTTGGTCAGCGGATGCGGCATCCTCGGTTGGCGGATGCGGCATCCTCAATTGGCGGATGCGGCACTCTCGCGGCGGCTGGCTCCGCGGTCAAGCTCCCCTGCCGCGCTTTTCATCGACCGACGGGGAGTCGGAGCCAGCCGGGCGACCAGGCTCGATGTCTGGAGCTAACGATCTCTTCGGCTGGCACCACCGGTCCGCCGGTCCACCAGTCCACTCTCGACGCGGCCGGCACCCCGAAACCACCCGAACCGTCGAATGGCGAACAAGCGACGTTGAATGGCGAACCAGCGACAACGTGCCCGCCCCCGGATTTCAGCCGTGTTACTGGTCGATCCCCAGCTTGCGTTGCACGGCGTGGCTTAGTGTTTCGCGGACGACCTCCACGGGAATGCGGTCGTACACCCGCTGGAAAAAGCCTTCCACGATCAGATGCATGGCTTCCCGGCGAGGAATGCCCCGGCACATGCAGTAGAAGAGTTGTTCCTCGTCCACACGTCCGGCGGTCGCGCCGTGCGTGCACCGCACGTCGTCGGCTTCGATTTCCAGACCGGGAATCAGGTCGGCCCGACAATCCTCGCTCATCAGCAAGGCGTCGTTGCGCTGGTAACCGTCGGTTTTTTGAGCACCGGGATCCACCTTGATCATGCCCCGCCACACCACTCGCGAGTGGTCGCGGAGCACGTCCTTGTAGAGGAGATCGCTGCGCGTTTGCGGCGCGTGATGGCTTTGCTGGGTGTAGTACGACAGCCGCTGTCTGCTGGTGGCAAACGTGACTCCATTGACTTCCGCCGACGCGCCGGGACCGTCGAGGTGCACGTGCTGATGGATGTGGGCCAGTTTGCCGCCCAGCCCGCCGACCGTCCATTGCAGCGTCGCCCCGGCGGCCACGCGGCCGGTCTGCCGGGCCAGGTGCCACACCTGCTCATTCCAGTTCTGCAATTGCACGTAGCGCAAGTTGGCACGGGGGGCGAGCAGCAGATCAACGGCGCCGACATGCAAGCCGGCATGGCCCGGCCAGGTGGAGGCGGTCTCTTCGAGCAGCGTCGCCTCCGCGCCTTCCTCGAGAATGATGAGCGTGCGGCTGAAGTCGGCAGCCTGCGGCGCCGCGAGAGCGATCAGGCTGTACAAGGGGACCGACACGCGGACGTTGCGCGGCACGTACAGCACCGTGCCTCCCGTGCAGAAGGCCATTTGCCAGGCGGAGAACCGATCGGCAATCTCCGGAGGAAAGCGCTCCCAGGCGCGTAACACCTCGGGACGGCTTTCGGCGACCGTCGTCAGGCTGCCGAACACCACGCCTTGCGCCGCCCATGACGGATCGAGGCGGGTGTGGATGGCGTGACCGTCGACATGCGTGACGGCGCCGCCGAATTCGGTGCGCTCGGCCAGCAAGGTGGCCACCGTGCCCGCCGCGGCCTCGGGCGGCAACCCAAACTGATCTGGCCGGAAGGCCCGTAAGTCAACCCGCTTGAATTCCTCGGGGTCGGGCGGCGACTTCAACAGTTCGCAGTAGGCCGCAAACGCCTGCCGGCGGCGTTCCACCAACCACGGCGGCTCGCTGCGGGTGGCAAGGAATTCGGCAAACGCTTCGGACGACCAGGGGCGTGGCAGGGTGGCAGTCGCGGGCATGCTGGAGCGTGCTTTACCTGATCTGGACGGGGCCGACGTGTTGAGGGTGGTCGAGGAAAGAAGCGTGAGGGTGGTCGAGGAAAGAAGCCGGGCGGCAAGGTTCACGGCGGAGCAAACCGCGGGCCGACGGCGACCGGCACCGCGCCGTCCTTCCTCGCCGCCGCCCCGCCGCTAGCCCACGCTGCCCTCCATTTGCAATTCGATCAGCCGGTTCATCTCCACGGCATACTCCATGGGCAGCTCCTTGACGAGCGGCTCGATAAAGCCGGTGACGATCATCGAGGAGGCTTCCGCTTCGGTCAGGCCGCGACTCATCAAGTACAGCAGTTGCTCCTCGGCGATCTTCGACACCGAGGCCTCGTGTTCGATCGCGACGTGCTCCTCGTCGACCTCGATGTACGGATAGGTGTCGCTGCGGCTGTGGGGGTCGAGAATCAACGCGTCGCACACCACGTTCGACTTGCAATGGCGGGCGCCGTCGTTGACTTTCACCAGTCCGCGGTAGCTCGCACGGCCCCCCCCCTTGGAGATGCTTTTGGAAACGATGCGGCTGGAGGTGTGCGGGGCGCAATGCACCATTTTCGCGCCCGCATCCTGATGCTGTCCCTTGCCGGCAAAGGCGATCGACAGGGTTTCTCCCCGGGCGCCCGGCTCCATCAGATAAATCGCCGGATACTTCATGGTCAGCCGCGATCCCAGGTTGCCGTCGACCCATTCCATCACCGAGTCGCCATAGGCCATCGCCCGCTTGGTCACCAGGTTGTAGACGTTGTTGGACCAGTTCTGAATGGTGGTGTAGCGGCAGCGTGCGCCGCGCTTGACGATGATCTCCACCACGGCGGAATGCAGGCTCTCGGTGCTGTAGGTGGGGGCCGTGCAACCCTCCACGTAATGCACCGACGCTCCTTCGTCGACGATGATCAGCGTCCGCTCGAACTGGCCCATGTTTTCGGAGTTGATGCGGAAGTACGCCTGCAACGGGAATTCGATGTGCACTCCCGGGGGCACATAGATGAACGAGCCTCCCGACCACACCGCCGAGTTGAGTGCCGCGAACTTGTTGTCCGCGGGGGGAATCACCGTTCCGAAGTACTCCCGCACCAGCTCGGGATGCTCGCGCACGGCCGAGTCGGTGTCGGTGAAGATCACCCCCTTTCTGGCCAGGTCCTCCTGCAGGCTGCCGTACACTACTTCCGACTCGTACTGCGCCTTCACGCCGGCCAGATACTTTTTCTCGGCTTCCGGAATGCCCAGACGATCGTAGGTGCGGCGGATGTCCTCGGGGAGGTCTTCCCAGCTTTTCTCCTGCCGGTCCGCCGCCCGCACGTAGTAGTAAATGTCCTTAAAGTCGAGTTCGCTGAGATCTCCCCCCCATTGGGGCAGAGGTTTCTGGAAGAACATCTCCAGGGACCGCAAGCGGAAGTCGCGCATCCAGGCCGGTTCCCCCTTGATGTCGCTGATCTGGCGGACAATGTCCGCGTCCAGCCCTTTCCGGCCGCGGAACACGTAGCCGGCCGTCGACTCGTGAAAGCCGTACTGGTAATCGCCGACACCCACATCGGGTTTTTCGCTCAGCAAATCGGTCGCCATGGCATGTCTCTCTGCTGTTCCAGCGGTGGGCGCGGCCGGCTGACCGCCGCGCCATCGCCGTCTTGCGGCAACGGGAGGCTCGGCCGAACGGTCACGGATGCGCCGCGTCTCCACTCAGGTCGCGACGGCCGCCGAGGGGCCTACCGCCTTGCGTTGCAGGTGCTCTTGTTCTTCCCGGGCTTCGATGGGATGCCGTTCGCGGATGGCCGTGTAACCCTGGTTGTGCAACTCGTGCGCCAGCGCGGCGTCGCCGGTCTCGACGATCTTGCCGGCGAGCATCACGTGCGTGTACTGAGGAACATTGTACTCCAGCAGCCGTTCGTGGTGGGTGATGATGAGCACCCCCATCTCCGGTCCCGACAGTTTTCTCAGCCCCTCGCTCACGACGCGGACGGCGTCGCTGTCGAGACCGCTATCGGTCTCGTCGAGAATGGCGAACTTCGGCCTGAGCATGGCCAACTGCAAAATCTCCATCCGCTTCTTTTCCCCGCCGGAGAACCCTTCGTTCAGATACCGGCGGGCAAAGTCGGGGTCCATCCCCAATTCCTCCATGCGCTGTTTCAGTTCTTTCCGGAACTCGCGCATGGGAAGCAGGCCTTCTCCTTCCTTCCGGTGCGGCTGGCGGATGTTGGTGACGGCATGCCGCAGAAAATCGGCCACCTTCACCCCCGGGATGGTCACGGGGTACTGAAAGGCCAGAAACAAACCCAACCTGGCCCGCTGGCAAGGATCCAACTCGTTCAGCGGCTGACCATCGAGGGTCATCGTGCCACGCGTGATTTCGTATTTGGGATGGCCGATGAGGGTGTAAGCCAGCGTGCTTTTGCCAGAACCGTTCGGTCCCATCAGGGCGTGGATTTCCCCCTGGCGGAGGTCCAGGCTCACGCCCCGCAAAATGGGCTTGCCTTCGACGCTGACGTGCAAATCGCGGATCGACAACAGGCTGGACATGAGGACGTACTCTGCACGCAGACAAACACTCAAAGCCCAAGGAACGAAGCTCGGACACGCTGTCCGCCGACCTCGCGCGGCATCAGGCCTTCACCAAACTGGGGGGCAGCACCACCCGTCCGGTGTGATGCGGCACCGGCAGCACTTCCTGGCTGCCGCGGGCAATCTTCTTCGCCTTGATCTTGTCCTGGATCCGCATCAAGCCTTCCAGCAGCGCTTCCGGACGCGGAGGACAACCGGGGACATACACATCCACCGGCACCACCAGATCGACTCCCTTCACCACGTGGTAGCCGTACTTGAAGTACGGTCCGCCGCCCACCGTGCAGGCCCCCATGGCGATCACGTACTTCGGATCGGGCATCTGTTCGTACAACCGGCGGACACGGCTGGCCATCTTGAAGGTGACCGTGCCAGCCACGATCATCAGGTCGGCCTGACGAGGTGTCGCCCGAAAGGCACCCGCCCCAAACCGGTCCATGTCGTAGCGGCTGGCACCCGCGGCCATCATTTCGATCGCACAGCACGCCAGTCCGAACGTCATCGGCCAAATGCTCGATTGCCGCGCCCAATTCATGGCCTGCTCGAGCGTGGTGGTAATCACGTTTTCCTCGAAGCGCCCTTCAATCCATGTCGACATGATGCGTTCGGTTCCTTGCGCTTGACACCGTGAAATCCGCGACGAGACCGACTTGCTGTCCGCCGGCGTTCACCGCCCTTATGACCTTCACCGCTCCCGCGTCGCTGGGCAAGGCGATGAGTTCCCCACCATCCGAGCACTGGATGTTTCCAGCACTATGTCAGGTTTCCGGGTCAGGTTTCCGGGTCAGGTTTCCGGGTCAGGTTCCGGGCACTGTACCGCCTGGCCGACGGCTCCGCAAACCCGCTCAACCGGGCACGGCCGCCGTCGCCGCCGCCTGCACCTGAAACTCGCAGCAGGCGTCGCCGTTGCGGCAACACTGAGTCAACACCAGCGGCACTCCCACAATTTGTTCATAAACCCCTTGTTCCAGCGTGCAGATGGCGCTGTCCGCCACCGCCAGGTCATGGTACGGGCAATGTCGTTCCCGCAGGACGGGCATGGAATGCGACCGGTCGACCTCCACGGGAAAACCCCGTTCCGCGAGAGCTTGCCCCAACTGCTCCAACCGTTGGGTCACGGTTCGCCCCTGCACGCCGCCGCCGTAACGCTGCACGAGCCGCTGCTGCATCCGCCCCAGCACCCGATTGCGCACGGTTGGCTCGTCGATTTGCTGCAACTCGTCCCATAACAACGCGGCCAACTCGGCGTAATTGTCACCCAGTTCGTTCAGCCCCAGGTCGGTCAGCACATAGCGGTGATGGGGACGCCCCCGTCCCGAACGGACCAGCGCCCGGTCGATCAACCCCACGCCCTGCAAACGGACCAGCCGCTGCCGCACGGCGGTGGCCGTAACCCCAAGGGCACGACACAATTCCTGCACATTGGCAGCCCGCAGCCGGTGCAGTTCTCGCAGGAATGCCCGATCACCTTCGTCGAGTGCCAGCCGCATGGTTCGTTCTGCTTTGGAAGGAGCGTGACTGCCAAAAACCGGGCGATCCATGACGTCGGTGGCATTATATCCGCACCGGAGTTTTTCACAACCGGCGTTGTGTAAAGAATCGCAAAATTTGCACGTTACATCTTTTGCAACCGTTCCGACAGGAGCTGCCGCACCACTTGCGCGTCGGCCCCTTTCACCTGCTTCATCACCTGGCCGATCAAGGCCCCGATCGCCGCCTGTTTGCCCCCCCGAAAGTCTTCCACCGCCTTGGGGTTCCGTTCGATGACCGCCGTGACCGCCGCGAGCAGGGTGGCGTCGTCTTGCACGAGGGCCAACCCCCGCTCGGTAATCAGCGCCTCGATGCGGGCAAGCTGGTCGGCCTCGCTCATTCGCACTGCTGCGTCCGGATGCGCATCACAATCGGCCAGCAACTCCGTAAAAATTTCGCGGGCGGATTTCACCGTGATCTGCTTCTGACGGACTTTCTTCAACAACACCGACAGCACGCCCGCGGAGACCGGAAATGCCTCGATCGCTTGCCGGCGGTCCTTCAACTCCCGCAAAACGTCTTGCGTCACCCAATTCGCCGCCTGTTTGGCGTCGCCGCACGCTTGTGAAACCGTTTCAAAGTAGTCGCAGACCGCCGCGCCTTGGTGGATCAGCACGTCGGCGTCGTAGGCCGAGAGGCCGAATTCCCGTTCGTACCGCCGCCGACGTTCTCCCGGCGTTTCACCCATTTCACCCCGCATCGCTTCCAGTTCCGCCGCGGAAATCGTCACCGGCACGAGATCGGGATCGGGGAAATAGCGGTAGTCGGCGGCTTCTTCCTTTTCGCGGAGAGGGTAGGTCAGGCCGCGGTCTGGATCGAAACCGCGCGTGGATTTCGGCGCATCCCGAATGGTTTGTCCCGTCCGCTGAAACGCGTCCCATTGCCGCTGCACCTCGTAGGTAATCGCCTGTTCGGTGAAGCGGAAGCTGTTGAGATTTTTGATTTCCACGATGGGAGTGGCCACCTTGGTGCCGTCGCCGCGCGCCACGTGCAGATTCACGTTGGCGTCGCACCGCAGACTTCCCTCCTGCATGTTGCAGTCGGACACCTTCAACCACGTCAACAGCAGGTGCAACTCCTGGAGAAACTGTCGGGCTTCCGCCGCCGACCGTAAGTCGGGTTGCGTGACAATCTCCACCAGCGGAGTTCCCGCCCGATTGAGGTCGACGAAACTATCGCGGCCGCGGCCCGATTCATCGTGCAGGTTCTTCCCGGCGTCTTCCTCGAGATGGGCGCGAATGATGCCGACCCGGCGGATGGTCGGCTGCCCGGTCTGCGACGAACCACCCTCGCCGGCGGGCGGGACTTCGATTTCCAGCCAGCCATTCCGGCTGAAGGGCAAATCGTATTGGCTGATCTGATACCCCTTGGGCAAGTCGGGATAGAAGTACTGCTTGCGATCCCATTTGGTGAAGGGGGCGATTTCACAGTGCAAGGCCAGGGCGGTTTTCATCGCCAGTCGCAGCGCTTCCCGGTTCAGCACCGGCAAGGCTCCCGGCAATCCCAAACACACCGGGCAGGTTTGCACGTTGGGCTGATCGGGGCGAAACGCCGTGCTGCAACCGCAGAAGATCTTCGTCTGCGTGAGCAGTTGCACATGGACTTCCAAGCCGATGATGACGTCGAACATGGCGGACGGCCGACTAGCGAGTACAAAATTCGTCACAAGGAGGCGCACCCAGGCCGCCGCGTATGCCACGCCGTGGCCTTTTCGTACATCCGCGCCGCGCGGAGCAAACGCTCTTCCGCCAGGGGAGGCGCCAGCAATTGCAAACCAATCGGCAACCCGTGGGCGTTGAATCCGCACGGCAGGGCCAGGCCGGGCAAGCCGGCCAGGTTGGCGCTGATGGTATAGATGTCGCCCAAATACATCGCCAGCGGATCGTTCACGGTTTCTCCCAAGCGGTAGGCCGCGGTGGGAGCGACCGGCCCGGCGATGACATCGACCGCTTGAAAGGCGGCATCGAAATCCTGGCGGATCAACCGCCGCACTTTCAGGGCCTTCACGTAATACTGCTCGTAGTATCCGGACGACAGGGCGTAGGTCCCCAGCATGATCCGCCGCTTGACCTCGGCGCCGAAGCCTTCACCCCGGCTGGCGGCATACATGTCGAACAGGGTTTTCGCGTCCGCCGTGCGATGGCCGTAATGAATGCCATCGTAACGGGCCAGATTGCTCGAAGCCTCGCTGCACGCGATGAGGTAATAGGCGGCGATGGAATAATCGGCGTGCGGCAACGACACTTCGCGCACCGCGGCCCCCAGCGCGCGATACACATCGAGCGCCGCTTTGACCGCGGCGGCGATTTCACCGTCCAGACCGCTGGCGAAATGTTCGCGCACGTAGCCCACGCGCAAACCCGAGAGGGGCTGTTCCACGGTTTCGCTGTAGCCGGGCACGGGTTCATTCAGCGAGGTCGAGTCGCGCGGATCGTGCCCCGCAATGGCTTCCAGCAGCAGCGCCGCCCCGCCGACATCCCGCGTCAGCGGCCCCACCTGGTCGAGTGAACTCGCATAGGCCACCAGTCCGTAACGGGAAACTCGTCCATATGTGGGTTTCAGGCCCACCACGCCGCAAAAGGCCGCCGGCTGCCGGATCGAACCCCCTGTGTCGCTGCCCAAAGCCGCGGGCGCCAAACGGGCGGCCACGGCGGCGGCCGAGCCACTGCTGGAGCCGCCGGGGGTCCGCTCCACATCCCAAGGATTCCGCGTGACCTGGTACGCCGAGTTTTCCCCCGTGGAGCCCATGGCGAACTCGTCGCAATTGCAGCGGCCAAGCAGCACGGCATCGGCGGCGCGCAAGCGGGAAATCACATGGGCGTCGTAGGGGGGAATAAACTGTTTGAGGATGCGGCTGGCACAGGTGGTGGGCTGGCCCGCCGTGCACAATACGTCCTTGACGGCCACGGGAAGTCCCGCCAGCAGTCCCACAGGCTCGCCCCGCGCCCGTCGGGCATCAATGGCTTCCGCCTGAGCCATGGCCGCCTCGCGGTCCCACCACAGAAACGCCCGCAGTTCGCCGTCGCGGCGGGCGATCGCGTCGAGACAGGCCGCCGTCAGCGATGCACTGGTGAGCTCTCCCTGCCGCAGCCGGGCCACGAGTTCGGCCGTCGAACCATCCATCCCGTCCATGCCCCATCCTCGACCGCGATGTGCCATCCCCGATGCGCGTGTGGGATGTTATCCCGCCGCGGTGATCGACGCTACCTTCCGGGCGGCAGCGGCGCAAGCTGGGTCAGCGTGTGGGCGATATTCATCAATTCATGTGATCGACGCTACCTTCCGGGCGGCAGCGGCGCAACACAACGGCTAACGGTCCTTAATGGCGCGGCGGTGCGCGCCATCGGCTCCGTCGTGCGGCGGCATCGGCGGATAGTGCCCATCAACTTGGGCCCGGCACGGTCGCAATGCCGCGGCGTCCCGCCAGCCATGAGGGCGGGCGGTGAACTTCAGCCTTCTAGAATGGCCGGGACCAGAAAGTATTTGCCGTCGGTTTTCGGTGCGTTGGCGAGCGCGACGGGCCTGGGCAGGGAGGGGACGAGCACATCGTCTCGAAACACGTTTGCCACCTCGATGGCGTGCACCATCGGCTCGACCTGCCGCGTATCCAACTCATCCAAGCGCGACACGTAATCCAGAATGGCCCCAAGCTGCTCGGCGAACGCGTCGATTTCTTCCGGCGCAAGTTGCAATCGCGCCAGTTGAGCCACCTTCAAGACCGTCTCGCGGGGCAGCGGCATGGCAGCGTCTTTGGATCGAGACTCCGAACTTTGGATCAAGACTGCGAATTTGGATCAAGACTGTAAATACGGACGAGAACATGGCAACGGCACGCCAGCCGCCAGCCAGCGTCCAACCCGTCGATGGCCGCGGTGCGACTCCCGAAATCCTGCCGAGTGCCCCCATCATGATGCCGAACGTTGTCCGCCAGGGCGCGACTGGGCCCGAGGCGTCCAGCAGCCGGCTCAATTCGCTTCCGGCAGGGAGAACGGCGCCCGCACGATCTTCTTGGTGACTTTGCCCGCCCGCAGGCATTTGGCACACACCCGCACTTTTTTGGATTCGTCACCTTCCTGAATCCGCACGGGCTGCAAGTTCGGTCGGAACAGCCGCCGAGAAATGCCCGTGGTCTTGCGGCCGTTGCCCCCCAAATACTTCGGCTTGCCGCGCTCGACCTTCTGGTTGCCGAACACGGGGCGCTTTTCGCAGTAGTAGCAAACCTGACTCATGACCAAGGCCTGTTCCGAAATCCCAAAAATCCGCGAATCGACCCCACCAACGTCCAGGGTGGGAACGCATTAGTATAACGGCTCGCCGCGGCGCCACAAGGTCCGTGCCGCGGCGTTTTTCGCGGTGTCACCCTCTCTCACGCTTTCACCCTTGCTGGCCGTTGCCTCTCGGCTAAAGCGTTGTCCCGCCGGTCCGCCTGCTCCGCCGCGCGACCGCCCGACCGAAGCGCCCGGCTCACCCGCGGGACCTGGCTTCTTCCCGGGGCAACACGCGGACTTCGTTGCCCTGCTCGTTGGTGCAATAGAACTTGAGGTGCTCCGGCGTGACGCCCGAAAGCGCGTTGATGTTGATCGACACCTGATACGTTTCCTCCAGTTCGGTGATGTCCCGGCGTTTGCGGTTGTTGAGGAACGCCGCCACGCGCTCGTGGACTTCCACCGTCACTTTTTCCACCTCCTCGTGATTGGCGTGGGTCATCAGCAGCCGCATGACGTCGATCGCCATGCTTTCCGCGGTCTTCACCTGGCCGGTCCCGTGGCAGCACGGGCAATCTTCATACACGCTGCGGCGCAATGAGGGTCGAATCCGCTGCCGCGTCATTTCGATCAGGCCAAACGGGCTGATCCGCAGGACCTTGGTGCGGGCGCGATCCCGTTCGACGGCAGCGCGCAGGGCGCGTTCCACGCCCCGGCGGTGGCGTTCTTCCCGCATGTCGATGAAGTCGCACACAATCACGCCCCCCATGTCGCGCAGCCGGAGCTGGCGGCTGATCTCCTCGGCGGCGCGAATGTTGACCTGGTAGGCGTTGGTTTCGGCGTCGTCGTCGGCACGGTAATTGCCGCTGTTGACGTCGATCGCCACCAGGGCCTCGGTTTGATCGATGACGATCGAACCGCCGCCCGGCAAGGGAACATGCCGGCAGTGGATCTTGGAGATTTCCTGCTCGATGTTGTACATGTTGAACAGCGGCTCTTTGCCCTGATACAGCTCCACGCAGTCCACATGCTTGGGCATGACGATCTTCATGAATTCGCGGGCCCGTTCATAGGCGCGCGGCTCATCGATGAGGATGCGGTCGACCTCTCCGGTGTAAATGTCCCGGATGGTGCGGATGATCATGTCGCTTTCTTCGTAGATGTCGACCGGCGCGGGGTGTTTCTTGATGCGGCGAACGATCACGTTCCATAACCGCAACAGGTAGTTCAAGTCGCGCTGCAAGTCGGCCTGGGAGCGGTCGATGCCCGCCGTGCGAATGATGAACCCCAGTCCCTCGGGCGGATTCAGGTCCAGCAGCGCGCGGCGCAGCGTTTTGCGGGTGGCCTCGTCGGTGATCTTGCGGCTGACGCCCACGCGCTGCAAGGCGGGCATCAGCACCAGATACCGTCCGGGAATGCTGATGTAGGTGGACAGGGTCGGCCCCTTGGCGCCGATACCCTCCTTGATGACCTGCACCAGCACTTCGCTGCCGCGCTTGAAAATCTCCTGAATGGGGGGCTTGCCGCGGGCATTCCGTTCATTGAACCGGCGGGAAGGCCGGGTGCCGCGGCGGCCCGCGCCGACGTCGTCTCCCTCGTCGTCGAATTCGTCTTCCGGGGGTCCGTCGACGAGGTGCTTGTAATACTGGTATTCGACATCGCTGACGTGCAGGAAGCCGTTGCGGCCGACGCCGAAATCCACGAACGCCGCCTGAATGCTCGGCTCGAGATTGACGACGCGTCCCTTGTAAATGTTGCCGACGTAGTTTTCGAGGCTGTTCCGCTCGACATACAGTTCTTCGAGCACGCCGTCTTCAACAATGGCGATGCGGCTTTCCTCCGGCTGGAGGACGTTGATCAACATCTCTTTCTTCATTGCGCACCTTTCGGGCGGCGGTGCGTGTGCCACAGGTCGTCGCGGGTAAATTCTTCCTCGTCGCCGCTTCCCACGGATTCGCCGGAACCATGGCCCAGGGCCGCACCACGGGCGGCGGGGGCGCCTCAGCCAACTGGCCAACGCAGACGTGGTCCCGCCAGGTTGGCGGCGGGTCCGGCCGGTAGCCGTGATCCACTTGCGGACCGCCAGAACACCGTTGAGTTCCAGCCGAGAAGATTAGCCTGTTGAGGGCCGTCGCAGGTCCGCTGCCGGGAAGCGGGGGGAACGGGAGAACGGCAACGACCTTAGGATCGCTGCTCATGACTCCGTGCACTGCCGTCGCAGTCGCTGTCCCCGAAGACTCGCTCACACGCACACTTGCCGCAAAGAATTAATGGTATCACTCATTCCCACGGGGTCGACACCGCTCCGCGCGGAGCGCGTGTCGGATGGAATCGCACAACGGCCTGCCGGGACGAAGTTCGGACGAGCCAGGCCTGTCGAAACGACGCTTGTCCGCAGCGGAGGGACTGCTTTCGGGCGAATACCGGCTGATCGGTTCGCACGACGCGACAGCCACGGCGGAGCGTGGGCGGCTCCGACCGGCTACTGCACCGTCTCCGGACAAATTTTCTTGAGTTCTCCTCGAAGGTAACTTTCGACGTTGCGCGCCACTTCCATGCTCTCCGCGCGTGAGGCAATGCGTTCCGCGCGCGCCAACGTCAGGTTGCGAATCACTTCCTTCAATTCGGGAATGGCGTGGGGCGTAACGCTCAATTGCCGCAAGCCCATCCCCACCAGCAACGGGACAAAGACCGGGTCGGAACTCATCTGCCCGCAGACGGAGACCGAAATGTGGTACTTCCGCGCCGCCGTAATCACGTTGCGAATCAACCGCAAAATGGACGGGTCGCCGCTGCGGTACAGGTTGGCCACCGCCGGGTCCCCCCGGTCGACCGCCAAAGTGTACTGAATCAGGTCGTTTGTCCCAATCGAGAAAAAATCGACCTCGCGGGCGAATTCCTCGGCGAGGATGGCCGCCGAGGGAACCTCCACCATCATTCCCACGGGAACGTCGCGTTTGAACTCAACCCCTTGCTCCTCAAGGTCTTCCATCACGTCCCCAAGGATCATCCGCGCCTGGCGAAACTCCAGCAGCGTCGACACCAGGGGAAACATGATCCGCAGGTCCCCATGGACGGCGGCCCGCAAAATCGCCCGCAACTGGGTTTTGAACAGCTCCAAATGCTGCAAACTCAACCGGATACTGCGGATCCCCAAGGCCGGATTGACGCCGTCGGCGTATTGGGTCCGCAGCCGCCCGGGCATTTTGTCCGCCCCCAGATCCAGCGTGCGGATCACCACCGGTTGATGCGGAAATGCCTTGAGCACCTCGCGATACGCCCGGTAATGATCTTCTTCCGTGGGTTCCCGCTGCGATTCCAGATACAGAAACTCGGTGCGGTACAAGCCGATGCCGTCGGCCCCCCGCTGCCGTGTCGGCTCGGCTTCCTGGGGGAATTCGATATTCCCCAACAGCTCGATGGTCACGCCGTCGCGCGTTTGCGACGGAAGCTGGCGGAGCGTTTCCAACCGCTTGCTGTAGCTGCGGTACCGCTGTTCCGAGGCGTGGTATTTGGCGAGGGTATCTTCATCCGGATCGATGATCACCACGCCGTGGCTGCCATCGATGACAATGGTTTCCCCGCCCGACACATCCGACAGGAAGTTGCCGATGCCCACCACGGCGGGCAATTGCAGCGCCCCCGCGAGAATTGCCGTGTGGCTGGTATGCCCGCCCACTTCGGTCGCCAGTCCCAATACGAACTGCCGATCCAATCCGGCGGTTTCGCTGGGGGTGAGGTTATGGGCCAGGACGACCACCGGCGCCGTGAGGTGCGCCAGTTCTTCCCGGCGTTCCCCCAGCAAATGCTTCAGCAGCCGCTTTTCGAGGTCGTAAATGTCGGCCGAACGTTCGGCGAAGTATTGATCCCCGAGGTTGCGGAACCGCTTGGCATACTGGCCCAACACGCGGCTGACGGCGAATTCCGGCGAAAAGGATTTCTCGCGAATGAGGGACTCGATTTCGGCGGTGATCTTCGCGTCGCGGGCCATCATCAGATGGGCGGAGAAGATGGCCCCGTATTGCGCCCCCAAGCGCTCCGAGGCGAGTTTTTCGTTGAGTTCGATTTCGCGGCAGGTGCTTTCCAAGGCCGCCCGGAAGCGAGCGGTCTCCATATCGACCGCATCAATGCTCACAAAGCGCTGCGGGATGCGGAAGGTCTCGGCACCCAAGACCAGGGCGGGGCCGATGGCCACTCCAGGGGAAACAGCGATGCCGCGTTTGACCAGCATGTCACCTATGGTGTCCGAATGAGAAGGCGTTCGCACGGTCGACAGCCGCTCCACAGCGTGTCGAGCTCCACGCTCCGCCGACATCGCGCGGGCCACCCGCGCGACCGCGCTTGCCGCACGCCGACGGATGCCGCGGAGGGTGCGGGGGAAGAATGCCTGCCCCGTGTTGATCCGGAAGGACACCCTGCCTGCCGAGACCCGCCGGGAACCGTGGTGCCAGCGTACTGACCGGCGGGCTGAGTCGACGGTTCAGGAATCGCCGCTGGGAGTTGTTGACACCGAGGCGGACACGCCGAAGTCGGAATCGAACAGGGCCGCCAGATGTTCCAAGGCATCGGGGGCATCCGGGCCGTCCACTTCCAGATCGAGTTCTGCACCGGGACCAGCAGCAAGTTCGAGCAGGTCCCACACGCTTTTGGCGTTGGCTTGTTTTGCCCCGTTGCCCAATCGAATCCGGCTGTCGAATTTCGTCGCGGCCTGTGCCAGCAGCGTGCACGGCCGGATATGCAGACCGTGTTCCGCCTTGACGATGACGCGCCGTCGATAGACTTGGGATTCCGCCATGATCCAAGACATCGATTCCTGACGAGAGGTTCCGCGGCGGTCCAGCCACCGATGCCCGAGGGGCTACGGAAGCTCGTTGTTGTCGGCTTCCTTGAGCAGTTCCATCACGGCAGCAGCCGTGGTCGATTGTCGCAAGAACTTGCAAAAACTCTGGTTCCGCAAATGCCGGGAAATGCTTTCCAGCGCCCGCAAATGGTCGCCGGGGCGGCTGGGAGGCGAGACGAGCAGGAACAGGATGTAGACCGGTTCGCCATCGAGGCTGGCGAAATCCACCCCGTGCCGTGACAGCGCCACCGTGGCGATCAATTTCTCGACCGACGGATGCTTGGTGTGGGGGACGGCGACGCCGTTGCCGATGCCCGTCGACCCGAGTTCCTCGCGTTTCAGGATCGCGCTGACGATGCCTTCTTCATCTTGAGGGGTGATACAGCCGGCCTTGGCGAGGCTGGCCACCATGGCGCGAATGGCCGCCTCTTTCGAGTCAGCCTGAAGATCGGGGATGACCGCCTCGGCGGCAACGAATTCGCAAAGTTTCATGCAACTTCCTTTTCAAGGGCGCGACGCACCAGAAATCCCATTCCGCGCCCTGATTCGATTCCGACGATGAGCAGCCAGGCGTTGGAAACTTGCTCGTGAACGTGAGCCGGTGCGACGCTGTCCCGCCGATTTCGCCGCAAAGTCTCAATCTTCCAAGGGCATTTCAGGAATTGGTGGAACGCGCCGATGATGCTCCTGGATTTTTTCCTTGTATTTCCGGATTTGTTGTTCCATTTTGTGCAGGGCGAGGTCGAAGGCGGTGTGCGCGTCGGGCGCCGATTCGACAGCCACGAAATTGTGCTTGTGCTCGGCGTCGACCAGGATTTCCGCCGTGGCGGTGCTATTCGCAAAATCGAAGGTCACCTGAATGGCCGTAACGCGCGCGAAATACGTCAACAGCTTTTGAGCCTTTTCCGTGACGTAGGCGTGCGCCTCGGGACGCAACGTTCCGTGACGGCAGGTAATCGCAACTTGCACCGCTGTTCGCTCCTAAAAAGCGGGGTGTCCCCCTTCCACGGCTCCCACCTCAGGTGCAAGCCGCAGCACCGATTGTAGCCCTCAACGACAAACCGTCCAATCCCGCCGCCCAGGGAATCTTGCCTCCGCTGGCGGTTGGTCCTACCTGTCAAACTGTACCGCGCCGACGCACCAAGAGCCACAAACCGCCTGTCGAAAAGTGTTCCCTCGCCGCGGGAAGATTCCGCGCGAGGAATCGGCGGTGTACGGCGGATCAAGTACGCGGCCCTCGAGAGAGTTACTGCGGTGTTGGTGGACGGAGGGCCTCGTCGACAGCGGACGGACGATCGGCAGCGTTCACCACCGCCACTTTCTGCAAGTCGCGCAGGCTGTCTCCCAATCCCCAGCGCAGAACCTGGTCTCCTTGTTTGAGGAGCACGTGCTTCAGGCCGATTTCCGTCACCTCGCCCTCGACGTCGGCCACGCGCAGCCGGTCGCCCAGATGCACATACGTGGTCTTGTCTCCCAGGCGATTGTAAAGCTGCGCTTCCGGGGTGCCATTCCGATTCACCACGCCGACCAGCCGCGTGAACTGGGCCGCGTCGTCTTCAAGCCGCAACGTGAAAGTGCTCGTGGTCGATTGCGGTGGCGTGCCGTCGTCGGTCACGGTGAGCGACACGTTGAAGTTCCCCGGTGCCAGGGATTCGGGCGGGTTCCAACGAAGTTCCCCGGCGGGCAAGGCGACCGTCAATCCGGTCGGAGCGCCATCCGCCAGTCGGATGTTCAGGCGTTCGCGCGGCGTTTCCAGATCGGAAAGATCGAGCGGATAAACCCATTCGCGCCCCACATAGGCCACGGGGGGCGGCGTCAGGTTGACGACCGGCTTGGAGTTCGGTTCGCGGAGCACGAGGGTCAATTCGGCGGTCAGTTTGCCGTGAGGGGCGTTGGGATGCCGGATTTCCAAACTCAGCGGCACCTTGCCGGCGGGCTGCTCAGCGGTGGGTCTCCAAGTGATCTTGCCCGAGTTGCGGTCGAGTTGCAGGCCGGCGGGAGCCGCTGCCGCGAGGACGAATTCCGGTTTTCCGAGGGTGGGATCGTAGCCCTTCACGGGGAGCGTATAGTCGAGTTGTTCCCCGCGGACGACGACCTGTTCTCCCAGGGGACCAAGTTCCAATTGGTACTGTTTGGGCGGCGGCGGCTTGATGAACGGATTGCGGCGCAGCAATTCGCGAAATTCCTCGGTGTTGCGCGAGGGAGCCGCGGGATTGAGCGGCGTGAACTCCACCACGCTGTGGGCGTCATGATCGAGTGGCCGCGTGCGCTCCGCGCCGCGGCTCACCGTCCAGGTCTGGCCGTCGATCGCCGTCACCGTGAGGTATTCGTTGCCGATGCGAATGCGGAACGGCGGCTGCTTGGGAAATCCGTCGCCGCTGACGACCTCGCACACCACGGCGGCGGCGGGCAACGGTGCCGCCAGCGTGGTTTCGGCGAGCAGCGTTTTCCGCGGTTTGACATCGGTCAGGGCCAGCGCTTCGGCGTTCAGCAGCACCTTCATCTGCGGGTCGCCCGCCGATTCACGGCTTTCCACCTTCAACAGGCTGATCCGATGCAGCAAGTTCGCGCGGTGGAAGTGGTCGAGAAACGTGCAAAGCTGTCCGTAGGTGGCGTAGGCTTCGATGATCACCGTCACGGCGACGTAGACGTTGGGGTCGCCCACGCGGGAGTTGCTCAGCTTCATCACGCGGCGGGTGGCGGCGGGAGTGATGCTGGGGTTGTCGAAACCGGCGAGCAAGGCCAGGTCGGTAATCCACTCCTGATACATGCTTTGGGCGGCGATGGCCTCCGCCCCGCGGCTGCGGGTTGTGGCGGGCGGTTTGGGATCGGGGGGCAAGCTGCGGGCGCGCCACTCCGCCAACCGCCGCTGGGCCAGTTCGACCTCCTCTTTTTCCGCCCGCTTCGTCTCCACGTTTTTGCTGAGTGTTTCGTATTCCTGTTCGCGCTTCTGGAAGGGGCCGAACACCACTTCGCTGACGCACCCGCCCCCTTGCCACAGCAGGATTGACAGCACGCACACGATCAGCAGGATTTGTTGGCGTGTAAGTTGAATCGGCACGGCATCACCGAAACAGCGGGAGAAGTCGCATGCCACGGCGCCCGCGGCTAGCCGCCGCAGCGACGCGGAGGAAAGTTACTTTGCCTGAGGCGCCCCCTTGCGCGCGGCCAATCGATCGGCGGAGAAGTTGAACGCACTGGGGTAATCGTCGTCGCGGCTGACGGTCAGCGGACTGGGTTTCACCCGATAATTGTGCTCGCGAAGCTGCTTCTGAAACGTCTCGACATGCTCTCGCGTCTGAGCGGCCCCAGCCAGCGTAATCGTCGCCAGGGCGTCCCCCGTGGCGGGCGCGAATTGGTAGTTGGACAAATAGGGGCGTTTCAGATCGCCGGGCAGCAATTCTTCCAATTCGAGTATCTGCTGCAACTGGTCGATGTTGCGGACATCCCATTCTTCCACGGCTTTGGCCGCCAGCAGGTCCCGCTGCCCCCGGCTAACCACCGAGTTCAACGACGCGAGTTCGCTGCGCAGTGAGGCAATCTGGCTGTCGAGGCGACGCAACCAGAGCTGAGCGCCCCCCAACACCACGAAGGCGGTGAACAAGGCGGCGGCCGCTCCCACGGCGAGTTGCTGTTTTCGCGGGTCGCGCCGCGGGGGGGGGTGTCGCGGATGAAGGAAGTCGATGTTTGGCGCCGCATCGGGCAAGTGGGCGAGTGCCGCTCCGCTTAACAACACCACGTCGGCCGCATACGGCCGCAACGCCGCCGGACACTCCCCCAGTTCGGACGGCTTCAGGCTGTCCACCAGGTCGACCGCACAGCCGATTTGTTCCTGCAAAACCTTGGCTTGCGCGGCGTGGCCCCCGACCAGCCAGGCCTGCTGCAAATGCAGATCGGGACGAGTGCGTCCCGCCGCCACCAGGCACCGGCTGACTTCGGCTTGCAGGGCCGCCGACGTCTCGTCCTCGGTCGTGGCAGCCGTTCGCGCGGCATGTCCGAACACCAATTGCCGTTCGGCGATGAGCGCCATTTCGATTCGGGGACCATCCAGAACGACGGTCAGTTCGGCGTGACCGGGATCGATCGTGCGGCGCGTGAGGGTGGCCATCAGCGCGTGCGCGCCGCTGCGCGTCGCATCGGATCGTGCGCCTTCCAATTCTCGACGCCGACTTTGCCGCAGCGTCCATTCGGCCAAGGCCGTCGAACTGCACGTGACTCCCGCCAGCTCGCGATCCGCGGCCTTCAGCGTCAGCCGGAAACGATCGACCACCGCGTTGGGCAGCGTGGCCGCCAACACGTCGCGGCCGGGACGGGACGACACGGCGGGCAGCGGCAGAAAGTCCAAGGAGGTTTGATCGAGGGGCACGGCGGACCGCGCCGCGGCCTGAAACCGCACCAGGTCGGCCAGCTCTTCGTCGGGAACAACGGGAAGTTCGAGGTGCCGCAGCACGATCTCTTCCCGCGGCACGACGATCCACACCAGCCGGGCCGACAATCCCGCCCCGGACCATTGCGACCGCAGCCACTCACCGGCGGCCTTTGGATTGAGTGTCGGCGACACTCCGTCCGGCCAGGTGGCGGTCCATCCCCCCAACCAGCGGGCGCGTCCCCCTTCCACCGCGACTTGGGCCGCCGCCATCCGCTGCCGTTCACCCGTCACAATCAACAAATCCGCCATATTCGCTCAATCTTCCCCCGTTGGTCGGAAGAGACGTTTAGGTTAGCCCCTGTCTGCGCGGCCCGCTGGCGGACATTGGAGGAGCCTGACATCATCATCGGCACATGACCCCGTTGGGACAAGGGCAATCAGTTGCGGTGGCGGCGCTTATCAGGAAGTGTGGGCGAAATTTGCGGCGAACGAACACGCCACTGGGCATCCCTTGCAACCAGCCCTTCGCCATCCCAAAAGACGGACATCAACGGAGATCGAGTGTTCAACTGCCGGCGGTGTCGGCCAGTTCTCGATTGCCAAAGACTCACTTGTTCGCCCCTGCTTTCCGCCGCTCGGCCCAAGCGGCCAGGATGCCCTGGGGATCGTTTTGAAATGCGTCGCGGCAGCCCGTGCAGCACACGTAGTACGTTTGACCCTGGTAGGTCACGGCCATGGTTCCCAAGCCTCCGGTAACCACGCATTCCGGTCCATTGCCGCCGGCAGCGGCCAATCGCGTGCCTTCCCGCTGATAACCCACCTCGGCCACACGCTGGTAGAACGATTGCCGGATACCCCGTTTTTCGAACAAGACCGTCACCCGATGTTCCCCCACTTGGGTCCAGGTCAAGCGGTGCACCTCCGCTTGCGCATCCGGAGCCGACTCGAGCACCAGCCGCTCTCCTTCTCGCCGACCGCCGTATTCACGGACCGTTTCATCGGGCAGAATCACCCGCAGGACGACGGGGTTGTCGGCAGTCCCCGGCAGAAACAAGGCCGATTTCCACAGCTTGCCATCCGCCACAGCCCAACGGATCCCGGGGCGGTCTTGAAACTCCCACACGACTTCCACTTTTTCTTGCCAGGCACCTTGAGGTGAACCTCGACGCACCTGACCGACTCCCCTCCATTTTCCGACGAGTACTTGCTGCGGCTGAAGGGCGGTCACGTCCGCAGGATCGAGGACTCGCCGATCACCGGCCTGTCCGGAGACGGTCAACGCCACCGTCGCGACACCGATCACAAGACCCCGGCGGTAGACAGCGGTCGGGAACGACAACATGCGGCATACTCCTGTCCGCCTGACCCGCCACTACTTGCGGGGAGGTTCTTCCCAGGCCGTGGAAGCAAGAGGGACTGACCGCCAGCGATGGGCGGCGAGGAAGCGCTGCACAAATCAACCCACCAATTACCCCGACGGGTCGGTGGAGTTCGTGCACTGGACTGAAATCTCGTCCATTTCCTCCCGGGGTGACAGCTTGTTGCTCTGGTCCAACGCGCTGTCACTTTCCGTAAACAAGTGGACAGGATCACACTTGCCGGGCGAGAGATGTTAATCTCGATTCAGCCTACAGTTGTGTCAAACCGTCCCCATCGTTGCCAGCCCCGTTGGGATTGGCCCGAAAGTTGCGGCTCTGCGCTGTTGGGCCACGATCGGGCAGAGCCATGAACCTCAGCGAAACCGACCGAGATCTGGGGCCGATTCCGTCTTCTAGCGGAATCGATCGCAGCGTGAGCTACTTGATCGTCGGTTTGCTCGTGGTCTGTTTTTTCCTGCTGACGTTGATGGGGCTTACACAAGTGGATCGGGTTAGCAAGCAAGCCCAACAATCGCCCCCCGCGAGCGAAGCCGCCGATCCAGAAACGGAAATCCTCGGAGCCGGCCATCCCGGGACCGAATGATTCACCCCCCCCCCCGGTGATGCACGCCAAGTGATTCGCGCCCCATAACTTGCGTCTCCCGCGACGGAAGTGGCTTCCCCCGGGAGCCTGCGCTCCCCATGCAGTGGTGAATTCGAACCACCACGCATGCCCATGCTCTCCGCTGGGCAGTTCGCCCGTCAGGCGGCCTCAAGCGAAGTGTGCGGGCCGTATCGGTACGCTCGACGGGCGGCAGAACCGTGGTCATTTGTGCCGCCTGCCGCACAACCATGCAGTCACCTCGCTCTCGGACAAGCGCGCGGCCCTCGGTTGGCCAAGCACGCAACCCTTCGTTGACTAAGCACGAAACCCTTGGTTGGCCAGGCACGCAGCCCAAGGTTGGATCAGCACGCAGCCCCCTCGCGGTTCATCCGAACGAGGTGGAAACGTCTGACGGCCGGTGAAGCGTCAGCACTCGGTCATGGTGTGCCTTCTTTCGTGAGTTCCCTGGGTGGAAACGTCTGACGGCCGGTGAAGCGTCAGCACTCCACGAGCAACCGGAAGGGGTCGGCAAACATGCTGGCCAGGCGCACCAGGAAGCGGGCGGCATCCGCCCCGTTGATCACTCGATGATCGTAAGACAGCGAGAACGGCAGCATCAGCCGTTCGCGCAACTGACCGTCGATCAACTGGAGTTGCTTCTGCGAACGAGACATCCCCAGGATGGCGACTTCCGGATAATTCACAATGGGGGTGAAGGCCGTGCCGCCAATTCCCCCCAGATTGGTAATCGTGAACGTGCCCCCGCGCATCTCTTCCAGGCTGAGTTTCCCGTTGCGGGCTTTCTCGGCGACGGCTGTCAACTCGTGGGCCAACTGCACGACCGACTTCTGATCGACATTGCGAATCACGGGGACGACCAGGCCGGTCGGGGTGTCGACCGCCACTCCCAGGTGGTAGTACTGCTTGAGAATCAACTCTCCCTTGGCCGCGTCATAGCTGGAGTTGAATTGCGGGAATTGCTGCAAGCAGGCGACCACGGCTTTCATGGTGATGGCCGTCATGGTGACCTTGGGGGCCCCTGGACCGGCATGTTCCACGAACCGTTTGCGGGCCGCTTCGATGTCGGTGATGTCGGCCAGATCATGCTGGGTGACATGCGGGATGATCTGCCAGGCCAAGGCGAGGTTGTTGGCGGCCGTCTTTTGCAGTCGGGAATAGGGTTGCCGCTGAATCGGCCCGAATTGCGAGAAATCGGGTAACGGCGGAACGGTGACAGCGGCCGCGGCCGGTGCCGCGGCGCCGTTGCCCGCAAACGCGCGGGCCACGTCTTCGGCCGTGATGCGCCCGCCGGCTCCCGTGCCCCGTACTTGGCGCAAATCCACTCCCAACTCCCGCGCCAATCGGCGGGTCGCCGGACCGGCGGGAATCGGCAGGTGCACTTCTGCCCACGGGTTGGAACCGGCCGGCGGCGGCACCGTCGCGGTCACCGCCCCGGAGACGGAAGCCCCGGCAGGCGCGGTTTTGGCCGCAGCCGCCGTCCCGGTCGCCGCCTTCGTCTCGGTAAGCCCGGCATCGGCCGGTTTGACGCCGTTGGATTCGCTCGATCCCGCGTCGCCGACGGCAGTCAGCGTCAGGATGGGCTGCCCCACTCGCACGGTGTCCCCCTTTTTGACCAGCAGTTTGTCGATTTTGCCGGCGTGGGGACTAGGCAGTTCCATCACGGCCTTATCGGTTTCCAATTCCAGCACGACCTGGCCGGCCTCGATTGTGTCGCCCGGCGCAACGTGGATTTCGGCGACATCGGCGGTGTCCACACCTTCGGCGAGTTGCGGGAGTTTGAATTCGAGCATAGGTCCGTCATTCCGTGGGAGAGGCCGTATGGCGATGTTCGGGATGCGGGCAAGCAAGCGGGAACAGGTCGAGGACCAGCAGCCGGAACTCGATTCTCCCCTCGTGCCGCCCCACCGTCAGGCGGTTGCCGGGTCCACTTTCTCGGGATCGATGTCCAGCGTTTTAAGGGCGGCGGGCAGCCGGGAAGCATCGAAGCGGTGTTCGCGGGCCAGCGCCACCAGTGTGGCGTAGGCCACCGATTCGCCATCGATCTCGAAGTGCCGGCGCAGCTCCGGTCGCGAGGCACTGCGTCCGAAGCCGTCGGTGCCCAGCACCAGATACGACCCGGGGAGATATTGCCGAATCTGATCCGCCACCAGTTGCACGTTGTCGCTGGCCGCGATGAAGGGACCGCGAATCCCCTCGAGCACGGTTTCGAGATGGCTTTTCCGTGGCGGCTCGGCGGGATGCAGGCGATTCCAGCGGGCGGCGGCTTGGGCCTCGCGCTTCAATGTGTTGTAGCTGGTGACGCTCCAAACGTCGGCGTCGATGCCGAACTGCTCCTTGAGAATCTGCTGTCCACGGAGCACCTGGAGCAGGATCGGACCGCTGCCGAACAATTGCGGCCGGTTCGCCCGCACCGCGGGAGGCACGGACGGATCGAGCGGATACAGGCCGCGCAGAATCCCCTCGATCACGTCGTCCCCCTCGGGCAGGGCGGGCATGATGTACGATTCGTTGTAGACGGAGAGGTAGTAGAAGATTTCTTCTCCTTCTCCGTACATTCGCCGCAAACCGTCTTGCACGATCGCCGCCAGTTCGTAGCCGTAGGCTGGATCGTACGACCACAGGTTGGGGACCGTGCTGGCGACGAGTTGGCTGTGTCCATCCTCGTGTTGCAGACCCTCGCCGTTCAACGTGGTGCGACCGGAAGTGCCTCCGCAAAGGAAGCCTTTGCAACGGGAATCGGCGGCCAGCCAAATCAGGTCGCCCACGCGCTGGAAACCGAACATCGAGTAGTAGATGTAGAACGGACACATCGGCAGGCCGAGATTCGCGTACGACGTTCCCGCCGCCACGAACGAAGCCATGGCCCCCGCCTCGTTGATGCCTTCCATGAGAATCTGGCCGTTTTTCGTCTCCTTGTACGACGAGCCGAGATCCCCCGCGTCAACCGGCGTGTAAAGCTGCCCCTTCGAGGAATAAATCCCGAAACTGTTGAACAGCGTTTGCAGACCGAAGGTTTGCGCCTCATCGGGAATGATGGGCACGATGTGCTTGCCGAAGCCTTTGTCGCGCATCAAGTTCCGCAAGATCTGGCCGAGCACCATCGTGGTCGAGCGGTCTTTCCCCGCCTCGCCCACCGCCTCGATGAACGCCCGCCGTTCGGGAATCGTCCACCGCGCGGCGCTGGGCTGACGTGAGGGCAGATAGCCTCCCAAGGCCTGACGCCGCGCATGCAGATAACGGATTTCCGGGCTGTCGTCGGCGGGCTTGTAGAAGCGAGCCGCCGCGGCATCTTCGTCGCTGAGAGGCAGCCCCGCGCGGTCCCGAATCCGCAGCAGCGTTTCCGTCTGGAGTTTCTTCTGCTGATGGGCGATGTTCTTGCCTTCGGCCTCCTCCCCGAGGCCGTATCCCTTAATCGTTTTGGCCAGCACCACGGTGGGGGCGCCGCGAAATTCCACGGCGGCCTTGTAGGCGGCATACACTTTCAACACGTCGTGCCCGCCGCGGCGCAGGTTCTGCAATTGCACGTCGCTCAAATGCTCGACGAGCTTCAACAGCTCGGGGTATTTGCCGAAAAAGTCGCGGCGAATGAAGTCGCCCGTTTCGACGCTGTATTTTTGGTACTGCCCGTCGACCGTTTCTTCCATCCGGCGGACGAGCAGTCCGGTGGTGTCGGCTTCCAGCAAGGGATCCCAGTCGGAACCCCAAATGACCTTGATGACGTTCCAGCCGGCTCCCCGGAACATCCCTTCCAGTTCTTGAATGATCTTCCCGTTGCCGCGCACCGGACCGTCCAGCCGCTGCAAATTGCAGTTCACGACCCAGGTGAGGTTATCGAGTTGTTCGCGGGACGCGAGGCTGATGGCCCCCAGCGATTCCGGTTCGTCGATTTCCCCATCTCCCAAAAAGGCCCACACCCGCGATTTCGACGTGTCCAGCAGGCCCCGATGCTGCAAGTAGCGCAAAAACCGCGCATGATAGAGCGAGCAGATCGGTCCCAACCCCATCGACACCGTGGGGAATTGCCAGAAGTCGGGCATCAGCCACGGATGCGGGTACGACGACAGCCCCGTCCCTCGCGGAATTTCCCGGCGGAATTTCTTCAGATGGTCCTCGCTCAACCGGCCTTCGAGAAATGCGCGGGCGTACATGCCCGGAGCGGCATGCCCCTGAAAATACACCATGTCGCCGGTGTGGTCCGCCGTCCGCGCGTGCAGGAAATGATTTTGGGCGGTCTCCACCAGGGTGGCCGACGAGGCGAAGGTCGCAATGTGGCCACCCACTCCCGAGCCGGAATGATACGCCTGCACGACCATGGCCATCGCATTCCACCGCACCAGGCTCCGCAGCCGCCGCTCGATCTCCAGATCGCCGGGATAGGGGGGCTGCAACTCCAGCGGGATGGTGTTGACGTAGGGGGTGGTGAGGGCCGGGACCACCGGCACACGGTGCGCCTGAGCGCGGGAGTACAACTGCGTCAGTAGCTCTTCGGCAGCTTGCGGTCCAAGCCGGTGGAGCACGTCATCGAGCGCTTCCAGCCATTCTTCAACTTCCGCCCGCTCCAAAAGGGTTACGGGACTGGTGGCGGCCGCTTCGGAAACGCCGTCGGACGACGCAAGCTTTTCTGTCCGCTTCGGTTGCGGCGGTGCCGCTGCTATTGTTCCGGCCATGCTCGGTACCTCGAAGGGGAGAGCTCGATGGTCGTGGGAGGGGGTGGCGGCGCGCGGACACGCCACCCTCGGCGAAGACACGGAGCACCGGCTTCGCCTCAGCATCGCTGCGCCCGAATTCTAACACGAGCCGTTATTCGGGAATAGAGAACTGTCCGTCGCATCGACGGGCATCCATGCATGCTGTCTACGAGGGACGACCAGCGGGGAATCGGCTCACGCGAACAATTCCATCACCGGCTTTCCCAGGGAAATGGGTCGCGGTCGATTCAAGTGATCGCGCACCTCCGTGTGCGGGTCGATCCCTAACGCCAGAAACAAGGTGGCGGCCAGATCTTCCAACGGCACGCCGTCCCGATCGGGATAGGCTCCGTTCCGATCCGATTGCCCGTGCACATATCCGCGCTTCATGCCTCCGCCGGCCAACAACACCGTGTAACAGGCGGGCCAATGGTCCCGGCTGATGTTGTCGTTGAGCTTGGGCGTTCGGCCAAACTCTCCCATCCACACCACCAGCGTTTCGTCGAGCAAGCCCCGGTCTTCCAGATCGCGCAGCAGGGTGGGCAGTGTTTGGTCGGTCAGGGGCAACTGATAATTGCTGAGGATGGGATACATCCGCGTGTTGTCGAACCCGTGCGTATCCCACCCTCCGCGCAATTCCCGACCGCCGATGCTCTCCGAAAAGTACACGTTAACGAACTTCACTCCCGCTTCCACCAGCCGCCGTGCCAACAGACAACTTTGGCCGTAGGTGGTGCGTCCGTAGCGGTCCCGCATGGCCGTTGGTTCGCGCGACAGATCGAAGGCTTCCCGCACCTTGGGCGAGGCCAGCATTCCGAGCGCTTTCTCGATGGTTTCGTCCAACCCACGGGCCGCCGCCGCGTATTCCTGAATCCGCAGTTGACGATTCACCAACTGCTGCATGGCCCGGCGATCGCCCAGGCGGTCGACCGTCACGTGGGACGGCAAACGCAGTTCGGGGAGCGCGAAATGGGGATCGTTCGGATCGGCGGTCATCAGCAGCGGATCATGCCGTTTCCCCAGGAAACTGGCATGTTGCCCCGGCGTGATTTCTCCGTCCCGCAATACGTGCGGAAAAGCCACGAACGTCGGGAGCTGATCGGCCGCCGGCGCCAGGTGGTCCACCACGGAACCATAAGCGGGAAATAAATCGAGCGAATCCCGCAATCGAATGTCGTCCACCGGAGGCGCCTGGCCCGTCAATGCGAAATACGACGCGGAATTGTGGTTCTTCATCGTGTGATGCACCGTCCGCACCAGCGTCACCCGGTCCATCACGCTCGCCGTCTGGGGCAGTTTTTCGCAGATCTGAATGCCCAGAGCGGAAGTCGCGATCGGCGCATAGTGGCTGCGAATCCCCTCCGCCGCCTGCGGCTTCGGATCGAACGTGTCGAGATGGCTCGGCCCCCCGAACTGGTACAGCAGAATCACCGAACGTGCGCGTCGGACCGTTGATTGCGTGCCGTCTGCCCGCAGGAGTTGCGGTAACGTGAGGCCGAACAGGCCGCAACCGCCCACTTGCAGGGCTGTCCGCCGGGTCATGGGGAGCGTCATGGTTCCACTCCGTGTTACGGTGGGATGAGCCACGGTGGGATGAGCCACGGTGGGATGAGCCACGGTGGGATGAGCCACGGTGGGATGAGCCACGGTAGGATCACTTTGCCGCAACATCATACACCATCAAAGTTTCCTGATCGCGCAGATACAACTTGCCGTCGACCACCACGGGCTGGGCCCAAGCCATGCCGTGCACGGCCGCCGGCGTGAAGGCGCCTTTGAAGCGGAACTCCCGCGGGTTGGCCTCAATCAAGGCCACCGGTCCGCTTTGGTAGCGGAAGATCACGTGGCCATCGACGTACGTAATCGCCGCCGAGCCGTTGCCAATGTCGCGGCTTTCGCGGGCGGCGTTCCACCGAATGTTGCCGGTCAGAAACTCCACACACACCGGAAAGCCCTTGCCGTGACCGTGGCCGAAATACAGATGGTCGTCGACCAGCACCATCTGGCCATGATGATTTTGCAGTTCGTTGCTGTCGTGGTAATAGACTTCGGTGGCAGCGACGCCTCCCTCCGATGTGCGCGTCAGCTTCAGCAGGGCGGAACCACCGTCCTTGTATCCCGACGACACGAACACGTAATCGCCCTCGACGATCGGGGTGGGAATGTTGGCCGTACCGTTGGCCACGCGGTTGTACGACCACAAATGTTCGCCGTCTTCCGCCCGCACGCCGATGGCCCCGCGGCCGATGAGCTGCACGTATTGCTTCACTCCCGCCCCTTGTCCGATCACGATCGACGAATAACCGGCCCCGCGCCGGCCCGCCGCGCCTTGATCGGTCACCGCGCTTTTCCAAATCTCGCGGCCGTCGAACTTATCCAGGCAGACCATCATGGCCGTGGGGCTACCAGGGGTGATCACCACGCGGTCGCCATCGACGAGGGGAGACTCGGAAAATCCCCACCCCGACATCATGCGGCCGTCCCAATCGCGGAAGTCGCGCTGCCACAACACCTTGCCATCCGCCACGGCTAAACAGGCAATCGAACCATTCGACGTGACGGCGTACAACCGGTCGTCGTCGACGGTGGGCGTGCAGCGGGAGCCGTCCCAGCCATGCTTGGGATCGCTGGTCGTCAGCGGTTGCGACCAGACCACCTCCCGCTGGACCAGATCGACGGCGATCACCGCCTGGCCTGCTCCCGTGTTTCCCGTCGTGTACAGCCGGTCTCCCGCAATCGAGACGCTGGCGTACCCCTTGCCCAGCCCCTCGATTTGCCACAGCAATTGAGGCGGCTGGGCCCGCCAATCCTTGTTGATGCCCACGTAGCTGCTCTTATTATCCCGATGGGGACCGCGCCATTGCGGCCAATCACGAGACGGTTCGGATGCCGATCCGACGGCGGCGGTGAACAGCAGCATCCAACAGAGAACACGACGCATGGGGAGGACTTTCCGGAGCAGAAACGGTGGCGGGAAGAATGCTCGTTCTCACATATTAACAAAAGTCGGGATTGAACACGAGAGGAACGAGGCCGCCGGCCATGGAGCGATGAAGCCCGATCAACCACCAGGCGCGCGACCCGGCGGCTGCGAGCGCATGGTGCAAGAGACGCAGGGCGGCCTTTACGGGAAGCGCAGAACCACCTTACGGGAGGAGCAGAATCCCCGATACCCCTGACTGATGAGGGGAAGGTGCCAGGCAGGCGGAGAACCACGTCACGGAAGGAGCAGAACCAGGCGTGCGGGCCATCAGTCGGCCAGCAACATTGCTCCGAGTTCCACGCTGTCACCCACGGCGATTGTGTGACCTGCCCCACTCAGTAAGCGGGTGTTGACCGCCAGACGATAGAAGTGATCGAATCGTGTTGCCGGTGCCCACTCGGGCAGCGTCGCGGCACGCCGCTCGGAAAACACCTTCTGAAACCCCGGCAGCGGCTCGCCCGTCATCGGATCGCGGGAGGGGACGACGCACCGCTGGCAGGGATTCACGCCGCACCAGACCACGCCCCCCACGCGCAGCGGCCGCACGGATCCGGCCGGTCCATACAGCCGGTCTTCCCAGAAAGGATCCACACCGTCGATTTCGAGGTTCGCCCGAAATCGCTGGCGGACGTCGTCCACCGTCAGCGTCGGAAACCAGCCGGCGACGGCTTCCAACGTGGCCGTGCTGATCACCGTGGGGCCGGGAGCTGCGGTGTCGTCGGGGAAACCACCCCGCGGATCCTCGTCCAGGCGCACTGGCTCTCCCAAACGCTCGGCAAACCAGCTTTCGACCGCGGCACGGTCTCGATCAAGGTGCCAGGCCCATTCGCGATCCGCATCGCGCAGGGTGAGCACCCGCCGCTCTACGGCCAGCCAGGTTCGCCAACGGTGAAACATGGGAGTCCGCTTGGCATTCCAGAAACGCCCCCCCGCATCACGCAGGGCGAACTGACGATCGTGTTGCAAAGCCCCAGTCGACAAGACCACCGCCGTGGACACGGGCTGTCCTGTGCACGATTTCATGGGATAGAGGGAGATGGCAGCCAAACGGGGCATGGCGAAAGTTTCAGTGACGGGATGGCACCTCGCCAGCCGTCGATGCGTCGCCGCGAGGCTGTGCGGCTCATCCCCCCTCAAGCCGGGACCTGGGGCTGTTGCGTCGTTTCAGCGGCCGCGCTCGGGAGCGGAGAGGCTCCCCACAGGAACGAATGCAGCACCAACATGATGGCCCCGGTGACCAGGAGAGAGTCGGCGAGATTGAAGATGGCCCAGTCGAACGTGTCGAAGAAACGGAAGTACAGGAAGTCGCGCACGGCATAGACGGGACGTCCGTCGACCGTCTTCCAGCCATGCAAGGCCAATCGGTCGAACAAGTTGCCCAGCGCTCCCGCCGTCACGAAGCCCAGCGCGACGGTCAACCAGACACTGCGGGCGTAATTGGCGACGAACAGGAAATAAGCGATGCCGATGACCGCCGCCACGCTGAGCGTCGCGAACAGGGGGGACCATCCCTGCCCCAGTCCCCACAGGGCGCCGTGGTTAAAATTGGTGTGCAGCGTGAAGCGGACGAAGTCGCCAAAGCGCCACTCCCAGTCGGCACGCCCTTGCGGTCCCAACACGGCAAATACCGCATGCTTGGACCACAAGTCGACGGTCAAGCCGAGACCCGCCAGGATACCGAATAACCAGTATCTGCTGCGCGGGAATGAAGGCGTTACCTGCCCGACTTCTCGCGCTTCCGTTCGCATTCAATACAATTCCTGGCGTAAGGAATCACTCGCAGCCGGGCCTTGGGAATTTGTGCTTTGGCCGGGGAAACGCCGGCTTCGAGGCAACTCAGGCACAGGCCGTAGGTGCCGTTGGCGATCCGGACCAGGGCGGCGTTGATTTCGTCCAGCAGTTCTTGCTCGGTTTCGACGAGACGCAGGGCAAACTCCTGCTCATACGTTTCGGTGCCCAATTCCGCCAAATGCGTGGGGGACTTGGACTCCGAGCTGTTGCCGTGGCGGTCGAGGGCCTCGGTGGTCATCTGCTCGACGTCACCCCGCACCCGATGCTGCAACGCCAACAACAGCTCCCGGAACTCTTCAATGTCCCGTTTGGGACGGGTCGCGGGAGCCGACGTGGCAGCAGACTCAGACCGACCCACAGTGCTGGACTTCGTGCCTGATCTGGGTTTTTTGGCCTGGCGGCGGGAGGCTGAGCGGGCGGCGACCGGTCTCGCCGAGGCGGAGGTGGTCCTCTTGGCCGACGCCCCGCGCGACGTTTTGGCCGCCGAACTTCGACCCCTGGCGGTTCCTTTGCCCGTGGCGGCGGTCTTCTTCTTGGCCATCAGGGTGGGAAACTTTCTGTACAGGAGACTCCGGCCGAGTCATCATCAGATCAAGCAGGACATTATGAATTGTCGGTCGGCTGGAATCAAGTTTCCCTTCAGGTCATCGGCATCTCGGCGAGGCGGAAAACGGGCAAAACGGGAACTCGATAACGTGTGGAGTCTCCGTTTGCGGATGTCCGCCCCGAGCAGTATCGTACAGCGCTCTGCCGGATGAACTGGACGAGTGCTCGCATCCCTGAATTTCCGACAGCACGGAACCCGATGTCCGCCATCACCAAGTTGCTCGTCGCCAATCGCAGTGAAATTGCCATTCGCGTGTTTCGGAGCGCCCACGAACTGGGCATTCGCACGGTGGCGATTTATACCCACGAAGATCGTTATGCCTTGCACCGCTTCAAGGCGGATGAAGCGTACCTCATCGGCAAGCCGGGGGAGCCGATCCGAGCGTATCTGGACATTCCGTCGATCATTGGCATCGCGCGGCGTTGCGGTGCCGATGCGATTCACCCCGGTTATGGCTTTCTTTCGGAGAACCCGGCGTTGGCCCAAGCCTGCGCGGACGCCGGCATCACGTTTGTCGGTCCGACAGTTCGGGCGCTCGAACAGCTTGGCGATAAGATCACCGCGCGAGAAATCGCGCGTGCCGCGGGTGTGCCCGTGTTGGGCGGAAGTGCATCGCCGATCGCGGCGGTTGCGGACGGCATGAAACTGGCCGCGGCGCTGGGGTATCCGGTGATCTTGAAGGCGGCCAAGGGGGGCGGCGGACGGGGCATGCGGGTCGTGGCCAGGGAGGACGAGTTTGCCGGTCTGTTTGAACAGGCGCAGCGGGAGTCCCTCACGGCGTTCGGCAGTCCGGACATTTTCGTGGAAAAATTCGTTCCGCGGCCGCGGCACATCGAGGTGCAGTTGCTGGGGGACAAGTTCGGCAACCTGGTGCATTTGTGGGAGCGCGACTGTTCGGTGCAGCGCCGGCACCAAAAGGTGGTTGAAATCGCTCCCGCACCATTTCTCGACCCGGCCATTCGCGAGCAGATTTGCGAGTCGGCCCTCAAGATTGGTCGGGCCGTCGAGTACGAGAATGCGGGGACGGTGGAGTTTTTGTACGACACCGACGCCAAGACGTTCTACTTCATCGAGGTCAATCCGCGGATTCAGGTGGAACACACGGTGACGGAAGAAGTCACCGGGATCGACATCGTGAAATCGCAAATCCTCATCGCACAGGGCAGACCCCTGGCAGACCCGGAAATCGGCCTGCCCAGGCAGTCGGACATCACCACGAACGGCTACGCGATCCAATGTCGCGTGACGACGGAAGATCCCACGAATGGCTTCATGCCCGATTACGGCCGGGTTTCGCACTACCGCTCGGCGGGCGGGATGGGGATTCGTCTGGACGCCGGCAGCGCGTTTTCCGGCGCGGTAGTCAATCCGTTTTACGATTCGCTGCTGGTGAAAGTGACGGGGCGCGGCCGCCGTTTTCAGGATGCCGCGGCCCGGCTGGAACGCTGCCTGCAAGAATTCCGCATTCGCGGCGTGAAGACCAACATCCCGTTTCTGATCAAGGTGCTGACGCATCCCAAATTCATCGCGGGGGATTTCACCACGCGGTTCATCGATGAAACTCCCGAGTTGTTCCAGTTCGCGCCGCGCAAAGACCGTGCCACCAAGGTGCTGACTTTTCTGGCCGAAACCATCGTCAACGGCTGCGGAGACTTCGACAAGCAGTTGGTGGCCCAAGTGCCGCGGCGGGCGGCCCCCGTGCCGGAATACGACGTTTCGGCTCCCATGCCTTCCGGGACGCGGGACAAGTTCAAGGAGCTGGGCGCGAAGAAGTTCGCGGAGTGGATTCGCGGCCAGGAGCGCTTGTTTCTTACCGACACCACGTTTCGGGACGCGCATCAGAGTTTGCTGGCGACGCGCTTTCGGACGACCGACCTGGTCAACATCGCCGAGGCTTACGCCCGTTTGTGTCCCCAGCTCTTTTCGCTGGAGATGTGGGGCGGCGCCACCTTTGATACCGCGATGCGGTTTTTGAAGGAGTGTCCCTGGGATCGGCTGGCGCAACTGCGGCAGCGGATTCCCAACATCTTATTTCAGATGCTGCTGCGGGCCTCGAACGCCGTGGGCTACACGAACTACCCCGACAACGTCGTGGTTGAGTTCGTGAAGGAAGCGGCTCAAGCCGGCATCGATGTGTTCCGCGTGTTCGATTCCCTCAACTGGGTGCCGAACATGCGCGTGGCCATGGACGCCGTGCTGGATGCCGGCGCCTTGTGCGAGGCGGCGATTTGCTACACGGGAGACATCCTGAATCCGCAGAGGACGAAGTACAACCTCAAATACTACGTCGAGCTCGCGAAGCAACTGGAAGCGATGGGGGCGCAGTTCCTGGCCATCAAGGACATGGCGGGGTTATGCAAGCCGCACGCCGCCGCCGTGTTGATTCGCGCGCTGAGGCAGGAGATCGGCATTCCGATCCACTTTCACACGCATGATACGTCCGGGATGCAGGCCGGAGCCATTCTGTTGGCCAGCCAGGAAGGCCTGGACATTGCCGACGCCGCGCTCGCGCCCATGTCGGGAGGCACTTCCCAGCCCAACCTGAACGCCCTGGTGGAAGACTTGCGATTCACGCCGCGGGCAACGGGGTTGTCCTCGAACCATCTCAACGAACTGGCCCGTTACTGGGAGGTGGTGCGGGAATACTACAAGCCGTTCGAAACCGTCATGCTGCCCGCCACGGCCGAACTTTACGAGCACGAAATGCCGGGCGGTCAATACACCAACCTGTATCAACAGGCCAAGGCCTTGCGGCTGGCCGACCGCTGGCCAGACATCTGCCGGATGTATGCCGAAGTGAATCGCATGCTCGGAGACATCGTCAAGGTGACTCCCAGCTCGAAGGCGGTGGGCGACATGGCTTTGTTCATGGTGGCCAACAATCTTTCCGTGGCGGACGTGCTGGACGAGAGGCGCGAACTCACCTTTCCCGAGTCGATCCTCGATCTGGTGGGGGGGAAGATGGGGCAGTCGCCGGGCGGGTTCCCCGAACCGCTCGTCAAGCGGATCATGCGCGATCGGCCCCTGATGAAGGGGCGTCCTGGAGAGAGTCTTCCCCCCGTGGACTTCCATCAGGTCGCCGACAAGGTGCGCGCGATCGTCAAGCGGGAACCGACCCGGCGGGAACTCGTCACGTGGGTCCTGTATCCCAAGGTGTTCGAGGACTTCGTGGCCCATCAGGAGAAGTACTCCGATACCAGCGGGCTGCCGACGCCGGCGTTCTTCTATGGGCAGCAGCCGGGTGAAGAACTGTCCGTGGAAATCGAGCCTGGCAAAACGTTGATCGTGAAGTTCCTCGCCGTGGGTGATCCGCATCCGGATGGCAAGCGAACCGTGTTCTTTGAACTGAACGGACAGCCGCGGGATGTCACCGTGGTCGATCGCTCCCTCGAGCGGACCGCGGCTTCCAATCCCAAAGCGGACCCCGACAACCCCAAACACATCGGCGCCAGCATGCCGGGTATGGTAGTGAAGGTGGAAGTCAAACCGGGAGATACGGTGCAGAAGGGCCAGATGCTGCTCAGTCTGGAAGCCATGAAAATGACGACCAACGTGCACGCCGAGCGCGATGCGAAAATCGCTCAGGTGTACATCCATCCGGGCTTGCAGGTCTCCACGGGAGATCTGCTTCTCACCTTGGTCTGAGGATTGGACGTTGGGATGAGGGGCAGTGGATGCTGTTGGCAGACCCAGAGCACGAAACCCCACCCCAAGGGCACTTGGGCTATTTCGGCGGTGCTGGCGGCGAGTCCCCGGAACCGCACAAGATCCTTAGTCGGCCCGCCTAACCGTCAAGTGTTAAGTGCACGTCAGGCGATGTCCGGCGAGCGAAGTGATGGCCTGCCAGCGAAGTGATGGCCTGCCAGCGAAGTGATGGCCTGCCAGCGAAGTGATGGCCTGCCAGCGAAGTGATGGCCTGCTAGCGAAGTGATGGCCCGCCAGCGAAGTGATGGCCCGCCAGTCGTGGCCAGGTGACCGCCGTGATGCCTCCCGAGGTTGTCGACGCCATAAGCCGGCTCGAGGGCCAGTCCTTCGTGCGGGAGGTGGAGTGGTTTGCCGAGTTGCCATCCACGAACGATTACGCCCTGGCGCGGGGAGCGGAACGCGCACTCCCCTTGCCCCGACTCATCTGGGCGGAACGGCAAACGGCCGGTCGGGGGCGGGGCGATCACACGTGGTGGTCGTCTTCCGGGGCGTTGACGTTTTCGCTGCTGATCGATGGTCCGGCGCTCGGATTGCCACCGGCGAGCTGGCCACAACTGTCGATGGTGAGCGCCATCGCCGTGGCCGATGCACTCCAGCAGTTTTTGCCGGAAGACCGCATTGCCCTGAAATGGCCGAACGATGTGCACGTCCTGTGCGCATCGGGAGGTGACGGGAGCAGCGCGGCCTCGGGGGGGACGGCGGATTCCGACCGTCAGCCGGTCAGCCGCAAGATTTGCGGCATTCTGGTCGAGCCGGTGACCGGCGTACCGGGGCGGCTGGTGATTGGGATCGGCCTGAACGTGCGGAACTCGCTGCATAGTGCATCAGCCGAGTTGCGCAGCCAGGCCGTGTCGCTGGTGGAGTTGTTGCCTCAGCCTCCCACGCTGCCACTGATGTTATGTGCATTATTGCAAGCATGGGTGCGGGCCGCGCAGGACTTGGCCGCTGGCAGGATGGACCTGGCGGCCCGGTGGTCGCGGCAATGCCTGTTGCGGCAGCGGGAGGTGCAGTGGAGTCTGTGGGAGCGCACCGCGACGGGCATTTGCCGGGGGATCAATCCGCAAGGCGCGCTGGTGATCGAGCGGGAAGGACGGTTGGAGACCTATTGGGGAGGGACCGTGCGGCTTTTGTGAAGGCAGGTCGCGGCGGAGGCCGGCGGGGACGTCTCCCGCCGGGGGGAGAAATCCGACCCAATCGACGAAAAAAATGCAAATTGGACTTTAATTGAGGGGCACTTCGTGCGATAAGTTGGCAGAGTTCGCTGGCGCCCCAGCGAACTCGGAAGACGACGAACGAAACCTCGTGACAGTGACGATGGCTGGTGTTCTGACTTCTGCGAGTGCACTCTTGCGGCGCCAGCCGGTCTGCGCAAGTCACCCTGTCTGCACAAGACATAGCGAGGCGCGTCGCCGATTCGGTGGCTGTTCCCTCCCGCGGTCGGGTGCGGGAGCCGGGCAGTCCGGTGAGAACGGTCGAACGGTCTGGTTTGCGGTCGGTCCCCTCTTCCTGGCCCCCTTCGGGGCTGAACTGTTCCAGGGTCAAGTCTGTTTCTCAGGGAGCCATTTCGGCTCGCAAAGGATGACGAATGTCTAAGAATCTGTACGTGGGCAACCTGCCCTATCAAACGACCGCGGACGAACTGCGCGAAGCGTTTGCCAAGTTCGGCACGGTCACTCGGGCGCAAGTCGTGGCCGATCGGGAAACCGGCCGGTCGCGTGGTTTTGGATTTGTCGAGATGTCGGATGGGGCCGAGCAGGCCATCGCCGGCATGAACGGCGCAACATTTCAGGGACGGACCTTGACCGTTAACGAGGCACGGCCGCGCGAGGAGCGAGGCGGTTACGGTGGTGGTGGTGGCGGCGGCCGTCGCGGCGGAGGCTACGGCGGCGGATACGGTGGCGGTGGGAATTCCGGTCGCTATTGAACCGGTGGGCATGCGCCTGTCTCACATCAACTCGGCCCAGTCGTCCCGACCGACTGGGCCGAATGCTTTTACACGAACCTTTCTCGCTCACCGCCTCCTCCGCGCTCTCCCTGTCTGGTCTTGCTGGTCGATTCTCAGCCTGGCCGAACGACTTCTTCCGGGCCAAGGCCGGTGAGCGGAACTGCGACGTCGTTGCAAGCAGCCATCGCGGGTTCGTCATTCCCCGCACAATCGGGACGCATGGCAAACTCCACCAATCTCGCCTAGAGGTCCGTGGCCTGAGGCCGCGTTGACCAATCTCGACACGCAACATGACCTATCGTTGCCGCAGGCGAAGCGGTCGCGCCGGGTGCGCTCAGACCGCGCAGCCGGACCGTCGAGTCGGTTTCCGCGGCAACGGGACATGGATCATCGCTCCATCGCAGTGCTGGCGTTTGCGCTGTTCCAACTGGTGACGGCGACGCTCTTTTTGCGCCCCGCCGAGGTGTTCTCCTGGGTGGGAGATGTTCCCCTTTACGAAGTGCTGATGCTGAGCACGCTGGCCTTGTCGGTCACGTCGATGGAACCCCACTTCCATTGGCTGGCCCTCGTCCGTCAACCCATCACCCTGTGTGCCGCCGCCCTCTTGCCGGCTGTCGCCATTTCGCACTTGCAGCATTTCTACTTGGGGGGCCTGATCGATTCCGTCCCCAACTTTGGCAAAACGCTGCTGTACTTCGGCCTGGTCATTACCGTGGTGAATTCGCCCCGCCGGCTGCGGGCCTTTCTGTTCAACGTGGCGTTATGCACCAGTGTAATGGTGACGCTGTGTCTGTTCGATTATTGGGAGATCTGGGACTTCGAGTTTATCGAGCATTTGCACGATGTGGACGGGCACGATGACGACGGCAATCCGATCATTGTGCACCGCATGCGCGGCACCGGCATTTTCCAGGACCCGAACGACCTGGCCATGGTGATCGTCGCCGGCGGCGTGCTGGCGTTGTACTTCCTCACCGACCGCACGCTGGGCTATTTCCGCTGGTTATGGACGGCCTCTTTCCTGGTATTTGCCGCGGCGGTGCTGGAAACGAAGTCGCGGGGCGGTTTGTTGGCCGCGAGTGCCGCGGTGCTGATGCTCGCCTGTTTCCGCTACGGCCATAAGTTCGCCCTCGTGCTGGGCATTCTGGCGGTGGCATCCCTGCCCGTGCTGGCGGGTCGCGCGGGGAATATCAGTCTCAGCGAAGGCAGCACCGGCCATGAACGCATTGAAATGTGGCGCGAAGGATACGCCGCGCTGAAGTCGCCCAACCTGTTGTTCGGCGTGGGGCATAGCATGTACGCGGATTACGCCGGGCTGGTGGCGCACAACTCGTTCGTGCACACCTATGTCGAGCTGGGGATTGTTGGGGGCAGCCTGTTCTTCGGCTGCTGGTATTTCGCGGCGGTGCAGTTGTACCGCATGGGTCAGCTCACCGAACCCGTGTGGCATCCGGAACTGGCCCGCCTGCGTCCCTTCATGGGCGCGTTGCTGGCCGGCTGGTGCACCTCGATGATGTCCCTCTCGCGACCATATGTCGTGCCGACGTTTCTCGTCCTCGGGGTCGCGGCGGCCTATTTGAATCTGGTCTGGATTCACACGCCGCAGGGTCAGCCGCTGGTGTTGTGGGGACGCAAACAATTCTGGCGGCTGGCCGGCGCCAGCGCGGCCACCTTCGTGGGATTTTATCTGTTCACCATCATTGCGGCTTGAATCCGGAACCCGGCCGTTGACTCCCCGTGGCCTTTGGAGACATCGCTTCATGCCAGCAGTCACGATGCCAGACGAGGCGCTCGGCAACGTTGCGGCTTCCGCGCCCGCGCGGCTGCGTCCAACAATTTTGTCGGCAGCGGCGCGCTCCGAGGCCCTGAGACTCTGGCGGGCGATCGAGCACGGGTTGCCGGAAGTTCCGCTGATGTGCTCGGCCGATTGGACCGAGACCTGGCTGAATCATTACGGCGAGGTCGTTCCGCACCGTTTCGTGGTGATGTTCCGCGAACACGCGCCGATGGCGATCGTGCTGCTGACGTTGGGGGTGGAAGCACGCCGCGGAGTGATCCCTGTGCACGCCTGGCATGTCGGTACGGCCGGGGAACTGGACACGGAATCGGTCTGCATCGAGTTCAACGCCCTGTTGTGTCATCCCGAAGATCGTCCCCACGTCTGGCACGCGCTCGAAACCTGTCTCGAGCAGGAAGACGAGTGGGACGAACTTCGGTTCGACGGCGTGTCGGAGCACGACCTGCCGTTTGCGGCCACTTCGTCCAATGGTTGGGAGATTGTCCGCAAAAAGGCCCGTTATATGGACCTGGACGAAGTCCGCCGGTCTGGTCGCGAACTGTTGTCCGTTCTGGGTGATTCGACGCGCAATTCCATTCGCCAGAACCTGCGGTTTTTCTCCCCGTGGCAATCCGAATGGTCCACTTCCGTGGAACATGCCCGCGACATTTTCGAGGAAATGGTGCAACTCCACCAGGTGCGCTGGCAAGCGGAAGGTCAACCTGGTTGTTATGCCAGTCCGCGATTCACGGCGTTCCACCGCGAGTTGCTCGATCGGCTGGTGCCTCGGCAAGCCATGGCCTTGTTACGCCTGCGCAGCCCTGTTGAGACGCTGGGCTGCGTGCAATTGCTGATGGATCGAGGGCGTGCCTTGGTCTACCAGGGGGGGCGCTCCCTGCGTCATCCCAAACGCAGCCCCGGTCTGCTTGCCGACTACCTGGCCATGGCGGAATGCCTCGCACGTGGCTACCGCGCTTACGACTTCATGGCGGGAGACTCCATGCACAAACAACGGCTGACCACTCATACGCTCGATTTGATCTGGGCCGTCCGACGCCGGCCCCGATGGAAGTTTTCCCTCATGAATCGCTTGAAACAAATCAAACGTTGGCTGCGGACTTTGCAGCAGTAACCGTGACGCCAAGAGTTCGCGGGACGGAGCGGCCCGCCCCGTCCACCGAGAGGACATTTCACCAGGAAACAATTTGTCCGACGTCGACGAAACTCCCGCGTCGGACGCAACAGCTCCACCGTCAGCCCACAGGTTTCAGGTCGGTCAATGACCGCGCGTCGCCGCAAAAGAATGCACCACGTCGCGGAAAAATTCACAACGTCGCAGAAGAAGGCGCCATGGTTTCAGCCACATTGGACAGGTCGGCTGCTCGCAGCGCTCCCAATGAGAGCCGGCCGCTGCGGCTCTGCCATGTGAGCCTCACGTTGAAAACGGGAGGTCTGGAGCGGATCCTCTGTGATTTGGCGCGGTTCCATGATCGTCGAGCCTTCCAGCCAACATTTTTGGCCCTCCGCGAAGTGGGTTTCTTCGCCGAGCAGATCCGTGCCGCGGGATGCGACGTCGTCCAACTTCGCGAACGAGGTCGGCTGTCCGAGCTACGGGCCATGTGCCGGTTCTTTCGCCAAGGCCGTTTCGACATCGTGCATCTGCACAATACGTATCCGCATATTTATGGCAGCCTGGCCGCGCGCTGGGCCAAAGTGCCGGTGGTGGTCAGCACGCGGCATGGGCAACGCGCGGGGCATCGTTGGCACGCCACGTGGCAGTATGCGTGCGCGGCCCGCCTGGTCGATCGGGTGATTGCAGTTTCGGACGACGCGGCGCGGTTGTGTGTCGCCGTGGACGGTTTGCCGCCCGGCAAAGTTTGCCGCATCTGGAACGGCATCGATTGCGAGGCGTTTGCCTATCAGGGGCCGGTAGCCGCTCCCGTGGCGATTTCGGTCGCCCGGCTGTCTCCCGAAAAGGATTTTGCCACGTTGCTTCAGGGGATTGGGCTGGCGGCGCTGCATGTCCCGGCCTTGCGGCTGCGGATTGTGGGAGATGGGCCGGAGCGTGCCGCCCTGGAGCGGTTGGCGGGCACGCTGGGTCTCGGCGAGCGAGTGGAGTTTTTGGGAGAACGGCAGGATGTGGCAGCCTTGCTCGGTGAAGCCGCGTTCTTCGTGTCGACCTCGCTGACGGAAGGCATTTCGCTCACCTTGCTCGAAGCGATGGCGGTGGGCTTGCCGGTGATTGCCACGTCGGTGGGAGGCAATCCGGAGGTGGTGGTGGAGGGCGTCACCGGGCACTTGTGTCCCCCGCGCGCCCCCCAGGCATTTGCCGATGCCGTCGTCCGACTCTGCCGCGCTCCAGAGCGCTGGGCTGAATATGGCCGAGCCGGCCGCGAACGGGTTCGCTCCTGCTTCGATGTCCGACGGCTGGTCGCCGAGTACGAAGACCTCTATCACCGCCTGGTTGCCGAACAGTCGTCCAATCGTCTCCGCGGACGTTCACTCTGCGACACTTAAGGGGGTTGCCCGATCATGTACGGAGCCTTGTACCGTCACGTGCTGCTGCCCTTGTTCGATGGCGTAATCAAGCGCCGCCGAACGCTGGAATACTGGCGCCAGGCAGAAGCCTCTCAATGGTGGCCGCGCGAGCGGCTGGAAGCCTTTCAATGGGAGGCGCTCTTGCGGTTATTGCAGCATGCGGCGGCCACGTGCCCCTATTATCGCGAGACCTGGACGGCGCGCAAGTTGTCGCCACAGCGGCTCGAACGCTGGAGCGACTTTCTGGCGTGGCCGTTGATCACGCGGGAGACGATTCGCCAACATCGCCTGGCCATGCGGACCACCTTGAATTTGCCGCGGCTGGCCAAGGCCACGGGAGGCTCGAGCGGCGAGCCTTTGCAGTTTGACTTGGATTGGGGCAGCAACGATCGCCGAACGGCGATGATGTACCGCGGTTATGGGTGGGCGGGCGGAGCGCCCGGATCGAAGCAGCTTTACGTGTGGGGCGGCCACGTCGGCAAGGTGCCCGCCTGGAAGCGCTGGAAAGCGGCTCTCCATCGCCGCTTCGAGCGCCAGATCGTGCTGAATTGCTTCGATTTCACGCCGCAGCGGATGCAGCGGCATCTCGAACGCTGGAACCGCTACCGGCCGGAAGTGGTGGTGGGCTACACGAATCCCTTATGCGAGTTGGCGCGGTATGTGCGCGCCACGGGACGGCACGTCGCGGCACCGCGATCGATTATCGTCGGCGCGGAGAAGCTCCACGACTTTCAGCGGCAACTGCTGCAAGAAGTGTTTCAGGCGCCGGTTTTCGAAACCTACGGCTCGCGCGAATTCATGCTGATCGGAGCGGAATGCGACCGCCATTGCGGGTTGCACTTGAGCGTCGAAAACCTCTACGTCGAAATCGTCGATGACGAAGGATGGCCCGTGCCGGAGGGCACGGAGGGCAACGTGGTGATCACCGACTTGTTCAACTACGGAATGCCGTTCGTGCGGTATGTGACCGGCGACCGTGCCATCGCGGGCTTCGAGAACTGCCCCTGCGGTCGCGGCCTGCCTCTGTTGAAGAAGGTGGTCGGCCGCCAGCTCGACGTGCTCGAAACCCCCGATGGCCGCAAGGTGCCGGGCGAGTTCTTTCCGCATCTGCTGAAGGAATTCCCTTGCGTGCGCCGCTTTCAGGTGGTGCAGACCGCCGCCGATCGCATCACGCTCAAGCTGGTGGTGGAAGGGGGGTTCACGCTCGCCGACCACGACTTGCTGCTGCGCGAAATTCGCAACTGCGTGGGGACCGCCGTCGAGGTGGCGTTCGAGCTGGTGGACGATATTCCGTTGACGCCCGCCGGTAAACACCGGGTTGTGGTGCGGGAGATCCCTCCCCGTTCCGCCGATGCTGTTGCGCACACGAACCATGAACTGCAAGCGGCACGTTCTGGTTGAACCAACTACCCGTGGAAGTCCGAATCGTCATGCGTACCGAGAATGCTATGCCGATCACCCGTGCGCAACCCCCATGTCCCCGCACGTCCGAAGACGCGCTGCATGTCGCGGTGGAACCCATCGACACCGCGGGGGATGGCCGGCTGACGCGCCGCTATTGGGACTGGCGCGCGCTGTACGACTCCGATCCGGCGGCTTACGCCTTTCAGCATCCGGATGTCGTGCTCGCCGAGCTGCGCCACTGCCGCGCCACGTTCCCGTCACCCGCGCTGCTGATCGCCGAGCAACACGGCCGCGTGGTCGGTCTGGGCGCCCTGGTTCCCAAGGTGGTAGCGACCGCTCGTCTGGGGGGCGTGGGACTCTCTTGGACCTGGCAGGGACTGCGGCTCGCGGGAAATCGCTGGCTGTTGCGGGACGCGAATCGCGCGGCCGAGGCCGCGCTCACCCAGGCTGCATTGAATTATGTGCGTGACAGCGGCGCCCGGTTCCTGTTGCTCGAGGACTTGGAAGTTGACACGCCGTTCGCGGAGACCGTCCGCACCATCGGCCGCGAATGGCTGACCTGGCATCATGCCGGCATTCAACGCCGTTGGCGCATTCAACTCCCCCGGACAAGGACCGACTACTGGGAGCGATTCTCCAAAAAAACCCTGAGCACCATGCGCCGCAAACTGAAGAAATTCGGCTCCACGCGGCTCGAGCGGATCACGGACATCGCTCAGGTCCCGCATTTTCTGGAGGTGGCCCATGCGGTGTCGTTGCAGACCTGGCAAACCCGCCAATTCGGCCTGCGGATCCGCAACGACTCCGCCGAACTGGAAGTGTACTCCCAGCTCGCGCAACACGGCTTGTTGCGGAGCTATTTGTGGTACTCGAACGAACAGCCGGTGGCATTTCTGGTGGGCATTCAGGACAAAACCTGTTTCCACTACGAAGAAGTAGGCTACGCGACACCGTTTGCCCGCTTCTCGCCAGGCCAGATGTTGCTGGTTCAAGTCTTGGACGACCTGTTCGCACACCAGCGGCCCGAGTGGTTCGACTTCGGGGGCGGCGACGCCGATTACAAGCAATTCTTCGCCACTCACGAGAGCCGGAGCGGCACCGTCTGGCTGCTGCCTCCCACGGCGGTAAATCGGCTGGCAGTGGGCCATCTGAGTTCGTGCCGGCTGGCCCGGCAAGCTGCCCGTTGCGCGATCCGCCTGGCGGGCTGGGCGCAGCGGGCGCGCCACTGGGTGCGCTACTCCGGAACCCCGACGGGGCGGTCCTCGCCGCGTTCGGCATCCGACGCCGCGGATGACGGAGATTGAGCCTCTAGGGGAGAGGAGGACTGCGGATTGGGACCGGCAAAACTCAACAACCGGATGGTACTGAAATGGTGTGTTCACGACTCATTCGGCGTCCGCATTCGGCACATCGCATCCCGCCCCGAAGGGATGCCCATCGAGGAGACGGCCGATGCGGAGCACGCGAGTTCTGAACGGGCTTATTTCAATGGCGATGCGTCATGCGGATCCTCTTCTTCTCCTACGCCTATCCCAATCCCTGGCAGCCTGAGCTGGCGACGTTTAATCGCACGATGATCGCCGGTTTGGCGCAAAATCACGACGTGCGCGTGATCTCGCCGATCGGGTTCGTCTCGCGGTGGCGTCGGTGGCGATGCGGATTGGACCGACACGCAGACTTCGTCGCCGTGCCGGGTGTTCCCGCCGAGTACCCCACGTATTACTACACCCCCAAAATTTGCCGCGCACATTATCATCGGTTCATGGCGTGGTCGGTCGGCGGGAACCTGCGGCGGGCCATCCGTGCCTTTCGTCCCGATGTGGTCCTGTCGTATTGGGCCCATCCGGATGGTGCCGTGGCCGTGCGGTTCGCGCATGCAGGCGGTGTGCCCGCCGTGCAAATCGTCGGCGGAAGCGACGTGCTGCTCCTAGCGCGCGACCCGCGGCGACGGGCGGTGATTTTCGATGTGCTGCATCGCGCCGACGCGGTCATCGCCGTCAGCAGAGACATCGCCGCCACACTGGCGAAGGCAGGGCTGGAGACGCACAAGCTGCACGTGGTGCGCCGCGGCATCGATCGTCAGGTGTTTCACGCCGCCGATCGGAAGCTGGCGCGGCAGCGGTTAGGCTTGCCCGAAGATCGACCCGTGTTGCTGGGTGTGGGGCGATTGGTGCCGGTAAAGGGTTGGCCCGACTGGCTGCTGGCCGCCCGCATGTTGGTCGACCGCGGTCTGCGCCCCGCGTGCTATGTTTTGGGGGAGGGACCGCTTGACGGAGAACTGAGACGATTGATCCGGGAATACGGATTGGAGCGAATCGTCGAATTCCGCGGCCCGCAACCGCAGGCCGAATTGGCACGGTGGTATCAGGCGGCCGATGTGACCGTCCTCGCGAGCCATTCGGAAGGGGTGCCCAACGTGCTGCTGGAAACGATCGCCTGTGGAGGCTCTTTCGTGGCCACGGCCGTGGGGGGCATTCCGGAAATTGCCGACTTGCGCTGCGATCGGCTGGCACCAGCACGGCAACCCGCGGCCCTTGCCGACGCCATTGCCCATCGCCTCGCTCATCCTCCGCCGCCAGACTACGTGCGGCGCTGGATGCCGGCGTCGCTGGAACAGGCCGCCGCGGACATCGGGGCGGTACTCGAGTCCGTTTGTGCCGCGCCGACGCTGGCATTTCCCCGCAAGCTGCCGGCGCTGGACGAACCGGTCGGCAGTGCGGCGTCCTGACCGCCGAGTGGCATCCACCATGAACCTGCTGCGTCAAACCGCCAAAGCCCTGCTGACCGCCGTGTTGCCCGCCGATCGGTGGTTGGTGCGGGGACCGCGCGCCGCCTGTCGCGACGGTTCAGTCTTCGCGTTGACCTTCGACGACGGTCCTCATCCGGAATGGACGCCCCGTGTGTTGGACGAACTGCGGCGCTGGGGTCAAACCGCCACGTTTTTTGTGATCGGCCGGGAAGTGGAGCGCTATCCGCGGCTTATCCAGCAGATGGTCGACGCCGGGCACTGCGTGGGAAACCACACGTTCACGCATAGCGAACCCAAGGCGACCTCGGCGGAGCAGTTTCTCGAGGAAGTGACCCATACGCAACACTTGCTCCAAGCGTGGACGGGTGCCGCCCCCCGCGCGATGCGGCCCCCCAAAGGGGAGTTGACGTGGCCCAAACTGCGCGGTCTATGGCGCCGCGACCTGACCGTGGTGTTGTGGAGCGTCGACCCGCGCGATTACCGCATGCGTTCCGCGGCCGAGGCCGAGCGGTTTTGCGACCGCTATCGTCCTCGGCAGGGCGACATTGTGCTGCTGCACGACAACGGGCCGGCCGCGGTGTCGCTGCTGGCCGCCTGGGGGCGCGGCGGTCTGTTCAACCGTTGGAAAAGCGTGGGCATCGACGATTGGTTGCCGCGTTCGATGTCAGCCGCTGGGCCGCGGCTGCCAACGGCGGTAGCGGCCGCGGCTGCCGAAGGCGACCAGTTTTCCGAGGACGTGCTGTTTCGCCGAGGCAGTCGGGCATCTGTCGTTCCGCCGGGCGGCAGCGTCGCCGTGGCCGGACACCGCGCCGGATCACCTCACGTAAACGACTAGGACAACATGACGGCGATCACCTGGGATGCCCCCGTCGCGAGCGCTTGTCAGCGCCGAATCGGTCGGCGGCTGCTGCTCGTCGCGTACGCATTTCCACCGGTCGGTGGGGCCGGAGTGCAGCGCCCGCTGAAGTGGGTGAAATACTTGCGGCGCGCGGGATGGCACGTGACCGTGTTGACGCCGGAAAACCCTTCCGTGCCCGTGCGCGACGAAAGTCTGCTGGAGGAAGTTCCGGACGACACCGTATTTCTCCGGCCCAGAACCCGCGAGCCAAGCTACCGCTGGAAACAGCAACTCAACGTCGCTGCAACCCCGTCATCGAGGCGCTGGGCCGTGCCCAAACGCTGGCTGCGGCAGCTTGCCGGCGGCCTTTTGCAACCGGATCCGCAGATTCTGTGGTACGGCAAGGCCGTCGACGCGGCGACGCGCCACCTTCGTCGAGCTCCTCACGATGCCGTGCTCGTGACGGCTCCGCCGTTTTCGAGTTTTCTGATCGGCGCGGCCCTGCGGCGTCGCTGCCAGACGCCTCTCATCCTCGACTACCGAGATGAATGGGACCTGAGCAACCGCTATCTGGAGCACGCGTCGCGCGGCTGGCTGTCGCGCGTCGTTCAAGAGCGAATGCAGCGTTCCGTGCTGCGGGCCGCCGACGCCGTGATCGCCACCACCCAGGCCAGCGAGCGCCGCTTGCAGGAGCGAATTCTGCAAGCGGGGAGTTGCGCGCGGACGGCGTGCATCTACAACGGCTACGACGAAGACGACCTGGAACCGAGCGGCGGTTCGTCGGCCATTCCGCACGTTCCGACAGGGTGTTTTCGCATGGTGTATACCGGCACGTTGTGGAACCTCACGAGTATCGAACCGCTCATCCAAGGGCTGGAGCTGTTGCATCAGCGGGCGCCAGCGGCGGCGGCCCAAATCGAGCTGGCTTGCATCGGCCGCAAAACTCCCGAGCAACAGGCATACGTCGACCGACTGAAGCGGACGGCATGCCGCGTGCTGGACGTCGGCTATTCCTCTCACGACGCCGTCATCGCCTGGCTCCGTTCCGCCCACGCCGTCTGCCTGTTGTTGTCGGATGTGCCCGGCGCCGACCGTGTCGTGCCCGCCAAACTGTTCGAGTACCTCGCGCTGCACAAACCAATACTGGCCTGTTTGCCCGACGGCGAATCGTGCCAACTCGTGGCCCGCTATGGTCAAGCCGGTTTTTTTCGACCTGCATCCCCGGAGGCGCTGGCCGAGTTCCTCGCCAACATCGTCTCGCGCAGAGATTCCGCCGCTTGGAACTATCCGCTCGAGCCGTCCGACGTGACCGAGTTTTCCCGGGAACGTCAAACGGAACGGTTGCTCGCGCTGCTGGAAGACGTCGTCTCGCAACACCGCACCGGGGAGACGCGCTGACGTGAACACTGTCCTTGTCGTGGGTTTCTGGTGGAGTGTTGCCACTGTCGCCTACATATACGCTGGCTATCCGCTGCTCGTCGGCATCCTCAGCCGGCTGCGCCCGCGTTCCGTTTCCCAAGCATCCGTGAACTGTTCCGTTTCCGTGGTGCTCGCGGCGCATAATGAAGCCCGCCGCATTGTTCCCCGACTGAACAACTTGCTGTCGCTGCATGGGGCCGAGGCCATACGGGAAATCCTCGTCGGTTCGGATGGTTCCACCGACGAAACGCCCGCACTGGTGCAGACCTGCACCGATCCGCGCGTGCGGCTCATCGCCTTTCCGGTCCGCCGCGGCAAAGCGGCGGTGTTGAACGACTTGATCTCCCGTTGCACCGGCGACGTGGTGCTGCTCACCGACGCTCGACAGGAGTTCGCCCCGGATTGCCTCCAGGCCCTGCTGGCCAATTTCGCCGACCCAACCGTGGGCGTGGTGTCGGGAGAATTGGTGTTGCGAACGACGACGACGACGACCACGGCCGCCGCGGGCATCGGCAGCTACTGGCGGTACGAAAAATGGATTCGTCGCTGCGAAAGCCGCTTCCGCGGCGTCCCCGGCGCCACCGGAGCCTGCTATGCGCTGCGGCGAGCCTTCTTTCGACCGATTGACGAAAACACCCTGCTCGACGACGTCGCGATCCCCATGCACATCGTCTGCCAGGGGTTTCGCTGTGTGTTTGAACCCGCCGCCATCGCCTGGGACGATCCCGCGGGCACTCCCGCCCAGGAAGCGATCCGCAAACGGCGGACCATTGCGGGTGCCGTGCAACTATTGCGGCTCTATCCCCAATGGCTGAATCCGCGGTGCAACCCCTTGTGGTGGGAATACGTCTCTCATAAGGTCGTCCGGCTGACTTCGCCTGGGTGGTTGATGCTAGCGCTGGCCAGCAATGCGGCACTGGCGGCATACCCGCTGTATCGGGTGCTGTTCGTCGCGCAGTTGGCGTTCTATGCCGCGGCGGTGTGTGGATGGTGTTATCAGCAAATGGGCCGGCGTTCCCGTTTGTTTGGACCGTTTTTGATGTTCTTGATCCTCAACCTGACAACGATCCGCGCGTTATGGGACGCCCTGCGGTCGCGGTACGACGTCACCTGGAAAAAGGCCCTCACCTAACCAACAGCCGCTGCCAGGGATAAGCAACGACGCCCACGGTGCAACGCCTCGGGGAACAAGATGCTGGACGCGACAACTGCCGTATGGGGAATGGCCGGGCTGCTGGCGGCCGGTCTGATCGCCGTCGGCTGGCGGGTGAGAGCCGCAGTCCGAGAGACGGGCCTGGACCGCTGGGCCGCGGCCGCGTGGATGTCTCGTCCGGCGCCTGTGCCCGACGATCAACCCCTCGAAGTCTTCGTGGCCATTTGCGATCACTTCGAACCGGAATGGGGTGGCTGTGATCCGGCGACGGCGTTGGCGCGTGTGCGGGAATGGCGCGCTGCCTATCCGCGGTTATTTGATGCGTTTCGCGATGCGCGGGGCCGTCCGCCCCAGCACACGTTCTTCTTTCCGCAAGACCAGTATCGCCCGGAGTATCTGGACTTGCTCAAGGAATTGGTCGACGCGGGTTACGGCGACGTGGACATCCATCTGCACCATCACGACGACACGCCGCAGGGTTTGCGCGAGAAGCTCAGCGAATTCCGCGACACGTTGTTTCACCGACACGAACTCCTGCGCCGCGATCCGCGCACGGGGCACATCGTGTATGGCTTCATTCATGGCAATTGGGCGTTGTGCAATTCGCGGCGCGATGGTCGATGGTGCGGCGTCGATCAGGAGATTCCGATTCTCTTGGAAACCGGCTGCTATGCGGACTTCACGTTTCCCTCGGCTCCCAGCGACACGCAACCGCCGCTGATCAATCGCATCTACTATGCCGTCGACCGTCCCGGTCAGCGCCGCTCTCATGAAGCAGGCGTCGACGCGGCCGTGGGTCGCACTCCGCCGCCGAACAGCTTGCTGCTGATCCAAGGCCCCCTGGCCTTCGATTTCACACGCTGCAAATGGGGCTTCCTGCCCAAGATCGAAAATGGCGACTTGCTGGCGAGTCATCCCCCGTCGATCCGGCGGCTGCCGGTATGGCTCGGCACAGGCATCGTGGTGCGGGGCTGCCCGAACTGGCGGTTCATCAAATTGCATACGCATGGATGCAAGGCGGCCAATCAGCGGATGTGGCTCAGCGAAACGGCACAGCGGTTTCACGCGGACCTGGCCCGCTTTCAGCAGCAGCATCCGCGGATTCGCATCCACTATGTCACTGCGTGGGAGATGGCGCAGCTCGTGCATGCCGCCGAACAAGGGATTCACCTTGACGCGGTACTTGGACCTGGGTCCAATCCGCACCGGTCCCGCAACCTGGAGCCGGAACAGGCTCCCGCAGCGGTTTGAGAAATGCCGAAATGTCGAACACCTGCGCCCCCGCTTCCCCGCCCCCGCCGCTTGCTCGTCGCGCGGCCCCTCCGGTCTCGCGTGACAGCTCGTCGACGCCGCTCGCGCGGGTGATTTGGCGTCTGTCCGGGCTGAACCTGGCCCTGGTGTGCGGGGTGATGGTGCTGCTGTTCGTGGTTTCGGAGCGTTGGTGGATCGGGTCCGCGATCACGTTTTTGCCGCGGCTGCCGTGGGGGCTGCCCGCCGTTGTGCTGGGACTGGCGGGCTGGTGGTGTCATCGCCCGTCCCTGTGGGTGAACGCCGTGGCGCTCGGACTGGTGTTGGGGCCGATCATGGAACTGCGCGTCCCAGGGCTGTTGCAGGCGCCGGGCACGGTCCCCCCCGCGCCGGGTCGGGACACCTTGCGGGTCGTCAGTTGCAACGTGCAAGCCTATCGACCGCACTTTGCCGAGGTCCTGAGCGAAGTGGCGCGGTATCGGCCTGATGTCGTGATGCTTCAGGAGGCCTTCGGCGATCATCCGCTGCTCGATGAGTTTTTGCCCGATTGGCACCGCCTGCACCACAACACGTACTGGATTGCCTCGCGCTACCCGCTCCGCCTGTTGGCGGAATGCCAGTCGGAAGTGTTTGAACGAGTGGCGGGCATCGTGGTGGAACTGCAAACTCCCGTCGGACCGGTGGTGGTGGCCAATATCCACCAAATGACGGCCCGCCGCGGACTGGTGGAGATCAACAAAAGCACACTCCTGCGCGGTGAAGCCGCCCGCCTCGCGGACGAATTCCGCCAGTGGCGCGAAATCGAAGCAGCCGAAATTCGCGCCGTCGTCGACGCTCATCGCGGCGAGCGTCCGCTGATCGTTGCCGGCGACTTCAACACACCCACATCGAGCCACGTGTTTCAACAAGTCTGGGGCGACTTGCAGAGCGCCTTTGACGTGGCGGGATGCGGTTACGGCTATACCGCGCCTTGCCGGCCCATCCGCTTCTGGCTGACGAACGTGCCGTGGGCCCGCATCGACCATATTTTGTGCTCGTCCGAATTCGGCATCGTCCGTTGCCAGGTGGGACGCGGCAACGGGTCGGACCATCGGGTAGTGGCGGCGGAACTTCGCCGCTGATCGGCCGGCACGTCGGGCACGGCGTACTCCGGGTGCGCCCATCGCATTGGTTGTGTCCTTCGCATCGTTTGTGTCCCTTGCATCGGTTGTGCCGAGTCTGCGCGGTCTGCCTTGCACGGATCCTCCCGTCGGCATGGGTTTCAAATGCTAGAGTTGGGCACCGGACGTTGTGGAAATGGAGCGCTCCTGCTCGGGGGCGATTCCGTTCGGGCGCGCCGGCCTAGCGTGGCAAGGAACCCGCCGTGACTCGCGAACTCGAATTTCATCCTGGCCGGTTGCCGTCCCATGTGCATCCCGACGAGGAGGCCGACCGCAAACCCATCAACTACGCGGAATTGGCCTTCCGCTATCGATTCTGGCTGGCCGCGGGGGCCGTGGCGGGTTTGCTGTTGGGTGAATTGGCGTATCTGAAACTGGGCCCCGAGTACGAAGCCACGGGACAAATCCTGGTTTATCGCCGGAATGTCGTCCCGCTCAAGGAGGACCAACGCGCGTTGCACGATTGGGGCGAACGAAGCGAACACATCGCGCTGATCATGAGCCCCATGATCCTCAACAAGGCGGTGGAAATCGGCAAGCTGATGGAATTGCCGGCCTTCCGCGAATCGGAAGACATCGTGGAAGATCTGCTGGATGGATTGCAGGTGAAGCGCAGTTCGGGACAGGATCGCTCCCACACGAATGTGCTGAATATCAGCTACAGCCACCGGGACGCCGCGGTGGCTCGGGCGGTCGTGCAAGCGGTGATCAGTGCCTACGCCGCTTATCTCGAAGACACGCGGAACGAAAAATCGAACGAAGTCCTGCGCTTGGCGCAGAACGCGCACGACGAGGTGCTGCAAAAGCTGCGGGAGAAGGAACGCGAGTATCAGGCCTTCCGGGAACAGGCACCGCTGCAATGGAAGACGCCGGTTGCCGGATTGTCGGCCGACGCCCAGGCGACCACCAACGTCCATCAAGAGCGCGTGGTGGCGATCGAAGACCAGCGCAAATTGAATTTGCTGCGCCGGGCCGAACTGCAATCCCGTCTCCAGGCGATCGATGCCGCCGTGCGCGAGGGCGCTCACCGGGAAGCGCTGGAGTTGATGATTCGTCAGTTTCTGAATCACGACGGCACCGCGGCGGCGGAACAGCGCCGTCAGCAGGAAATCACCGTCTTCGAGAACCGGCTGTTGCCGCTGCTGCTGGAAGAGCAGAAGCTGCTGCGCGATTACGGCCGCGATCATCCCGATGTGCAAAGCGTGCAGCAGTCGATTCGCGCCGTGCTGCGGTATTACCGCGAACGGGGCATTCATCTGCTGGACGATGCCGCGTCCGATTCCCCCGGGACTCCCGCCCGGCCGCCGGCTGATGACTTCGTGCAGTTGTATGTCGCCGCCCTGCATCAGGAGCTGGCGGAACTGAAGATTCGCGATGAGCAGCTTGCGAAACTGTTCCATATCGAATCGGAACAAGCCAAGGAGGTCGCGCGGTTCCAGGCGCAAGAACAGGCGCTGAGTGCCGAATTGACGCGCCTCCGCGAACTGTGGGGACAGTTGGTCACGCAGGTCAACCAGGTGAGCATCGAGCGCCAGGGAGCAGGCTACTCGCTGAAGCAGATCGCCCCGGTCAAAGACGCCCTGTCGCTCAAGCGGCTGCTCAAGTTCTGGGGTGCCGGCGGAATGCTGGGCGCTCTGCTGGTGGCTGGGCTGTGCGTGGTGCGGGAACTGCGCGACTCCCGGCTGAAAGACGTGAAGGCCCTGCGGCTATGTCTGCGGCAACCCGTGCTGGGCACCGTGGTGCGGTTCACGCAGGGGGTCGAACCTGGGGCCCCGCTGGCCGCTCGGGCTCATCCCATGCTGCGTTATCTGCGGGCCCCGCACTCACTGGAAGCGGAAAACTTCCGCTCGCTCCGCACCGCCTTGGGAGTGATTTGCGAGACCCGGCAGGCCAAAGTGATTCAGGTCAGCAGCCCCGAGCCGGGGGATGGCAAGACCACCACCGTGGTCAATCTCGCGGTGGCCGTGGCTCAGTCCGGACGCCGCGTCCTGCTGATCGACGCCGATTTGCGCCGCCCCAGTTGTCATCGTTTGCTGGGGGTGTCGTTGGATATCGGGTTGTCCGACGTCTTGAAGGGGGAAATCGCACCGCTCAACGCCATTCAGCAGACGGCCATCGAACACCTGGCGCTGCTCACCGCCGGCCAGGTGCCCGCCAACCCGGCCGAGCTTTTGGCATCGCCCCAGTTGACCGAACTGTTCCGGGACGTGCGCGACGACTACGATCTGATCTTCGTGGATACGCCGCCCCTGTTGGCGGTGAGCGATCCGTGCATCATCGCGCGCCAAACCGACGGCCTGCTGCTCGTGGTGCGGCTGGGCAAGAATACGGTGCAAGCGGCCAGCCGCGCCCGAGAACTCATTCAGACCAATGACATGGACCTTCTGGGCGTGGTCGCGAACTGTCTGGATGCGACCGACGAATTGGCCTATGCCCCGCACAGCCAGTATTACCACGTTTACCAGGCGGCGGATGAGCCGGTGGCTGTGTCCTGATGGTCCGCGTCCCGACGCCGCGTGCCGCGCGGCGTGAACCAGGTGGTTGCACCACCGCTACCCGGCGTGATCAAAACGCCCGCACCACGCCACACGGTGACTGCCAAACGTCTTTCCGCGTTCGCGACACCGGCGCGCTTCGCGTGGGAGATCCGCTGTCGACCTTCGGCCGGCGCCCGTCTCTTCCGCTCTCCAGGCGGATGGCGCGGCCTCGGGCGGATCCCGCGCACAACATCCTTCCTGGCCGCGGGGGAAATCGGGCGGTCCCGCTGTCCGGCCGACGTCAGGCGATCAATCCGTGCACCACGGTGCCGTGAATGTCGGTGAGTCGAAAATCGCGGCCCTGGAACCGATATGTCAGCCGCTCGTGGTCGATGCCCAGGAGGTGCAGAATGGTGGCGTTGAGATCGTGCACGTGCACGGGGTTTTCAGTGATGTTGTAGCTGAAGTCGTCGGTTTCGCCGTAGACGATGCCTGGCTTGACACCCCCGCCGGCCAGCCACATCGTGAAGTTGCGGGGATGGTGGTCGCGGCCGTAGTTATCGGTCGTCAGCGTTCCCTGGCTGTACACCGTGCGTCCGAATTCTCCACCCCACACCACCAGCGTGTCGTCCAATAGCCCCCGCTGTTTGAGGTCCTTGATCAGACCCGCACAGGGTTGATCGGCGGCTTTGACGAGGTTGCGGATCGCGCCGGGCAAGCCTCCGTGGTGGTCCCACCCGCGGAGAAACACCTGCGTGAACGGCACGCCCCGTTCCGCCAGCCGCCGCGCCAGCAAGCAGTTGTACGCGAACGTTCCCGGCTGCGTGACTTCCGGTCCGTACAAGTCGAGCACATGCTGCGGTTCGCCGCGAATGTCGACCAGTTCCGGTACGGAGGTTTGCATGCGGAAGGCCATTTCGTACTGGGCGATCCGCGCGGCGATCTCGGGATCCCCCACGTCGGCGAGTTTGAGTTGATTCAGGGCCGACAGTCCATCGAGCATGGTCCGCCGGTCGTCGCGCGCGATGCCCGGAGGATTGGACAGGTACAACACCGGATCGCCCGAGGAGCGCAGGGCCACTCCCTGATGCCGGGTGGGCAGAAACCCCGAACCCCACAACCGCGAAAACAGCGCCTGCGATTGCGACCCATTCGCGATCCGCGAAATGAGCACCACGTAGGCGGGCAGGTCTTGATTCGGGCTGCCGATGCCGTACGACAACCAGGCCCCCAACGACGGCCGACCGGGAATTTCACTGCCGGTTTGAATGAAGGTAATCGCCGGATCGTGATTGATGGCTTCGGTATGCAGCGACTTGATGATGGCGATGTCGTCCACCACGCCGGCCATGTTCGGCAGCAGTTCGCTAACCCACGCGCCGTGCTGCCCATGCTGGCTGAAGCGGAACACCGACGGGGCGATGGGAAACCGGGCCTGCCCCGACGTCATGGTGGTGATCCGCTGGCCATTCCGCACCGACTCGGGCAAGTCCTTATCGAACCAGTCCCGCAAGCCGGGCTTGTAGTCCCACAGGTCGAGTTGCGAGGGGCCGTCGGCCATGAACAGCCAGATCACGCGCTTGGCCTTCGGGGCATGATGCAAGGCGGGCAGCGTGCCGAAGGTCTGCGACGGAGCCGTTTCCGCGAACAACCGCGGATTCAGGCAGGAAGCCAAGGCGGCGGTGCCGATCGCGGACGCTGTCCGGCCGAAGAAATAGCGGCGCGTGATCGCCGCGCGGAGCGATGCGAAAGACTCATGTGCCATGGAAACATCTCCCGTGCCCGCCCCCCCCGTGACCCGGAGCGCTTGGCCAAGCCCGTGGTTGAGCGAAGTGGTGGGTCGCTGGTGGCTGTGTGTTGTCGGCGATGTCCCTCGAGGGTCGTCTTGCCGGCGGATCGCAATCGGGTGAGCTGACAAACTGACGATCGGCAACGCGCGCCGTCATTCCTTGGTGATGGCCTCGTCGAGATTCAGCAGCAAATTGGCAGCCAGCGTGTAGGCCGCGTGTTCGTTGATCGGCAAGGCGGAATCGCGCGGGGTGTTGCCCACGGCCAACAGTTTTTCGGCGGCAGCCGCGTCCTGGGTGTAACGAGCCAGGTGTTTCTCCAGCACGTTCAGCAAAACGGCCAATTCCGCGGCGGTGGGCGGCCGGGCGACAACCACGCGGAAGCCCCACGCCAGCCGATCAGCCGGTTGGCTTCCCCCTTCGCGCAGCATGCGCGCGGCGAGATTTCGCGCTGCCTCGACGTACTGCTCGTCATTCATGAGGACCAGCGACTGCAAGGGGGTATTGGTTCGGGGCCGGCGCACCGTGCAGTTTTCGCGGCTGGGAGCATCGAAGGTCAACAAGGATGGAGGCGGACTGGTTCGCTTCCAGAAGGTGTACAGGCTTCGCCGGAAGAGGTTCTGCCCCGTGTCCGGCTTGAATTCCCGGGTATTGCTGCCCACGAAGCCGACGGCTTCCCACAGCCCCTCGGGCTGGTAAGGTTTCACGCTCTTGCCTCCCTGGCGTTCCACCAACAAGCCGCTGACAAACAGGGCGGAATCGCGAATGACTTCCGCATCGAGCCGAAACCGCGGACCGCGGGCCAGCAGCAAGTTCTCGGGGTCTCGCTGCTGAAGATCGGGGCGGTTCTTCGAGGATCGCCGATAGGCGGCCGACATCACGATCAGCTTTTGCATCCGCTTGACGTCCCAGCCGGTGCGGATGAACTCGGTGGCCAGCCAATCGAGCAGTTCGGGATGCGTCGGCCATTGCCCCTGCACGCCGAAGTCTTCCGCCGTCTTGACGATGCCCGTGCCGAAGTAGTGTTGCCAATAACGGTTCACAATCACGCGGGCGGTCAAGGGATGCTCCGGCGACGTGAGCCACAAGGCCAGACCCAGGCGGTTCTTGGGCGCTCCCTCGGGCAAGCGGGGGAAAATCGCCGGGACATCGCGCTCCACCTTTTCGCCACGCTTGTTGTACTGACCGCGAATCAGCACGAAGGCCTCGCGCGGTTGGGGCAGATCGGCGGAGACCATCGTCGCGGGAATTCGCGCGTCGAGTTCCGACTTCTGCCGCTTCAGGCTCTCGATGCGCTGATGCAGCGGATCGAACACCGCGCGTCCATCCAGCCAGACGTGTTCAAGGTAGTAGTCGCGGAGCTGCTTGTGCTGCTCGGCGTTCCGCTGCTCGGGGGAGAGCTTCACCAGATTGAGGATGTGTCCCGGCAACTGCGATTGCTGGCGCTGGCGTTCGGCTTCCTCCCAGGCGCTCTGCGAGCGGAACACGATGTCGTTGTCCAGACGTCTGAGAATTCCCGCCCGGTCCCAAGTGACGGTGCCACCAAACTGCGTGAAGGCCCAGCCATTGAGTGTGGCGCCGGGCGACAAATTGACATGCGCCGCGTCCACTTCGAGGCGCACCCAGCGTCCCGCCGGCGGCAGAGGACCGCCGTGCCGCTTGCTCGGCGTGTGCACCGCGCCGAAGGGGATTTTGTCCTCGCCCCAGAACATGCGGTGTTCCCATTGGCCGTCATGGAATTGCAACATGATCGATTGCGGCGGGTGGGCGGGATCGAGGTAACAGTACGCGAACAGCACGTCTCCCTCGGCGATTTTCAGGCCGGGATTGGCCCCGGTGAAGAAATGCTGCGACAAGCCCGACGCCGTCCGCGTGGAAGACCGTTGACCGCTGAACACGGGACCTTCCGCGGAGGTGATCCACTTCCAGGGGGTGTCTCCTTGCAGGGCGGCCCCCGCGGGCGTGTCGTCGTCGATCCACACGATTTCCCGCCGCAAGACGGTCAGCGCGCTGACGGGCACGTCGGCCAGGGCCGGATCCTCATACCGCACCCTCGCCAATTCGTCGCGGATCTGTTGCTGTGTGGCGGCAAGTTGCCGGTCGAATTCCTCCATCTGCGCCTGCTGCTCCGACGTGGGCAGCTTGAGGATGGGCGGAGGCAACAAGGCGTTGCCATCCATGGCATCGTCCGCCAGCGAGTTGAAAAACGCGTACAGCGCATAAAACTCGCGCTGGGTGATGGGATCGAATTTGTGGTTGTGGCAGACCGAGCAGTTGAGCGTCAAGCCCATCCAGACGGTGGCCATGGTTTCGGTGCGATCGACGGCGTAGCGCACGAGCACCTCTTCGTTGATCGAACCTCCCTCGCTGGTCGTGACATTGCAGCGATTGAATCCCGACGCCACCCGCTGGTCCACCGTCGCGTGCGGCAGCAAGTCTCCCGCCAACTGCTCGATGGTGAACTGGTCGAACGGCTTGTTCTGGTTGAAGGCCTTGATCACCCATTCCCGATAGGGCCACATCGAGCGCTCGTTGTCGAGATGCAACCCATGCGTGTCGCCGTAACGGGCCGCATCCAACCAGATCCGCCCGAAGTGCTCTCCGAAGCGGGGGGACTCCAGCAGTCGATCGACCAGCCGTTCGTAAGCCTCGGGAGAGTCGTCAGCGAGGAATGCCTCGACCTCGGCGGGCGTCGGCGGCAGGCCGGTCAGGTCCAGGGTCAACCGGCGGATCAAGGTCACCTTGTCGGCTTCGGGCTGTGGCTCCAAACCTTCTTTCTCCAGCCGAGCCAGCAAGAACCGGTCGATTTCGTTTCGCACGAGGTGTTCGTTCCGCACGGCAGGGGGCGCGGGACGCTGCGGCCGCACATACGCCCAATGGCCTTCGAATTCCGCGCCTTCGGCAATCCAGCGCTGCAGCAGCGCGATTTGAGCCGGTGTGAGGGACTTGCCGGAATCCTTGGGGGGCATCACCCGGCTCGGGTCGGCAGCGGAGATCCGCCGCACGAGTTCGCTCTCCGCGGGTTGACCGGGGACGATCGCCGTGGCGCCCGACTCCAACCTGGCCGTCGCCCCCTCGGCCTGATCGAGACGCAACCCCGCCTCGCGGTGTTTGGCATCGGGGCCGTGGCACTGGTAACAGTTGTTGGAGAGAATCGGCCGGATGTCGCGATTGAAGGAAAGCTTTGGTTCGTCTCCGCCGGCTGGCAACGCCGCCATCAGCAACAGCGAAGTCCCCACGGGAACCAACCGGCAGCCAACGCGGCCTGCCGATCTTCGGTCCCGCGCTTTCGCAGGGCAGGGCAGAGCGGCCCAGCGGAACCGTCGGTGACCACACGTCCAGTAGGCAGCCAAGCTGAGCGCGAGTCGAGCCATCTTCCAAGCGGCGAGCAGCATCAGGCGGGCCTCATGCGGGCCATACGGTGGGACAATCGGCAAGTAGCATCAGTGTACTTCGATGAATGCTTGCTTGTCCAATCTTCTTGGAAAATGCGCGCCGGATGGGTATCTGGCGCAGTACGTGCGTTCCGCTACGTCGTTCCGCCGAGGAACTACAAGCTGCGATTCCCGCTGCCCCGTCCCCCGCTGGGCAACCGGGGGAGTTGACCAGGCGAGAAGTCCGACGGGGGATGGGTGTACCTTGCTTCCGGGACGCTGAGCCGCTGGATGATAGAGTGTGGTCGGTGCTCGAGGTGCCAGACGCACCCCACCACGATACAGTGGCTTGCGGACCGTTCCCGTGAAGACTCGGAACGACTCCGATTGAAGGTTCAAACAGGCACGCGGAATGCCCATTTTCTGGACGGAAGCGGATTATCTGGCGGTTCTCGCCGCGTGGGTCGCCGGTTTGGGCTGCGCTCTGGTGGGACTGCTGAAGCTGCGTCGGCGGTGGCGCATCGGGGGAAAGCTCACCCGCATCAGAACCCGCGTGCTGGGGGCAGCACTCGCCGTGTGGAGTTTGCTGGCGCTGGTGGCGGCAGGCGAAGTCGTGTTCGTGTTCTTCGTCGACCAATCCGATGCCTTCAACGGAACCAATGTGTCCAAGCGCTGGTTTCGGCGGTACATCGATGCCCAGCGCAACGACGATGGCTTTCGCGATCGGCGAACGTTGCGGACCAGGTTGCCCCCCGGGACGAAGCGGATCGTCGTCTTCGGGGACAGCTACGTCGCCGGCCACGGATTGAAACGCATGGAAGATCGTTTTACCGAGCGATTGGAGCGCGCCTTCAACGCCGACGGTCGCGAACGGGTGTGGGTGTTGAATCTGGGGGAACCGGGCTATGAGGTGACCTTGATCGAAGGGCTGGTGAAAGCGGTCCTGGCTCAGGGAGAACCGGTCGACATGGTGGTCTACTGCTACATGCTCAACGACATCGAGGGTTATGACCCGCGAACCGAGGAATTTCTGCGCGACATCAACCGCCGTCAACCCACGCACCCCCTCATCACCCGCACTTATTTTGTGAACTGGGTGTATTTTCGGCTGCAACAACTGAGGCAGAACGCCGCCGTGAATTACTTTCCCCATCTGGTGGATTCCTACCAGACCTCGGCATGGAACGGGGTGGACCGTTCCCTGTCGAATATCCAGCGTGCGTGCGAGTCCGCGGGTGTCGAGTTTCGGCTGGTGCTGTTCCCCTTCATGCAGGGGTTGGGGCCCGATTCTCCCTTCCTGCCCGCCCACCGCACGCTCGCCGACTGGGCGCGCGGCCATGGCGTACCCTGCCTCGATTTGGAGCCGTTGTTGTCGGCGCATCGCCATGAGCCGATCTATGTCAACTCATTCGACAGCCATCCCAACGAATATGCCCATCGACTGATCGCCGACGCGCTGTACGAGTGGCTGAAAAATGCGCCGCGGCTTGTCCATTCCGATGGCTGACGGGAGTGGGCAGGCAACCGGAAATGTGCGCGGCCGTTGCGGCCGTTCGACGTTTGGCACACCACCAGCGCGGCCATTCCCCCCTCGCGGATCGCCATCCCGCCGACGGATCGCCTCCCCCTCACGCATGGCCTTCCCCGCGCACCGATCGCCTTTCCGCTGATGGGTCGCACCGGGAATGCCCGTGCGCGGCACGCGACGACACAACGCGGCGGTGCCCCTTCCGCTACTTCAAACTTTCCAGGAACGACAGCAAATCGAGGAATTCCTGCCGGGTCATCCGCTGATGCAAGTTTTGAGGCATCACCGAAATCTGGGCGGGCACTCGCTCCTCGATGTCCTGGCGCGGGATCCGCACGATGTTTCCCTGTTGATCTCCTAGTTCCAGATCGCCGCCTCCGTTTTCGCTGACGACCATTCCGGTGAGCACTCGCCCATCGGTGGTGGAAATCGTCCAGGTGAGGTAGTACGGCGCAACTTCCCGGGAGGGGTCGAGGAGGGAAGTGATCAATTTGTGACGGTTCATGGTCCGCCCGATCACCGACAAATCGGGACCAACCTTGCCACCGCGGCCGTGCACCGTGTGGCAGCGAGCGCACATCGGCCCTTGAGGGGCAAAGAACACGCGGCGGCCCGAGTCGGGCTGGGGCGGCTGGGTGGCCACGGCGTCCTCGGACAGGGTTCGCGGATCAAACGTCGATTCGCCTTCCAAGGCCAGATCGAGGGCTTCGCGCAAGGGGGTGTCTGGCCCGGCTGCTCGGCGCAGTTCGCTCAAGGCCGCACGAACCAACGAGCCTTCGGCCGCGCGGCCGCGCAAGGCTCGAATGGCTTCCAACTGGAGCACCGTGACGTCTGCGGACGCTGTGCCGGGAATGTCTCCACGGGCGAAACGCACCAGCAGGGTTTGCACTTCCGGCGGCAAGGGCTGCTCGTGGGGAACGACGGCACAGAGGGCCGAAAGACAATCGGCACGGAGAGCAACGTCATTCCGAGCGTCCCCGGCGAAGGCCAGCAACAGGGGCATGGCTTCGCGGCGCGGCGACTGTTGCAACGTGCGGATCGCCTCGCTTTGCAGCGTTTTGTCGGGCGACTGCGCCAGGCGGATCAGCCACTCTGTTTTCAACTCCGGCAAGGTCGGAGCAATCAGCCGCAGGGCTGTCGCGCGCAGGGCCGCGGGACGCCGCTCATCCGCCACAATCGCCAGCGCATACTGAGCCGAAGGGGTTTTTTCGAACTCGCTGGGAGGCACGCCGTCGAGCAGCGATAACGACGCCAAACAGGCGCACAGCAGGTCGGGCGTGGTGCGGGCGTCGTGCAGCAGCGCTTCCACGAGCCAGCGACATTCCCCGCGGCGTTCCTCGCCCACCCACTGCACGGCGGCCCGGCGAACCATCGCGGAATCGTCGGTCAGACCCAGTCGCAGAATCGCGCTGTTTCCTAAAGGTTCTCTGCGCCGCGAAGCCAGCAGTGTGGCCAGACGTTCCCAGTCCGTGGTCGGCTTGCGGAAGTGATCCGAGACGTAGACCGACGACCCCATCCCGTCGATCAGCGCGTCGCTGTGCGCAAAACGCGTAAGATCCGTGATGGCATCGGCCAGACGAAAGGGATCGTCCCACGGGGCGGGAGATGTCTCCTGTTCCTTGTCTGCCACCCAGTCCACCTGCGACATGCGCTGTTCGCGCACCATCCGCCGGGCAATGTCCGCGACCATTCCCTTTTCCACCACGAAGGCCGCCGGTTGCTCGGGCGTTCCGAACAGATCGACCGGGTGGACATTCGGGCTGGCAAGCAGCGCCCACAGGGATTCCAATCGGCCGCGGACTGGCAGGGACGGATCGTTGAGCACTTGCTTCAATTGCTGTTGTCCGTCGTCCGACCTGGCCAACGCACGGGCGGCGAGTCGTCGTGCCGGCAGCGAGCGCGAAGTGCTCAGCGTTTGTTGGAGGGCAGCGGCGGAAGCCGCCGGGGCATCCTTGGCGAACGGGCCTGGTTGCCGCTGGGGCTGCCGGGCGCTCAATTTCCACACCCGTCCGCGACCATGCAACTTGTAGTCGCGGAGCACCCAGTCGGAAAAGAACACGCTGCCATCCGGCGCCAGCGCCAAACCGACGGGACGAAACTGCTCATTCCCCTGAACGATCGGCTGTGGTTGCGACGTGAAGGACATTCCCTTGGAGTGAAGGACGAACTTGTCGATGCGGTGATCACCCCAACTGCCGATGAGCAACGTACCCTGATAATCTTCCGGAAACCCCTCGGCTTCGTAGCAAATGATGCCGGACGGCGCCTCACCCGTGCCGCTGACCATCGGCAGCGTGCCGGGGAGTTCACCATTCCAACTGGTGAAGGGATGCGTTCCCCTGCGGCCATTGCGAAAGCGGTAGCCGTAATCGCCACCGGGAATGCTGTGCAGCAGCCGGCACGGGGGGCGGCTATCGGGATCGTTGTCGACGGTGAACAGCCGTCCGAACGCATCGAAGCAACTGGCGTGCGGATTCCAGAATCCCGTGGCCCAGCGTTCGAGTTGAGATCCATCAGGCCGACAACGATACAGGTTGCCTCCCTCGCCTCCGCCGCTGAATGTGGTGCCATCGCTGCCGATGATCCGATACGACTCCCCCAGGTTCTCGCCAAACCCGAAGTACATCCACCCCAGGGGGTCAAAGGCGAATCCAGCCAAACCGTTGTGGGGGTAATCGCCTTTGGTGTCGAGGTGGACAAGCTGCCGGCGCTCGTCGGCTTTCAGATCGCCGTCGCTGTCGCGGAGCAGGAGAATTTCACTTCGCGTGGCCAGGAACACCGACAACGAAGGCCTGATCTGCCGCTCGGTGGAAGGACGTTGCCCCGCAAGCGCCGGCTGCTCCAACCACACCGGCTGGACGGCGACGCTCATGCCATGTTTCAGCCCATCGGCGAAAACGGAAATCCTGTCGGCCGGGCCGGCGTGGTCGGTGTCTTCCAGCACCAACACCCGATCGGTGGCGTGCCCCGAGTAACCTTCGGGGGGAAAGTGCGTATTGCTTTCGATCACCCACACCCGGCCGCGGTGATCGACATCGATGCCCGTGGGGGTCACCAGTTGCGGGTGTTCGGCGAACAGTTCCAATTTCAAGCGGTCGTCGAGCACCCGCGGCTCCGCGGCGGACAATTGACCGGGATGACAACCATACGCCGCCATCATCAAGGCCAGCAAACAGACGTCACGCATCACAGGCACTCCGCGGGAAGGATGGTGGTGACTTTTCGGGGGGGGCGCCAGGTACAGTATCGAAGAGGAAATGGAAGAGGAACGGGATCACGTTGCGGAGCGACGGCAGGTGGCCGACGGGATGTCCGCGACGGTGGTCCGTTTCGCCGCGCGTGGTGCGCCGTGCTCCTTGGAATCGTGTTCCGCGTTGGTTCGAATGATGTCCCGTGTTTCTTGGGATGGGTCGCTGACCGTCTCCTTCCTTGGGTGACCGCCGACCAATACAGCGTTCTCTGCCATCAAGCAAGCCTCCCCATTGCTTCAGATGTGTTTCTCCGGTAGGTTAACGGCACCGAGCTTTGTTTGGGGAGGTCGGTCATGCCTTACAGGCGGTGGTGCCTCTTGCTGGTCGGCTTGATCTGCGAGCTGGTCGGCATAACCTGCGAGCTTGCCGGCCTGAGCTACCAGGTGGTGCAAGCAGCCGACGTCGAGTTCGAGCGGACCCTCGCTCCGCTGCTGGCCAAACGCTGCCTGTCATGCCATGCGGGGCCTGATGCCCAAGGTGGACTCGATCTCACCAGCAGGGAAACGGTCCTGCGGGGTGGAGCGTCGGGACCGGCCGTGGTCCCAGGTCAACTGGAACACAGCCTGTTGTGGCAACGGATTGCCGCGGAGGAAATGCCTCCCAAACATCCGTTGCCGGACGCGGAACGGCAGCAGATTGCAGCGTGGGTTGCCGCCGGAGCACCTTGGACGGGAGGAGCCATCAATCCCTTGCAGTATTCGTCGGAGGAACGGGCGGGTTTCGACTGGTGGTCGTTGCAGCCGCTGGAACGTCCGCCGATTCCGTCCGATACTACTGCCTGGAGCGTCAATCCGGTCGACAGTTTTGTGCTCCAACAATTGACGCGGGTCCGGTTGTCTCCCAATCCCCCGGCGGACAAACGGGTACTCATCCGCCGCTTGTGGTTCGACCTGCTGGGGATTCCCCCGCGCCCGCCAGAGATTGAGGAATTCTTGCAGGACGACCGGCCCGACGCCTACGAACGGCTAGTCGACCGCTGCTTGAGTTCGCCGCATTACGGCGAACGCTGGGCCCGACACTGGCTGGATGTCGTCCGGTTTGGGGAAAGCAACGGATTCGAGCGGGATTTGCCGCGCCCTCATGCCTGGCATTATCGCGATTGGGTCATTGCCGCCCTGAATGCCGATCTGCCTTACGATGAGTTTGCCCGCTGGCAACTGGCCGGGGATACGATCGCTCCCGATGAACCTGCCGCCGCCGCGGCCTTGGGATTTCTCGTCGCTGGTCCGCACGACACCGTCGTGCCGGTGGTCGAGCGGATGCGGCAACAAATGCGGCAGGACGAGTTGGAAGACATCGTGGGTGTCGTGGGACAGACGTTTCTCGGGCTGACCGTCAATTGTGCCCGTTGCCACGACCATAAATTCGATCCTATCTCCTCGACGGAATATTATCGCCTCGCCTCCGCGTTGTCCGGCGTCGATCACGGCGAACGGGACGTGGTCCCTCCGCAGGTGACCCACACGCTTGAGGCCTGGTCCGCGCAGATTGCCGCGTTGACGGAACAACTGCATCGGGAAGCTGAACCGCATCGCCGTGCCATCCTTGAAGAACGCCTGTTCCGCCCGACCGGCACACCGGTCTCCCTGCCCGAACCGCTGGCCGATTGGGACTTCACGCGCGATTTGCAGGACCGCCAGGGACGGTTGCCGGGACAGCCGCATGGTCAGGCGCGGCTCACACCCAGCGGTTTGGAGCTAGACGGCCAGTCGTTCGTGGTCACGCCTCCCTTGCCACAACCGCTCACGGAAAAAACGCTGGAGGTGCGCGTGAGACTGGCCGACTTGAGTCAGCGCGGAGGGGCCGCCATCAGTGTGCAGACGCTGAATGGCAGCGTGTTCGATGCCGTCGTCTTCGGAGAACAGGAACCGCGGAAGTGGATGGCCGGCAGCGACAACTTCGTGCGCACGAAATCTTTTCAGGGACCAGACGAAACGGAAGCCGCCGAGCAAACCGTCATCCTCACGCTGGTGTACCGTGCGGATGGTGTGATCGCCGCGTATCGGAACGGACAGCCGTATGGTCAGAGTTATCAATCTCAGGGACCGGTCCGTTTCGAAGCCGGCCAGGCCCAGATCGTGTTTGGACTGCGACACAGCCCGCCGGGCGGCAACCGACTGCTGCGCGGAACCATCGCCGCGGCCCGGGTGTACCCGCGCGCCCTCTCCGCCGAGGAAGTGTCCGCATCCGCGCAGAACATCACCGTCACCGAAGCGGAAATTCTGGCCCGCTTGTCGCCGGATGAGCGGGCGGCCCGGGAACAGCGGACGCGGCAGCTCGCGGAACTTCGACACAAGCACGCCGAGCTGGCGCGAAACGGTCCCATCAAGATGTACACGGCGGTGCTGACGCAGCCGCGGCCGCAGCACGTGTTGCGGCGCGGGAATGTGGCCGACCTGGGTGACGTGGTGGCACCGGGCGGACTGTCGGCGATCCGCACGTTATCGCCCGACTTTGGCCTCCCGCCCGACGCCGTGGAATACCAGCGTCGCGCCCAACTCGCCCGCTGGATCACCGATCGCCGCAATCCTCTATTCGCACGGGTGATGGTCAATCGGTTGTGGCACTACCATTTCGGGGCGGGCCTGGTGGAATCGCCGAACGACCTCGGTTTCCACGGCGGCAAGCCCAGCCACCCCGAATTGCTCGATTGGCTGGCGTGCGAGCTGATGGCCGCGAATTACTCGCTGAAGCACCTGCATCGGCTGCTGGTCAGTTCGGCGACCTATCGGCAGGCGTCGACGTTCCGTGGGGAGGCGGCCGCGGTGGACGCGCAAAACCGGTGGCTGTGGCGGATGAGTCCCCGCCGCCTCGATGCCGAATGTGTCCGCGATGCCCTTCTCGTCGCCACGGGGGATCTCAACCCCGAACTGGGCGGCAAGGGCTACAGCGATTTTCACTCGTATTTCTTCAAGGGGACGCAGTTTTACGACCCGGTCGATCCGACGGGACCGGAAAGCCAGCGCCGCACGATCTACCGGATGTGGGCCCGCGGCGGACGCAACCCCTTGTTGGACACGTTCGACTGCCCGGATCCCTCGACCACCACCCCCCGGCGATCCGTCACCACCACGCCGTTGCAAGCGCTGTCGCTGATGAACCACTCCTTCATCTTACGGATGTCTCAACGGCTGGCTGAACGTCTCCAGCGGGAAGCCGACGGTGAAGCCGAACGCATCCAACGTGCCTATTGGCTACTGTATGGCCGTCCGCCACAAGCCGATGAATTGCAGCTCGCCCAGGAATTTGCCGCGCGGTGGGGCCTCGCCGAGACCTGCCGAGGCCTGATGAATGGGGCCGAGTTTTTGTACGTCGATTAGGGGCCTTGCACGGCCCGTGAATGCGGCCGGTGCGCGCCGGTACTCCACCAACGTCACCCCACCCGCCAGGAGCCGTTCGTGCCCGAGGGGACTTTCCCATGTCGTGTGATCGCCGCGATTTTCTGTCTTTTGCCGTACATGGCCTTGGCGCCACGGCAGCGCTCAGTTTGCTAATGCGTCAGGGGGTGGTCACCGCCGGCGTTCCCCAAGAGTCGGTGCCGCCCTGCCCCCATTTCGCCGCCCCCTGCAAACGGGTGATCCACATTTATTTGTGCGGCGGCCTGAGCCATCTCGATTCGTTCGATTACAAGCCGGAGCTAACCCGCTATCACGGCCAGCCGCTCCCGTCTTCAGAGAAGCCCGAAACCTTTTTCGGCAAGATCGGCCTGCTGCGCAAGAACGATTGGGAGTTTCGGCAGCATGGCGCCGCCGGTCTGTGGATTTCCGACCTCTTTCCCCATCTGGCCGCCTGTGCCGATGAATTGACCATCATTCGCTCCATGCGGGCCGATTCGGCCAATCACACGCCGGCGACCTTTCAGGCCAATACCGGGTTCCGCCTGAATGGTTTTCCCGTGCTGGGAGCCTGGTTGTCGTATGGCATGGGCTGCGAGGCGGATGATCTGCCGGCCTACGTCGTGCTGCCCGATCCGCGGGGAATGCCCGCCGGCGGCACGATCAATTGGACCAATGGTTTTCTCCCGGCACGCCATCAGGGGGTTGCATTCCGCAGCAAGGGACAGCCCATCGAGGACTTGTTTCCCGCAGACATCTCGGCGCCGGCTACCGTACTTCGCGCGGAAAGTGAGGGAGGGCCGCCGGAAGTCGTGTCGCCCCGCCCAGTGCGGTACGACCCGGAGCGGGAAAACGCCACCCGCGGCTTCATTGCCGCGCTCAACGAACGGCATCGGCAAACGAGGCCCGAAAGTGAACTCGAGGCCCGCGTGCGGAGCTACGAGTTGGCGGCGAAGATGCAGCTTTCGGTCCCGGCGGTCACGGATTTGTCGGGGGAGACGCAGGCCACGCAGCAAGCCTATGGTCTCAATCGTCCGGAGACGGCCGATTTCGGCCGCCGTTGTCTGCTGGCGCGGCGATTGCTGGAACAGGGCGTGCGATTCGTGCAACTCTTCAGCGGCGGATCGTTCGGATCGCCCCGCATCAATTGGGACGGACATGAAAACGTCAAGGAAAATCACACGCAAGAAGCTGTGCGGGTCGATCAACCCACCGCGACGCTGTTGCGCGACCTGCGGCAGCGCGGACTGCTCGACGACACCCTGGTGCTCTTTACCACGGAATTCGGCCGCACTCCGTTCGCGCAATCCGAGGCCAACACCCTGGGCGCCGGACGAGATCACAACATGTACGGCTTTTCGGTCTGGATGGCGGGTGGCGGGCTGAAGCACGGCGTGGCCTATGGATCCACCGACGACATCGGCTGGAAGGCCGTCGAGCGCGTCGTCACCTGGCCCGATTTTCACGCCACGGTCCTGCATCTGTTGGGCATCGATCACACGCGGCTGACGTATTACCACAACGGTATTCAACGCCGGCTGACCAACGTGCACGGCGAGGTGATTTCAGACATTCTGAGCTGAGGGGAAGAGGGGCGAATCGCCTCGTGCTGTCGCCCGCCAAACAGCTTAAGGCCGTCCGTGCACGGCCTGCCTCGGCGCGGCCGTGGCTGTGTCCTGGGCAGCCACCGCTGGCAGCGTGCGGCGAGAAGTGTGCGCGGGCCATCATAGTCCCCGCTGGGGGTGCGGAGGGGATGCGTCGGCCGTGCCCTTGCCAGACCGGTCATTCGGCCGACGGGTGGTAACCCAAATGGGGAGACAACCAGCGTTCGATTTCGCTGACGGGGACGCCTTTCCGACGGGCGTAATCAAGCACCTGGTCCTGGCTGATCTTATCGATGGAGAAATAACGTGCCGCCGGGTGGGCGAAGTAGAGTCCGCTCACCGAGGCGGCCGGATGCATGGCATACGATTCGGTGAGCCGGATGCCGACGCGCCGTTCGGCATCCAGCAGGTCGAACAGTTTTCGTTTCTCGGTGTGATCGGGACATGCCGGGTAGCCATACGCCGGTCGAATGCCGCGGTAACGCTCCGCGATCAGATCGTCTTGCGAGAGCTGTTCGTCGCGGCCGTAGCCCCAGTCTTGCCGGGCCTGCCAGTGCAGTTTTTCGGCGAAGGCCTCCGCCAGCCGGTCGGCCAACGCCTTGGCCATGATGGCGTGGTAATCATCGTGGCACTCTTGTTCAAAATGGCGGGCCAATTCATCGCAGCCGATGCCCGCCGTGACGGCAAACGCCCCGAGATAATCGGTGCGGCCGGAGTCGCGGGGAGCGATGTAGTCCGCCAGCGAGCGGAACGCGTCCTGGCCGGGGCGTTCCCACTGCTGACGCAGCATGGGGAAGCTGACGATCAACCGCTCGGGCGCGTCCGGATCGAAAACCAGAATGTCGTCGTCCACGGCGTTGGCCGGCCAGAATCCGTACACTCCGCGGGCGATGAGCAGCTTTTCGTCGAGAATCCGCCGCAAAAGCTGTTGGGCGTCGTCGTACAGCTTGCGGGCTTCGGCCCCCACCGACGGGTCCTCGAAGATCTTCGGAAACTTGCCCTTCAATTCCCACGTCAGGAAAAACGGGGACCAGTCGATATACGGCACAAGCTCCACCAGGGGAAAGTCGTTGAACACTTTCGCCCCCAGGAACGACGGCCGGGGAATGTCGACGGTGTTCCAATCGGACGCAAAGCGGCGCGCGCGGGCTTCCGCCAGCGGCACCAGCTTGCGGGTGGCAAGCTGACCGGCAAATGTTTCACGATCCCGCGCCTGCTGCGCCTGATTGCGGGCCACGAACTCGGCTTTGCGCTGCGGATCGAGCAGGTTTTCCACGGCGGGCACGGCGAGCGACGCATCCACCACGTGCACCACGGGATGGTCGTATTGCGGAGCGATCTTCACCGCCGTGTGTTTGGCACTGGTGGTGGCCCCGCCGATCAGCAGCGGCGTCGACCAACCGCGTCGCTGCAGCTCCCGAGCCACGTGCACCATTTCATCCAACGAGGGCGTGATCAGCCCCGACAGGCCGATGATGTCCACCTTTTCCGCCTCGGCCGTTTGCAGAATCGTCTCGCACGGCACCATCACGCCCAAATCGAGGACATCGAAGCTGTTGCACCGCAATACCACGCCGACGATGTTCTTGCCGATATCGTGGACGTCCCCTTTCACGGTGGCCAGCAGGATTTTGCCGCGGCTGCCGGTGCCTGCTGTCGCGGAGGAAGGTCCCGTTGCCGCGGCCGCCGTCTGGGTGGCGAATTTCTCGGCTTCCATGAAAGGTTGCAGGTAGGCGACGGCTTTCTTCATCACGCGGGCCGACTTGACGACCTGCGGCAGAAACATCTTTCCCTGGCCGAACAGATCCCCCACGAGGTTCATCCCATCCATCAGCGGACCCTGGATGACGTCCAGTGGGCGGCGGTATTTCTGCCGGGCTTCTTCGGTGTCCTGCTCGATGAATTCGGTCACTCCCTTGAGCAGCGCATGCTTGAGGCGGTCTTCGACGCTGCCGCGGCGCCATTCCTCGACGGCGTCCGCTCCGGGCCGGTCGCGGCTGACCTTGAGCTGGGCCGAATACTCGATCAGCCGTTCCGTCGCATCGGGACGCCGATTCAGCAACACGTCTTCGACGTAGCCCAACAGTTCCTTGTCGATCTCCTCGTACACCGCCAACTGACCGGCGTTCACAATGCCCATGTCCAGCCCGGCCTGAATGGCATGGTACAGGAAGGCGGCATTCATGGCCTCGCGGACGACATCGTTGCCGCGAAACGCGAACGACACATTGCTGACGCCACCGGACGTGCGGGCATGCGGACATTCGCGCTTGATCTGCCGAACGGCTTCGATGAACTCCACCGCGTAATTGGCGTGTTCTTCCATGCCGGTGCCCACGGTGAGGATGTTCGCATCGAAGATGATGTCCTCGGGAGGAAAACCGGCTTGTTCGGTCAGGAGCCGGTAAGCCCGCCGGCAGATGGCCACCTTGCGGGCGCAGTCGGTGGCCTGCCCTTCCTCGTCGAAGGCCATGACCACCACGGCGGCACCCAGCTTGCGAATGATCCGCGCCTGCTCCAGAAAGCGTTCTTCCCCCTCCTTGAGGCTGATGGAGTTGACCACCCCCTTGCCCGCCAGGCACTTCAACCCCGCGACAATCACGGCAAACTGGGAACTGTCCACCATCACCGGGACTTTGTTCACGTCCGGATCATCGGAGATGAGGTGCAGGAAGTGCACCATTTCCTGCTGGCTGTCGAGCAGCCCTTCATCCATGTTGACATCGAGCATGTTCGCGCCGTTGTCCACTTGCTGGCGGGCAATCGACAGCGCTTCGTCGTACTGCTTCTCCTTGATCAGGCGGGCAAACCGCCGCGATCCCGTCACATTCGTCCGCTCGCCGATCATCACAAACGGCTGGGAGCCCCCAGCCTCCGCCTCGCGGAGAATCAGCACTTGCGAGCCACTGTACATCGACCACCGCGGCACATCGGGGATCTTTCGCGGAGGCAGGCCCCGCACACTCTCGGCAATCCGGGCGATGAATTCCGGCGTCGTACCGCAGCAGCCGCCCACGATGTTCACCCAACCATTCTCGGCAAACTCGCGGAGGGCGCCGGCAACCTCCGCGGGCGTGGCGTCGAAGCCCCCCATGCCGTCGGGCATGCCCGCGTTGGGATAGCAACTGATGTACCGCGGCGCGATGGCGGCGAGCGTTTCGAGATGCTCGCGCATTTGCTTCGGACCGAGGGCGCAGTTCAAGCCGACGGTCGTCATGGGGAAGTGGGACACGGCCGCCCAGAACGCTTCCAGCGTCTGACCGGTCAGGGTCACGCCGCCGGAGAAGATCGTTCCCGACACCATCACGGGAACGGGGCAGCCGGTGGTCAGGGAAGAACCGGGAAACCGTTCCGCGAAGACGTCCTGAATCGCGTACAGGCACGCCTTCATGTTGAGCGTGTCGAACGAAGTTTCGGGCAGGAGCAGGTCGACCCCCCCCTCGAGCAGCCCCCGCACTTGCTCCGCGTAGGAGGCAACCATTTCGTCGAAGGTCACGGGGCGGTAACCGGGGCGGTCGGCATTGAAGGACAACTGCACCTTGGTGGGACCGATGCTGCCGGCCACGAACCGCGGTTTGTCGGGATTTTTGCGGGTGAATTCGTCGGCGACGCGGCGGGCCAGTTCCGCCGCCGCCACGTTGATTTCGCGGGTCAGGTGCTCGAGCTGGAACTCCTTCAGCGACACGATGTTGGCATTGAACGTATTGGTTTCGATAATGTCCGCTCCGGCGTCGAGGTACTGGCGATGGATGTCGGCAATCCACTCCGGCTGGGTGAGCACGAGGACGTCGCCGGCATTTTTGAGGTCGATGGGATGGTCCCGAAACCGTTTGCCCCGGTAATCGGCCTCGGTGGGTTGAGCCCGCTGAATCATCGTTCCCATCGCGCCGTCGAGGATGAGGATCCGCTCAGACAGCAGTTGTTCGAACAATCCGGGACGGTGCGAGCAAGGCATGCCTGAGAAACCTGCAACCGGTAGCGGAGAAAAATATGGAGAAACACTCCGGGATCGATGTCGTCACATCGCCGCTTCGAGTTTCGCCAATTCGGTGCTGTTCGGAAAGCGCAAGTCACGATGTGTTTTGGGGGTTTGCACGAAAAACGAGGACAGAAATGGGGCTGGCAGCCCCCGATGACCCAAAGGGACGACTGATCGGCGAAGCCACGCCCGATGACCGACAAGGGATTGGTCAGGTCCGGTATGCCCGGAAAATTCGGCACACAACCCCATGGACAACCGTGTGGATCTGGAATATTTTGTCACGAATTGGTCGGGTCGTGCGATCCAGCGCGAGGTCCATCCTCGTCAACTTGTCCTTTTTGAGACGAACTTTTGCAGGGAACTCGTGGCAATGTTTTCCGACATGCCACGTTTGAGAATGCCTTCATCCCCGTTTGTCAGGAGCGTGTCCCCATGCAGCGCCGCGGCTTTACCCTGATCGAATTGCTCGTGGTCATTGCGATCATTGCCATCCTGATCGCGCTGCTGCTCCCGGCCGTCCAGCAGGCCCGAGAAGCCGCGCGGCGCACCCAGTGCCGCAACAATCTCAAGCAGATCGGTCTGGCCCTGCACAATTATGAATCGTCGTTCAGTATTTTGCCGGTGGGTTCCTTCAATGTTACGAACCTGGCGGGCAATAACGGGTCGACGCATCCCATGCTGTTGCCCTACTTCGAACAAGCGAACGCTTATCATCAATTCAACTTCAGTTGCGATATCAATACCGGTCTCTCGAACTCCACCAGCCCACCCAGCGCCTGCTGCGGCTGCGGCCCCACGGTAAATCAAGAGGCCCGTCAGCAGAAGCTGGCCGTTCTGTTTTGTCCGTCCCACCCGGGAACTTCGCCACTGATCATTGCGGGTACGCAATGTCCCAATGGTTGCGGCTGGACCACCTATCAGCAGAGTATGGGGAGCAACGCGAACTACGCCTCGAACAACGGACCGTTCGGCCGACGGTACGGCGCCCGCTTCGCAGACATTCCCGACGGTCTCAGCAATACGGCGTTGTTCGGAGAAACGATCTTGGGACCGGCGTCCACGTCGTCGGCCACGATTATCGTCCCTGCCAACAGCCCCGACTACTACAGAGTCGCCACGAATCTGCCGTTCGCCACCTGGGACGGCGCTCCCAATTCCGACGTCGACTACCCCGTGGCGTGTAACGACCCTGCCATCGCCGCGTGGTCGTATCGCGGCAAGCAATACTACCGCGGGGTGGTGGTCGCCACCTATTACTCCCACACCATACCGCCGAATGCGCGGCTTCGCGATTGCATCCGCGGCACAGGACTGGATCGCGGCCACTTGGCGGCTCGCAGTTTTCACGTCGGCGGCGCTCATGTGCTGCTCGGCGACGGCCGCGTCCACTTCGCCAGCGAAAACATCGACGCGAATATTTGGCGCGCCATAGGCAGCCGGGCCGGCAACGAGACCGTCGGCGAATTGTAACGGGTCCTCGGTCAATACGCTTCTCGCTCGCCGGGAGAAGTCGAGACCGCACCGTTCTTCGTAACGAAAGTCGAATTCATGCTCCGACCAGCGGCATGGGCGGCAATATGGTTGGGGGCGGCAATTTTGTCAGGTTGCGCGCAACCCGATGGTGCGGCAGAAGTTCTCTCAACCGTCCCCGTATCGGGAACGTTGACTTACCAGGGTCAGCCCCTGGAGTCGTATCGCGTCACGCTTTATCCCGAGCACGGCGATCGCGCTTCTTCGGGCCTGACCGACGCCGAAGGCAAGTTCACACTGGGAACGAACCGGGAAGGGGACGGTGCACCTCCGGGACGTTACAGGGTGGTGATCGCCTACTCGCCCCCGCCGTCCGGAGACACGACGCTCGATTTGCCGATCGAAGACCCTTCCCAGTTGCCCCAGCCGAAAATCAAGATCCCCAGCAAGTACAGCAGCCCGGAGAAATCTGGTTTAACGCAAGAGGTGCCGCGGGACGGCCTCAAGAATTGGAAGCTCGATCTGCCGTAGGCGCGTGGTTTCTTCGATGGCCTGCCGTCGCGACCCTGCCGGAGTGCGGTGTTTCCGTATCGCGGCTGGGCAGCAGTTCCGACTGGCAGCGACCGCCTTCCAAGTGGATTGGCTCTGGCGGAGGCAAATGATCGCGGTGCGGGATCTCGCGCGGCGCAGCCGCTGCGGCGTCCTTCCGTCGCACGACGCGGCCGCGTAGAATCGGCGGCCGCCAGGCTGACGCCTCATGCTCACCCAACTGGAATGGAGCTTTGCCATGTTCAACGTCTGTACCCGCCGTCGTTTCTTGCATGTAGCCGCGGCTGCCGCTGCCGCCTGGACTGTTCGGCGTCCGCTCCTTGCCCAGAACCGTCCCCCGCTGTTTCAGATCTCGCTGGCGCAATGGTCGTTGCATCGCGCGTTCTTCGGTCGCGGCGGCGTCGAGAAGCGCGATCCGATGGACTTCGCCCAAATTGCCCTGCGGGAGTTTGGCATCAATGCGGTCGAATACGTCAACCAATTTTACAAGGACAAAAAACACGAGGATGCCACGCTGCGCGAATTGAGGAAGCGGGCCGACGATCTGGGCGTTACCAGCGTGCTCATCATGTGCGATGGGGAGGGGGCCTTGGGCGACGCCGACGAACAGCGGCGACGCCAGGCCGTCGAAAACCACTACCGCTGGGTGGAATGGGCCAAATACTTGGGTTGCCATTCGATCCGCGTGAATGCGGCCAGCAGCGGCTCCTACTGGGAACAGGTGCAGCATGCCGCGGATGGTTTACGGCAGCTCACCGAGTTCGGCGCTCAGCATGGCATCAGCGTGATTGTGGAAAATCATGGCGGCCTGTCGTCGAATGGTGCCTGGCTGGCGGAAGTCATCCGGCGGGTCGATCATCCCGGATGCGGGACCTTGCCCGACTTCGGCAACTTCCGCGTCGCCGGGCCGAAAATCCAGTACGACCGTTACGTGGGGGTGCGGGAACTGATGCCGTTCGCCAAGGGGGTTTCCGCCAAGTCGCACGAGTTCGACGAGCACGGGAACGAAGTCCACACCGATTACCGCAAGATGTTGCAGATCGTGCTGTCGTTCGGATACCGCGGCTACATCGGTGTCGAGTACGAAGGCAGTCAGCTCAGCGAAGCTGACGGCATCCGTGCGACGAAGAAGCTTCTGGAAACGATTCGGGACGAATTGTCCTAGCGTGTCCGGACAGCCCGGGCGAACCGGGGGCGCGAGGTGGAATGCTCGGATGGTTCTTGACTGGTTTCCGCGCGGGGATCGGAGTGTTCGCTGGAACGGCGTGCGTCGCGCGGGGAATGGCTTTCCGCCTGGTCCCGGCCGGTCAGCCGTCAACCGCGTCTTGGACCATGCAAGTCCGCAATTGTCGATTGTCCCGATCGAAACTCATAGCAACAGGTGACTTGACGCCATGCGAAATCTTGTGGTGACTTTGACGTGGCTGTGCTGGGGCCTGCCGGCCGCGGTCTTTGCCGCGGAGGTGGACGAAACCCCCTTGCCGATTCGCCCCGTGCTGGCCTTTCCAAAACTCAAATTCACGGGTTGGTCCTCCGACGTGGATGGACGCCCGACCCCGCTGCGGCCCATTCTGCTGACGCATTTGGGAGACGGCAGCAATCGCCTGGTGGTGCCGCAGCAGCAGGGGCAGATCCACATTTTTCCCAACCGTGCCGACGTGGAAACCACCACGCTGTTTCTCGACCTGTCCAAACGGGTGGTGTACAAGGACAATGAGAACGAAGAAGGTTTGTTGGGACTGGCCTTTCATCCAAAGTTCAAGGAAAACGGCCAGTTTTTCGTGTACTACAACACCACCGACGCGCCGCACACCTGCGTGATTTCGCGGTTTCGCGTTTCGGCCGACGACCCCAACAAGGCCGATGCCCGGTTCGAGGAAGAACTGCTCCGAATTCCACAGCCGTTCTGGAATCACAACGGCGGGACGATCTGTTTTGGACCGGACGGTTACCTTTACGTCGGCTTGGGCGATGGCGGAGCGGCCAACGATCCGCACAACAATGCCCAAAACCTGCAAACACTCTTGGGCAAGATCTTGCGGATCGATGTCGACCGGCGGGAGCGCGGCCTGGCCTACGGCATCCCTCAGGATAATCCCTTCGTGAATGCCTTCGCGCCCGGAGCGCCGGCCGACCGGTGGCCCTCGCTGGCGCGGCCGGAAATCTGGGCGTTGGGGGTGCGGAACATTTGGCGGATGGCGTTCGACCGCGCCACGGGGCAATTGTGGGCCGCCGATGTCGGCCAGAATTTGTGGGAGGAGATCAATCTCATCGAAAAGGGTGGCAATTACGGGTGGAACTTGCGGGAAGGGAAGCATGTCTTCGCGCCGCACGGTGCCGGCATTCACTCCTCCCTGATCGATCCCATTTGGGAGTACCACCACGATATTGGCAAATCGATCACCGGCGGCCACGTCTATCGCGGCTCGCAGTTGCCCGAACTGACGGGACATTATCTCTACGCCGACTACGTTTCCGGCCGGATTTGGGCCTTGAAGTACGACGAGCGCACGCGGTCGGTAACGGCCAATCGGCCGATTCCATACGACGGACCTCCCCTGCCGATCATCAGCTTTGGCGAGGACGAAGCCGGCGAAGTGTACTTCACCGTGGTCGCGGCCAACGGCCAAGGCATTTACACATTCGCGCGCCGTTAAAGAGAGTGCTCTGTCCATATTGGCCGCCGCTGATGCCGGCGGCCGCGAAACAGGAACTGAACTATGTTGCGTGGTTTGATCGCAGGTGCACTGTGCAGTGCGGGGTTGCTTGCCGTGGTTTTCATCAATTCAGGGATGCCCAGCATGGCCGACGATGCCCGGTCGGAACGGAAATTGGTCCACAACGTCTTCTTCACTTTGAAGGACGGCAGTCCGGAAAACATTCGCAAGCTGACTGCGGCTTGCCACAAATACCTCTCGGGGCACCAGGGGGTGGCGTATTTCGCCGCGGGCGGACTCGTGGAGGAACTGCAACGGCCCGTGAATCAGCGCGATTTTCATGTGGCCTTGTGCATCGTGTTCGACAGCAAGGAGGCGCACGACATCTACCAGACGCACCCGCGGCATGTGCAGTTCATCGAAGAAAACAAGGAGACATGGGCCCAAGTGCGCGTATTCGATAGTTGGGATCGCTAGCCGCCGACGCCCGTGCCTTCCGGTGTCCGTCACACTATTCCGTCACACTATTCCGTCACACTACTCAGCCCGCTGGCCTCCGGCGGCGGTGAAGCCTCCGTTGCCGCCAGGATGCGGCAGATGCGTTCCATTCGGAGCGCGCACGCTGCCTGAAAGCGGGCTGTGAGACGGCACGGGAACAGCCGAACGACCAGACGGCGGCGCCCGGGCGGCGAACACTGGTTGTGGACCTGACGCATGCCGCCGCGCGGTGTGATGCTCATACCGGCACGAACACAACCGCGCGGGGGGCGTTCGGCTGGTTGCACGGGGGATGGCCGGCGGTGGATCTGCACTGCGTGACTAGCCCATCGACGAGCTGGGGCAATCCGCCCGTTCCGTGCCTTTGTTCCCAGCCACTCGGTTCCCCGAACGTCGGCCGCTCCAGTCCTCGGAGAAACTCATGAGGTTCACGTTTCTCGGTGGTGCGGGAGAAGTGACGGGCAGCCAACACCTGCTGGAATCGGAGGGGCGGCGGATTCTCTTCGACTGCGGCTTGTTTCAGGGGCATCGGGCTGAAGCCCGCGCCAAGAACGAAACGTTCCGCTGCGTGCCCAAGCAACTCGATGGCGTCATTCTGTCGCACGCCCACGTGGATCACTGCGGCAACTTGCCGGGGTTATACCGGGCCGGTTATCGCGGCCCGATCTTCTGCACGCCGGCTACCGCCGACATTGCCGAGGTGATGCTCTACGACGCGGCGAAAATCCAGGCCGAAGACGCACGATACCTGCGCAAAGCGCTGCGTCCGGGGCATCCACCCCTCGATCCGCTGTATGACGAGGGCCACGTCGAGCGCACGGTCAAGCTGTTCGAGACGTTGCCCTACGGAGACTGGCACGATGTCGCTCCCGACGTTCGCCTCCGCTTCTCCGAAGCGGGGCACATCCTCGGTTCCGCCATTACGGAGTTGGAACTGCTGGACCGCGGCGAATGGAAACGGATCGTGTTCACGGGGGATCTGGGACGCCGCGGCCTGCCCATGCTGCGCGATCCGGTGCGGGTGGCAGGGTGCGACGTGCTGATCACCGAATGCACTTACGCCGACCGCGTGCATCCCCCGGCCGACGATCTCCAGGTGGAGTTGAAACGGATCATTACCACGGTGGCCGCGCGCGGCGGACGGGTGATCATCCCGGCCTTCGCGTTGGGCCGCACGCAAACGCTGCTGTACTTTCTCAATCGCCTGTACAACGCGGGGCAGATGCCCGATGTGCCGGTGTATGTCGACAGTCCGTTGTCGCGGCAAATCACGCTGGTCTACTTGCGGCACAGCAGCGCGTTGGATGCCAGTGTGCAACATGAACTGCTGAGCGACCGGCACCCGTTTTCGTTCCCGGGCTTGAAGGTGATTCAGTCGTCGCAGGAAAGCGCGGCCCTGAACCACCAGGCAGGGCCGTTCGTGGTGATCGCTTCCAGCGGGATGTGCGAAAGCGGCCGGGTGGTGCACCACCTGAAGCATGGGGCGGGCGATGCGCGGAACTGCATCGTGCTGATCGGCTTTCAAGCGGCGCATACCCTGGGACGGCGCATTCAGGAGCGCCAACCGTACCTGCGGATCTTCGATCGCGACGTGCCGCTGCGGGCCGAGGTGGAAGTCCTCAGCGGATTGTCGGCACATGCCGATGCCGAGGACTTCCGCTGGTGGTTCGACGGCCTGGCAAGGGATCGGGGCGTCGGCCGGGCATTTTTGGTCCACGGCGAGGCCACCGCGGCGCAGGCGGGAGCCGCGCTGCTCGATAATGTGTGTGATGAGCCGCCCGCCATTCCGCAGTGGGGCGAAGCCTACGAGGCGTAATGCGCGGGGCCGACAGGCAGTCCTGGGGCCAACCGGCCACCTGGGGGTCAGTCTTGGGGCATTTCCTGCGCTTCCAACTTCGACAGGTCCCGAATCCGAATGTTGCGCACGGCGGCCACGGTGGAATAACAGCTCACGCCCAACGGTTTCGACAGGTCAACCGCCGGGTGCACGGAGAATTTGTGTCCCTTCGTGGTCAAATGGACCACTCGCTTGTTATCGATCCAGGCTTGCACCAGGTGTTCGCTCACCCGCAGGCGGATCTTGTACCAGCGGTTTTCGTCGAAGGAATCGTAGGAAGCCGTTTGATTGTCGACGGCGTACAGTCCGTCGACGGCGGACAAGCCGATCACTCCACCCCCCCAGCCGCCAACCACAAAGCTGCAATACGACTCGCCGATGGGAAAGACCAGGCCGCAGAAGAAATCGCTGCCGTCGATTTTCTTGGCCTCCAGGGCCACCTCGTAGTTCATTTTGGGCAGCGCCGGACCGGTCCAGTGAATGCCGGTGAGTTCGGATCCCCGCTGCATGACGATGGCTCCCTCATCGACGTCCACGGCCCCCTCGCCGCCGAACTCGGTCACTTTCCAGTCCTTCAGCGTTTTGCCGTCGAACAGCACCTTCCACGGAGTGGGGGCGGGGGGATCGTCAGCCGGCTTTTTGGATTGGGGCGGCTCCTCGGCCCATGCGGCGAGGGTGATCGAGAAACTGGCGAACCAGACCGCGCGGGCTGTCGCCACTGGTGACATTGTGGTGCGTACCATCGTTATTCTCCGCAAAATCGGTGGCAGTGCACTGCTGTACCGAGAGTTGTCCCACATTTCCCGCCCGATTGCGAGGCCACCACGGTCATTCCGCGACCTAAAGTTGAGCGGGTGAAGTCCGACCGTGTTCAGTCAGCCAGTGTGGGCTGTGACGAGTGGCGGACTGCCCCCCGTCGGAGACCTTGGCAGATGTCCGGGGACTTCCCTCCGTTCCAGGCGTGGCTCGCGCTGACAAAACCCACCACGGGCATGACCGCGATGGCCGTGGTCTGCCTGCTGCAATATCTCTATTTTGTGTGGCGGCAACACCAGACCCGCAAGCTCGCGGAGAGTTTTCGCCAGCAGACCGAGGGATTGCATGGCGAGTTGCGGCAACTCAACGGCGAACTGAAGCACCTGCACCGCGAGCGCAATCTTCAGCGGATCGAGAACCAACTGCTCCGGGAGGTGCTCTCGCAGACCGAATGCGCCAAGGCCATTCAAGCCTTGCTGCGGCGCTTCGTGCCGAACCCCGACGACGCTTTCGCCTTGTTCTTGCCGTATGATAGTTCCGTCGATTCAGCGGCCCAAAGCCGCGGGTTGTCACCCGAATCATTCGCAGCCCTCAGCGGCGACGTCGCCTTGTTGAGTGAATTGACTCTGCGGCCGGTCATTCATTGGGAACTGCCGACCCCCGCCCGCTGTCCGTTTTTCAACCATCTCACGGCCGCCGATCGACGAAAGGTCCGCGAACTGTTTGCCTTCGCCGTCGCCGACGAGGAAGGGGTGTTGGCGGCCCTCATCACCACCACGCTGCTGCCCGTGGCGGCGCCGCGCCAGGAACAGATCGAACTCACGCGGCGGTTGATGCAAAGCATCGCCCCCGGCCTGCGCTCGAACCTCAACCTGGAACTCCAGGCCTCGCAACTCCGTTCGACGCGGGAGATGCTGGAACTGCGGTCGATCGCCGATGCCAAGTACGATCAACCGTTCGGCATGCTCGAACAGTTTTTGACCCGCCTGCTGCAAATCCTCGAAGCCGATCGTGCCGCCCTGTATCTCAGTAAACGCGAGAGCGGCGGCCGGTTGAAAGCGATCGTGCAGTGCGGCCTCTCATTGCAGGCCGGCGTCGCGGAAAGCTGGCAGGACCATGAGGAACGACTCGCCGTCACGGCCTTGCAAAGCAGGCATGTATCGACTTTCGACCGCCAGCAGTTGTCCTGTCTGGGCATTCAGACCCTGATTGGGACCGCCGCCCTGACACCGATCCTGCACAACAACCTGGCGATCGGCGTGATTTGCGTCACCCGGCGAACGGAAATCGCTTGGACAACGGCGCAACGCCAACTGCTCGGCTGGTCGGGCGAAACCATCAGCCAGGCGCTGCGCCGCGTGATGAGCTTTGCCGTCGTGGAACGCCAGGCGCGCTTGGATGGGCTGACGGGCCTGGCCAATCGCCGCACGTTCGACGCCCAACTGAACAACGAACTCGAAGGTGCCGGCAGCGGCGTGCAAGCCGAATGCTCCCTGTTGCTGCTCGATCTCGACCGCTTCAAATCGGTGAACGATGTGTACGGGCATCAGGCGGGCGACGAAGTGCTGCGGTCCACCGCCCGACTGTTGCGCGAGCAAGCCTCGCAAGTCCGCAACACCGACCGCCTGCTCCTGGCCCGCTACGGCGGCGAAGAATTGGCCGTGCTGCTGCCCGGCATCGGCCTCAACGGCGCCCGGAGGATCGCCGAAAACATTCGGCAAGCCGTCGAAAGCCAGCCGGTCGTGTTCAACGGCCTCACGATTCGCGTGACGGTGAGCATCGGCGTGGCGACGTGGCCGATCCACGCGCAATCCGCCGAAACCCTCGTCGCCGCGGCTGATGCCGCGCTGTATCAGGCCAAGTCCCATGGTCGCAATCGGGTGGTGTGTGGAGCCGATCAGTTGGCTGAACCGCCCGCCGAAGTAACGCTTCCAGCGCTGCCGGCGCACACTCCGGTCCTCGAGGGACTGCCGGCTTGACACGCACCGACTTTGCGGCCGAGCGATCGCGCCCTTGCCGCTAGCGCCCCGCGCGCAGCCGCTGATCGAGCTCGGCGAGCTGGAACCGCACGCTCACAATGTACGGCGGCTCGCCAGCCGTCCAATGGCCGTAGGTGGTGGTCACGAAGGTTCCGTCGGGAAGCACTTCCACTCCGGGATAACTACAGTCGGCACCTTTGGTGTTATCCAGGAGGCGGACGCGGTACTGGCCTTCGCGCCCCTGCACGATATCCTCGTATGTGCCGACCCAGCCCACCCAATCACCCTTCGTCGGGCTGACATGCGTGGTGTCGCGGAAACTGATGAACAGCCGGCCATCGGGCGCATACCTGGCCACGTGACGGTCCCCCGTGAGCGCCCCCGGCAGTTCCCGCGGTTCGCTCCAGCTCAAGCCCTCGTCATCGGAAAAGATCACGAACGAGTTGTATTGCCGCGAATTTTCACGCAGCAGCACGGCGATCTGCCGGCCGTCGGGCGAGCGGACCGCACCAGGTTCGCATAAATGGGCGTCGGGGAGCATGGCGATGGGAGCGGGCACGCTCCAGGTGAGGCCGCCATCTTTGGACAACGTGGTGTACACCCAAAAACGCCACGGTTTGGCGGCTGCCGAACTGTGATCGCTGTGCGGACTGGCGATGCGGTAGCGTTCCTCGCTGCCGCCGCGAATAAACCGGCCGTCGTCGTGGAAAAAGGCGAGGTAATGCCCCGGTGTTTTGAGGCTCAGGACGGAAGCCATCGTCACGATACCGCCAAAATCGCCGATCGGCCGCAACTCGCTCCAGGAATTCCCATCGTCTTCGCTGACCGCCATGCGAATGGGATACAGGCCGCTGAACATGATCAGCCGCTTGTGTCCGGCGGCATCCACCACCCGGTGCAGGGTGGGGACTTCCAGCGAGGTGGCCCAGGAGGCCGGCGTCGGCAAGCGTGGACTCCAGGTGCGTCCAGCGTCGGTGCTGCGCTTGAACACAATGGCGCCCCGGCCGTGCCCCTTGGGGTAGACGATGAGCATCGTCCGCTGATCTTCCAGCAGCACCGTGGTGGGATGCCCCAAGTACTGTCCGGCTTCGCGGTCGACGATCACTTGCCGATCTTGCTCGCCGCTGATGTCGACCGTGGGAATCGAGTACCCCGGCGCCATCCGCGTTTTGAGTTTTCGAGGGGCATCCGTTTGCGCGGAAACGGTAGCCGCCGGTCGGCAGGCCGACGCCACACACAGACCCACCACGATCCAGCGCATCACCGGGATGGACCGCTGGATATTCCATGCCCCGCGTGGCGGCGAACTTGTGATCATGTGGTCTCCTGATTCGGGCAGGTCCTGTTATTCGGGCAGGGCCTGGCCTTTGGTTTCGGGCAGGAACGGCAACACAAACAGACCCAACAGAAACACCAGGCACATGGTGATACCGGTATACCGCGCGGCGTCGGGGCCGGTGTACATCTGATCGAGCAGCGTCTTGATGAGCGGACCGGTGGCCGCCAAAAACCGCCCGACGTTGTAGCAAAAGCTGGTGCCCGTTGAGCGCAGCCGCGTGGGAAACAACTCGGGGAAATACACGGCATAGCCGCCGAACAGAGAGAGTTGGCAGAACCCCATAATCGGCACCAGGACGAAAATCTGCCAGAATTCGCGCAGGAACCAGAACACGGTCACGGTGCTGACGAACGCCGCCAGCAACGAGATCGTGAACGTGGGTTTGCGGCCGATCCGCTGCGACAGCACGCCGAAACTGTACATGCCCAGAAACGCGCCGATGTTGATCATGATCGACGTCAGGCTTTGCCACCGGGTGAGCCGCCCCTTGATCCGCATGTCGATCGTTTTCTTCAACTCCTGATCCGCGGGGGAGAGTTCGCTGGCCAGACGGGCGTCCTTCATCGCCGGGCGGATGCGGTCGACGGCGTCCGCCTGCCCTTCGGCCGAGAGCGCCACCAGCACCGCTTCCGTGACCACGGGCGCCTGCACCGCTCGAATGAGATCAGGCGTGTAAAATCCCACCGACCACAAGCCGATCACTCCCGAGCAGCCCAGCAACAACCCCAGCAGCGCATGCTTGCGCAACTTGGGCGTTCGGAACAATTCCGAGTACGAACCCAGTTGCTTGGACATCACGCCCTCGTGGGAGGCCCGCTGCCATTGCTCGGGTTCCTTGAGCCGCCGGCGAATCACCAGGGCCAACAGCGCCGGCAGGGCGCCGATCAGAAACATGATCCGCCAGGGACTGGTCGGCAACCCTTCCTCGGCGGCCAGACCCAGCCCCATGTTGATCAGGGCGGCGGTGATGTTGCCGAACGCGGAGAGTGCTTGCAGCAACGCCAGCGCGTGGGTACGTGCCGCGGCGGGCATCACCTCCGCCACCAAGGCCACTCCCACGGCGAATTCGCCGCCGACTCCCAATCCTGTCAGGAACCGGTAGAACGCAAAATCCGCGACGCCGACCGACAGCGAACTCAAACCCGTGAACAAGGAATACAACAAAATGGTGATCAACATCGTTTTCGCGCGGCCAATGCGATCCCCCAACATGCCGAACAACAAGCCCCCGCACGCCCACCCAGCGATGAACACCGAGGTGGCAATGTCCCCCGCCCGCTTGCGCTGCAAGTTCAAGGCCTCACCGTCGATCCCGGAGCGAGCGGGGACGAGGTCTTCCACGGCCGCCGGCCGGGCCAGAATAAACAACTGCTGGTCGAGGCAATCGAACAGCCAGCCCAACGCCGCCACCATCAAGACGAACCAGTGATAGCGATTCAGCAATTTCCACCAAGGACCATTGGCCGGGCCTGCGTCCTGAGAGGTGCCAAGCTCTTCCAGACCGTGCATGCGCGAGACTCCTTGGGAAGCCCAAGGCGTCAAGCCTCCACGGGCTTCGTCGTATGCGTTCTTCAGCGGACGTTGAATTCGCATCAATACACTCAAATCGGCCGAGGGCTGCAAGCGCCATCCCGCCCGCTCGGCCGATTTCCCGGCAATCGAACCGTCGGCCGCCACACCGGGAATTGCGTTCACCCGCCCGGGACCGCACAATCAAGGCCCCCACGGGACGAACCACTGACTGCACCGCGCCCCCTGCTCCGCCAGTTGCTCGCTTCCCTCCGCGAAAGAGTCTCACCATGAATCATGGACCGTCCGTTTCGGTGATCACAGCCCGCGGGCAGTGGATGGCACTCCTGGCCGCGTTGCTGGGGTGGATGTTCGATGGAGCCGAAATGGGGCTGTTCTCGATGGTGGGCAATGCCGCCGTCGCCGACCTGCTCGAGGAACTCGGCAAGAAAGACCAGGCGGCCACGTGGTTCGGAATCATCATCGCCACGTTTTTGGTGGGGGCGGCAACGGGCGGAGTGCTCTTTGGCTGGTTGGGCGACCGCATTGGTCGGGTGCGGGCGATGGCGTTGAGCGTGCTGGTGTATGCGTTGTTTACCGGGTTTTGCGGCCTGGTGCAGTCGGTGGAACAATTGGCCGTGCTGCGGTTCGTGGCGTCTCTGGGAATGGGAGGGGAATGGGCCCTGGGAGTGGCCTTGGTCATGGAAGTGTGGCCGAATCGTTCGCGGGCCTTTATGGCCGGTTTGATTGGGGCCGCCGCCAACGTGGGCTATCTGCTGGTGGGGGTCGTGGGACTGCTGCTGGATGCCCTACTGAACGAACACATTCCCCTGTGGTTGGGGGGACTGGGGTTATCCACGCAAACCATCGCCATGCTGACCGCGTACAAAGGCTGGCGGTTGATGATGATGCTCGGCGCCGCTCCGGCGGTGCTGACGTTCCTCATCCGTCTGTTTGTTCCCGAGTCCCACAAATGGGAAGAAGAACAACGTCGCGGGACGACGTCCCACTGGATGACCTACGATCTGCTGGGCGTGGTGGTGGGGGCGCTGGGGCCGGCACTGATCATCATCGCGTGGGGCTACAAATCGCTGCAAGTGGGGGGGCTGACCATCCCCCTGTCGTACCCTGTAAAAATCGGAGTGACGCTCGCGGGTCTGGCGATCGCCGTGTTGGGTTACACCTATCCCGTGGTGCGCTATTTGCAGCGCAGCTTTGGCACCGTGGCCGGAAGTGAGGGGCTGGCCAGGTCCCGACGGACTATCGGACTGATGTTGCTGGGGGCGGCGTTGAGCGGTGTGGCGCTGTTGGGCACGTGGGGATCGACCCAGTGGGCCCCCCGCTGGGCCGGTGAACTCACCCAAAACCTGCAACAGTCGCGTGAATGGACGCAAATTTGGTTGGCGGCCGGCGCGATTACGGGAACGCTGCTGGCGGCCCTGGCCGGTGATTGGTGGGGCAGACGCATGTCCTACGTGGTGTTGTGCGTGACGGCGCTGGCCTCGGCCGAGTTTCTGTACTACTTCAATACGGAATTCGGGACGAAGTTCTTGATGTCTTGCTTCCTTGCGGGAGCGTGCACCGCCTCGTTTTACGGATGGCTGCCGCTGTATCTGCCCGAGCTGTTTTCCACGCGCGTGCGGGCCACGGGTCAGGGATTCAGCTTCAATTTCGGCAGAATCCTGGCAGCGATTGGCGTTTTGCAGACGGGCGTGCTGATCGACGACGTATTTCAAGGCAGCCTTCCCAAGGCGGGCATGCTGATGAGTCTGATCTATTTGGTGGGCGTGGCGATCATCTGGCTGGCTCCCGAAACCAAAGGCCAGCCGCTGCCAGAGTGAGAGCAGACCTGCTTGTCGACGACTGGGACAGCGGCCGCGACAGCAGGCCGACGCCGACCACGCCGTGAAAGGAGGCACTGTCGCCGACCCGACGCGGAAGGGACCGTCCCGCCAGCCCAGCGCCTTTCACATCCGCACCGGATAGACTTGCCAAACCACCAGACAGCGGGAATCGCCGCACGCTCGGATGAGTTCGGGCGCCCAGCTTTCCAGGTGCTGGACCTCGGCGGGCGACAACCGTTCCAACGGACGCTCCGCCAATTCGGCCGGCACGGGCCACGGAGACCCCAAAATGCCTGCCGCCTGCAAGGCGGCAAAACGCCGAGGATGCACGTAATCGGTATAGCCATACGTCTGCCGGTAGCGCAGGATTTCACCCCAGTTGACCAGCACGTGCGTGATGCCATGTTGGCGGAACGTTTCGCGAATTTCGGCAGGCGGCCGTAATTCGTCGGTGCTCGGTTCCCCCGCGCGGGGGGCACACCACAGTTCCAGCCGCGAACGGTCGAAAACGGTGTTGTAAACGCAGGAAAACTCGGCGTCGAAGACCTGCGCTTCGCCCACGCACAAGACGTTCAGTCGAGGCGGTAACTCGCCGGAATGGCGCGCGGCATTCAGCCATGCCACGGCGGGGTTGGTGCTCGCCGCGATGCGGCGCGCGTCCTGCAAGTCGGTCAGACCGGCGTTGTAGCCTCCCAAACCCGTGATGCAGAACGCAAGGCTGTATAAACCGCCGCCCACCAACACCGCCCGGACGACGCCCCGCCCCCAGCGACTTTCGAACGTCGACTGTCCAAAACCGGCCAGCACGGCGGCGAACGGCAGCAAGGGAACCCAAAACCGATCGATGTGGTGCATCAGCAGCCACCACATGACGAAGATCCACCCCAGCATCGATCCCGCGGCGGCCAGTCGACGGCGGACAGTTCCACCAGCCCCGAAGGCCAACGGCGCCAGCGCGAACAACAGCGGGCTTTGCCAGTCGTTCACCGCGGCGATGTCGAACGCTTGCCGCAACAGATCGCGGCCGCTCAGGCTGGCCAGCCCTTCCGAGGGATGGGCCTGCTGCCATTGTGCGGCCCACGCGGCATCGAGGTCGCGGCCTCCAAACAGGGCATAGGCCAAGGGATACACCGGATTGCCCGTTTCCACGAAATTCTTCAACAGCCACGGACCGACGGCCAACGCGACGCCCACCAGATAGGCAGCCAACGCCGTCCCAGTCGCCCCCACCGATCGGCAGCGCATCCCCGTGAAGACCACCAGCCACAATCCCAGGGGAATCACGGCGGTCAGCAAACCGGGGTATTTACAGGCCATCGCGGACCCGGCCAACACTCCCACCAGCAGCGCCGCACCGCCACGAACCCGCCTGTCCGCGGAGAGAGCTTCGCTGAACCACCCCGCGGCGGCAAACGCCGCAAACCCATAGGCCGTCCATCCCCCTTCGGCATAGGGAATGATCCCCGTGCGATAGATCCACGGCGTCGACAGATACAGCAACGCGGCACAGTGACCCGCCGTGGGGGCACCCCACCGGCGACCGAGGTTCGCTAGTCCCAGCGCCGTTAAGGGAGCGAACAGCATCTGAACGACTTGACCAGCCACCCCACCCCAGTACCAGTCGCCCCAGGCGCACATCCCGGCTAGCAACAGCATTTCGGAGAGAAACGGAAAGCTGGTGTAAACGTTGTGCTCCAGGAAAACGATGCGTCCCTGTTGGAACCACTCTTTCGGACCCGTGAGGTGATACGCTTTCACATCGAAATCGGTGGGAGGCGTCACCGCCCCCAACAGCAGCGCCGCCAGAAAGGGCAGCGCCGCCAGACCCCACCAGCGCGCGGCTCGATCGACGTTCACCCCGAGGGGCGGTCGCTCGCGCCACGTCACCCAGCCTCCAGCGATGCCCGCGAGCAACAGCCCCCCCACAAACACCGGCTGCCTCAGCAGACCAAGATAGCCCAGCCCCAGCGTCGCCAGCGACAGGGCGCTCAAGCCCACCAGCGCGCGCACCGTCAAGCATTCCCAGGCATCGAGCGGTGGCAACGGCAGTCGATGCAGCAGCAGGCAGCCTAGCCCCCATGCGCCCACGACAATCAAGGCTGCCGTGCTCCACAACGGAACGCGCTGGGGAAGATAGCCCAGTCCGCTGCGCGGGCGACCCGGTTCCTGGGGAGGATCGAGGGCATCGAGCAGTTCAAATGGCAGCGGCTGGCGGGCAATCACCCCCGACGACCACCATGCGGCGGCCACGTCGGTCCGCGCGACCTGGTTGTTCGGCAGCGGCTGTCGAAAAAACACCAGCAGGAACACGGCCAGCCAGCTCAGGCCCGCCAGTTCCTGCCACCACGGTCGGGAATTCGGCACCACACATCCTCAGGCGGTCGCACGTGCGCCTCGGCCCCCGCCTCGCCGGGGAGGCTCGAACACGCCTGATCGTCCCATCTCGCGTCCCTTCCCGTCAATTCGGCACTGGGACAAGGCCATTCGGCACTGGGACAAGGCCATTCGGCACTGGGACAAGGCCATTCGGCAACGGGGGCAAGGCCATTCGGCACCAAGAGCAGCGGAGGGAACACCCCCGGCGAGAACTCAAGCCACACGGGAGCGCAGCGCCGCATCACCCCGCAGACGGGCTCGGTAGCCGTTCTGATGCTGATGGAACAAGCGCTGCAATCCTTCGTTGAGCATCGGCAGGCCAATGCCCAGCGCGCGACGGACTTTGCGCGTTTGCAGCGACGTTTCCCCGCGACCAAAGCCCACCGCCCGATCGTTGAGGGACTCGGCCGGCCCGGCATGCAAAAACGCATGGCCGAATTCATGTGCCAGCCTGCGGGCAAACTGTACGGGGTTTACCCGTTCGGCGCCGGCCACGTGATAAACCCCGGCCAACCCCGACCGCCAGGCCTTTTGGACCACTTCCACCAGATCGGTCGCCAAGATGGGCGAGGCATGACGAACGCCGTCCAACAGGCAGCCCGCTCCGTCATCGAGGCCGTCCAACAACCGTTCGAGCCAGCCATCCCGCTTTGAATCGCCCGCCGGCGACCAGCCAAAGGCATGCGTCCGCACGATCAAGGCATCGGGTTGCCGCCGAGCCGTCAGGTCTTCCACTTGACGCAACACCCGCGCCTCGGCGCTGGGGCACAGGCTTTGACTGTTCTCCGCATGGAACATCCATGGCCCGGTGAAAATCCCGTCGGAAGAAATCAGGGTCCAGTGAGCGCCGCAACGTGTCACGGCTTCCAGCCACGCCGCGACTCGATCCAACTCCTGCGATGTCACCTCGCACGAGGCGTCCCAGCACGACTGAGCACCCGCACCGCAGTACACGACCCGCTGGGGTGTCACCCGCTGCACAATCCGCTGCACGGACTCGAGCGACGGATTGCGGCAGAGTTCCGTTTCGCAGCCGGGGATACGCACATTGTCCTCAAAGGCCACTCCCGCCAGGGGCTGTCTTCCTGCCAGACTCGCAGCGAAATTGGCCCCCACCACGCTATCGATGCCGGCGACAAGAATCGTCTCCACGCTGAGCCTCCCTGCGTTGGCGCGTCGTCCTCGTGTCCTCGGCGAGCGACGGATCACTCCCCGATCGCGCGCGGAGTATATGTCGCCCCGGCAAGCCCCGCCAACCCCAGTTTGACGGTCCGCATCGCTCCCACGCGGTCCTCGAAAACCGCGGCTTCACCGTGTCAACTCCCGTGTCGCAAAGGAAGGCCGTCCGCGCTGGACCTCGCGGCGGAATTCGCACGTCGCGCCCGCGCGTCGCGGCCCGTGCATCGTCCGCGTCCCAGATCCACGTCATGATCACCAGCCGCGTTCGTTTGCAGGGGACGACGGCGGGCACACTGTCTATGATGAAGGGACGGCGACCTTGGCTCGAGCGCTGTCGTCGTGAGGCTGCAAGTTTCCGAGGCTGCCAGGCAGTGAGGCAGTGAGGCAGACGGTGCGGAACTTCCGCCACGATGTCGCCGTGAAGGCCGCCTTCGCGGCACCCCGCGCTCCGCCCGCCATGCCGTCCCATCAGGTATTGATCGTCGCACCATCAGGGAGACCACCATGCGCGCTGTGTTGACCGAACCACCAGGGGGGCTGGCGGCCACGCGGATCACGGAAGTTCCCGAGCCGGACGTGGATCCCGATGAGGTGTTGGTCGAGATTCACGCGGCGGCGCTCAATCCCGCTGATCGGTTTCTGATCGACGGCCGCTATCCCGGGGGACCGCAGCCACCGTTGATTGCCGGCCGCGACGCCGCGGGAATCGTGCTGAAAGGCGATCGGGCTAATCGTTTTCCCGTGGGTGCCGGCGTGGTCGTACTGCAATCGACCCTGACCGACCTGGCGCACGGCACCTTGTGCGAACGGCAGCGGTTTGCGTCGTCCACGCTGGCTCCGTTGCCCGCCGGTTGGAGTCATGCGGAAGGGGCCGCCGCGCCGCTCGTGTTTCAAACGGCCTGGCAAGCTCTCACCTGCCGGGGAGAACCCTCGCCAGAGACCACGGTGGCCGTCATTGGGGCCGGAGGCGGCGTGGGGTTGGCTGCCGTTCAACTGGCGCTGGGATTAGGGATGACGGTCGTGGCCTTGGCCCGCGCGGACGATAAGCTCCGCCGCTTGCGCGATCTCGGCGTCGGTCATGCTCTGTCGCTGGATCAGCCGGACCTCAAGCGGGCCGTGCATTCCGCCTTGGGAAGGAAAGGGGTCGACATCGTCATCGACACCGTGGGAGGACCGCAACTCGGGGCAGCGGTTCATTTGCTGGCCCCGCGGGGTTACGTGGCGGTGCTAGGCGTCCTGGGAGGTGTGGATGGTGTCGTTCCCATCCCTTCGTTGATGTTCAAACGGGCGAGCATTCACGGCATTTTGGTTTCCGGCAGCACGCCCGACGAAGCCCAGGCGGAATGGCGGCGCATTGTCGATGTGCTCGAACGCGGACGCCGCCGGCCGATCATTGACCGCTGCTTTCCCTTCCACGAGTTCGCCCAGGCGTTTGCCCGTCTCGGAGAACATCCCTTCGGCAAGGTGGTCGTGGAAATGCGTCGGCAGGGCTAACAGGGGCAGCGAAGCAATCCAACGTTCCCCTCTCTCAGCCGGCGCCCAGCCAGCCCTCAGTGCGAAACGTCGGGATCGCCCGACGTGCGAATGGCCCCTTGAGCATCGATCTCCACGAGAATCCGATTTTCCTGTCCGCAAACGGGACATTCCTCGATAAGTTCCTGCGTGGCACCGTCCAACAACTCAAGTTGGAAGGCGAACTCCTCGCGGCAATGCTCGCAGATGTAGGTCGGTTCGTCGAGGAAGGGGGACAGATGCCGGCCACGCCCGTTGGGATTGCCCAGCGCGATCAGGTCGGGCAAGCGGCGTTCGAAGCGCTCCGGCTCGTGATGCGTCGACGGCCGAAACGACCGCTGCAACCAGGTGGCGACGATCCGGCGGGCGCGCGCCGCGGGCACCAACTCGCGGCTGAGTGCGAGCACGTTCGCATCCAGTTCCTGACGGGCCACCCGCGCGGAACGACTGTCCCAGCACACGGTGCAGCGGATTTCCGGAATGCGATTGATCACCAGCGCTTCGCCGTTGCCGGTCGGACCGATGACAATGCCGCGATCCGCCTGGCCCGAAACCACCAGCGACCCCACCGACAGCACCACCGTCGGCCAATCATCCGACGGCAAGCCTTCAGCCGACAGATCGCAGACTTCCCAGCCATGTTCCTCGATCACGGAGCGGAGCTGTTCGAGGTATGCCTGACCCGCCGGATCTGCTGCCATGACGACGCGCATGACTGAGTCTCCTGCGTGCACGGCGCCGCGCAACCCGCCATCGCCTGGCTGAGGATGGTTGGCAGAGAACAGCGGCTGCGATCGACGCATCGACTGCCTGTTAGTGTGCCGATTCAGCATCCAACATGCAACAGGCAAGGCTTGCCGCCTGAAACAGAAGTTTGGCCGAACCGGCACGCCTGACCTCGCGCGATATCAGCCGCTCGACTCAGCCCGGTCCATCGGTAACGCAACTCGGTCCATCCGTGACCCAACCGCTGAGCAGACCGCGCCCCTGGAAAAGCGGCTTCGGGAGAGACGCTTGGCGAACTGCCGTTCGCGGACTCCATTGTGACAAACACGCGGAGTGCGCTCCGACAAGCACGCGGACCGCGCTGTGGCAACCACAGGTCGACAGGTGTCGTGGGGTGCTTGATGACGGGCAAGCCACTGGGTGCGTGGATCTCGCTGAAAATGAGCATGGTCCGCAGGGATACTCGATCCCTGCGGACCATGCGCCTGAAGCGCAGCCACCCGCGGTCGCAACCTCGTGTCGCGCGGCACGTCGCCGAAGCGAAATGGCCCGGTTGCCGGAGCGCTGCCGCACACCGGCTTCCGTTTACCGGGACGGCGATCCGTGCCGACCCAGTCGTCCGCATAGCCCGGTCAGCCAGCGGAGAATTTCCTGTGGCCTGACGACGGGGGTCCGTCGCCAGGAAATCTACCGAATTCTACCCAGATGCACACTGAAAGGCTTCGTGAGCCAACGTATCGAAATTCGGTGTCCAGCGAGACGCAAACTCTTCCCAGGTGGCCTTGTCCCAAAGTTCCGCGTGGTCCTGGACCCCGAGCAGATAGGCCTCATGGTGCAGACGGGCGTGGGCGGCTAGACGTTCGGGAATGCGAATCCGTCCTTGACCATCCAAATCGACCCGCTCCGCAGAGGAGTAAAATAGTCGCAAGTAGTTCTGCTGTTGCGTGTTGTTGCGGAATCTCTCTGCCAGTCGCTGAAAGGCCAGGGGACCGTACAACACCAGGGAATGATCGGTTCCCGGGGCGACGTACAAATGCTTCAAGTCCCCCTCGCCAAAGTCTTCCTTGAGCCGCTTGGGGACCGCCAGCCGGAGCTTGTCATCCAGCGTGCGGAGGTATGTCCCCGTGAGCGGCATTGGTCACCATTTTTTCCCACTGGTCCCCACGGGGGGCCAAATGTACCACTCCGCAGCACCAACGCAAGCGACTTTTTTCGGCTGGTGGGGCAATGCGGCCGCGCGACCGGACGCAGTTGCTTGCCGGATACTGGATTGGGAATTTCCCAGAAAATTTTCCGAGACCGACTTTTCAGCGGTTTCCTCCCCAGCCAGACACGCTAGCCGCTGTCCCCCGCCCGTCCATGATTGTTCTTGTGGATTCATAACATCATTCTGGATAGCACGTTACATGAATAGGGGAGCGCTGGGAAGCGCGCCCAGGGCTTCCGCGCGCTGCCCCGAAAACGAGTCTTGCCAGCGAGTTCTTTGGCACTGTCCTCAGCAGTGGAGTATCCTGTGACCCGGGCAAGGTCGACTCTGCCCGCCAATCCCCCTGACGGGCAACGGTCTTTGCGAGATGTTCCTCGCGCGATGTGGACGATCTGTTGCGAATGTCCCCTAGCTGACGGGCAACGGTCTTTGCGGGATGTTCCTCCGTGCCGGCCGTGGGACAACTTTCCACCGCACATTCTGGAGGCGCGCCGATGTGTCGAATCCTGCCGACGAGCGCTTACTGGCCCTGCCACGGTGTGCTTCTGGGCGGTCTGGCCGCGGTCATCTTCTGGTTGCCCGCGGGGCGCGCGGAAGATCGGCAGGCGGAGAAGTGGGCCAAGACGATCGCCGACTTTGAGGAGGCGGATCAACGAGCGCCGCCCCAGCCGGGAGGTGTGGTGTTTGTGGGGAGTTCGTCAATCCGCTTGTGGAACCTTGCGGAATCATTTCCGGATCATCATTGTTTGAATCGAGGTTTCGGCGGTTCGCGACTGGCCGATGTGGTGAAGTTCATGGACCGCATCGTGATTCCCTACAAGCCCCGCGTGGTCGTGTTGTACGCGGGAGACAATGATCTGGCGGCGCAGCGCAAGCCGACGCAAATCCGGGACGACTACCGCTCCTTCGTGAACCAATTGCACGCTGCCTTGCCGGAAACTTTGGTCGTGTGGATTTCGATCAAACCCAGTCCGAAGCGGTGGGCCTTGCGGGAACTAGCGGAGCAGGCCAACGCGCTGGTGCGAGCCGAGATCGAACGAGGCCGCAATCAGGTCGAGGTCGACATCTGGTCCGCCATGTTGGACGCCTCGGGGCAACCGCGACCCGAACTCTACGCGGACGATCAATTGCATTTGTCGCGAGCGGGCTACGCGCTGTGGACGGCCCGGGTCCGGCCGCATTTGCTTCCCCGAGATCCATGATTTCCCGGCCTTGGCCGGGACGCCCCGTCGGTTTCCAGCAACCTGCCGTACAAGACTTGTTGGGAGACGTCACATGAAAGTTCCCCTGTTGTGGACCGCGTGGGTATGGGTCGGATGCGCCACGGCGGCCCTGGCGCAAACGGGTGAAGCGCTCAGCGGCCGGGTGACGGCCGTGGAGACGAAGGGAAAAGTCGCCAAACTCACGGTTTCCACCGACATGGGAGAATTGGCGATCGAGCTGACTCCGAAAGTCGAACTGGAGATCGTTTCGCGCGGGGACGAAACGTGCCTGGCGCCGGGGTTGTTTGCGCGCGTCGAGGCCATCGAAAGCAACAAGCAGTTTTTCGGCAGCACCTTCACGCTGTATCCGGATCACCAAGGACGCGTCCCGCCGGCCAACGCGGTCAAGGCGCCGCGGGAACCAGGACAAAGCCAGAACCGTTATTTCCTGGCCGGGGAGATCGCGGAGTTCGAGAGCAAACCGGACGAAAAATACGATCAACTCGCCTTGAAAGGGGTGGGTCGGAATTCCTTGCCGCTCTACGTGGAGCGGAACCGCACGATTCGGGTGGTGCAGACCGATCCTGCGAAAATCGAGGTCGGGCAATCGGTCTCGCTCTGGGGACGGAAAGCCGGCAATCGCTTTCTGGCCACCAAGATCACGGTGGACACCGGCGCGACCGTGAAGGGGGATGAGCTGCGGCCGCTGGAAACCAAGAAAAAGTGAACAAGCAAGCGCCCGCGAAGACTCCCTGAATGTCCGCCAACGGCCCGCTCGATCCGATGCCGCCCAGTTCGCCGGCAGCATGCCGACCAGCCACCACAGGCCGACGTTCAGGCCGATCAACACGCAGAAGGTGATCACCGCGCCGACCATCATCGGCACCGAGCACCACACCAGCAGGACGAAGACGCCCCCTCCCAACAACAGCAGCAGTTGCAGCGGACAGCCGATCGGCTACCACCGCGCCAAGCTCTTGTACCACTTCACCGCTTCAACTTCACCGCTTCCACACCGCTCCACGGCTTCTTTTTTCTGTTCCAGACGACTTCCATGCCGATTGGCCGGCCCTGGCGGGGATTGTCACCTGAACACTTCCTCCGAGCGGGGCCATTCGTCACACTAAAGGACGTTGATCCGACTGGTGGCTTCCGGCTGACCATGGACTCGTCGCACAGGGCTGCTCGGCGCGCGGATAACGGCCTTCGGAGATTCCAGGAATGGACGATCGTCGGTGGGGCAAAACGATCTCGGCAGCGGGAGGGGTCACCGCGGAACGACCGGAAAGAACCTTCTGGCGCGCCTTGATCTGGCTGGGGGTGGTGCTGGTGGCCGCCATTCCCGGCGTCGCGGCGGAACCCCGCGTGCTGGTCGGTCATACCGATCCCGTTTACGCGGCGGCATACACGTCCGACGGCAACCGGCTCGTCACCGCGGCCTTCGATAAAACCCTGCGGTTATGGGACGTAAATTCCCTGAGCACGTTGCGCACTCTGTCCGGGCATACCGGTTTGGTGTTGTGCGTGGCGTTGTCGAGAGACGGTCAGCGAATTGCGTCGGGATCGCTCGACAATTCGGTGCGGTTGTGGGACATGCCGCAAAGCGCTCCGCAGGCGCAATGGCAGCCGCATGCGGGGAGCGCGGTGCTGGCCGTAAGCACCGATGGGGCATGGGTGCTTACAGGTGGGGCCGATAAATCGTGGAAACTGTGGAACGCCGCTGATCGCACGTTGATTCGGGAGGTCGGCGGATTGCCGCATCCGTTGGTCCGCGTGGCGCTGCGTCCCGACAAGCAGCAATTGGCGGTCGCCGATACGGCGGGGTTTGTGCGCCTCTACAATGCCAACGATGGCACCCCGCAAGGGGTTCTCGGAGCCCATTCGGCGGAGATTACCGGTCTGGGATACCCGCCCAACAATGCGTTCCTGCTCACGGCAGCGGCGGACGGGATCGTCAAGCGCTGGCCCAATCAAGTGCCCCCCACGCGCGTCGCCGTCGGTCACGAGGCCGCTCTCACGGCGGTCAAGGTGGCGCCGAACAACGCCTGGGTGGTCACGGCGGGATTGGACAAAACCGTCCGCCTCTGGGGTTTCGGCGATGCCCAGCAGCAACGCACGCTCGACGGGCACGGCGGCACCGTGGCGGCGGTCGCCTGGCAAGGGGATGGCGGCCGCGTCCTCACCGGTGGAGAAGACAAAGTGCCGCGACTGTTCAACGCCGGCGATGGCACGTTGTTCAAGGCCTATCCCGAAAGCCCGGCCGCCATCACTGCCGTCGCAATTCACCCCAATCAACAGGAACTCGCGGTGGCCGATGCGTCCGGGGCCGTGAAAATTTATCGCCTGAACGAAGCCACCGAGATTCGCACGCTGGCGGGTCATCCGGGGGGCACATTCGCGCTGGCGTATTCCCCGAATCATCAGCATCTGGCTTCTGGCGGTCAGGACAAGGCCGTGAGGCTTTGGAATGTCGCCGACGGTGCGGAGCTGCGTCGTTGGGATCATCCCGAACCAGTTCGCGCGCTCGGTATATCGTGGGACGGCAACCTGATTGCCACGGGGTGCGACGACAAGCAACTCCGCGTGTTCGCGGTGGCGGACGGCAGCCTGCAACAGGCCTTCGCGGGACACGCCGAGAAAATCACCTCCGTGGACTTCCATCGCGACAACCAGCGCTTGGCATCGACCAGCCTGGATGGCACCTGCCGCGTCTGGCATCTCCCGCAAAAGCGGCAGTGGCAGCATTATGCAGCGGCGAATGGTGGCCCGCTGAACGCCGTGAGTTTCTCGCCCGATAACCAAACCCTGGTCTACGGCGGTGCCGACAAAGCCGTCTACTTCGATACCCTGCAATTGCAGGGCAGCCATGTGGCGGACGAAAAACGGGTGAACGCCCTGGCCATGCACCCCAACAGTTCCTGGCACGCCACGGTCGGCGACGATGGACAGCTTAAACTGTGGGACACGGGGAGCGGCAATCCGATTCGCCAGTTTCAGGGACACCAGGGACCAGCCCGCGCCGTGGCCATTCGTCCCGATCAACAGCAAATCGTGTCCGGTGGCAGCGACAAGCAGCTCATCATCTGGAACATCAACGATCCCTCGCGGCCGCAGTACGTGATTCCCACTCCGGCGGAAGTCGTGCACCTGGCATACAGCCCGGACAGCAAGAAATTGCTCGCCGCCGGCAGCGACAATCTGCTGCGGGGCTACAATCCCGAACCCCCCAACCCTCCGCCGGCCCAGCCCCCGGGCCAAGACCCGGTGCAAGTCACCGACGGCCATACCGCGCCGATCACGGCGCTGGCCCTCGCCGCCGATCAGCGCACGGCTTACAGCGCCGCCACCGATGGGTCCGTGCGCGTGTGGCTCGCGGCGTCCCCAACGGTCATCGCGGTCCTGAATGGTCATCAGTCGCAGGTGTACGCCGTGGCCTTTCATCCCGACGGAAAGTGGCTGGCGTCGGCGTCGAACGACAAAACCATCAAACTCTGGGATCTTTCGAACAACCAGAACATTCGCACGTTTCCGGCCCAAGGCGGGGCCGTGTACGCCCTGACGTTTACCCCCGATGGTCAGTTCGTGCTTTCCGCCGGCGGCGATAAAACCGTCCGGTTGTACAAGGCCGACGACGGCTCGCAGGTCCGGCAATACAATGGTCCCACCGATGCCGTGTATACGGTCGCCCTCAGTCCCGACGGGCGATTCGTCGCGGCGGCAGGACTCGACCGGAACATCTTCGTGTGGGATTTTCAGTCGGCCCAGTTGTTACGCACGCTTTCGGGCCACAAGGACGACATCTATCGCGTCGAGTTCAATGCCTCGGGAAATCGGCTGGTGTCGGTGGGCTATGCGGGCTGGGTGCATTTTTGGGATCCCCAGCGGGAAGAACCTCTGGCTAGCCAACGGTTGAATGGCGTGATGTATTCGGCCACCTTTGCCCCGCACGGCAAGCACGTGGCGGTGATGGGGAACGACAGCAAAGTTTATTTGCTCGACGTGCCTCCCGAGGCGCAGTGAGCGGAGCGATTCCGCGCGGATGGCGAATTGCTGCAATGACGGCGTTGACGCATTTCGACGAACAGGGGGCCGCCCGCATGGTGGATGTGGGGGGCAAGGAAGCGACTCTCCGCGCGGCAACGGCCGAGTCGTTCGTGCAGATGGCCCCGCAAACCTTGCAACTCATCACCCACCAGCAGGTCGCCAAGGGGAACGTGTTCGAGGTGGCGCGTCTGGCGGGCATCATGGCGGCCAAACGCACCGCCGATCTGATTCCCCTCTGCCATCCGTTGGCGATCGACGGTGTGACGGTGGACCTGGCGGCCGTCGACGAACGGACCGTGCGGATCGTGGCGACCGTGCGCATTCACGGCCGCACCGGCGTGGAAATGGAGGCGCTGACTGCCGTTTCCGTCGCCGCCCTCACCATCTACGACATGTGCAAGTCGGTCGACCGGGGGATGGTGCTCGGCCCCACGCGGCTGCTGGAAAAATCGGGCGGGCGCAGCGGGCACTTCGTGTCCCCCTCCGCCGCTCCACCAGCCACCTGACCGTCATCGCGGCGCCAACGCATGCCGCGGCCGGTTCGCTGGCCAGCGGCCGCCGACGCACGGGGCCAGTTCGCCCGTCGCGGTGCGGCCGGCACGCTGTCCGGTTGAACTCACATGGCGGCAACGAGTTAGCATCCGTGACAAGTGCCGCGAAGATTTCCATTTTCGCACCCGCTGCTGTGGCAAGTCGCGGATGCGGCCGTTACCCTGTTAACGATTCCGCATCGTCGCGGTTGAGTGGAGAGAGGTGCCAGCGACGGAACCTCCCCGCAGCAGAGTGAGCGACATGACCGAACGCACGGCCAGCGATCCAGCCGCCAAGATGCCCCCGGTGCTTGCCCAAGTGGAAGAGGCGATCGGCCCGGATTTGCTGGAGGTGGAGCAGATCCTGCTGGCGGAGTTGCAGTCGGCGAACGCCTATGTGTGCGACATCCTGCAACACGTGACCCGTTTCCGAGGCAAACGGCTGCGTCCCCTGCTGCTGCTGCTCGCCGCCGACGCCTCGGGCGGGATTCGCCGCGACCATAAAATTCTCGCGGCGGTGGTGGAGATGATCCATCTGGCCACGCTGGTGCACGACGATGTGCTGGACGAGGCCGAGACGCGCCGCCACGTGGCCACCGTGAATGCCCGGTGGAATAACGAAACCAGCGTGCTCTTCGGCGATTATCTATTCACCCACGCGTTCCATCTGGCCAGTTCCCTCGACACCACCCACGCCTGCCGTGTCATCGGCCGCGCCACCAACATTGTCTGCGAGGGCGAATTGTCGCAGATCAAGGAGCGCGGCAACCTCGACTTAAGCGAGGAAACCTATTTTCGCATCATCGACGGGAAGACGGCGGAATTGACGGCACTGTGCGGTCACCTTGGCGCCTACTACGCCCATGCCGACGCACAGGTGGTTGCCGCCATGGAACGCTACGGCCGGCTGCTGGGCCTGGCGTTTCAAATTGCCGACGACGTGCTCGATCTGGTGGGCAACGAAAAGAAGACAGGCAAATCGCTCGGCTCGGACCTGGAAAAGCAGAAACTGACGCTGCCGTTGATTCGCCTGCTGGCCACGGCTGCCGAACCCGAGGCGACGGAAATTCGGCAACTGCTGTTGCATCCGCACGAAAACGCGCGGGACCGGTTGGCCCCCTACTTCGAGCGGAGCGATGCCTTGCACTACGCCCAGCGGCGGGCCTTGCAACTGGCCGAGGAAGCCCGACAACAATTGGACCTGGTCGTTCCCAGCCGCGCCCGCCGCATTCTCGCCGAAATCGCGGAATTCGCGGTCAAGCGGACCTTTTGAACCTGTCCCCCCGGGGGAGGCGGAACAGCCGCACTCGTAACCTCACGGTCGGCCAGGCCCGACGGCCACACGCCATCCGCGCCGCACCCTCAGGCTTCTGCTTGATGGTTGATGGCGGCCGACCAGTCGAACGCCAGATCCAAGGCCGGCGCCGAGTGGGTCAACGCCCCCACGCTGATGCGTTCGACGCCGGTTTCCGCGATCGCGCGGACGGTGTCGAGCGTGACGCCTCCGGAAGCCTCCAGCAGGATCCGACCCCGTTCAGACGGTCCCGAACCTGTCGCCGCACACCAGGCATCGCGAAGCACCACCGCGGCTCGCAAACCATCGCAGGTCATGTTGTCCAACAGCACGATGTCGGGCCAGGCCGCGAGCGCGTCGCGCAACTGTTCGAGAGAATCGACTTCCACCTCGATCGGCAAACCTGCCGGCAACCTGTCGCGCGCCGCGCGCACCGCCGCCGCGATGGAACCAGCAGGCCCTGGGCCTTGTCGGGCCGACCATGCCGCCAGATGATTGTCCTTGATGAGCACTCCGTCATACAGACCCAGACGGTGATTGGCTCCCCCGCCGCAGCGGACGGCGTACTTTTCGAGCAGCCGATAGCCGGGCAGCGTTTTGCGGGTGTCGAGGATTTGCGCCCCGGTACCAGCCACCGCCTCGACGAACCGCCGCGTCAGCGTGGCAACGCCGCTCAGATGCGTCAGAAAATTGAGCATGGTCCGTTCGCCACTCAGCAAGGAGGCGAGCGGACCGGTGACGATCGCCACGACATCTCCCGGACTGAGCCGCTCTCCATCCGCCTTAACCGTCCGCCATCGAATGGACGCATCGAGGGCGGCGAACACCATTCGACCGACGGGGCCGCCGGCCAACACTCCCGCCTTACGGGCCACCACATTCACGGCCGCCTGTTCTTCCGGCGCAATCAAGGCCTGGCAGGTGAGATCGCCCCGCTGGCCGAGATCCTCGTGCAAGGCGAGGTCGATCAGCGCGGCGGCGGCCGACTGTTCCCGTTCGCCAAAGGTGGATTCGAGGGTCATCGCGGTTTCCAGACGGGGCCGCATGCCAGCTCGGCGGGGCAGCAGAGGCGTTCGGGGAAACATCCCCTCTTGCCACCTGTTCGAGTAGGATACGGCAGCGTGGATCGATGCGTCACGGAGGCCTGTATGATTATCGGGGTTCCCAAGGAAATCAAAGCGGATGAGTATCGCGTGGGGATGATTCCCGCCGGCGTGGAAGAACTCAGCCGGCAGGGCCATCGCGTGCTGGTCGAACGAGGCGCGGGCCTAGGCAGCGGCATCGCCGACGACCAGTACCTTGCCGCGGGAGCGGAGATCGTCGCCAGCGCTGCCGAGATTTACGCGCAGGTCGAACTGATTGTGAAGGTGAAGGAACCGTTGCCGGTCGAGTGGCCGCTGTTGCGGCCCGGGCAATTGGTCTTCACGTATTTTCACTTCGCGGCCAGCGAGGAACTGACCCGCGGCATCCGTGATGCGGGCTGCACGGCCCTGGCCTACGAGACCTTGCGTGGACCGCAAGGCACGTTGCCCTGCCTGACGCCGATGAGCGAAATCGCCGGCCGCATGAGCATTCAGGAAGGGGCCAAATACTTGGAGCGACCTCAGCTCGGTCGAGGCATTCTGCTGGCGGGAGTGCCCGGAGTGCCTCCGGCGCATATCACGATTCTGGGAGGCGGCGTGGTGGGCAAGAATGCGGCCCGGATTGCCGCCGGTTTTCAGGCCGACGTGGTTATTCTGGACATCAACGTCGAGCGGCTGAGGTACCTGGAAGACATCATGCCGGCCAACGTGAACACCGTGTTCAGCGATCGACACAACATCCGCGAGCAATTGCGGCTTGCCGACCTGGTGATTGGGGCCGTGCTGGTCGAAGGGGCTCGCGCGCCGCGATTGGTGTCGCGCGAGGACCTGAAACTGATGAAGCCTGGCGCCGTCATTATCGACGTGGCCGTCGATCAGGGGGGCTGCGTGGAAACCATCCGGCCCACCACGCATTCGAATCCCACGTATGTGGTCGATCAGATCGTGCACTATGGGGTAACGAACATGCCCGGTGCCGTGGGCCGCACCAGCACTTATGCCCTGTGCAATGTGACGCTGCCCTACGTCCTGAAGCTGGCTTCACAGGGATTGGCTGGCGCCTGCGCTGGCGATCCCGGCTTCGCCCACGCGGTGAACATTCACCGCGGACAAATCACCAATCGCGCCGTGGCCGAAACCTTCGGCATGGAGTACGTCCCTCTGCCGTGGTAAGCAGGCGCGGCTTTTGCGGACAGTGTGTGGCGAGTCAGTTCGTCGGCAGGCCGGCGGGGGACACCCGTCAGACCGCGTTTTCCGTCCCCAGGCGCGTTCCGGCAGCGTTGTTGAAGCTATTTGGATCCCAACTCCTGGAGCCGGGCGTGAATCATCATCTGGAACAGGAATGAACTGAAGCCCCACCACAGCAGCAGCACAACCCACGACGCGACCCAACCGATCAGTTTGGATTCCGATGCCTCGATGGCGAACAAGGGCACCAGGAACGCGCACATTCCGCAGTACAAGCCCATCAGCGTGAGCATAAAGGCCACGGGCAGGGCGCCCCATTTCAGGAACAGGGACAGCAACACCACCAGATGCAAAAAGATCGAGATCACCAACACAGTCAACCCGAAGCCGGGATGCAGCACCAGCGTCAGCGCTTCTCCGGGGGCGTTGGGCAGCAGGCAAGCGTCGAGCAGCAGAAACGCCAGCCCCGGCAGCAGCGCCAACAGGCATCCGGCGATTTTCGAGTAGGCCACATAGGCGATGGACCGCGGCAGCGTCAATAACGCCGACATCGTTTGCCAGCGGATCTCGTCGTGGAACACCCGAGAGGCATAAATGCTCGCATCCAGCCCCACCAAGGCGCCGGCAATCGCCATGTGCACGCCCAGGGAGAGTTTCCACGAGTTGCCGCTGTACGCGGTTTGCGTTTGATCGATCCAATGAAAATAAGCCAGCAACGCCGGGTACAGCAGCAGGAGGATGCCGGTCTTCAGCACAGCCGCGGCATGACCGCCGGTCAGAAAAAAATAATCCTTCCAGATCAGCGGATTGGCCCACGCCCGGCGCGGTGCCAGCCACCGCACCCGTTCCACGGCCCGGGTCACCACGTTCCGTTCGGAAGTGCCCGCGTCCGCGTGCAAGGCGAACCGGTCGAACAAAGCCCACGCCGCCAGAAAGCAAACCAGTCCCGCCGCCAGATTCGAGATCACTTGCACGCCGAGCACGGGATCGTTGAAGCCGGTTTGCGTGACGTCTTGCAGTCGCTGGAACACGCTGATCTCGTTCAGGACCGCCAGCACGCTGGTGCAGGCCTGTCCCAAGGCTGTGCCGCCCCAAGGAAGAATGGCGATCCACCGCAGTCCCTCGGCCGCCAGATAAGGCGTTGCGTAGTAGCCCATCACCGTGAGCACGGTCGCGCCCGCCGCGCTTCCCGTGCGCTTGCACACCACCGACCAGAACAGCGCCAGGTTCGACAACCACACCGTATAGGCCAGCAACGCCAGATACGCGGCCAGCACCTGGTGAATCAGCACGCCGCCCAAAGTGATCGCCAGCAGCGTGAACGGGAACTGCACTGCCAGCAGCAACAAGGCTTGGAGCATCCGTGCGGTGGATTTGCCGAACAGGATGCCCACCGGGCTAAGCCCCGTCATCATCAGCAAACCCAGGGTGTTTTCTTCCTTTTCCTCGGTAATCGCCGAAGCGAAGAAGCTGACACCGCCCAGCGTGATGAAGGCGGTATTCAAAAACAGCATCTGACCGAAAAAATCCAGACCAGGGGCGCCGACCCACAGACTTTGCACGAGCGCTACCGACATCATCAAATAAATGATGCTCACGAACACCAGGCGAAACACATGGGTCCGCAACAACCGCGCCTCCAGCCGCAGCGACCGGGCCATGAGCGTGAGAATGCCGTGCCACATCAGTCAGTTCTCTTGTCCGCGAGCCACGCCACCCAGCCGCACGCCGCCCGGCACCTCAAACACGGCGCATTCATTCCAGTGCGCCGCCACTCCGCGTCCGCCCCCGCACTGCCTGGCAGGTCACTTCACTCCCCGTTCCGTCAGGTCCATGAAGGCCTGGTTCAGGTGCCGCCGATCGGGGGTGAAACTCAGGATCGGCACATTCCAATCGAGCAAATGCTTCAAGAGGGCGTTGGTGGAAATGACGGCTTCATCCAAGGTGAGGCGGTATTCGGGCCGCTCGTCGAGCGTCTCGACGAGGAGCACGCCCGGCACGCTCCGCAGCTTTGCCGCCAATTCCGGTCGGGTGGCGTCGAGCAGGAGGCGGTAAACGGGATGTTCTCCCGTGTGCGCCAACAACTCGTGCATCGACCCGCTGTACTTGATCCCGCCCCGATCGATAATCGTCACGCTGTCGCACAGTTCCGCCAATTCGCTGAGAATGTGGGAACTGATGAAAATGGTTTTGCCCATGCCGCGCAACGCCTTCAAGATCTCCATCAGCTCGATGCGGGCGCGGGGATCCAGCCCCGAGGCGGGTTCGTCCAGCAGCAGGACTTCGGGGTCATTCACCAGGACGCGCGCCAGGCTGACGCGCTGCTGCATGCCGCGCGACAATCCGCCAATCAGATCGTCCCGCCGGCCTCCCATGTCGGTCAGCGCCAGCACATCGTCGATCACGCGGGTCCGCTGCGTCAACGACAAGCCGTAGGCGGCGGCGAAGAAGTCGAGGTACTCGAAGACGGTCATTTGCCGGTAGGTGCTGAAGTGGTCGGGCATGAAGCCGATCTTGCGGCGGACTTCGCGGGTGTTCAGCACCACGTCGTGGTCGAACACGCGCACCGTGCCCCTCTGCGGCCTGAGCAGCGTGCAAATGATCCGCAGCGTGGTGGTTTTGCCCGCGCCGTTCGGGCCCACGAAACCGTGCAACGCGCGGGGCATCACCTGAAATGTCACCTCGTCCAGGGCCCGTCGCCCACGGAAGCTGTGGGTGACATGGTCGACGGAGATGACGGGCCGCACCTGCGCGGCGGCCCTCGTGGGGGACGGCAGCGCCAGCGATTCGACTTCGCTCATAAAACCTCTCGCTCCTCGTGTCTCCGTTCGCCGATCGCTACCGACCACCGCGCCGCGGGGCGTGGCTGAACACCGTGTAAACACGGTCCGTCTCGTGTTTTCTCCCGGCATCAGGGCGGCGCGGCTTTCGCGGGCAAATCCGCCACATACAGCACCCAGCCTTCGTTCTTGCCGGTCCGCAGGCTGCTCACGGCCAACTCCCGCGGCAATTGGTCGAAATAGAACAAGCGCACGACATGGGACGGCAAACGCAAGACCTCGGCATCGCTCCAGTGACTGACGGAGAGGCTGCGCGCCATGAGCGGAGTGAACATCTCGCGGAAAAGCTCGATCGCCGGCCGATCGGGGGGCTGGAACCATGGATTGAACGCGCTGCCGAAATTGAGGTTCTCCCGCATACGCAGGTAATCGGTCGCCGTTCCCAGCGCTGCTCCCAACGTCAGCTCGCGATTTCCGCGGTCGAGCGCGTAGAAGCGGTGCCCGTACAGCACCACCACTGGTTCCGAGTTCCGCGGGAACCGCTCGTCGACGTGAATGGTCAGGGCGCGAAGCTGGTCACCGTCCGTTTCGCAGCGTGCGACGTTGAACTGCGGGCGGGCAGCCTGCACCCGCACACGATGGGCGAATTCGCGCGACGAGAACGGCGGAATGTCCACCTCGAATCGGGCCTCCGCTCCATTGCGGATCACGCCGTTGACGGCTTCGGCAAGGGTGCACGTGGAATACAGCGCGCCGGTGCCGGAGTGGCGCAATTCGTAAACGCCGCCTTGCGTGACGAACGCATTCGACCACTGGGAAACATCGACCGCGCCATCGGGCAAAAACCGGGCAATCGCCACGGAATGCACCTTGGTCGACTCGCCGTAACCCCGCTGTCCCACATAGCCAAACAGCAGGCTGAAGACCGCCACGGCCAGCAACATGGCCAGATACACGAGGCGATAATCGGCCCAGCGGCGTCCGAGCACGTAACACCCCGGGAAGAGCAACGCCAGGTAGGTCCAGAACAGCAGGTGGAGCACCACCCAATTGTGGCGCGGCCGCGTCATGCCCCGCAAACGGGTGAGAAAGGACGAGGCCCGCCAGGGGTCGGCGCCGTCCGCAGAGAAAGTCCGTGAAGCAGGATCGGTGTCGGCCTCCAAGTCCACCGCCGACGCCTCCAGCGTTTGCTGTTCCCCGAACCCCGTCGTTTTCACGACGAACCGTTTCGGCAAGGCCGAGAACAGTTTTGTCAGGGACGCGGTCGATAACTCGAACCGACTGCGTGGCACCCGGATCACCCGGCCGGCACCGTATGCGAGTTCCTCGAGCGGCGTATTCAGCAAACCCAGCGCCGCCGGAAACTCCGGATACGATCCGTCGGCCGTGTGCAGCACATACACGGTGCCCCCCAGATACAGCCAATCGAGAAACGCCTGTCGCCGCGGCTCATCCCAGCGGGGAGCAGCGTCGAGCAGGACGGCTTGCAGACCGTCCGTCGCGGTCACGAAGGGAGGAAACAGCACGTCTGGCAGGCGGCGAATCGGCAGCGTCCTGCGGACCGGCGTCGTCGAAGTCTCGATCAACACCCGCGCTGGCCAGCCCATGCGGGGCGGGTTGATGGTTACGACGGGGCCGCGGCGCCCCTTCGCCGGGCGAATTTCCAGTTCCCATTCCTCTCCCGCCCAATCGCCGCCCACATACGGGAAAAACTGCACCCACCGCTCCCCGAACGGAGCGACGAATACGTCCTCCACGACCGCCGCATCCACCCGCTGGCCCGGACCCAGTAACTTGTGCAGCACCAGTTCCCCGTCAAAAGCCTCCGCACGGGGATTGTTGACCAGCAGCGACAACACGTTGAAGCGATGCCTCAACACGCGCCCATCGAATCCCCAGCGGATTTCGACCACATCCACGGCGTGAGCACCGCCAGTCCAGCACAAAAGCGCCAATCCAATCAGCATCCCGCGCCGCATCCCGCGAGAGATGCTGCTCGTTGGCGCAAGAATCACAGCCGCCACCCCGCTGAGGGAGGCTTCGGTTCGCGGCAGTACGGACAACGTTTGCGCTCGCATGCGTCTCTGGATGGATGTGGCGTTGTGCTTGCGACAGCACATCATAGCGGAATCGAACATGCCAAGGCGGGACCAAGTTCTCGCCGGCGGCGATTCAGACGGACACCCCCTCCGGACGCCGCTGAAAATACCACCATTCGGCCAGCAGCAGGGCTAATGCGGCCCAGGCAAACCAACTCCACAAGGGTCGATCCGTCCGCAACCGTTCCGTCGACGTGGCCACCGACGTTTCAGGGAACTGAAGTTTGTCGGTGGTGGCCAGTTGTGTTTCGCTCGCGGCCAGCAGACTCACGCCCCAATTCGCCACGAGGTCGCTTCCGCGCCGCACAACATACCGCCCGTGCTGCGTCGCGGGGATCCCAGAGAGGACGCCCTCTGCATTCGACCGCACGGTGAGGCGGCGGCCATCGGGTGTGTCGACGAGGAATTCCGAGTCGGGTGCAACCTGGTGCGGCGGCAACGTGCCCGTCGGCCAGGACCGTGCCTCGGACAATGCGGCCCGTTCCAAGGCCAGCTCCACGGCGTTCGCGACGAGAATGGGAAAGCCGACGCGGAACGGCAACGAGGAGCGGTCGGTGTGAAACAGCAGAAAGAAGTCGATGCCCGTTTCGCTGGGCCGCTCCAAAATCAACGGACCTTCGGTCCCCTGAGCCAGCACCTCGTAGCCCGCCAGTTCGTAATCCCGTTCTCCCACGCCGGGTCGAGAAACAGGATTCTCGCCGATTTGCACATCGAACAACTGCACGTGGCGCAGCAGCGCCGATGTGCGGCTCCAGTCCACCACCTCCGCCAGCCTGTCTTCGATGGTCAGCAGCGGCTGCAAATCGCCCGGCACGACACCGATGTGCAGCGTGACGCGCGACTTGGGTCCGGAGTTCCGTAGGGCGTCGGCAAAGCGCAGATCGACCTCCGGGGGGTCTGCCGCCCCGTCGCGGGGGTAGAGGTCGATGTCTCGGTGGGACCGGAGCGCGTGCCGGTAACTGAACAGTTCCTCGGGGCAATACACGAGCAACGGCCGCGCCGCCGGCAATTCCAGAAACGCCGCGTTATCGACGTCCAGCGCATCGAAGCTGTCGGGACGGATGCGCAATTCGAGAGAGGCGGCCTCGGCAGTGGCGACGGAAAACGTCAGCCGGGCCGCTTCTCCCTCGACCATGGTGATCGATTCCGTGTGGACTTGCTCGCCGTTTTGCCACAGTTCGCATTCCACCAGGCCTTGCAGGCCCGCCGAACCTTCCAAGCGCGCAAACACCTCCCATCCGGCGGCGGAGCGGCGCGCGTTCAATTCGGTGATGCCCAGATTGGGACCGGCGGGCGGCACTTGTTGATAGGTGAGACGGAAGGGGAGTTCAAAGTCGGATTGGGGTGGGAGATTGCCATCGGTAATGAGCAACACGGCGGACACGGGGGCCAGACGGGTCAGCGCCTGAGCCATGCGCAGGCCGTCTTCCAGGCGGCTAGGGACCGGGCGGACTTCCAGTTGGTGCAGGGCTTCGTGCAGCACGCGGTGATTGTCGGTGAAGTCGGTCAGCCGGCGGGCGGACTGATCGAGCGCAATCAAGCACATGCGTTGCTGGGGCAGGAGGTTGTCGATGAGCTTGCCGACCTCGGCCTTGGCGGCATCCAGTCGGGTGACGCCACCCGGCCGGTCGAGCGCCCCCATGCTGGCGGAGCAATCGATGAGGACGGGGATGAACTGCGCGCGGTCGGCATCGGCGGGCCAGAAAGGCTGCATGGCCGCCAGCACCAAACAGCTCAACAGCAGGATTTGCAGCAGCAACAGGAGGTTGCGTTTGAACTTCTGAAAGGGAGAATTGACGCGCTGATCGCTAATGACTTGCCGCCACAACGCGAGCGACGAAATCTCCAGCCGGGGCCGACGGAGCTTCAAAAAATAAAACAAAATCAGCGGCGCCAGCAGCGCGAACAGCCACGCGGCGGAGAGCGCGGAGAAGCCGGGCCAGGTCATGGGTGCATCGGTCCTGGATTGTGGTGGCAAGTCCCCGTCGACGGGCCGCGTCCCTAGCGCACCCAGCCTTTTCTCCGCAACACGTCGAACAGGATGGAGTCGATTGGGGTGTCGGCGTCGAGGCAGAGGAAGCGACCGCTGCGCTGCCGGCACAACAGCGACAGTTCGGCCTGCATGGCCGCCAGATGTTCCTGATAGATCGCCAGCAAGTCCCCCACCGACGACACGTCGAGCGTGTGGCCGGTTTCGCAGTCGACAAACCGCACGTCGCCCGCGAGGTCTGGACGCAGCTCCTCCGGCGTCAGCAGTTGGATGGCGCACACTTCCAGCCCCGCCGAGAATAACAGGTTCAGCGGGCGTTCGAGTCGTCCGAAGGTCAGAAAATCGGACAACAAGATGGCCATGCCTCGGCCGCGAGGCTGCTTCAACACCTCTTCCACGGCCAGTTCAATCGGGAAATCCCCGGCGGCGGGGATCGCTTCCAGGAATTCGAGCACGCGTTTCAGGTTGATTCGCCCCGTGCAAGGGGCCAGCGACACGGGCGACCGTCCCCGATGGTGGCACGCATCGATACTCACCTTTTCCCCATTCAGAAGCCCCATCACGGCGAATGCCGCCGCGAGCTGCCTGGCCCGCACAAGTTTCTGTCCGTACTGCATCGACGCCGAGGCATCGAGCAGAATCACCACGTGCAGTTCCTCTTCGTGGCGATACAGCTTGAGGTACGGCCGTTGAATGCGGGCGAAGATGTTCCAATCGACATAGCGGACATCATCTCCCGCGGCGTAATCGCGGTAGTCGTGAAATTCGATGCTCGTGCCTCCCTTGCCCGCCAGATGTTCGCCTCGGCTGCGGTTCGTGAGCCGCCGCACCGGCTGCAAACGCATCTGCTCGACGCGCGCGAGCGTGGCATTGTCGAACAGGGACGTGTATTGGGCACCGGCCATGAGAGCACTCGCAACGTCAGGCCGCCGTCATTTCTCGCCGCGCCAGCCATCCACCGGCCAACCCTCAGCCAGTCCTGGGCACCAACTCTGTTCTCCAACCGTATCCGCGGAATTCCAGTCGGCTCCGGCCCGCCGCGCGCCGCTCTCCGCCGGGTTGTCGCCGTTGTTACGCCGTCTCCGGCAGCGACCGCACGCATTCGTCGACCAGTTCGGCGATCGCAATGTTCTCCGCCTGACCATCGTAGTTCAACAGCACGCGATGTTGCAGCACTTCCTGAGCGAAATGCCGAATGTCCTCGAACGCCACGTGGGCGCGGCCGTCCGCCAGCGCCCGCACGCGGGCCGCGCGAATCAACCCCTGGGCTGCCCGCGGGCTGGCCCCCCACCGGACAAACTGCCGGACGCGCGCGGTGGCGAATTCGCTGTCGGGATGCGTCGACAGCACGAGCCGGCAGGCGTAATCCCGCAGGGCATCCGTCACCACCACCTTGTCCAAGAGCTTGCGCAGTTCGAGAATGCGGGCCGCGTCCAACAGCTTGGGCAACTCGACGGCTGATTTCAAAATCGTCCGGCTGACGACTTCATTCAATTCGTCGCGGGTGAGGAACGGCACCACCACTTTGAACAGGAAGCGGTCGAGCTGCGCTTCGGGCAGAGGGTAAGTGCCTTCCTGTTCGATGGGGTTTTGCGTGGCCAGCACGAAAAACGGCGGCGCGAGGTGGTGAATCACGCCGCCGGTGGTCACCGACTGCTCTTGCATGGTCTCCAGCAGGGCCGATTGGGTTTTGGGCGACGCCCGGTTGATTTCATCGGCCAGCAGCAACTGCGTGAAGATCGGCCCTTTGCGAAACTCGAAGCGGTAACGCCCCGTTTCGTCGCTGGTCATGATGTTCGTGCCGATGATGTCGGCAGGCATCAAGTCGGGTGTGAATTGAATGCGGCGGAACTCCAGGTCCAGCACGCGCGACAGGGCTTTCACCAGTTCCGTCTTTCCGAGGCCTGGCACACCTTCCAGCAGCACATTCCCCCCCGCGAAAATGGCGACCAGCGCGGCTTCCACCGTGCGTTGCTGCCCCACGATCACTTTGCCGATCGCGCCGCGGACCTGTTCGAAATCGGCGGCGAAGCGTCGGGCTTCCTCCTGCAAGACGGTCGGGTCGACAGACATGGCGGGTTCTCTCTGGGGGATGAGCGTGGGCAACGAACCGTGAGTAATCAGGAACGCGAGAAGCATTCTTCCGCATAGAGGAAGCGGTTTCGGCGTGTCGGCCGCAGAGGGGATCTCCATGATGGCGAGCGCGGCTCAGGGTTTGTCATCGGCTTTTTCCTCTCGCTGTTTTTTGAGCCGCAAGAGCCGCTCGGTGGTGGACAACGGGCTGTCTTCCGCCGCGGGGGGAGGAACGGGTATGTCGGGCCGGGGCACGATGGGGGCTTGCGCGGCCGGCGGGCGCCGCGCGGGGGGCAGCGGCGGGCGTTCCTCGGTGCGGGCTGGCAATGTCGACTGGACGGTCCGTTTTCTCTGCAACAGGGCCCCCGTGGTGTCCGTGACCGTGTCGGTCCGCCGATCGGCAAACCAGGCCCCAACCGCCGACCAGTCGAGTTGAATGCGGCGGATGGCGACATCCAGCGGCACCAGGCACGCCAGCGCGATCAGGAACCAATCGAACACCGGCCTGGTGCTCCGTTTGGCCTGCCGCGGAAGACGGAACACATCGTCGACCTCGGGCTGGCCTTGCAGGATCCGACCGCCGGTGCGCTGGGCGATTTCCGTGAGCGTTCGCCGCTGAGAACGGAAGCGGAGATACTCTGGGGAATAAGAGACGATGAAGCCGCCGAACGCCGATTCGTTTCGGTCCGCGGCTTGCCCCTGCACCGTTACGTGGTACCGTCCATGCGACCACAAGGGAACGGCACCCTGATAGCGTCGCGGGGCGACCTGTTTCAGGCGAACCGTTTCGACTTTGCCTCCCGGACCGCTCACCTTCGCGGAGATGTCAAGAAAGGATGCGGAGGTGTGAAAATCCTCCACCACCAGCAACCCCTCGCCCCCGCTGGGATAGGTGGACAGCCGCAGGGCGCTGGCCTGGCGGACGCGGGAAATGTCGATCATCACCTGCTGAACGAAGGCTTCGTAGCGGTCCCATGGCTGCCAGGACGCCGCCCAATTGGGGGACAGATCGGAGGTAAACGCGGCCGTTTTGCCCAGCCCGTGCTGCCAGACCGCCAGAATCGGATCCCGCTGGGTGGGGTCTTGCTCATCGGCCGGGGTCTGCAACACAACCATCGCCGGCGAGGGCTTGGGATTGGTGATCACATAGGCCCGCAAGGGAGGCATGCGGTCCAGTCCCTTGAGGATGGGCGAGGGAAAACCGACTTCGGGCGTGAATTCCTTGTTCTGAATCATGCTCCGCTTCAGGGTTTTCGATTCCTTGATGAAGATTTGCGGCAGGACATTAGGGTTTTCGTTGACGAAGTAATACCGCCCGCCGGTGTAGCCGGCGATGGCTTCCAGCGTTTGCTGCTCCAGGCCGCCGTGGGGAAACACCGCCACCGTCGACACGCTGATCTTGCTGGCGACGAACTGGTCCAGCAATTCCGGCGTGGGGGGAGAGGGATCGCCGTCGGAGATGATAATCATGTGCTTGGTTGCGGCGTCGCTGTTGCGCAGACCATTCCAGCCGAGTTGCATCGTGTTCTGGAAGCTGGGCATGTCGCCCACCTGCGCCCCGTCGATCAGCGGGGCCAGCCGTTCGTATTGCCCGGCGGGAGTGAGTTCGAAGATCCAGTCCTCTCCCTCGGCCGTATAGGCCAGCACGCCGACTTCGTCTTGCGCGCTGAGCACCTTGATCGCCTGCTTGGTGATCCGCTTGGCCCAGGTGTTGCCTTCGGGGAACTCGCACGTGTGCAAAATGATGGCCAGCGCCCCTTTGGGCAGCACCTTCTTTTCGGAAATGTCCATCGAGACAGGCAGAATCTCTTCCACCACGGTGCGGTGCCAGCCGCCGGGACCGAAGCTGTTCACTCCGCCGACCATCAAAAATCCTACGCCGACGTGATATACGGCGTCTTTCAATCCTTGCAGTTGACCGAAGTCGAAGGCATCATAAGGCACATTACAGAACACGATGCAGTCGTAAGGCTGGAGCGCCGCGGTGTCGGACGGAAAATCATAAGCGGGAATCACCTTCACCGCGAGTTTGGCGTTGAGCAGGGCTTGGTGCAGCCGTTCCCAGTCGCGCGGGTCGCCGCCAGGATCGGTCACCAGCAACACCTGCCCTTCCCCTTCCACGAAAATGTAACCCTGCACGGCGTTATTCTGGACCAAGCTGTCGAGCTGTCGGTCCACGTCGATGGATGCCGAGTATTCGTAATATCCCGCCGCACGAAGCATGATCGGCACCACATAGCGGTTTTTTCCCGCCGCGAAGCGCACGGTTTGCTCGGCGACGATCTGGCCGTTCTCGCGCAGCGTGAGTTTGCCCTCGCCCGCGGTCAATGCCGAGAGGACGATGGCCGCTTCGTAAGTTTCCCCCAGCTTCACCTGCTGCGGCAGATCGATGCGTTCGAGCCACACCTCCTGTTCGTACGCATAGTCGACCGGCAGCACGTCGACAGCAATGCCGCGGGATTTGAGATCGTCCAGCACGCGCTCCACGTGCCCTTCGGTCTCGACGCCGTCGCTGATCAGCACCAGGCGGCCGTGGTTGTCGTCGGGCAGCATGGCCGCCGCCAGCGAGAGGGACTGTTCCAGATTGGTCGCACCACGATCGACCTGGGAATTGAGCGCCTCGAAGGGAAAGCTCATGCGGGGAGGCAATTCCACGGCGGGCGTTTTGCCGAAGACCAGCAACCCGCCTTCGTCCGCGGCCGGCTTTCTGCCCACCGATTCCAGGACGTAGCGCAAGGCGGCGTCGACGCTTTCGCCGCGAATCGAGTCCGACACGTCGACCAGATACATCACCGACAACACATTTCGCGACCGCACCGACCGCGGCTCGGCCAGCACCATCACCAGCAAGCCAAACAACACGAGCCGCGTCCAAAACGCCGCATGACGGCGGAACCTCGTCAATCCGGCGCCGCCGGCGAGATGCAGCCACCAGATCCAACCCGCCAGAACCGACAAACCGAATGCCGCCGGCCGCGCGAACAGCAACCCCCCAAACCATTCCAGGCCCCAACAGATCGCGGCGAACAACAGCGCGAAGGCCGCCAAGGGCGCGGCATCCGCGCCGCGGACCGCGCGCCGCGGCGGCGGGAACAGTTGGTGCAGCAGTTTGCGGAAGCGGGTCATTCAGCGAGGTGCCGATTCGGAGTATGCGGTCCAATAGGACTCGCGCGGCCTGATTCTTCCAAACCAGAGACGATCAATTGGCAAATTTCCAAGCCACGATTCGGCGGTTGTCGGTATCGGCGATCAGGACGCGGCCGCGGCGATCCACGGTCAACCCCCACGGCCGCGACAGGGCGCCGCTGCCGTCTCCCACTCGACCATACCGCCCCAGGAACGTGCCGTCCGCCGAAAACCGCGTGACGCGCCCCGCACCGTATTCCACCACATACAATGATCCCTCCGGACATGCCGCGATGTCGTAGGGGTAATGCAGCTCGGCGGCAAACTGCTCGGGTCCGAGCGCCGCCAGTCGCCCGTCCTCATGAAAGACTTGCACGCGATTGTTGAAAGCGTCCACGATGTACAGCCGATGGTCGCGCCACAATATGCCGCTGGGACGCTGAAACTGCCCCGGGCCGGTGCCGAAACTCCCGAATTCCGCGAGGTATTCCCCATCGGGCTGAAAGACCTGCACGCGATCGTGGCCGCCGTACTCGCAGACGTACAGCCGCCCGCGATCATCCTCGGCGATGGCGATGGGATAGATGAACTCACCTGGACCCTCGCCTTTTCCCCCAAACATTCCCACCACGGTCCCTTGCGGGTCGAACAGCACGACCCGATGGTAGTGCGTGTCGGCGATCGCCAACGTGCCATTGCGGCGCACGAGCACCCGCTCCGGTTTGCCGACCCGGTACTCGGGCATCCACCATCGTCGACGGCACACTCCCTGCTCATCCAGCACCAAGACGCGACCTGCGTTGTCGAGCACGAACAATTCTCCCTCCGTACCGGCGGTGATGGCCCGCGGGGCGGGCCAGTGCACGCCTTCGGGGGGGAGCGTCCACACGGCTTCGTCTCGCAGCGGCAGCGTTGCTTCCGTCGGCGGTTTGCAGCTCATCACGACCACGAGCAGCCACAACACCGCCAGCAGCCGCAGGCGCGCGGTTTGCCCCGAGCGCAGCGTGGGCTTGGCAGGGCGATGCAAAAAACGCCGCGTGGCCCCGGTCGACGCATGGCACAACAGCACCTCTTCGTAGTCGCCGCGGAATTGCGTCGATTCCACCCGGAACGGGGCATCGTGTGCCGGTTCGATGGCCAGGCGCTCCGGCCGGACGCAGCGTTCCGCCACCGGCAGCCACGGCGCGGCCTCCGCATCGAACCAGTTGCACGGTCCCAGCAATTCCGCCACGTCGCGATTAGGGGGCGCGTGATACAACGCGGCTGGTTCGCCGCAGGCCAGCACTGTGCCGCGGGACAGGCACAGCACCCAATCCGCATATGCGAGAACCACTTGCGGCTGATGCGTGGCGAACACCAACGATTGGCCCTGCTGCCGGATGCGCTCGATCAACCGCCGCCATAGTGGTACCTGTTGGGGAATATCGACGTGAGCAAAGGGTTCGTCCAGCACCAACACGCGCGCTTGACTGGCGACGGCTCGCGCGACCGACAACCGCGAGCGTTCTCCCAGCGACAACGTCGGCGGTGTCGCCGCGGCCAACCCCTGCAAGCCGAAATCGTCGAGGAGCCGGTCGACCGCGGCCTCCAACACCTCCGTGTTGCGGGTTCCCCGAAGTGGATGCACGATCCGCAAATGTTCGCGAACCGTGCAATGCGGCCATAGCCCGTGATCGGGCGGACTCCAGAACAGTTCCAGCGTGGGACGCGGCAAACCGTCCGAACGGAATGGCGCGTCGGGCGACACCGCATGAGCCGTTGCCGCCGAACAAAATGGCTCCCGCAGGATTTGTCCGCTGGTGGGTCGCTCGTATCCCACCAGCAGATTCAGCACCGACGTCTTTCCGGCCCCAGACACCCCTAAAAGGGCGGTGATGCCTGCCGCGATGTCGACCGACACGGACGCCACCCGCGGCGTCGTGCGGCCCCTCAGCGCGACATCTCTTAACCGCCAGATGAGGACCGGCCCCTCCATCGCCCACCCCACAGCGTCCACACGCCCCATGTTCCCAACAAGGGAACCAACAGCAGTACCGCGGCTTCGGCAGACAACGCGGCCGTGCGCCCATAGTGCATGAAATTGTAAAGCCGCACAATGCCCGCGGTCAGACCCATCGGTGCCAGCAGATGGGCCAGCGTCAGCTCGAGATAGGCCCAATAGGCCAGCACCACCACCGCCAAGAGCCGAGGTCTGGTCACCATCGCGCGCCACAACCGCCGTCCCGCGCGGTGTTGTGCGAAGTCCGCCGACTGCCGCAGCAACTCCACGAGCTTCAGCGCCGTGCTCACGCCGTGGGTGATCCAGATTTGCAGCAGGATGGCTCGCGGCAAAAGATACCACGTCAGCCCCAGGAGCCAGGGAACGGGCGTGTCGTACAACGACGAAAAGACCCGACCTTGAAACAGCGCCAACAACAGCAGTCCCAGAATCAAGGAGCCTAACAATCCCGGGACGGACAGCACCACGACGGCCACTCGCCCAAACGCACCGCAGCGCAGCAGACGTTCGGCGGCAAACCAGGCCATTGCTGACGCGCACGCCGCCGCCGAGATACCCACGGCAAGCTCTTTGCCTAATCCGAGCCAGCGCAGCCGTTGCCCCATCAAATTCGCCAGGCCGCCGGGCAACTCCGCCGCCAAGGGGACCAGCGGCGCACCGATCACCAGCAGCCACGCGGCAGGCAAAAACACCGCCGCGGCAACCCAGCCCCGCGCGGAATCGGCAGAGTGGTCATCGGGATGGACAGCGCTTTCCGGCGACCGTGCGACGAGAGTCAGCACCAGCAACAATCCCGCGAGTTCCATCGTCGCCGGAAGGGCCGCCGACCGCAAGGCGGCCGCCAGTTCCATCCCCGTGGCCTGGCGGACGAACAACCAATCGGTCCAACTGACCGTCCGCAGCAGAGCGGCGAGTTCAAATTCCTGAAAAGTCACCAGCAGGAACAAACCCCCCGCGGGAATCCAGCGGCGGGCCGGTCCCTCCCAGCGCAAACGCCAGCAATCCCAGCGATCGGCCCAGGTCCGCAGCGACAACTGGCGACAGTAACATGCCGAGGCGCTCACGGAACCCGGCGGCGACAGTTCCCAAGCCACCACGGCCGCTGGCAGCGTCCGCAACCCCAGCAGGAGGCTACAGGCGAGCTCCGACAACCACGGATGCCCCATGACCCACGGGGCATAGGCGTACCCCACGAGCAATTCGGGAAACACGAACGGCGCCAGCAGATACCCCCAGCGGTGGGGACGTCCCCGCACCCAAGTCGCCAAGGGAGGGATCAGCCACCCGAACACCACGAGCAGGGCCAACGACCGAGCGAGCGTCCAGGTCAACGACGCGCCGATCGTCACGGCACATACTCCGCGCGCAGCCACGTCAGCACGGCGCGCCGATCAGCGACGAGTTCGCGCAGGTCGAGGCTGTCTTCAGCCCAGGTCTGCAGCCGCCGCACCTCGGTCGGCAAGCGCGCTTCGTCGACCGCTCCCAGCGGAATTTGCCGGGCGCGGGAGCGCGCCAGTGCCAATTCCGTTTCCGCGGAGGCGAGAAAGTCGATGAGTCGTTCGGCCGCCGCGCGCTGTCGCGTCCCGCGCACAATGGCGGCCGTGTTCGGAATGGCCAAGGTTTTGCCGTCGATGCGAATCGGCAGCAGGTCCACGGGGGCGTGGGCGTCGAGCGCGACAAACACATCGTCCGTATCGGTCCAACCGAAATCGCAGTGGCCGCTGGCAACCAGATCCTTGACATGAGCGTTGCCCGCGACTTCGCGCAGGCCACGGCGGCGGACTTCGCGGTGCCAGTCCCGCAGACGGTCCAAACCCCAAGCCCGATGCAGTGCCGCATAATGCGTGAGGGTCGTGCCGAACATCGGCATGGCGATGGCGCCGCGGCCGGTCTCCAGGTCGAAAGCGGTGAGGATGGCTTCCTCGTCGGCGGGCAAGGCCGTGGTATTGACGATCCAAACCCGCAAGCGGGCGCCGAATCCCACCCAGTAACCATCGGGATCCCGAAAGCGTTCAGGCAGCCGACTCCAGCCGCTCCCCTGATAGGGTTCGAGCAAACCTTCTTGCGCCAATTCCACCGTCCCCAGGAGTTCGTTGTTCCAGAACACGTCGCACCGGGGATGGTTGCGTTCCCGGCGGATCAGGTTCACCAACCCCAGGGATTTGGTGGCTTCGGTGTCGAAGCGGATGTCCAGCGGAATGCCCGTGCGGCGCTCGAAGTCGCGCAGGATCTCCTCGGCAAACACGGCATCGTGAGCACAATACACCACCAGCCGGGAATCACGGCCCCTCATCGACCACCATAAAGCGACCAGCACCAGCGCAGCCGCCACCCCGACCGCGACCACCGGCCCGGCTGATTGACGCTGACTCTCGCTGGATGCGGCGCTGGTCTCGAGGGAAATGGCGACACCATCACACAACGACACGGGACACGGAAGCAGCGTGCGGGGCTGGCGAACCGGCGCGGATCACTTGGGCGGAGACATCGACTCCAACGAATCGAAATAAGTTTTGATGCCTTCGTGGTAACCCGGCGGCACCTGTTCCTGCAAGATGGCCTCTCCGACCCCTTGCCGCACTTGCTGGAGCAGGTGGCGATAGTCTTGCAAGGCTTGACCTTTTTCGCCAAGCCCCCTCGACTTCAGCGACAGAATCGTTTTACCCGCCTGCACGGCCGATTGGGCCAGTTCCGAGCGAAACTCGGTCTGCACGGAATCGTCTTCGGGGGCTATTCCGCCTTCGCCGATCCCTCGCCCCTTCAGACCCTGGCCCCGTTTCCGCTGCCCCTCCTCGTTTTCCGCCAGACCCTGCGCCTGACATTCGGCCAGCAGCTTCTTGTAGAGCGCCTGGTACTCGGCCATGGTTTTGCAGTTGCGGCACTGCTTGCCATCCAGCTTTTCGTGTTCATTCAACCGCTTCGCCAGTTGCAAGGTTTTCAGGGCTTCCTCGAGTTGTCGGAGATCTTCCGCCGATTGGACCAGTTGTTCCAATTCCATTTCCGACAGCTCCAGCGAATCCATCGCGGCGTCCAGCGCCTCTTGCGACAGCTCTTGCAGGTTCGTCAGCTCAAGTTGTTTCAGCGCGCGCTGCAACGACGCCGCCAAGGGCTGGGCATCGAGATGTTGCCGGGCCAACTGCTCCACATCTTTCAGCCGGTCGCGCAGCTCTTTCTGCAATTGTTGTTTCTCCACCGGGTCGCCCGTCTTGGCGAGCCGTTGCAGCAACTCCTTCTGCTCCGCTAACTCCTGCCGCAGCGAATCGGCCGACCCCGCTTGCAACTCGCGGGTCCACTTCCGCAATTTGTCCTCGTCGTCGGCACCAAGCCCTTGGCGTGCCTGCTCGGAAGACTTCAGCGCGTTCTTCAATTTCTCTCCGGCCAGCTTGCGCCACTGTTCTCCCAGCAGTTTCTGGTTTTCCGACAGCACGCGCAGGTTGTCCGACTTCCGCGACGGCTGGAATTGGTTGAGGGTCAGCTTGAGCTGCTCGATCGACTCGTCCACGGGGTTGTCCGTGGCCTGCTCCTCCAGGTCCTTTTTGACTTCCGCCAATCGCAAGCGCGTCTGCTTGCGCGTCTCGGCCAGCCGCTCCTTCCGCTGTGTTGCCAGCGACGCCGAGGCCACCTTGCCGAAGGGGTCGCCTTGCGGCAACCAGACCAAGGCGCAGGCAATCGCTACCGGCAGCCACGCTAGATGGCCGTAACGCCTCCGCCAGGAGAACGACACAACCTGCCGCGGATCGATCCGGTCGGCGACGTCTTCCGCCGCCTGCACGACCAACGGCTGATATTCCCCGGCCGATCGGTCCAACAGAGAAAGCGTCAAGTACAGGTCCTTCACCCCCGCCGTCCGATCCACGGCTCGGGCCGCTTCCTGGAGCGCGGGACGACGGTGGACCACCCACGCGGCCAGACCGGCGACCACGGGGACCAAGGCGAATGTCTGCCAACCGAACCAGTCGGGAATCAGCCCCGTCAGCCGACGTGTCAGCAGCGCCAGGCCGTACACGCCGTAAGCCGCCGCCACGCTCCAATACACAGCTTCCAGAAGCGAGCGCCCTTGCAGCCGGCGAGACACAACGGCCAGCAACCGACGCGATCGCGGGGCATCCCACATGGCGGGCGTCCTATCGGCACGGTCGAAGCCGACCTGCCGAGCCGTGAACGAGGCCGAAAACAGATCCCTCTTGCGTGACAGATCCCTCTTGCGTGACCAGGTTCTCAACGCAGCGAGTTCTCAACGCAGCATAAAGCAAGCCGGCAAGGCCAGCAAGCTGCGATTCCTCCCCTCCTCCCTTTGAAAGAGGTCGGGAAAGAGAACTGGCGGTTCCCGAAAAGCCGCGTCGGGGAACTGGTGACACGCATCATCGTGCTCCGCCGCGGTCGCTCATCATCGCGACGGCGAGGATCGGAACTCGAAGGCGGCAAATCCTTTACCTTTCGGAAGGAGTGGGGCGAAAAAAAGTACCGGGAATTTCTTCAAGATCGCGCGGGGAGGTCCGCCCTAATGGTAGTGGCCTCCATCGGAGCGACGAGCGACGGCGGTGCAGTCCCGCGTGCCTCGAACGGCAGGGTCGGGACGCGCCGCAACCGGCGGGACCGTGGAGGCAGGATCAGTTTCCAAACACAGTTGTGCACGGGAGCAAGCCATGTTCGTCTCATGGCCGCGATGGTGGATGCTGGGGGGAATCGCCACGTTGGTGGTCAGCAGCCTGGGGTTGGCGAACAGTTGGAGTTACCTGAAAACCGCCTGGCGGGGGGTGGGCGAAACGATCCGCGATGCCACGCCGATTGACTTCGACTTGCAGCGACTCGACGGAATGATCCGCGAGCTGGAGCCGGAGATTCGCCGCAATCAAGAAGTGGTGGCTCAACTGGAGGTCGAGGTGGAGTACCTCCAGCGCGAAGTTGCCGCGCTGAAGGAAGAACAGGAGACGGCCAAGGCTCAAATGCGAAGACTCCGAGACGCTCTCGGAGACGGCCAGACCCAGTTGCAGTTTGCCGGTCAGAGCTACAGCCGGCAGGATGTGGAACGGGACCTGCAAAAGCGGCTGGACCAATACGAGCAGCGGCAGTCCCAGTTGGGGGCCAAGGAGCAACTGCTGGAACAGCGGCGGCGGACGTTGGAAGCGGCAGAAGCCAAGGTGTTGGCTTATCGAGAGCAATACGAGCAACTGGTCGACAAGTCCGAGCAATTGCAGGCCGAACTGAAGCTGGCGGAAGCAGCCCAAGCGGCCGGACGTCTGGAATTCGACTCCTCCAAGCTGGCGCAGACCAGGCAGTTGGCCCAAGACGTGGAGAAGCGGATTCGGGTCTTGCAGCGGGTAGTCGACAGCCAGCGCAAATCGTCCGGCGAAATTCCCGTGGAAGCGGACAAGCCGCCGGCCACGAAGCGCTTCGACGAACTGTTCGGACCGACGGCCCCAGCGGCCGCCCAACCCAATCCCCGGGCCTGACACGGGCGGCACGCGGATGTGTTGGTGTGCTGCGGATGTGCTGGTGTGCTGTCGCGGTCGGCCCAGGAATGCCCCGCCGGAGCCAAAGGGGCGAGAGTCCTCGGGCCGGCTGTATTTCAACATGGCGCAGCCCTGCGGAGTCTCTGCCATGACACGTTGCTGGTTCCACACCGTGGGGCTGCTCATGACAGTGATGGCGTGCGTGCATCAGGGTTCGGCGGCGGCCGGCGGGGAAAACCACTCGGGGGCTGGCCGAACCCTGCTGGTAACCAGTGGGCGGTGCATGGACCTCGAGCAGACGATGGCCCGTCAAAAGGCGGAACTCGTGGCGCAGCGGCGACTGTCCGACGAATTGGCCAGCCTCGCCGAGGAGTTGACCGGCACGAAACTTTCCTCTCGGCAATTGGCGGAGGAACAGGCGTGGTTGTTGCGGCAACCCGGGGTAAATTATGAGAAGGAGCAGACGGTCAACCAAAAAACCTACGGACCGGTAGCCCAACAAACCATCACACTGCATGTCCCGCAATCCGTGCTGGCCGAATGGAGTGAACGGCTGGTCCGCCACCGTAAGGAGCGCTTGAAAGTCTTGATCACTGTGGCTGGGGCCAACGTGGCGGCCTGGCTGATAGGATGGCTGGGGCTGGTACAATTCGACCGGATCACGGGGGGGTATCGTCGCCAGACGTTGTTGGGGGCGGCGTTGGTGCTCTTGGGGGGTGGCACGCTGCTCGGGTGGATGGGGGTGTTGTGGGCAGTGTGATCGAGTGGTTTGAATAAAACAGGTGCGACCATGCTGTGGCTCGATCCGCGAGAATGCCTCGCCGCCCAGGACGCCTTGCAGCAGGGTAACCCCGCCGAAGCAGTCCGACTGCTGTTGTCCAGCAACAATCCGCAGCATCGGATGGTGCGCAAATTGCTGAGCGAAGCAGGCCAACGTCTCGTGGAACAAGCCCGACGGCAGTTCGAGGCGGCGGAACTGGAAGCCGCCTCGGCCTGCCTGAATCTGGCGGCCCAATGCCTGCCGCTTGAAGGAGAAGCCCAGGCCTTGCGGCGAAAAGTGTCCGAAGCGCTCGACCAACAGCTTCAGCATGAGGCCTGGGCTGCCCGGCAACTCAAGCGGGCGCGGCAATTGGCCGATGAAGGCCGGCTGCACACAGCCCTCGACGTGTTGGCGCCAATGGCCGCGCTTCCCAACGCCGCACCGCTGCGCCTCGAGGTGGAGCAACGACTGCGTGAATTCCGCCGGCATGTGGCGGCTTGCCAGCAAGCGCTGCAAGCCGATCGGGCGGAAGCCGCGCACCGCCACTGGCAACGGGCGCAGGCCATTTCGCCCGAGAGTCCCGAGTTGGTCGAACTGGCGCAAAAGATTGCCCGGGCCTTGTCAATCGCCGGCGGTGCGGTCGAACGGGTCGTCGCCGTGGAAGACCGGGCGCAACGAATGATGCTCGACAGTCTGGCCTTGGTGGTTTCCGTCGCAGAGGTAGTGCTGGGCACGGAACGCGGCGAAGGGGTTCACGTGCCCCTGTATGACCAGTTGCATGGTCGCCACGCCGTCTTCTTGCGCGACCGCCATGGCTGGCAGCTCGTTCCTTGTCGTAATCGCCACGGAACAATGTGCCCCGTGTGGGTAAATGGAGAAATCGCGGCAGGAGCCTGCCGCCTCGCGGATGACTGCCTGATTCGGTTGGGAAATGGCAACTGCGTCTGGCGATTCCGGCTTCCCGTCCGTTAGTCGGCCACGGCGGTGCTGGAACCTGCCGAAGGGAGCCGCCCCTGCCTGTCGGTTGGGCGGGGGCTGCTCCAGCGCGTGGTGCTGTTGGACGAAGAACTGTTGGTCCGTCCCGCGGCGCCAGCGCATCTCATCGTGCCCGAGCTGCCCTGCCGGCAGTTCGTGTTGCGTTGGCGGCAGGGAGTTCTCGGGTGGGATGCGGCGGGAGGCCGCGTGCGCGTCGAACTCCCCGGACGCATCGTCGACGAGGCCAGCCAGCGGGTGTTCCTCCCCTGCCGATTCGTCATCGAATCGCGGTTGGAGGAAGCCGAACTTCTCGGTCGTGAGGCCGCCGGTTGCGGACCTGTGTCTCCGCTGGCGTTCGAGCTGACCGACCCAGCCGCCCGGAGTGGAAGATTTGCGTAGGCAACGTCACTTACTCACTCACTCACCTCCGCGCTTATTCCCCGTCCACACAATCCTCCCGGAGTGTCTCCCGCGCTAAAGCTCCTGGGGAGCCGGATCGGTTCCGCGGGGCGTCACCGCACATCAACGTAAAACGTTCTGGATCATTGTTGCGGCGCAGCTCGTTTCTGCTTAGGTTATCATAATAGGGTCAGGTGCTCCCTAGGCGAGAGGTCTGAGTGATGGACGACGTCGTTCGTCGCGTTCTGGAAGCAGACCATGGACTGAAGATCGGCCGGCGCTTGGGGCGGGGCGGCGTCGCCGAGGTGTACCAGGCCGAGCCGGACCAAGGGGTGCCCTGCGCCGTCAAGGTTTCCCTTGATCCCCTGGAAGAGGGCCACCCTGCTGTCCAAATGGAATTGGACAATGTGCGGTTGGTGCAGAACATCGGCGGACACCCGCGCCTGGTGACGCTGCTGGACTACTGGCTGATTGGCGGTTACCTGGTCACGCGTTGGGAACTGTCGACCGAAGGAAGCCTTGCCGACGAACTGGCCCGCCACACCGCGGCGGGCCGGCCGGGCATCCCACGGGAGGTGCTGGGGCAGTATCTGCTGGAGGCGGCGGAGGGCCTCGAATTCCTCAACAACCGGGGAATTTATCATCGGGACATCAAGCCGCAGAACCTCTTGCTATTCCACGGCCAGGTGAAGCTGGCCGATCTGGGATTGGCTAAGTTTGCCGGATTGTCGACCGCCACCCATACCGGCTGCGGAACACCGGGGTATCTGCCGCTCGAGGCCTATGAGGAGCATCGGCTGCACCCGACCGTCGATCTGTACAGTCTGGCCGCCACGTATCTTAAGTTGCGGACAGGTCGGGAGCCATTCGGAACCTCGTGGCCAGAAATCCTGGAGCGGCAAAAAGAGGGGAACGTGGTGATCGACGGCTTGGAGCCGGACGAGGCCGAGTGGGTCCGGCAGGCCCTGGCCTACCGTCCGGAGGATCGGCCGCAACAGGGGGTGATGCACTGGGTGCGCAGTCACCCCCTCGCGGCGCGCCCCCCTGCCGCGCTTTGCAGAATCGGGGCCGAGCTGATTCGGGCCACGGAAGATGCCCCACCGAAACGGCTGCCGGCGTTCGCCGGCCAACCGACAGTGCTCCCCAGCGCGGACCAGAATCCCACCGTCGCGACGTACGCGCTGCGCGAAACCACGCGGGTTCCGCCCCGCCCGCTGCGCGTGCAGGCCGGTGTGGACACCTTGGCATACGCCGTGGCGGCCGCGACCAAGGGTGCGACCTTGGTGCTGGAACCTGGTGAGTTCTTCTTGTCGCGACCCCTGGAGGTAACCAAGTCCCTCACGATCAAGGCGGAACAGCCCGGCCAGAGCTGTCTCAAGTTAAAGTACAGCTTCGGTGACCAGATGATGCACTTCACCGGCGACGCCTCCTGGGTCGTGCGGGGTTTGCGATGCGAATTTCTGGGCAAGAGGGGAGACGTGCTGCTGGTGGACGAGGGCAACATTCAGATCGACCGGTGCGAGTTCACCGGCGGCCGCGGTGACGAGATGTTCCCCGCAGCGGGGATTCGCATCACGGGAACTGCCGATGCGACGATCACGGATTGCAACGTGCAAGGAAATGATATCGGCATCCTCTTCGAGGAGCATTCCGAGGGCTTGGCCTTGCGGAACATCTGCCGGAACAACAACGGCCACGGCATCTGCGTGACCGGACGCGCCTGGCCAACGCTGGAAGAGAACCAATGCGTGGAAAATGCATTGTGCGGCATTGTCTACCACGACGACAGTTCCGGGCTGGCCCGGCGGAACATCTGCCGGCATAACAAGCACGGCATCTGGGTGGGCCACCAGGCCCGACCGACACTGGAGGAGAACAAATGCGTGAAAAATCGAATGATCGGCGTGGTCTACGTCGGCCACAGTTCCGGGCTGGCCCGGCGGAACATCTGCCAGAAGAACAGGCAAATAGGCATCTACGTGGGCGAGTACGCCCGGCCGACGTTGGAGGAGAACCGATGCGTGGAAAATCAAATGGTCGGCATCGCCCACTTTGGCTTTAGTTTCAGCCAGACTCGGGAGAACATCTGCCGAAAGAACAGGTACTACGGCATCTACGTGGACGATTACGCCCAACCGACGCTGGAGGAGAACCGATGCGTGGAGAATCGAAGGAGCGGCATGGCCTACTTTGGCCACAGTTCCGGCCGGGCCGAGCGGAACATCTGCCGGGGGAACAACTACCACGGAATCTACGTGGACCAGCAAGCCAATCCGACGGTGGAAAGGAACAAATGCTTGAACAATAAATTGTTCGGCATCTTCTATGAGGGAGAAAGTTCCGGCGTGGCCAAGTGGAACGTCTGCAAAAAGAACAAGTTCGACGGCATCTACGTGAGTGAGCAAGCCTGGCCACTGACGAGGTGCAATGACTTCGATGCCCCTTGGTGGTTGAGTAATGATCGGGTCATACGCGACCAGTTGAAAGGGGCCAACCGCGAGAACCGATCCAAGAACAACTCGGTGACCCTAGGTGGCAAAGTGGTCGGAGGCGTGGTCGGCGGCATGTGCGGGGCCTTGATGGGGGCGGCCGCTGGCCCGTTGGGACTCGTGATTGGGATCGTGCTGGGAGCGATGGCCGGAGCGGGGGGCAACAACGATAGCGGATAATCGGGTTTGGGTCTCCCCGCGAGTCGAACAGCTTCTTTCTCCACCAGCGGAGCACGCGGGATGCCACCTCGCGCTCCCGCTCACCGCACCGGAGCGGACCGGCGAATGGTGGTGAATCGCCCCTTCCGGACGGTTATCCTGACGGAGAGGGGCGGCACCGCAATTTGGGGGTGTCCGATGTCCGGCGATGCGGCTCGGCGGGAAGCGGAACTGGTCGCGGCCTTTTCGGCCCACCAGTCGGCGCTGCGGCACTGGCTTGTGCAGGCCTTCGGCCGGTTGAGAGACGAAGTCGACGACATCCTTCAAGACGCTCTGGCGGAAGTGCTGCATCGGGTGCGCACCGAGGCGTTCTCCCCGCAGATGGGTTGGGTCGGTTACTTGCGGGTGGTAGCCCGGCATCGGGCCATCGACCGGCTGAGAGATTGGGAACGCCGCCTGTTCCGCGGCTTGGGGTCCGGAGAGGCGTGGCGCACGGACGACCTGACGAGAGACAGTCCCCATGTGACCGATCCTCGTCCCGGTCCCGCGGAACAAGCGGTCGAAGCCGAGCGCCGCGGCCGCCAAGGTTTGCTGTTGAGCGAGGTGCTGGAGGAATTCTGTCGCTGGTGCGAAAGCCGCCCTCAGCGCTTGCCCATGAAGGAGGCCTACGAACGGAGTTTACGGGGGGAGCAGCCAGCGCAGATCGCCGCGGGGATGGGTCTTCCCGCCCACGAGGTGTACACGTTGTTAAATCAGGCCCGGACTTGGGTGGTCCAACGGATTCGCCAGGCCGACGTCGACCGCTCGGTGTTTCTCACATTGCATCGCCGCAAAGGGGAGTAGTGGGCATGTCCGAGCCGCCGCCACTGGATTCCTTCGCCGAAGTGGTCCGTTGGGTGATTCAGGAACTGGGGGCCTTGTGCCCTTCCGCGGAGCGCCTGGCCGCCTACCGGAAGCACCCGCAAGCCGCCGAGCACCATGACATCCGCTACCATGTCGAACAGGCGGGCTGCCCCATCTGCCGCGCCGAACTTCAAATAACCCCCGGCACGCGCTGACGCCGCACGGCCGGCCGCGTTGCCGACGCAAACGAGATCCAACGGGTTGAGGACCGGGCAGCGCGGCACTCTGACGGTTCGACGCGAGTGGCAACGTCCAGCGAAATCACGCCTTGCGGCGCATGGCTGGCCGGCTGGCGTTCCCGTTTGCTGCATCCGCCCCTCGGCGAATCGGAAAAAACGTGGTGATGGCGGGTGACATCCAGCCGGGCCGCGACATCAGCCCTGTGGAGGATGGTGATCGTGAGCGATGGAAACCGCCAACTGATCGTCCAGGAGATCGCCCGCCATCAGTCCCGGCTGCGGGGGTTTGTGCGCTGTTTGCTCGTCCGCTCCAACGATGTGGACGACGTGCTCCAGGAAATCAATGCGGTCCTATGGGAGAAGGCCGACGAATTCCAGCCGGGGACCGATTTCTGGGGGTGGGCCAGCCAGATTGCTCGGTTCAAGGTCCTGAATCATATCCGCAAGCTCGGGCGCGAGCGGCTGGTGTTCGACGATGCGATTCTGGAGCAACTGGCCGAGATCGCCGCCTGCAAGCTGAGTCAGTTCGATCAGCGACGGGCGGCTCTCGACCACTGTTTGCAGCAGCTACCCCCTCCCCAGCGGAAATTACTCGACTTGCGATACACCGCCGGGCACACGATTGAGCTGATCGGCGAGTCGATCGGTCGACCGGCAGGTTCGGTCCGACAAGCCCTCTATCGCATCCGGACCGCACTCCAGGCGTGCATCGAGCGCCAATTGGCGACGGGAGGCGAACCGTCGTGAATCAACAGCCCGCTGCTGACGAACGGACGCGGCGATTGATCGCGGAGTTTATTGATGGCGAGTTATCCGCCGCGGATGCCGCGGAGTTGAGTCGGCTGTTGAAGACCGACCCGCGGCACGCCGAGCAGGTTGTCGATCAACTGCTGCTGGACTCACTCTTGTCGGAAGAATTGGGTTCCGAATCGCTCACCGCCCTCGTGGACCTCGTGGCCGATGCACCGTCCCGCGACGCTCAATTGCGGGCGGCGGCTTCCCTGGGCGTGTTTCGGTTGCCGCGCGGTTCCCGGCGATTCTGGCAGTCGCTGGCAGGCGTGGCGGTGGTGGCCGCCCTGATGGCGGCCTTTCTGCTCGGCCGCTGGGAGTCCAGCGCGCTCGCCAATGCCGCCACCATCGTGCAGGCCGCCATGGAGACCCATGCGGCGCCCGTGGAGCGGATTTACATCGTGCGGACCGAGCGATCCGCGACTGGAGACGTGGGGGTTCCTATTCCGCGCGATGTGCGCGTCGCCACTCAGGGGGACCGCTTCTACGTCGAAATGAATCGGGGCGAGAGGCGTTGGTTTTGGGGGCTTGACGCCAAGGGAGCCATTTGGCTGACGCTGGGGCCGCGCCGGGCCATCATCGTTGACCAGGAGGAATGCGGCGCTCCCTTGCAATACCTCAGCCATCTCTACACGTTGAATCTCGAGTCGTTGCTCCAGAACGTTCTGAAACATTGCACGCTGATTCATGAGGAAGGGCCGGGGGCCGCGCATTCCATTACCGCCATTCCGAGGCGGCGTTGGCGCGCGGGCGGATTGCGGAAAGCCACGATCGAAGTCGATCGGGAAACCAAGGCCGTGCGCCGGCTGGTGATCGAGCGAGACATCCCCCAGCACGGCGCGTCCACCGTCACCTTCACGCTCGTCGACGCGCGTGCTCCCGACGAAGCGAAGTACCGTCCCGAAGGGCACCTCGTCGAGCCGTTTCGCTTGCTGACTCGCGAAACGCAGCCGGATCAACGGCGACAACTCCTGATGAACTGGTTCGGCCCCGCTGCCGAACGCTGGCTCAAGACCTCGGAGACCAATTCGCCATGATGTCCCTAGTGCGACAACTCGCTCAGGTTGTGCTGGTTCTCGCGGCGCTACCGGCGGTTGCGGCGGATGAACCCAGCCGCACCGCTATTCCGGCTGGCCAGAATCCGCCCTGGTTCTCCCAAGTCGACAAAAACGGCGATGGAAAGCTCAGCCGCGAGGAATTCTGGAATCCCAGCAATTTCTCGAACGTCGACGCGGATGGAGACGGCTTCGCGACGCTCAGGGAGTTGCAAGAATGGTTCGCGAACAATCCGCGCCCGGCGGCTGGACGACGACCGGCGAACAACGCGGCGGCAGCCAAGGCTGTTGCCGCGAACCTGACGACAGCCGCGGCAGCGCAGGACGATGTGGAGAAGCGTCCGGTGGTGATTTTCAGCGACGGCACACGCCTGGCGGGCGACCTCTACCTGCCCAAGCACCGCAAGCCGGATGAGAAGTTTCCGGCCATCGTCTTGTGCGCCGGCACGGGGGGAACCAAAGGGGGCACGCAGGCCCGCATCGCACCGCTCTTCGCGCGGAATGGTTTCGCGGTGCTGGCCTTCGACTACCGCGGCTGGGGTGACAGCGAAAGCCAATTGATGGCGGTCGAACCCCAACCGAAGCCCGACGCGAACAACGAGATGACCATCAAGGTGAAGGCCCTCCGCTGGCAGATGAACTACACCGACCAGACCGAGGACATTCGCGCTGCCATCAGTTTCGTCGCCGGTGAGCCGAACGTCGACAAGGAGCGCATCGGTTTGTGGGGCAGCAGCTATGGCGGCGGGCTGGTGACGACGATGGCGGCGCTCGATCCGCGGGTGAAATGCGTCGCCGCCCAGGTGCCCGGCCTGGGCGGGCGGTCGCCACGGGCCATCGCGGCCGCTTATGAACTGCACACCCGGCAGGCGCGCGGCGAAATCGAGCCGGTCCCCATCGAGACCGGCAAGCTGACCGGAAAGATGGAACGCTACTCGAACATGCGGGTGAACCCGGCGAAAAACATCGGCTTCAGCGCCGCGGAGGCGGCGGAGCGCATCACGTCCCCCATCCTCTTCGTCGTCGCCGAGAACGAAGAGTTGAGTAACAACACCCAGGTCGAGAACGTCCACAAACGGCTCCTCGCGCGCGGAGTGCCCTCGGCGTACCACGTGATTCGGGGAATTACGCACTACGGTATCTATCGAGAAGGTTTCGAGGAGGCGACGAAGCTGGAACTGGAATGGTTTACACGGCATCTGAAAGCTCGGCCGGAACCGGCGGCGCCGGAGACGGCTTCCGAACGGCCGCCTGGGGCCGAAGCATCCACCAGACCCGCGGCAGGCGAGAAGGGGGCATGGAACGATCTTGGGGCGGCGCGTTTGGCCCACTTCGAGAAGAAGATTCGGCCGATTCTCGTGGCGCAGTGTTACTCCTGCCATTCGGCCGAGGCGGAGGAGATCAAGGGGGGATTGGCACTGGATACACGGGAGGGGATTCGCAAGGGAGGCGACTCCGGACCGGCCGTCGTGCCGGGCGACGTGCAAGCCAGCCTGCTGATCGCGGCGATTCGTCACGAGAACGGACTGGAGATGCCGCCCAAGTCGCAACTGACCGGCGAACAGATTGCCGACTTCGTGCACTGGATCGAAACGGGCGCTGTTGATCCTCGCGACGGCGCGGCGGCGAAATCGACGTCTGCCATCGATCTCGAACAGGGCCGCAAGTTCTGGGCATTTCAGCGGCCGGTCAAGGCCGCTCCGCCGCGGGTCGCGCAGGAGTCGTGGCCGCGAACCGACATCGACCGGTTCATTCGCGCCGCCCAGGAGCGCGAGGGAGTTGAAATTGTCGGCGACGCTCAGCCGCAGACGCTGGTCCGGCGGTTGTATTTCGATCTGATTGGTTTGCCCCCGTCTCCGCAAGAAGTGCGGTCCTTTGTCAAAGGCTGGCAGAATGCCCCGCGGCCAACGCTGGAAGCGACAGTCGACCAACTGCTCGCGTCGCGCCACTTCGGCGAGCGCTGGGGGAGGCACTGGTTGGATGTGGCACGATACGCCGAATCGAGCGGCAAGGAGACGAACTTCAGTTATCCGCAAGCCTGGCGCTATCGCGATTACGTTATCGACTCGTTCAATGCCGACCTGCCGTTCGATCGGTTCCTTCGCGAGCAGATCGCCGGCGACCTGCTGCCCGCCACGGATGACATCCAGCGGGCCGAG